>Ga0247820_10000012_pt1 | contig 101717 bp, 94 predicted proteins | sample 13C_Glucose_Day1_2_FD_192480 | JGI IMG/M metagenome (GOLD analysis project Ga0247820, IMG submission 192480) | Soil microbial communities from agricultural site in Penn Yan, New York, United States - 13C_Glucose_Day14 | ecosystem: Environmental > Terrestrial > Soil > Agricultural land | place...
CCTGGAAACCATCGGCATAGGCGGGGGGATAACCCTGATTGATCATCTGCTCGTGGGTGGTTTCGCAACCAGACAGCAACAACGCCATGCACACGCCGAACCAGTACCGCGACATAACCACAAAACCCTCCGGTTGATACTGGAAAGTCTAGGTGGGGATTTGTCGGGGGGCCGTCAAAACAGTGTCAAAGAGTCGGTTGGGTCACACAGGTTCTGCCCTGGCGCGCTCCTACAAAAATGCTTGGGGCCGATCAATAGTGATACCACTTCAGCTCAAGCATCACCTCGTTCTGCGCCGTAGCCAGGTGGCTGAACTCCCGCGAAGCACTCAACCGCACGCCCAGGTTCTGGCTGATTTCCCACTGCTGGTTCAGGCTCACACTGCGCCGCACCTCGCCATTGGCGAAATAATCGCCCTTGGCCTCCAGCGTCATGTTGCCCAGCCCGTTGCGCCACAGCAGCCCGCCATTGAAGCCCGCCGCCGGGGCGATGAACTGAGCAAAATCATTGTGGTGCTCGACCCGCACCGTGCCCAGGGCAAAGCCCAGCAACCCGTCGGCCAGTTGCCAGGTGCCACCGGCCCCGCCGTTCACATGGCTCACCAGCACTTCGTCATCATGCTTGCCCGGCACGCGCTCAAGCCCGCCGGCCACCTGCCACGACCAAGGCTTGAGCAGCTCGTTGCGCGGCGTCAGCGAGCGAATGGTGGCCAGGTCCAGGCGCTGTACCTGCCAGTCATTGCCTTCGTACTGGCGCAGCTTCAGCTGCAGGATCTCGATCTGCGCACCCAGCGGGAAGCCATAGGCGTTGTCATTCAGGTCGTGGTAGGCCATGCGCAGGCCGTACTCGGCGTAGGCGCGGTCTTCGCGGGTGCCCACGCCCAGCTGCCAGGTGCGCGAATCATGGCCGTCCTCGGGCAGGCCCGGGCGCTCGATCTGCAGGGGCGGTGGCGGGTTGCTGTTGATTGCCCGCAGCAGTTCGAAACTGCGCTTGGCCTGCCCAGGGTCGCGCTCCTGGCCATTGGCGCGGTAACGCTCCAGGCGGTACGCGGCATCCTGCACCAGCGCCTGGCGCTGGCGGGGGAGGGCCTTGAATTCGGGGCTCTGCAATTGCGCGGTGTCGGCGCTTACAGCCAGCACCTGGCGCTTCTCGTCGTGATCAAGCGGCTCGGCCCGGGCCAACAGTTCGCGTTCGCGAGAAGGGCGGTACGTTTCGCTGGCGACCATGCCGGACTGCTTCACGGCCTTCACCGTGTCGGTCGGGATCGCGGTCAGCGGGAACTGCGACGTCAGGTCCAGGCTCGGGCGGGCCACCTGCAGCAGTTCCAGCAGGCGATACGAGCAGTTCTCGTCGAAGAAGAAGTAGTCGAACTGGATCTGCTTCAGCTCCCACACATGTTCGACCATGCGCCCGGTTTCTTCCGGGGTCAGGTCCAGCTGGTACTCCCACAGGTCGCGGTTTTCCAGGCTGCGGTATTCGGACAGTTTTTCCTGGTAGGGCATCAGCGCGAACAGGCCCGGGTAGCCGCCCATCAGGCCTTTCCAGGCATACAGGATGCTGTTGTCGCTGCCTTCGATGTAGGCGCCGAAGTTGATCGCGTAGCTCAGCAGCGTGGTGTCGTCGCTGCGGGTGTTGGACTGGTCGATGCGCAGCAAGGTGTGGCCGAACATCGATGACGGGCTGTTCAGGTAGGCCGCCGGGAAGATCAGCGCCGCACTGTGCGGGTCGATCGACTGGTACCAGGTGGTGAATTCCTGGCAGTTTGGTTGTGGCAAATCCTGCAGGTCGAGCTGTTCGCGCAGCCAGCGGGTGCGCGCCGGGAACACGCACTGGGCATGCTTGTCGCCGAGGTTGGCCGGCGCGTACAGCGCTTCGACCGTGGCTTGCAGCTCCTGATCGGGGTGGTGCGCGCCGTCCTCGGCAAGGAAGAACGCCTCATCGTCCACGTAGCTGCGCCAGCCACCCAGCTTGGCGGTTTCGTAATGGCCCAGGGCAATCCAGTAAGGGGTGTTGGCCAGTTGCTGGACACGGCCTTGGTCCAGCACGGGCGCGGCATGAACAGGGGCGCAGGCACACAGCGCCAGGGATACGAAGCGTTTGAGCATGTCGGGCAACTACTTCTGAACGATGCCGAAAAAAGGCGAAACCCGCCCCGGAACCGGGGCGGGAGCAGCTGCACTCAGGCCTCGGTTGCGTATTTGGCCAGGCGTGGGTCGTTCTTCAGAACGGCCAGGGTGTTGCTGTGGACGGTTTCGGCAGTGACGTCGGCGCTGCTGAAGATCTGGTTGAAGTGCTGGTGGGTGACCGACGCGAAGTAGCCACGGTCTTCCGGAGCCACACCGAGGACCACGGCATAGGTGGTCAGCGCTTCACCCTGGCCCATGGCCATGTCTTCGGACAGTTCGTTCATCATGCCATTCATGGCGAACCAGGACTTACCGCCGTAGGTCAGCGACGCCCTGGTCGAGCAGCCGTTGGTGCCGGAGGTCATGCCGAAGGTGGCGTTACCGGAGGTGCCGTTGGTGGTGGAAGCCAGGAAGTGTGCCGGAGTGCCGCGCTGGCCTTCGAACAGCATGTTGCCCCAGCCGCAGTTCGGGCCGCCTGGCGCTTCGGCCATGGCATTGATCGAGACCACGGTGAACAGAGTACCCAGAAGAATCCGTTTCATAGCATTTGTTCTCTATTTGACTTAACCAAGGGTCAGGGTTTCTGGCAACTCGGTTGCCAGGTCGGGAAAGCTTTTCACCCACCCGCGCAGCTTGGAGTTTAGGCACGATCTAAAGGTTGCGTTGTTGATTGCGAAAAATTTGCTGTTCCATGACCCGCTTCGGCTGCGACATAAAGTCCTGCGGAGCCTTGCAAGGCGCGCGCGGGCAGCGCCAGAATGCTGCGTATCTGCCCCGCCGAAGTAAGGAAACCCAATGCCCGATCCTGTCGCTGCGCGCCTGCGTCTCGCGCCTGAAGCCCTGACCCGGCGTTTCTCCCCCGAGCAGTTTGCCTTTACCCATACCGACGATCTGGAGCCGTTTCGCGGAGTCCTGGGCCAGGAACGTGCTGTCGAGGCCCTGCAGTTCGGCGTGGCCATGCCGCGCCCTGGTTACAACGTGTATGTGATGGGCGAGCCCGGTACCGGCCGCTTCTCGTTCGTCAAGCGCTACCTCAAGGCCGAGGGCAAGCGCCAGCAAACCCCTTCCGACTGGGTCTACGTCAATCATTTCGACGACACCCGCGAACCGCGTGCGCTGGAATTGCCGTCCGGCAGCGCCGGGGCGTTCATCGCCGACATGAACGGGCTGATCGACAACCTCTTGTCGACCTTCCCGGCGGTGTTCGAACACCCGTCGTACCAGCAGAAGAAAGGCGCCATCGACCGTGCCTTCAACCAGCGTTACGACCGCGCCCTGGATGTGATCGAGCGCGCCTCGCTGGAAAAGGACGTGGCCCTGTACCGCGACGCCAGCAACGTTGCCTTCACCCCGATGGCCGACGGCAAGGCGCTGGATGAAGCCGAGTTCGCCCAGTTGCCGGAAGAGGTGCGCGAGCAGTTCCACGAAGATATCGCCCTGCTCGAGGAACGCCTGAACGAAGAGCTGGCCAGCCTGCCGCAATGGAAACGCGAGTCGAACAACCAGCTGCGCCAGCTCAACGAAGAAACCATCACCCTGGCCCTGCAGCCGTTGCTGGCGCCGCTGTCGGAGAAGTACGCCGAGAACGCTGCCGTCTGCGCCTACCTGCAGTCGGTGCAGCTGAACCTGCTGCGTACCGTGGTCGAGCAACTGGTCGAAGACAGCAAGACTGACGCTGCCGCGCGCAAGCTGCTGGAAGAGCAGTACGCCCCAAGCCTGGTGGTCGGCCACCACGCCGACGGCGGTGCCCCGGTGGTATTCGAGCCGCACCCGACCTACGACAACCTGTTCGGACGTATCGAATACAGCACCGATCAGGGCGCGCTGTACACCTCGTACCGCCAGCTACGCCCGGGCGCGCTGCACCGCGCCAATGGCGGCTTCCTGATCCTCGAAGCCGAGAAGATGCTGGGCGAGCCGTTCGTCTGGGACGCGCTCAAGCGCGCGCTGCAATCGCGCAAGCTGAAGATGGAGTCGCCGCTCGGCGAGCTGGGCCGGGTCGCCACCGTCAGCCTGACGCCGCAGATGATCCCGCTGAACATCAAGCTGGTCATCATCGGTTCGCGCCAGCTGTACTACGCGCTGCAGGACCACGACCCGGACTTCCAGGAGATGTTCCGGGTGCTGGTGGACTTCGACGAAGACATGCCCATGGTCGATGAGAACCTGGAGCAGTTCGCCCAGCTGTTGCGCACCCGCACCAACGAAGAAGGCATGGCGCCACTGACCAGCGACGCGGTGGCGCGCCTGGCCACGTACAGTGCCCGCCTGGCCGAAAACCAGTCGCGCCTGTCGGCACGTATCGGCGACCTGTTCCAGCTGGTCAGCGAAGCCGATTTCATCCGCCAGCTGGCCAGTGACGAAATGACCGACGCCGGGCACATCGAGCGTGCGCTCAAGGCCAAGGCCACCCGCACCGGGCGTGTTTCGCAGCGGGTGCTGGACGACATGCTCGCCGGCATCATCCTGATCGACACCGAAGGCGCGGCCATCGGCAAGTGCAACGGCCTGACGGTGCTGGAAGTGGGCGATTCGGCGTTCGGCATGCCGGCGCGTATCTCCGCCACCGTGTATCCGGGTGGCAGCGGTATCGTCGACATCGAGCGTGAGGTCAACCTCGGCCAGCCGATCCACTCCAAAGGTGTGATGATCCTCACCGGCTACCTGGGCAGCCGCTATGCCCAGGAGTTCCCGCTGGCGATCTCGGCGAGCATCGCCCTGGAACAGTCCTACGGCTATGTGGATGGTGACAGCGCCTCGCTGGGCGAAGCCTGCACGCTGATCTCGGCCTTGTCGCGCACGCCGCTCAAACAGTGCTTCGCCATCACCGGCTCAATCAACCAGTTTGGCGAAGTGCAGGCAGTGGGCGGGGTCAACGAGAAGATCGAGGGCTTCTTCCGCCTGTGCGAGGCGCGCGGCCTGACCGGCGAGCAAGGGGTGATCATCCCGCGTGCCAACGTTGCCACGTTGATGCTCGACGAGCGCGTGCTGCAGGCGGTGGAGAACGGCATGTTCCACGTGTACGCGGTCAGCCAGGCCGACGAGGCGTTGAGCTTGCTGGTGGGCGAGGAGGCCGGTGTGCCGGATGACAAGGGCCAGTTCACCGAAGGCAGCGTCAACGCCCGGGTGGTTGAGCGCCTGCGTGAGATCGCCGAGATGATCAGCGAGGAAGAAATCGAGAAGGCGGAGAAAGAGCGCCTGGAAGAGGTGATCGCCCAGGCCAAACCGGCCTGAGTCAATAAACCGGCGCTGGCGGCGATGTGCTACCGTTCAGCGCCGGTTTTCCATCTTTCTATACCGTTCTTCTATGCTGGAACTTAAGGACGGTATCAGCGTTCAGGATGGAAACAGCCTGAGGTTCAGGCTGAACAAGGCTTATTGGAGGGGGCGCGGCCATGCGCAATCTCAGCCTCACACGCCAGTGCCTGGGCCTGGTGACCCGCATCGAATGCAGCATTCGTCCGCTGGCCGGGGACAACGGCATGTGGACACTGCTGTTCGCCGCCGGCATGGCCGGTGAACAACCCTCCGCGATCAAGGCCCAAGGGCCGTTCCATGGGCCGCTGGTGGCCGAATCGGTGCTCAATGCCATTGTCGACAGCCTGACCTTGCATGGCTATCAGGTGGCCGAGGATCCGCAGATCTGGTGCTTGCATTTGCAGGCGCAGTTGCGGCGGATCAATGGTGAGCGTTGCCGGAACCTGGGGGATTACCAGTTTCATCCTGAGACCTGATTGAGGCCGGGGGCCGCTTTGCGGCCCATCGCGACACAAGGCAGCTCCTACAAGGGACCGCGATCTCTTGTAGGAGTGGCCTTGTGTCGCGATGGTCTGCAAAGCAGCCCCCATTTCACCGGGCTTTTGCTGTAACAGGTGGCTGGCTATACTCGCCGTCGCTTTTTTAGTCACCTGATGAGTCCCGACACTCCATGGAACGTATCCTCGAAAACGCGATGTATGCCTCGCGCTGGCTGCTCGCCCCTATCTACTTCGGCCTGTCCCTTGGCCTGCTGGCCCTGGCGCTGAAATTCTTCCAGGAAGTGGTTCACGTCCTGCCCAACGTCTTCGCCCTCAGCGAAGCCGACCTGATCCTGGTGATCCTGTCGCTGATCGACATGTCCCTGGTGGGCGGCCTGCTGGTGATGGTGATGATCTCCGGCTACGAGAACTTCGTCTCGCAACTGGACATCGACGAGAGTAAGGAAAAGCTCAACTGGCTGGGCAAGATGGACTCTTCGTCGCTGAAGATGAAGGTTGCCGCGTCGATCGTGGCCATCTCGTCCATCCACCTGCTGCGTGTGTTCATGGATGCGCAGAACATCTCCACCGATTACCTGATGTGGTACGTGATCATCCACATGACCTTCGTGGTCTCGGCATTCTGCATGGGCTACCTGGACAAGCTGACCAAGCACTGAGCCTTCAGGCCTCTTCGCGATCCCTGTGGGAGCGGGCAAGCCCGCGAAGAGGCCGGTACGGTCCACCTGACGAGCGGCGTCAGTCATGCCTTGTGCATTCGTCCATTCTGTACAAAAAATGAGCTCTCATGCGTGGTTCTCATCGCGAGGTGCTTTCATGAACCTGCATCAGCTCAACACCGAGGCCAGGGCTGGCCATGTCGACGAACTGAACCTGATCGCCATCGAAGGCGGTGACTACCTGCTCGAGGCCCGGATCAAAGGCCACGCCCACCCCCTCTCAGACCCCCGTGGTGAACGCCTGCGCGTGCACTCGGTGGAGGATGCGCGCAAGTTGCTGCAAACCATCCCCATGGTCTCGATGAACCTGGTGCACTGGTCGGTGCAGGACGAAATGTGCGGCATGGGCACGCACCCGGAAGAAGACTTGAAGGTGCCGATTTCCCAGCGCTCGGCCTGGTAGCTGCTCGCAGCGCCCCAGTATGCTAGGCTGCTCGCCCTTTTCATCAAGGGCGCGGCTTCACTGCGCCCTGCAGTGGAGCACGACAATGTCCGAACTCAACCTGTCCACCGACGAAACTCGCGTCAGCTACGGCATCGGCCGTCAGCTGGGCGGCCAGCTGCGCGACAACCCGCCACCAGGCGTCAGCCTGGAAGCCATCCTGGCCGGCCTGACCGACGCCTTCAACGGCGCCGACAGCCGCGTCAGCGAAGCCGACCTGTCGGCCAGCTTCAAGGTCATCCGCGACGTGATGCAAGCCGAAGCAGCCGCCAAGGCTGAAGCCGCTGCTGCCGCTGGCAAGGCATTCCTGGTCGAGAACGCCAAGCGTGACGGCATCACCACCCTGGCTTCGGGCCTGCAGTTCGAAGTACTGACCGCTGGCGAAGGCGCCAAGCCGACCCGCGAAGACAACGTGCGCACCCACTACCACGGCACCCTGATCGACGGCACTGTGTTCGACAGCTCCTACGACCGTGGTCAGCCGGCTGAATTCCCGGTAGGTGGTGTGATCGCTGGCTGGACCGAAGCCCTGCAACTGATGAACGCTGGCAGCAAATGGCGCCTGTACGTGCCGAGCGAGCTGGCCTACGGCGCCCAAGGCGTTGGCAGCATCCCGCCGCACAGCGTGCTGGTGTTCGACGTCGAGCTGCTCGACGTTCTGTAATGCCGCTGGGGCCGCTTTGCGGCCCATTCGCGGGCAAGCCCGCTCCCACAGGTACAGCGCAGGATTCAGATGCTGTGGAGTCCCTGTGGGAGCGGGTTCATCGTGGCGACGAACCGCCGCGAAGAGGCCGGCCCTGCCAGCCTCAATTCCAGTCTGTTCCCCCGGGGCGCAACGCCCGCGCATAGCAGAACAGAAACAGATTCCGCACCAGCTCCTTGAGCACCCCCGGTTCACTCGAATTCAGCCCGCTCATGTCCAGGTCGCCCAGGTCACGCAGCTCGTCGAGCGCTTCTTCTTCAAGCACCGCGCACACTTCACCGGTTTCCCGATGAAGAATGCGCAGGTAGGGGTGAGGGCGGTCCAGCCAGGCGTCGATCAGATAAGTCATGGCTATTCTCCTTGGATAGCAGTCCCAATGAGAATAATTCTTATTATCTGAATAGCAAGCGCCAATTGGCGGTTTTAAGAAAAATCAGACCTTGCGTACGAATTCGGACTTCAGCTTCATGGCGCCGATGCCGTCGATCTTGCAGTCGATGTCGTGGTCGCCGTCGCACAGGCGGATGTTCTTGACCTTGGTGCCGACCTTGACCACCAGGGACGAGCCCTTGACCTTGAGGTCCTTGATAACGGTGACGGTGTCGCCATCCTGCAGGATGTTGCCGACCGAGTCCTTCTTCACCACCTCGTCGCTGGCCGCTTCGGTGTCGCCGCTGGCCGACCACTCGTGGGCGCATTCAGGGCAGATCAGCTGAGTGCCATCCTCATAGGTGTATTCGGAGTTGCATTTCGGGCAGGGTGGCAGAGTGCTCACTTCGGTTCCTCAAACAAACAGACGGGCGGTTAAAGACCCGCATTGTAAAAGGTATTTCTGCGAAAGTGATTATGTCCGGACAAAAGCTTCGCGGGTAAACCCGCTCCCACAGGTACCGCATAGGCCCAGAGCCCTGTGATATCCCTGTGGGAGCGGGTTTACCCGCGAATGAAGGCGACTCGGTCTATCAGTGAGTACGCGCGACAGCAAACTCGCTCAGCTCGACCAGCGCATCCCGGTATTCGCTGGCCGGCAGCACTTCCAGGCAGGCGATGGCACGCTTGACGTAGTCACGCGCCAGCTCCGCGGTGTACTTCAGCGCCCCCGACTCTTCTACCGCCACGCGAATCTGCTCCAGGTCTTCCAGGCCACCTTTCTGAATGGCCTGGCGCACCAGCGCAGCCTGTTCGGCAGTGCCTTCGCGCATGGTGTAGATCAGCGGCAGGGTAGGCTTGCCTTCGGCCAGGTCGTCACCGACGTTCTTGCCCAGGGTCTGCGAGTCGCCCTTGTAGTCCAGCAGGTCGTCGACCAGCTGGAAGGCCACGCCCAGGTGGTCGCCAAAGGTGCGCAGGGCCTCGCGCTGTTCGTCGGTTGCCTCGGCCAGCGCGGCGGCGCTGTGGGTCGACGCTTCGAACAGCATCGCGGTCTTGCCGCGGATGACCTCCATGTAGACTTCCTCGGTGGTGCTGGCATCGCGTACCCGCGACAGCTGCAGCACTTCACCCTCGGCAATCACGCGGGTGGCCTTGGACAGGATCTGCATGACCGGCATCGAGCCCAGTTCGACCATCATCTCGAACGAGCGCGAATAGAGGAAGTCGCCCACCAGCACGCTCGGTGCGTTGCCCCACAGGGCATTGGCGGTGGAGCGGCCACGGCGCATGCCGGACATGTCGACCACGTCGTCGTGCAGCAGGGTAGCGGTGTGCAGGAATTCGATGGTGGCAGCCAGCAGGCGCAGGTCGTCGCCTTCGCGGCCCAGGGCCTTGCCACACAGCAGCACCAGCAGGGGGCGCAGGCGCTTGCCACCGGCGGACGTGATATAGTCGCCGATCTTCGATACCAGCGGCACGCGCGAGGTCAGCTGCTTCTTGATGATCTCGTCGACGGCGCTGAAATCATCAGCCACCGCGCGGTAGAAGGATTGGGGTTGCATCGGCTGCTCCAGTGAGGTTGCGCGGCATGCTAGGTCGCGGGTCCCGGCGTGTCAAGGCGCGGTGCCAGCGCGCCGGGGGCGGTACTTGCAAGCAAAACCGCGGTTGCGTACAATCGCGCACCCTAACTTCCTGGGCAGCACCTGCCTTACGCAATTGCGCCGGGCCGTTCCAGCCCTGTGCAGCCATGCCAGCCAATACTCATCATATAAAGCGCTGGGTGAGCAGGATTATCGGAGAAATACCATGTCTTACGCAGTAATCGTTACCGGCGGCAAGCAGTACAAAGTCGCTGAAGGTGAATTCCTCAAGATCGAAAAACTGGAAGTCGCCACTGGCGAATCCGTGACCTTCGATCGCGTCCTGCTGGTCGCCAACGGTGAAGAAGTCACCATCGGTGCTCCAGTTGTTGCTGGCGCTAAAGTAGTGGCCGAAGTCGTTTCGCAAGGCCGCCACGACAAGGTTCGCATCATCAAGTTCCGTCGTCGTAAGCACCACATGAAGCGTATGGGCCACCGCCAGTGGTTCACCGAGATCAAAATCACCGGCATCCAGGCTTAATCCCCTAGATCCCCTGAATTTATTTGGAGAATTGAACCATGGCTCACAAGAAGGCTGGTGGTAGTACTCGTAACGGTCGCGACTCAGAATCGAAACGCCTTGGCGTGAAGATGTATGGCGGCCAGGTTATCAAGCCAGGCAACATCATCGTCCGTCAGCGCGGCACCGAATTCCACGCTGGCTACGGCGTTGGCATGGGCAAGGATCACACCTTGTTCGCCAAGATCGAAGGCGTGATCAAGTTCGAGAAAAAAGGCGAGTTCATGCGCCGTTACGTGAGCATCGTCGCCGCTTAATCGCGACGTCGCTCCAGAAGCCCCGTCACGCGACGGGGCTTTTTCGTTTGTGGTGAGCCTCTTGCAAAGCTGTTTGTATGGGCTGCCGGCGTGAGTTTCTACGGTCGTACGGGGCCGCCGCGCTCATTTTTGCAAGAGCCTCATGTTTTTGAGTCATTCAGCTCGTCTACCGACGAGAGGCGGTTTTAATGAAGTTTGTTGACGAAGTATCCATTCGGGTCAAGGCCGGTGACGGCGGCAACGGTTGCATGAGCTTCCGTCGCGAGAAGTTCATCGAGAACGGTGGCCCCAACGGTGGTGACGGTGGTGATGGTGGTTCGGTGTACATGATCGCCGACGAAAACCTCAACACCCTGGTCGACTATCGCTACACCCGTCACCACGAGGCCCAGCGTGGCGCCAACGGTGGCAGCACCGACTGCACCGGCAAGAAAGGCGAAGACCTGTTCCTGCGTGTGCCGGTCGGTACCACCGTGATCGACGCCTCCACCCAGGAAGTGATCGGTGACCTGGTTACCCCGGGCCAGAAGCTGATGGTCGCCCAGGGCGGCTGGCACGGCCTGGGCAACACCCGTTTCAAGTCCAGCACCAACCGTGCGCCGCGCCAGACCACCCCTGGCAAGCCGGGTGAGCAGCGCGACCTGAAGATGGAAATGAAAGTGCTGGCCGACGTCGGCCTGCTGGGCCTGCCGAACGCCGGCAAGAGCACCTTCATTCGCTCGGTTTCGGCCGCCAAGCCGAAAGTGGCCGACTACCCATTCACCACCCTGGTGCCGAACCTGGGCGTTGTCAGTGTCGACCGCTGGAAGAGCTTTGTCATCGCCGACATCCCCGGCCTGATCGAAGGTGCTTCCGAAGGCGCCGGCCTGGGTATCCGCTTCCTCAAGCACCTGGCGCGTACCCGCGTGCTGCTGCACCTGGTGGACATGGCGCCGCTGGACGAAAGCAGCCCGGCCGATGCCGCCGAAGTCATCGTCAACGAGCTGACCCGCTTCAGCCCGTCGCTGGCCGAGCGTGAGCGCTGGCTGGTGCTGAACAAGGCCGACATGGTCATGGACGACGAGCGCGACGAGCGGGTCAAGGAAGTGGTCGAGCGCCTGCAGTGGGAAGGCCCGGTCTACGTGATCTCGGCCATCTCCAAGCAGGGCACCGAAAAGCTCAGCCACGACCTGATGCGCTACCTCGAAGACCGCGCCGACCGCCTGGCCAACGACCCGGCCTACGCCGAAGAGCTGGCCGACCTCGACCAGCGCATCGAAGACGAAGCCCGCGCCCAGCTGCAGGCCCTGGACGACGCCCGTACCTTGCGCCGTACCGGCGTCAAGAGCGTGCACGACATCGGCGACGATGACGGTTGGGACGATGATTTCGAGGACGACGAAGACGGCCCGGAAATCATTTACGTGCGCGACTGACCGGTTGCAGTACACTAAACGCCGCTCTTTGGAGCGGCGTTTTTGTATCCACGGTATCTACAGATTCGACATAGGTTGGAAGAAGATGCGAAGCAAGGTGACGGGCGCCAAGCGCTGGGTCGTGAAGATTGGCAGTGCTCTGCTGACCGCCGATGGCAAAGGCCTCGACCGCGGTGCCATGGCCGTTTGGGTCGAGCAGATGGTTGCGCTGCGTGAGGCAGGCGTGGAGTTGGTACTGGTCTCCTCCGGGGCCGTGGCTGCCGGCATGAGCCAGCTGGGCTGGACGTCGCGACCGAGTGCGATGAACGAGCTGCAGGCGGCTGCCTCGATCGGCCAGATGCGCCTGGTGCAGGCTTGGGAGTCGAGCTTCGGCGAGCACGGCAAGCACACCGCGCAGATCCTGCTGACCCACGACGACCTGTCCGACCGCAAGCGCTACCTGAACGCCCGTAGTACCCTGCGCACGCTGGTCGACCTGGGCGTGGTGCCGGTGATCAACGAGAACGATACCGTGGTCACCGACGAGATCCGCTTCGGCGACAACGACACCTTGGCGGCGCTGGTGGCCAACCTGGTCGAGGCTGACCTGCTGGTGATCCTTACCGACCGCGATGGCATGTTCGACGCCGACCCGCGCAACAACCCCGAAGCCCAGCTGATCTACGAGGCCCGCGCCGACGACCCGACACTGGACGCCGTAGCCGGCGGTACCGGCGGTGCTCTGGGCCGTGGCGGCATGCAGACCAAGCTGCGCGCCGCGCGCCTGGCAGCCCGTTCCGGTGCCCACACCATCATCATCGGTGGCCGCATCGAGCGCGTGCTGGATCGCCTCAAGGCTGGCGAACGCCTGGGTACCTTGCTGTCGCCCGAGCGCGGCATGCTTGCGGCGCGCAAGCAGTGGCTGGCTGGCCACCTGCAGACCCGTGGCACCCTGGTGCTGGATGCCGGTGCCGTGCAGGCGCTGCGCCAGGCCAACAAGAGCCTGCTGCCGGTTGGCGTGAAGACCGTGCAGGGCAGCTTCCGTCGTGGCGAGATGGTGGTGTGCGTCGGCCCGGACGGCCTTGAAGTGGCGCGCGGCCTGGCCAACTACAGCGCCCTGGAGGCGCAGAAGATCATCGGCCAGCCGTCGGATGCCATCGAAAGCATCCTGGGCTATATCGCGGAGCCCGAGTTGGTGCACCGTGACAACCTGGTTCTGGTCTGAGGACGTGCGCGTGCTGAAAAGGATGATTGCCGTGGCGGCACTGGCGTTGCCGATGCTGGCCGGGGCCGAGGAAATCGGCCAGGTGTCCACCGTGTTCAAGTTCCTCGGGCCGAATGATCGTATTGTGGTCGAGGCGTTCGACGACCCCAAGGTCGAGGGCGTGACCTGCTACCTGTCGCGGGCCAAGACGGGCGGCGTGAAGGGTGGGTTGGGGCTGGCGGAGGACCGGGCGGAGGCATCGATTGCCTGTCGTCAGGTCGGGCCGATCAGTTTCAAGGGTGAGCTGAAGGATGGCGAGGAAGTGTTCAAGGAACGCACCTCGCTGGTGTTCAAGACCATGCAGGTGGTGCGCTTCCTCGACAAGAAGCGCAATACCTTGGTGTACCTGGTGTACAGCGACCGCATCGTCGAAGGTAGCCCGCAGAATGCGGTGACAGCGATTCCGATCCTGCCTTGGGCGCATTGATCGCCTGACAGATCGCCGGGAGGCCTTTGGCCTCCATCGCGACACAAGGCCGCTCCTACAGGGAACGCGAATCCCTGTAGGAGCGGCCTTGTGTCGCGATAGGGCCGCAAAGCGGCCCCATTACCCCGATATCAGGCCAATTCTTCGGCCTGATCCTCTCGCACAACAGCCTTCACTTCATCCCGACGGCTGATGAACTTCCAGTCCGCTTCGTCGATGTAGATGCCATTCGGCCCGCTGCCACCTTCCAGGTCGATCGCCACGCGCGCCGAAACCTGCGGCTTCACGCTCGCCAGAATCGGCACGAAGCCCAGCTGCAGGCTGGTTTCCAGCAGCGCAGCCTGGTTGCGTTCGTCGATGTCCGCCGCTTCGTCCAGGTAGTACGGCAGGCGAATGCGCCCGGCCAGGTCGCGGTCCATCAGGTGCAGCAACAGGTACATGTTGGTCAGCGCCTTGATGGTCATGGTGGTGCCGTTGGATGCCGCGCCGTCGATGTCGGCATGGATCACCGGCTGGCCGTTGACCTTGGTGATCTCGAACGCCAGCTCGAACAGGTCCTTCAGGCCCAGCTGGTTGTGGTTGGCCGCCACCAGCCGTGCCAGGTATTCCTTGGCCTCTTCGTTCTTGTTGTCCTGCTCGGCGCTCTGGGTCAGGTCGAATACCGACAGGGTTTCGCCTTCTTCGTACTGACCAGCGCTGTGGATGATCTGGTCGATGTGCTTGAGCGCTTCCTTGTTCGGCGCCAGCACCACGCGGAAGCTCTCCAGGTTGGATACCTGGCGCTTGTTGATCTCGCGGTTGAACAGGGCCAGCTGGTGCTCGAGGCTGTCGTAGTCGCTGCGGATGTTACGCAGGGTCCGGGCGATGTCGGTGACCGCCGCGCGGCGGGCCTTGGCCAGGGTCAGGGCTTCGTCGGTGCGGTGCGCATAGGCATTCACCAGCAGTTGCAGGCGGCGCTCCATGTCGTCTTCGCTGTCGAACTTGGCCACGCCTTTCAGGCGCACCTGGGCGTACAGCGCCTCGATCTGGTTGTCCACCCGCTGCAGGCCCTGCCAGCTGTCCTGGTAGTCGTTGAGCAGTGGCAGCAGGTTGTCCATCGAGTCGTCGACGGCTTCCATGTACGGCGTGCCGTAGGGCAGGTCGGCCGGCAACAGCTGGCGACGGCGCAGAGCGTCTTCCAGGGTGCGCTGCTTGGCCTCGAGGTCGCCGATCTGCCTACCGACCAGCTGCAGCTTGGCCGACAGTTGCTGGACACGTTCGGTGAAGGCGTCGCTGGAGCGCTTGAGTTCGTCCTGGGCGGCTTCGAGCTGCGACAGCTGTTCCAGCTTCTCGGGCTCTTCGGCGGCCAGGGTTTCGCTGCGGCGGAAGTCTTCCAGCGCTTTTTGCGCGTCCAGTACTTCCTGGTACAGGGTTTCGGTCTGCGCCTTGGAGGCGGAGCGGTCGGCGGCCACGGCTTGCTGGGTCTTGAGCTGCTTGAGCTCCTTTTCCAGGCGCTCTTTCTGGTCACGCAGGGCAGCACGGTCGGCCAGGGCCTGCAGTGCTGGTGGGTCGATGTGCGACAGGTCGATGGACAGCCCCGGGGCTTCGAAGCGTTCGCCCTTGAAGCCGTCGAGCACCGCCTCCAGCGATTTTACCCACAGGTCGCTGTCGTCCAGTTCGATGCCGCGGTCACCCAGCGGCAGGCTGAACAGCGCGCCGTTGAACAGGCGCATCAGGCGGTCGACGTCCTGCTGCGAGAACTCTTCGCGCAGGCGGGCGTAGCTGTTGTTGTCGGCGTGGTCGAGCTGTTGCTTGACCTGCTTCAGGCGTTTTTCCAGGTCGCGTACGCGCTCGTCGAGGTCTTCGGCGCTGAACTGCCGCGACTGGGCCAGGGCACCGGCCAACTCGTCGTGGGCGTCCTTGGCCGCCAGCAGTTGCTGCTCCAGCACCTTGACGTCATCGACCAGGGCGAAGCGGTGCTTGAGCACCGACAGCTCGCCCAGCCAGCGCTGGATACCGGTGATTTCACGCTCCAGGCGCATCAGTTCCTGGGTGCCGCCGCGCTGGTCGTTCTGCAGGCGGTCCTGCTCGCCACGGTAGTGCTCGGCCTGGATCACCAGCTCTTCCTTGCGCGCCATGGCGTATTCCTGCCAGGTGCCCAGCAGGGTGTCGAGCACTGGCGAAATGCGGTGCAGCTTGCCGCGCAGGATGTCGCGCTGGGCCACGCCACCGGCCAGGGCCTCGACCAGCGGGCCGGCGGCGACCAGGGCGTTGTAGTCCTGCTCCATGCGGCGCACGTCGCGGAAGGCTTCCTCGCAGGCGGCGATGTAGTCGACGCTGCCGGAGCGCAGGCTGTGCTCGAAGGCGTCGAGGAACAGCTGCTTGAGCTTGGCGGCGGTGATTTCGCGCATGTGCAGCAGGTTGATGAACAGCGCGCGGAAGGTTTTCAGGCTTTGCTCGCTGGTCGAGCGCAGCGGGATCATGGTCAGGTCCAGCGGCACCGAGGTGTGGCCGCCGACCAGCAGCCGGCGCAGTTCATCCGGCTTCAGCTCGTAGGCCTTGATCCCCAGGCGCTCGAGGTTGGTGAACAGCTCTTTCTGGCGCAGGCAGGTGTCGTTCTTCTGGTAGTGGGCCAGGTCCAGTTCGCCCTTGTAGGCAAAGAACTGGTGGCCGAAACCGCCGCCCGGGCCGCGGCCGACCACGCCGATGACGTGCGGGCCGTGGGGCAGGCTCAGTTCGCAGAGAATGTACGAGGTGTCGCTGGCGAAGTAGAAGCGGCGCGACTGCTCGAGGCTGTACTTGCCGAAGCTCATGTCCGACATGCGCGCCAGGATCGGGAACTGCAGGGCGTTGATCGACGCCGATTTACCCAGGTTGTTGGCACCGTATACCGACAGTGGGTGCTCCAGCGGGAACAGGCCAAGGCTGTAGCCGGCGGTGTTGAGCAGTGCGAAGCGGCGGATGCCGTAGCGTTCCTGGCTCATGCGTCAATCTCCTGTTGCTCTTCGCGGATCGCCCGGGCCAGGGCTTCCTCTTCGCTTTCCTCGCCCTCGAAGGGGCTGAGGTCGAGCGGGTCGTCGGTGCGGTTGAGTTCTTCGGGGCTTTCTTCCTCGACCAGCACCGGGGTCGGCAGCGGCAGGTCGCTGTGCAGGGTGGCCGCCAGGTCGCGGTCCTGCTGCACCGCCAGGCACACATCGAGGAACCGGTGCATCGGCGGCAGGAAGCGGTAGATGCCGCCTTCCTCGAAGGCGAAGCCGAGCTGGGTCATGCGGCGCAGGATTTTTTCTTCCAGCTCGTCCACGGTCTGCACTTCGGCCTGCAGGAACAGGTCGCGGTACTTGTCCAGCAGCGAGGGCAGTTCGTCACGGCCGATGCTGCCGCCATCGAGCACGGCCATCGGGTCGCGGCCCTGGTCGGCCAGGTGTTCGACCAGGATGAAGGTGAACAGCGACAGGCGCTGCGCGGTCTTGTTGACCTGCGCGGCGGCCATGTCCGGCACGAAGTAGTAGAAGCCACGGGTATCGCACACCAGTTCGAAGCCCAGAGCCTTGAACAGGGTGCGGTACTGGTCCTGGAAGTTCGACAGCTGAGCATACAGCTCGGGGTCGCGGCGGCTGACGTGGAAGCCTTTGAACAGCTCGCGGAAGATCGGCGCGAGCTGGGACAGTTCGGAAAGATCAAGATGCATGGGCTGGGCTCGCGTTGGATTCGGTAGGCGCGCTGGCGGCGTCTTCGCGGCTGGAGGTCAGGGCGAACGAGCGCAGGCTGACCAGGTGTTCCTGGGTGATGTACTCGCGGCGGTCGAGGCGTTCGCGCTTGAAGCGCTTTTCCCGCGACAGGCGCGAGAACCAGTACAGCAGCTCGTCGGTGGCGCCTTCGGGTTCCTGCTCCAGCAGCCAGACCATCAGGTCGGGCAGCGGCAGGGCCTGTTCGCAGCGTTCGGCCATTTCCTTGACCGTGCGCGGTGCACGGGGCAGGGCGCCGGACTGGGTCTTGTGGGCCTTGGGGAAACGCGCCGGCTTGGGCTCGAAGCGGGCCAGGGCGTAGACATAGGCTTCCACCTGGCTGGCGCTGCCGAGGAAGGTGCTTTGCGGGCGGGTGAACATCGGCATGGCCGCTTGCGGTACGGCGTCGATGCCCTTGCGCCGGATCACCGACAGGGCCAGCGCGGCGCCACGGGTCACGGCGTTGTGCCGGCGGGCTTCCTCACGCAGCGGCAGCAGCAGTTCGCGGGCGTGACGCAGGGTCAGCTGGGCGCTGGTCTGCATTTCCAGGATGCGCGCGTGGGTCCGCAGCAGCATGTCGTCGTCGACCAGGTGGCCCAGGCGCGCCTGTTCGCCCAGCAGCTTCAGCAGCACGGTCTCGACTTTGCGCACGCCCTGTTCGAAGGCGCCGTCGGCGTTGACCAGCTGGATCATCGGCTCGACGTACTCGTCCCAGGTCGCCAGTACTTCGGCATAGCGCTGGCGCAGCGGGATCTGGCGGTTGCTGGTCTTGGCCCGCTCGGCCACGGCCACCAGTGCCTGCTCGTCATTGTCGAGCTTCTTCAGTACATCGCGCACACGCATGTCGAGCAGGCGCAGCTGGCGTGCCAGGTCGTCGCTGTCGCGGTTGTCGAAGGCGTCCTGGATATGCCCGGCCAGGCGTTCCAGGTGGCGCAGGTAGGCTTCGATCTCCAGGCACAGGCCCAGCCGGTGTTCGCGGCGCAGGTAGGCGAGGAAGTCATGGATCTGCGCGTTGAGCTCGAAACGGTTCGGGCTCTTGGCCACCGGGACCAGGATATCCAGACGGATCCACACGTCGAGCAGCTGGGTGATGTCCTGCGGGGTGCTCTCGACCTGCTGGCGGCCCACATGCTGACGCAATTCGACCAGGCTCAGGGTGCCCTGGTCGAAACGCTCGCACAGCGGCTCGATCAGGGCCCAGTGTTCGGCTAGGGCGCGCAGGACGCGCTTGGGTTCGATCATTGGCTTCGACTCGTTGCCAAGAAAAAGGGGGCGATTGTACTGCATCCGGGGGGGAGGTTTTCACCCCTTGGTCTGTAATGAGCGATAACCTTGATACTTGCAGGGGATTCACTGGCCTCTTCGCGGGTGAACCCGCTCCCACAGGCACTGCGCACATTTCAGACTGTGTGCAGTACCTGTGGGAGCGGGCGTGCCCGCGAAGAGGCCGGTACAGGCAACAAAAATCCGCCGACCAGTTGCGGCACTCGAATGCCAACAGCGTTAGAATGCCCCACTGTCTCCACCCCTCGGATACCCGCTCTTGCTCACCGAACCCCGTCGCCGCGCCTACCTTTCCGCCATGCAAGTGGTGCACTGGCTGCCGCGCGCCGAGCTGCCGTTCGCCGCACCGTCGCGGCCCGAGCTGCTGTTGCCGGTGGCGCCGGTCGAGGACCTCGATTTCGACGTCAGGCCCGCACCGGCGGCTACCGAGGCACCAGCCGCCCCCCAGGCTCGCTCCGGCGAGCGGCCAAAAATCGAGATTCCGCGCCCGGGCAGTGCGCCAAAACCGGCCGCCAAACCAGTCGAGTCCGAGGAGCAGGCCGCGCCACCGCGCCCGGCCCCGGTACCGCCCCCGCGCTTCTCGTTGCAGTTGCTGCGCGCCGGCAGCTGCCTGCTGCTGGTGGAGCTGGCCACCGGCCAACCATTTCAGAGCCGCGACCCGTCCTATCTGCTGCTCAAGGACATGCTGCGCGCCGCCGGGCTGCCCGACGCCCCGCAGATCATCGGCGAACCGGTGCGCTGGCCGCTGCTGGTGCGCGGCAACATGGACCAGGGCCCGGAGGCCGCGCGCGATTTCGTCCAGGGCTTTGTTCAGGCGCGCCTGGAAGAGGCGCCGTGCAGCTGCCTGTGGCTGATCGGCGTGCCGGCTCTGCGCTTTGCCGCCAATGCCGACGGCGAGGCCTATTACCAAACCCTGAAGCTCGAGGGCCTTGGCGAAGCCTGGGCCTTGCCGGGCCTTGAACTGTTGATGGACGAGCCGCAGCGCAAGGCGGACGTCTGGAAAGCCATGCGCCAGCTGATGGCGCGCTGGAAGAGCGTTGAATGAGTGACTCGATCAGCTTCCGCCCGATGACCGAGGCGGATCTGGATGCCGTACTTAAGATCGAATATGCCGCGTTCAGTCATCCCTGGACCCGCGGGATCTTTCAGGATGCACTCAAATCGTACGAAGTCTGGCTGATGTTCGACGGCCAGCAGCAGGTGGGCCATGGCGTGATCAACGTGATCATCGACGAGGCGCACCTGCTCAACATCACCGTCAAGCCGGAAAACCAGGGCCGCGGCCTGGGCCTGCGCCTGCTCGAGCACCTGATGGCACGGGCCTACCAGCTCAATGGCCGCGAGTGCTTCCTGGAAGTGCGCGCAAGCAACCAGTCGGCCTATCGTTTGTACGAGCGCTACGGTTTCAATGAAATCGGCCGCCGCCGCGACTACTACCCGGTTGCCGGCGGCCGTGAAGACGCCCTGGTGATGGCCTGCACCCTGTTCGAGGACTGACCTTGCAGGGGCTGGAGTCATGCAGGCAAACCCTGATGAGGCAACGACCATGCATGACCTGCAGGAACTGATCGACAACAACGCCCGCTGGGCCGACGCGATCAACCAGCGCGACCCCGACTTCTTCGCCAAGCTGGCCCGCCAGCAGACTCCGGAGTTCCTCTGGATCGGCTGTTCCGACGCCCGCGTGCCGGCCAACGAAATCGTCGGCATGCTACCGGGTGATCTGTTCGTCCACCGCAACGTTGCCAATGTGGTGCTGCACACCGACCTCAACTGCCTGTCGGTGATCCAGTACGCGGTGGAGGTATTGAAAGTGCGGCACATCCTGGTTACCGGCCACTACGGTTGCGGTGGCGTGCGCGCCGCCATGCAGGACCGCCAGCTGGGCCTGATCGATGGCTGGCTACGCTCGATCCGCGACCTGTATTACGAAAAGCGCACCGAGCTGGCCAAGCTGGACAACGAAGAGGCGAGGGTCGACCGCCTGTGCGAACTGAACGTCATCCAGCAGGTGGCCAACGTGGCCCATACCAGCATCGTGCAGAACGCCTGGCACCGTGGCCAGGAACTGTCGGTGCATGGCTGCATCTATGGCATCAAGGATGGCCGGTGGAAAAGCCTGGACACCACCATCAGCGGCTTCGCCCAACTGCCGCCGCAGTACCGGTTGCGGGCGTTGGAGTAGTGACGTTTGCAAGCCTGGCACAGACCCTGTGGGAGCGGGTTCACCCGCGAAGAAGGCGACGCGGTGCATGGCACCGGCTTTGCCGGTGTTCGCGGGTGAACCCGCTCCCACAGGGATCGTGCAAGCGTTTGGGTTTTCAGTAGGACAGTTGCCGTAAGGCGGCGTGGCAGCCTATGTTCCATGTGCAGGGATGGGTGAAGGATGAAAAGACTGCTTCTGGCGGCAGGCCTTCTGGTAGCGGCCACTGCCCACGCCGACGAACGCGACCTGTGGTTGTTCGCGCAATGGGCTGGGGACCATCAGACCCGGCCGTTTCGCGAGATGCTGGTGGATGCCCGCCTGTATGGCGTGGTGCCGATCCATCAGTTGCTGCGTTCGGCTTCGGACTGGAAGCTGTGCCGCGCGTCCCCCTTCGCCGTGCCACCTGCCAGCAACTGGCCGCAAGTGCGGTCAACGCTCTCGCTGATCAAGACGCTCGACGAGCAAGGCATCCTGCGCCAGTTCGAGGTGGTTTCGGCCTATCGCGACCCACGGCTGAACGTCTGCGCCGGCGGGGCGGCCAACAGCGCGCATACCCGGGCGTTCGCCGTCGATATCCTGCTACCCGACTGGGCGGACCCCAACCCGCTGTGCCGTTTCTGGCAGCAGTATGGCCAGGCCTGGAACATGGGCCTGGGGCGCTATCCGTCCGGGCGTATACATGTGGATACGGCGGGTTACCGTACCTGGGGCGGTGACGGCCGTGCGGGTTCGTCGTTCTGTATCAAGCCCAGATGAGCCAGGCAGCTCCTGCATTCGCCCGTCACCCACGTGGCGAAGCGCTGGCGCTTGCCGTTGTCTTCCAGTGGCTGGGGGCTGAGCAGGTGATAGGCCGAGCCGTCACGCACAAAGCCGAACGGCGCCTGCAGCTGCCCGTTGTCGAGCTCGTCGCGCACCATGAGGGCTGAGGCCATGGCCAGGCCCAGGCCGGCGCTTGCGGCCTGGATCGACAGGTAGAAATGCTCGTAGTCGCTGCGCTCGGTGTGCCGGGCCTGCTGGCCGCTCAGGCGCAGCCAGTTGGGCCAGGCGCCGGGGCGAGTGGCGCTGTGCAGCAGGCGTTGGCCTTCGAGTTGGATGGGGGCGGTGGGGCGGCAGACCGGGCCGATCCATTCGTCGCAGATCTTCTGGTTGTACAGCTGCTCGTCCCAGTGGAAGTCATCGCGGCGTATTGCCAGGTCGACACCACTGCGGGCGAAATCCAGTGGCCCGCCTGCGGCCACCAGGTGCAACTGCAGGTCGGGATGGATGGCATGGAAGCGGGGCAGGCGCGGGATCAGCCAGCGCATGGCGATTGTCGGCTCGCAAGACAGCACCAGCACGTTGTCGCGGGCCTGTTGCTGCAAGCGCTGCACGGCGCCTTCGAGCTGCTCGAAGATCGCCTGGGTGGTGCCTTGCAAGGCACGCCCGGCAGGGGTGAGGAAAATGGCCCGGTTGCGGCGCTCGAACAACTCCACACCAAGGCTTTCTTCAAGCAGGCGCACCTGGCGGCTGACTGCACCATGGGTGACATGCAGATGCTCGGCGGCGCGCACGAAGCTCTCGGTTGCGGCGGCGATGTCGAAGTAGCGGAAGGCGTTGAGTGGGGGCAGTTTCATAGCATCCCTTTGTGCCTTTGCAGGCCTTTTCGCGGGTAAACCCGCTCCCACAGGTGATACGCAACCCTCAGGTTTGGTGAAGTCCCTGTGGGAGCGGGTTTACCCGCGAAGAGGCCGGCACAGGTTCTATATATCTGTGAGTAAAGCTATCAGATTTGCCCCACTATAAATCGATTTTCCCCTGTCCATAAGCTCTCGATAATTACCTGGTCTGTGCATTTCCATCGCCTATCGAGAGCCACCAGCATGACCGAAATCATCGCCGTCGCCCTGTTCACCTTGCTCGCCGTCATCAGCCCCGGTGCCGACTTCGCCATGGTCACCCGCAGCAGTTATGCACAGGGTCGCAAGGCCGGGCTGGCTGCTGCCGTGGGCATTGCCCTGGGAGTGCAGGTGCATGTCCTGTACACGGTGCTGGGCATCGCGGTGATCATCAGCCAGAGCCCGACCCTGTTCCTGGGCATGAAAGTGCTGGGCGCGGGTTATCTGGTCTACCTGGGCTACCAGTCACTGACCAACACCCGACGCATCAGCCTCGACGGGGTTGCCGCATCATCAGCCGCCAGCGTAACGCAGGCATTGCGCACGGGCTTTCTGACCAACGCCCTCAACCCAAAGACCATGCTGTTCGTCATCAGCGCCTTCACCCAAGTGGTGCAACCTGGCAGCTCGCTGGCGCTGGATTTTGCCTACGGCGCTTTCATGTCCGTTGCCCACTGGCTGTGGTTCAGCCTGGTGGCGGTGTTCTTCTCCAGTACGGCATTGCGCAAGGCGATGATCGAGCGGCAAGGGCTGGTGGACCGGGTAATCGGCCTGGCACTGATCGGGTTGGGGCTGGCCGTGGCGGTGACCGGCATGCGTTGAGCCGGGGATCGAATGCCCTGTGCGGGAAGGGGGCAGGCCTGTGGGGAGTTTTTCGCAGGCAAAGAAAAAGGGCTTACCTTGCGGTAAGCCCTTCGTCTTGTTTGGTGGCTACACAGGGACTTGAACCCCGGACCCCAGCATTATGAATGCTATGCTCTAACCAACTGAGCTATGTAGCCGATGGCGCGCATTATTCTCTTGAACGGCCCCCCTGTCAACACTCATTTCAAAAAAAATTTGCACGCTTTCAAAAACTTAGCGGCCAAGCCCGGGCCGTTGCCTTGCCCAACGGCATGTCGCCGGCTTTCAGCTGCCCGTACGCCAGCCATCGGCGGCCTTGAGGTCGGCTTTCTGTACCGGGCCGATACGCGCGCCATCGAAGGTTACCCGCTCGCCCGCCGATATCATGCGCTGTTCGGCACCCTGGTTAACCAGGGCCTTGCCACTGAGCACTACCAGTTCGTCATGGCCGGCATGGCGGGCGACCTGCAGGCGGGTACCGAGCACCTGGATGCGCGCGTCGCCCACCGCCACCTCCATGGCTCGGCCGTCGAGCGTCACTTCAAGGTACACCCGGCCCTGCACCAGGTGCAGCTGGCGCGTGCGCCCGCGCAGGTCAGCGTTCATCGCGCTGGCGCTGCCCAGGTGCAGAGTGGTGCCATCGGCCAGGCGGACACTGCGGCGTTCGCCTGTATCGGTGTGCAGTTGGCTGCCCAGACGCTGCATCAGCGGCCAGTACAGGTAGACGGCGGTGCCCAGCCCCAACAGGAACAGTAGCGCCAGCCATTTGCTCAAATGGCTGGCGCGCGTAGTGATCTGTCGTGGACGGGGGCGAGCAGGCATCGGGCTCATGAGTTCGGTCTGCTCGCTGTAAGGGTTGTTTCGCCCAATGATTGCAGGGTATCGAGCCGAAGATGCTAATAATATTGAGAACCATTTACAAGTACGCTGCCGCAGAGAATTAAAAAAGGTAGCTATGTATCTATTCGTTTCCCGATAATCGGATCCCAAACTACGGATGGAGATTCAGGCACATGGCTATCAGTAGCGCCTCTACGGCGCCCACCGGTGCGGCGGCGAGCCAAGCCACGCCGCTGGTGATGCGCATCATCGGCTTTTGCGCCTTGGCGCACCTGATCAATGACCTGATCCAGTCGGTGCTGCCGGCGATCTACCCGATGCTCAAGGCCAACTACGACCTGAGTTTCGCCCAGATCGGCATGATCACGCTGACCTTCCAGATCACTGCCTCGCTGCTGCAGCCGTGGGTCGGCTTCTTCACCGATCGCCGACCGGCACCGAACCTGCTGCCGCTGGGCACCCTGTGTACCCTGGTGGGTATCGTGATGCTGGCCTTCGTCGGCAGCTTCCCCATGATTCTGCTGGCATCGGCGCTGGTGGGGATCGGCTCGTCGACCTTCCACCCGGAAACCTCGCGTATTGCGCGCCTGGCCTCGGGCGGGCGTTTTGGCCTGGCCCAGTCAACCTTCCAGGTCGGCGGCAACACCGGCTCTGCCCTGGGCCCACTGCTGGCGGCGGCCATTGTCATTCCGTTCGGCCAGAGCCACGTGGCCTGGTTCGGCCTGGCTGCGCTGTTCTTCCTCGGCGTCACCCTGATGCTGCGTGGCTGGTACAAGGAGCACCTCAACCAGGCCAAGGCGCGCAAGGCAGTGCAGGCGACCCATGGCATTTCCCGTGGGCGGGTGGTTGCGGCGCTGATCGTGCTGGGCCTGCTGGTGTTCTCCAAGTACTTCTACATGGCCAGCTTTACCAGCTACTTCACCTTTTACCTGATCGAGAAGTTCGACGTGTCGGTGGCCAGCTCGCAGCTGCACCTGTTCCTGTTCCTCGGTGCGGTGGCGGCGGGAACCTTCTTTGGCGGGCCGATCGGTGACCGCATCGGGCGCAAGGCCGTGATCTGGTTCTCGATCCTTGGCGTGGCGCCGTTTACCTTGGTATTGCCGTATGCCGACCTGTTCTGGACCACCGTGTTGAGCGTGGTGATCGGCTTTATCCTGGCCTCGGCGTTTTCCGCGATCGTGGTGTATGCGCAGGAGCTGGTGCCGGGCAGCGTGGGCATGATTGCCGGGATCTTCTTCGGGCTGATGTTTGGCTTTGGTGGCATCGGTGCGGCCTTGCTGGGATATGTAGCGGACATGCGTGGCATCGAGTACGTGTACGAGGTGTGTTCGTTCCTGCCGTTGTTCGGGTTGTTGGCGGTGTTCTTGCCGAGTACCGGCAAGCGTTGATATTGCCGGGGCTGCTTGCAGCCCATCGCGACACAAGGCCGCTCCCACAGGGGACCGCGTACTGTTGTAGGAGCGGCCTTGTGTCGCGAAAGGGCCTCGTAGAGGCCCCCTGGGCAATTGACGAGCCAACCTGCGGTGGCCTAGAGTCCGCCTTTCCCCAACCACCTGCGTAGTAGTCAAAGCAATGTGCCGTACCCAGTCCCTGCCAAACGCCCGCCAGCCTGCCTTCCAGGCCCTGCGTCGTGCGTGGCCGAGCGACACGGTGCTCAAGCGTCGCCGCAGCGTGCTGTTTGCCTTCACCTTCTCGCCACACCTCGCCTGAACTGATCTGCGCTTTCGCGTCGCTCGCCGCCCTGGCGTGCGCGCCTGTGTCTGCACGTCTTTTCGGTTTGCAAGGAGTGGTACATGAACATGCGTTTGCTGGCGGGCTTGTTGTTCGCCGTTTCGGTCGTGGGTTTCAGTCTGGGGGCCAGCCTGCCGCTGGTGTCGTTGCGCCTGCATGAAGCCGGTGCGAGCACCCTGGAAATCGGCATCATCTCGGCCATACCCGCTGCGGGCATGATGCTCTCGGCGTTCCTGGTCGACGCCTGCTGTCGCCACCTCACCCGGCGCACCATCTACCTGCTGTGCTTCAGCCTGTGCATGCTCAGCATCGGCTTGCTCGAGTCGGCGTTCGGCTCGCTGTGGCTGCTGGCGCTGCTGCGCCTGGGCCTGGGGCTGGGCATGGGTATTGCCATCATCCTCGGCGAGTCGTGGGTCAACGAGCTGTGCCCGGAGCACAACCGCGGCAAGATCATGGCCCTGTACGCCACCAGCTTCACCGGCTTCCAGGTGCTCGGCCCGGCCATGCTGGCAGTGCTGGGCGCCAACAGCCCGTGGATCACCGGTGTGGTCACCGCCTGTTATGGCCTGGCGCTGCTGTGCATCGTGCTGACCGTGCCCAACGACCATGTGGAACATGAAGAGGGTGAAAAGAGCTTCGGCCTGGCTGGTTTCTTCCGTGTGGCGCCGGCGTTGTGCGTGGCGGTGCTGTTCTTCTCGTTCTTCGATGCCGTGGTGCTGTCGCTGCTGCCGGTGTATGCCACCAGCCATGGCTTTGCCGTGGGCGTGGCGGCACTGATGGTGACCGTGGTGTTCGCCGGTGACATGTTGTTCCAGTTGCCGCTTGGCTGGCTGGCCGACCGGGTGGAGCGCACCGGGCTGCACCTGGTGTGCGGGCTGCTGGCGATGGCGATCGGGATCGGCCTGCCCTGGCTGCTGAACCTGACCTGGTTGCTGTGGCCGCTGCTGGTGCTGCTGGGCGCTGTGGCAGGAGGCATCTATACCCTGGCGCTGGTGCTGATCGGGCAGCGCTTCAAGGGGCAGGACCTGGTTACCGCCAATGCCAGCGTGGGCTTGCTGTGGGGTGTGGGTAGCCTGGTCGGGCCGCTGGTCAGCGGTGCGGCGATGGATGTGGCGCCGCATGGTCTGCCCATCGCGCTGGCGCTGATGGCCGGGTTGTTCGTGTGCTTTGCCCGGCAGTCGTACCGGCGCGCTGGGCGGTTGCGGGCGGTGGTGGACTGAGGTCCTCCAGGGCTGCACGGTCCCTGTAGGAGCGGCCTTGTGTCGCGATAGGGCTGCAAGGCAGCCCCGGCGATATCTGCGGCGCTGCTGAGGCCCGGGGGCCGCTTTGCGGCCCTATCGCGACACAAGGCCGCTCCTACAGGAATGGTGCCAGCCGGTCAGGCAAATGCCTGTCAGAAACTCCCGCGCAAGGTCACCGACACATTGCGCGGCTCCCCCCAGTAGTACCCCGTCGCCGTGGTGCCGATCTGCCGGTAGTACTTCTTGTCGAAGATGTTGTTGGCGTTCAGTTGCACTGAGTAGTTGTGGTTGATGCGATACCCGAGCATGCCGTTGTATACCGCATACCCCGCCTGGGTCGCCTTCGCCGTGCCGCTTTCGGAATAGATGTCGCTCTGCGCCTGTACGCCGCCGCCAATGGTCCAGGCGTCCAGCCTGCCCGGCAGGCGGTAGCTGGTGAACAGCCGCAGCATGTGCTCCGGGTCGGTGGTGCGGATCGCGTTGCCATTGGTGGCTGCCGAGTTCTTCAGGTACTCGGTGGTGTTGTAGGTGTAGCCACCGGTAACCTGCCAGCCCGGCAGCACTTCGCCGGAAATCTCCAGGTCGATGCCCTCGCTGCGGCTCTTGCCCGAGGCGATCTTGCAGCGGCCGGTGGTGCCGTTGCAGCCGATTGGCGTGGACAGGTCATCCACCGGCGTACCGACCTGGTTGATACGGAAAAACGCCAGGCTGGTGTTCAGCCGGCCATCGTAGAACTCGCCCTTGATACCCGTTTCGTAGGCTTCGCCGATGATCGGGTCGAGCACCGAGTTGTTCTTGTCCACCACTGTCTGCGGGCTGAATATCTCGGTGTAGCTGGCATACACGCTGAAGTGGTCATCCAGGTCGTAGATAAGCGCCGCATACGGCACGATCTTCTCGTCGACGCTGAACTTGCCGTTGGCACCGGTGTTGTTTTCCTGCTCGTAGTCATACCAGTTGGCCCGTGCGCCGATGATCGCGGTCAGCGGTTCGGCCAGCGAGATGCGCCAGGTGGCATGCGCCGCTTGCTGGGTGGTACGGGTGCGCACCGGGTGTGCGGTGATGTCGATGTCTGGCTCGGGCAGGCTGGTTTTCGGGTCCCAGTAGCGGATGTCGTACAGCCCGGAAATTACCCGGTTGGTGGCCGAAGCGTAGGAGTCGTTGCGAATCCGTTCGACGCCGACCATCAGCTCGTGGGTGCGGCCAAACAGGTCGAACGGGCCGTTGAGGGTGGCGCTCAGGTTGTTCTGCAGGCTCTCGCCGCCGTCGCCTTCGGTAACCTGGTATTGCATCAGGTACGGGTTGCCGGTGGGGTTCAGGTTGGCCGGTGCGCGCTCCATGTAGGTTTGCTTGAAGCCATGGTCGTCCAGCTCGAAGTGGGTACGCAGGGCCATCAGCTTCAGGGTCCAGTCGTTGTCGAAGCGGTGTTCCAGTTCGGCAAAGGTGTTCAGGTTGCTGCGGTCCCAGCGGTTCCAGTCGGCGCCCAGGTAGGTGCTGCGTCCGAAAGGCAGGGGGGCGCCGCTGGCGTCGGCGGGCAGGTTGCCCCAGGCTCCGGTGGCGTCGAGCTTGGTCCATTCGACACCGGTGGTCAGCGTGGTGCTGTCGTCCAGGTCGAAGGCCAGCGAGCCGCCGAACGCCTCCTTGCGCTCCATGCGCGAGTCCTGGAACAGGTCGCGGTCGTCATGCACGGCGATCACCCGCCCGCGTACGTTGCCGGTTTCGGTCAGCGGGCCGGAGATATCGGCCACGTAGCGCTGGGCATTCCACGAGCCCAGGGTCACGCTGCCCGTAGCCTGGAAGTCATGGGTCGGGCGCTTGCGCACCAGGTTCACCGTGCCCGACGGGTTGCCGGCGCCACGCAGCATGCCGGTGGCGCCACGCAGCACTTCAGCGCGGTCGATGAACGCCGAGTCGGTCTGGATGAACGAACCGCCACCGCTGCTCTGCACCACGGTGGCGCCGTCGTACTGGATGGCGTCGATGGCAAAGCCACGCGAGTAGTACTGCACCCGCTCGCTGTCGGTGTAGTTGACCACCACGCCGGGTGTCTGCTCCAGCAGGTTGGTCAGGTTGGTGATGTTCTGGTCATCGATGCGCTGGCGGGTTACCACGCTTACCGATTGCGGGGTGTGGCGCAGGGTTTGCGGCATCTTGCCGATGATCACTTCACCGGTAGTGTAGGAGCCGGTGTGCTCGGTGGTTTCGCCCAGGCGGTCGCTGGAAATACTGGTAGCGCCCAGCTCAAGGGCGTTTCCCACATCCAGCGCCGGCATCAGCAGGAAGCTGGTTGCACTTTCCTGCTGGACCTGCACGTTGCTGCCCTGCAACAGGATCGATAGCGCCCCTGCACCGTCATGTCGGCCCTGTACGCCGCGGGTGGTCTTGCCCTGCAGGCTGTTCGCGTCGAACGACAGGCTCAGGCCGCCCTGGCGGGCCAACTGGTCCAGCGCCGGAGCCAGCGGGCCGGGCGGGATGTTCCAGTCGGTCTGCTGGCTCTGGCTGGCCACTGCAGCCTGGGCCATGGCCGGGAAGGCACCGCCAGCTGCCAGGCCAAGGCCGAACACGGCCGCGCGTACGGCACGGCGCAGCCTGTCGTTGCGAGGGGAACACGGGGCAATCATGAAGCGCTCCTGAAGGTTGTGAAGACCACTTTTCGGGTTTTGTTCCTTCAGGCCGGACGAGAATGAGATTCCACCTCATTTATTTTCGAGAATTTTTCAGGCCGCACCGATGCTCACCCAATAACGCGTGCGGTAGTCGACCCGCACCGGCAGGCTGCGGGTGAGCAGTTGCAGGATCTGCCCGGTGTCGGCCAGCTGGTAGGTACCGGATACCTTCAGCTCTGCCACTTCCGGGGCGCAGCGCAGCAGGCCCGGGCGGTAGCGCGCCACTTCGGCGATGAACTCGCCCAGCGGCATTTGCTGCACGCTGAGCACGCCGTCGGTCCAGCCCCAGGGGTCGCTGTGCAGCGTCACCGCCTGGAAGCTGCCGTTGGCCCACACCTGCAAGGTTTCGCCTGGCAGCACCCGGCGTGGCGAGGCCGAGGAGGGGAACAGCGTGACGTCGCCCCGGCGTACCGCCAGCAACAGGCCCAGGTCGTTCTCGCGCAGCAGCAGGTGGCTGTCGAGAGTGGCCAGTTGGCCGACGCGGGTGTCGATGCGGAACGGGCGGTTGTCGTTGGGGTTGCTGTCCAGGCTCACCTCGCCACGCACCAGTTGCAGCCGGCGCTGCTCGGCGCTGTAACTCAGGTCGATGGCGCTGGCGGTATTGAGCTGGATGCGGCTGCCATCGCTGCCTTGCAACCGGCGGCGCTCGCCGGTGGCAGTGCTGCTGTCGGCAAGCAGTTGGGGTATGCCTAACGGTTCGCGCGCGGCCCAGCCCAGGCTGCCGCCCACGGCCAGCACGGCCAGCAACTTGAGGTGGTCGCGGCGGTTGATGTGCTGGCGCTGGCTGGCATCCAGAGTGCGGCGGCTCAGGCCCTTGGGCAGCCCGGCCAGTTCGTCACCGAGGTGGCTGACCCGCTGCCAGGCCAAGGGATTGTGCGGATGGCTGGCCAGCCAGTGCTGGAACTGTTGCTCGGTACGCGGGCAGGGGCTGTCGAAGCGCAACTTCACCAGCCAGTCGATGGCCTGGTCGACCTGCGCCTGCGCGGGCGCGCTGTCAGGCGTCGGCATAGCGCAACCGGTAGCAGACGCCCAGGGCCTTGGCCAGGTCGCGTTCGACGGTGGCCCGCGATACACCCAGGCGCAGGGCGATCTGTACGATGCTCAAACCGTCGAGCTGGGCCAGCAGGAATGCCTGGCGGGCACGCGGTTTCAGTTGGTGCAGGGCACGGTCGAGGCGCGCCAGGGTATCGAGGATGACCAGTCGATCTTCTTCGCTGGGTACTTCGGCTTCGGGCAGGTGAGCCAGGCTTTCCTGGTAGGCCCGTTCCAGCGCACGGCGGCGGAACTGGTCGATCATCAGGCCACGGGCGATGCTGCTGAGGTAGGCGCGTGGCTCCTTCAGCGGCGACAGCTGGCGGGCCCGCAACAGCCGCACGAAGGTATCCTGGGCCAGGTCGGCGGCGTGCTCGCTGCAGCCGACCCGGCTGCGCAGCCAGCCGCTGAGCCAGCTGTGGTGGGCCTGGTAGAGCAGAGCAACCTCGGTCGGCTTGAGCGTGTCGTTGATCTGCATCTTGGCGAAGGCCCGGTCCTGTGGATATATGCGATTGTGAATTGTTCTCAATTCTATGCGGGGACGATGGCGCGGAGCAATGGCATGCCAGGAATTAGCCGCGCAAGAACCGGCGTTTGCCCGATGAGCGGCTGCGCTAAGCTGGACCTGCAATCGACTTGATGGAGGTGCCATGATCCTGGCCGACCTTTCGCCTGACGCGTACCGCGAGGCCACCGAATACCTGGCGGCGCTCGACCCTGACTGGTCGCGGCATATCGCGGCGACGGGGCCTTGCCTGCACCAGGCCACGCCGGGGCGTGAACCTTACGAGGTGTTGGTGCGGGCGATTGCCTACCAGCAACTGCATGCCCGCGCTGCCGAGGCAATTCTGGGGCGGTTGTTGGCGCTGTTTCCGGAGGCCGAGTTCCCTGGGCCGGAACAGTTGCTGGCGGTTACACCGGAAGCCATGCGCGCCTGTGGTTTTTCCGCGAGCAAGATGGCGACTATCCAGGGTATTGCCCAAGGCCGGCTGGATGGCCTGGTGCCGAGCCGGGAGGAGGCACTGGCCCTGGCTGACGAGGCGTTGATCGAGCGGCTGGTGGCATTGCGCGGGGTAGGGCGGTGGACGGTGGAGATGTTGCTGATCTACAGCCTGGCGCGTTCGGATGTTCTGCCGGTCGACGATTTTGGCGTGCGCGAGGGGTACCGGCGGCTGAAGGGGCTGGACAAGGCGCCGACGCCGGCGCAAATGCGTTCGCTGGGCGGAGGCTGGCGACCGTACCGCACCGTGGCGGCCTGGTACCTGTGGCGGGCCTGAGGTCTTGCACTGCCTGTGCCGGCCCTTTCGCGGGTAAACCCGCTCCCACAGGGACTTCCACAGCCTTGAAAGTCTATGCAGTACCTGTGGGAGCGGGCTTGCCCGCGAAAGGGCCGGTACAGCCAACAACTTTCTGGAAGTTGTAGGTGAACCCGCCTCAAAGGCATGGCACAACATCCGAAACCGACACGGTCCCTGTGGGAGCGGGCATGCCCGCGAAGAGGCCGGCACAGCCAACAACCTTTCTGGAAGTTGTAGGTGAACCCGCCTCAAAGGCAGACACAACATCCGAAACCGACACGCTCCCTGTGGGAGCGGGTTTACCCGCGAAGAGGCCGGTAAAGGCAACAACCTACCTGGACATTTACCCATGAGCTCCTACACCACCCCCGACCAACGCTGGCAAGCCGTAGCATCCCGCGAAACCGCCGCCACCGGTCACTTCGTCTACGCCGTGCGCACCACCGGTATCTACTGCCACCCCGCCTGCAAATCACGCCTGGCCAAGCGAACCAACGTCGAGTTCTACGACACCCCTGCCGCCGCCGAAGCCGCCGGCTACCGCGCCTGCAAACGTTGCATCGCCACCACCAGCGCCACGCGCCACAGCCAGCTGGTCACCCGCGCCTGCCGGCTGATCGAAGCCAGCGACCCTGCGCCCAGCCTCGACCAACTCAGCGCCCGACTGGCCATCAGCCCTTTCCACCTGCACCGCCTGTTCAAGGCCGAAACCGGGCTCACCCCCAAGGCCTATGCCACTGCTTTCCGTGCCCGGCGCCTGCGCGCGCATCTGGAAGATGGCCAGCGCTCTGTCACCGATGCCATCTATGACGCTGGCTACAACTCCAACAGCCGTTTCTACGAAAGCGCCGACCAGCGCCTGGGCATGCGCCCGCGGCAATACCGCGCCGGCGGTGCCGGGGCAACCATCCACTTCGCCCTCGGCCAGTGCTCTCTGGGCGCGATCCTGGTGGCCCAGAGCGAGAAGGGCATTTGCGCGATCCTGCTGGGCGACGACCCCGAGGGCTTGCTGCGCGACCTGCAGGACCAGTTTCCCAAGGCCCACCTGGTCGGCGGCGACAGTGCTTACGAACGGTTGGTCGCCGAGGTAGTGGGCTTCGTCGAAGCCCCTGCGCTGGGCCTGGCCTTGCCACTGGATGTGCAAGGCACAGCGTTTCAGGAACGGGTGTGGCAAGCCCTGCGCGAGGTGCCGGCCGGCAGCCGGGTCAGCTACACCGACCTCGCCGAGCGCATAGGCGCGCCCAAGGCGGTGCGTGCGGTGGCCATGGCCTGCGCGGCCAACCACATCGCCGTGGCCATCCCTTGTCATCGGGTGGTGCGCCGGGACGGCGACATCAGCGGCTACCGCTGGGGTGTCGAGCGCAAACAACAACTGCTCAAACGAGAAACGGCACTCTCCTGATTGCCTGAAGCCGCGTAGAATCCCCCGCCAAATCGAATTGTAAAGAGGAATATTCGATGAGGCGTGTCAGCCTTGCCCGTTATTGCCCAGGCCTGATGGTTTTCATGGCCCTGATGCTGGCCATTGCCAGCCCGGTCTGGTCGGCCCCGGCCACGCCTTTGTCCAATTTGGCGGTTGCCGAAGCGAACGTGCTGGATGAAAACGCCAGCATCGAGCAGTTGAGCGATCGACTGGACCAGATCCGCCAAGGTGTCACCAGCGAGGCCAACGACGATCTGCTGTCGCAACTGCGCCTGGGCGCCATGCAGGTCCAGCGCCAGGCCGATGCGTTAAGTGCCCTGCGCACCACCGATGTGGAGAAAGTCGACGACAAGCTCAAGGTCATCGGCCCGGTCCAGCCGGACGAGGCCGCCACCCTGACCCAGCAGCGCAAGGAGCTGGAGGCCGAGAAAAAGGCCTTGGTAGCCCAGCAGGAGCAGGCGACCAAGCTGACCCAGTCGGCCCGCGACCTGTCCACGCAAATCGTCAACCTGCGCCGCAGCCAGTTCAACTCGCAGATCACCAGCCGCGCGGCCTCACCGCTGAGCCCGGCGTTCTGGCAGAGCATCATTCGCCCCACCCAGGACGATGTGGCACGCCTGCGTGACCTGCGTGGCGAGACTGCCGATGCCATTGCCAGCGCCTTCAGCGCCGAACATCGCTGGCTGTTCATTACCAGCCTGGTGGCGGCAATCCTGGTATGGACCCTGGTGCGCCGCATGCTCGAGCGCCTGCTGGCCAGCGCCATGGTCAGCTGGCTACCCGAAGGCCGCCTGCGCCGCAGTGCGTTGGCGCTGGGGGTGAGCCTGGCAACCCTGGGTACCATCGCCGGCTCGGTCTCGCTACTGCGTTGGGGGCTGGAGAGCAGCGCCGAGCTGGGCTCCGATATCGCCAGCCTGGCCAACCATGTGCTCGCGCTGGTGGTGTTCAGTGCCTTCATCACCGGCCTGGGCCGCGCCATGCTGATGCTGCAGCGCCCGTCCTGGCGCCTGCCGCCGATTCACGACGAAGTGGCCAGCGCCCTGGGCTGGTTCCCCAAGGTGCTGGCGTTGGCGCTGATGGTCATGATGACCATGGAACGCATCAACAGCGTGATCGGTGCCAGCCTGGCGCTGACCGTGGCGGTCAACGGCCTGACCGCGCTGGTCGTGGCGGTCACCTTCGCCGGTGCGCTGCTGCGTTACCGCCGCACCCTGCGCAAGCATGACCTGGAGCGCCCCACGGGCCTGGCCGGGCTGATCCCGTTCGTGATGGTGATCTGGCTGACGCTGATCCTGCTGGCCTTGCTCGCCGGTTACCTGACACTGGCCTACTTCCTCACTGCCAAGCTGCTGTGGGTCAGCCTGGTGATCACCTGTGCCTACCTGCTGACCACCTTCTTTGGCGACCTCTGCGAAACCCTGCTGTCGCCCCGCCAACCCGGCGGCCTGGCGCTGGCCTCGACCCTGGGCCTGGCGCCACGTCACCAGGCCCAGGCCAGCACCATCCTGGCCGGCATCGGCCGCACCGTGGTGCTGTTTCTGGCGTTGTTGCTGGCACTGATGCCATCGGGCACCAGCCCCAGCGAGCTGCTGCTGAGCCTGGGCGACTGGGACGAAACCGGCGGCAAGCTGCTCGGCAACATGAACATTGTCCCCCAGGACATCCTGTTGGCGGTGGTGATGTTCCTCGGCGGTCTGTTCGCCATCCGCGTGGTCAAGCGCTGGCTGAGCGATCGCCTGCTGCCGGAAACCGACATGGACGCCGGCATGCGTGCCTCGCTGGTGACCCTGGTGGGCTACCTGGGCTTCATCTTCCTGGCCATGCTGGTGATGTCGACCCTGCGCATCAACCTCACCAGCCTGACCTGGGTAGTCAGTGCCCTGTCGGTGGGTATCGGTTTCGGTTTGCAGCAGATCGTGCAGAACTTCATCTCTGGCCTGATCCTGCTGACCGAGCGCCCGGTGAAGGTGGGCGACTGGGTCAGCCTGGCGGGCGTCGAGGGCGACATTCGCCGTATCAACGTGCGTGCCACCGAGATCCAGATGTCCGACCGTTCGACGGTAATCGTGCCCAACTCGCAGTTCATTTCCCAGAACGTGCGCAACGTGACCATGGGCAATGCCTTGGGCGTGGTCGGCATTACGCTGACGCTGCCGCTGGAGACCGATGCCAACCGCGTGCGTGAATTGCTGCTGGCGGCTTATCAGGAGCACGAGGCGATTCTGGATGCGCCGGCCACCTCGGTGTCGTTCAAGGACCTGACCAGCAGCGGGATGGTGATTGGCGTGAGTGGTTACGTGGCGGGGCCGCGGCAGGTGTCTGGTACCCGTAGCGACCTGCTGTTCACCATTCTTGGGCGCCTGCGTGATGAAGGCATTTCCTTGTCGTCGCCGCAGAGCATGGTGTTGGTGCAAGAGGGCAATCGCTCGGCTGACGAGTCGGTGTGAAGCCAATCGCCGGCAAGCCGGCTCTCACAAGGGCCGCGTCGTCTTCAAGCCATACGCAGTACCTGTGGGTTGCGGGGCGATAGCCTCGGCCAGCACCGGCTGCAGTGCAGGGCACCACCAGGGTCAGGGTGAAGAACTCGGTGTGCCGCTCCCACTTGAACGGATGCCCATCCAGGCGGGTGATGCCCTGGGCGGTTGCGGTGTCCAGGGCATCCGGGCAGCAGCGTCGCCGCCGAGCAAGGCCAGGTGGAAGACATGCGCCGGGCCGTCGAAATACAGCGACGGGCGGGCGTGCAGTTCATTGTGCAAGGCGGTGCGTTGAGGGTGCATGGGTGGTCCGGCCTGGTGTTGTGATTGGGGGGACCAGGGAGTGGGACTTTGCCGGGGGCCGTGAAAGTTACCTGTTGGTGACACATTTCCAGTGACACATATTGTCGCAGCGCAGCCGGCAGCTACCGCGAGATTGCGCATACAGTAGCTATTCGACGAGCAGGGAGAACCGAATGCAACCCACACTGTATACGCCACGTTTGCAGCTTCGCCCCCTCGCCCAGCGCGATGCGTCTGCCATCGAGGGCTTGCTGCAGGACCGGGAAATCGCCCAGATGACCTCGCTCATTCCCTTTCCTTACCCGCCAGGCCTGGCGAGTGCCTGGATTGGCCGGCACCCACGGCTCTGGGTGGCCAGGGAAGGGGTGGTGTGGGGGATCTGCTGCCGTGATGAGGGAACGCTGATGGGAGTGATTTCGTTGCGGGAGCTGGGCGGTGCAGCACCGGTGCTGGGGTATTGGCTGGGCAAGGCGTTCTGGGGCAATGGCCATGCCACCCAGGCTGCCAGCCGGGTTTGCCGGTATGCCATTGATGAGCTGGGGATCCATACCCTGGCGGCCAGTTGCCTGAAGCGGAACATTGCCTCCGCCAAGGTGTTGAGCCGGGTGGGGTTCAAGGTCGTCGGGCTAGGGTTCGAGTTGCTCGACAACAAGCCGGGCCATGAAGCGGTTGTGTATCACCGCCTGGGGTAGGGGCTTGCCGGCGAATGGGCCGCATGGCATGTGTTGCCTGCACCGGCCTCTTCGCGAGTAAACCCCCTCCCACAGGTACGGCGCTGCCCTTCAGGCCTGCGCTATCCCTGTGGGAGCGGCCGCAGAAATCTCAGCCCAGACACCGCGTCACATGCTTGACCGACTGGTAGGCCGACAACCCCCACGGCCCCAACTCACGCCCGATCCCGCTGCCCTTGGTACCACCCCATGAGGTCTCGACGAACACCGCCTGTACCGAGTTGATCCACACATGGCCAACCTCCAGCGCATCGGCCACTCGCTCGGCGCGCTCCAGGTCGGCGGAGCACACCGTCGCCACCAGCCCGAAACGGCTGTCGTTGGCCTCGGCAATCGCCTGTTCCTCGGTAGCAAAGCGCCGTGCGCACAGTACCGGGCCAAAGATTTCCTCGGTCCACAGGCGGCTGTCTTTCGGCACATCGGCATACAGCGTCGGGCTGACGAACCAGCCATCCCGGTCCAGCGCCTTGCCACCGGCCAGGCACTGCAGGCCTTCTTCCCGCGCCGTGGCAAAGTAGCTGGCCACCTTCAACCACTGGGCCTGACTGGTCAGTGGCCCCATATCGACCTCTTCGGTCAACGGATTACCGACCCGCAGGTTTTCCAGTGCAGCCTGCAAGCGCGTTAGCAGCGCATCGGCAATGCCGTCCTGCACCAGCAGCCGCGAAGTGGCCGAGCACATTTGCCCGGCATTCCAGGTGATGCCGGCGACGATCCATTCCACAGCCTGGTCGACATCGCAATCATCGAACACCACGATCGCCGACTTGCCACCCAGTTCCAGCGTCACCGGCCGGCACTGCGCCGACGCGCTGCGCATCACCTGGCTGCCGACGCTGTTGCTGCCGGTGAACGACAGTTTGTCCAGGCCGTTGTGGTTGCTCAGTGCGGCGCCAGTCTCGGCCTTGCCGTTGACGATGTTCAACACCCCGGCCGGCAGCCCCAGGGCATCGGCGATCTGGCCGTAGGCCTGTTCGATCAGCGGGGTGACTTCCGACGGCTTGAGCACCACGGTGCAACCGGCGGCCAGGGCCGGGGCGAGCTTCCAGGCGCTGGTCACCAGCGGGAAGTTCCACGGCACGATCAGGCCGACCACGCCCACCGGCTCCAGGCGAGTGCGCGCAGTGAAACCCGGTGCAGCCAAGGGTACGTCACGGTTCTTCGATGGCAGTTGCTCGGCCAGTTCGGCGTAGTAGCTGAAGGTGGCGATGGCGTCGTCCAGGTCGATTTCCGCTTCGTGACGTGGCTTGCCGTTGTTGCGCATCTGCAAGCTGATCAGCGCTTCGCGGCGTTGGCCGAGTTGCTCGGCAAAACCGCGCAGGTAGGTGGCGCGTTCGCTGGCGCTGGTGTTTTTCCAGGCGGGCAGGGCGCCACGGGCAGCGGTCACGGCCTGGTCTACCTGGGCGACGCTGGCGGCCATCAGTTCGGCGAACGGTTGCCCCAGTGCAGGGTCATTGACGCTGATGCAGTCGCTGCCCTGGCCTTCGACCCAGCGGCCGGCGATGTAGTGGGAAGTGGTCATGGTCGGTTTCCAGTCAGGCCATTTCGGCAGTGGTTACCGGCGTGTGCGCGGTGCTTTTGCAACGCACCCAACGCGGGCCCAGGGGGCCATACACGCCAGCAGGTTCGGGGAACAGGTTGAGCAGCAGCAGGTACAGCACGCCGGCCAGCCCCAGGGTGACCGGCAGGCTCAGGTCGATGCCGCCGGCCAGGTCGCCCAGCGGGCCGACGAACTGCCCTGGCAGGTTGACGAAGCACAGGCCGACCGCCGCGCTGGGGATCCACGCCCCCATGCCGCGCCAGTTCCAGCCATGCAGGAACCAGTAGTGGCCGCCACGCTGGCCGCGGGTGAACACCTGCAGGTCGTCGGCATGGTAGAAGCCGCGGCGAGTGATCAGGCCGAGGATCATGATCACCATCCACGGGCTGGTGCAGGTGATGATCAGCACGGCGAAGGTCGACACGCTCTGCACCAGGTTGAAGGTGAAGCGGCCGATGAAGATGAAGCCGATCGCCAGCACACCGATCAGCAGTGTGGCGCCGGCACGGCTGAGCAGGCGTGGGAACACGCTGGACATGTCCAGGCCAGTGCCGTACAGCGCCGTGGTGCCGGTGGACATGCCACCAATTACCGCAATCAGGCACACCGGCAGGAAGAACCAGCTTGGCGCCACCGCCAGCAAGCCACCGACGTAGTTGTTGGCAGCGATGTAGTCCGGCGCCTGGGTGGCCACCAGGGTGGCGGTGCACAGGCCGAACAGGAACGGGATCAGTGTCGCGCCCTGGGCCGCGATCACCGCCAGCATGATGCGCGCCTTGGGCGTTTCACGCGGGATGTAGCGCGACCAGTCGCCCAGGAACGCACCGAACGACACCGGGTTGCTCATGGCCAGGATCGCCGCGCCAACGAATGCCGCCCAGAAGCCCGCCTGGCCGAGGTTGACGCTGCCCGCGTAACCAGCATCGAACGGCCCGGCAAAGGCAACGATGCCCAGCAGGAACAGCAAGCTCGATGCCCACACGGCAATCTTGTTCACCCACAGCATGAAGCGGAAGCCGAAGATGCATACCACCAGCACCAGTACCGCGAACAGGCCGTAGGCCAGGCCCAGGGTCAGGTCGGTTTCCGGCAGGCCAGCCAGGCGCTTGGCGCCCCCGACCAGGGCGTCGCCCGAGCTCCACACCGACAGCGAAAAGAACGCCACCGCGGTAAGCAGCGACAGGAACGAACCGACGATGCGCCCATGCACGCCAAAGTGTGCACCCGACGACACCGCGTTGTTGGTGCCGTTGAGCGCGCCGAACAGGCCCATGGGCGCGAGGATCAGCGCGCCCACGACGACGCCGAGCAGGATCGCCCACACGCCGGCCTGGAACGACAGCCCGAACAGCACCGGGAAGCTGCCCAGTACGGCCGTGGCGAAGGTATTGGCGCCGCCGAAGATCAGGCGGAACAGGTCCAGCGGGGAGGCGTCGCGTTGATCGTCGGGGATCTGTTCGACGCCGTTGGTCTCGATACCGGTCGAGTGGCTCATGGTGATGCTCCAGCGCGGTTGTTGTGGGCCGGCGCAGTACGCGGGCCTTATTGTGGGTGCGATGGCAGGGCGGCAGGGCCGCGTAAAGGGATGATCAGGCCGGCGATACGACCGACAGGTGCTCGTGGCAGGCCAGCCACCGTTCGCCGTGGCGGCGGAAGACGATGGTCTCGCGCTCGCTCAACTTGTGTTCTTCGCCGGCGATGCGGATGTGCGTGGCCACATCGTGCATGAAGATCGCCACATCACCTTGCAGGCTCACCTGGGCATTGCCCGATTCGCAGGCCAATACCGCAAACCCGTCGGCCTGCCACCGGGCCCAGAGTTGCTCGTAGGCATGGCGCGACAGCAGCGGTTGCGGCAGGGTGTGGAAAAGGAAGGTGGCGTCTTCGCTGAAGCAGGCGAAATAGCGAGCAGTGTCGTTGCTGGCGAACGCGGCAACGAGGTCGGCGGCGGCTTGCCGTACCTGGAGTGTCTGGTCCACGGGAGTGGCCTCACGGTTCTTGTGATTGTGGTGAAGCGATTCTGGTGGCGGTTGGCGAGGGGAAAAATCGCTGCGGGCAAATAATCAGTTCAGAAATTTGTGAAGTGATGGCTGCGCTTGTTTGGGTTTCGCGCCGCATCCTGTGGGAGCGGCTTTAGCCGCGAACACCGGCGCAGCCGGTGCCAGGCACCGCGTTGGATTCTTCGCGGCTAAAGCCGCTCCCACAGGGTATGCGGACCGCTTGCGAATGCAGTTCTCTAGGCGACAGCGCAGCCCAAAGGGCTTTCAGCTATCCAACTGTCATCTGACTGCAACGAATATTCAAAGCGGGTTCGGCGTTGAGGGGTAAGCATCTATCGCGGCACTCGCCTGCTGCATTAAGAGTAGCGAATTGATGCACCAACTTGGCCTCTCGCACCGTGCCACATTCCGCAAGAGTTACTTGTACCCGGCGGCTGTCGGGTTGATCGAAATGACTGATCCCGAATCACAACGGAGCCCCAAACAGCAATATCGGCGGGTTGCAAGGTAGGTTTCGCGCCGCGCATCCTGTGGGAGCGGGCGTGCCCGCGAAGAATCCAGCGTGGTGCATGGCACCGGCTTCGCCGGTGTTCGCGGGCGCGCCCGCTCCCACAGGGAAATACTGAAGCGACGATCGCAGGTCAGTTCGCCTCCCGCACTGCACTCAGGAACGCCCGGGTCCGCTCCTGCTGCGGGTTTTCGTAGATCTGCGCCGGCGTCCCCTGTTCGTGGATCTGCCCCTTATAGAAGAAGCACACCCGATCGGCGAACTCGCGGGCAAAGCCCATCTGATGCGTCACCATCAGCATGGTCAGGTTGTGCTCGCTGCCCAACCGGCGGATCACGTTCAGCACCTCGCCACACAGCTCCGGGTCCAGCGCCGAGGTCACTTCGTCGAACAGCATCACCTTGGGCCGCATCGCCAGCGCCCGGGCAATCGCCACGCGTTGTTGCTGGCCACCGGACAACTGCGACGGGTAATGCTCGAACTTGTTGCCCAGGCCAACCATCTCCAGCAGCTCGGCTGCCCGTTCGCGCGCCTCGGCCGGCTTCACGCCCAGCACCTGGACCGGGGCCTCGATCACGTTCTGCAAGGCACTCATGTGCGGGAACAGGTTAAAGCTCTGGAACACCATGCCGATCTTCGCCCGCACTTTGCGTACATGGCGCTCGTTGGCGATGAGTTGCGCGCCGTTGCGCCCGGGCATGTGGGTGAGCGATTCGCCATCGACTTCGATCATGCCCTGGTCGATGCCCTCAAGCGTCATCAGTACCCGCAGCAACGTCGACTTGCCCGAGCCGCTGGGGCCGATGATCGCCACCTTTTCGCCGGGGGCGACATCGAGGTTGAGGCCGTCGAGCACGGTGAAGCTGCCGTAGCGTTTGGTCACGTCCTTGAAGCTGACGATCGGTTGAGCGATGGCCGGTGTGGGCATGTGGGTGTCCAGCGGCTGGGTGGCGGTGGCAGTGGCGAAGTGGGTCACAGGGGCGATCATCAGCGGAGCTCCAGGCGCACTTCAAGGCGCCGAACGAGGTAGGCCAGAGCGACGCTCAAGGCCAGGAAGAACAGACCGACCAGGGTGATCGGCTCGAGGTAGCGGAAGCTTTCCGAGCCGACGTTCTTGGCCTGCTGCATGATTTCCACCACGGTGATGGCCGACAGCACCGGGGTGTCCTTGAGCATGGCGATCAGGTAGTTGCCCAGCGGCGGCAGGATCGGCCGAATCGCCTGGGGCAGGATGACTGCCCGGTAGGCGGTCCACGGCGCGAAGTTGAGGGCGACCACCGCTTCCCACTGGCTGCGCGCCACCGAGTCGAGGCCACCGCGGTAAACCTCGGCCAGGTAGCAGGCGTAGTGCACGCCGATACCGATGATGCCGGCTTGCATGGCCGTCATGTTGACCCCGTAGTTGGGCAGCACGTAGTAGAGGAAATACACCTGGATCAGCAGCGGCGTACTGCGGATGAACTCGATCAGCAGTGCTACCGGCCACGACAGCCAGGCTTGGCGGCTGCGCCGGGCGATGGCCAGGAACAGGCCCAGTACCACCGCAATCAGGAAGCCTACCAAGGTGATGCCCAGGGTTTTCAGCGACGCCTGCAGCAAGTCGGGCAGGATTTGCGCGACGTAGTTCCAGTCCCAGAAATTCATGACAGGCTCCCCCGCAGGCGACCGCGGCTCAGGCGCCGTTCGACCCGACGCATGAGGAAGTTGATGACCTGCGCCAGGACGAAGTAGAGCAGCAGGGTAAGGCTGAAGATTTCCAGGGTCTGGAAGGTCGCCTGGTCCAGCTGACGGGCGCGGAAGCTAAGGTCCGACAGGGTGATCAGTGACACCAGCGAGGTGTTTTTCAGCAGTTCGATCAGCAGGTTGGTGCCAGGTGCGATGGCCGCCAGCAATGCCTGCGGCAGGATGATCCTTCGGAAGCGGATGGTGGCGGGCATGTTCAGCGCGGTGCAGGCTTCGTACTGCCCCTTGGCCACCGAGCTGATCGCCCCGCGCATCACTTCGGCACCGTAGGCACCGATATGCAGCCCGAGGCCGACGATGGCCACGGTGTAGGCGCTGAGTTCGAGGTTGAACGGTGGCAGCGGCAATACGAAGAACAGCCAGAACAACTGCACCAGCAACGAGGTGCCGCGGAACAGCTCGATGTAGGCCACGCACAGCCAGCTCAATGGCCGCCATGACGAACGCCGGCCGAGGGCGGCGAGGATCGCGGCGACGATGGCCAGCAGCGAGCCGAAGAAGGTGACCTGGATGGTGACCCAGGCGCCTTGCAGTAACAACGGTATCAATTCACCCATGGTTCGACCTGAATAATCGGATTACACAGGGACTGGCATGGCAAGCGCCATGCCACCTCGATTCACTGCTGGGCACAGAGCTCGGCGGCGGTCTTGTCTGTCACGTTGCTGCGATCGAAGCCGAACGGTGCGACGGTCTTCAGATGCTCCTCGCTGCCCAGCCACTTTTTCATCTCGGCGTTGACCGCATCGCGCAGCGCTTTGTCCTCGGGGCGGAAGGCCAGGGCGCCGTAGCCGGTGTGGGCCGGGTCATCCGTGAAGTCGCTGATCGCCTCGACCTTGTCGCCACCCTTTTTCGCCAGGCCCTTCATGGTCAGCTGGGTGCCCACGGCAGCATCGGCACGGCCGGCGCGCACGGCCTGCAACTGGGCGGTGGTGTCCGGCACCTGAAGGATCTGCGCATCGGTGATGCCGGAGTCGCGGGCATAGGCGAGGTTGACCGTGCCGGCCATGATCGCCAGCTTCACGTCCGGGTTCCTGGCGATGTCGGCGTAGCTGTGCAGGTTCTTCGGATTGCCCTGTGCCACCAGCAGGGTGTCGGGCAGGGCGTACTGCGGGTCGGTGAAGATCACCTGCTTGCAGCGTGCCGGGGTGATGTACATGCCGGCGGCAATCACATCGAAGCGCCCGGCGCGCAAGCCCGGGATCAACGAACCCCACTCGGTGAGCACGCCATCGACCTGCTTGATGCCCATCTTCTCGAAGATGACCTTGGCGATTTCCGGTGACTCCCCGGTTACCCGGCCATCGGTTTCGGTGAAGGCGAACGGGGTTTCGTTGGCGTAGCCGATGCGGATATGGCTGGTTTCCTTGATCTCGTCCAGGCTCGCGGCCTGGGCGCTGGCGAGCACGCCGAAGGTGGCACAGGCCATCAGCAGGCGCTGGAAGGGGCGTGGAACGTTGAAAGGCTGGCTCATCAATGAAACTCCTGTTTGTTATAAAAACCGTCGTCGACGGCTCTGTGTTAGGAGGCAGTGGAGCAAAACAGCGAAAGCAGGGTGGGTCGTTTGTTCGAAGCTGCCAGGCAGCGGGAGTTCGACCTTGGGCCGAGCATACAAAAGCTGAAACGGCGATGGCATTGCACTAGGACAATTGCCCGGGGCACATGTACAGGGGATGCTGTGACCCTGGCCCCGGCAAGTGAAGCGAACATCATGATGCACAGTTGGAAGGCAGCCCTGGACGCCGCCCGCATCGGCGAGTCCAAATACAAGATCCTGGTGCAGGCCGTCACCAGCGAGATCGAGCGCGGCGTATTGGTACATGACCAGCGCCTGCCACCGCAGCGGCAGGTAGCCGATGCCCTGGGCATCAGCGTGCAGACCGTGACCAATGCCTACAAGGAGCTGGAACGCCAAGGCCTGGTGCGTTGCGAGATCGGCCGTGGCAGTTTCGTCAGCCGGCGCATGAGCGACCGTGTGTCGGATGACATCATCGACCTGCCCGAGCGTACCCTGGTCGACTTCTCCATCACCCGCATCCTGCACACCCAGGTGCATGAGCGCATCTGGCGCGACACCTGCGCCGAGCTGGCCGTGGAAGAGGAGCAGCCGTGGATCCATGCCTACCGGCCCATCGCCGGTTTCGAGAGCCACCGCGAGGCCGCGGTACGCTGGCTTGCCGGCCTGGGCATGCAGGTCGAGCGTGACGATGTGCTGGTCACCAACGGCGCCGCCCACGCCATTTTCCTGGCCCTGGCCTCGCTGGCCGGGCCGGATGACGTGGTGCTGTGCGAGGGGTTGACCGACCATGGCGTGATTGGCAATTCACAGGTGCTCGGCTTCACCCTCAAAGGCCTGGAGATGGACCGCGAGGGCATCAACCCGGAGCATTTCGAGGACATCTGCAGCAACGAGCGGGTGACCGCGCTGGTGTGCACGCCCAATCTCAACAACCCGACCGTCAGCCTGATGCCCGACAGCCGGCGCCAGGAGATTGCCGAAATTGCCCGGCGCTTTGGCGTGCATATCATCGAAGATGACGTTTACGGGCCGCTACTGGGTGGCAGCCATGCCAGGCCGCTCAGTTCCTATGCGCCGGAACTGTCGTTCTACTGCACCAGCATGACCAAGTCGGTGCTGACCGGCCTGCGCGTGGGCTACCTGGCCATGCCCAAGCGCCTGGCGCTGCGCACCGAGAGCATCTTGCGGGTCAACAGCTGGATGGCTACACCCCTGGTGGCGGAGATTGCATCGCGCTGGATCAATGACGGGCGCGCGGCGCAGTTGGTGGCGTTGCAGCGCACCTTGCTGGGCGAGCGCCAGGCGTTGTTGCGTGAGTACCTGGGGGAATATGTACGTGGCCAGCACGCCCATGCCTTAGGTGCGTGGCTGAACATTCCCGAGCGCTGGGAAGTGGACAGCCTGGTACGTGCCTTGCGCCGCCGGCAGATTGCGGTGACGCCACCGGAGCCGTTCCTGGTGCGCGGTACACCGCGGCCACGGGCCGTGCGCTTGTGCGTGGGCGCCGAGTGTTCGGACGCAAAGCTGCGCCAGGCCTTGGGCGATATGCGGGAGTTGTTCGGGCAGTACCCGCAGATCCACGAGCTTTGAGCGGTCTGTACCGGCCTCTTCGCGGGTAAACCCGCTCCCACAGGAATCGCGCATTTCCTGAACCCCGCACGGAACCTGTGGGAGCGGGTTTACCCGCGAAGAGGCCGGTGCAGACAAAAACAAATTCCCCGGCAAATTGCCCTAGTACATTCTTCACGACAATTTTCGCCTCATACACTCCGCCCAACATCAGCTCACTTGTTGGGTCCCGGTCATGTCAGCGCTCTCGCTTCACGATCTCTACCTCGCCCGCCAGCGTATCCACGGCCTGGTGCGCAATACTCCGCTGGAACTTTCCCCCAGCCTGTCACGGCGCCTGGGTACGCCGGTCTACCTGAAGCTCGAAGCCCTGCAGACCACCGGCAGTTTCAAGCTGCGCGGCGCCAGCAACGCCATCGCCGTACTCAGCGCTGAACAACGCGCATGCGGCGTGGTTACGGCCTCCACCGGTAATCACGGGCGGGCGGTGGCCCACGCTGCTGCGCAACTGGGTGTGAAGGCAACCGTGTTTCTTTCGCAACTGGTGCCAGCCAACAAGGTCCAGGCCATCCGCGACCTGGGTGCCGAAGTTTGCGTCATCGGCCATTCCCAGGACGATGCCCAACAGGCCGCGCAACAACATGCCGAGCAACAGGGCGCAACGCTGATTCCACCTTTCGATCACCCCCAGGTCATCGCCGGCCAGGGCACGCTGGGCCTGGAAATCATCGAGCAGTTGCCCGAGGTGGAGCAGGTGCTGATTCCGCTGTCCGGTGGTGGCCTGTTCGCGGGTGTGGCGTTGGCCATGAAAAGCATCAAGCCGGCGATCACCACCCACGGCATCAGCATGCAGCGCGGCGCGGCGATGTACGCCAGCCTGCAGGCCGGCAAACCGGTCGAGGTGGAGGAACTGCCGACCCTTGCCGACTCGCTCGGCGGCGGCATCGGCTTGGGCAACCAGCACACCCTGAGCATGACCCAGCGTCTGCTCGACCACCTTCACCTGCTGCCGGAAGCGTCGATCGCCAATGGCATGCGCCACGCCTACCAGCACGAACGGCTGGTACTCGAAGGTGCCGGCGCGGTCGGCATCGCCGCGCTGCTCGACGGCCTGGTGACGGCCCGCGGCCCGGTCGTGGTGGTGGTCAGCGGGCGCAACGTCGACAGCGCACAGCATCAGCGCGTCATCAACGGCGGCGACGCCTGAAACTCACGTTTCCTTCACTGGAGGTATTCGAATGCCGGCCATCACCTTGCTCAGCGAAGCCGACCTGCGTAGCTGCATCACCCTCGACCGCGACGCGATCGATGCTATCGAGCAGGCCTTTGCCCTGCTTGCCACGGCCAAGGTGGCGATGCCACCGATCCTGCGCCTGGATGTGCCCGAGCACAACGGCGAGGTAGATGTGAAAACCGCCTACCTGCCGGGGCTGGAGCGTTTCGCGATCAAGGTCAGCCCGGGCTTTTTCGACAACCCCAAGCTTGGCCTGCCCAGCCTCAACGGCATGATGATGCTGCTGTCAGCCCGCACTGGCCTGCTCGATGCCTTGCTCCTCGACAATGGCTACCTCACCGCCGTGCGCACCGCTGCAGCCGGTGCGGTAGCTGCACGCTGGCTGTCGCGGCAGGACAGCCGCAGCGTGGCCCTGATCGGCAGTGGCGAACAGGCACGCCTGCAGCTGCAGGCACTGCGCCTGGTGCGGCCGATCGAGCAGGTCAAGGTGTGGGGGCGCGATGCGCAGAGAACCGCAGCGTTATGTGATGACCTGGGGCGCGATGGGCAACTGCAGGTAAAGGCTTGCGACAGTGTCGACCAGGCCATGCAGGCGGTCGATATCGCCATCACCTGTACCCCCAGCCGCGAGCCGCTGATCCAGCCGCATCACCTGCAACCGGGGCTGCACATCACCGCCATGGGCTCGGATGCCGAGCACAAGAACGAGATCGCGCCCACGGCCCTGGCCCGGCTCGACCGTTATGTCGCCGACCGCCTGAGCCAGACCCGCGTGCTGGGCGAACTGCACCACGCCTTGCGCGCTGGCGCAGTCAGCCAACAGGCCGTTCATTCCGAGCTGGGCCAGATCATCGCCGGCCTGCACCCGGGCCGCGTACAGGCCGAAGAGGTCACCCTGTGCGACCTGACCGGCACCGGGGCCCAGGACACCGCCATCGCCAACCTTGCCTTCGAACGCGCAATCGCCGCCCACAAAGGCCTGGCGTTTAACAGCTGACAGTTTTCGCAACCCACTCACAAGAAGGGCATCCGTATGTCACAGACAGTGGTCAACCTGCCGTTCAGTCGGCAGGAGTACGCCCAGCGCCTGGCCAAGACCCGCGCTGCCATGCAGGCACAGGGCCTGGAGCTTTTGCTGGTAACCGATCCATCGAACATGGCCTGGCTCACCGGCTATGACGGCTGGTCGTTCTACGTGCACCAGTGCGTGCTGCTGGCGCTCGATGGCGAGCCGGTCTGGTTTGGCCGCGGCCAGGACGCCAACGGCGCCAGGCGCACGGTGTTCATGCAGCACGACAACATCGTCGGCTACCCGGACATCTATGTGCAGTCACGCGAGCGCCACCCGATGGACTACCTGTGCCAGGAGGTGATTCTGGCCAAGGGCTGGGGCGGCCTGAGCATCGGCGTGGAGATGGACAACTACTACTTCAGCGCGGCGGCTTACCAGGCGCTGTGCAAGCACTTGCCGCAGGCGCGTTTCAGCGATGCCGCCGGGCTGGTCAACTGGCAGCGGGCGGTCAAGTCGCCGCAGGAAATCGAATACATGCGCATCGCTGCGCGCATCGTCGAAAAGATGCACGGGTGCATCCTCGAGCGTATCGAGCCCGGCATGCGCAAGAACGAGCTGGTGGCCGAGATCTACCGCAGCGGCATCCTTGGCGTAGACGGCCATGGCGGCGACTACCCGGCCATCGTGCCGTTGTTGCCGACCGGCGCTGATGCCAGCGCGCCGCACCTGACCTGGGACGATTCACCGTTCACCCGCGGCGCCGGCACGTTCTTCGAGATTGCCGGCTGCTACAAGCGCTACCACTGCCCGCTGTCGCGCACCGTTTACCTGGGCAAGCCGCCGCAACACTTCCTTGAAGGGGAAAAGGCGGTGGTCGAAGGTATCGCGGCCGGCCTTGATGCCGCGCGGCCGGGCAACACCACCGGTGACATCGCCAGGGCGTTCTTCGGCGTACTGGAGAAGTTCGGCATCCACAAGGACAGCCGCTGTGGTTACCCGATCGGTATCAGCTACCCGCCAGATTGGGGCGAGCGCACCATGAGCCTGCGCCCGAGCGACACCAGCGTGCTGCAACCGGGCATGACCTTCCACTTCATGCCGGGGCTGTGGATGGATGACTGGGGCCTGGAGATCACCGAAAGCATCCTTATCACCGAGACCGGGGTCGAGACCCTGTGCAACGTGCCGCGCCAGCTGTTCGTGAAGGACTGACCCATGAATGCGATCGCACAGGCCGCCGCCACGGTGGCCAACCCCATCACCTGTACCTTGGATTTCGAGCAGGACGGCGTGCAGCACGGCTTCCTCAAGCTGCCGTACTCGCGTGACGACTCGGCCTGGGGGGCGGTGATGATTCCGCTGACGGTGGTCAGGAACGGCAATGGCCCGACAGCCTTGCTCACGGGCGGCAATCACGGTGACGAATACGAAGGCCCGGTGGCGCTGAGCAAGCTGGCCCAGCAGCTGCAGGCCGGGCAGGTAAGCGGGCGGGTGATCATCGTGCCGTTCATGAACACACCGGCGTTCCAGGCGGGCACCCGCACCTCGCCGATCGACCGGGGCAACCTCAACCGCAGCTTCCCTGGCCGGCCTGATGGCAGCGTGACGGAAAAGATCGCCGACTATTTCCGCCGCACCTTGCTGCCGTTGGCCGATATCGTCCTGGACATCCACTCCGGTGGTCGCACCCTCGATTTCCTGCCGTTCGCTGCATGCCATGTACTGCCCGACAAGGCCCAGCAGGCCCGCTGTGAAGCCGGCATGCGGGCCTTCGCCGCGCCCTACAGCATGCGCATGCTCGAGCTGGATGCGCAGGCGATGTACGACACCGCGGCAGAAGAGCAGGGCAAGGTGTTCATCACCACCGAACTGGGCGGTGGTGGCACCTCCACGGCGAAAAGCGTGGCCCTGGCGGAGCGTGGCGTGCGCAATGTGCTGATTCACGCCGGCATCCTCGCCGGCGAAGTGGAGCAGGGCGAGACAACCCTGCTGGACATGCCCGATGGCGATTGCTTCATCGCCAGCGAGCACGACGGCTTGCTGGAGATGTGCCGCGACCTGGGCGAAACGGTCAGCCAGGGTGAAGTGATCGCCCGTATCCATGACATCCGCCGCACCGGCAGTGCCCCGGTCGAGTACCGCGCCCGCCGCAGTGGCTTGCTCGCAGCCCGGCACTTTCCCGGGCTGGTGCAGTGCGGCGACACCCTGGCGGTGATCGCCGACGTACTGGCCTGAACCTGGCGCCAAGACAACGAGGTATGGAGAACAGTCATGTCACACCACTACCCATTCAACAGCCTGTGCCACGTCGATGGCCAATGGCTGCACAGCCACAGCGGCAACAGCATCGCCGTGCATGACCCGGCCAACCGCCAGGTGATCGGCCATGTGCCACTGCTTGACCACGAGCAGATCGTCGCTGCAGTGGATGCCGCCCATCGGGCTTTCACGGCCTGGCGCCAGCAGAGCCTGGACAGCCGCGCTGCGCTGTTGCGGCGCTGGGCCGAATTGATGCTCGAGCACCAGGAGGCGCTGGCGCGCATTCTCAGCGAGGAGCAGGGCAAGCCGCTGGCCGAAGCACGCGGTGAAATCGCCTATGCGGCAAGCTTCATCCCCTGGTTTGCCGAGGAGGCCCGGCGCCTCAACGGGCAGACCATCCCCAGCCATATTGCGGGTGCCCAGCTGAGTACGCTGAAGGAGCCCGTCGGGGTCTGCGCGCTGCTCACCCCGTGGAACTTCCCCAGCGCCATGATCACCCGCAAGGCGGCTGCGGCGTTGGCGGCCGGCTGCACGGTGGTGGTCAAGCCGGCCCACGAAACACCGTTCTCGGCGCTGGCCCTGGCCCAGCTGGCAGAGGACGCCGGCTTCCCGCCGGGGGTGTTCAACGTGGTGATCGGCGAGCCGCAGATGGCCATGGAAACCCTGGTGCGCGACAGCCGCGTGCGGGCGGTCAGCTTCACCGGCTCGACCCGGGTCGGCAAGCTGGTGCTGCAAGCCGCGGCTCAGGATGTGAAGAAAGTGGCGCTGGAGCTGGGCGGCAACGCGCCGTTCATCGTCTGCGCCGATGCCGACCTGGAGCTGGCCGTACGGGTGGCCGTGGCAGCCAAGTTCCAGACGTCTGGCCAGGACTGCTGTGCGGCCAACCGGATCATGGTGCAGCGGCCGTTGTACGAAGCATTCCTGGTGCGCTTCGCAGAAGCAGTGCGGGCGCTGAAGGTTGGCCCGGCGATGGTCGATGGCGAGGAGACAGCGGCAGAGGTCGGCCCGCTGATGCACCAGGCCGCCTTCGATGCCACCCAGGCCCGGGTCGAGGACGCCCTGCAGCGTGGCGCCCGGCGCCTGGTCGGTGGCGAGGGCCATGCGCTGGGTGGCTGGTTCTTCCAGCCGACGGTGCTTGCCGATGTCACGCCGGCGATGCGCATCTACCAGGAAGAAAACTTCGCGCCGATTGCCGGGGTCATGCCGTTCGACACGCTGGAGCAGGCCATCACCATGGCCAATGACACCGAGTACGGCCTGGCTGCCTACATCGTCGGCAACCGCCTCGATGTCGTGCACCCGCTGGTGCGCCGGCTCGACCACGCGATGGTGGCGATCAACGGCGTCAAGTTCACCGGCCACCCCATCCCGTTCGGCGGCATGAAAGCCTCGGGCCTGGGCCGCGAAGGCGGCAGCGAGGGCTTCGAACCCTTCGTCGAAACCAAATACGTTTGCTTGCACCACCACGGTCAGTTCTAAGGAGTGTTTGCCATGAGCCAAGATTACAGCCAGCTGTTCGATCAGGACCGCGCCCACTTCATGCACCCTTCGACCCATGCCCATGACCACGCCAGCGGCGCGCTCAAGGGCCGGATCATCACCGGTGCCGAGGGCATTCGCCTGCGTGACCACGAAGGCCGCGAACTGATCGACGCCTTCGCCGGCCTGTACTGCGTGAACATCGGTTACGGGCGTACCGAGGTCGCGGACGCCATCCATCGCCAGGCCAAGGAGCTGGCGTATTACCACACCTACGTCGGCCACTCGACCGAGGCGATCATCGAGCTTTCCAGCCGTATCATCGACTGGGCGCCGGCCGGGATGAAAAAGGTCTATTACGGCTTGTCGGGGTCCGATGCCAACGAGACCCAGGTCAAGCTGGTGCGTTACTACAACAACATCCTGGGGCGTCCACTCAAGAAGAAGATCATCTCGCGCGACCGTGGCTATCACGGCTCGGGCATCATGACCGGCAGCCTTACCGGCCTGCCCAGCTTCCACCAGCATTTCGACCTGCCGGTGGAGGGCGTCAAGCATACGGTCTGCCCGCACTGGTACCGCAAGGCACCGGCCGGCATGGACGAGCAGGCCTTCGTGCGCTACTGCGCCGACGAGCTGGAGCAACTGATCCTGGCCGAAGGCCCCGACACCGTCGCCGCGTTCATTGGCGAGCCGCTGATGGGCACCGGTGGCATCATCGTGCCGCCCAAGGGTTACTGGCAGGCGATCCAGGCGGTGCTTGATCGCTACGACGTGCTGTTGATCGCCGACGAAGTGGTGTGCGCCTTTGGCCGCCTGGGCTCGAAGATGGGCAGCCAGCGCTACGACATCCGTCCGGACCTGATCACCACGGCCAAGGGCCTGACCAGCGCCTATGCGCCTCTGTCGGCGGTGATCGTTGGCGAGAAGGTATGGAACGTGATCGAAGAAGGCTCGCAGAAAGCCGGCCCCATGGGCCACGGCTGGACCTACTCCGGGCATCCGATCTGCGCAGCGGCGGCGCTGGCCAACCTGGATATTCTCGAGCGCGAGAACCTGACCGAGAATGCCGAAGTGGTGGGGGCCTACCTCAACCGGCGCATGCGCGAAACCTTCGAAGGCCACCCGCTGGTAGGTGAAGTGCGGGGTGACGGCATGCTTTGCGCGGTCGAGTTCATGGCCGATCGCGAGGCGCGCACGGCGTTCGACCCGGCGTTGAAGGTAGGGCCACAGGTGTCGGCAGCGTGCCTTGAGCGCGGGATGATCGCCCGGGCCATGCCGCATGGTGACATTCTCGGTTTTGCACCGCCGTTGGTGCTGAGCCAGGAGGATGCCGAAAAGATCGTCGCCATCACCAAGGCGGCGGTCGATGAGGTGGCTGGCAAGGTGCTCGGCTGAGCATTGCAGGGGCCGCCGTGCGGCCCCATCGCCGGCCTCGGCAGGCGAACCGACTGACGGTCCCACCCACCCCTCATCCTTGCCTACGCTGATAATCCCAACCTGCTGAAGCAAGGAGAACCGTCATGGCCTTCCAATACAAGCGTCTGGACAAGAACAACGCCGCCGTGCTGCTGGTCGACCACCAGACCGGCCTGCTCTCGCTGGTAAGGGACATCGACCCCGACCGCTTCAAGAACAACGTCCTGGCCCTGTCGGACCTGGCCAAGTACTTCAAGCTGCCGACCATTCTCACCACCAGTTTCGAGACCGGCCCCAACGGCCCGCTGGTGCCCGAACTGAAAGAGCAGTTCCCCGACGCCCCGTACATCGCCCGCCCCGGCAACATCAACGCCTGGGACAACGAGGACTTCGTCAAGGCCGTCAAGGCCACCGGCAAGAAGCAGCTGCTGATCGCCGGCGTGGTGACTGAAGTGTGCGTGGCCTTCCCGGCACTGTCGGCTCTGGAGGAGGGCTTCGAGGTATTCGTCGTCACCGACGCCTCCGGCACCTTCAACGAACTGACTCGTGACTCGGCCTGGCGGCGCATGGAGGCCGCCGGTGCGCAACTGATGACCTGGTTCGGCGTGGCCTGCGAGCTGCACCGTGACTGGCGCAATGACATCGAAGGGCTGGGGACCCTGTTCTCCAACCATATTCCGGATTACCGCAACCTGATGACCAGCTACAACAAGCTGGCCAAGTAATCCGGCCTCGAGGCCACACCCTACCCTGTGGGAGCAACTGTCTTACTCGATTTCTAAAGGCTGGCGCGTTCCTGTGGGAGCGGGTTCACCCGCGAATGCGTCAGTGAAGCTGCCGACGCTTTCGCGGGTGAACCCGCTCCCACAGTCAGCCGAATACCCAACAAATCAATCGACTAGACGCACAACCTGCGAAAACAACAAGCGAAGCGGCAAACTGCCATGGATCGACCATACTGACTCTTCATTCGCCCTCAGGAGAGTGCCATGTCGAAGTCGTCCAGGAAGAAAGACGCCAAGGACCAGTCGGAGAAATTGGGCGGCAAGGCCTACGAGAAGGAACTCAAGCAGCTGCATGTGGAATTGGTGAAGCTGCAGGAGTGGGTGGTGGCCAAGGGCCTGAAGGTGTGCATTGTCTTCGAGGGCCGCGACGGTGCCGGCAAGGGCGGTACCATCAAGGCCATCACCGAGCGTGTCAGCCCCAGAGTATTCCGCGTGGTGGCACTGCCGGCGCCGACCGAGCGGGAAAAGACCCAGATGTACCTGCAGCGCTATGTCGGCCATCTGCCGGCCGCAGGTGAAGTGGTGATCTTCGATCGCAGCTGGTACAACCGTGCCGGGGTCGAACGGGTGATGGGCTTCTGCTCGAACGAACAGGCCGACCGGTTCCTGGCTGGCGTGCCGCTGTTCGAAAAGGTCATGGTCGAGTCGGGCATCATCCTCATCAAGTACTGGCTCGAGGTCAGCGCCGAAGAGCAGACCCGGCGCCTGCAGGACCGCATCAACGACGGCCGCAAGCTGTGGAAGCTGTCGCCCATGGACCTCAAGTCCTACACCCGCTGGGATGACTACACACAGGCCCGTGATGAGATGTTTGCCGCCTCGGATACCGCTTGGGCGCCCTGGTTCATGGCCCACTCCAACGACAAGCGGCGTGCCCGGCTGAACATCATCAGCCATCTGCTGACACGCATTCCCTACAAGGACATCACCCGAGAGCAGGCAGTGAAGCTGCCCAGACGCGGCAAGATCGGCAAGTACAAGGCCGTTGCCTACCCGTTCAAAGAAGTGGAACAGCGTTTCTGATCCCCTCCCTGCGGGGAGCAGCGAGGGTGCAAACCTATGCCACATGACGGCAGCCTGCTACAGGCGACGGTGGTGTTTTTGCTGGCCGTGGTACTTCTGGTACCGCTGGCGCAGCGTTTGAAAATGGGGGCGGTGCCTGGCTATCTGCTGGCGGGCATTCTGATAGGGCCATCGGTGTTTGGCCTGCTGAACAACCCGGATAACGTGGCGCGCCTGTCGGAGATGGGCGTGGTGATGCTGCTGTTCGTCATCGGCCTGGAGCTGTCGCCGCGGCGTTTGTGGAGCATGCGCCGCGCGTTGTTTGGCGTTGGCTCGCTACAAGTGGGCCTGAGCGCTGTGGTGCTTGGCCTGCTGGCGTACTGGCTGTTCGACCAATCGAAGCCGGCTGCCATCGTGCTGGGGGTGGGCCTTGCGTTGTCGTCCACCGCGTTTGGCCTGCAGGTACTGGCCGAGCGCAAGGATCTGGGCAAGCCGCACGGCCGCCTCGCTGTGGCGATCCTGCTGTTCCAGGACATTGCCGCGATCCCGCTGATTGCCGTGGTGCCACTGCTCGGTGGTGATGTCAGTACCGCCGACGAAGGTGCCTGGCCGATGCTGGCGGTGGCGGTTGGCATAGGTGTGGTGATCATCGTTGGCCGCTACCTGCTGACCCCTGTCTTCAAATGGACAGTCGGTTCGGGCCTGCCCGAACTGTCTACCGCTACCGCCTTGCTGGTGGTGCTGGGCACCGCCTGGGTGATGGAGCACGTGGGTGTGTCCATGGCACTGGGGGCATTTCTTGCGGGCGTCCTGATGGCCGAGTCGCCTTTCCGCCACGAACTGGAAACCCAGATCGAGCCCCTCAAGGGTTTGCTGCTGGGGCTGTTCTTCGTCGGGGTGGGGATGAGCGCCGACCTGCGTCTGCTGTTCGGCATGCCGTTGCTGGTGCTGGGGCTGACCCTGCTGCTGGTGGTCATCAAGCTGCCGCTGCTGTATGGCCTGGGCCGCATGGCGGGTGGGCTCAACCAGGCCCAGGCATTGTGCCTGGGCGTGGTGCTGGCGTCTGGCGGCGAGTTTGCTTTCGTGGTGTTCAAGCTGGCGCTGGACCATCAGGTGCTGGCGCAGCAGGTGCACGACCTGCTGGTGCTGGCCATCACCTTGTCGATGGCGGTGGTGCCCTTGGTAATGATGGCCCTGGCGCGGCAGTTGCGTGACGACAGCCCAGCCCAGGCAAGCCCTGAAACGGGCCATTGAAACGCGCCACATGGCGCACCTGATTCGGAGGTGAAGCATGCAACCGGGTATCAAGCTGGACAGCAGCCTGTCGCGGGGCTTGCTCGATGTACTCATCAAGGCCGGCCTGGTGGCCGCCCTGGTGATTTTCGCCTTCCAGACGTTCCAGCCGTTCCTGGAGCTGATGTTGTGGGCGGTGATCCTGGCGGTGACCTTGTACCCGTTGCATTGCCGCATCCAGCGCCGCACAGGGCTCAAGGACGGGCTTTCGGCGACGCTGGTCGTTCTACTGGTACTGGTGGTGCTGCTGGTGCCGATCTACCTGGTGGTGATGTCCATCGGCGAATCGGTGGACAGCCTGGTGACGCTGCTCAAGAGCGGTGCCTGGAGCGTGCCGGCACCTCCCGAGTCGGTGGCGGCCTGGCCACTGATCGGGCCGAAGGTGCATGCCCTGTGGCTGGCGGCCTCCGAAAACATGGCCAGTGTGCTGAACCAGTGGATGCCCCAGCTCAAGGGGGCAGGGCGCACGGTACTGGGGGCGGCGGCCAGCGCTGGTGGGGCCTTCCTGCTATTCATCGGTGCAATCATCATCTCGGGGGTGATCATGGCTTTCGGGCAACGCGGTGAAATCGCGGCTCAGCGTATCGCCATGCGGGTATCGGGCGAGGAGCGCGGCAAGCCACTGGCCAAGCTGTGCACAGCCACCATTCGCGCGGTGGCCCAGGGCGTGATCGGCATTGCCTTCATCCAGATGCTGCTGATCGGCGTCGGCTTCGTCATCAAAGGGGTACCGGGTGCCGGGATGCTGGCGATCGTCATCCTCATGCTGGGGATTGCCCAGGCCCCCGCCACGCTGATCACGTTGCCGGTGATCATCTACGTATTCAACGCCGAGGGCTTTACCGTGGCGACCATCATCTTCGCCATCTATACCTTCGTCGCCGGGCTTGCCGACAACGTGCTCAAACCGCTGCTGCTGGGGCGCGGGGTGGACGTGCCGATGCCGGTGGTGCTGATCGGGGCACTGGGCGGGATGGTGGTCAAAGGCATCATCGGCCTGTTCATTGGCCCCGTGATCCTGGGCGTCACTTATGTACTGTTCTGGCAGTGGGTAGCGCTGCAGGTGCCGGAAAACCCCGTCGAACCGACGGCGTGAGCCAAGGACTGCCATGCCCGGACGCGTCTATGGTTGTGCACTGAGCCTGGTGGCCATGTTGGTGGGCTGCACTCAAGTGGGCCCGGACTTCCAGCCGCCGCAAGACCCATGGCTGGGCACCTGGAACACCCCGCTGCTAGAGCAGGCCGGGCAGCAGGCCGCGGCGCCCGACCTGCGCCAGTGGTGGACCGTGTTCGCCGACCCGGCGCTGGATGCCTTGATCGCCGAGGCCGATGCCAATAACAGCAACCTGCGTGTGGCCGGTTTGCGCATTGCCGAAGCCCGCGCCCAGTTGGCCATCGTGCAGACCGGGCGTTATCCACAGCTGCAGCAGCTGCGCGCCCAGAGCCTGTACCTGAAACAGGACCAGTCCGGTACTGCCACCGCTCGCGATTCGGTGTTCTGGCAATCCAGCGCGGGCTTCGACATCGGCTGGGAAATCGACTTCTGGGGGCGCTTCAGCCGCGCCATCGAAAGCGCCGACGCCGTCTACTTCGCCTCCCAGGCCAACTACGCCGATGCCATGTTGCTGTTGCGTGCGCAGGTGGCCGACACCTACTTTGCCCTGCGCACCGCCGAGGCGCGGCTGGATATCGCCGAAGAGAACGCCCGCCGCCAGGCGCGCAGCCTGGAGATAACCGAGCGGCTGTTCCGTCATGGCGAAAATGACGAACTCGACTGGCAACAGGCGCGTACCCAGTACCTGGCTACCCAGGCCACCATCCCCGAGTTCCAGAACCAGCTCAATGGCCTGCGCAACGTGCTGTGCTCGCTGCTCGGCCGGCCACCCGGGCCGCTGCCACAGCTGGATGCCGGCCACGGCCAGTTGCCGTTACCGGACCGTGCCGTGCTGCAGGACGTGCCCGCCAACCTGCTGCAGCGTCGCCCGGACATCCGTGCCGCCGAGCAGGCGGTAGCGGCGCAATCGGCGCTGGTCGGGGTGGCCGAGGCTGACCTTTATCCACAGCTGAGCCTGCTGGGCAGCATCGGCTGGAGCTTCGTCACGGCCAATCACCTGCCCGATACCTTCGACATCGCCGCCGGGCCCAGCCTGATCTGGAACCCGTTCGACTACGGCCGCCGCAAGAACGCCGTGCGCGTGGAAGACGCCCGCTTGCAGCAACTGATCGAGTTGTATCACCAAGGTGTGCGCGAAGCCGCCCGCGAGGCCGACGATGCCGCCAGCGGGCTGGTGCGTTCGCTGCAGAGCGCAAGTATCCGCGACCAGGCCTCGCAGGCCGCACAGCGCTCGCTGAACCTGGCCAGCTCGCAGTACCGCGAAGGCTTTGCCGACTTCCAGCGCGTGCTCGACGCCCAGCAACTGCTGCTGCAGCAACAGGACGGCTACCTGGTCAGCCGCGGCAATGCCGTCAGCAGCCTGGTGACGCTGTACAAGGCCCTGGGCGGCGGCTGGGACGCCAGCCGCACACCGATCGACCCGGCCACCCGCCAACAGATGCAGCAACGCACAGACTGGGGCGAACTGCTCGACGAGCCGGGCCCCAGCGCCCATGCACAAGGTGAAACGAAATGAGCGACGCTACGCCGACGCCACCCCCGCCAGCCCCCGATCGCGGCATGCGCTGGGTGCTGCTGCTGATTGCCGTGAGCCTGCTGTGGTACCTGCTGGCCGACCGCTTCACGCCCTATACCCAGCAGGCCCGCCTGCAGGCCTACGTGGTGCCGGTTAGTGCCGAGGTGGCCGGGCAGGTGAAGCGTGTGGCGGTGGGCAACAACCAGGAAGTACGCAAGGGCGATGTGCTGTTCGAACTGGACCAGGAGCAATACCGCATCGCCCTGGCCCGCGCCGAAGCCGACCTGGACGCGGTACGCCGGCAGATCGGCGCTCACACCGCTGGCATCGACTCGGCCCAGGCGGCGCTGGTGGCGGCCCAGGCCAACGAGCGCAAGGCGCGGCAAGACGCCGAACGGCTCAAGCGCTTGATCGATGAAGACCCGGGAACGGTGTCGGTGCGCCGCCTGGAGGGTGCCCAGGCCACCCGCGACCAGGCTATCAGCCAGGTGGCGGCAGCCCGTGCCGAAGTTGAGCGGGCCCGTGAGCAGCAGGGCGGGGCGCAGGACGACAACGCCCAACTGCGCAGCGCGGCGGCCAATGTGGAAAAGGCCCGACTGGACCTTGCGCGCACTGTGGTACGCGCCGATGCAAACGGGCTGATTACCGACCTGCGCACCGACGTTGGCCATTATGTCGGTGCCGGCAGCCCAATGATGACCCTGATCGCCATCCATGACGTGTGGATAAGTGCCGACATGACCGAGAACAACCTCGCTCGGCTGCGCCCTGAAACCCCGGTACTGGTAGTGCTCGATGCGCTGCCCGGCACGGTGCTGAAGGGGCGCATTCGCAGCATCGGCTACGGCGTGAGCGTGGGCCAGAGTAATCCGCCGGGCACGTTGCCGACCGTGCAGAACAGCCGCGAGTGGCTGCGTTCTGCGCAGCGCTTCCCGGTGATCGTCGAACTGGAGCGTGACCAGTTGCAGGACAAGAGCGGTTTGCGGGTTGGCGGCCAGGCCGAAGTCATGGCCCTGCCAAGCGAGGGCAACCCATTGAACCTGCTGGGCCGGCTGTTCATGTGGCTGATGAGCTGGCTGTCGTATGCCTATTGAGCTGCGCCGCCTGCGCGCCCTGCGCCTGGCATGGGGCGTGGCGCTGTGCCTAGCGGTGAGTTTCGGCATCGGCCTGCCGGTGCCGATCCTGGCGCCGGTATTTGCGGTGCTGTTGCTGGCCATGCGCAGCCAGCCCTTGCCCCTGCGTGCGGCACCGGCCCTGGCGGTGCTGGTGCTGCTTGCCTGTGGCAGCGGGCTGCTGCTGATTCCGCTGTTGCGCCATGCCCCGGCGAGTGGGGTGTTGTTGGTGGGGGTTGGGGTTTTCCTGACCTTGCGTTATGCGCTGAAAGGCGGCAACGGCCTGCTGGCCAATTTGCTGGTGATCGGCCTGACCATGATTGCCGCCGCCGGCACCAGCGACTTCACCCTGGCGCTGTCGGTGGTCGAAGCGCTGGCCAAAGGCATGCTGCTGGCGGTACTGGGTAGCGCTGCAGCACATGTGCTGTTTCCCGAGCCGGCCGATGCGCCGGCACAACCGGCACCGCCTCTGCTCGATAGTGATCAGGTGAGCTGGGTCGCCTTGCGTGCCACGTTGATCGTCATGCCGGCCTTTTTGCTGGCGCTGATCGCCCCGGACCAGTACATGCCGCTGATCATGAAGGCAGTGAGCCTGGGGCAGCAGGCCGGCGAAACCCGCGCGCGGCATGCCAGCCGCGAGCTGATCGGCTCGACCTTGCTTGCCGGGTTGCTGGCGATACTGACGTGGGGCGCGTTGAGCCTGTTCGTGCACCTGTGGATGTTTTTCCTGTGGGTGCTGCTGTTCGTCCTTTGGCAGGGGCGCAGGCTTTACCGTGCGGTGGATACCAGGCAAAGCCCGGCATACTGGGTGAGTTGCCTGACGACCATGCTGATCTTGCTGGGGCAGTCGGTGCAGGACAGCGCGGGCGGGCAGGATGTGTATCGTGCCTTTGCCGTGCGCATGGCGCTGTTTCTGGCGGTGTCGGTGTATGCCAGTGCCATGCTCATATGGATTGATCGGCTTCGGACAAGGCGTGGGCTTGTTCGCGGGTAAACCCGCTCCCACAAGGATTGTGTGATCCCATGGGCAACGCCATGCCTGTGGGAGCGGGTTCACCCGCGAAGAGGCCAGTCCAGGAAAACCTAGGGCTTCCAGTCAACCCCACTCTCTTCCAGATAGGCATCCACCGCCGCACCGACAGTGGGATGAAACGCCGACTCCCCCATATGCTCGAACAACTCGAACCGCCGCATCTTGTCCTTTACCGGGTCCTTCATCTCGGCAAACTGCAACTCCACCCCCCGCGCCTCCAGCGCCCGGTCCAGCTCGGCCAGCATGTCCGCCGAGGTGATATCGATGCTGGTCACTGGCTCCGCCGCAATCACCAGCCGTTGAACCGGGGTAGGTGATGCGTCCACCGCCGCCATCACCGTGCTCTGGAACTGCTCGGCATTGGCAAAGAACAGCGGCGCGTCCCAACGCAGCAGCACCAGCCCCGGAATGCGTCGGGCCTGTGGATAACGCTGCACATCATGGTAACCGCGGGTGCCATCCACCCGTCCCAGCACCGCATGATGCGGCCGCCAGCCGTCCCACAGGAATTCGATCACCGATATCGCCACGGCAATGCAGATACCGGGAATGGCCCCGAATACCGCTACGCCGACGAAGCAGGTGAACGACAGCCAGAATTCCCATTGCTGCATGCGGAAGATGCGCTTGAGGTCGGCAAACTCGAACAGGCCCAACGCTGCGGCGATTACCACCGCCGCCAGGGCGCTGTTGGGCAGGTGTTGCATCAGGTTGGGCGCGACCAGCAGCAACAGGGTTACCGCCAGCGCGCCGATGATACCGGTAAGTTGGGTTTTCGAACCCGCCGCCTCGGCCACCGGGGTACGCGACGAGCTGCTGCTGATCGGGATGCCCTGGAACAGTCCGGAGGCCAGGTTGGCCACACCCAGGCCGAACATTTCCTGGTTCGGATTGACCGGCATCTTCATGCGCGCGGCATAGGAGCGCGACAGCACGCTGGTATCGGCGAACGACACCAGTGCCACCGCGATGCCGCCTAGCAATACTTCCACCAGGTCGATATCGTTGACCCAGGGGAAGACCAGGCTGGGTAGCCCCTGGGGCAGTTCGCCGAGCACTTTCACGCCTTGCTGGTCGAGCCCCAGCAGGCTCACCGCCAGCGTAGCCGCCACCACCGCAATGAGAATGCCCGGCAAGCGCTTGAACGGCTTGAGCAGCAGGATCAGCGCCAGGCTACCGCCACCGACTACGAAGCTTGGCCAATGGCCCTGGCCGGCGAGCAAGGCCTGGATCAGGTTCCAGGTATCCCGCAGCGGGCCCTGGCTGTCGACCGACAGGCCGAACAGTTTGGGCAACTGACTGATCAGCACCGTGAGGGCAATGCCATTCATGTAGCCATAGCGGATCGGCTTGGACAGCAACTCTGTGATGAAGCCCAGGCGCAGCAAACCGGCGATCACACAGAACGCCCCGGCAACCAGGGCCATCATGCTGGCGATGGCGATAGCCCGTTGCGGCTCGCTGGCGGCATATTGCACCACCACCGCCAGGATCGGCGCGGCCAGTGCCGAGTCCGGGCCCAGTACGAGGATGCGGCTGGGGCCGAACAGGGCATAGGCCAGCAGCGGGATGATGGTGGCGTACAGGCCATAGATTCCGGGTACGCCGGACGCTTCGGCATAGGCGATGCCCACCGGCACCAGCATGGTGGTGAGCACCAGGCCGGCGGCGATGTCTTTGGGTAGCCAGGCGGGTTGGTAGTGGAGCAGGGTGACCAGGCCGGGAAGCCAGCGTTGCCAGTCGAGGCGGGGTTTTTCGGGCATGATGCGCGCGTCCGGGGGAGGGTGCTGAATCACAGCTTAGATGCTGAATTCCGGGGCCGCTTTGCGATCATTTCGCGACACAAGGCTGCTCCCACAGGGGACGCGCGCCCTGCCAAATGCCAGAAAAAACAAAACCCCTTGAGGCGTTGGCCTCAAGGGGTTTGTGGGTACTGCAGGCTGGCGCTTAGACGTTGAAGCGGAAGTGCATCACGTCACCGTCCTTGACAATGTAGTCCTTGCCTTCCAGGCGCCATTTTCCGGCTTCCTTGGCACCGCTTTCACCCTTGAACTGGATGAAGTCGTCATAGGCCACCACTTCAGCGCGGATGAAGCCTTTTTCGAAATCGGTGTGGATAACCCCGGCTGCCTGCGGAGCAGTGGCGCCGACGCGGACGGTCCAGGCACGTACTTCCTGCACGCCGGCAGTGAAGTAGGTCTGCAGGTTCAGCAGCTCGTAACCGGCGCGGATCACGCGGTTCAGGCCAGGCTCTTCCAGGCCCAGGGCCTCGAGGAACATGTCCTTCTCTTCACCGTCGTCCAGCTCGGCGATTTCCGCTTCGATCTTGTTGCACACCGGCACCACTACCGCGCCTTCTTCCTCGGCGATGGCCTTGACCACGTCCAGGTGCGGATTGTTGTCGAAGCCGTCTTCGGCCACGTTGGCGATGTACATGACCGGCTTGCTGGTCAGCAGGTGGAAACCGCGAATGACCGCCTTGTCTTCGGCGCTCATGTTCTTCATCAGGCTGCGCGCAGGCTTGCCTTCGGTGAAGTGCGGGATCAGCTGTTCGAGGATGGCCTTCTGCGCCAGGGCTTCCTTGTCGCCGCCCTTGGCGTTGCGGGCAACCTTCTGCAGTTGCTTCTCGCAGCTGTCGAGGTCGGCGAAGATCAGTTCGAGGTCGATGATCTCGATGTCGCGCTTGGGGTCGACGCTGTTGGAAACGTGGATCACGTTCTCGTCTTCGAAGCAGCGCACCACGTGGGCAATGGCGTCGGTTTCGCGGATGTTGGCGAGGAACTTGTTGCCCAGGCCTTCACCTTTCGAGGCACCAGCCACCAGGCCGGCGATGTCGACGAACTCCATGGTGGTCGGCAGGATGCGGTTTGGCTTGACGATTTCAGCCAAGGCATTCAAGCGCGCATCGGGCATCGGCACGATGCCGCTGTTAGGCTCGATGGTGCAGAAGGGGAAGTTCTCCGCCGCGATGCCAGACTTGGTCAGGGCGTTGAACAGGGTGGACTTGCCGACGTTGGGCAGGCCGACGATGCCGCAATTGAAACCCATGGGTATTCCCCTCTCTAAAGGAAATCAGGCCTTCTGGCTGTGCAGCTCGCGCATCGCCTTGGCAAAGTCGCCGGCAAGCACGTCCGGCAGCACGCCGAGGGCAAAATCGATGCTGGCGTCGAGCTTCTCCTGCTCGGCGCGCGGCGCGCGGCCCAGGACGAAGTTGGAGACCAGTTTGGCGTCGCCCGGGTGGCCGATGCCAAGCCGCAGGCGGTGGAAGTCGTTCTGGTTGCCGAGCTGCGCGATGATGTCGCGCAGGCCGTTGTGCCCACCATGGCCACCGCCGCGCTTGAGCTTGGCGACGCCCGGAGGCAGGTCGAGTTCGTCATGCGCCACCAGGATCGCCTCCGGCTTGATGCGGAAGAAATTGGCCAACGCCGCCACGGCCTGGCCGCTGCGGTTCATGTAGGTGGTGGGGATCAACAAACGAACGTCGTTGCCCTGATGGCTGAATTTAGCCGTCAGGCCGAAATACTTTTTGTCAGCGGTCAGCGAAACGCGCTGGGCGCTGGCAATGCGTTCAACGAAAAGAGCCCCTGCGTTATGCCGGGTCTGTTCGTATTCGGGGCCGGGGTTACCCAGGCCGACGATCAACTGGATGGCGGTCACGTCAGGGGCTCTTCCTTGGAGTTGGTGGGTTACAGGGCGCGCGGCACTGTAACCCGATCAACGCCGGCGTGCGAGTGGATTACTCGGCAGCGCCTTCTGCTTCTGGAGCAACGCGTGGAGCGTGAACGTTGGCAACAGCTTTGTCATCACCGTGGGCCAGAGCTACGAACTCTACGCCTTTCGGAGCTTTCAGGTCCGACAGGTGGATGATGGTGCCGATTTCAGCGTTGGCCAGGTCGACTTCGATGAACTCAGGCAGGTCTTTGGCTTCGCAGGAAACTTCGATCTCGGCTTCTACGTGGGAGATCTCGCCGCCTTTCTTGACCGGGGCTTCTTCGTTGATGAAGTGAACCGGTACCTTGGCGGTCAGTTTCTGGCCAGCAACGACGCGAATGAAGTCGGCGTGCATGATGAACTGCTTGGCTGGGTGACGCTGCATGGCCTTGATGATGACGTTCTGCTTGACGCCGTCAACGTTCAGCTCGATTACGTGGCTGAAGGCAGCTTCGTTTTCGAACAGCTTGGTGATTTCCTTGGCCAGGATGGTCAGGGACTGAGCTTCCTGGTTACCACCGTAGACAACGGCTGGGATGTTCGCGGAGTGACGCAGGCGGCGGCTCGCACCTTTCCCCAGGTCAGTACGCGCTTGGGCGTTCAGAGTGAATTCGGTCATTTTGTTTCTCCAAAATAGCCCCCCGAGGGCGTTTGCGACCAGCGCCAACGGGGATGGCAAAAAAGCCCCGCCCCAACAACCAGTGTTGGGGCGGGGCGCTTTTCGTCAGCGTGTGTTCCGCTTAGCGGAACATCGCGCTGATCGATTCTTCGTTGCTGATGCGGCGGACCGCTTCAGCGACAACCGGTGCGATATCCAGCTGGCGGATACGGTCACAGGCTTGAGCAGCGGCGGACAGCGGAACGGTGTTGGTCACCACCAGCTCGTCCAGTACCGACTTCTCGATGTTCTCGATCGCGCGGCCCGACAGGACAGGGTGCGTGCAGTAGGCGTAAACCTTGGCAGCGCCGTGTTCTTTCAGGGCTTTGGCCGCGTGGCATAGGGTGCCGGCGGTGTCGACCATGTCGTCTACCAGGATGCAGGTGCGCCCTTCGACGTCGCCGATGATATGCATGACCTCGGAGTGGTTAGCCTTCTCGCGGCGCTTGTCGATGATACCCAGGTCGACGCCCAGGGACTTGGCGACGGCACGTGCGCGCACGACACCACCGATGTCCGGGGAGACGATCATCAGGTTCTCGAAACGCTGGTCTTCGATATCGTCGACCAGTACGGGCGAGCCGTAGATGTTGTCGACCGGGATATCGAAGAAACCCTGGATCTGGTCAGCGTGCAGGTCGACGGTGAGTACACGGTCGATACCTACGACAGTGAGCATGTCAGCGACGACTTTGGCGCTGATGGCTACACGTGCCGAACGCGGACGGCGGTCCTGGCGGGCGTATCCGAAGTAAGGAATCACGGCGGTGATTCGGGATGCTGAGGAGCGGCGGAAGGCGTCGGCCATCACTACCAGTTCCATCAGGTTATCGTTGGTCGGGGCACAGGTCGGCTGAATAATGAAGACGTCTTTACCGCGGACATTCTCATTGATCTCAGTGCTGATCTCGCCGTCGGAGAACTTACCGACAGAGACGTCACCGAGAGGGATATGCAGCTGACGTACGACACGCCGAGCCAGATCGGGGTTAGCGTTCCCCGTAAAGACCATCATCTTGGACACGCGCAGTACCTGAAGGCTGAGGGTAACCTGGATGAGTATAAGGAAAATGGCAGGGGCGGCTGGATTCGAACCAACGCATGGCAGGATCAAAACCTGCTGCCTTACCGCTTGGCGACGCCCCTGTATCTGTTGCTGCGAACGCTTATGCGCTCGACTTCTTGACCAGACTTTGCAGCTTGCGATGCAACATCGAAACGTTGCTTCCTTTCGCCACAAACCCTGTTTGGGTCGCTGAAAGAAGGGCCAGAACTTTATCAGCTTCGGCTTTGCTTGGGAAGGCCCCAAACACACAACTTCCAGTACCGGTCAGTCGAGCTTCAGTGAATTTACCCAGTGAATTCAACGCATTGCGAACTTCCGGGTAACTCTGCTCTACCACCGGTTGGCAGTCATTTCGACTGTTTCCCTCGGGAACGGGGCGCATCTTAAGGGGGAGCGAATCACGTGTCAACTGTGGATGTGAAAAAATTTCTACTGTGCTGACAGACACTTGCGGCACAAGCACGACATACCACGGCTCTTCCGGGTCGACCGGGGTCAATTGTTCACCCACGCCCTGGGCGAACGCCGCGTGGCCGCGCACGAAAACCGGTACGTCGGCGCCCAGGCTCAGGCCCAGGGTGGCCAGGCGGTCTTCGCTCCAGTCCAGTTGCCACAGGTGGGCGAGGGCCAACAGGGTAGTGGCGGCATCCGAGCTGCCGCCGCCGATGCCGCCGCCCATGGGCAGCACCTTGCTCAGCCAGATGTCGGCGCCCAACGTCGTGCCCGATTGTTCCTGCAGCTTGCGCGCGGCACGCACGATCAGGTTGCTGTCGTGCGGCACCGCCTCGATTTCGGTATGCAGGCGGATCACGCCGTCGTCACGCACGGCGAAGCTCAGCTCGTCGCCGTGATCGAGAAACTGAAAGACGGTTTCCAGCTCGTGGTAGCCGTCCGCGCGGCGGCCGATGATGTGCAGCCAAAGGTTGAGCTTGGCCGGGGCGGGCAGGGTAAGGGTCTGCATGTATCAGTGCCCCAGCTGGCGCGGCTGCCAGTCCTTGACCACCAGGGTCACGTCGAGGTCCTTGCCGTGCAGCTTCAGGCGCTCGGGCAGCCAGTAGCCGTTCTGCTCCGTGTAGCTCAGGTACTGCACCTGCCAGCCATCCTGGTCGAGGCTGGCCAGGCGGCTGTCGCCGTCCAACGTCAGCTTGCTCTTGCTGTCGGGAGCGGGCAGGCCGCGTACCCACCAGACCAGGTGCGAGACCGGCAACTGCCAGCCCAGTTGCTCTTCCAGCAGGGCTTCGGGGCTTGGGGCCTCGTAGCGGCCCTGGTTGGCGACTTCCAGTACCACGCTGCCGGGGCGACCGGTCAGGCGTGCGGCGCCACGGCCCAGCGGGCCGGCCAGGCGGATGTCGTAGTAGTCCTGGCGTTGCAGCCAGAACAGCGTGCCACTGCCGGAGTCGCGCGGGGCACGGATGCCGACCTTGCCGTTGATCTGCCAGCCATCGAGGCTGCTCAGCTGCTCTTTATGGGCGCGCCACTGCTGCGGGTCGCCGTGGCCCTGCAGGGCCTCGCGGCTACCGAAGCCGGCACAGCCGGCGAGCAGGGCGATCAGGGTGAAGGTAATGCAATGGCGCAGGAACATGGCGTTAGAGAGTCTCGGATCCGGTCAGGCGCAGGAGGGTCTTGCGCAGGATGGGGCTGTCGGCCTGGGCTTCGAAGCCCTTGGCCCAGACCTGGCGGGCTTCGCGTCGCTTGCCGTTGGCCCACAGCACTTCGCCCAGGTGGGCGGCCACTTCGTGGTCGGGGAAGCTGGCAAAAGCCTTGCGCAGGTAGGTTTCAGCCTCGTCGAGGTTGCCCAGGCGGTAATTGACCCAGCCCAGGCTGTCGAGTACCGCCGGGTCGTCGGGGGTCAGCTGATGGGCCTTGTCGATCAGCGCCTTGGCTTCGCTGTAGCGGGTGGTGCGGTCGGCCAGGGTATAGCCGAGGGCGTTCAGGGCCATGGCGTTTTCCGGCTCGCGGGTGATGATGGCACGCAGGTCTTTTTCCATCTGCGGCAGGTCGTCACGCTTTTCGGCCAGCATGGCGCGGGTGTACAGCAGGTTGAGGTCGTCCGGGTAGCGCTGGATGGCTTGTTGCAGCACCTGGCTGGCCTGAGTGTCCTTGTTGTTGTTGCTATAGCTTTCCGATTCGATCAGGAACAGCTGGATGGCGTAGTCCGGCTGGGCTTCGCGGGCATCGGCGAGCAGGCGCGAGGCTTCGGTACCACGGCCGTTGGCAATCAGGATGTCGGCCTGGCGCAGTTGCGCCGGCAGGTAGTCGGGGCCGGGGCCGACCAGGGCGTATTCACGCAGGGCGCCTGCAGGGTCGTGGCGCTCCTCGCGGATGCGGCCCAGGTTCAGGTGTGCGGCGTCGACGTTGCTGTCGCGTTCGATCAGCTCCTGCAGGTAGCCCTCGGCTTCATCCCAGTCCTTGTTCTCCAGGCACACCAGGGCCAGCGAATAGCGCAGCTCGTCGTCCTCGGGGTATTGCTGGACCAGGCTGAGGAACTCGCCCTTGGCATCGGCGATGCGGTCCTGTTCGACCAGGGTGCGGGCGTAGGTCAGACGCAGGCGCTTGTCGTCCGGGTTGTCGCGAATCGCCCCGCGCAGCAGTGGCAGGGCCTCCGGGCCACGGTCCAGGGCTTGCAGCAGGCGCGCGCGCAGCAGGATCGGGGCGATTTCGCCGTTTTGCGGCGGGTGCGACTCGAGCAGCTCCAAGGCTTCTTCGGCCTTGCCGTCCTGGTTCAGCAGCAGGGCCTTGCCGAACACCAGCTGGCTGTTGTCCGGGTACTTCACCAGCAGCCGCTCGAAGCTTTGCAGCAGGCCGTCGCGGGTGCTCTGGTCGGTTTCGGCGGCGGACAGGGCGAGGAAATCGAAATGGGTGTCGCCCTGGCCTTGGAGGACTTTTTCCATGTACGTCATGGAGTCGTCATAGCGGCCTGCGCGGGCCAGCTGGATGGCAGCGGCGCGCTGGGCGTCGAGGTTCTGCGGGTCGTTGCGGGCCCAGACCAGCGCGTTGTCCAGTGCCGGTTCGTCGGCGCCGAGGTATTCGGCAATGCGGTAGGCGCGCTCGGATACCCCTGGGTCTTGGGTTTTCGCGGCCTGGTCGGTGTAGTTGGCCAGGGCGATGTCGAAGCGATTGCGCTGGCCAGCCAGCTCCGCCACCAGCAGGCTATAGAGCGTGTCCTGCTTGAACGAGCCATACACCACGGGCTTTTCCACCTCGCTCTTGCCGGCCTCGGCGACGGGAGGCTCGGCTTTTTGCGGGGCCAGGCTCTGGCAGCCCTGGAGCAGGGCGAAGGCAAGCAGCAATGCGTATGGTTTGTTCATAGAAGGCTTTGAGAGGACTCACCGGCGGTCGGAGCATGATGACACAAGCGCGGGGGCAAACCCACCTGTGCTGTGGCTGGTTAACTGCGACCTTTGAGGGGGGGAAGGGTTCCGGGCAGGTTGGTTGTGCCGGGTGTATGGCCTTTCTGCGCCTTTGAGATCGAGCGCCGCCCGCGCGGCGCTTCGCGGGACAAGCCCGCTCCCACATTTGTTGCAACGTACCGAACTTGTCAGGCCATGGTTGCCCGCCTTGTTGGCCCGACTCGATCTCGAGGTGGACACATCCGCCGCCCCACCTGTCTTAAGACATGCCCCAAAGCTGGCAACGCCTCTCCAACAGACATGGCCACGTTGCAACAAATGTGGGAGCGGGCTTGTCCCGCGAAGCGCCGCGCGGGCGGCGCTCGATCTCACTGGCGAAGATGGTGAAAAGCCGAACACCCGCGAAGTGCACCACCTGACTATCAGCGCAATAGCGAACGGTGGTTGTCCTGAAACCTGCGAAAGAGGACAATTATCGGCTTCCCGTCACAACCAGCGACCTTGCATGGCCTTTCTTGCACTTGGTATCAACCATAAGACTGCCTCGGTAGACGTACGCGAGCGCGTGGCGTTTACCCCAGAGCAGCTGGTAGACGCCCTGCAGCAGCTCTGCCGGCTGACATCCAGCCGCGAAGCGGCAATCCTGTCGACCTGCAACCGTAGCGAACTCTATATCGAGCAGGACCACCTGTCCGCCGATGTCGTGCTGCAATGGCTCGCCGACTATCACCGCCTCAGCCTGGACGAGTTGCGCGCCAGCGCCTACGTGCACGAAGAGCACGAGGCGGTGAAGCACATGATGCGGGTGGCCTCCGGCCTGGACTCGCTGGTGCTCGGCGAGCCGCAGATCCTCGGCCAGATGAAGTCCGCCTACGCGGTGGCGCGCGAGGCCGGCACCGTCGGCCCGTTGCTCGGGCGCCTGTTCCAGGCCACCTTCAGTGCCGCCAAGCAAGTGCGTACCGACACCGCCATTGGCGAAAACCCGGTGTCGGTGGCGTTTGCCGCGGTCAGCCTGGCCAAGCAGATCTTCAGCGACCTGGGCCGTAGCCAGGCCTTGCTGATCGGCGCTGGCGAAACCATCACCCTGGTCGCCCGCCACCTGCATGAGCAGGGCGTGCGTCGCATCGTCGTGGCCAACCGTACCCTGGAGCGGGCCAGCATCCTGGCCGAGCAGTTCGGTGCGCACGCCGTTCTGCTGGCCGACATCCCTCAGGAACTGGCCAACAGCGACATCGTTATCAGCTCCACCGCCAGCCAGTTGCCGATCCTCGGCAAGGGCGCGGTCGAAAGCGCGCTGAAGCAGCGCCGGCACAAGCCGATTTTCATGGTCGACATTGCCGTACCCCGCGATATCGAAACCGAAGTCGGCGAACTGGACGACGTCTACCTGTACACTGTCGATGACCTGCACGACGTGGTGGCGGAAAACCTCAAGAGTCGTCAGGGCGCGGCCCAGGCCGCCGAAGAGCTGGTGTCGGTAGGGGCTGAAGACTTCATGCTGCGCCTGCGCGAGCTGGCCGCGGTGGATGTGCTCAAGGCCTATCGCCAACAAAGCGAGCGCCTGCGCGACGAAGAACTGCAAAAGGCCCAGCGGCTGCTGGCCAACGGCGCCAACCCCGAAGATGTGCTGGCCCAACTGGCCCGGGGGCTGACCAACAAACTCCTGCACGCGCCCAGCGTGCAATTGAAAAGGCTCTCGGCCGAGGGCCGCCTCGATGCGCTGGCCATGGCCCAGGAACTCTTTGCCCTCAACGAGGGCTCGACGGACAAATCCCCGCAATGAAAGCGTCGCTGCTGAACAAACTGGAAATCCTCCAGGACCGCTTCGAAGAACTCACCGCACTGCTCGGTGATGCCGAGGTCATTTCCGACCAGACGCGCTTTCGCGCCTATTCTCGTGAATACGCCGAAGTCGAGCCGGTCTACGCTGCTTATAAAGAGTGGCGCAAAGTCCAGGACGACCTCGAAGGTGCCCAGGCGCTGCTCAAGGACAGTGACCCGGACCTGCGCGAAATGGCCGTGGAAGAAGTGCGTGAAGCCAAGGAACAACTGCTGACGCTGGAGTCGCAGCTGCAACGCATGCTGTTGCCCAAGGACCCCAACGACGGCCGTAACGTGTTCCTCGAGATCCGTGCCGGCACCGGTGGCGACGAGGCGGCGATCTTCTCCGGCGACCTGTTCCGCATGTATTCGCGCTACGCCGAAAAGCGTGGCTGGCGCCTGGAAATCCTCTCCGAGAACGAAGGCGAGCACGGCGGCTACAAGGAAATCATCGCCCGCGTCGAAGGCGAGAGTGTGTACGGCAAGCTCAAGTTCGAGTCTGGCGCGCACCGCGTACAGCGCGTGCCCGAGACCGAATCCCAGGGCCGTATCCACACCTCCGCATGCACCGTGGCGGTACTGCCCGAGCCGGACGAACAGGCGGCCATCGAGATCAACCCGGCCGACCTGCGCGTGGACACCTACCGCGCATCCGGTGCCGGCGGCCAGCACGTCAACAAGACCGACTCGGCGATCCGTATCACCCACTTGCCCACCGGTATCGTGGTCGAGTGCCAGGAAGAGCGCTCGCAGCACAAGAACCGCGCCCGCGCCATGTCCTGGCTGTCGGCCAAGCTCAACGACATGCAGACCAGCGCCGCGCAGAACGCCATCGCCACCGAGCGCAAGCTGCTGGTCGGCTCGGGTGACCGTTCCGAGCGCATCCGTACGTACAATTATCCACAGGGCCGGGTGACCGACCACCGCATCAACCTGACCCTGTACTCGCTGGACGACATCCTCGCCGGCGGCGTGGAGGCGGTGATCGAACCGCTGCTGGCCGAATACCAGGCCGATCAACTGGCCGCCCTGGGGGACTGATGACCATCATCGCCAGCCTGCTGCGCAACGCGCAGTTGCCAGAATCGCCCACCGAGCGGCTGGATGCCGAGCTGCTGTTGGCCGCGGCCATCGGCAAGTCGCGCAGCTACCTGCACACCTGGCCCGAGCGAATCGTCAGCAGCGAAGATGCCGAGACCTATGCCGGCTACCTGCAGCGCCGCCGTGGCGGCGAGCCGGTTGCCTATATTCTTGGGCTGCAGGGCTTCTGGAAGATCGACCTGGAGGTGGCACCGCATACTCTGATCCCGCGGCCGGATACCGAGCTGCTGGTCGAAGCCGCGCTTGAGCTGCAACCCGCCACGCCGGCCAAGGTCCTTGACCTGGGCACCGGCACCGGCGCCATCGCCCTGGCCCTGGCCAGCGATCGCCCGGCCTGGCAGGTGACTGCAGTGGACCGGGTGGAGGAGGCCGCCGCCCTGGCCGAGCGCAACCGCCAGCGCCTGGGCCTGGCGAACGCCCAGGTACGGCTCAGCCACTGGTTCGACAGCCTGGCCGGCGAGCGTTTCGACCTGATTGTCAGCAACCCGCCCTACATCGCCGCCGCAGACCCGCACCTGGTCGCCGGTGATGTACGCTTCGAACCCAGCAGCGCGCTGGTGGCCGGCGCCGATGGCCTGGACGACTTGCGCGTAATCGCTGCCCAGGCCCCCGCGCACCTGGTGCCGGGTGGCTGGTTGCTGCTGGAACACGGCTACGATCAGGCAGCGGCGGTGCGCGCCTTGCTGGCTGAACAAGGCTTCATCGAGGTCGCCAGCCGCACGGACCTGGGCGGCCATGAACGCATTACCCTGGGGCGCCTGCCATGCTGAGTGATCAGGAACTGCTGCGTTACAGCCGGCAGGTATTGCTGGCCCAGATCGACATCGACGGCCAGTTGCGGCTCAAGCAGAGCAAGGCGCTGATCGTCGGGCTCGGTGGCCTTGGCTCGCCAGTTGCCTTGTACCTGGCCGCTGCCGGGGTGGGTGAGCTGCACCTGGCCGACTTCGATACCGTCGACCTGACCAACCTGCAACGCCAGGTGATCCACGACAGTGCCAGCGTCGGCATGAGCAAGGTCGATTCGGCCTTGCAGCGCTTGCAGGCGATCAACCCGGAAATCAGCCTGGTTGCCCATCGCCAGGCTCTGGACGAGGACTCGCTGGCAGCCGCTGTGGCAGCGGTCGACCTGGTGCTGGACTGCTCCGACAATTTCGGTACTCGCGAGGCGGTCAACGCCGCCTGTGTCGCGGCTGGCAAGCCGCTGGTCAGCGGTGCGGCGATCCGCCTGGAAGGGCAGTTGTCGGTATTCGACCCACGGCGTGACTACAGCCCCTGCTACCACTGCCTGTACGGTCATGGCAGCGAAGCCGAACTGACCTGCAGCGAAGCCGGCGTGATCGGCCCGCTGGTGGGGCTGGTGGGCAGCCTGCAGGCGCTGGAGGCGATGAAGCTGCTGGCCGGGTTCGGCGAGCCGCTGGTCGGCCGCCTGCTGTTGATCGATGCTCTCGGCACTCGTATCCGCGAATTGCGGGTCAAGCGCGACCCGGCCTGTGCGGTCTGCGGCCAGCGCGATGGCTGAGCGCTCGGCGCCGGTCGGCGTGATGGACTCCGGGGTCGGCGGCTTGTCGGTGCTCGCCGAGATCCAGCGCCTGCTACCGAACGAGACGCTGCTGTACGTGGCCGATTGTGGCCACGTGCCCTATGGCGAGAAATCACCCGATTACATCCGCGAGCGTCTGCGGCGCATTGCCGGGTTCTTCCATGAACAAGGCGCCAAGGCCATGGTGCTTGCGTGTAACACCGCCACGGTGGCGGCAGTCGCCGACCTGCGCGAGTTGTATCCGCTCTGGCCGCTGGTGGGCATGGAGCCAGCGGTGAAGCCCGCTGCCGCGGCCACGCGCTCGGGCGTGGTCGGGGTGCTGGCCACCACTGGTACCCTGCAAAGCGCCAAGTTCGCCGCCTTGCTCGACCGCTTCGCCAACGACGTACAGGTCATCACCCAGCCTTGCCCGGGCCTGGTCGAGCGGATCGAGACCGGCGACCTGGTCAGCCCGGCGCTGCGCCAGTTGCTGTCGGGCTACGTGCAGCCGCTGCTGGCGGCGGGTTGCGACACGCTGATCCTCGGCTGCACTCATTACCCCTTCCTGCGCCCGTTGCTGGCCGAGATGGTGCCAGCCGATGTGGCCATCATCGACACCGGCGCCGCAGTGGCGCGTCAGCTGCAGCGACTGCTGGGGGGGCATGGCCTGTTGGCCGATGGGCCAGCAGGTGATACCCGGTTCTGGACCAGCGCTGACCCGCAGTCGCTAAGAAAAATCCTACCTTTGCTGTGGCATCAGTCCGACAGTGTGCAAAGCTTTCCGCTGTGAAAAAAATGTGAAAAGCACCTGAACTATCGTACCAGTGCCGCTTTCTACCGCTTTGCCTGACCTAAGGCGGACACCAATAACAGCAAAGAAGGATGTTGCTCATGAAGAAGCTGCTCGGCTTGGCGGCGGTTGCTGCCTTTACCTTGGGGCAAGCGCTGTCGGCGCAAGCTGCTGACGTTTCGTTTTCGGTGGGGCAGACCGGCGACTCGACCATGGTCTACCGGCTGGGGCTGCAATCGAACTGGGACGCGAGCTGGTGGCAGACCAGCGTGGGTCGCCTGACCGGTTATTGGGATGGGGCTTATAGCTACTGGGATGGTGACGAGACGGCCAGCAACCACAGCCTGTCGTTTGCGCCAGTGTTTGTTTATGAGTTTGCCGGGGAGTCGGTGAAGCCTTACATCGAGGCGGGGATCGGCGTTGCGGCGTTCTCCAGTACCGAACTGGAAGACAACGAGCTGGGCTCGTCATTCCAGTTCGAAGACCGTATCGGCTTTGGATTGCGCTTTGCCGGTGGGCATGAGATTGGCGTGCGGGCGATTCACTATTCCAACGCAGGCATCAAGCAGCCCAACGATGGGGTGGAGAGCTACAGCCTGCATTACCGCATGGCGCTCTGAGCTCTCCTGGGCCGGCCTCTTCGCGGGTGAACCCGCTCCCACAGGTATATCACTGGACTCAAGGTGCAGGGAGTCCTGTGGGAGCGGGTTTACCCGCGAAGAAGGCGATGCCGATATCAGATGCTATCGCATCAACGGCCACAGGCTACTGAGCTCCAAAACCTCCAGCACCAGCTCAGGTTCCCTCTGTGGCCACCGCAGCAGCAGCTCTTCTGCCGCTTGCTGCGGCGTCCACGCCTCCGGTATCGCCTGCGCCGATGTCACAGGCGTCTTCAACGACTGCGGCCCCACCACGGTCAGCTCAACCCCTTGCGCCTTCAGCGCCTGACGCTGCTCGCGCATCCATTGCGGCATATTGTTCCAGCCCGCAGTCACCTGCGTCGGTGCATGCAACTGCAACGCCGAATAACGGTTGAACACCGCCATCACCTGCGATGAGTCGCCCTTCGCCAGCAACGGCAGCGCACTGGCCAGGCAATGCTCGCCGGCCAGCTGGTTGCCAGTGACGATAGCCTCGAACAACTCGCTGTCCGCCACATTGTCCGCCAGGTAATCGCTGGTACCGGCGTTGATGATCAAGCCGTCCAGCGCGCACCAGGCATGGCAAATCTGCTGGCAGGCCTGGGCCGCCTGATGTTCTTCGTGCAACTGCCAAGGCAAGCGCAACAGCTGGCTGCCATAGCGTGCAGCCAAGGCATCCAGTGCCTCGCCATGCTTGCCGCTTGCAGCTACCCGGTGTCCTTGCCGGAGCAACCCCTCCACTAACGCCAGGCCTAGTCCATTGCCTGCTCCCGTCACCCAGATACTGCGTGCGTTGTTCAAGATGCTGCCCTCTGATCCTGCCGGCGCGGGAGGTTCTTGAATGCCTCCAGTGCGCGCTGGCGACTGCTGTCGAGATCGACGATTGGACGGTAGTAGGATTGTCTGGCAAAAAGATCGGCTGATATTAAGGGAAGATGAATAGCTTTTTCATCCAGCCTTTGCAATTCCGGCAGCCAGTGCCGAATGAAACGCCCCTGCGGGTCGAAACGCTGCGACTGCGTAACCGGGTTGAAGATGCGGAAATAGGGCACTGCGTCGGTGCCAGTGGACGCGCTCCACTGCCAGCCGCCGTTGTTGGCGGCCAGGTCGCCGTCTATCAGGTGGCGCATGAAATGTCGCTCGCCCTTGCGCCAGTCGATCAGCAGGTTCTTGCTGAGGAACATGGCCACGATCATGCGCAGGCGGTTGTGCATCCACCCGGTATCCAGCAGCTGGCGCATGGCGGCGTCGATGATCGGGAAGCCGGTTCGGCCCTGTTCCCAGGCTTCGAGGTCGGCCGGTGCGTCGCGCCAAGGCAGGGCTTCGGTCTGGGCGCGGAAGGCGCGGTGACGCGAGACCTGTGGATAACCTGCCAGGATGTGTTTGTAGAATTCGCGCCAGAGCAGCTCGTTGATCCAGGTTTGCACGCCGCTGCTGCCGCTATCGAACTCACCGCGGTTGCTGGCCAGGGCGCCGTGCAGGCACTGGCGCGGCGAGATCACGCCTGCGGCCAGGTAGGTGGAGAGCTGGCTGGTACCGGGCTTGGCAGGCAAGTCACGCAGCTGGTGGTAGTCGTCGATGGTTTCGTCGAGAAAGCGGGCCAGCCGCGCCTGCGCTTCGGCTTCGCCGGCCGGCCAGTGGTCGCGCAGTGTTTGCGCGGGTTTTTCGAAACCGTCCACGTGCTCAGGGATCGGGTCGCTGCTGATCTGCAGTGGTGCCTGGCGTTTTACCCGGTGGGCCAGGGCTGGGAGGCCTCGGTGCAGGTGCTCCAGGCAGTTCTTCTTGAACTGGCTGAACACCTGGAAGTAGTCACCGCTGCGGGTAAGGATGGTGCCCGGCCGGAACAACAGCTGGTCGAGATGGCTGTGGGCCTGGATGGACGACTTTTCCAGCAGCGCGCGGGTAGCGTCGTCGCGGCGTTGCTCGTTGATGCCGTACTCCTCGTTCCAGTGCACGCTTTGCACCTGATGTTGGCGGCAGACGTCTAGCACGGCCTGCGGCGCCTGGTCCCAGATGTCGATCCTGCGGATCAGCAGAGGTATGTTCAGGCGCTCCAGCGACTGGCGCAGGTCGCGCAGGTTGCGCAGCCAGAAGTCCACTTTGCACGCGGCGTCGTCATGGGCCAGCCATTGCCCGGGGCTGACCAGCCACAGGGCAAGGGTCGGCCCGCGCTCGCTGGCGGCGGCGAGCGCGGTGTTGTCATCGATGCGCAGGTCGCTGCGCAGCCAAGTCAGGTGCATGGTGCGGTCATCTCTCCAGGCTGGCGGCCATGGGCTTGCAGCAAACGCAATGCCGCCTGTGGGGTATCGAACAGTTCGAGGTTGGGCAGGCGGAGGGCGCGCAGCCGGGCTTCGTGCAGCGCCAGCATCGGCCCGCCGGCCAGGGTCGGTACGGGCAGGCGTTGCAGCACCTTGTCATCGAGTCGTGGCCCCAGGTGCAGGAGCACGGCACGCGGCTTGAGCATGGTGACGGCGCGTTGCAGGTGCGCGCCGCCAATGGTGTGCTCCAGCACTTCGACCGGCACGCCGTTGCTGGTGAACAGCCAGGCGCACAACCACAAGCCAGGGCTGAAGGTGTGTTCACTGTCTTCGGCCAGCAAGATGACAGGGCCTTGCAGCAGCTGGTTGTCGTGGTAGACCCGGGCGCCCAGCTTGCTGCGCAGCCAGCTGTGGAAAAACACCTGCTCCAGCCGTGCATTGAAATAGCTGCGCCAGCGCAGGTCGAGGAGGTCGAGCAGCGGCAACAGCAATTGCTCGCATAGGGTGACGGCCGGGTAAAGGGCCATGGCCTGGTTGAGCTGCTGGTCCAGGGCGCGCTGTGACAGCGTAGCGATAGCCTCGATCAGTTGGAACTGCCGGGCTTGCCAGTCGCCTTTGGGCGGTGTGCTGGCCGGTTTGTCGAGCAGCTCGCGTACCTGGCTGACGGAGGCACCGCGCTGCAGCCAGGCGAGGATCGCCTCGACGCGTTCGACTTGTTCCAGCGGATACAGGCGATGGCCCTTGGCGGTACGCTGGGGCTTGAGCAGGCCGTAGCGGCGCTCCCAGGCGCGCAGGGTGACGGGATTGACGCCCGTGCGGCGAGCCAGCTCGCCGATGGGCAGCAGGATTTCAGACGGCATTGCGCAGGCCCAGGCTTTCGGGATGCGGCTGCAGGTAGGCCTGCTGCTGCAGATACGGGTCGGGGTGTTTGCGCAAATGGTGCTTGAGCAAGGTAAGCGGCACTACCAGCGGCACCACGCCTTGCTGGTATTGGCCAATGATGGTTTGCAGCTCGGCTTTGTCCTGTGGTGTGAGGGTGTCCTTGAAGTAGCCGCTCAGGTGCTGCAGCACGTTGCAGTGAGTGCCACGGCTGGCACAGCGGCGCAGAGCCTGCATCAGTTGGCTGAAATAGCGCGGGCCGATACTTTGCGGGTCGTCGTCCTTGCTCATGCCGCCAAGCAGGCGCCCCAGGCTGCGGTAGGCCTGCGGGTTGTTGGCCATCAGCAAATACTTGTAGCGCGAGTGGAAGCGCACCAGGGCGCCACGGCTCAGGCCTTCGGCCAGCAGGCGCTGCCAGTCGGCGTAGGCATACACGCGGCTGATGAAATTCTCGCGCAGCACAGGGTCGTGCAGGCGGCCTTCTTCCTCCACCGGCAGGTCCGGGCGCCGTGCGCAGAACGCCTGGGCATACACGCCCCGCCCACTGTGGAAGGCCGGGTGGCCATTGTCCTGGTACACCTTGACCCGCTCCAGGCCACAGGAAGGCGATTTCTGCATGAAGATGTAGCCGCAGATATCGTCGAGCTCGGCCGCCATTTGCTCGCCATAGCTGCGCAGTGGGCCGGTCAGGTCCATGCCGGGGTTGCGGGTGCCTACCACTTCGGGCCGGCTGGGGTCGCCGACCAGGCGGATCGGGTCGCGCGGTACACCCAGGCCGATGGCCACCTCCGGGCACACCGGCAACCAGTCGAAATGTTCCTCGAGCTGCATACGGCACAAGTCGGAGGCCTTGTGGCCACCGTTATAGCGCACGCTATGCCCGGTCAGGCAGGCGCTGATGGCGATACGCGGCTTGCTGTGGGCAAATGAGTCGTGCATGGGCTGTCTCCAATAAAACTTGTACTAGACTACAAAGTTGTACAGGTTTATTGCAGCACAACCCAGAAGTTATGCAAACCGGTTTTTTTGTATAGCTCTATTCGAGGTGTTCGAGCAGCCGACGCGCTGCTTCCTGGCCACTGAGCCAGGCGCCTTCGACGCGGCCGGACAAGCACCAGTCGCCGCAGGCGTACAAGCCTTGATCTGCATCGGCCAGCGCGCCCCATTCATGGTTGCTGCTCGGGCGGGCATACAGCCAGCGGTGAGCCAAGGCAAAAGTAGGGGCTGGTACCACGCAGCCGACCAGCTCGGCAAACTCGCCCCACAGCTGTTCGATCACTTCTTCCTTGGGCAGGTCGATGTGTTGCCGGCTCCAGTCCGAGGTGGCGTGCAGTACCCAGGTATCCAGCTGCTCGTCACGCCCGGGCTTGCTGCGGTTGCGGGCCAGCCAGTCGAGCGGGTTGTCCTGTACGAAGCAGCCTTGCATCGGGGTGTCCAGCGGGGTCTGGAAGGCCAGGGCGACAGCCCAGGTGGGCTCCATCTGCACACCTGCGGCCACGGCGGCGAGCTTCGGGGTAGAGGCCAGCAGCGGCGTGGCCTGCGGTGCCGGCACAGCAATCACGACGCGGCTGTAGGGGCCATGGCTGCAGCCTTCGGTGTCCTGCAGGTGCCAGTATTGCTTGCCGCGGAACACTTCGGCGATGCGGCAGCCGAAGTTGACCGTCACATCCTTGAGCAGGCCGCGGGTGATTGCACTCATGCGCGGCACGCCCACCCAGCGTGTCTGCTCGTCGGGGGACGGGGTGAGTTCACCATCGCGGTAGTTGTACAGCTGTGGCTTCCATTGCTCGGCCCAACCAGCGGCAACCCACTGCTGTACCTGCTCGACGAAGCGCCGGTCACGGGCAGTGAAATACTGGGCGCCGAGGTCCAGCGCGCCAGCTTCGCTGCGCTTGCTGGCCATGCGCCCGCCACTGCCGTGGCCTTTGTCGAACAAATGCACGGATTGCCCGGCCTTCTGCAAGGCCTGGGCGGCTGACAGACCGGCGATACCGGCCCCGATTATGGCGATAGGTACTGTCATGATGGCCTCTTCAAACCTTGCTGTAAGCAGACTACGCTGTCAGGCAAACCTGTACAATGCTAAAATTTTGTATAAGGTTATTCCGTGTTGGCAGGCAGCTTGGCCTATGTTTATCCGAGAGCGTCGGGTCAAAAAAGTGCCTTGCTGTTAAAAATAGACCACCGCCGCATTCTGCGAGGACACAGCCATGCATATATTGCTGACAGGCGGCACTGGGTTGATTGGCAAGCACCTGTGTCAGTACTGGCTCGGCCAGGGTCATCGCCTGACGGTATGGAGCCGGCGACCTGAGCAGGTGCCGAAAATTTGTGGGGCTGGCGTGCGCGGCATCGCACGCCTGGAGCAACTGGAGCCGGATGATCAGCTGGATGCGGTGATCAACCTGGCCGGCGCGCCAATTGCCGACCGGCCTTGGACGGCGGCCCGGCGCAACCTGCTGTGGGCCAGCCGCGTTACCCTCACCGAGCAGTTGCTGGCTTGGCTGGGCAGCCGTGAGCAGCGCCCGGAAGTGCTGATTTCCGGCTCTGCGGTGGGTTGGTACGGAGACGGCGGCGAACGCGAGCTGTCCGAGGCTTCACCGCCGGTGCGCGAAGATTTCGCCAGCCAGCTGTGCATTGCCTGGGAGGAGACGGCCATGCGTTCACAGGCCCAGGGCATTCGCGTTGTACTGGTGCGAACCGGTTTGGTACTGGCAAGTGATGGCGGCTTTTTGTCGCGTCTGCGCCTGCCCTTCAAATTGGGGCTGGGCGGGCCTTTGGGCGACGGGCGGCAGTGGATGCCCTGGGTCCATATAGACGACCAGATCGCCCTTATTGATTTTCTCTTGCAGCACAAGGATGCCAGCGGTCCTTATAATGCCTGCGCCCCCGAGCCGGTGCGCAACCGCGAGTTCGCCAGGTGCCTGGGCCGCACCTTGCACCGGCCGGCGTTGCTGCCAGTGCCGGCACTGCTGCTAAAGGCCGGGCTGGGTGAGCTGTCGACCCTGCTGCTCGGCGGCCAGCGCGCCCGCCCGGTACGCTTGCTGGCGGCAGGCTTCACCTTCCGCTTCAACGATCTGCAATCGGCCCTGGACAACCTGTCCAGCCGCCTCTGACATAGGATGCTGCATGACCGATCACGCCCTGCTGCTGGTCAACCTGGGTTCCCCGGCCTCCACATCGGTGGCCGATGTACGCCGCTACCTCAACCAGTTTCTGATGGATCCCTATGTGGTCGACCTGCCGTGGCCGCTTCGGCGGCTGCTGGTGTCGCTGATCCTGATCAAGCGCCCGGAACAGTCGGCCCATGCCTATGGCTCTATCTGGTGGGAAGAGGGCTCGCCGTTGGTAGTGCTGACCCGTCGCCTGCAGGCGGCGATGGTCGAGCACTGGCCCCATGGCCCGGTGGAGATTGCCATGCGCTATGGCCAGCCGGCCTTGCCCGAAGTGCTCGAGCGCCTGGCGGCCCAGGGTGTACGCAAGGTGACCTTGGCACCGCTGTATCCACAGTTTGCCGACAGCACGGTGACCACGGTGGTGGAGCTGGCCAGGCAGACGATCAGCGAGCGCCAGCTGCCGTTGCAGATGCGCGTGCTGCAACCATTCTACGAACACCCGGATTACATCGAGGCACTGGCGGCCAGCGCCAGGCCTTACCTGGAGCAGGACTACGATCACCTGTTGCTGAGCTTTCATGGTTTGCCGGAGCGGCACCTGAAGAAGCTCTACCCGGCCGGCAAGCATGACCTGCGCGCGGCGGATTGTTGCGAAGGTGCCAGTGCCGAGGTGCGTGCGGTGTGTTATCGCGGGCAGTGTCTGGCCACGGCCAAGGCTTTTGCGCAGAAGCTGGGCATACCGGACGGCAAGTGGTCGGTATCGTTCCAGTCGCGCCTCGGGCGCGACAAGTGGATCGAACCCTACACCGAAACCCGGCTGGACGAACTGGCCAAGGCCGGAGTGAAGCGGTTGCTGGTTATGTGCCCTGCGTTCGTTGCAGATTGCATCGAGACGCTGGAAGAAATCGGCATGCGCGGCAGCGAGCAGTTTGTCGAGGCTGGCGGGCAGGAGCTGGTGCTGGTGCCTTGCCTGAATGATCACCCGGAGTGGGTGAGGGTGTTGGCCGACATGTGCGAAAAGGCCTGATTGTCAGGTTGCCTTTGCCGGCCTCTTCGCGGGTAAACCCGCTCCCACAGGTTTTGTACAATGCCTGTGGGAGCGGGTTCACCCGCGAAGGGGCCAGGTCAGGTCAAAGCTGATCGTCCAGCTTCTTTTGCTTCCAGCCATCATTACCCGGCAGGATCAGGTTCAGCGCGATAGCCACGATGGCGCACAGGGCGATGCCCTTCAGGCCCCAGTCATCCGGGCCGTCACCGCTGCCGATCAGCACACCGCCGATACCGAACACCAGGGTGACCGACACGATCACCAGGTTGCGCGCTTCGGCCAGGTCGATCTTGTGGCGGATCATGGTGTTCATGCCCACCGCCGCGATCGAGCCGAACAGCAGGCACAGGATGCCACCCATCACCGGTACCGGGATGCTTTGCAGCAATGCACCGAACTTGCCGATGAAGGCGAGGGTGATGGCGAAGACCGCCGCCCAGGTCATGATCTTCGGGTTGTAGTTCTTGGTCAGCATCACCGCGCCGGTGACTTCGGCATAGGTGGTGTTGGGCGGGCCGCCAAACAGGCCGGCTGCCGTGGTGGCCAGGCCGTCACCCAGCAGGGTGCGGTGCAGGCCAGGCTTTTTCAGGTAGTCGCGGCCCGTAACGCTGCCGACCGCGATCACCCCGCCGATATGCTCGATCGCCGGTGCCAGGGCAACCGGGACGATGAACAGGATGGCCTGCCAGTTGAACGCTGGTGCGGTGAAGTTGGGCACCTCCAGCCACGGTGCGGCGGCGATCTTGGCAGTGTCGACCACGCCAAAGGCGAACGACAGGGCAAAGCCCACCAGCACGCCAGCGATGATCGGCACCAGGCGGAAGATGCCCTTGCCGAACACGGCGACGATCAGCGTTGTCAGCAGGGCCGGCATCGAGATCATCATGGCGGTCTGGTAGGGCAGCAGCACGCTGCCGTCACCGGCCTTGCCCATCGCCATGTTGGCGGCGATCGGCGCCATGGCCAGGCCGATGGAGATGATCACCGGGCCGATCACCACCGGCGGCAGCATGCGGTCGATGAAACCGGTGCCTTTGATTTTCACCATCAGGCCCATGAAGGTGTACACGAAACCTGCGGCCATCACGCCGCCCATGGTCTCGGCCAGCCCGAACTGGCCCTTGGCGAGGATGATCGGGGTGATGAAGGCAAAGCTCGAGGCCAGGAACACTGGTACCTGGCGGCCGGTGACCAGCTGGAACAGCAGGGTGCCGATGCCGGCAGTGAACAGTGCGACGTTCGGATCTAGGCCGGTGATCAGTGGCATCAGCACCAGCGCGCCGAATGCCACGAAGAGCATCTGCGCGCCCGAAACGACCTGGCGCCAGAGCGGGTCGTTGAAGCCGTCCTGCATGGTCAGGCGTCCTTTTGCTTGGTGCCGAAGATCTTGTCACCGGCATCGCCCAGGCCCGGCACGATGTAGCCGTGTTCGTTCAGGCGCTGGTCGATCGAGGCGGTGTAGATCTGCACGTCCGGGTGGGCTTTTTCCACCACTTCGATGCCTTCTGGCGCGGCGACCAGAACCATGGCGCGGATCTCTTTGCAGCCGGCCTTCTTCAGCAGGTCGATGGTGGCAACCATCGAACCGCCGGTGGCCAGCATCGGGTCGATGATCAGCGCCAGGCGCTGGTTGATGTCCGGCGCAAGCTTTTCCAGGTAGGTGTGGGCTTCGAGGGTTTCCTCGTTGCGGGCAACGCCGACAGCGCTGACCTTGGCACCCGGGATCAGGCTGAGCACGCCATCGAGCATGCCGATGCCGGCACGCAGGATCGGCACCACGGTAATTTTCTTGCCGGCGATTTTTTCAACTTGCACCTTGCCGCACCAGCCGTCGATCTCGTAGGTTTCGAGCGGCAGGTCCTGGGTGGCTTCGTAGGTCAGGAGCGCGCCGACTTCCTGGGCAAGTTCGCGAAAATTCTTGGTGCTGATATCGGCACGGCGCATCAGGCCGAGCTTGTGGCGGATCAGCGGATGGCGGATCTCACGAGTGGGCATAGGGGGGCTCCGAAAGGCGGGCAAAAAAACCGCGCTAGATTAATCTATTCAGCCTGTGCTGTCGTCTGGTCATTCTGGACGTTAGTCCATAAATGCTTGATCTGTGACGAGCGGATGCGTACCTTTGCCCGCTTTTCCAAAATGCACCCCCGGAGAGCGCCATGTCCGCCGATCTCGAGCATATCCGTCAAGTCATGCGTGAAGCTGACTGCCTGTACACTGAAGCCGAAGTCGAAGCGGCCATCGCCAAAGTCGGCGAGCAGATCTGCAAGGACCTGCACGACAAGAACCCGGTGGTGTTCTGCGTGATGAACGGCGGCCTGATCTTCTCCGGCAAACTGCTGACCCACCTGCAGTTCCCACTGGAAGCCAGCTACCTGCACGCCACCCGCTACCGCAACCAGACCAGCGGCGGCGAACTGTTCTGGAAGGCCAAGCCGGAAGTGTCGTTCATCGACCGTGACGTACTGATCGTCGACGACATTCTCGACGAGGGCCACACCCTCAGCGCCATCATCGAGTTCTGCAAGCATGCCGGTGCGCGCTCGGTGCACACCGCGGTGCTGATCGACAAGGACCATGACCGCAAGGCCAGCCCGGAGCTCAAGGCCAACTACGTGGGCCTGCCCTGCGTCGACCGCTACATCTTCGGTTACGGCATGGACTACAAAGGCTACTGGCGCAACGCCAACGGCATTTTCGCCGTAAAGGGGCTGTGATCATGCGCCAGCCCGCGTTCATCGACCAATCGCTGTTCGCCGGGCTGGCCGCACAGGCTGCCGCCAACCCGCGCGGGCGGCAGCACCACAATTTCCATGAGATGGCAGAGCCTTGCCACCGCATGGCGGTCGGGCTGCAACCGAGCACCTATATCCCGCCGCATCGTCACCTCAGCGATGACAAGGCCGAAACGCTGGTCGTGCTAAAGGGGTGCCTTGGCCTGCTGATCTTCGACGAGCAGGGCGCTGTGACCGACAAGCGGGTGATGCAGGCGGGCGGCGATTGCCTGGGTGTGGACCTGGCGCCTGGAACCTTCCATGGGCTTGTGGTGCTGGAGCCGGACAGCATTCTGTTCGAGTGCAAGGCTGGGCCGTATCGGCCGGTGGGTGAAGGTGAACATGCGCACTGGGCGCCGCGCGAAGGTGAAGAAGGCGTGGCCGAGTACCAGGCCTGGATGATCGCGCAGTTCGATTGATGTCAGGCCGGCGCACTCAACTGTAGGAGCGGCCTTGTGTCGCGATCGGGCTGCGCAGCAGCCCCTCGATTGAAGCTTCGCCACCAACATGGCCGGTGCCGCTTTGCAGCCCATCGCGACACAAGGCCGCTCCTACAAGAGCCTGTGCAGGCCGTGCTAGAGTGCTCCTTCATTCAAGGAGCCTCACATGCGTGCGTTTCTTCCCCTCCTGTTGGCGGTCAGCCTGCCACTCGCCGCCGCACCGCTGCACAGCCAGTTCCTGCCACCTGACGACCAGTCACTGCGCCAGGAAGCGCCGACCGGCCAGCAATTGCTGCAAGTGACCGACTACTCGGTGGTGGTGGGTACCCAGCGCCAGTCCGACCAGCAGCCGATCCCGATCACCTCGTCGTTGCAGGTGCGCCTCAAGGGCAAGCCGCTGAGCAAGGGCGCGACCATCGCCCAGGTGCTACTGACCTTTGACGGTGAAGCGGCCAAGAGCCTGAAGAAACCCGTCTACGACGAGAAAACCCGCACCTTGAGCCTGAACTACCCGCTCAGCGACTACCGCGTGATCATGGACCTGCTGCGCAACGAGACACTGTATGTGCAGTTCCTCACGTACGCCAACGGCCACGTCTGGGCCGACCTGCACACCGGTACCGTACGTACGCGTTGAGGCGCCCGGCCTGCGGGGGGTACACTGCCGGCCTTGGAAATTTCGTGATGGTCCAGTTGGAGTCGGCAATGCGTAAAGACAAGAAACAGGTAATCGGTGACGAGATCAGCGACGACTACATCAAGGCATTCCTTCAGTTCGAGCCGGCCGATGGCGTGACCTCGCCGTCGCTGCACAAGCTGGTCAAGGCGTACCGTGGCCTGCGCATCGACGATTTCGAGCGCTTTGTCGGCTTCTTCATCGAAGCCGGGCTGGACCTGGATGGCAAGGACGAGCATGGCAAGACCTTTGTCGAGCAGATCGCCGACCAGCGCAATGCGGCGGAGTACATCGAGATCATTGCCAAGGCCCGTGGCTGATTTTTAAACCTGCTCCGGCCTCTTCGCGGGTAAACCCGCTCCCACAGGTACAGCGCAGCCCTTGGCTGTGGCTCTGATCCTTGTGGGAGCGGGTTTACCCGCGAAAGGGCCGGAACAGGCTTACTAAGATCCAGGCACAAAAAAACGCCCCAAGGGGCGTTTTTTCGTTACCGGCCGAATCAGGCGTAATGCTTGGCCGCCGGGCTGCTTTCCACCAGGTCCAGTGCCACGTCGTTGTCGGCGCTGATCTTGTGGTACAGGGCTGCATCGGTTGCCAGGGTCTTCTCGCGAGCCGGGAAGATTTCCTTGAGCTTGGCAGCCCAGGCGCCTTTGGCCTGCTCGGGGAAGCAGCGCTCGATCAGTTCCAGCATGATCGATACGGTTACCGAAGCACCCGGCGATGCGCCGAGCAGTGCAGCCAGGCTGCCGTCCTGGGCCGAGACCAGCTCGGTACCGAACTGCAGCACGCCGCCTTTCTTCGGGTCCTTCTTGATGATCTGCACGCGCTGACCAGCCACTTCCAGGCGCCAGTCTTCGGCCTTGGCCTGCGGATAGAAGCGACGCAGGGCTTCCAGGCGCTGCTCCATCGACTGCATCACTTCGCTGACCAGGTACTTGGTCAGGTCCATGTTGTCACGGGCCACGGCCAGCATCGGGCCAATGTTGCCCATGCGCACCGACAGCGGCAGGTCCATCAGCGAACCGTGCTTGAGGAACTTGGTGGTGAAGCCGGCATATGGGCCGAACAGCAGCGATTTCTTGCCATCGACCACGCGGGTATCCAGGTGTGGTACCGACATCGGTGGGGCGCCGACCGCGGCCTGGCTGTAGACCTTGGCCTGGTGCTGCTTGACGATTTCCGGGTTGTCGCAACGCAGCCACTGGCCGCTGACCGGGAAGCCGCCGAAGCCTTTGCTTTCCGGAATGCCCGACAGCTGCAGCAGCGGCAGGGCCGCGCCACCGGCGCCGAGGAAGACGAAGCGGGCGTCCACTTCACGGCTGCCGCCGCTGTTGACGTCCTTGATGCTTACGGTCCAGCCCTTGCCGTTACGGCGCAGGCCAACGACCTTCTTGCTGTACTTGACCTGGGCGTCTTGCGAGTCGCCCAGCAGCTTCAGCAGCTTGTTGGTCAGGGCGCCGAAGTTGACGTCGGTACCCTTGAGCACGCGGGTGGCGGCGATGTGCTGGTCGGCTGGGCGGCCTGGCATCATCAGCGGCATCCAGTCGTTCATCACGGCCTTGTCTTCGGTGTATTCCATGTCGGCGAAGGCATGGTGCTGCTTGAGCAGCTCATAGCGCTTCTTGAGGAAGGAAACACCCTTGTCACCCTCGACGTAGCTCAGGTGCGGGACAGGGTTGATGAAGGCACGCGCCGAGCCGAAGTTGCCTTTCTTGCTCAGGTAGGCCCAGAACTGGCGCGAAACCTCGAACTGGGTGTTGATGTGCACGGCCTTCTTGATGTCGATGCTGCCATCGGCGGCCTGGGGCGTGTAGTTAAGCTCGCAAAGGCCGGCGTGGCCTGTGCCTGCGTTGTTCCAGGGGTTGGAGCTTTCCGCGGCTCCGGAGTCCATCGCCTCCACGACCTCAAGTTTCAGGGTCGGGTCGAGCTCCTTGAGCAGTACGGCCAGGGTGGCACTCATGATGCCCGCGCCTACCAGTACCACATCAACCGATTCGTTCTGCGCCATTTAACGCGTCTCCACAATCTACAGCTACCTAATTGACAGCATAGGACCTGGGTTCGCCAGGGTCGCCATGTCCGACTTTTCGCAGTTCTTGCAACTTCCGCGGACACCGCCAATCAGTCTTCGGGTTCGGGTATTGAACGCGGTTTGCCACGGGTGCGGCAATTCGACTTATGGTCAAGGTGTCATGCGTGCGTTATGGAACGGCTCAGACACTCATACGAGATGAGCGCATTTGCCGCCTGTTCAGGGCTGTTCGGGACACATCTGCCGCTTTTGCACATGCCAGACTGTTCATTTGCTCGCCACACTCTTGTGAAGTTGTGAAAACCGTTTTTTCACGCTCTTTTGGAGACGTGAACCTCAAAAGGGGACTGCGCGATGGCAACCCGCAGGTTCATGCAGTGTGAAGGGCCGGAAAAGCAGGCACGACAGCCGATGCAAGACCTGAGTGGAAGGCTCTCTGTGGGCGAAGCGTTGAAGTTGCCGGGGTCAATCGGCGAGTGCGGGGCCCGATCAGGAGACGTCCTTATAATCGGGGGGAGATTATAGCGATGTCGCGGGCAGAAATGTCGCCATTCGTGGTTTTTATTGCAGCGTTTGTCAGGCCGCGAGGATGCGCTGGTGCCAGCGGCGGCTTGCGCGGGCGCAAACCCGGGCACTGGCGGGCAGTTCGCGGCCCAGCCAGGCGAGCTGGATTTCGCCGATCTGGACCCAGCCGCTGCCGCTTGGTGCCTGGCTGCATTGCTTGAAGGCCAGGCATTTGCCGTCGTCATCGAGGCGGGCATAGGTGTTGTGGCGCGGGCGTTGGAAGAGCAGGGTCCAGAGCGAGGCCATGGCAGCGAGTCCTGTGTGTTAGGGCTTGGCGCAAGGATAAGGGCGCGGCGATGAAACGATTGTGACAAGCGGGCCAGGCCGATGACTGGTCGATGCGTGGCTAGGTATACTGTGGGCCTTCGCCGCTTTTTCTGGAGTAACGCGCATGTTGCAACGTCTGTTGTTCGGTTTGATCGCCGTGGCCAGCCTCAGCCTGGTCGGTTGTGCCCACAGCCCGCAACAACTCAACCCGCAACCCACGCTCAAGGCCCAGCTCGCCCCGGTCGGCCATGGCCAGCCGGTAGTGGTCCGGGTGGTTGACGGCCGGGCCTCGCAGTCCCTGGGCACTCGCGGTGGCATGTACCCCGAGACCAGCACCATCAGCGTCAGCGGTAACGACATCGTGCCCAAGCTGCAGGCCCAGGCCGAAGCAGCCGTGCGCCTGCTCGGCTTCACCCCGACGCCGAACGCCTACAACGCGCCGCAGCTGACCGTGACCCTGGCCGAACTGAAGTACCAGTCGCCGAAAGACAACCTGTACGTGACCGAGGCTACCATCGGTGCCACCTTCCGTGCTGACGTGTCCAATGGCGGCCGCCGCTACAGTGGCCGTTACGGTGCTTCGCTGGACCAGCGTTTCGGCATGGCGCCGAACCAGGAAACCAACACCCAGCTGGTGGGCGATGTGCTGAGCGATGCGCTGACCCGCATGTTCAAGGACCCGACCATCGGTCAGGTGCTGGGGCAGTAAGGCTTCAGCTGTAAAACAAAACCCGCTGCCTGTGCTCCAGGCAGCGGGTTTTTTGTTGCCTGTGACCTGGATGAAATTCAATGACATTTTGTCGCCTGGGCCGGGCGTCAGGGCGCGACTTGGGTAGAATGCCGGCCTTTGCCGTCGCTCATACCGAGGTTGCGTGATGTCCTTGCAAGTGCTCTGGGGGTTCCTGGCCGCCCACCCGACCAAGCTGATCAATCTGCTGGCGCTGCTGCTGACCTGCCCGGGCGGGTTGCTGCTGCACAGTGCGCGGCGGCGCGAGGCCGAGACCCGCGAATACATGGCGGTGGACGATGGGGTGGTGGACGCGTTCGACCTGCGGGTACCCCGGTACTTCTACATTCTCGGTTTTTCGTGCCTGGCGATGGCGTTGCTGCTGTCCTGGTTCAGTACCTGGGTTTGAGAACCCGGGGCTGCAAAGCAGCCCTGGGATCGATCAGGCAACCGGCGCCTGCTGCCTGACCTGGTACTGGTTGCGCACCGGCGTCGCATACTGCAACACCAGGTACGGCCGCTGCTCCTCGGGGCAGGCATCCAGGCGGCGTTGCCATTCTTCCTTGGCCCGAGCCAGTTCCTCAGCCGGGAACACCTTCTCGGCGCTCGGCACCTGCAGCGCCTCATCCTTGCCTTCCCACATCGCATAGGCCAGGTAGTGCACCGGGAACAGCCGGTAGCCACCGAGGATCTGCCGGTCGATTTCCACCGCCAGCTGCTTGGTGTCCTCGTGGAACTCGGTCACCGGCGGGGCGAAGTTGATGTGCACCCGGCCCTTGTAGCCGGTAATGCCCTTGGCGATGCTGTTGTCGTCCTCGCCCGGCGCCTTCTTGTAGGTGCCGGTGGTGGCGCGGATGTACAACTCGCGGGCCTTGGCCTGGTCGCACGGGTCATACTCGTAGCTGATCGACACCGGCGTCAGGTTCAGGCTCTGGATCACCGCGCCGAACGGCTCGTCCTTGCGGCTCATGTGGAACATCTTGAGGATCGCCGAGTCGGTGCGGTCGTCACCGTCCTTGGCCCGGCCTTCGGCCTGGGCGATCCAGATCGACGTGGCGTCGTTGCGGATCGAGTGGTTGATGTAGGCCGAGAGCAGCTGGTAGGCCGCCAGTTTCTCGCGGCGCCCGCTGATCGAGCGGTGCACGATGAAGCTCTTGTTCAGGCGCATCATGTCGCTGACAAACGGCTTTTGCAGCAGGTTGTCGCCAATGGCGATGCGCGGCGTGGGCAGGCCGGCGTGGTACACCGCATAGTTGACGAACGCCGGGTCCATGACGATGTCACGGTGGTTGGCCAGGAACAGGTAGGCGGTGCCGGCCTTGAGTTGCTCCACGCCCGTATAGGTGACGCCGTCGGTGGCACGGTCGATGGTCTGGTCGACGTAGTACTCGACTTTGTCCTGCAAGGTCGAGACGCAGGTGACGCCGGCAAATTCCTTGCGCAGGCGGCGGGCGATCAGCGGTTTGAGCAACCAGCCGAGAGCACCGGCCGCACGCGGGAAGCGGAAGTGGGTGAGGATATCGAGGAATGCCGGGTCGCTGAGCAGGCGTGCCAGAACGGCAGGGACCTCAGCGTCGTCGTACGGTCGGATGGCATCGAATTCGCCCATCATGCTCTCTTGTTGGAAACGGCTAGGGTAATAAGGTAGGGACGGGTTCCGAAAAACGGCTCGGACACACACAGGCCCTGTAAACAGACCGGCAATTATACGCATAAGTCACCCCGGAGGCCGCGATGCTGGAAACTGCGATCTACGATTGCCCTTATTGTGGCGAAGAAGTCGAAACCACGGTGGACCTGTCCGGTGGCGATCAGGAATACATCGAGGACTGCCAGGTTTGCTGCAAGCCTATCCGCTTCGTGCTGCAGGTTCATGGCGAGGAGTGGATGCTGGATGTATTCGGTGAGAATGACTGATGCAGCGTATCTACGAACCGGAAAGCCTGCTCGAGGCTGAAATGCTGGCGGGCATGCTCGCCAGCGAGGGGGTCGAGGCGCACCTGGTCGGCCGTGACCTGGTCGGTGCTGCCGGCGAGTTGCCGCTGCAGGGCCTGCTGGGGCTTGCCGTGGCTGACGAGCAGGCCGAGTACGCACGGCAGCTGATCGATGCGTACAATGACGCCCAGCCACTGGTTGGCGACGAACCGGAGAGTTTCCCCGGTACCTTGATCTGCTAGGTTCTGAATTCGCCCATGTGTGGACGTTATGCCCTGTTTCGCTGGCCCCAGGCTCTTGCCAGTCTGCCGGGCTTTCCCGTCGGCCAGCCAGCCCAATGGAACATCTCGCCGGGGGCTTCGGTGCTGATCCAGCGCCAGCTCGACGGCCAGCTGCAATTGGCCAAGGCGCGTTGGGGGCTGACCCCGGCCTGGCTCACCGACCTGTCCCGAACCCCCGCCCATGCCCGCGCCGAGACCCTGGCCGAGCAGCCGATGTTTCGCGACGCGTTTCGCCAGCGCCGCTGCCTGATGCCGGCCAACGGCTTTTACGAATGGCGCGGTAGTGTGCGCAAGCGCCCGTACTGGCTGACCCCGGGGGAGGGCGCTTCGCTGTACTTCGCCGCCGTGTGGGAGGCCTACCCGGTGCAGGACCAGGTTTGGCTGAGTTGTGCGGTGGTGACCCAGGCGGCGATGAACCAGCGTCGGCCGCTGATACTGGACGAGGCAGGGCAGGCAGCCTGGCTTGACCCGGACACGCCGGTTACCCGTTTGCACGAGCTGCTGGCCAGCCCGCCGGCGACGCTGCGTGAGCGGGCCCTGGCGAATTTCGTCAACGATCCGAAGCTGGATGCACCGGAGTGCCTGACCCCGGCTTGATGCATTGCCTTTGACGGCCCTTTCGCGGGTAAACCCGCTCCCACAGGTACTGCACCGAATTTGAAACCTGTGTAGTCCCTGTGGGAGCGGGTTCACCCGCGAAGAGGCCGGTGCAGGCAAATAAATTCTTCCGTGCGGCTATGGCGGCCCAGCGGCGACTCGGCCTACGATACGGCGCATGTAAAAAGGGAGTGTTTTCATGCGTAAGTCTTTTGTCGTCAGTCTGTTGAGTGCTGGCATCCTGCTAGCTGGCTGCCAGGCGGTGAATACCACCAGCGGCGGTGCTGTCGGCGTCGAGCGCCAGCAGTACATGTTCAGCATGCTCTCGACCGATGAGGTCAACCAGATGTACGCCCAGTCGTACCAGCAGACCCTGGGTGAGGCATCGAACAAAGGCGTGCTCGACAAGTCCAGCGCAGTTGCCAAGCGTGTACAGGTAATTGCCAACCGCCTGATCGCCCAGACCCCCAAGTTCCGCCCGGATGCCGCGCAATGGAACTGGGAAGTCAATGTGATCAAGAGCGACGAGCTCAACGCCAACTGCGGCCCGGGCGGCAAGATCATCGTCTACACCGGGCTGATCGATCAGCTCAAGCTCACCGATGCGGAAATTGCTGCGGTGGTGGGCCATGAGATCGCCCACGCCCTGCGTGAGCACAGCCGCGAGGCGATGTCCAAGGCGTACGGCGTCGAAATGGCGCGTCAGGGCGCCGGTGCCCTCTTTGGCCTCGGCCAGGGCAGCATGGCCATGGCCGATACCGTAGTGAACTATGCCATGACCCTGCCCAACAGCCGGGCCAACGAGAACGAAGCCGACCTGATTGGCCTGGAGCTCTCGGCGCGTGCCGGTTACGACCCGAACGCCGCGATTACCCTGTGGAACAAGATGAGCCAGGCGTCCGAAGGCGCACCGCCCGAGTTCATGAGCACTCACCCGGCGTCCCAGAGCCGCATTGCTTCGCTGCAGGCGGCGATTCCGAAGGTGATGCCGCTGTATCAGGCGGCCAAGAAGTAAGACCGTAAGGGGCTGCTTTGCAGCCCAATCGCCGGCAAGCCAGCTCCCACAGAGTGCTCTATCGGCCTCAAGGCCTGTGCAATACCTGTGGGAGCTGGCTTGCCGGCGATTGGGCCGCAGAGCGGCCCCCGTCAGCAGTCAACCCACCCAGCCACTGGCCTTCATCGCCGAGTACACGGCCACGATCGCCAGCACGAAGAACGCCGTGGCCGCCAGGCGACGGATCAGCGTCAGTGGCAGTTTGTCCGCAGCGAAGTTACCCGCCAGTACCACCGGCACGTTGGCAATCAGCATGCCCAGGGTGGTGCCGATAATGACCATGATCAGGTGCGGATACTGTGCCGCCAGCATCACCGTGGCGACCTGGGTCTTGTCGCCGATTTCAGCCAGGAAGAACGCGATCAGCGTGGTCAGGAACGGCCCGAAGCGGCGTGCCGGGTTCTCGTCGTCATCCATCTTGTCCGGAACCAGGGTCCACAGCGCAGTGGCGGTGAAGCTCGCAGCCAGGATCCAGTGCAGTGCCGAGTCGCTGAAGAAGCTGCCGACCCACGCGCCCACGGCACCGGCCGCGGCATGGTTGGCCAGGGTAGCGGCGATGATGCCGGCGATGATCGGCCAGGGTTTGCGGAAGCGGGCGGCGAGTATGAGCGCGAGCAATTGCGTCTTGTCGCCGATTTCGGCGAGGGCAACGATGGCGGTGGGGACCAATAGTGATTCCAGCATCAGGATTCCTACGGGGGCGGGTCGACACGGCTATGACACGTACAGCCTCCCCGCCCCGGGTAAGGTGTGCGTGTCATAGGTCTTGTCAAACCCTGGATCCGTCTATGCGGATCTCGCCATGCAGGCTTGCATGGTGGGTCGCACGCGCCATGGTCTGTGGACCAAGTATGTTGACGCGTACCGGGCGAGCTGGGCGCTCGCGGGAGACTACTCCCCTAGGACGGTGCGGATTCTGCCTAGGCAAAACGCTTTCGGCAAGCGCTGTTTTTAACCGCGTGTTGCCCGGTAGATGCGGAAGCCGTCCGCCTCGTCGCATGTCTGGCAGTTGCCCAGCGCCCCTTCGATCAGCGGCTGGTAACGCAGGAAGCTGTTGGCAACCAAGCGCATTTCGCCACCTTTTCGCAGATGAACAGCCGATTTTTTCAGCAAGTTTTCCGATGCCTGGTAGTTGGTGTGCACCCCGGTGTGGAACGGCGGGTTGCTAAGGATCAGGCTAAGCTCGGTCGGCGCCGCGTCGATGCCATCACCGCTGATCACTTCGCCCTCCAGGCCATTGGCGGCCAAGGTCAGGCGGCTGGCGGCCACGGCGAAGGCATCCACGTCCAGCAGGGTTACCCGGTTTTGCGGGTAACGGCGTTTTACCGTTGCGCCCAGCACCCCGGCACCGCAGCCGAAGTCCAGCACATGCCCGCTCGGCAGGTCGTCGAGGTGCTTGAGCAGCAGGGCGGTACCGCGATCGAGGCGGCCATGGCTGAACACACCGGGCAGGCTGATAACCTGCAGTGGGCCGTCTTCCAGGCTGAGTTCGAAGCGTTCGGCCAGGCTTTCCAGGGGCTTGGCTTCTGGTGCGTGTTCGATGGTCACCTGCCACAGCTGGCAATGGCGGGCGCTGTCGAGCTTGCGCGGCTTGCCAAAGGCCTGCAGCTGCTTGGCCGCGCCTTCGATACCACCACGTTTCTCGCCGACCACGTATAGCTCGCGACCAGCCAGGCGCGAGGCCAGGGCGTTGAGCAGGTAGGCGGCCAGTTCGCGGGATTTGGGCAGGAACAGCACGGCGCTGTCGAACGCCACTTCAGGGGGCTCCACTGCATAGTGGCTGCGCCCGGCGAAGCGGCTTTCGAGCATGGCCTGATCGCCCGCATGCCAAGTCCAGGCCCGGGCCTGGGGCAACTGGCCAAGCAGGCCGTCGGCGGGGGCACCGGCGAGCAGCAGCGGGCTCTGGAACAGCTCTGCCTGGCGGAGCAACACTTCACTGCGCGGGTCCATGGACGACGCCTCCTGGAAAAAAGTGGCGCAGTGTAGCAGAGGCGGGCGCCGGGCTCAGCTGACCACGCGGCGTGGTTGCCCGGCGAAGAAGGCCTGGGCGTTCTCGCTGAGCTGGCCGACGATGCGCTGGCGCGACTCCACCGCACCCCAGGCGCTGTGCGGGGTGATGATCAGGCGCGGGATGCCGGGTTCGAGCAGCGGGTTGCCGTTGACCGGCGGCTCCACGCTCAGTACGTCGGTGGCGGCTCCGCCCAGGTGGCCACTGCGCAGGGCGTCGGCCAGCGCTTGCTCGTCGATCAGGCCGCCGCGGGCAGTGTTGATCACCAGCGCGTTCGGCTTGAGCAGGGCCAGCTCGCGTGCCCCGAGCATGTGTCGGGTGTGCTCGTTCAGCGGGCAGTGCAGGGTCAGGGCGTCGACTTGCGGCAGCAATTCGTCCAGTGGCAACCGGTCGGCCCGTTCCGGGCGGCCAGGGATCTGCCCGCTGAGCACGCGCATGCCAAAGGCCTCGGCCAGCCTCGCCACCGCGCCACCCAGTTCACCATGGCCCAGCAGGCCAAGGGTCTTGCCCTCCAGCTCGACGATGGGAAAATCCAGCAGGCAGAACTGGCTGGCCCTGGCCCATTGGCCATCGGCTACCGCCTGGTTGTAGTCGCACAGGCGGGTGGCCAGGGCCAGCAGCAGGGCGAGGGTGTGCTGGGCGACGGACGGGGTGCCATAGCCCTGGCAGTTGCACACGGTGATGCCCTGGGCGCGCGCTGCCGCCAGGTCGACATTGTTGGTGCCGGTGGCGGCCACCAGGATCAGCTTCAGTTGTGGGTTGGCGGCCAGGGACGCGGCGTCGAGCATGACCTTGTTGCTGACTACCGCCACCGCGCCCTGCAGGCGTTCGGCGACCTGCTCCGGGCGGGTGGCGGCGAACAGTTCGAACTCGTCGAACTGCTGCTTCAGGGGCGAGAGGTCGAGATCGCCCAGGTCCAGGGACTGGTGATCGAGAAACACGGCGCGACGCGGACTGGGCATGAAGGCCTCCGGGGATGGGCGGGATTTCGGTGTCGCGGCCATTCGCGGGTAAACCCGCTCCCACAGGTATTGCACCATTGCAGAGGCTGGTGCAGAACCTGTGGGAGCGGGTTTACCCGCGAATAGGCCCTCAGCGCCGCAGTGTCTAGCTCAACCTTGCCGCCCGTCAACGCCCGCCACTCATACCTTCGCCATGCAAATCATTCCTTCGGCTGATTTAGCCGTCACATTGGCGAACTACAGTAACTCCCAGACTTGTCCGGCCCGCTTTTCAGAAAAGGGATACCCATGTTGCAGACCCGCATCATCAAGCCCGCCGAGGGCGCCTACGCCTACCCCCTGCTGATCAAGCGCCTGCTGATGTCTGGCAGCCGCTATGAAAAGACTCGCGAAATCGTTTACCGCGACCAGTTGCGGCTGACCTATCCCCAGCTCAACGAGCGCATCGCGCGCCTGGCCAACGTGCTGACCGAAGCCGGAGTAAAGGCTGGTGACACCGTGGCGGTGATGGACTGGGACAGCCACCGCTACCTCGAATGCATGTTCGCCATCCCGATGATCGGCGCGGTGGTGCACACCATCAACGTGCGCCTGTCGCCTGAGCAGATCCTCTACACCATGAACCACGCCGAAGACCGCGTGGTGCTGGTCAACAGCGACTTCGTCGGCCTGTACCAGGCCATCGCCGGGCAACTGACCACCGTCGACAAGACCCTGCTGCTGACCGACGGCGCGGACAAGACAGCCGAGTTGCCCAACCTGGTGGGCGAGTACGAGCAACTGCTGGCCGCTGCCAGCCCGCGCTACGACTTCCCGGACTTCGACGAGAACTCGGTAGCCACCACCTTCTACACCACTGGCACCACCGGCAACCCCAAGGGGGTGTACTTCACCCACCGGCAACTGGTGCTGCATACCCTGGCCGAAGCTTCGGTGACCGGCAGCATCGACAGCGTGCGCCTGCTGGGCAGCAACGACGTGTACATGCCCATCACCCCGATGTTCCACGTGCACGCCTGGGGTATCCCCTACGCTGCCACCATGCTTGGCATGAAGCAGGTGTATCCGGGGCGCTACGAGCCGGACATGCTGATCACGCTGTGGCGTGAGGAAAAGGTCACCTTCTCCCATTGCGTGCCGACCATCCTGCAGATGCTGCTCAACTGCCCGACTTCCCAAGGCCAGGACTTCGGCGGCTGGAAGATCATCATCGGCGGCAGCGCACTCAACCGCTCGTTGTACCAGGCCGCTCTGGCCCGCGGCATCCAGCTGACCGCCGCGTACGGCATGTCCGAGACCTGCCCGCTTATTTCCGCCGCCCACCTCAACGACGAACTGCAGGCCGGCAGCGAGGATGAGCGCGTCACCTACCGTATCAAGGCCGGCGTGCCGGTGCCGCTGGTCGAGGCGGCCATCGTCGACGGCGATGGCAACTTCCTGCCCGCCGATGGTGAAACCCAGGGCGAGCTGGTGCTGCGTGCGCCGTGGCTGACCATGGGCTACTTCAAGGAGGCGGAAAAGAGCGAGGAGCTGTGGCAGGGCGGCTGGCTGCACACTGGGGATGTCGCCACGCTCGACGGCATGGGCTACATCGACATCCGCGACCGCATCAAGGATGTGATCAAGACCGGTGGCGAGTGGATTTCCTCGCTCGACCTCGAAGACCTGGTCAGCCGCCACCCGGCCGTGCGTGAAGTGGCGGTGGTGGGGGTTGCCGACCCGCAGTGGGGCGAGCGCCCGTTTGCCCTGCTGGTGGTGCGCGAAGGCCAGGTCATCGATGCCAAGGCACTGAAGGAACACCTCAAGCCATTTGTCGAGCAAGGGCATATCAACAAGTGGGCGATTCCAAGCCAGATCGCCGTTGTTACTGAAATTCCCAAGACCAGTGTCGGCAAGCTCGACAAGAAACGCATCCGCCAGGACATCGTCCAGTGGCAGGCCAGCAACAGCGCATTCCTCTCCACGCTGTAACCGCCATGCGGGTCGCGTACCGCAGCACGCGACCCGCATGCTAGAGGGGTGGAGCCTTGCCAAACGGCAGAAATACGCCATCCTTTAGCACTGCCAGCACGCAGCCTGGGCAACATTGCAGCGAGTTGGCCGCACGGAGCGCAAATCACACTTTAGAGGGATCAAGCGCCTGTGCCTTGCTGGCTATAGTCGGGGCCAGGGGATTTTCAGGAATGGGGGAAGGCGACATGCGCAAGCCGTGTCGCCGCAGGCGCAAGCCTGCAAACCGGTCGCTCGGGCCGTTCTTGAAAGGACTCACTGCCATAACAAAAAAAGTACATGGAGTAGCGTCGATGAAATCTGCAAACCTGTTCTGGCGCCGGGCCAAGTTGCCCCTGGCCGTCAGCCTTGCTTCCACGCTCGCAAGTCCTGCTTTCGCTGTCAGCTTCAACATTGGTGAAATCGAAGGCCAGTTCGACTCGTCGCTCTCCATCGGCGCCAGCTGGTCGACGGCAAACCCCAACAAGAACCTGATCGGGGTGAACAACGGCGGCAAGGGCCTGTCGCAGACATCCGACGATGGCCACCTGAACTTCAAGAAGGGCGAAACTTTCTCGAAGATCTTCAAGGGCATCCATGACCTGGAACTGAAGTACGGCGATACCGGCGTGTTCGTCCGTGGCAAGTACTGGTATGACTTCGAACTGAAGGACGAAGGCCGCGAGTTCAAGGACATCAGTGACTCCAACCGCAAGGAAGGCGCCAAATCGTCCGGTGCCGAGCTGCTCGACGCATTCGTCTATCACAACTACTCCATCGGCGATCAGCCAGGCTCGGTGCGCCTGGGCAAGCAGGTGGTGAGCTGGGGTGAAAGTACCTTCATCGGTGGTGGCATCAACTCGATCAACCCGATCGACGTGTCGGCGTTTCGCCGCCCGGGGGCCGAGATCAAGGAAGGCCTGATTCCGGTCAACATGTTCTACATCTCGCAAAGCCTGACCGACAACCTGTCGGCCGAGGCCTTCTACCAGATCGAGTGGGACCAGACGGTCGTCGACAACTGCGGCACGTTCTTCTCCCAGCCGGACATCATTGCCGACGGCTGTACCGACAACCTGCGCGTGCTCAACAGCAGCCGCACAGTGCCGGGGGCGGCGCAGCAGTTCCTTGCTACCCGGGGCGTGAACATCAACGAAGAAGGGGTGATGGTGCGCCGCGGTGCCGACCGTGACGCGCGTGACAGCGGCCAGTTTGGCGTGGCCATGCGCTACATGTTCGAGCCGCTGGACACCGAGTTTGGCGCCTACTTCATGAATTACCACAGCCGCGCGCCAATCTTCAGCGCCACCGGGGCCCCGCCTTCAGTGTTCGCCGGGTTGAGCGCCCTACCTGCGCAGCTGCGTGCATTGGCGCCGCTGATCGTGGCGGGTAACTCCGAGTACTTCGTCGAATATCCCGAGGATATCCGCCTTTATGGTTTGAGCTTCTCAACCACACTGCCCACCGGGACCGCCTGGAGCGGCGAGCTCAGCTACCGCCCCAACGCACCGGTGCAACTCAATACCACGGATATTCTGTTCGCCGGGGTCCGCCCCATTGGCGGCGCGTTGAGCAACGCTTCGCTGCTGACCGGTACGCCGGGGCAGGACCTGCACGGGTATCGCCGCAAGGAGATCACCCAGTTCCAGACCACCCTCACGCATTTCTTCGACCAGGTGATGGGCGCCAGCCGCATGACCGTGGTGGGTGAACTCGGTGTCACCCATGTGGGTGGCCTGGAGAGCGCACACGATACCCGCTACGGTCGCGACCCGGTGTACGGTCCAGGCCCGCTGCCATCCACGGGTGGGGCCAATACCTGTCAGGCACTCAATGCCAGCACCATCGCAGGCGCCGGTGCTGGTGCCTCCACTGCCAACCTGAGCCGCAACTGCGAGAACGATGGTTTTACCACCAGTACTTCCTGGGGCTATCGCGCCCGGGTCATCTGGGACTACAACGACGTCTTCGCCGGGATCAACCTGAAACCCAGCGTGGCTTGGTCGCACGACGTCTCCGGCTACTCGCCGGGCCCTGGCGCCAACTTCGAGGAAGGCCGCAAGGCCGTCAGCCTGGGCCTCGATGCCGAGTACCAGAACACCTATACGGCTAGCCTGTCGTACACCAACTTCTTCGATGGCGAGTACACCACCGTGGATGACCGTGACTTCGTCGCGCTCAGCTTCGGCGTGAACTTCTAAGCATACAGATCCAGGACGACACGACATGAACAAGACCAGAAGTCTGCTGCAAGCCGGTGTGCTGGGCC
>Ga0247820_10000013_pt1 | contig 94944 bp, 69 predicted proteins | sample 13C_Glucose_Day1_2_FD_192480 | JGI IMG/M metagenome (GOLD analysis project Ga0247820, IMG submission 192480) | Soil microbial communities from agricultural site in Penn Yan, New York, United States - 13C_Glucose_Day14 | ecosystem: Environmental > Terrestrial > Soil > Agricultural land | place...
AGGCGGATGTTCATCAGGTTGCCGTGGCACCAGCGGCGGTCGCGCTTGAGCTCGTCGAGCAGGTTCGGCGGCAGTTCTTCGTAGCTGCCCGGCAGGTCGTAGGCAATCCACACGCCCCAGCCGGCACGGCGCATCAGCGCGGCTTCGACGAAGTCGTGGGAGAGGATTGCACCGGCGAACGCACCCTTGCCCGGCAATGGCGCCAGGGCGCAGTGCTCGATGAACGGCTTCATGCGGATGATCGCGTTGTGGCCCCAGTAGTGCGACTCGCCCAGCTGCCAGAAGTGCAGGCCGGCGGTGAACAGCGGGCCGTACACGCGGGTGGCGAACTGCTGCAGGCGCGCATACAGGGTGTCCATGCCCGAGGCCTTCGGCCCGGTCTGGATGATGCCGGCGTCCGGGTTGGCCTCCATCAGGCGCACCAGGCTGCTCAGGCACTCGCCGCTCATGACGCTGTCGGCGTCGAGCACGACCATGTACTTGTATTCGCCGCCCCAACGACGGCAGAAGTCGTCGAGGTTGCCGCTCTTGCGCTTCACCCGGCGCCGACGGCGGCGGTAGAAGATACGGCCGAAGCCTTTGGTTTCGCGGCACACGTCCAGCCAGGCCTGTTGCTCGGCCACGGCGATGTCGGTGTCGTTGGTGTCGCTGAGCACGAAGAAGTCGAAGCGATCGAGGTTGCCGCTGGCGGCCACCGACTCGAACGTTGCGCGCAGGCCGGCGAACACCCGCGGTACGTCTTCGTTGCAGATCGGCATCACCAGCGCGGTACGCGCCTCGGGCGCGATCGGCTCGTTGCCTGCACTGCTACCCGAAATCTTGTACTTGTCACGCCCGGTGAGCAGCTCGAGGAAGCCCATCAGCGCGGTCCAGAAGCCCGCCGATACCCAGCAGAACAGGATGCCGAAGAGAACCAGGATGGACGTCTGCAAGGCATACGGCCAAACCTGTACCACGGTGTCCCACAGCGGCTGGTTGACGACTTCGTCAAAGTCCACGAACGACCAGCCCTGGTACGGCAGGATGCCCTTCATGTACCAGCCGGCAACGATGGTCTGGCCGATCATCAGCGCCAGCAGGATGTAACGGCGGATCGAGCCGACCGTACGCCAGCGGGCTGGCGGCAGCTCGCGCTTGGGCGGCTGCGGGGCGTTGGTGCGGCCGGTCATGCGCCGCCACATGCGGATCAGCACGTTGGTACGCCATGGCTCGGGCACGACCTTGGTGCGCTTGATCGGCGGAGCGATCTTCAGGCACAGGCGGCCGCTGCCGTCGACACCAAGCATTTCGGCGTCTTCCAGCTCGGCGGCGCTGCCTACGGTCAGGCGCGGGCCCACCGAGGCCTGCACGGCCTCGGCAGAGCTGGCGGCCGGGTTGGCCGCCAGGCGTTGGTGCAGCTCACTGAATGACGTGCAGCTGGCGAGTTCCGCCCGTTGCTCGTCGCTCAGTGGTAGGTGGGCCAGGTACTCGCGAAGCGATTCCGGCCTTGCGCTTGAGTTACTCATCGGCAGGCAACTGATAGCTCCAGGTCTCGGTCAGCACCTTCTCGGTGGTGGCCGGGGTCCCGTTGGTGGGCGCCGCATCGGCGGCAGGTTGTTCGGCCTTGGCAGCTTTCTCGGCCTTGGCTTGCTTGGCAGCAGCCTTGTCCTGCTTGGCGTCCTTGGCAGGCTTGGCGGCTTCGACCGGCACGTCACGCACCAGCGCGGCACGCATTTCGGTCGATTTGTTGGCTTCCTTGACCTTCAAACGCAGGGTCAGGCGCCAGCCCTTGGTCTCAGGGTTATAGCGCAGGTTGTTCTCGACCACCTCGGCGTTGTCGCCCACGCTGATCTGGCTGCGCACGGCGGTGTCTTCCGGCAGGGCGGCCAGCGCCGGGCCGGCGAAGTCGACCAGGAAGGCCACGCTGCCGTCTGGCTGGCGGATCAGGTTGGACTGCTTGACGTCGCCGGTGGAACGCAGGGTCTGCTTGACCCAGCCCAGCTCGGAAGCCTGGAACTTCGGCTCGTCGATGGTCCAGTGCAGGCGGTAGGCGTACTCGAATGGCTTGCCTGGCTCAGGCAGCTTCTCCGGGCTCCAGAAGGCCACGATGTTGTCGTTGGTCTCGTCGGCAGTCGGGATTTCGACCAGGTCGACGGTGCCCTTGCCCCAGTCACCCTTCGGCTCGATCCAGGCGCTTGGGCGCTTCTGGTAGTTGTCGTCGAGGTCTTCGTAGTCGCTGAAGGCGCGCTGGCGCTGCATCAGGCCGAAACCACGCGGGTTCTCGACGCTGAAGTTGCTCACGGCCAGGTGTTTCGGGTTGTTCAGCGGGCGCCACAGCCATTCGCCGTTGCCGGCATGGATCGACAGGCCTTCGGAGTCGTGCAGGGCCGGGCGGTAGTTGAGGACCTTGGACGGCTGGTTGGGGCCGAACAGGTACATGCTGGTCAGCGGGGCAATGCCCAGGCGGCTGACATGGTCACGCAGGAACACGCGGGACTGCACGTCGACCACGGTGTCGTTGCCTGGGCGCAGGATCAGCTTGTAGGCACCGGTGGAGCGTGGCGAGTCCAGCAGGGCGTAGATCACCAGGTGCTTGTCGGCCGGCTTGGGCTTCTCGACCCAGAACTCGGTGAAGCGCGGGAACTCCTCGCCCGACGGCAGTGCGGTGTCGATGGCCAGGCCACGGGCCGACAGGCCGTACACGTGGCCCTTGCCGACCACGCGGAAGTAGCTGGCGCCAAGCAGGGTCATGATCTCGTCCTGCTTGTCGGCCTTGTTGATCGGGTACAACACGCGGAAACCGGCGTAACCCAGATTCTTGGTGGTTTCCGGGTCGTGTGGCACGTCACCGAACTCGAAACGGTTCGGGTCGTACTTGATTTCCTCGACCTTGGTGGCGGTGACCTGGTTGATCTTCACCGGGGTGTCGAAGTGCATGCCCTGGTGATAGAACGACAGCTTGAACGGGGTCTTGTCCTTGGCCCACTCGGCCTTTTCCTGCAGGAAATGAATCTTCTGGTAGTCCGCGAACTTCATGTCGCGGAATACGGCCGGCAGGTTGCTTTTCGGTGCTTCGTACTTCTGGCCGGCCAGATCCTTTGCCTTGGCTGCAACATCGTCAAGATTGAATGCCCACAGCTGGCCCGCGCTCATCAGGCCGACCAGTGCCACACTGGCCATCAGGGCCTTGCGCAGCCCGGTACCGGGGATTCTTGATGCTTTTTGGGGACTAACAATCACGAGCAACCCTCGCCGAAAACAGATCATGAAACCAACGGCCAGCGACAAATGCCGGGTTGGCGAGCACTGTTCGGACCCCGTGAGGGCGTAATGATTCCCCAAACGGATCCAGACAATGCTCGAGTCAGAGTGAAACGAACCTGCGAACGCAGGTCCATGCAGCGCGCGATTATCCAGCAGGTCGCGTGACAACGCATCAGGCTGGAACAACTATTTATCGTACAAAACCCCTTGTTTTCCTGTGAACAAGGGGTTTTTTACACTCACATTTGTAACATAAATGTTACGGGGCCATCATTGACCAGGTGCACCTGCATGTCTGCGCCGAATTGCCCGCTTGCCACATCGGCGTGCCGGGCCTTCGCCTGCTGCAAAAGATAGTCGAACAACTCGGCGCCGAGGGCCGGTGGCGCTGCCGTCGAGAAGCTCGGGCGCATGCCGTTGCGGGTGTCTGCCGCCAGGGTGAACTGCGACACCAGCAACAAACCTCCCCCCACATCCTTGAGCGACAGGTTCATCTTGCCCTGCTCGTCGCTGAACACCCGGTAGTTCAACAGCTTGTGCAACAGTTTGTCGGCCTGCTCACGGGAGTCTTCAGGCTCGACAGCCACCAGCACCAGCAAACCCTGGTCGATGGCACCTACCACCTCCCCCGCTACTTCCACCCGCGCACCACGCACGCGCTGCAGCAGGCCCCTCATGCTTCTTCCAGGGGCAGGTCGAGCAGGCGCCGGGCCATCTGGTCGGCGGCACGCACCAGGGCATCGGTGATGCCCGGCTCGGAGGCCGCGTGGCCAGCGTCACGGATCACCTTCAGTTCGCTGTTCGGCCAGGCCTGGTGCAGCGCCCAGGCGTTGTCCAGCGGGCAGATCACATCATAGCGGCCATGCACGATCACGGCCGGCAGGTGGGCGATTTTCGGCAGATCGCGGATCAGCTGGTCCGGCTCGAGGAAGGCGTTGTTCATGAAGTAGTGGCATTCGATACGGGCGATCGACAGTGCACGCTGCGGCTCGGAGAAGCGATCGACCACCAGCGGGTTGGGACGCAGGGTGGCGGTACGGCCTTCCCAGGTAGACCAGGCCTTGGCCGCGTGCATCTGGGCGATCTGGTCGTTGCCGGTCAGGCGCTTGTGGAAGGCCGTGACCAGGTCACCGCGCTCCTCCGGCGGGATTGGCGCGATGTAGTCCTGCCAGTAATCGGGGAACAGGCGGCTGGCGCCTTCCTGGTAGAACCATTGGATTTCCTGGGGCCTGCACAGGAAGATGCCGCGCAGGATCAGGCCATGCACCCGCTCGGGGTGGGTCTGGGCGTAGGCCAGGGCCAGGGTGGAGCCCCACGAGCCGCCGAACAGCACCCACTTGTCGATGCCAAGGTGCTCGCGGATGCGCTCAAGGTCCTCGACCAGGTGCCAGGTGGTGTTGTTTTCCAGGCTCGCGTGCGGCGTGGAGCGGCCACAGCCGCGCTGGTCGAAGGTGATGATGCGGTACAGGGTCGGGTCGAAGTAGCAGCGGCTCTGGGCGTCACAACCGGCGCCCGGGCCGCCGTGGATGAATACCACCGGCAGACCTTCTGGCGAGCCGCTTTCGTCGACATACAGCACATGCGGCGCTTCCACGGCCAGATCGTGCCGGGCGTAGGGTTTGATCTGCGGGTACAGGGTCTGCATTGCGCACTCCGTGTGAGGATTATTCGGCCGTGGGCCATCATAAACCTGAATTGCGCTTTGAGCACTGCCCGCGCTGATGCCGCCGCACCTCAAGGGCACATATATCTACCTCCAGCAGTTCAGGCAGGCCCGCGATAGTCCCTCGCCCCAAATCAAGCAAGGGCCTCGCCATGCCAACTGCAGTCACTGCCGTGCCTAGTGTTCATTACGCCACCATCGAGCGCAGAATCCCCACCTGGCTCAAGCAGGCTCCACCAGAAACCCGACTTGCGATGCGCAACTGGCATCAACCCCCTGCCTGGCTGGTGACGGCACTCCAGCAACAACCGGAAGTCGCCAAGGCATGGCAGGAAGAGCACGCACGCCACCGCGAGCACCAGGTGCAGGTGCACAAGCTGTTCGAACAGCTTCCGACCCTGGAAACCTACGCCGCCAAGGCACTCACCGAAGCCATCCAGCAGCGATTCAGGTTTGACCTGGATGTGCGCAACACCTACCTCGTCGATGCCCGCCTGATCGAAACGACCGACGCCATCGACAGCCGCCAGGCCGTCGACCGGGCTACACGTTCGCTGCTGCACTGCGCCTTGCACAACTTCGACCAGGCCGCCGCTGCCGAACACGGCATGGACGCGCCCGCCTCCCTGCTCAAGAGGTCGGTCATCGTCGATCACCGGCGCTTCATGGGCACCGTGCCGATCATCAATGCACTGGGTATCGCCGCCGAAGACTTCGCCGACTTGTGTCGCACGCTGGATATCGGCGGCAAGTATCACGAACAGGTACATGCCATCTACTACCCGGTGGCCACGCCGTCACTCGGCGCCGATGAAGCCGCACTGGCCGTTTATGAAATCTTGGGGCGTGCCGAGGTCTCGGCATTCCGGCAATCCCTGCATTTCGCCCGCCTCAAGGGTGATATCAGCGAAACGCTATATTCCGCCGCTCTCGCCACACCACTTGACCAGGCGCCATCGCCCTCTTCGCCGGTGACATTCAGCTTGCTCGAGTTGTGGGAAGCCGAGCTGACCGGCGTTGTGCTCATTACCCTGCAAGCTGAAGGGCATCAGGCCGTGGCGCTGTACATCCCTGAAGACAGCACCACGCCCCTCAAGGAGTTCACCAGCCAGCAAGCCATGCACGACGAATTGCGCGACAGGCTCCAGGCCGATATCGGCTACCTGGACAGCCACCTCGCCGACCGCGACAAGGCGCGGATAACCACCCGCCTGAAGGACCGGCTCATGCCCCTCGCCTGGAGTGTCCGCGGCTTGCATGAACGTGTTCCGGACCCGCACGCCACCCTGTATCCGGTCATGAAGCCTTTCAGTTACGCCTTCCAAGGCGTGATGGCTTTCCAGAAGGCCCAGCGTCATGAAAAGGATGTGCTGTTCCACGCCACTCCCACCGAAATCGTCGACCGGCGCACCACGCAAGCCCACCGGGAACTGATCGCCGGCCGTGTGCTTACGGCCTTGAACATCGCCGGCTTCTTCGTGCCGGGGCTTGGCGAGGCAATGCTTGCCGTTTGCCTGGCCCAGCTGGCCCATGAGGTGTATGAAGGGATCGACGCCTGGGAAAACGACGAGCGTGATACTGCCTATGGCTATCTGGTCGATGTGATCGAAAACGTGGCCGTCATGGCCGCCCTCAGCGCAGCAGCCAAAGCATTGAGAGGCTCGCAGGGCAGCGAAACCGGCACGCCTTCGGAAGGTCCGGCGGTAGAAGAGCCAGAGGACGAGGAACCAGGGATAGCCCGTATTCCTGTAGAAACGCCTTCATTCATCGAAGAACTGGAAGACGTGGAAACATCCGATGGTCAGATGCGGCTGTGGAAACCCGACCTCACGCCCTACCAGAGCTTCGAGACACTGCCCCATGACCTGGTACCGGACGAACTGGGCCTACGGCATCACCAAGGCAAACGCTGGCTGGTACTGCAGGGCAATCAGTACATCGTCAGCCAAGCGCCAACGACTGGTGAATATCGTTTGCAACACCCTGCAAGTCCTCGCCGTTACCAGCCGCCAGTGCGGCACAACGGTGCCGGAGCATGGTTGCACGTTACCGATAAGCCACTGAGTTGGTCGGGCATGACACTCCTGCGCCGCATCGGCCACTTGAGTGGGCACTTCGACGAGCCGACGCTGCAACGGATTATCGCCGTCAGCGGCGTACACGAAGACGAGCTGCGCCGCGCCCTGGCCGAAAGCCAGCGGCTGCCGGCCTTGCTGGAAGACACCCTGCAACGTTTCAAGCTGGACGAAACGGTCCGCCAGCTGGCGGACGAGAGCACTCGGCCCGCTGAGTTTGCCAGGGCCTACGCCGGCCTTTCGCGCGACCTGGCGCCGGGCGCCGAGGCCATCCAGAGGGCGTATCCGAAATTGCCGTCAGCAGTCGCCAATGAGCTGGCGCGCGAGGCCAGTGCCAACGAACTGCAGATACTCGACAACGGCAAGGTACCACTGCGCCTTGCCGAAGAGGCCCGCATCTACCAGCAACAAATTCGCCTTGCACACGCCTGCGAAGGGCTGTACCTGTCCAGCGTGCCGAACTGGGATAGCGACCTGTTGATCGTGCATACGCTCGAACGCTTGCCAGGCTGGCCTGCACAGACCAGGCTCCGGCTGCTCCAGCGCATGTCCTGGCCGACCCAGGATCATGCCATAGGCACACTGGACACCCGCCCATTCAAGACCATCACCCATGCCCAGGCAGGGTACATCGTCCACGACGAAAGCCTGCCCAGCGCGGCGGTCAAGGTGTATTCAAGCCTTTACGCTGCATTGTACGAGGCACTGCCAGCGGCCATGGCAAGCATGGACGTCGCCGATCAGCAAGCGCTGCAGCGCCTTGTACAGGAAAGCCCGTTGCTGCCTCGCCCGGCCTTGAGGGTGCTGCTGGGCATGCAGCCCGTACGCCCAGGCTACCGTTCTCCCATGCGCCTGGCTGATGGCCGCCTGGGCTACCCACTCAGTGGCGGCGGCCCGGCCACCCATGGCATCACCCGCCAGCAGCTGTTCGAAGCTATCGAAGCCACAGGGCTCGCCGAACGCACCGGCCGCTCGGCGGATCAGGTTCTGCTGGCACTTGCCAGCCGCGGCCGTACGCAACTGCAGATATTCGAACATTTGCAGACACTACTGGAGCAGCGCAACGAGCTGCAAAGCAGCCTGGACGATTGGAGCGAAGCCATTTCGCCGGCAAGCGACCAGGCAGCACAGGACTACGACAGCCTGCGTGACTCGATCATGCAACATTGGTACGACACTGCGCTGGACAGCACCGGGCCCACCACCGAACTGCGTATCGCCCGCGTCCCCCTTGCCGACGTGCCCCTCACCTTGCCCGCTTTTTTCAACGCACGCGTGCGCAGCCTGAGCCTGATCGACTTACCGTCAGGGTCCTTGGCGGGCTGGGCGCAAAACGAGCGCCTGCTGCAACGCCTGCTCAGGCAGATGCCGCAGATCGAGTCGCTGGAAATCAGCCGTCCGTTTGACCCCAGGGCAACACCCTCGCCCTTCCTGTTCAGCGTGCCCACCATCACCGAGTGCCTGCCAGCGTTGCAACGACTGGTGCTCACCAACCAGAACATGACGCTCTCCGAAAGCGACCTGAACCTGCTGTCAGGGCTTCGCCAATTGAGATACCTCGACCTGAGTGGTAACCGGCTGGCGCAGAGCAACAGGCCAAGCTTCCATGAATTGACCCTGGATTACCTGGGCCTGGACCAGATGCAATTGGCCCAATGGCCGATCGGGATTGGCAGCGACGCCTTGGCGCGCATTGCCCACCTGTCATTGCGCCACAACAATCTCAGGTCGTTGCCCACGTTCCTGCTTCATGAAGCGGACATGCTGACCACGCCACCGGTGATCTCGCTGGAAGGCAACAGTATCAATGAATCCCACCTGCAGCGCTTGTTGCTGAACGAGCACGTCGACACCTCGGGTATCACCACGGACCAGCCAGCAGCACTTTCCGAACAGCTAGCACGCATTCGCGATGAGCGACGGCAGATGCGCGATGCGATCGATGGCTGGGCCCAGGCATCCAGTTCGAGCAACCCATTGACCCAGGCCGCACTGGCGGACAGGCAACGTATCGCGTCAGCAATCGATCAATTCTGGGAACAACAGGAGCAGGGCCAGTCATACCTGCGCCTGCAACTCGAGGACGTGGCCATCGAGCATTTCCCCAGGCGGCTTCCAGCGTTCTTCGGCGCCCGCGTACGTGCACTCAGCCTGACGCGGTTGCGAGGCAGCACCTCACAGCTCGATGAACTACTCAGCCGGTTCCCTAACATCAGCCGGCTGACCATCGATGCACACCAGGCCGCCATGCCCTCGCTGGCATCCGCCCTGGCTCGCCTTCCCCAACTCACCTACCTGGAGTTTCGCAACATGGGTCTGGAGGTCGACCAGGCCATGATGGACATTTTCGCAGGGCTGCGAAACCTGACCTCGCTGGACCTGTCGGGCAACCGGGCAGGCAGCATCGACCATGTGCCCGCATCGCTGGCCGGCAACCTGCAGTCACTCGCATTGACCAACATGAACCTGCAAGCCTGGCCCAGCTGGTGTGACAGTTTGCTGCCACTGGAACTTCTGGACCTGAGCTCGAACAACATCACCCAGTTGCCCGAGCACATCCTGACGAACCTGAACAATCCCATGCCAATCTCGTCGATCGCCTTGTTCGACAACCCGCTGCCTCTTGAAACCATCCTGCGGGTACGCACGTTCTCGGACAGCCAGCACAGCTATTCCTTTGCCCTGGATATCCCCGACGACCTGATGTTCTTCGACTCTTCCAGCGAAGGATCTCTCGACCACCCTCACTTCCCACTGCTGGGCGATGATACGCCCAGGCTGGAGGACTGGATGCTGGGTAGCGAAGCACAGAATGCCGCATTGCAGGACTGCTGGGAACGGCTCGAAGGCAGTGATCTGTTGCGTCTGGCGGGCCGTTTGCACAATGCCGCCCCATACGTTGACCCGAATACGCGAGCCACCTTCTGCGAACGGGTGCGCTTGATGCTGGTGGTGGCTGCAAGCAACGAAACCGAACGCCCGATCATGGAGAGCATCGCCGCAGCGGCATTGCCAGACCCGGTAACCGGCTCGCAGACCTGCCATGACGGAGCGCTGCAGGAGTTCAACAATATTGAACTGTACCTGATGAGCCAACGCCTGTTGGTCGACGCCGGCGATTCCCTGCAAGCACTGCGTCGTCGCCTGTTGCAGCTTTTCCGGATCGAACAGCTGGAGCTGCTGGCCAACCAACGGACCGGCTCGGGTGACCTGGTCTCGGTACGCCTGGCCTACCGCCGGGAACTGGCCAGGGAACTGGACCTGCCGATCGCCGACAGCATGCGTTTTCGAGGTGCTGCGAACCTGGCGCGCGATGAGCTATCCAGTGTGTTGGAAAAGGTCCGCAAAAGTGAACTGAGCGATGCACTGGTCGACTACATGCTGGCGAATACGGACTGGACCACGCGCCTGCGCGCCGAGTGTGCCGACCGCTTCGCCGAAATAGACGCACGTTTCCGCCTGCGGGTACTCGAGCTGGCCAGCAAGGACCACTCGCTTCAGGACGAGTTGAACTTGCAGCAAGGCCTGCAAGATGACAAGGACCAGGAAGAGAAGGAGCTACTGCGCGAACTTACCATCAAGCAGATCAACAACAACTGACCCGTAGTGACTGGCGACGCGCATGGCCTGCATCGCGTCGCCATTCTTACTGGCGAACTTCACCGCCCGTAATGCGCCTTGCCCCAGTCCAGCACTGCCTGCAGAAGCTGCTTCAACACCTCCTGTGTCGGCCGTGCCAGGTCTTCGCGGTAAGCGAACGGCTCGGCTTCTTCCATGTAAGTGCTCTGCGCCAGCTCCAGCTGCACCGCATGGATGTGATTGGCCGGATCGCCGTAATGCCGGGTGATATGCCCGCCCTTGAAGCGGCCATTGAGCACATGGCTGTAGCCTTGGGCCTGGGCGCACACCTCTTTCAGCCGTTCGGCCAGAGCCGGGTCGCAACTGGCGCCGTTGAAGGTACCCAGGTTGAAATCCGGTAGCTTGCCGTCGAACAGGTGCGGGATCAGTGAACGGATCGAATGGGCGTCCCACAGCAGGGCGTAGCCGAACTGCTCGCGCAGCCGCGCCAGCTCGCGACGAATCGTGTCGTGGTAGGGGCGCCAGATCTGCTCCAGATACTGCTTGCGCTCCTCGCCTGTCGGCACCAGCCCGTCCTTGAACAATGGCTCGCCATCGAACAGCGTGGCCGGGTACAGGCCAGTGGTGGCACCAACGTACAGCGGCTTGTCGTCATCCGGCCGGTTCAGGTCGATGACGAAGCGCGAATACTCCGCCGCCACCACGCTGGCGCCCATGTCACGGGCAAAGTCATACAGCCGTGGTATATGCCAGTCGGTGTCCGGGAGGCTGCGCGCCTGGTCGACCAAGCCGTCTCGTACCGCCGGCGACAGTTGCAGGCCGGCATGGGGCATGCTGATCAGCAGCGGCAGGCGGCCCTGGTGAAAACTCAGTACCTTGTCCATCGTGCCTCACTCAGTTGGAAATCTCGTGGCCCTTGCGCACCACGCGCTTGGGCAGGTCGCCGCCCAGCCAGTAGGCCAGGTCGGCGGGGCGTTCGATCTGCCAGGCGACGAAGTCGGCGACCTTGCCCACTTCCAGCGAGCCGTGGCTGTCGCCCAGGCCCAGCGCCGTGGCGGCGTGCACGGTGACACCGGCCAGGGCCTCTTCCGGGGTCATGCGGAAGCAGGTGCAGCCCATGTTCAGCATCAGCCGTAGCGACAGCCCTGGCGAGGTGCCGGGGTTGAGGTCGCTGGCCAGGGCAATCTTCACGCCGTGGCGGCGCAAGGCGTCCATCGGCGGCAGCTGGGTTTCGCGCAGGAAGTAGAACGCGCCCGGCAGCAGCACGGCGACCGTGCCGGCTTTTGCCATGGCAATGGCGTCTTCCTCGGTCATGAATTCCAGATGGTCAGCCGAAAGCGCCTGGTAGCGCGCCGCCAGGCTGGAACCGTGCAGCGACGACAACTGTTCGGCGTGCAACTTGACCGGCAGGCCCAGCTCGCGCGCCTTGATGAACAGCCGCTCGACCTGGGCCGGGGAGAACGCCAGGTGTTCGCAGAAGGCATCCACTGCGTCCACCAGGCCTTCGGCGGCCAGGGCCGGCAGCATTTCATCGCAGATGTGCGCGATGTAGTCGTCAGCCCGGCCGACGTATTCCGGCGGCAAGGCATGGGCTGCCAGGCAGGTGGCGCGCACCGCCAAAGGCAACTCGTCAGCCAGGCGCCGGGCCACGCGCAGCATCTTGCGCTCGTTGGCCAGGTCCAGGCCGTAGCCGGACTTGATCTCGATGGTGGTCACGCCATCGCGCATCAGCGCCTGGACCCGCTGGCGAGCACTGGCGAACAGCTCGTCCTCGCTGGCCGCGCGGGTGGCCCGCACGGTGCTGGCGATGCCACCGCCCTGTGCGGCGATTTCGGCATAGCTCACGCCCTGCAGGCGCTGCTCGAACTCGCCGCTGCGGTTGCCACCGAACACCGCGTGGGTGTGGCAGTCGATCAGCCCCGGGGTGACCCAGGCGCCGCCCAGGTCCACCGTACGCTCGGCATCGACCGACACCAGCTCGACGCGTGGGCCGATCCACTCGATCAGCCCGGCGTCGGTGACGATGGCCGCGTCCTCGATGGCCGAGTAACGGCCTTCGGCCATGGTTGCCACATGGCAGTGCTGCCAGACGGTTCTCATACATTGACTCCTGTACTTAGCGGTGCAGCTCGGCCGGTTCCGCTACCGGGTTGCCCTGCCCTGCGCGCGGCTTGCACCACAGCAGGTAGGACGCCACCAGGAACACCACCCAGACCACGCCGACGAGCAGTGCCGCCTGGGTATCCGGGAAGTAACCGAGCACGCCAAAGATGAACACCATGAACGCAATGGCCATGGCCGGGCCGTAAGGCCAGAACGGTACCGGGAACTGTAGCTGGGCCACTTGTTCACGGCTCATGCTGCGGCGCATGGCCACTTGGGTGAGCAGGATCATCAGCCACACCCACACGGTGGCGAAGGTAGCGATCGAAGCGATCAGCAGGAACACGTTCTCCGGGATCAGGTAGTTGAGCAGCACGCCGATCAGCAGCGCAGCACCCATCACCACAACGGTCATCCACGGCACGCCGTGCTTCGACAGCTTGCTGAAGCCGCGCGGTGCGTGGCCTTGCTGGGCCAGGCCGTACATCATGCGGCCGGCGCCGAAGATGTCGCTGTTGATGGCCGAGATCGCGGCAGAAATCACCACGATGTTCAGCACCGCGGCGGCAGAGCCGATGCCCAGGTTACTGAAGATCTGCACGAACGGGCTGCCCTGGCTGCCGATCTGCGGCCATGGGAACAGGCACATCAGCACGAACAGGGTGAGCACGTAGAACAGCAGGATGCGCAACGGCACGGCGTTGATAGCCTTGGGGATGACCCGCTGCGGGTCCTTGGCCTCACCGGCGGTGACGCCGATGATCTCGATGCCGCCGAACGCGAACATCACCACGGCAAAGGAGGCGATCAGGCCACCCACGCCATTGGGCATGAAGCCGCCGTGGTCGAACAGGTTGCTGACACCCACGGCCTGCCCGGTGCCTACCTGGCTGAAGCCGAAGGCCATGATGCCGAGGCCGGCCAGGATCATCGCCACGATGGCGCCGACCTTGAGCAGCGACAGCCAGAATTCCATTTCGCCAAAGACCTTGACGTTGCACAGGTTGAGGCCGCCGATCAGGAAGACGATGCCCAGCACCCAGATCCAGCGGGCCACTTCCGGGAACCAGAAGCCCATGTAGATACCGAAGGCGGTGACGTCGGCGATGGCGACGATGACCATCTCGAAGGCGTAGGTCCAGCCAAGGATGAAGCCGGCCATGGGGCCGAGGTAGGTGCTGGCGTAGTGGCCGAACGAGCCGGCGACCGGGTTGTGCACAGCCATTTCGCCGAGGGCGCGCATGACCATGAATACGGCGGCGCCGCCGATCAGGTAGGCCAGCAGCACAGCCGGGCCGGCCATCTGGATGGCCGAGGCGGAACCGTAGAACAGCCCGGTGCCGATGGCGGAACCGAGGGCCATGAAACGGATGTGGCGGGCACTTAGCCCGCGCTTTAGACCTTGAGCTTGTTGCATGTCACGTCCTTAAATTGTTTTTGTGGTCGTGAGATCGAGGGGGGCTGCCTTGCAGCCCAATCGCCGGCAAGCCAGCCCCCACAGAGATGGTGTGTCGCATCTCCATCTGTGGGAGCCGGCTTGCCGGCGATGGGCCGCACAGCGGCCCCTGGGGGCATTACAGGCTTGGCAGCACACCAGCCGGCAGCAGGCCGGTCAGGCTACCCTTGGCCAACAGTTCCACGGCCTTTTCGATGTCGGGCGCGAAGAAGCGGTCACGGTCGTAGTGCGGCACTTCGCTGCGCAGCGCCTGGCGCGCCTGCTCCAGCTTGGCCGAGGTCTTCAGGCCCTTGCGCAGGTCCAGGCCCTGGCAGGCGCCCAGCCATTCGATGGCCAGCACACCACGGGTGTTTTCGGCCATTTCCCACAGGCGCTTGCCAGCAGCCGGGGCCATCGACACATGGTCTTCCTGGTTGGCCGAAGTCGGCAGGCTGTCGACGCTGTGCGGGTGCGACAGGGCCTTGTTCTCGCTGGCCAGGGCAGCAGCGGTGACCTGGGCGATCATGAAGCCCGAGTTGACCCCACCGTTTTCCACCAGGAACGGCGGCAGCTGGGACATGTGCTTGTCCATCATCAGCGAGATACGGCGCTCGCTCAGCGAACCGATTTCGGCAATGGCCAGGGCGATGTTGTCGGCGGCCATGGCCACCGGCTCGGCGTGGAAGTTACCGCCGGAAATCACGTCACCTTCGGCAGCGAACACCAGCGGGTTGTCCGACACGGCGTTGGCTTCGATGCCCAGTACCTCGGCGGCCTGGCGCAGCTGGGTCAGGCAGGCGCCCATGACCTGCGGCTGGCAGCGCAGCGAGTACGGGTCCTGGACCTTGTCGCAGTTCTTGTGCGACAGCGACACTTCGCTGGAGTCGCCCAGCAGGTCACGGAAGCAGGCAGCAGTGTCGATCTGGCCACGCTGGCCTCGCACTTCGTGGATACGCGCATCGAACGGCGAGCGCGAGCCCAGTGCGGCTTCAACGCTCAGGCCGCCGCAGGCAATGGCGGCGGCGTACAGGTCTTCACCCTGGAACAGGCCACGCAGGGCATAGGCGGTGGAAGCCTGGGTGCCGTTGAGCAGGGCCAGGCCCTCCTTGGCAGCCAGGGTCAGCGGCTCGAGGCCGGCCACGGCCAGGGCTTCGGTGGCTGGTAGCCACTGGCCCTTGTAGCGTGCCTTGCCTTCACCCAGCAGCACCAGCGACATGTGCGCCAGCGGGGCGAGGTCACCGGAAGCGCCCACCGAACCCTTCAGTGGGATGTGTGGATAGACTTCGGCGTTGACCAGGGCGATCAGCGCGTCGATGACTTTGCGACGGATACCGGAGAAGCCACGGCTGAGACTGTTGATCTTCAGCACCATGATCAGCCGCACCAGGTCGTCATCCAGCGGCGCGCCGACACCGGCGGCGTGGGACAGCACCAGCGAGCGCTGCAGGTTTTCCAGGTCGTGGCTGGCGATGCGGGTCGAGGCCAGCAGGCCGAAACCGGTGTTGATGCCGTAGGCGGTACGGTCTTCGGCAATGATCTGCTCGACGCAGGCAACGCTGGCGTCGATGGCCGGCGCGGCGCTGGCGTCCAGCTTCAGGCGCACGGGCGCGGCATGGATGGCGCGCAGCTGGGCCAGGGTCAGGGTGCCAGGCTTGAGGGTCAATTCGGTCACTTTACTACTCCAATCGCGTGGAGCCGCAGACCCGTTTGTAGGTGCCTGCGCGCTCCTTCTTGTTGTTCAGTATCACCCTTGTGGGGTGCGATCCAAAGCGTGGCGATCAGCCAGTGATCATCGGCAGGTCCAGGCCCTGCTCCTTGGCGCAGTCGATGGCGATGTCGTAACCGGCATCGGCGTGACGCATTACGCCAGTCCCTGGGTCGTTGGTCAGCACGCGAGCGATACGCGCGGCGGCTTCATCGGTACCGTCGCAGACGATGACCATGCCCGAGTGCTGGGAGAAGCCCATGCCCACGCCACCACCGTGGTGCAGCGAAACCCAGGTAGCACCGCCGGCGGTGTTCAGCAGGGCGTTGAGCAGCGGCCAGTCGGAGACAGCGTCGGAACCGTCGCGCATGGCTTCGGTTTCACGGTTGGGGCTGGACACCGAACCGGAGTCCAGGTGGTCACGGCCGATCACGATCGGTGCCGACAGCTCGCCGCTGCGTACCATTTCGTTGAACGCCAGGCCCAGCTTGGCGCGCAGTCCCAGGCCAACCCAGCAGATACGTGCCGGCAGGCCCTGGAAGCTGATGCGCTCGCGAGCCATGTCCAGCCAGCGGTGCAGGTGGGCGTCGTCGGGGATCAGTTCCTTGACCTTGGCGTCGGTCTTGTAGATGTCTTCGGCATCACCGGACAGCGCCGCCCAGCGGAACGGGCCGATGCCACGGCAGAACAGCGGGCGGATGTAGGCCGGCACGAAGCCCGGGAAGTCGAAGGCATTGGCCACGCCTTCTTCCTTGGCCATCTGGCGGATGTTGTTGCCATAGTCGAAGGTCGGGACACCCTGCTTCTGGAAATCGAGCATGGCTTGCACGTGCACAGCCATCGACTGCTTGGCGGCCTTGACCACTGCAGCCGGCTCGGTCTGCGCGCGGTCGCGGTACTGTTCCCAGGTCCAGCCAGCAGGCAGGTAACCGTTCAGCGGGTCGTGAGCGCTGGTCTGGTCGGTGACCATGTCCGGGCGCACGCCACGCTTGACCAGCTCTGGCAGGATTTCGGCAGCGTTGCCGTGCAGGGCGATGGAGATGGCCTTGCCTTCGGCGGTGTACTTGGCGATGCGTGCCAGGGCGTCGTCGAGGTCGGTTGCCTGTTCATCGACGTAACGGGTTTCCAGGCGGAAGTCGATGCGGCTCTGCTGGCATTCGATGTTCAGCGAGCAGGCACCGGCCAGGGTGGCGGCCAGTGGCTGGGCGCCACCCATGCCGCCCAGGCCGGCGGTGAGCACCCACTTGCCTTTCAGGCTGCCGCCGTAATGCTGGCGACCGGCTTCGACGAAGGTTTCGTAGGTGCCCTGGACGATGCCCTGGCTGCCGATGTAGATCCAGCTGCCGGCGGTCATCTGGCCGTACATGGCCAGGCCCTTGGCGTCCAGTTCGTTGAAGTGTTCCCAGTTGGCCCAGTGCGGCACCAGGTTGGAGTTGGCGATCAGTACGCGCGGGGCATTGCTGTGGGTCTTGAACACGCCGACCGGCTTGCCCGACTGCACCAGCAGGGTTTCGTCGTCTTCCAGGCGGGTCAGGGTCTCGACGATCTTGTCGTAGCACGCCCAGTTACGGGCAGCGCGGCCGATACCGCCGTACACCACCAGTTCCTTCGGGTTTTCCGCGACCTGTGGATCGAGGTTGTTCATCAGCATGCGCAGCGGCGCTTCGGTCAGCCAGCTTTTGGCAGTCAGCTTGTTGCCACGTGGGGCACGGATTTCAACGTCACGGTATTTGTTGTTGTCGGTCACGGGAAAGGTCCTCTGCGGTCGTCCGCGGGCGGGTATGTCGTGGTAGATATACAAACACACCTTTACTTGTATGTACAAGCATGGACAACCAAAATAATTGGACTTTCCCGCTGAATGGCAAAAGAAATGGGGCCGCTGCGCGGCCCTTCGCGGGCTTGCCCGCTCCCACAGAGAGCTCCACTGCCTTCAAGGCGTGCGCTGTACCTGTGGGAGCGGGCAAGCCCGCGAAGGGCTGCGCAGCAGCCCCCGGCTATCTCAACGTGAAACGAGTTCGATCAGGCAGAACCGCCCCTGCACATCCAACCCCAGCAACTGGTCATTGCCCTCCAGCCGCAGGCAGTCATACAGCCCCAACCGCTGCGCCTCGCGCCCGGCAATACCCACCTCGACCTGGCTGCTGGCCGCGAACAGCAACAGCGTCGACGCCGAACTGTACAAACGGCTGGTGCCATCGAACCACTGCAACCGCGCCCGGTAGCGCTGCGGTGCATAGATCAGGTTGAAATCGCGGATCGCGCCGCCCAGCAGCTTGCAGCTGACCTGGCTCTCGCCACTGAAGGCAAAGGCATCGAACGGCAGCAACGGCCGGCTGGCCTGGCCGTCGACCAACAGGCGCATGCCGTCGCCTTGCAACACGGTGATGATCCGCTGATAGCCGGCGAAGGTGGAAAACCCACCGGACTCCTCGATATCGGCAATCGACAAGCGCCAGCCAAAGCCGTCCAGGCCCTCGCCATTGTCGCGAGTAATCTCTTCGGTGAAACCGCCACCGTTCTTCCACGGCATGCGCGGGTAGCCCTGCGCACGCAACAACTGCAGCTGACTCATTTGCTGAAACGTCCTTCCAGGCGATGACGGGAACCAGGGTGGATCAGCCGCGCGGCGGTCACCGGCTGGCGGCCGGACCAGGTGCGACGGCGGATCAGCAGGCAGGGCTCGCCCCGCTCGATCTGCAACAGGCGGCATTCTTCCGGCTCGGCCAGGATTGCCTCGACCACGTGTTCACCCTCGGTCAGCGGCGCCACCTGCGACAGGTAGGCGTAAGGCGTCTGCCGGGTGAAGTCCTGCTTGAGGTAGTCGGGGGCAATCGCAGCATTGACGTAGCGGTCCTCGATCTGCACCGGCACGCCGTTCTCGAAATGCACGATCAGCGAGTGGAACACCCGCTGGCCTTCGCGCATGTCCAGGGCCAGGGCCCGCTCGGAACCGGCCGTTTCCTCGGTGAGGGTGATCACCTGGCAGCTATGCTGGTGGCCACGAGCGGCAATTTCATCGGCGATGTTGTTGACCTCGAACAGCGCCGAACGCCCCTTGGGCTCGGCCACGAAGGTCCCGACCCCTTGCATGCGCACCAGAAGGCCTTCGGCGGTAAGTTCGCGCAGGGCGCGGTTGATGGTCATACGGCTGAAGCCCAGCTCGCTGACCAGTTCGCTCTCCGAGGGTACTCGGTGATGCGGTGGCCAGCTGCCGTTGTCGATCTGCTGGATGATCATCTGTTTGACCCGGGCGTACAGCGGCGCCGGGCCCTCGCCCATCTGGGCAACCAGCGCGGAGACAGGAGGTGTCGGCACGGCGTTGGATCCTTGTGCAAATGGAATGAGCGGTAGCTTGCCGCAGTTTACCCGGCAGGCAAACGCCTGTATATGTATATACAAGTTAACAATAACAGGATTTTCACCGATGTCCGCCTACTTCGCCGAACGCGCCCTGCTGCCCACGGGCTGGGCCAGCCATGTCCGCATCGAGGTCACCAGTGATGGCCATGTGGCCCGCATCGAACCGGGTGCCTCGGCCGAAGGCGCCGAGCGGCTGGCCGGCCCGCTGCTGCCCGGCATGCCCAACCTGCACTCGCATGCCTTCCAGCGCGCCATGGCAGGGCTGGCGGAAGTCGCCGGCAACCCCAATGACAGTTTCTGGACCTGGCGCGACCTGATGTATCGCCTGGTCGGCCAGATCAGCCCGGAGCAGCTGCAGGTCATCGCCCGTCAGCTGTACATCGAGATGCTCAAGGCGGGCTACACCTCGGTCGCCGAGTTCCACTACGTGCACCATGACCAGGCCGGCAAGGCCTACGCCGACCCGGCCGAACTGTCCCGCCGCATCAGCGCGGCTGCAGCCGACAGCGGCATTGGCCTGACCTTGCTGCCGGTGCTGTACAGCCACGCAGGCTTCGGCGGCCAGGCCCCGAATGAGGGGCAGCGGCGCTTCATCAACTCCACCGAGCAGTACCTGCAACTGCAAGCGCAGCTGGCCCCGCTGCTGGCCGCGCAACCCGCGCAGCAACTGGGTCTGTGCTTCCATTCGCTGCGCGCCGTGACGCCCGGGCAGATCGCCGAAGTGCTGGCAGCCAGCGACAAGCAGTGCCCGGTGCATATCCATATCGCCGAGCAGCAGAAGGAAGTCGACGACTGCCTGGCCTGGAGCGGCCTGCGCCCGCTGCAGTGGCTGTACGAGCACGTGGACGTGGACCCACGCTGGTGCCTGGTGCATGCCACCCATGCCGAGCCGGATGAAGTCACCGCCATGGCCCGCAGCGGCGCGGTAGCCGGGCTGTGCCTGACCACCGAGGCCAACCTGGGCGACGGGATTTTCCCGGCAGTGGACTATCTGGCACAGGGTGGGCGCATGGGCATTGGTTCGGACAGCCATGTGTCGTTGAGTGTGGTGGAGGAACTGCGCTGGTTGGAATACGGCCAGCGGCTGCGCGACCAGCGGCGTAACCGCCTGTATCGCGGCGACCAGCCGATGGTCGGGCGCACGCTGTATGACACTGCGCTGGCGGGCGGCGCGCAGGCGCTGGGGCAGGCGGTCGGGGAACTGGCCGTGGGCAAGCGCGCCGACTGGCTGGTGCTCGATGGGCAGGACCCTTACATCGCCATGGCCGATGGGGATGCGATTCTCAACCGCTGGCTGTTTGCCGGCGGCGATCGCCAGGTGCGGGATGTGATGGTGAATGGGCAGTGGGTGGTGCGCCAGGGGGAACATGCACAGCAAGAGGAAAGCGGGCGCGCGTTTGCCGAGGTGTTGCGCCAGCTTTTGGGCTGAGTTTTTGGGGCCGCTTTGCGGCCCATCGCGACACAAGGCCGCTCCTACAGGGATATGCGTTCCCCTGTAGGAGCGGCCTTGTGTCGCGATGGGTTGCAAAGCAACCCTCAGAAATTCAGTGCCTCTTGACGATCTGCTGGTCCGACGCACGCCAGATCAGCCGATTGGTGTCATACCCCTGCTGCCGGGCCCTGGACATCAGATTCTCGCGCTCCCAGGCCGCTAGCGTCGGCGTACGCGACAGGATCCACAAGTGCTTGCGGTCCGGGCTGCCGACCACCGCCGTACGGTAGCGATCATCCACATACAGAATCCAGTACTCGCCCCTCGCCACCCCTGGCACCAGCTTGGTGAACCAGTTGTCGAACTCGACCCACAACTTGTCGGTGTGCCCCGGCTCCTGGATGTTCGCATGCCCTTCGGCGCGCAGCCATTCGTCACCCATGGTGCGGCAGCGGTTGAGCACGCCGAGGCTACCATCGAGCCTGAGGTTGTAGTGCGCTTCCGACTGCTCGCAGCCGGTCTGGTAGCGCATCGGCAGGCGCGCCAGCTCGTACCACTTGCCCTGGTAGCGCTTGAGGTCGATGTTGCCTGCGGTTTTCGGTGCCAGCGGGTCATGCACGGAGCCGGCGCAACCGCCCAGCAGCAATGCCAGGCATACCCCCATCAGCAGATACAGGTGCCTCATTTGAGACCCTGCCCTGAATACATGAGCACCTTGTCAGCCGCATACTGGACACTGATGAAGCTCTTCTCGTCCCCCCAGGTGCAGCTGCTCATCCCCAGCGCGCCAGAGCACTCGGTCGGCGTGCCGAGCAACTGCTCGACCTCGGCCTTGTTCATACCGGCCTTGATCTTGGAATAGTTTTCCTGATTGATCTTGCTGCAGGCAGTCAGGACGACGCACAGCGACAACAGGGCGAGGGAACGCAACGACATGAAGGACACTCCTGGAGAGGGGATACAGGCGAGTGGCCTGCAGTGACCTTCGACGGTAAAAACCCTCCCAGGTTCCCTACCCTCCCTCCTCTATCCCTACGCCATTGGTCGGATGGCCACTACTGTGCGATTAATCACAAAGCATTGATCATCCGCCCAATAAAAAAGCCGCCCCCTGTAGGAGCGGCCTTGTGTCGCGATGGCCTGCGCAGCAGGCCCCTGCTATCTCAGAACCTGGACCCAGGCTCCAGCAAAAAGTCCATCTCTTCGCTGGTGCTCGGCCGCTCCAGCACCAGGTTGCGGTGCGGGAAGCGCCCGAAACGGGCAATCACCCGCTGGTGCTGCTCGGCATAGTCGAGGAAGCCTTCGAACAACCGGCGGTTGGCCTCGGGCTGCTCCTCCAGCAGTAGCTGGTAGCGCTCGACGCACAGGTTCTGCCAGTCCAGTACCTCGGCGTGCTCCAGCACCAGCAGCACGAACACCCGCTGGATCGGCAGCAGCTGGTAATCCCAGTTTTTCTGCAAACCTTGCATCGCCACCACTTGGGCACGCCGATCGCCCTCGAAGGCGCGCGGCGTGTCGCGGTAGATCATGCGCGGCAGCTGGTCCAGCAGAATCAGCAGGCCCAGCCAGCCCTGCGGGCTTTGCTGCCACTCGTCGAGCCCACCCGCCAGGGCATGCTCGACCAGCTCGCCAAACAGCGCATGGGCCTCGGCATCATGATGCTTGCCGAACCACAGCGTACTCTTCTCGTCAGCCACGGCCTGGGGACTGGTGCCCCAACCGAACCACCACTCCAGCAACGGCTGCCAAGGTGCGAGCATGACTTACTCCTTGTGGTAGGCGGTGACGCGCTCGACCTCTTCCTTCGAGCCGAGGATTACCGACACACGCTGGTGCAGGCTTTCTGGCTGGATGTCGAGGATGCGATCGTAACCGTTGGTAGAAGCGCCGCCGGCCTGTTCGATGATGAACGACATCGGGTTGGCTTCGTACATCAGGCGCAGCTTGCCCGGCTTGCTCGGCTCGCGGGCGTCACGTGGGTACATGAACAGGCCGCCACGGGTCAGGATGCGGTGTACGTCGGCCACCATCGAGGCGATCCAGCGCATGTTGTAGTTCTTCTTCAGCGGGCCGGTCTCGCCTGCCAGCAGTTCGCCCACGTAGCGCTGAACCGGGGCTTCCCAGTGGCGCTGGTTGGACATGTTGATGGCGAATTCTGCGGTGCTTTCCGGCACGCGGATGTTTTCGTGGGTGAGGACGAAGCTGCCCAGTTCGCGGTCCAGGGTGAAGCCCTTGACGCCGTTGCCCAGGGTCAGGATCAGCATGGTCTGCGGGCCGTAGATGGCGTAACCGGCGGCGACCTGCTGGGTGCCTGGCTGCAGGAAGGCATTTTCGTTCAGGGTTTCGTTCTGGCTCAGGTATTCGTTAGGGCAACGCAGTACCGAGAAGATGGTGCCGACCGAAACGTTGACGTCGATGTTGGACGAGCCGTCCAGCGGGTCGAAGACCAGCAGGTACGCGCCTTTCGGGTACTTGCCCGGGATCTGGTAGGCGTTGTCCATTTCTTCGGAAGCCATGCCGGCCAGGTGGCCGCCCCACTCGTTGGCTTCCAGCAGGATATCGTTGGAAATCACGTCCAGTTTCTTCTGGACTTCGCCCTGCACGTTTTCAGTGCCCATGCTGCCCAGCACACCACCAAGGGCGCCTTTGGACACGTGATGGCTGATTTCCTTGCACGCACGCGCCACCACCTCGATCAGGAAGCGCAGATCGGCAGGGGTATTGTTGCTGCGGGTCTGCTCAATCAGATAGCGACTCAGGGTAACGCGGGACATGTATGGCTCCGAAAGGATGGGGGGAATAAAAACCCCCGCAGTTTACAGGGAGAGTTGCGGGCTAGCGAGTGATGAGACTCGCCACGGCTCTCAGACGGCACAATAGGTCGGTAGTTCAGCGTGCGCCAGGCCGGTGGTCGGAGTGAGGCCCATTCGCGGGTGAACCCGCTCCCACAGGATCTTCACAAAATTCAGGGCCTGTGCAGTCCCTGTGGGAGCGGGTTTACCCGCGAAGAGGCCGGTGCAGGCTTACCTCAATCCAAGGCCCTCCAGATCTCGCTGGCATATTCCCGAATCGTCCGGTCCGAAGAAAACCAGCCCATCCGTGCGGTGTTCAGCACCGCCATGCGCCACCATTCCTGCGGCTTGTGCCACAGGTCCTCGACCCGCTGCTGGGCATCCCAGTAGGCATCGAAGTCGGCACACACCAGGAAGCGGTCATAAGCCACCAGCCCGTCGATCAAGGCGGTGTAGCGCGACGGGTCATCTGGCGAGAACACCCCGCTGCGAATGGCTTGCAGCACATCGTTCAGGCGACTGGATGCGGCAATCGCCGCCGTCGCACCGAAGTCCCCGGCGCGGCGCCGCGCTTCAACCTGCTGCGCGGTGAGGCCGAAGATGAACATGTTGTCGGCCCCGACCTGCTCGCTCATTTCCACGTTGGCGCCATCCAGGGTGCCGATGGTCAGCGCGCCGTTGAGGCCGAACTTCATGTTGCTGGTGCCGGAAGCTTCGTAACCGGCGGTGGAAATCTGCTCGGAAAGGTCCGCCGCCGGGATGATGCTTTCAGCCAGGCTGACGTTGTAGTTGGGCAGGAACACCACCTTCAGCAGGCCGCGCACGGTCGGGTCGTTGTTCACCACCCGGGCGATATCGTTGGCCAATTTGATGATCAGCTTGGCCTGGTGATAGCTGGCCGCGGCCTTGCCGGCGAAGATCTTCACCCGTGGCACCCAGTCGGTACCGGGGTCGTTGCGCATGGCCTGGTACAGCGCCACCGTATGCAGCAGGTTGAGCAACTGGCGCTTGTATTCGTGGATGCGCTTGACCTGCACATCGAACAACGCTTCGGGGTTCACCGTAACGCCCAGGCGGTCCTGGATGATGCTGGCCAGGGCACGCTTGCTGTGCAGGCGCTGCGCGGCGAACTGCTTGCGGAAGCCGCTCTTTTCGGCGAACGGCACCAGATTGGCCAGGCGCCCTTCCGGATCGTCCAGCAGCTCGGGGCCCAGCGCCTCGACCAACATGGCGGTCAGCTGCGGGTTGGACTGGTACAGCCAGCGGCGGAAGGTAATGCCGTTGGTCTTGTTGTTGATCCGCTGCGGGTAGAGCTTGTGCAACTCGGCGAACACCGTGCTTTTCATCAGCTTGCTGTGCAGCGCCGATACACCGTTGACGCTGTGCGAACCGAGGAACGCCAGGTTGCCCATACGCACCCGACGGCCGTTGTCTTCCTCGATCAGCGACACGGCCCGCAACACATCGAAGTCGTGCAGGCCTTTCGCCCGCAGCGCGTCGATGTGGTAGGCGTTGATCAGGTAGATGATCTGCATGTGCCGCGGCAGCATGCGCTCCATCAGCGCTACCGGCCAGGTTTCCAGGGCCTCGGGCAGCAAGGTGTGGTTGGTGTAGGCCAGGGTGCCGACGGTCAGCTCCCAGGCGGTATCCCAGGGGATTTCATGCTGGTCGACCAGCAGGCGCATAAGCTCGGCCACGGCGATCGACGGGTGGGTGTCATTAAGCTGGATGGCCGCCGCGTCCGGCAGGTTGAGCAGGTTGTCGTGCATGTTCAGATGGCGGCGCAGCAGGTCCTGCAACGAGGCCGAGACGAAGAAGTATTCCTGGCGCAGGCGCAGTTCCTGGCCCGCCTCGGTGCTGTCGGCCGGATACAGCACTCGCGAAATGCTTTCGGCCCGTGCCACTTCCGCCACGGCGCCCAGATGGTCACCGGCATTGAAGCGCTCCAGGTGCAGCTCTTCCAGCGCCCGCGCACGCCACAGGCGCAGGGTATTGACGCTGGCCCCGCGCCAACCGACCACCGGCGTGTCATAGGCCACCGCCCGCACGGTCTCGCCCGGCCACCACACCTGGCGCTGCTGGCCGTGGGTGTCGTGCACCGTTTCGACGCTGCCGCCAAAGCTGATGGGGTAGATCACCTCGGCGCGCTCGAACTCCCAGGGGTTGCCGAAGTCCAGCCAGTTCTCGGTCTGCTCCTGTTGCCAGCCATCGACCATGGCCTGGCGGAACAGCCCGTGCTCGTAGCGGATGCCATAGCCGTGGGCGGCGATGCCCAGGGTCGACATGCTCTCCATGAAGCACGCTGCCAGGCGCCCCAGGCCACCGTTGCCCAACGCGGCATCGGGTTCAAGCAGGCGGATGCGCTCCAAGTCCACGTCCAGCCCTTCCAGGGCGTCGCGGGCAATGTCCAGCAGGCCCAGGTTGCTCAGGCTGTCGTACAGCAGGCGGCCGATGAGGAATTCGAGGGAAAGGTAATAGACCCGCTTCTGGCTGCGGCGATAAGCCTGGCGGGTGTGGTCCATCCAGTGATCGACCATGTGATCGCGCGCGGCCAGGGCGATGGCTTCGAACCAGTCGTGGTCGAAGGCGTGCTCCGGGTCCTTGCCGACCGCGTAGGTCAGCTTGTCCAGTACAGCGGCGCGAAATTCGGCCACCTCGGCGTCACGAGCTTTTGGTTCCTGGGACATGCGGCATCCTCGGGCAAGTTGACGAAAACGGAGGGAGACTGTTGAGCCTAGACCCTTCGACAGGGAGTGACAGTTACCGTTCGCAGTTTTCATGCCCACTTTGCGATTCCGGCAAAAGGTTGTTCATAAATTGAACAATTCCGGTATGATCGCGCGCCCCAAGACCGTGATACACCCCCATAACGATGAAAACGACCCTGATCGCCGCGGCCGAAGTCGACCGCCTGGAGACCTGGCAGCGCTATACCAGCAACATGTGCCATGGCTGCCATTCGACCTGCTGCACCCTGCCGGTGGAGGTGAAGATCAAGGATCTGATCCGTATCGGCGTGGTCGACGAGTTCGAAAAAGACGAACCGCCGAAGAACATCGCCAAGCGCCTGCAGAAGGACGGCATCATCGAGCGCTTCAACCAGAAGTCGGGGATCTTCACCCTGACCCGGATGAGCAATGATGACTGCCTGTACCTGGACCGTAAAAGCCGGCTGTGCACCATTTATGACAAGCGGCCGGATACCTGCCGCAACCACCCCAAGGTCGGGCCGCGGCCGGGGTATTGTGCCTATAAGCCCAAGGTTGTCGGGCGCTGATCATTAGCCTGTTCAGGCCTCTTCGCGGGTGAACCCGCTCCCACAGGTACACCACAACATTCAAGACCTGTGCAGCACCTGTGGGAGCGGGTTTACCCGCGAAGAGGCCCGCAAAGACAACACAAATCCTGCAGGCAAAAAAAACGCCCCCGGTCTTTCGACCGGGGGCGTTTTCATTCAGCCTGAGCTAACTCAGTTCTTGGCTTTCTTGGCAGCGCGGGTACGCTCGCCTTCGTCCAGGATCTTCTTGCGCAGGCGGATCGACTTAGGAGTCACTTCGCACAGCTCGTCGTCCTGGATGAATTCCAGGGCCTGTTCCAGGGTGTGGCGAACTGGCGGTACCAGGGCGATGACTTCGTCTTTGCCCGAAGCACGCATGTTGTCGAGCTTCTTGCCCTTGGTCGGGTTCACGCCCAGGTCGTTGTCACGGCTGTTCAGGCCGATGATCTGACCGTTGTAGATCTCCTGGCCGTGTTCAACGAACAGCTTGCCGCGAGCCTGCAGGGTTTCCAGCGAGTAGGTCAGCGCCTTGCCGGTCTCGACCGATACCAGAACGCCGTTCAGGCGGCCGGACATCTGGCCCGACTTCATGGTGTCGTAGCGATCGAAGATCGAGGTCAGGATGCCTGCACCGTTGGTCAGGGTCAGGAACTGGTTACGGAAACCGATCAGACCACGGGCTGGAATGTTGTATTCCAGGCGAACACGGCCCTTGCCATCCGGCACCATGTTGGTCAGGTCGCCCTTACGCAGGCCCATCTCTTCCATGACCTTGCCCTGGGATTCTTCAGGGATGTCGATGGTGACGTTCTCGAACGGCTCCTGCTTGACGCCGTCGACTTCGCGGATGATCACTTCAGGACGGCCTACAGCCATCTCGAAGCCTTCACGACGCATGGTTTCGATCAGTACCGACAGGTGCAGTTCACCGCGGCCCGATACCTTGAACTTGTCAGGGGAATCGGTTTCCTGAACGCGCAGGGCTACGTTGTACAGCAGCTCTTTGTCCAGACGGTCCTTGATGTTACGGCTGGTGACGAACTTGCCTTCCTTGCCGCAGAACGGCGAGTCGTTGACCTGGAAGGTCATCGAAACGGTTGGCTCGTCGACGGTCAGCGGCTTCATCGCTTCTACCGCATCCGGTGCGCACAGGGTGTCGGAGATGAACAGTTCGTCGAAACCGCTGATGCAGACGATATCGCCGGCCTGGGCTTCTTCGACATCCACGCGGTGCAGGCCGTGGTGACCCATCAGCTTCAGGATACGACCGTTACGCTTCTTGCCGTTGGTGTCGATGGCGACAACCGGGGTGTTCGGCTTGACGCGACCACGGGCGATACGGCCAACGCCGATAACACCGAGGAAGCTGTTGTAGTCCAGTGCGGAGATCTGCATCTGGAACGGGCCGTCACGGTCAACGGACGGTGCTGGTACGTTGTCGACGATCGACTGGTACAGCGCGGTCATGTCTTCGCCCATTTCGGTGTGGTCCAGACCGGCAATGCCGTTCAGGGCCGAGGCGTAGACAACCTTGAAGTCCAGCTGCTCATCGGTGGCACCGAGGTTGTCGAACAGATCGAAGATCTGGTCCAGAACCCAGTCAGGACGCGCGCCCGGGCGGTCAACCTTGTTGATCACCACGATCGGCTTCAGGCCAGCTTCGAAAGCCTTCTTGGTCACGAAGCGGGTTTGCGGCATCGGGCCGTCCTGGGCGTCGACCAGCAGCAGCACGGAGTCGACCATCGACATTACACGCTCAACCTCGCCACCGAAGTCGGCGTGGCCGGGGGTGTCGACGATGTTGATGTGGTAGCCGTTCCAGTTGATGGCGGTGTTTTTCGCCAGAATGGTAATGCCGCGCTCTTTTTCCTGGTCGTTGGAGTCCATCACGCGCTCGTCGTTGAGCTCGTTACGCTCCAGGGTGCCGGACTGGCGCAGGAGTTTGTCGACCAGGGTGGTTTTACCATGGTCAACGTGGGCGATGATGGCGATGTTACGCAGATTTTCGATCACAACTGTATCTCGATCAGAGGATTCGGTTGCCGCCAGTGTAGGCGGCGAATATGTACGGTTTGAGGCTCAGCGGGCCCGATGGTCGGGAGGGCGATGGCGGATGCTGCCGCCATACAGCCCTGGCGTCTTATGTCGGACGATAAACACGCACATTGGCATGTCCCTCACTGAGCAGGTGGTGTGCGTGCAAACGGCTCATCACACCTTTGTCGCAATACAGCAAGTACTGGCGGTTGGCATCCAGCTGCTTGAACTTGCTGTTGATGGCATAAAACGGCATGGCCTGGACTTCGATACCGTCGAGCACCAGAGGTTCGTCTTCCTGGGCATCGGGGTGACGAATGTCGATGACGATCTGGCCGGGCAGCGCCTCGGTCACTTCCTCGATTTCGATGTCCTTGCCCAGTTCGTCGATCACATGGTCGATGGAGATCAGCCGGGCGCGTTCCAGGGCGCGCTCCAGCACGGCCATGTCGAACTGCTTCTCTTCATGCTCCATGCGGTGGCGCTTGGCGTGGGTGGTCGGGTTTACCGAGATCACGCCGCAGTATTCTGGCATGTGCTTGGCGAAGTCGGCAGTGCCGATCGCGTTGGCCTGGTCGATGATGTCCTGCTTGTGGCTGGCCAGCAGCGGGCGCAGCACCAGCTTGTCGGTGGCCGAATCGATGATCGACAGGTTCGGCAGGGTCTGGCTGGAAACCTGGGAAATCGCTTCGCCGGTGACCAGGGCATCGATCTCCAGGCGGTCGGCCATGTGTGCGGCACCGCGCAGCATCATGCGCTTGAGGGTCACGCCCATGTAGCTGTTGTCGACCTTGTTGAGGATCTCGCCGACCACTTCCTCGAACGGCACGCTGATGAACAGCACGCGCTGGCTGCTGCCGAACTTCTTCCACAGGTAGTGGGCCACTTCCATCACGCCCAGCTCGTGGGCGCGGCCGCCGAGGTTGAAGAAGCAGAAGTGGGTCATCAGGCCACGGCGCATCATCTGGTAGGCCGCCACGGTGGAGTCGAAGCCGCCGGACATCAGTACCAGGGTCTGCTCCAGGGCGCCCAGCGGGTAGCCGCCGATGCCCTGGTGCTGGTTGTGGATCACGTACAGGCGCTGGTCGCGGATTTCGATACGCACCAGCACTTCCGGGTTCTTCAGTTCGATGCCGGCGGCTCCGCACTGCTGGCGCAGCTGGCTGCCGACGTATCGGTCGACATCCATCGAGGTGAAATCGTGGTGGCCGCCGCGCTTGCAGCGTACGGCGAAGTGCTTGCCGGCCAGCAGGTGACCGAAGTGCTGCTTGCACTTGGCAACGATGTCGTCGAAGTCCCCTAGCGGGTATTCCTCTACCTGCAGGAAGTGGGTAATACCCGGCGTGCAGGTGAGGCGCTCGATCATCTCGCGCTGGACTTTTTCGTCTTCGACGCGGGTGACCACTTCGAGATTGTCCCAGACACCATCGACCACGAGCTCAGGGTCGAGGTCCTTGAGCACGTTGCGGATGTTCTTGCCGAGCTGGCGGATGAAGCGCTTGCGCACCGGCCGGCTCTTGATGGTGATTTCTGGGAAGACTTTGACGATAAGTTTCATTGGTTAACAGCGCGCGCAGGGCCTGCCGAAAATGAGGGGCGCGAATTATAGCGGAAATTGCTCAGGATTTGAGCAACTTTTGATCAGAAGCTTTGAGATAAATAGAGGGAGTGGGTTTTGCGCTGGCTGTGCCGCCCCTTTCGCGGGTGAACCCGCTCCCACAAGAATGTCAGAGCCTTCGAAACCTGTGCGGTCCCTGTGGGAGCGGGTTCACCCGCGAAGAGGCCCTCAAAGAACGCACAATATTCAACCAGTGCACACTATTGGTGCACTACTACCAAAATTCGCATCTTAAGAGTGCACTTTTCACCATTAACCCATCACCAGATGCTCGCAAACGCCCCCTTTTATCCCGCCCTCGCCATTTTCGGGCACTGGCATGCAATTTGCTCCCTTGTGAGGCAGGTAAGCTTGGCCGACTATCCGCGCCCGGCAACACCCTTTTTCCAGGGCAGCGGCCCACCGCGCTCTAGACCATCCGGAGGACAACATGTCGAAGTCGGTTCAACTCATCAAAGATCATGACGTCAAGTGGATTGATCTGCGTTTCACGGACACCAAAGGCATTCAGCACCACGTGACCATGCCGTCGCGTGATGCGCTGGAAGACGACTTCTTCGAAGTCGGCAAGATGTTCGACGGTTCCTCCATCGCTGGCTGGAAAGGCATCGAAGCTTCCGACATGATCCTGATGCCGGTCGACGAAACTGCCGTACTGGACCCGTTCACCGAAGAGCCGACCCTGATCATCACCTGCGACATCGTCGACCCGTCGAGCATGCAGGGCTACGATCGTGACCCTCGCGCCATCGCCAAGCGCGCCGAAGAGTACCTGAAGAGCACCGGCATCGGTGACACCGTATTCGCAGGCCCGGAGCCAGAGTTCTTCATCTTCGACGAAGTGAAGTTCCAGTCGGACATCTCCGGCTCGATGTTCAAGATCTTCTCCGAGCAAGGCTCGTGGATGACCGGCGCTGACGTGGAAGGCGGCAACAAAGGCCACCGTCCGGGCGTGAAAGGCGGCTACTTCCCGGTTCCGCCGTTCGATCACGACCACGAAATCCGTACCGCCATGTGCAACGCACTGGAAGAAATGGGTCAGACCGTCGAAGTTCACCACCACGAAGTGGCGACTGCCGGCCAGAACGAAATCGGCGTCAAGTTCAACACCTTGGTGAAGAAGGCTGACGAAGTACAGGCACTGAAGTACGTCGTGCACAACGTTGCCGACGCCTACGGCCGTACCGCCACCTTCATGCCGAAGCCTCTGTACGGCGACAACGGCTCGGGCATGCACGTGCACATGTCGATCTGGAAAGACGGCAAGAACACCTTCTCGGGTGAAGGCTATGCCGGCCTGTCCGACACCGCCCTGTACTTCATCGGCGGTATCATCAAGCACGGTAAGGCCCTGAACGGCTTCACCAACCCGTCGACCAACTCCTACAAGCGTCTGGTCCCAGGCTTCGAAGCCCCGGTAATGCTGGCCTACTCGGCTCGCAACCGTTCCGCCTCGATCCGTATTCCTTACGTCGGCAGCCCGAAAGCCCGCCGTATCGAAGCTCGCTTCCCGGACCCATCGGCCAACCCGTACCTGGCCTTCGCGGCCTTGCTGATGGCCGGCCTGGACGGTATCCAGAACAAGATCCACCCAGGCGATGCTGCCGACAAGAACCTGTACGACCTGCCGCCTGAAGAGGCCAAGGACATCCCGCAGGTTTGCGGCAGCCTGAAGGAAGCTCTGGAAGAGCTGGACAAGGGCCGTGCGTTCCTGACCAAGGGCGGCGTGTTCTCCGACGACTTCATCGATGCCTTCATCGAGCTGAAGAGCGAAGAAGAAATCAAGGTCCGCACCTTCGTTCACCCGCTGGAATACGAGCTGTACTACAGCTGCTGATCTGATCGGCGCCTGGCGCCGATGACATGATCACGAACGGCCTCCTTCGGGAGGCCGTTTTCGTTTCCGTGGCTGCCTCATCGATTTCATACAGAACCAGCAGATGCCGCTGACATTTCGCCGCCCCCTCAGCACGCAGGGTAGGCGTCCCTTCAGTCAATGGACATCACGCCATGCGCAAACTTCTACCTGCAATGATTACCGTATCCGCCCTCCTCGCCGGCTGCGCCAGCAATGGCACCGCGCCAGGCCAGGCAACGTCACAGGTGCTTCACCGGAAGACCTTGCATTTTCAACGCCAGAAGCCGAATGCCCGCCAGCTGTGCGATAAACCCTGAAACCACCTATGCTCCATATTGGTGCATTCTGTGGACTAACGCCCCCGAATGCACCCCAAAAGCGATCACGTGAACCGTTTAATCAGTTCATTCTGGTGCGAATTGTCCCGTCTCCAGGGCTTTATCGGCAAATTCCGCTTCTTTTCGGAGCCTTGGTTTGGTTCTTGCATTTTTTGCCCAAAGACTGGAATCAGCGGATCCACCGCGCGCCCGACCATGGCCGCGCCCATGCCCGACACGCGCCAAAAGAGGTCGACGACGCCCTATGACCATCAGCGATGCCCAGCACCGTCTGCTTCTGGACAACCTGACCACCGCCACGCTGCTGCTCAACGCCGAGCTGCGCCTGGAGTACATGAACCCGGCCGCGGAAATGCTGCTGGCGGTCAGTGGCCAGCGCAGCCATGGGCAGTTCATCAGCGAGCTGTTCACCGAGTCGACCGAAGCACTCAGCTCCCTGCGCCAGGCGGTCGAGCAGGCGCACCCGTTCACCAAGCGCGAAGCGCAGCTCACCTCGCTGACCGGGCAGACCATCACCGTCGACTACGCGGTAACGCCGATCCTGCACCAGGGCCAGACCCTGCTGCTGCTGGAGGTGCACCCGCGTGACAGGCTGCTGCGCATCACCAAGGAAGAGGCCCAGCTGAGCAAGCAGGAAACCACCAAGATGCTGGTGCGTGGCCTGGCCCACGAAATCAAGAACCCTCTTGGCGGCATCCGCGGCGCAGCCCAGCTGCTGGCCCGCGAGCTGCCTGAAGAAGGCCTGCGCGACTATACCAACGTGATCATCGAGGAGGCCGACCGCCTGCGTAACCTGGTCGACCGCATGCTCGGTTCGAACAAGCTGCCGTCGTTGGCCATGACCAATATCCACGAAGTGCTGGAGCGGGTCTGCAGCCTGGTCGAGGCCGAAAGCCAGGGCTGCATCACTTTGGTGCGCGACTACGACCCCAGCCTGCCGGATGTGTTGATCGACCGCGAACAGATGATCCAGGCCGTGCTCAACATCGTGCGCAATGCCATGCAGGCGATAAGTTCGCAGAACGAATTGCGCCTGGGCCGCATCACCCTGCGCAGCCGTGCCCTGCGCCAGTTCACCATCGGCCACGTGCGCCATCGCCTGGTAGCGCGGGTGGAGATCATCGACAACGGCCCGGGCATCCCGCCGGAGTTGCAGGACACCCTCTTCTATCCCATGGTCAGCGGCCGCCCGGACGGTACCGGGCTGGGCCTGGCCATTACCCAGAACATCATCAGCCAGCACCAGGGCCTGATCGAGTGTGAAAGCCATGCAGGCCACACCGCCTTTTCGATCTACCTGCCCCTGGAACAAGGAGCCACCGCCTCATGAGCCGAAGTGAAACCGTATGGATCGTCGACGATGATCGCTCCATCCGCTGGGTCCTGGAAAAAGCCCTGCAACAGGAAGGCATGACCACCCAGAGCTTCGACAGCGCCGATGGCGTGATGGGCCGCCTGGCACGCCAGCAACCGGATGTGATCATTTCCGATATCCGCATGCCGGGCACCAGCGGCCTCGACCTGTTGGCACAGATACGAGAGCAGCACCCGCGCCTGCCGGTCATCATCATGACCGCCCATTCCGACCTGGACAGCGCCGTGGCGTCGTATCAGGGCGGTGCCTTCGAGTACCTGCCCAAGCCATTCGATGTGGACGAGGCAGTCTCGCTGGTCAAGCGCGCCAACCAGCACGCCCAGGAGCAACAAGGGCTGGATGTACCGCAGAGCCTGGCGCGCACCCCGGAAATCATCGGTGAAGCACCGGCGATGCAGGAAGTGTTTCGCGCCATCGGCCGCCTCAGCCACTCCAACATCACCGTGCTGATCAATGGCGAGTCCGGTACCGGCAAGGAACTGGTGGCCCACGCTCTGCACCGCCACAGCCCGCGTGCGGCGTCGCCATTCATTGCCCTGAACATGGCCGCCATCCCCAAGGACCTGATGGAGTCCGAGCTGTTCGGCCACGAGAAAGGCGCCTTTACCGGCGCCGCCAACCTGCGCCGGGGTCGCTTCGAGCAGGCCGATGGCGGCACCCTGTTCCTCGACGAGATCGGTGACATGCCCGCCGACACCCAGACCCGCCTGCTGCGGGTACTGGCCGATGGCGAGTTCTATCGCGTGGGCGGGCACGTGCCAGTCAAGGTAGACGTGCGCATCATCGCCGCCACCCACCAGAACCTGGAGTCGCTGGTACAGGCCGGCAAGTTCCGCGAGGACTTGTTCCACCGCCTGAACGTGATTCGCATCCACATACCACGGCTGGCCGACCGCCGCGAAGACATCCCCGCCCTCGCCCGCCACTTCCTCGCCCGCGCCGCGCAGGAACTGGCGGTCGAGCCGAAGATCCTCAAGCCGGAAACCGAGGAGTTCATTCGCAACCTGCCGTGGCCGGGCAACGTACGGCAGATGGAGAACACCTGCCGCTGGATCACCGTGATGGCCTCCAGCCGCGAAGTGCTGATCGGCGACTTGCCGCCCGAGTTGCTGAACCTGCCACAGGACGCCGCCCCGGTAACCAACTGGGAGCAGGCCCTGCGTCAATGGGCCGACCAGGCGTTGGCACGTGGGCAAACCAGCCTGCTGGACAGCGCAGTGCCGAGCTTCGAGCGGATCATGATCGAGACGGCGCTCAAGCACACCGCTGGCCGTCGGCGCGATGCGGCGCTGCTGCTCGGTTGGGGGCGCAATACCCTGACGCGCAAGATCAAGGAGCTGGGGATGAATGTGGCTGGGGGGGATGATGAGGAAGGTGATGACCATTAATCCCTGACTGCCTGCAACAACGCATTCGCGGGTAAACCCGCTCCCACAGGTACAGCGCCAGCCTCAAGGTTAGCGCCGCCCTTGTGGGAGCGGGTTTACCCGCGAATGCGTTTGTAAGAGCCAGAACACGTTTCAGTCTTCCGATGCACCGTTCCTGTGCCCGATGCACCTCACTAAGGCACAAATCCCCTCAAAAAACGGCCAATTCGCCCTGAACCCCCGGTATTCAGCGGCTTTTCAAAACTGGCACGCCCCCTGCAATAGCTAATACATCCCAAGTTTCGGGGGCCCTGGTACAGGCAGGCCGGGTGAACCCCTCTTTTATTAGCAACATCGCCAGTTTTGGGGACCTCGGTACAGGCAGGCCGGGATATCCCCTCTTTTATTCGTGCAGTTTCACCTGCAATCGCCAGCGCCCAGCGTCCTCTGCACCGGCCCACTCGCCGCGCAGGGGGCGCGCGGCTACCACCGTCAGCAACAGCCCCTCCTTGCTCCTTTGCACCCGCCAGCTCACCGGCTTGCCCTGCAGGCTCAGTTGCCCCTGCCGGGCCTTGCCTTGGGCCTGGAACAACAGCGCTACCGTACCTTCCACATTCTCGCCATGCAGCTGAGGCTCTTCGTTGAACCACAGCTCCAGGCCGTCCTGCACTACCTCCACCTGCAGTAGCTCGCGCTCCTCGGGCGTAGTCAGGCGCCCGATCATCAGCCCCACCATCAAGCCGACAATCGCCAGCGACAGCATCACCCGCGGGAACGCCTTCGAACGCATGTCCGGTTCGGGGGTAGAATGCCCGTCATCTTCACGCTTGGAGCCGTGCATGTTTCACGTCATCCTTTTTCAACCAGAAATTCCGCCGAATACCGGCAACATCATTCGCCTCTGCGCCAACAGCGGTTGCGACCTGCACCTGATCGAGCCCATCAGCTTCGAACTGGATGACAAGCGCCTGCGGCGCGCGGGGCTGGATTACCACGAGTATGCCACGCTCAAGCGCCACGAGAGCCTGGCCGGATGCCTGGAAAGCCTGGGCAACCCACGGCTGTTCGCCTTCACCACCAAGGGCTCGCACCCGTTCCACGAAGTGGCGTACCAGCCGGGCGATGCCTTCCTGTTCGGGCCAGAAAGCCGTGGCTTGCCGACCGAAGTGCTGGAAAACCTGCCTGCCGAACAACGCCTGCGCCTGCCGATGCGGCCGGGGTGCCGTAGCCTGAACCTGTCCAATACCGTGGCTGTGACGGTGTATGAGGCGTGGCGGCAGAATGGGTTTGCGGGGAGCTGAGTTATAGCCTGTGCCGGCCTCTTCGCGGATAAACCCGCTCCCACAGCGGCCGCACAGACTCAAAGCCAGTGCAACACCTGTGGGAGCGGGTTTACCCGCGACGAGGCCGGCACAGACAACAAAAAAGCGCCCCGAAAGGCGCTTTTCTGATACCAGCAGCTATTACTGCACGGTCGGCGCTTCGCCAGCTTCCTGCATGCGCTGCATTTCCTGCGCGTACAGGGCGTCGAAGTTGACCGGCGACAGCATCAGGGCCGGGAACGAACCACGAGTCACCAGGCTGTCCAAGGTCTCGCGGGCGTAAGGGAACAGGATGTTCGGGCAGAACGCGCCCAGGGTGTGGCTCATCGAAGCCGCGTCCAGGTTCTTGATCAGGAAGATACCGGCCTGCTGCACTTCAGCGATGAAAGCCACTTCGTCACCATTTTTGACGGTAACCGACAGAGTCAGCACCACCTCGTGGAAGTCACCTTCCAGGGCTTTCTGCTTGGTGTTCAGGTCCAGGGCAACGCTCGGCTCCCAGGTCTGGCGGAAGATCTGCGGGCTTTTCGGGGCTTCGAACGACAGGTCGCGCACATAGATGCGCTGCATGGAGAACTGAGGGCTGTTGTCTTCTGCAGCAGCGCCGTTGGTCTGTTGGTCAGTCATGGCAGATCCTTATCCTAATGTTTTTGAATGCAGTGCAAATCAGGCCGCCAGCAGCGCATCGAGCTTGCCGGCGCGCTCCAGGGCATAAAGGTCATCGCATCCACCGACGTGGGTGCTGCCGATCCAGATCTGCGGCACCGATGTACGGCCGGCCTTCTGGCTCATCTCGGCACGAACCTGTGGCTTGCCGTCGACCTTGATTTCCTCGAAGGCCACGCCCTTGCTCTCGAGCAGGTACTTGGCGCGCATGCAGTAGGGGCAGTAGTCGCTGGAATAGACGATGACGGGCTTCATATCACTTCACCAGGGGCAGGTTATCGGCTTTCCAGCTGGAAACGCCACCGCTCAGTTTGGCGGCGTTGTAACCAGCCTTGAGCAGCTCGCGGCAGATGGTGCCGGACTGCTGGCCCATAGAGTCGACGACGATCAGGGTCTTGTCTTTGTGCTTGTCCAGCTCGCTCATGCGGTTGACCAGCTTGTCCTGCGGGATGTTCACCGCACCGACGATGTGACCGGCGGAGTATTCCTTGGCCGGGCGGATGTCGATGACCAGGGCTTTCTCGGCATTGACCAGGGCAGTCAGCTGGCCGTTGCTCAGGCTCTGGCCGCCGCGACGGATTTCGTTGACCAGCAGCGCGACCAGCAAGACAACGAAGATCGCCACCAGGATGTAGTGGTTTGTCGCAAATTGAATCAGGTTAGCAACCATCTGGGGTGTTCCACGCGATTGAAAATGCCGGCCAGTATACACAGCCCCTTATTGCCACCAAAGCCCGACGGGCCGGCCGGAAAGGTACCTTCATGTTGCCACATTGGCCACGCTGGTCAGGGAACAGGACGAATATTCGCCGCCGGTGGCGCATTTGCCCTAAAATGCGTGTCTTTATCATCTTTGAACAACCGTGAGTTTGATTGATGACGAGTACGCCCAAACCCCTGGTCCTGATCATCCTGGATGGCTTCGGCCACAGCGAAAGCCCCGAATACAACGCCATCTATGCCGCCAACACTCCGGTCTATGACCGCCTGCGCGCCAGCCAGCCGCATGGCCTCATTTCCGGCTCGGGCATGGATGTCGGCCTGCCGGACGGGCAGATGGGCAACTCCGAAGTCGGTCACATGAACCTCGGCGCCGGCCGCGTCGTGTACCAGGATTTCACCCGGGTGACCAAGGCCATCCGCGACGGCGATTTCTTCGAGAACCCGGTACTGACCGGCGCCGTGGACAAGGCAGCCAGTGCCGGCAAGGCGGTGCATATCCTGGGCCTGTTGTCCGATGGCGGCGTACACAGCCACCAGGACCACCTGGTGGCCATGGCCGAGCTTGCCGCGCAGCGCGGTGCGCAGAATATCTACCTGCATGCCTTCCTCGATGGCCGCGACACGCCGCCACGCAGCGCGCAGTCGTCCATCGAACTGCTCGATGCCACCTTTGCCAAGCTGGGCAAGGGCCGCATCGCCAGCCTGATCGGCCGCTACTATGCCATGGACCGCGACAACCGCTGGGACCGCGTCAGCGCCGCCTACAACCTGATCGTCGACAGCGCTGCCGAATACACCGCCGACACCGCCCTGGCCGGCCTGGAAGCGGCCTACGCTCGCGACGAGAGTGACGAGTTCGTCAAGGCCACACGCGTCGGTGAAGCAGTCAAGGTCGAAGACGGCGACGCGGTGATCTTCATGAACTTCCGCGCCGACCGCGCCCGGGAATTGTCGCGCGTGTTCGTCGAGCCCGACTTCAATGAATTCCCCCGCGCCCGCCTGCCAAAACTGGCCGCCTACATTGGCCTGACCCAGTACTCGGCGAAAATCCCGGCCCCCGCCGCCTTCGCTCCGGCCAGCCTGAACAACGTGCTGGGCGAGTACCTGGCGAAGAACGGCAAGACCCAGCTGCGCATCGCCGAGACCGAGAAGTATGCACACGTCACCTTCTTCTTCTCGGGTGGCCGCGAGGAGCCGTTCGAAGGCGAAGAGCGCATCCTGATCCCGTCGCCGAAGGTTGCCACCTACGACCTGCAGCCGGAAATGAGCGCGCCCGAAGTTACCGACCGCATCGTCGAAGCCATCGAGCAGCAGCGTTATGACGTGATCGTGGTCAACTACGCCAACGGCGACATGGTCGGCCATACCGGCGTGTTCGAAGCTGCGGTGAAGGCCGTCGAGGCCCTGGATGGTTGCGTCGGGCGCATCGTCGAGGCTCTGGACAAGGTCGGCGGCGAAGCGCTGATCACCGCAGACCACGGCAACGTCGAGCAGATGGAAGACGAGTGCACCGGCCAGGCGCACACCGCGCACACCACCGAGCCGGTGCCGTTCATCTATGTCGGCAAGCGCAACGTCAAGGTGCGTGACGGCGGTGTGCTGGCCGATGTGGCGCCGACCATGCTGAAGCTGCTGGGGTTGGAAAAGCCGGTGGAAATGACCGGTACATCCATCCTGGTCGATGCCTGATTCTGAGCTATAGGGGCCGCTTTGCGGCCCCAATTACAAATGAATTCCAGACAAACGCCCCTCTGCACCCGCAGCGAGGCGTTTTTTTTGCCCGCCCGCGCGGGCATACTAGGCCAGTCTCCATCCTTGGTACGCCAAACCCCATGCTTCGCGCCCTGATTCTCCTAGCCCTGTCTTGCCTGCTCAGCCCGGCCTTCGCCGATGAGCGTGCGCAGACCCAGCAGCAACTGGACGCCACCCGTCAGGACATTGCCGAGCTCAAGAAGACGCTGGGCAAGCTCCAGGAAGAAAAAGCCGGTGTGCAAAAGGACCTCAAAGCCACCGAGACCGATATCGGCAACCTCGAAAAGCAGGTGGAGGCCCTGCAGCAAGAACTAAAAAAGACCGAAGGCGAGCTGGAGCGCCTTGATACCGAGAAAAAAAAACTCCAGAGCGCCCGCGTTGAACAACAGCGACTGATCGCCATCCAGGCTCGTTCGGCCTACCAGAACGGCCGCGAGGAATACCTCAAGCTTCTGCTCAACCAGCAGAACCCCGAGAAGTTCGCCCGAACCCTCACTTACTACGACTATCTGAGCAAGGCGCGCCTGGAGCAACTGCGCACCTTCAACGAGACCCTGCGCCAACTGGCCAACGTCGAACAGGAAATCGCTACCCAGCAGCAACAGCTGCTGGCCCAGCGCGCCGACCTGGACACCCGCCGCCAGGCCCTGGAAACCGAGCGAGGCAAGCGCCAGCAGGTACTGGCCAGGCTCAATAGCGACATGAAGGACCGCGACCAGAAGCTGCAATCGCGCCAGCAGGATCAAGCCGACCTTTCCAAAGTACTAAAGACCATCGAAGAAACCCTCGCCCGCCAGGCCCGCGAGGCCGAAGAAGCGCGCAAGAAGGCCTTGCTGGCCCAGCAGGAAGCGGAAAAACGCCGTCAGCAGGAAGCCTTGGCCGCCGCTGCCGCCCGCGAACAGGCCGGCGAACCGGTGGAGCCACCGAAAAAGGCCCGCACCACCCTGGGTCCGATGGTTTCCAGCGATGGCGCGAGCTACGGCGGCGCATTTTCTGCCGCACGGGGAAAACTTCCATGGCCGGTCAATGGTCGATTGCTGGCACGTTTCGGTGATGCCCGCGGCAGCGATGCCCGTGCCAAGTGGGACGGGGTGATGATCAGCGCCAACCCGGGCACCCAGGTACGAGCCGTGCATGGCGGGCGCGTAGTGTTCGCCGACTGGTTGCGCGGTGCCGGGCTTCTGGTCATTCTCGACCATGGTAACGGTTACCTGAGCCTGTACGGCCATAACCAGAGCCTGCTCAAGAGCGCCGGTGATATCGTCAAGGCCGGCGAGGCCATTTCCACCGTTGGCGACAGCGGCGGCCAGGACGCTGCCGGCTTGTACTTCGCCATCCGCCAACAAGGTCGGCCTACCGATCCTTCGCAGTGGTGCCGGGGCTAGTCAAATTTCTACGGCGTAGCCCTTGGGCTGCGCCGACGCTCCCCAGGGAGCGCTTACAGGATCAGGAGTTCGTTCGACATGCTGCACTCGCCTCGTCTCACCCAGCTGGCCCTGTCCATCGCCCTGGCGGTCGGCGCGCCCCTGGTCACTGCCGCAGAGCCGGCCAAGCCGGCCGCAGTACCGGCCACCGAGGTGACCGCCAAGGCACCGCTGCCGCTTGAAGAGCTGCGCACCTTCGCCGAGGTAATGGACCGCATCAAGGCGGCCTATGTAGAGCCGGTGGACGACAAGACCCTGCTGGAAAATGCCATCAAGGGCATGCTCAGCAACCTCGACCCGCACTCGGCCTACCTCGGCCCCGAGGACTTCCAGGAGCTGCAGGAAAGCACCAGCGGCGAGTTCGGCGGGCTGGGCATCGAAGTGGGCCAGGAAGACGGCTTCATCAAGGTGGTCTCGCCGATCGATGACACCCCGGCCTCGCGTGCTGGCGTGCAGGCCGGCGACCTGATCGTCAAGATCAACGGCGCCCCGACCCGCGGCCAGACCATGACCGAAGCGGTCGACAAGATGCGCGGCAAGGTCGGCGAGAAAATCACCCTGACCCTTGTGCGCGACGGCGGCACCCCCTTCGACGTGACCCTGGCCCGCGCGGTCATCCAGGTCAAGAGCGTGAAGAGCCAGTTGCTGGAGAACGACTACGGCTACATCCGCATCACTCAGTTCCAGGTCAAGACCGGCGACGAAGTGGGCAAGGCCCTGGCCAAGCTGCGCAAGGACAACGGGAAGAAGCTGCGCGGCGTGGTACTGGACCTGCGCAACAACCCGGGTGGCGTGCTGCAGTCGGCGGTGGAAGTGGCCGACCACTTCCTGACCAAGGGCCTGATCGTCTACACCAAGGGCCGCATTGCCAACTCCGAGCTGCGCTTCTCGGCCGACCCGGCCGACGCCAGCGACGGCGTGCCACTGGTGGTGCTGATCAACGGCGGCAGCGCCTCGGCGTCGGAAATTGTCGCCGGCGCCCTGCAAGACCAGAAACGCGCCGTGCTGATGGGCACCGACAGCTTCGGCAAAGGCTCGGTGCAGACCGTGTTGCCACTGGCCAACGACCGTGCGCTGAAGCTCACCACCGCACTGTACTTCACCCCCAACGGCCGCTCGATCCAGGCCCAGGGCATCGTCCCCGACATCGAAGTGCGCCCAGCCAAGCTCACTGCCGAAGCCGACACCGACAACTTCAAGGAAGCTGACCTGCAGGGCCACCTGGGCAATGGCAACGGCGGCGCCGACCGCCCGACCGGCAGCGGCAAGCGCAAGGAGCGCCCGCAGGATGACGACTTCCAGCTGAGCCAGGCCCTGAGCCTGCTCAAGGGCCTGAACATCACCAAGGGCGAATGATCCAGCCCATGCGTTTTCTGTTGTGTCTGCTGTTTGGTCTGATGGCCAGTGCCGCGCAAGCGGCGCCGGCCGGCAAGGCCTACATGAGCATCATCATCGACGACCTGGGCCAGAGCAGCGAGCGCGACAGCCGTACCCTGGCCCTGCCCGGCCCGGTGACCATGGCGATCATGCCTGACACCCCACATGCCACAGACTTTGCCCGTCAGGCACACAAGGCTGGCAAGACGGTGATCCTGCACATGCCCATGGACCCGGCCACCGGACCCTATGCCTGGCACCCAGGTGTGCCGATTGAAACGCTGGCCAAGCGGTTGGACATGGCGTTGAGCAAAGTCCCGTGCGCTGTTGGCATCAATAACCACATGGGTAGCCGCATGACTGCCCAGGACGAGGCGATGGCCTGGTTGATGGCCGAACTGCAACGTCGTCACCTGTTTTTCGTAGACAGTCGCACCAGTGCCGCTACCGTGGCGGCGGCGCACGCACAGAAGATGGGCCTGGCCCATGTATCACGCGATGTATTTCTGGATAATGAGCGGTCGCTCGAGGCAATCGAACATCAATTGCTCCAGGGTATCGTCCTTGCCCGCAGGCAGGGCTCGGCAGTGCTTATCGGCCACCCGTATCCGCAGACACTGGCGGTACTGGCGCGCGAGCTGCCCCGGCTGAAAAGCCAGGGCATCGAACTGATCAGCCTGGAGCAGATGATTGCCGAACGTGGCAACCAGACGATGCCTGCGCATCGCAGGCACCGTGCAATTGCCCCAGCTGGCCAGGTCAGCGGAACGGAATGATGCCTCTGGCCTGCTCAAGGGTCAGTTTGCCGCGATGCAACCGCTGACCCGCAATGGCAGCCAGGCGGCTACTTAGCCGACGCTGGCTCCAGGTCTTGAGATGGCCCACGGTAAAGTCCTCAGCGTTGGCATCATGTGTAGGCAAATGAAAATGCGCAGCCCAGAGGTTGCGTTTGCTTGGCAGGCGCACAATACGGTATTCATCAAAGACGCTACCATCCTGCATGGTCTGCCTTGCGGTGTATTCGACCCGGATCAAACCTTCGCCATGCAGGAAGCGCAACGCTTCAGCCGAAGGATATTTGGTATCGGTATACAGTGTTGTCAGTTGCAGCCTCTTCTCGTGGCGTAGGGTATCGGCGTCACGCTCAAGGCTTCTTATCAGCGCATCGTTTCCTCCGGCATCGCGCACCACATCAACCGCCTTGTCCAGTCTCTCCAGCTGCTGGTCAAACAACTGGGCAAGCAAGGTGCCTTTGATATCGTTCTCGACATAGTCACTGGCCTTGGCTCGCACAGTGTTACTATCATCCAGCAAAGCCTGGACCCACATCGGCAAGTCACTCGACGCGCTATCTTCGGTCAAGGATGGGTGCTTGCTGACACGCTGCACCCACTGGCCCTCCACCAGGTCAAAAGTCGCCAGCACCTCCTCACTGAACGCTTCGCGCACCTCGACGACAGGCTGGCCGTCGATCTCGACCTGCGTGCCGATCATCAGCTGGCCCTCGCGGTTGCGCACCACCCGCTGTTGCTCGGTGGAAACCAGATACGGTACACGTTTGCCCACCGCATCAACGGCTGGCTGCTGCAGCGCGGCGACCAGGCGCTGTCCCGCATCATGCTTCAATTGCTCGACATGCTGACGGTACCGCTCAAGCATGGCAGGCTCTATCAGCTCGCCGCCATCACGCAGGATTCGAGCACTGTTGAGTAGTGCAGCAGAGTACTCATCCCATGCCTCCTGCAGGATCACCACCTGGTCTTCTGCCGAAAGATTGGCCATGTCCAGCTCACCGTGCGCATCAGCCGCACTGCGCAGGGACAGCCCGACCAGTTCTTCCCGATAGGCAGCAACCGTCTGCTGGCCAGAAGCTGCGTCCAGGTGCAACGCCAGTTCCGCGAGGTTTTGAACCTGGTGGAAACGCAGCTGGATCGTGGTGAATCTGCGTTCACGGATCAACTGCCCCACTGTTTTCTGGTGCTCGGGAATGACCGAGGATATGACCAGATCATCCGGCGAACTGGCCAGCAAGTCATCCAGTACGATGCCCATGGCGAGCATGCGATCCTGGTATTCGGCAACGATCGCCAAACGATCGCGAAGCGCGGCGTATTGTTCACCAACTTCTGCCAAGGGCTTACCATCAACGTTACTTTGCAGCACGCTCAGCTGAGGGTAGTCGGCAAGGATCCAGAACTCGTTATAAACGAACTGGCTGTCGCGAATCAGGTCGACTCGGCTCGTGGTCTGATGCTCTTCAAGCACAGGGTCCCAGTCACCTTTCCTGCGCTGGGTCGCATATTTGGCTTCTGCCATGGCCGATAAAAGCTCTAGCCGATCCTGACCTTTGCGAACGGCTTCTTCCAGTGAAGTCGCCGCCAGTTCCCGCGCTTGCACGATACGAGTCTTTAGCGTGGCGATTTTTTCGTCATACTTGAGCGCCAGCGATTGCAAACCCGACAGTTCCTCGGTCGCCGGTGCCGAACCGATCTGCGACTGCAAACCACTGCGCAAGCGCTGTACGGTTTCAAGCTCGCGCCCAGCGGCGACAACATCAGAGCCTGCGCTTGCCACGTTCAACCTGACGTTTGCGATTTCAGTGTCCAGGCGCGCAATTTGCGTATGCATGGCGTTGAACCGTGCGGCAGTCCGAGCTGCGCCGCCCGGGGCGCCCCCGGCAAGGCGTAACCCGTTATCGATGCGCCAGACTCCATTGATGAAGGTAAGCCATGGCCCTGGTGCGCCTGTGCCATCAACTACCCGAACACCCTGCGATAAAACCTCCACGCGGTAGACGTCACCCGACATGGCGGCATAGTAGTTGCCATCGATGCGATACAACCCCGCGTTCACACCCTCAGGCAGGGGCTGCAAACCATTGATCGACACCTTCGAGCGCATGGCTTGCAACTGCTTGCGCTGTGCCGGCGGCAACCAGTTGAAGCCGTGCTGGCCGCGCCACGAAAAGTCTATCGCCTGGCCGACCAAGGGGATGAGTGCCTGCTCGACGGGTTTGACAGCCACTTCGCCGAACGCCCCTGTCTGCGCTCGGGAGCCTTCAAAGCTCAAGGTACCAAGCAAGGCCTCGGGAGATACTTCAATATTCGGTTGATGGGCGTGCAGCAATACCATCGAAAGGTTCAGCAACAGATCGGCAATGGCAGCAGGCCGGTCGAAATCGCTGCCCTGCTCCAGCGCCATCAGGTCATGCTGCAACGACGTTAGCAGCTGCAAGAGCCAGGCTGCTGTAGCAACCGGGCCGCGCACCGCCAAGGTCGCTACATCGAACAACAGCCAGGCCCCCTCAGTCAGGAGCGCCCAGCGGCTTTCGGCAGTGGAAACGGATTGCAGGTCTGCCAGCTCGATCAGCAAATCAGCATTGGCCTTGTACAAACGTTCGTCGAGGTCGTTGTGCCAGAGCTTGATGTCGAGCACCGCCGGGGCAGGGCGCTCGGGCAACGCATACGGGTCGATGCCCAGGCTGACAATATGCGGCTCGGTGAAGCCACCTTGCTGGTAGATGCTCCTGGCGTCTGGCTCCATCCAGTCGAGGATGCTGGCTTGCAGCAACGACGACTCTTGCACGTGTTCAAGCAATGCGGCGAGGCTCGCATACTCGCGAACGGTGTCCTGCCGATACAACGGCCGGTACAACAACACCCTACGCGGCTCGGCACAGAACAGGACATACATGCCACGTACCGCGTCTTTGTGCGTAGAGGTGCTACTGCGCCTGAATGCCAGGGGGAAAATGGTCATTCTAGGCGTCTGTGGGTCCACATGGCCCGCGCAGAAATCAACCACGCACTGCAAACCGGTTTCGGACACCTTTTCGTCCAGCTTCCCAGCCAGGGCGCTCGCCAGTAATGCGCTTCGCCATTCCTTGCCAAAGCGCATCACACGCTCGGCCCGCCCGTTAGTATCGTTCAGCCGAGCAGCCACGTAGGTCGGATACTGGCCTCCGATATCGAGTTCAGTCACCAGCTGTGCAGCGGCCTTTGCAGTCAGCCAGGCCGGGCTTGCTTTGCCGTCCTGGCGACGAATCTGTTTGATGAAAGCCCCCTTGAGCGAAGCAAGGTTGCCGATGGCGAACTGTGTCAGGGTCTTGCTGCCAACAAACACCAAGGGCTCACCACCACCTGCACCTGTCGCCGCCCCGCCCGGTACCCCGTTGGCGCGGTATAAGTCCAGCATCAGGTCATCGGGAGAGGTGTCATCGCCATGGTCCTCGGCGATCCGCTCACTCAACTTTTGGCTGGCGTACTCCGTTAATGGCTGGATGCCATCCAGCGCTGACACGCCATCGGCATCCATGTGGTGCAGCGCCAACTGCAGCAAAGCAGCACACCATGCAAAACTGTCCTGCGGCGCACTGGCCGTAATTCCCGGAGGTGGTACAACTGCTGCCGTCTCGTCCTCATAACGGAGGAACCAGGCGGCTGGATCGCTCAACCGGGCGTAGCACCGCTCAAGCTCGTCGATATCGGCAAAATTTTCGTGACGTAACAGCTCAAAGCGTTCGAACATGCCGTCGAGAAGCAGCGATACCTGTTGGGCAAACACGTTGCCCTCAACACTGCAGCGGGCCCAGCTGAGACTGTCGAAGCTGTAGCGCTGGGCCAATTCGTCGCGCAAGCCTTCGCCGAACGCTGATAACGAGGCAAAACTACGGACAATGCCCGACGGGGCGCACCACAACACCATCTGACGGGCATCGGACTCCCCCAGCACCAGCAGGCTGCTGAGCTTCTCCTGAAAATGCAGCGACCCACTTTCCAACTTGGCTTGCACAACAAACACCAGGGGCTGATCCTTGCCACCGCTGATCAAGCCGCGCAAGCAAGCCTGCTCCTCTTTGTCCAGACCTTGCAACGGTAGCCCGCGCAACAGGGCGGTGCGCAGCAGCAATTGCAACCAGCTGTCCCGGCTAACGCCAGCGCTACCCTTGGCCCGCCAGTAGTCCAGCTGCGCTTCACAGAACCGTTGCGGCAACTGTTCAAGCAGTTCATTGAGCGGGGCCGACAAACCGGCCAGTTGCCGCGTGGCAAATTCGCTGTCGGAGCCGGCGAAGCGGTAGTCTGCCGTCAAGCCCAGATTGTAATGACGCTCGCCGATTGGCTCCAGATCCAGCTCGCCAGGACCACGCAGGGCTTCGAGCACCCTGTCGAGCAAAGACTGTGTGGTCCAATAAGGCGTGGCAGGGTCTGGGCTATCAAGCATCAACGGGTCGGCATCCGACAGCGCTGGGGTCACATAGGCAAGCCACGGCAGCTCAGCCAGCAAGACCTCCAGTAACTGGCGACTCGCCACTTGACGTAACGTCGGACGGTCGGAGAAATGCCTGGCGGCTGCGTACTGGAAGTCGAAGGCGGGATGTTTCATGTAAAGCACCTCTTGGCAAAACCAGAAAGGTGCCTTGGCTGTATCAACCGCGCGGGTTACATAATGCTTGGGCAAAAAAAAGGCCTTGCATTTGGCAAGGCCCTTTGGATATAGCTGATCAGCTGTAAACACGCCCCAGCAACTGGCGGTGGCTCTCGAACTGATCCAGCACATCGCGCACAATCTGGTCCGGAGCAAAGCCCATCAGGTCGTACTCCTGGCTACCATCGTGCAGGTACACCTCGGCGCGGTAGAAGCGCTGGCGCACTTCCGGCTCGCCCTCCACCGGCGCTTCGCTAGGCGCGGCCAGATAGCCGTCCAGGCTCACTTCATAAACGAACGGGTTGCCCTCTTCCATCATCACCCGCAGGCCCATCATGTTGCGCGACTGGCCGACACGGGTTTCCACCTCGAAGCCCAGGGTCTGCAGCTGAGCGGCCGCTTCCTTCAGCGCGGGGCTGACTTGTTTGTCCATGAAACGCTGCACCACGGCCTGGGTCGGCTGCAGTTCCAGCTGGGTCAAGCGCTCACTGAAGCCGCGACGACCGCGGGCGGCCAGCTCGGCACGCTCTTGCTCGACCACCACATCCTGCTTCATGGCCTTGTACAGGCCGAACATGAACAGCACCAGCACCACCGAGAACGGCAGGCCCGCAAGCACCACCATGGTCTGCATGGCCTCGAAGTTACCGGCAAACAGCAAACCGATGGTGACCAGGGTGATGACCACCGACCAGAACACCACCATCCAGTGCGGGGCGTCTTCGTCTACCTTGCCGCCTTTGCACGACAGGTTGGCCATCATCACCGCGCCGGAGTCGGCCGGGGTGAGGAACAGCACGAAGCCGACGAACACCGCTACACCGATCACGATCTTGGCCGCCGGGAAGTACTCCAGCAGCTGGTAGATCGACATCGACGGCTGCTCCAGGGCGGTCTTGCCCAGCTCCACGGCGCCCTGGTTGATCACCAGGTCCAGCGCGGTGTTGCCGAAGATCGACAGCCAGGCCAGGGTAAAGCCCAGTGGGATCAGCAACACGCCACTGACCAGTTGGCGCACGGTGCGGCCCTTGGAGATACGGGCAATGAACATGCCGACGAACGGACCCCAGGAGATCCACCAGGCCCAGTAGAACACGGTCCACAGGCCCAGCCAGCGCTCGGACTTGCCGGTTTCGCCTTCATAGACGTAGAGGTCGAAGGTTTTCAGCACGATGCCGTTGAGGTAGTCGCCGATGTTCTGCACGAAGCCGTTGAGCAGGTGCAGGGTTTCACCGCCCAGCAGGACGAAGATCAGCAGGCCGCTGAACAGCACGATGTTCAGGTTGGACAGGCGGCGGATGCCGTTTTCCACACCCGAGACCGCAGCCACGGTGGCAACGCCGGCCATGACCAGGATCACCACCAGCAGGTTGGTCTTGCTGTGGTCCATGCCGAACAGGTATTCCAGGCCGGAGGCCACCTGCATCGAACCGATGCCCAGGTTGGTCACCAGGCCCAGCAGGGTGACGAACATGCCGAAGATGTCCACGGCATTGCCGGCAGCGCCCTTGACCCAACGCTCACCGACCAGCGGGTACAGCGCCGAACGCAGGGCCAGCGGCTGGTTGTGGCGGTAGGCGAAGTAACCCACGGCAAGGCCGACCAGGGCGTAGATCGCCCAGCCATGCAGGCCCCAGTGCAGGAAGGTCAGCTGCAGGCCCTGTCGCGCTGCATCGAGGCTGGCAGAGGCGCCTTCCGGTGGGTTGTAGTAGTGGTCCAGCGGCTCGGAGGCGCCGAAGTAAAGCAGCGAAATGCCGATACCAGAGGAGAACAGCATGCCGGCCCAGGCGCCATAGCTGAAGTCGGGCTGGTCATCCTTGCCGCCAAGCTTGAGCTTGCCGTAGTCGGAGAAGGCCAGGTAGATGACGAACAGCAGGTAACCGCCGATTACCAGCATGTAGTACCAGCCGAAGGTGCGCGTCAGCCATTTTTGGGCCACGCCCAGCACTTGGCCGGCGGTTTCGGGTACAGCGATAAGCAAGGCAGTCAGAACGAGGATCATCAGCGCGGAGGTGAAGAACACCACGCGGTTGACCCGTACCCTCTCGGCCGGAGGGTTGGTAAGTGAGGCAGAACTCATTGCACGAATGCTCCGGGCAGTGCAGCTGTGGAGGCTAATCAGTCTTTCCCGAGCAATTGGTGGAATATCCCCACTGCATCAGGTGTTATAAAAGCACCCTTGGAAACCGTGATCCCGAATCGATACGTTGCAAAAAAACAGACAGGTGGCCTGCTGAAAATGCCACACCTCAGCCGAGGTGCGCGCATTCGTCACAGATCACCCCGCCCGCTCCAAGGGCCCGCCGCAGGGTCCATGACCGCACGGCAGAATCTGCATTTCGCATCGCTCATGCCCGTCAACGCCTTGTATTCCGGGGGTTACGCGATTTCCTGGGGTGTCAATCCGTGCTTTCTAGACCGCTTGAAAAACTGTCAATGGCACAAATTGTCGCAGAGCTTATTCTTTATTGATTGAACGTTCAATCAAAACAAAATAGACTGGCCTTCGCCGAGTCAGCCGCCCGTCGTCTGCTCGCAGGCCTGAGGAGATAGCAAGATGCCCAAGGTCGGTATGCAACCCATCCGCCGCCAGCAGTTGATCGAAGCCACGTTGCTGGCGGTCGATCAGGTCGGACTGGGTGACGCCAGCATTGCGCTGATTGCCCGTTTGGCCGGTGTGTCGAACGGCATCATCAGTCACTACTTTCGGGACAAGAACGGCCTGATCGCAGCGACGATGGGTTACATCATGAACATGCTCAACGAAGGCGTCAGAGCACGTCGCCAGGCCCTGACGGACGACAGCCCGCGCGCCCACCTGAAAGTGATCATCGAGGGCAACTTCGATGCCAGCCAGGTGAACGGCCCGGCGATGAAAACCTGGTTGGCCTTCTGGGCTTCCAGCATGCACCAGCCCGATTTGCACAGGTTGCAGCGGATCAACGACCACCGCTTGTATTCCAACCTGTGCTGCCAGTTCCGCCGCGCCCTGCCGCTCTACCATGCGCGCAAGGCAGCCCGCGGCCTGGCGGCTTTGATCGACGGCTTGTGGCTGCGTGGCGCCCTGTCGGGTGATGCATTCGACACCGACCAGGCGATACGGATTGCTTACGAATACATGGATCTACAACTGGCTAAACAGCACACCCTGGGTACAAACGACCAGGCCGCTGAACAAGCGCGTACGGCCCTGGCCAACCCGGCAGGAGCGTGACGCGCAAGCCAAACCACACACTGCACTTGCGAGGACACTATGGCCCGTTTCGGAACGCAAAAACTCTACATTGATGGCGCTTACGTCGACGCTGGCAGCGATGCCACCTTCGAAGCCATCAACCCGGCTACCGGCGAAGTCCTCGCCCACGTGCAACGTGCCACCGAGGCTGACGTCGAGAAGGCCGTCGAAAGCGCCGAGCGTGGCCAGAAAGTATGGGCCGCGATGACCGCCATGCAGCGTTCGCGCATCCTGCGCCGCGCCGTCGAGATCCTGCGCGAGCGCAACGACGAGCTGGCCATGCTGGAAACTCTGGACACCGGCAAGTCGTACTCGGAAACCCGCTACGTCGACATCGTCACCGGCGCCGATGTGCTGGAGTACTATGCTGGCCTGGTTCCGGCCATCGAAGGCGAGCAGATCCCGCTGCGTGAATCGTCCTTCGTCTACACCCGCCGCGAGCCGCTGGGCGTGACCGCCGGTATCGGCGCCTGGAACTACCCGATCCAGATCGCCCTGTGGAAATCCGCCCCGGCCCTGGCCGCCGGCAACGCGATGATCTTCAAGCCGTCGGAAGTCACCTCGCTGACCACCCTGAAACTGGCCGAGATCTACACCGAAGCCGGCCTGCCTAATGGCGTGTTCAACGTACTGACCGGCAGCGGCCGCGAAGTCGGCACCTGGCTGACCGAGCACCCACGCATCGAGAAAGTCTCCTTCACCGGCGGTACCACCACCGGCAAGAAGGTCATGGCCAGCGCCTCGAGCTCGTCGCTCAAGGAAGTCACCATGGAACTGGGCGGCAAGTCGCCACTGATCATCTGCGCCGACGCCGACCTGGACAAGGCCGCCGACATCGCCATGATGGCCAACTTCTACAGCTCGGGCCAGGTGTGCACCAACGGCACCCGCGTGTTCATCCCGGCTGAAATGAAGGCTGCCTTCGAGGCCAAGATCGTCGAGCGCGTTGCCCGCATCCGCGCTGGCAACCCGGAAGACGAAAACACCAACTTCGGACCGCTGGTCAGCTTCCAGCACATGGAAAGCGTGCTTGGCTACATCGCCAAGGGCAAGGAAGAAGGTGCCCGCGTACTGTGCGGTGGCGAGCGTCTGACCGCCGGTGATTTCGCCAAGGGTGCGTTCGTGGCCCCGACCGTGTTCACCGACTGCACTGACGACATGACCATCGTCAAGGAAGAAATCTTCGGCCCGGTGATGAGCATCCTCACCTACGAAACCGAAGAAGAAGTCATCCGTCGTGCCAACGACACCGAGTACGGCCTGGCCGCCGGCGTCTGCACCAACGACATCACCCGCGCCCACCGCATCATCCACAAGCTGGAAGCCGGTATCTGCTGGATCAACGCCTGGGGCGAATCGCCGGCCGAAATGCCGGTCGGTGGCTACAAGCAGTCGGGCGTCGGCCGTGAGAACGGCATCAGCTCGCTGGCTCAATACACTCGCATCAAGTCGGTCCAGGTCGAGCTGGGCGGCTACAACTCGGTTTTCTAAACCCTGTCTAGCCACGCCCGTGCCGCTGCGCACGGGCGTTCCCGCTCCCTTATCACCGCCAACACGAGGGTACTTTCATGTCCCAAGAATTCGATTACATCATCGTCGGTGCCGGCTCGGCCGGTAACACCCTGGCGACCCGCCTGACCGAAGACGCCGGCGTCACCGTATTGCTGCTGGAAGCCGGTGGCCCCGACTACCGCTTCGACTTCCGCACCCAGATGCCAGCCGCCCTGGCCTTCCCGCTGCAGGGCCGCCGCTACAACTGGGCCTACGAGACCGACCCGGAACCGCACATGGACGGCCGCCGCATGGAGTGTGGTCGCGGCAAGGGCCTGGGCGGCTCGTCGCTGATCAACGGCATGTGCTACATCCGCGGTAACGCCATGGACTTCGACGGCTGGGCAGAACTGCCAGGCCTGGAAGACTGGACCTACCTGGACTGCCTGCCGTACTTCCGCAAGGCCGAAACCCGTGACATCGGCCCGAACGACTATCACGGCGGCGAAGGTCCGGTCAGCGTGACCACGCCAAAAGCTGGCAACAACCCGCTGTTCCACGCCATGGTCGAAGCCGGCGTCCAGGCCGGTTACCCGCGCACCGAAGACCTCAACGGCTACCAGCAGGAAGGCTTCGGTCCCATGGACCGTACCGTGACCAAGAACGGCCGCCGTTCCAGCACCGCTCGCGGCTACCTGGACCAGGCCAAGAAGCGCCCGAACCTGACCATCGTCACCCACGCCCTGACTGACCGCGTGCTGTTCGACGGCAAGCGCGCCATTGGCGTGACCTACCTGGTCGGCGACAGCGAAGAGCGCGTCGAAGCCCGTGCCCGCAAGGAAGTGATCGTCAGCTCCGGCGCAATCGCTTCGCCGCAACTGTTGCAGCGCTCCGGCGTTGGCCCGCGCGCCCTGCTGGAAAGCCTCGACATCCCTGTGGTGCACGACCTGCCGGGCGTTGGCGAAAACCTGCAGGACCACCTGGAACTGTACCTGCAGTACGCCTGCACCCAGCCGGTGTCGCTGTACCCGTCGCTGCTGTGGTGGAACCAGCCGGCCATCGGTGCCGAGTGGATGTTCAACGGCACCGGCATCGGCGCCAGCAACCAGTTCGAGGCCGGTGGTTTCATTCGTACCCGCCCTGAATTCAAATGGCCGAACATCCAGTACCACTTCCTGCCGGTCGCGATTAACTACAACGGCTCCAACGGTGTGAAGGAACACGGCTTCCAGGCGCACATGGGCTCGATGCGTTCGCCAAGCCGTGGCCGTATCCAGGCCAAGTCGAAGGACCCGCGCCAGCACCCGAGCATCCTGTTCAACTACATGGCCACCGAGCAGGACTGGCAGGAATTCCGTGACGGTATCCGCCTGACCCGCGAAATCATGGCCCAGCCGGCGCTGGACCCGTACCGTGGTCGCGAGATCAGCCCGGGCGCGCACGTGCAGACCGACGAAGAACTGGACAAGTTCATCCGCGAGCACGCAGAAACCGCCTTCCACCCGTCGTGCTCGTGCAAGATGGGTACCGACGACATGGCGGTGGTCGATGGCGAAGGCCGCGTGCATGGCATGAAGGGCCTGCGTGTGGTCGATGCGTCGATCATGCCGATCATCATCACCGGCAACCTCAACGCCACCACGATCATGATCGCCGAGAAGATCTCGGACAAGATCCGTGGCCGCAAGCCGCTGCCGCGCAGCACCGCCAAGTACTATGTGGCGGGCGATGCACCGGTGAAGGGCAAGCCGATGCGTGAAGTGAAGCAGGCGTAAGCCTGCCCCGGCCTCTTCGCGGCTAAAGCCGCTCCCACAGGATTCTCACAGAACTTGAGATTTGTGATTCACCTGTGGGAGCGGGCGCGCCCGCGAAGAGGCCCACCCAGGCAATACAATGAAAGGCACCCATCGCGGTGCCTTTTGCACATCTGCAGAAACGCTTTACAGCCTGCCAATTCATCAGGTTAGAATCGATTGGCACGCGACTTGCCAGTCAAGTCCTCTTTCCGCAATACCCCGGAGTACCTGCCTTTGGATGCAAGCACCATCAACAGCCTGTTCCTGATCGGCGCATTGCTGGTGGGCGCAAGTATCCTGGTCAGTTCGCTGTCGTCGCGCCTGGGCATCCCTATCCTGGTCATCATCCTCGCTGTCGGCATGGTCGCCGGGGTCGATGGTGGCGGCATCATCTTCAACAACTACCCGACCGCCTACCTGGTGGGCAACCTGGCGCTGGCCGTGATCCTGCTCGACGGCGGCTTGCGCACGCGGGTAGCGAGCTTCCGCGTGGCACTGTGGCCGGCGCTGTCGCTGGCCACCATCGGCGTGATGATCACCACCGCCCTCACCGGCCTGGTCGCCGCCTGGCTGTTCAACCTGAGCCTGATCCAGGGCCTGCTGATCGGCGCCATCGTCGGCTCCACCGACGCCGCCGCGGTGTTCTCGCTGCTTGGCGGCAAGGGCCTGAACGAGCGGGTCACCGCCACCCTGGAGATCGAGTCGGGCAGCAACGACCCGATGGCGGTGTTCCTCACCGTCACCCTGATCGACATGATCGCCAGCGGCCAGACCGGCCTGCACTGGAGCCTGCTCACTCACCTGCTGCGCGAGTTCGGCATCGGCGGGCTGCTGGGCCTGGGCGGCGGCTGGCTGATGCTGCAACTGGTCAACCGCATCAAGCTGGCTGGCGGCCTGTACCCCATCCTGGTGATCGCCGGCGGCCTGGTGGTGTTCTCGCTGACCAACGCCCTGCACGGCAGCGGCTTCCTCGCCGTGTACCTGTGCGGCCTGGTGCTTGGCAACAAGCCGATCCGCAGCCGCCACGGTATCCTGCACATGCTCGACGGCATGGCCTGGCTGGCGCAGATCGGCATGTTCCTGGTGCTGGGGCTGCTGGTCACGCCCCACGACCTGCTGCCCATCGCCCTGCCGGCGCTGGGCCTGGCGCTGTGGATGATCCTGGTGGCACGGCCGCTGTCGGTGGTCGCCGCACTGCTGCCGTTCAAGGCTTTCCATGGCCGCGAAAAGGGCTTTATCTCCTGGGTCGGCCTGCGCGGCGCGGTACCGATCATCCTTGCGGTGTTCCCGTTGATGGCCGGCCTGCCGGACGCCCAGCTGTTCTTCAACCTGGCCTTCTTCATCGTGCTGGTGTCGCTGCTGGTGCAAGGCACCAGCCTGCCGTGGATGGCCAAACTGCTGAAAGTGACGGTTCCGCCAGACCCGGCACCAATCTCCCGTTCTGCCCTGGAAGTACACATCACCAGCGAGTGGGAAATGTTCGTCTACCGCCTGGGTGCCGAAAAATGGTGCATCGGCGCCGCCCTGCGCGAGTTGAAAATGCCCGAAGGCACGCGGATCGCGGCGCTGTTCCGGGGCGAACAGTTGCTGCACCCGTCGGGCAGCACCGTGCTGGAAGTGGGTGACATGCTTTGCGTGATCGGCCACGAGCACAACCTGCCGGCCCTGGGCAAACTCTTCAGCCAGGCGCCACAACGTGGCCTGGACCTGCGTTTCTTCGGCGACTTCGTGCTCGAAGGCGATGCCGAACTGGGTGCGGTGGCAGCTCTGTACGGCCTGAAACTCGACGGCCTGGACGCGAAAATGCCGCTGGCCCAGTTCATCCGACAGAAGGTCGGAGGCGCTCCAGTAGTAGGTGACCAGGTCGAATGGCATGGCACGATCTGGACCGTGGCCACCATGGACGGGAACAAGATCCAGAAAGTAGGCGTCAGATTCCCCGAAGGAACGCGACCCGGACCAGGATTGTTCCTCTAAACTTCGTTTCTGCCGGATCCACAAGTAGCCTGCCTATGTCACTGCGCGTGTACCTTCGCACAGCCCTCCTCGGGCTGTGTCTGTCTCTCTCTTTTGCAGCCACTGCAGCAGAAGCCCCGACCACCGCCAGCATCCAGAACAGCCTCGACAAGATCGCCGAGCGCAAGCTGCCCGAGGCCGAGCAGAAAGCCCTGCAGCAGGTGCTGGAGCAAACCCTCAGCCTGCTCGCCAGCAAGGAAGACAACGAGAAGAAGCTCGCCGCGCTGAAGCAGCAGCTGACCGGCGCGCCGAAAGAAACCAGCGACAGCCAGCGCGAACTGGCCAAGCTCAAGGAAAGCAAGCCTCAGCCGGTGGCCCAGCGGTACGCCACCCTGTCGGTGCCGCAACTGGAGCAGATGCTCAGCGAGCGCAGCACCCTGCAGGGTGAGCTGCAGAAAGCGTTGTCCGAAGCCAACAGCCTGATCATCAACTCGCAAACCCGCCCGGAACGCGCCCAGGCCGAAATCAGCAACAGCCAGGCGCGTACCCAGCAGATCAACAACATTCTCAAGACTGGCAAGGACGCCGGCAAACCGATCAACGCCGACCAGCGCAACCAGTTGAATGCCGAACTGGCCTCGCTGAACGCGCTGACCCTGCTGCGCCGCCAGGAGTTGGCCGGCAACAGCCTGCTGCAAGACCTGGGCAACGCCCGCCACGACCTGCTGATCGAGCGCGCCGCGCGCCTGGAGCAGGAAATCCAGGACCTGCAGACCCTGATCAACGACAAGCGCCTGGCCCAGTCCCAGGAAGCGGTCACCCAGCAGTCGATCGAAGCCCAGAAAGCCGGCGGCAGCAGCCTGCTGGCCACCGAAAGCGCGGTCAACCTCAAGCTCTCCGACTACCTGCTGAAAAGCACCGACCGCCTCAACGAACTGACCCAGCAGAACCTGCGCACCAAGCAGCAGCTGGACAGCCTGACCCAGGCCGACCAGGCGCTTGACGAGCAGATCAACGTACTCAAGGGCAGCCTGCTGCTGTCGAAAATCCTCTACAAGCAGAAGCAGACCCTGCCGCACCTGAAGGTCGATCGCGACCTGGCCGACCAGATCGCCGACACCCGCCTGTACCAGTTCGAAGTCAACCAGCAACGCGAGCAGATGAGCAGCCCGGTCACCTACGTCGACAAACTGCTGGCTGCCCAGCCACAGGAAGAGGTGACGCCACAGCTGCGCAAGGCCTTGCTGGAAGTGGCGATTACCCGCAGCGACCTGCTCGAGCGGTTGAACCGCGAGCTGTCGGCGCTGCTCAACGAATCGATCACCCTGCAGCTCAACCAGAAGCAGCTGCTGGACACCGCCCAGAGCCTGCGCACCACCCTCGACGAGCAGATGTTCTGGATCCCCAGCAACAAGCCGCTGGACTGGGACTGGCTGCGCTATGTGCCGGAGCGCCTGGCCGACCAGGTGGCCAACCTGCCGTGGGGCTCGGGCCTGAAGGAGCTGGGCGACGGCCTGAGCCAGCGCCCGTTGCTGTTCCTGCCGCTGCTGCTGGTGATCGGCGGCCTGCTGTGGCGGCGCAAATACCTGTACCAACGGCTGGGCAAGGTGCACCAGGACATCGGCCACTTCCGCCGTGACAGCCAGTGGCACACGCCCCAGGCAATTCTCATCAACATCCTGCTGGCGATGCCGGTCAGCCTGGGCCTGGCCCTGTGCAGCTACGCCCTGCAGATCGATGCCCGCGGTCAGAATGCCAACCTCGGTGCCGCCCTCTGGCAACTGGCCCAGGCCTGGCTGGTGTTCTACACCGCCTACCGCATCCTCGCCCCGGGCGGCGTGGCGGAAATCCACTTCCGCTGGCACAAGCCGCAGGTCGAGTTCCTGCGCGGCTGGGTGCGCCGCCTGGGCACCGTGGTACTGGCACTGGTCGGGGTGGTGGCCGTGGCCGAACATCAGCCCTCGGCGCTGGCCGATGATGTGCTGGGCATTGGCGTAGTACTGGCCTGCTACGCCCTGATGGCCTGGCTACTCAGCCGCCTGCTGCTCAGCAGCCCGGCACACCGCGACACCTCGCTGTTCCGCAAGGCCGTGGGCGTAGCCTTCACCGCCCTGCCCATCGCCCTGTTCGTGGCCGTGTGCTTCGGCTACTACTACACCGCGCTGAAACTTACCGACCGTCTGATCTATACCTTGTACCTGCTGCTGTTCTGGCTGGTGATCGAAGCCGCTTTCGTGCGTGGCCTGTCGGTGGCGGCACGGCGCCTGGCCTACCAGCGCGCACTGAGCAAGCGGGCAGCGGCCAAGGAAGGGCTGGATGGCGAAGTCATCACCGAAGAACCCACGCTGGACATCGAACAGGTCAACCAGCAGTCGCTGCGCCTTATCCGCCTGGCGTTGCTTGGCGGCTTCATCGCTGGCCTGTACTGGGTGTGGTCGGACCTGATCTCGGTGTTCGCCTACCTCAACAACTTCGTCCTCTACGAATACACCAGCGGCACCGGCGCCGCCGCCAGCATGGTGCCGATCAGCCTCGGCGACCTGCTGGGCGCACTGGTGATAGTCGGCATCACCTTTGCCCTGGCCGGCAACTTGCCGGGCCTGCTGGAAGTGCTGGTGCTGTCCCGCCTGAACCTCGCCCAGGGCAGTGCCTACGCCACCACCACGCTGTTGTCGTACACCATTGTCGGTATCGGCATCGTCAGCACCCTGTCGACCCTGGGGGTCAGCTGGGACAAGCTGCAATGGCTGGTGGCCGCGCTGTCGGTGGGCCTGGGCTTTGGCATGCAGGAGATCTTCGCCAACTTCATCTCCGGCATCATGATCCTGTTCGAGCGCCCGGTACGGATCGGCGACACCATCACCATCGGCAACCTGTCGGGCACGGTGAGCAAGATCCGCATCCGCGCCACCACCATCACCGACTTCGACCGCAAGGACATCATCGTCCCCAACAAGACCTTCATCACCGGCCAGCTGATCAACTGGTCGCTGACCGACACGGTCACCCGGGTAACGCTGAAGCTGGGCATCGACTATGGCTCGGACCTGGACCTGGTGCGCGATCTGCTGCTCAAGGGCGCCCAGGAGAACCCACGCGTGCTCAAGGACCCGGAGCCGATCGTGTACTTCCTCAACTTCGGCGAGAGCTCGCTGGACCACGAGCTGCGCATGCACGTACGCGACCTGGGCGATCGCAACCCGACGCTGGACGAGATCAACCGCTACATCAACCGCGAGTTCAAGGCGCACAACATCAAGATCTCGGTGCGCCAGGTCGAGGTGTTCCTGATGGACTCTAAGGGCGGCAAGCAGCAGCTGATTCCGATGGAGCAGCCGAAACCGGATGGCACTGCTTCGGCCTGAGTGGGCTCTAATACTTTATTCTGTGCAGAATCCCTGCGAGGGCTTCGCCCTCGTTCGCGGGCGCGCCAGCTCCCACAAGGGCCGCGCCGCTCTCAGGCACTGCGCAATACCTGTGGGAGCGGGCTTGCCCGCGAAGGGCCGCAAAGCGGCCCCAGTCCATCAATTTCTGGAGCCGGCCCCGTGAAAGCCCTCGACCAACTCACCTTCGACAACCGCTTCGCCCGCCTGGGCGACGCGTTCTCCACCCAGGTCCTGCCCGAACCCATCGCAGACCCACGCCTGGTGGTAGCGAGCGAGTCGGCCATGGCGCTGCTCGACCTCGACCCGGCCCAGGCAGAACTGCCGGTTTTTGCCGAACTGTTCAGCGGCCACAAGCTATGGGAAGAGGCCGACCCGCGGGCGATGGTCTATTCCGGCCATCAGTTCGGCTCCTACAACCCGCGCCTGGGTGATGGCCGCGGTCTGCTGCTGGCCGAAGTGCTGAATGACCAAGGCGAGCACTGGGACCTGCACCTCAAGGGCGCCGGACAGACGCCCTACTCGCGCATGGGCGACGGCCGCGCCGTGCTGCGCTCCTCGATCCGCGAGTTCCTCGCCTCCGAGGCCCTGCACGCCCTGGGCATTCCCAGCAGCCGGGCACTGTGCGTGATCGGCTCGAGCACCCCGGTTTGGCGCGAAACCCGCGAGAGCGCGGCCATGCTCACCCGCCTGGCGCAGAGCCATGTGCGTTTCGGGCATTTCGAATACTTCTACTACACCAGGCAGCCAGAACAGCAGCGCGTGCTGATCGACCACATACTGGAACAGCACTACCCCGAATGCCGCGATGCCGAGCAGCCCTATCTGGCCATGTTCCGCACCATCGTCGAGCGCAATGCCGAGCTGATCGCCCGCTGGCAGGCCTATGGTTTCTGCCACGGGGTGATGAACACCGACAACATGTCGATCCTCGGTATCACCTTCGACTTCGGCCCATACGCCTTCCTCGACGACTTCGACGCCAACTTCATCTGCAACCACTCCGACGACCGTGGCCGCTACAGCTACGCCAACCAGGTACCGATCGCCCACTGGAACCTCAGTGCACTGGCCCAGGCGCTGACCACGGTGATCGAAGTAGAACCGCTCAAGGAAGCGCTGGGCCTGTTCCTGCCGCTGTACCAGGCGCACTACCTGGACCTGATGCGCCGGCGCCTGGGCCTGACCACCGCGGAAGAGGACGACATGGCGTTGGTAGAGCGCCTGTTGCAGTGCATGCAGAGCGGTGGTGTGGACTACAACCTGTTTTTCCGCAAGCTGGGCGATCAGCCCTTAGCCGAGGCGCTGAAGGTGGTACGCGACGACTTCATCGACCTGGCCGGTTTCGACGCTTGGGGGGCGGACTACCTGGCCCGCTGCGAACGTGAAACGGGCAATGCCGAGGGTCGGCGGGAACGGATGCACGCGGTGAACCCGCTGTATGTACTGCGCAATTATCTCGCACAGAAAGCCATCGAAGCGGCCGAAGCGGGGGACTACAGTGAAGTGCGACGGCTGCATGAGGTGCTGAGCAAACCCTTTGAAGAGCAAGCCGGAATGCAGGCCTACGCCGAGCGGCCACCGGAATGGGGCAAGCATCTGGAAATCAGCTGCTCTTCCTGATTAACACCGAACCCTGTGGGAGCGGGTTTACCCGCGAACACCGGCGCAGCCGGTGCCAGCCACCGCGTCCTATTCTTCGCGGGTGAACCCGCTCCCACAAGGAATCGTGCAAGCCATACTGGAGATGAAATGTCCGACCCACTGGTAATCCCCTGCCCCCACTGCAACGGCCTCAACCGCCTGCCCGCCGAGCGCCTGGGCGACGCGCCGAAATGCGGCCGCTGCAAACAGGATGTGCTGCTGAGCACCCCCTTCGAACTTACCGAAGCCAGCTATGCCAGCCAGATCAAAGGCGACATGCCGCTGCTGGTCGATATCTGGGCCGACTGGTGCGGCCCGTGCAAGTCCTTCGCCCCCACCTTCGAACAGGCCGCCCGCCAGCTGTCTGGCCGCTGCCGCCTGGCCAAGCTCGACAGCGAAGCCAACCGCAACCTGGCCGGGCAACTGGGCATTCGCTCGATCCCCAGCCTGCTGCTGTTCAGGAATGGCCGTGAAGTCAGCCGCCAGGCTGGGGCGTTTCCACTCCAGTCGTTGCTGGATTGGTTGCGTAGCCAGGGGGTCTAAGCGTTCTCTTCGAGCAGCGAATGCAACTCGACAAACTGCTGGGTCAGCTTGTGCTTGGGCTCCAGGTGAATCAGCGGCAGGCTGGCATGGTGCGACTCACGCATTTTCACCGAGCTACCCAGGTACACCGGTAGCACCGGCAGGCCTTCTTCCAGCAGTTCGTCAAGCATCTGCTGCGGCAGGCTGGCGCGGGACTGGAACTGATTGACCACGATGCCTTCGACCATCAGGTCTTCGTTGTGGTCTTCCTTGAGCTCTTCGATCTCAGCCAGCAGGCCGTACAGGGCCTGGCGCGAGAAGCTGTCGCAGTCGAAAGGAATCAACACGCGATCGGCGGCGATCAGCGCGGAAACCGCATAGAAGTTCAGTGCCGGCGGGGTATCGATATAGATCCGCTCGTAGTCCTCGTCCAGTTCGTCGAGGAGCTTACGCAGCTTGTTGATCTTGTGCTTGGCCTCCAGTTTGGGCTGCAGGTCGGCCAGTTCAGCCGTGGCGGTGACCACGTGCAAGTTGTCGAACGGGGTTTCATAGATATCGACCTTGTTCTTCTTGCTGAACGGCCCGCTGGACAGGCTCTGCTTGAAGAAATCGGCAATTCCCATGGGGATCTCCTCGCCGGTGAGGCCGGTGAGGTACTGGGTCGAGTTGGCCTGGGCATCCAGGTCGATCAGCAGTGTCCGGTAGCCTTCATTGGCACTGACCGCCGCCAGGTTGCAGGCAATGCTCGACTTGCCCACGCCACCTTTCTGATTGAACACCACGCGCCGCATGATTGACCTCCGTGTATCAACGAATGCCCGAGTATGTGGCGCCGCTGCGGCAATGGCCAGTGCCATTTGACCGGGAGCGACAGTCTTGTGCTGCCGGCGATGTGGCCAGATCAGGGCAACTACACTACCCCGCCAGCCACCTGCCCCGTAAGCAACTCCGCAAATGCCTTGGCCATCACCGAATTGCCCCGCTCGCGCTGCACCAGCCATACCGCCGACATCGCCCCTTCATCCAGCAGCGTGCGATAAACCACCCCCTCGATGCGCATGCGCTGAAACGACGCCGGCAGCACCGATACCCCAAGCCCTGCCGACACCAGCCCGATGATGGTCATCGCCTCCCCCGCCTCCTGAGCAAAATGCGGGCTGAAACCCGCCTCGCGCGCCAGGCTCAGCAACTGTGCATGCAACCCGCTGCCATAGCTGCGCGGGAAGAACACGAACGGCTCATTGGCCAGGGCGGCCATGTGCACGCCATGCTCCGTGCCTTCGGCCAATGGATGCGAGGCATTGATCACCACCACCAGCGGCTCGCGAAACAGCTCGGTGACCACCAGCCCTTCTGGCAGCGGCATCGGCCGCATCAGCCCGACCTCGATGGACTCGTCGAACACCCCTTCTGCCACGTCGCGACTGCTCATTTCCTTGAGGTTCAGGTGCACCGCCGGGAAGCGCTGGCGAAACGCGTGGATGGCCTTGGGGATCTTCGAGGTGAACGGTGCCGAGGAGGTAAAGCCGATCTTCATCTCCCCCAGCTCCCCCAACTGCGCACGCCGGGCGACATCGGCGGCCTTTTCCACCTGCGCCAGCACCAGGCGGGCTTCCTCGAGGAACAACCGCCCCGCCTCGCTCAGCTCGACCCGACGGTTGGTACGCTCGAACAGCCGGGCCCCCAGCTCCTGCTCCAGCGCCTGGATCTGCTGACTCAAGGGTGGCTGCGAAATGCCCAGCTGCTGGGCGGCGCGGCCAAAATGCAGCTCTTCGGCCACGGCGATGAAGTAACGCAAATGGCGCAGTTCCATGATCAGCTCCGAACAGGTCGTAAAACATCTCAAATAGGTCGAACAATATATTGGATCTAATCATTAGCCAGCTATATGCTTTTTTCATTGCGCCAGAGGTACCCGCCCGTGAAAACTGCTGTAGCTCCCCTTTCCAACGAGCCCGAACCTGCCCCGCTGAACGAAATGTGGATCGAAAAAGGCACCCCCGCCTTCATGAAGACCGTGCTGGCGCTATTCAGCGGCGGCTTCGCCACCTTCGCCCTGCTGTACTGCGTGCAGCCGATGATGCCGTTGCTGTCGAAGGAGTTTGCCATCAATGCGGCGCAGAGCAGCCTTGTTTTGTCGGTGTCCACAGCCATGCTGGCGTTCGGCCTGCTGATCACCGGCCCTATCTCCGACCGCATCGGGCGCAAGCCGGTGATGGTGTTTGCCTTGGTCTGCGCGGCCCTTTCCACCCTGGCCAGCGCGGTGATGCCGAGCTGGGAGCTGGTACTGGCTACCCGCGCCCTGGTCGGCTTGTCGCTGAGCGGCCTTGCGGCTGTGGCGATGACCTACCTGAGCGAAGAAATCCACCCGCAGCACATCGGCCTGGCCATGGGCCTGTATATCGGCGGCAACGCCATTGGCGGCATGAGCGGGCGCCTGATCACCGGCGTGCTGATCGACTTCGTCAGCTGGCACACGGCGATGCTGACCATCGGCGGCCTGGCCCTGGTGGCGGCGCTGGTGTTCTGGAAGGTGCTGCCCGAATCGCGCAATTTCCGCCCGCAGGCGATGAACCCACGCAGCCTGCTGGATGGCTTCGTCATGCACTTCAGGGATGCCGGCCTGCCCTGGCTGTTCCTCGAAGCCTTCCTGCTGATGGGCGCCTTCGTCACCCTGTTCAACTACATCGGCTACCGCCTGCTGGCCGAGCCTTATCACATGAACCAGGCGCTGGTCGGCTTGCTGTCAGTGGTGTACCTGTCTGGCATCTACAGCTCGGCGCAGGTCGGCGCACTGGCTGACAAACTGGGCCGGCGCAAGGTGTTCTGGGCCAGTATCGTGGTAATGGCGGGCGGCTTGCTGATGACACTGGCCAGCCCGCTGGTGATGGTTATCGTAGGCATGCTGGTGTTCACCTTCGGCTTCTTCGGTGCGCACTCGGTGGCCAGCAGCTGGATTGGCCGGCGGGCGCTGAAGGCCAAGGGGCAGGCGTCGTCGCTGTACCTGTTCAGTTATTACGCAGGGTCGAGCGTGGCCGGGACGGCGGGCGGGGTGTTCTGGCACCAGTGGGGCTGGAATGGCATTGGGCTGTTCATCGGCAGCCTGCTGGCGGTGGCTCTGCTGGTGGCGTTGCACCTGAGCAAGCTGCCACCAAAAACTGCTTGAGGCCCATTCGCGGGTAAACCCGCTCCCACAGGGACCTCGCTACATATGAGAGCAGCGCTGTACCTGTGGGAGCGGGTTCACCCGCGAAGAGGGCCAGTGGCTCAGTTGATGATCTCAACCATATCCACATCAACCTCCCGGCTCATCAGGTGTTTCTCTACCTCACCGGTCAGCTTGACCTTGGTCTTGTCGTTGAACGGCGTCGGCGGCAGGTCTTCGTCGTCGATTTCAACGGTGATGGTGCCGGTACTGTCCTTGAACTCGTACTTGTCGTCGTTGTTGATCTTCTTGGTCACGAAGCCTTGCAGCACCACTGGGGTGTCGTCGGCAGCATCGTTGGCCGCAGCTACGGTGGTGACCGACTGGGCGCCGGGGCCGGTGTAGCCGGCAGCCAGGGCGGCAGTGCTGAACAGAGGGGCGAGGATCAAGGCGAGGTAACGGATTTTCATGGGACAGGTCCTGATTCGATTTCGATGGAAACAGCCTACCGCTGCTGGCTGAAGCCAACCTTAATCAGCACTGGCCTCATCCAGCGCCAACCCCAACTGCGCCTGCAGCCGCTCCCCGACAACTTGCAACTGCAAACTGCGGACCTGCGCGCCGTCAAGCTCCAGCGCATGCAGCCACCCCAGCAGTGGCGCAGGCTCGCCCTCGAGGCTTACGTCCACCTGACCGGCCCGTGCCTGCAACCCGGTAATTTGCAAACCGGCGGCCAGTGCGCGCTCGTTCAGAACAGCGGGTGTCAGCACCGTCACCGCTTCCCCGGCCAAGGCCGGGCCTGTCGAAACCCGTTGCAGATGCCCGCTGAGCTTCAGCTCATGCGCATGGGCGAGCTCGGCCTGTTGCGAGCGCTGCTTGCCGGGTACCCAGGCAAACTGCCAGAGCAGGACCATGGCCAAACTCCAGAGTGCGGCCAGGATCACGGCCCTTCGATCACCGGGTATCGATTGCCATTGGCCTATCAAGGCCTGCTCAATCCACCGCATCAGCGAATCTCCCTGAAAGTCAGGGTCGCGCGCACAACCTGCTCGACCTGCCGGGCTTGATCCATCAGCACGGCAGGGGCCCGCTGGCGCAAGCGCTCAAGGTCATCGAAACCTTGCGCAACCACTTCCATGCGCCACCCTTCACTGGGACTGGACACAGCCCGTTCAACCGTGATGTTCCCGGTTTCCACCAATTGCTCCGTGAAAGAAACCAGCCCCTCGACGGTAGTCTTCTCCCGGGGACGGAATTCCAGTGCCCTGATCTGTGTGGCCAGGTCACCTGCGACAGACTGCCCGGGCGCCCAACGCAGAAACGTCTGAAGATTCTCGGCATGTAGCTGTGCTGTACGTTCCGACAGCCATTCAGCACGCAGATGTTCCGCCAGGCACACCATTGCGAAGGCCAGCAGCGCTCCGCCCGCCAGGGAGGGCCAGGGCACGATCGGGCTGCGTCGCCGAAATGGCCCCTGACGCAGGTCCAAGGCCTTGGCCCGACCTTGGATGAAGGTGTGAAAGGCGCTATCGACGGTTTGGTTGTGGAGCGCCTGCCCTGCATCAGCAGGTTCGGCCGGCCGCTCCATCAGCGGCAGTTGCCGCACCAGGACCTCGGCTGCCTGGGGGCCGGCGACCAGCCAAGGCCCACCATGCCCACCCAACAACCAGCGACCCTCGAGCCACAGTGCACGGGGCTGCTCGGCGCCCAGCAGGTCGGCATCGACATGGATCCCGAGCGGGTCGATTCCCTGGCTTTTCAACAAGGCCATCAGGCTGGCCAGAACCTGACGCTCTATCACCAGAGCCCGGCGATGCCCCTGCGCATCCGGCGGGCCGAACACCAGATGCAGCGTTTCCAGCGGCGCTGCCAAATGGTCTTCGGCAGCGTAGACCAATGTTTCAGGCTTGGGCCGCTTGCCCGGCACAGGACCGATCTCGCAACTGCCCAGCATCTCCATAGGTACCACCACGATAGCAGGACCGGTGAGCGTCAAAGCCAGCTCCTCCAGTCGTGCCTTGTGCAGGCTGCCATCCGCCGCACGCAGCCACACCGGCCACCGCGCATCGGCCGCCGCAACCCCTTCCGGCAACAGGTACAGCCAATTCTCACTCATCTGCTCTTTGCTCCCGCATCGCAGAAAACACACGCCGCACCACACGAACCTGATGCGTGTCCAAATCGATCTCCAGGTCGCTGTACAGGTACATGCGCTTACCTGCCATCTCTGCCTGCACCTCCAGGCGAAACCAGCGGCTGGTCACGGCCAGCCCGCGCCTGTCCAGACCCACGCCCTCCAGTTGGGGCAGAGCCAAAAAACGTTCTACCGTGGGGTAACCCGCTTCGGGGCGCTCGCTTACCAGTTGGCTTGCCACCGTAAGCGACACCTCGGCGGACGCCGCAAGCAGTAGCGCCGGGACCGTGTTGATGTTGAGCCGCGCCTCCTTGGGCAACACCACTACCCAAGGCTGCAAACGCGCCATTACCTCAGCAGAAACACCCGGCAACGTACGCAACTGGGTTGGGTCGAGCATCGGCTGGCCAGCGAGCCCTTCCAAAGCGGGTGGTTCCACCTGCAACGAATGGCACAGGCGCTCCCAGCGCTTGAGCAGCAGCGGGTCGGGTGCCTTGCCTGCCATCAGGGCGCCGAGGTTCAAGCGGCCCGAGAGGTCCTCCAGCTGCAGGCTCAGTTGCCCCTGACCAAGGCTGAGCGCTCGGGGCTGGGCCCAGGATTGTCGAACATGAGTGACCTGCAGTACTTCGCCTACCTCACGGCGCAAGCTCGCCAGGGCATGCTGCTCGCCGGCCTGAGCCAAACGCAGCAAGCGCGACGCTTCGATCTGCTGGCTGACACCACCAATCAGCAGTTGATGGCTGCGCAACATACCGGCTGACAGCAACGTGAGCAGCGCCATGACAAGCAGCACGGTGATTAGCGCCAGCCCCTTTTGACGTTGCCCCCTCATGGGCTGGTGCCTCCCAGCGGCAGTACCCGCCGGATCTGTTGAAAACGCCTGGTCGACAGTGTCACCTCCAGCGCCTGCGGTGGCACCGGCCGGCGCTGGGCCATTGGCCAGCGCGCCTGCCAGCCGCTACCGGGCACGTGCAGACGCCAATGCAGCTCGCCTACACCTTCGAGCAAACGCTGCGGGCGTGGCTGACCTTGCCCCAGCGTGCGTCGCTGGCGCCACAGCACGCCGTCTTCGAGCCAGTACTCGACAACCCTCAGCTCGCTGCGCTTGAGCGCTTGGCTGCCTTGTTCGCTGGCCAACCAATGGGCCCGAGTGCCGTTCAGCAGAATGCCGTAACCGCCCTTGCCCAGGCTCGCGGGCGCATACCCCAGCATGGCGTCGCGCTGGATCAAGCTCATGGCCCTGCCCAGCGCACGCAGCTCATCGGCCTGTGCGTGGCGTGCGTACTCGGCACGCATGAACACATCGAGCACACGCGCACTTCCGATTGCCAGGACGGCAAAGATAGCGAGCGCCAACAGCAACTCGATCAAGGTGAAGCCCCCCTGGCGGGTCATCCTGCCCGGGCTAGCGCGGCGCATCCGCCATCCCCAGCCACCCCGTGGCCTGATGCAACACCTGGCGATCCGCAGCAAGGCCCACACGTACCTGCACTTCCAGCAAGCCACCCACGCCCAGACGGCGGCTTTCGTGCAGAGTCCAGCGGTGTTGACCGAACATGACCTCCAGGCTCCGCTGGCCGGGAGCCGGCGCAGCTTGCAGGCCCAGCTCCGTCAGGTGGTTGTCGGCCACCCAGCTAGCCAATAGGCGCTCTCGAACCCCCTGCGATTGCGCCAGTACATGCTGGCTGGCCGTGGTCACCGCCACGGCCAGCACCGCGAAAATCGCCAGCGCCACCAACACCTCCAACAGGGTGAAGCCGCGTTCAGTGCACGAACTGGGGGTCATTGAGGCCATCACTCGACACGGAAACAAGGCGCACATTGTCGACCTCGAAATGCAGGGTAAACGGCGTGTGCTCGTCATTACCGTACATCAGCAGTTGCGGCGCCCCGCCAGCCAGGGCATGCGGCACAGGCAACCCATCGATCTCCAAGCGCAGGTCCAGGCCAATATCGCGATGCCTGCCGACTGCCTCCCAGCCATCCTCAGAGGCTTTGAGCAGTTGGTAGCCCTGGGCATCGATGCGAATTCCTTGCGTCAGCCCTTCCAGCACCGCCTGCTGCCGCGCGTACTGCACCAACTGGAGGAAGAGGTTGGCCTCCTGGCTGGCCACACGCTGCGGATCTCGTGCGAACGTAAACCCGGCCATGCCCATTACAATGCCCAGCAACAGCATCACCAGAAGCAGCTCCAGCAGGGTGAAGCCTCGAGTGCGGCGCGGTTTCATTCAGACCAGTTACCGATATCAGCATCCATTTCCTCACCGCCCGGCTGGCCGTCGCCGCCCAGGGAGTAGAGGTCATAGCCCTGGGTCGAACGGGTTCCTGGGCTTGCGTACTGGTAATGCGAGCCCCAGGGGTCGGTTGGTGTGCTCTTCAGATAGCCTTGGGCACTCCATTGACGTGGCAGTGGCGCCACCGTGGGGCGTTTCACCAAGGCGTCCAGCCCTTGCGCGGTTGTCGGGTAGCGGCCGTTGTCCAGACGGTAGATTTCCAGTGCGGTGGAAATTGACTGGATATCGGTGCGAGCTGCGGTCAGCTTGGCATGGTCGGGACGGCTCATGACGTTGGGCAGCACCAGCGCGCCAAGAACCCCCAGGATAATGACCACCACCATGATTTCGATGAGAGTGAAGCCGCGTTCGGCGCGGCGTGATGAACGCATGGACATGTCAGTTGACCAGTTGGTTGAGGTTGAGGATCGGCAGCAGGATGGCGAGCACGATGAACAGCACGATGCCCCCCATCACCAGCAGCATCAGGGGCTCACAGAGGCTCACCAGCAAGGAAATACGCCCTGCCAGTTGTTTGGCCTGAAGGTCTGCGGCACGTTCGAGCATGGTGTCCAGCTCACCGGCGCGTTCGCCGCTGGCGATCATGTGCAGCATCAGCGGTGGCAAGGCTTCGCTGCGTGCCAGGCAGTTGGCCAGCGTGGTGCCCTCGCCCAGCTCACGGGCGGCCCGCAGCAGGCGCTCGCGTAGAATCAGGTTGCCGATCACGCCCGCGCTGATGTTCATCGCTTCGACCAATACCACGCCGCTGCGCCCCAGGATCGCAAGGGTGCTGATGAAACGGGCCGCTTCACTGGCCCGGACGAACTCGCCATATCCGGGCAGGCGCAGTGAAAAGCCATGCCATTGCCTGCGCCGTGCCGGTTGGCGAAGGGCACAGGCAACCAGTGCGATGGCCATGGCCAATAGCGCCAGCGCTGCCAAGCCGTAATGGTTCGTGGCATCGCTCAAGGTGATCAGCACTCGCGTTGCCAGCGGCAGTTGTGCATGGTCATGCGAAAAGGCCTGCACCACGTCTGGCACCACATAGCCCAGCAGAAAACCCACCACCAGCAACGAGACAACCAGCAGGATCACCGGGTAAACCATCGCCAGCTGTACCTTCTGCCGCAGGGCCTGATGGTTCTCGCCATGCTCGGCCAAACGCTCGAGCACACCTGCCAGGTGGCCGGAACGTTCGGCAGCGGCCACGGTGGCCCGATAAACCATGGGAAATGCCTGTGGGTAATGCGCCAGGGCCTGCGCCAGCGCATGGCCTTCGGCAACCCGCTCAGCCACGCCGCGCAATACCTGACGTACGTGGCGCGGCGTACTCTGCTCGGCAACTGCCTGCAACGCCTCGGTCAACGGCACCCCGGCATGCAGCAGAGTCGCCAGCTGGCGCGTCAGCAGCGAGCGCCGGGCCAGACTCAGGGTATTGCGTGCCAGCAACCGGGCCAAAGGGGATGCCCCCAAGGGGCTCATGCTCAGCACCAGCAACCCTTGCTCGCGCAATGTTTGCCGGGCCTGGCGCGCACCCGACGCTTCCACGGTGCCTCGCTGGCGCACACCCTTTGCATCCTGGGCCTGATAGCGGAACAGCGCCATGTCAGTCCTGCCCCGTCACGCGCAGCAGTTCTGCCACGCTTGTCTGCCCCTGGCAGACACGCTGGACGCCATGCTGGAACAGGCTTGGTGTATCCACGCGGATCAATTCGAGCATGTCGTCCTGAGACGCCCGGGCATGAATCGCCTGGGCCAGCGCGGGCTTCACCACCAGCATCTCGTGCAACGCCAGGCGCCCGCTGTAACCCAGCTGGCATTCGCTACAGCCCTGCGCCTTGTAGAGCCGCGGTGGCAATTCGGCCGGGTGGCCCAGGACGCTCGCCGTGGCCTCGTCCACTTCATGTTCGACCCGGCAATGGGGGCAAAGCCGTCGCACCAGGCGCTGGGCCATGATCCCGGCCAGCGAAGATGCGAGCAGGCAAGTATCGATGCCCATGTCGGCAAGGCGTGTGATTGCGCCCAGAGCGCTGTTGGTATGCAAGGTGGACAGCACCAGGTGGCCCGTCAGCGAGGCCTGCACCGCAATCTCGGCGGTCTCCCGGTCGCGGATCTCGCCCACCATGACCACGTCGGGGTCCTGTCGCAAGATGGCACGCAGCCCCCGGGCGAAGGTCATGTCGACCTTGGTGTTGACCTGGGTCTGGCCGATGCCGGGAAGGTAGTACTCGACCGGGTCTTCGACGGTGAGGATATTGCGCGATACCTGGTTGAGGTACGAAAGCGCGGTGTACAGCGTTGTGGTCTTGCCGGAACCGGTGGGCCCGGTGACCAGGAAAATGCCATGTGGTTTCGCCAGCATGCGCATGAAGCCAGCACGCACAGAGCCGGGCATCTGCATATGGTCGATGTCCAGACGCATTGCCTGTTTGTCCAGCAAACGCAGTACCACCCGCTCGCCATGGGCGGCGGGCAAGGTCGACACCCGCACATCCACTTCGTGGCCGGCCAGGCGCAGGCTGATCCGGCCATCCTGAGGCACGCGCTTCTCGGCGATGTCCAGGCGCGCCATGACCTTGATGCGCGAAACCAGCAGTGCAGATAGCTCCCGTGGTGGCGCCAGCACTTCGCGCATGACGCCGTCGATACGCATGCGTACGCGCAGCTGATGCTCGAAGGTTTCCAGGTGGACGTCCGAGGCCCGGGCCCTCACCGCCTCGCTGAACAAGGCATTGAGCAGGCGGATGATCGGCGCATCGTCCTGTTGCTCCAACAGGTCGCTGGTTTGCGGCAAGGCTTCAGCCAGCTGCGCCAGGTCGATTTCCCGGTCCAGGCCCTGAACAACGGCCTGCGCCGCATCCTGGCCGGGGCCGTAGCAACTGGCCAGGCGCTCGGCGAAGTCGGCATCGCTGACACGCCGCAGGTGCCAGTTGCTGCCCACTACACGGCAGGCCTCGGCAAGGGCTGCCAGCGAAGTGCCTTCTCGCATCAGCAAGGCAGGCTCAGCCGCCTGGCGGTCGAGCAGGATGCCGTGACGTCGGGCAAAGCTGAACGGCAGGTCGCTGTTCATGAGCGTGGCCCTGACGCGCCGGGCAGAGCCTGCGACTCGAACATCTGCCGGGGATCTTCCGGCAGGGTCGAATCATCCGCAGCGCGTACCCCTTCGTAGGCGCGTCGTCCCGTCTCGACCAGCTCGGCCTGGCTGCGCAGAATGGTCGGGCGCAGGAAGACCATCAGGTTGGTCTTTTCCTGAGTATCGCTGCGCCACCGGAACAGACCGCCCACCCATGGGATTCGGCTGAGCAGCGGAACACCGCGCTCTACCTTGCGCACGCTGTCCTTGATCAGGCCGCCGATCACGATAATCTCGCCATCGGCGGCCAAGATGGTGCTTTTGAGCGTGCGCTTGTTGGTGATCAGGTCGTTCTCGGCCGTGCTGGGTGCAATTTCCGAGCTCTCCTGCTCGACCTCGAGGCGCAGGCTGCGCCCTTCATTGATGTGCGGGCGCACCTTCAGGCTGATACCGATGTCCTTACGCTCGACTGTGGTAAAGGGGTTCTCCGAACCACTACCGGGGGTAACGTAGGAGCCGGTCTTGAACGGCACGTTCTGGCCTACCAGGATCTGCGCCTCCTGGTTGTCCAAGGTCAGCAGGCTCGGCGTCGACAACAGGTTGCTGCGGCTATTGCTGGCCAAGGCCGAAACCAGCGCGGCAAAACGGTCCGAGCCAATGGCCAGGGCGACGCCCCCCGGCAGCTTGGTTTCCTTGCCCAGCAGGTCGGCCAGGGCAGCACCACTTTCGCTGAAGGTAACGCCGCCTTTGAGGCCACCTTTGTCGATGCCCCATTGCAGGCCCAACGCTTCATCGATGCTGCCACTGACTTCGACGATTGCCGCATGGATCAGCACTTGCGCCCGGGGCTGGTCCAGTTGTTGGATGATCTGCTCCACGCGGCTCAGCGTCTGCGGCTCGCCCATTATCACCAGAGCGTTCTGGCTGGCATCGGCCTTGACCATGGCCTCGCCGGGGAGGTCCGCGCCCAGAGCCTTGGTGCCCGGCGTACCATCGAGCCGCTTGCCCACCTCACCCAATACTTCGGCAAGCTGCTCGGCACTGCTGTGTTGCAGGCGTACCACCCGCCAGTTCTGCGAAGTGGCCGTAACCGGTACATCCAGCGAGCGGGTCAGTTGCGCAAGACGTTGCCTGGACTTGATCGGGCCCAGGATCAGAAGACGGTTACCGTTCATGTCAGCCAGTACCCGAACGCCGCTGTCCGGGCCACCGGCGGCGGCTTCGACCACCGGGAACACAACCTCGGCCTGGGCTTTGCGCAAGGTCACCAGTTCATGATCATGCCGCTGGCCACTGTCGAGCTGCAGGACCAGGTTTTCCAGGCGGTCCAGGTTGGCTGCGGAGTCGGTGATCACCAGGGCGTTGGCGGAGCTGGACGGTCCAATGTAGCCATTGCTGGAAACCAACGGCCGCAGCAAGCCGGCCAGATCGGCAGCGACACTACCCGACAGGTTGAAAACCCGTGTGGTGACCGCTGCCGGTATGGCCTCCACCTGCTGGTTTGCCCAGGCCTTGGCTTCGCTTGCAGGCAGCACCAGCAAGCGTTCGCCGTCGTTCACGGCGGCAAAGCCCTGGGCATTGAGCACCGAGTAGAACAGCCGCCGTATCCCTTCGCGATCGAGCGCCTCGTTCGAAAGGACGGTGATGCGCCCCTGCACGCGCGGGTCGAGAATGATCGGCTGGTCAAGGATCGCCCCCACCTCACGCACCACGTCGCGCACGTCGGCATCGCTCATCGCCAGTTGCCAGGTGGGTGCCTCAGCAAGCGCCAGAGCGCAGGCAAGGGTTAGAGAGGCGCCGAACGAGGCGGCGCGCAGATATCGCATCAAAGTCATTGCACCTCCCGCAACAGGCGGGCTGAGGGGTCTGAAACAGGGCGCGGGCGGGTTGCCGCACCCGTGGGCAGAAATACAGGGGGCGTATCGCTGGACAACGACACGACTTCCTCGCGGCCGTCGATCCACAGCACGATGGAACGCACATTTATTTGGCGCAGCACGCCATGGCCAGGTAACCGGTCTCCGACGCGATAGATAGCCTCGCCGCTATCGCTTCTCACTAACGCTCGGGCATCGCCCTGGCTGGAAACGAAGCTGGCCTTGAGGGCGATATCCGCCCGGCTCGACTGCCGTTGACCCGGCGCCTGAAAGCCGAACGCCAGGGCCAAGGTAGCCGCCGACAATGGTTTTTCCGGCAAAGCCGCTGTCGTCACCGGCGGGTCCTGGACGACCGGGGGCGCAACTGCGGGATAAACGCTTTCACGCCATGCCAGGCAGGCAAGCGTTACCAGCGCGAACGTCAGCCAAATCAGATACGACGAGCGCTTCATCGTAATCAGGGCAGCATCCGCCTCAGCACGCGCCGCCCGGACAGCTCATGCAAGAGCACGGCGGCGATGTGCATCGAAACGCCGAGTCCTAGCAACAGGCAAGAAGCGATGTGAGTCTTGAACCAGACGTTGTGCCAGAACGGGTCGCTCAGCATGGGCGCGATTGAGAACCAACCGAACACATCGATGACCCGATCCATCATCAGCACACCGGACAACAGCACGATAGCCGTGGTCCAGTACAAGCCCTCATGGGCGACATGAGCGATGCGCTGGTGCTTGAGATGGTCATGCGGGCTGCGTGGTTTGGGTCTGGTCAGGCGCAACAGCCAGCGCAGCATGAATATCGGAATGAACAGCGTCGTCATGGCCACATTGACGAATGCCACAAAGTGGCGTGTGGCGGGGGAGACATTCAGGTACGCCACGTAGAAACCGCTGATCAAGACCCAAATGATGACCGTGGCAGAGATCCAGTGCAGGAGGATCTGCTGCCAGCAATATTTTTGTACTTGCATAGATAGTACTCGAGGAGCCTGGCCCCACCGGAAGGGGCCAGGTCAGACGCTTTACTTCTCGGTCCAGGCCATGTTCCAGTGGGAACCAACACCTGGCTCGAACTGGGTGGCATCTGCGGAGTACTGCAAGCAGTAACCCGAGTTGGGGAACGGCTGGCACTCGTAGACCTTGCCATTCTTAGGCTGCAGCACTGTTGTGCCAGCCTTGTAGCTCGACAGCGATTCCGGGAAAACGAAGTCGTGAGACCCATCGCCAGCCGCTTTGAGCTGAACCGTCTTCTCGTCCTGCAGCAGCACCCGCTCACGCTTGTCCACACCTACGACCTTGAGGGTATGCTCGCCTTCGGTACTTTCGACATTCAGCACGAACGGCTCGGTGCCGTTGACGCTCTGGCGCGAGTAAGAAACCTGCTTCTTGTTGGTATCGAACAACCGCGCTGTCACTGTCAGGGCCTTGTTGGTCATGACGGTGAAATCCACACCACCTTTGCCATCGGTGATCGTGTATTCGGGTTTGACATCGTGCAGGTGCATCGTGGCCTGCTCGCCAGCGGCGCTTTCAAAGTGCAGAAGGTAGTTGGTCAGCCCACTTTCGGCTTTGGCGAAGATGCTGTTGGAACCCTGCACGGGCTCGATATTACCGTCCGCATCCATTTTACCGGCACGTACCAACGTCTGGGTTTCGTTGATCTGCTTGGCAAGCTTGTAAGCCCAGTTGGCAGCGATGGCTTCTTCGGCATTTTCGATCTTGATGCTTACATGGTTTGCAGTACGCTCCCCATTGGCATCGAATGCCCTGGCAGTAACTTTGTCCCCTACTTCTAGGTCACGGCTGGCGCTTATTTCAGCCAGGCGCGGCCACTCAGGGACCGGGCCGCCATCCAGTTGGATATCGACGTCAGCGACACTGTGGAAAGCCTTATCGGTATCGCCAACCTTCCAGACGGCGAGAATCACGTGCTGGCCCGAACGGTCAGCAGGCAATGTGCAGCTGTGCCTTGGATTGGTGCCGGTACCTTTTGCTGGTATCTGGTTGCTGCCATCCAACGCACAGAACGGGGTCGAATCGAATGAGTCACGGGTCAGCGCAGCGTTGGGGTTCCAATCCGCCTTGGTAATGAAGTACTCCCACGACCGCACCGGATGCGGGGCTTCATAATGCCAGTCGAACTGCATGTTACGGTCCACGACCGGGGTCAAATGCCAGCGATTGGCTGATTGCTCATCGAGTGCGGAAAAGTCTCCCCGAACACCACCACTGGCGATTTTTCCATTCTCGGGACCTTGGCTTGGAAAGCGCCCTATCACTTCGCCGACCGACCACGGTTCGTACTGGGCACCTCCGCAGTTGACGTTCAGGTTTTTAAAACCTGCATGGCAGAGCGCTGCTCGAGACGGAGGGTCAGCCAGGTAACCATGTGCATTGGCGATTTGCGCCTGCAAACCTGCACCTACGATCGCCATCCACACACCGGTGGCGACAACGCTTTTTCGCAGGGTCTTTCTTGTATTCATCACGAACTCCGAACGCATTGCTGGTTAAATGCGTAAAGGCACATTTATTGAAATGCAATGCACCTTCAGCGCGAATGGAGCGCGGAGAGTAAAGAAAACAACTTTGCGTTCATGTAGGAATAAACCTGGCAGGCCGCGGTCTTTTCTCGCGGCCTTGAGGCAATTTCCATGTAGGGACTTTCGAAACAAAAGCGTTAAAGACGCGAGAAGGGATTACTATCGATCTTCAATGTCGAGAACTTCCTCTACATCGAAAGATTCACAGCGACATGCAACTTTCTTGGTGAAACGCTGACATGTAACTTGAACAAGCCTGTTCAACATCAGGGAAATATCCCCAATCTGATGCGAACAGGCTTGCGAAAGACTCCCCGACCCGAAACCTCGGGGAGCCTCGAATCAAGCGTGATATTGCGCCGACAGCTCATGCACCGCGTTGATGAACACGCCGGCGTGCTCTGGGTCGACTTCCGGTGTGATGCCGTGGCCAAGGTTGAACACATGGCCTGTGCCGTGGCCATAGCTGGCCAGGATACGCGCCACTTCCTTGCGGATGGCCTCGGGCTTGGCGTACAGCACGGTCGGGTCCATGTTGCCCTGCAGCGCCACCTTGTCACCCACGCGGCGGCGGGCATCGCCGATCTCGCAGGTCCAGTCCAGGCCCAGCGCGTCGGCGCCGGCTTCGGCGATGCTTTCCAGCCACAGGCCGCCGTTCTTGGTGAACAGGATCACCGGCACCTTGCGCCCCTCGTGCTCGCGGATCAGGCCGCTGACGATCTTGCGCATGTAGGCCAGGGAGAACTCCTGGTAAGCCGCCGCCGACAGGTTGCCGCCCCAAGTGTCGAAAATCTGCACGGCCTGGGCACCAGCGAGGATCTGGCCGTTGAGGTAGCTGGTGACCGACTGGGCCAGCTTGTCCAGCAGCAGGTGCAGGGCCTGCGGGTTGTCGTAGGCCATGGCCTTGGTCTTGCGGAAGTCCTTCGACGAGCCGCCTTCGACCATGTAGGTGGCCAGGGTCCACGGGCTGCCGGAGAAGCCGATCAGCGGCACGCGGCCGTTGAGCTCGCGGCGGATGGTGCTGACCGCGTCCATCACGTAGCCAAGGTCTTTCTGCGGGTCGGGGATCGGCAGCGCTTCGATGTCGGCCGGGGTGCTGATGACCTTCTTGAAGCGCGGGCCTTCGCCGCTTTCGAAGTACAGGCCCAGGCCCATGGCATCGGGGATGGTGAGGATGTCCGAGAACAGGATCGCCGCGTCCAGCGGGTAGCGGTCCAGCGGCTGCAGGGTGACCTCGCAGGCGAACTGCGGGTTCATGCACAGGCTCATGAAGTCACCGGCCTTGGCGCGGCTGGCGCGGTACTCCGGCAGGTAGCGGCCGGCCTGGCGCATCATCCACACCGGGGTGACGTCTACGGGTTGCTTGAGCAGTGCACGCAGGAAACGATCGTTCTTCAGGGCAGTCATGTCGGCATCCGGAAAAAAAGTGCGGGCATTTTCTCAGACGCCAGCGCAAAAGGCACGGTCAAGGCCATGCGTTTTGTCTATTGGATGCCATGGATCAAGGATTTTTGTATACAAAAATGCCTTTGGGGCTACTTTGCAGCCCGTCGCGACACAAGGCCGCTCCTACAGGAAGTACGCGATCCCCTGTAGGAGCGGCCTTGTGTCGCGACGGGCCGCAAAGCGGCCCCATAATCAATCAGACTTCCAGGTAGTCCAGGATACCTTCAGCAGCAGTACGCCCTTCGAAGATAGCCGTCACCACCAGGTCCGACCCACGCACCATGTCGCCACCGGCAAACACTTTCGGGTTGCTGGTCTGGTGCTTGAACTTGCCCTTCTCCGGTGCCACCACGCGGCCCTGGCTGTCCAGCTGGATGCCATGCTGCTCGAACCACGGCGCTGGGCTTGGTCGGAAGCCGAAGGCGATGACCACGGCATCGGCCGGCAGGATCTCTTCGGACCCCGGGATCGGCTCCGGGCTGCGGCGGCCACGGGCATCCGGCTCGCCGAGACGAGTCTCGACCACCTTCACGCCTTCGACCTTGTCCTCGCCGACAATGGCGATAGGCTGGCGGTTGTAGAGGAACTTCACGCCCTCTTCCTTGGCGTTCTTCACCTCACGACGCGAACCCGGCATGTTGGCCTCGTCACGGCGATAGGCGCAGGTCACCGACTTGGCGCCCTGGCGGATCGAAGTGCGGTTGCAGTCCATCGCGGTGTCACCACCGCCCAGTACCACCACCTTCTTGCCCTGCATGTCGACGAAGTCTTCCGGCGACTTCTCGAAGCCCAGGTTGCGGTTGACGTTGGCGATCAGGAAGTCCAGCGCGTCATGCACGCCCGGCAGGTCCTCGCCCGGGAAGCCGCCCTTCATGTAGGTGTAGGTACCCATGCCCATGAACACCGCGTCGTACTCGGCGAGCAGTTGCTCCATGGTCACGTCCTTGCCCACCTCGGTGTTCAGGCGGAACTCGATGCCCATGCCGGTGAACACTTCACGGCGGTTGCTGAGCACGGTCTTTTCCAGCTTGAACTCGGGAATACCGAAGGTCAGCAGGCCGCCGATTTCCGGGTTGCGATCGAACACCACCGGGGTCACGCCGGCACGTACCAGCACGTCGGCACAGCCCAGGCCAGCCGGGCCGGCACCGATGATGGCGACGCGCTTGCCGGTTGGCTTGACCTTGGACATGTCCGGGCGCCAGCCCATGGCGAAGGCGGTGTCGGTGATGTACTTCTCCACCGAGCCGATGGTCACCGCACCGAAGCCGTCGTTCAGGGTGCAGGCACCCTCGCACAGGCGGTCCTGCGGGCATACGCGGCCGCACACTTCCGGCAGGGTGTTGGTCTGGTGCGACAGTTCCGCCGCGGCCAGGATGTTGCCTTCGGAAACCAGCTTCAACCAGTTGGGGATGAAGTTGTGTACCGGGCACTTCCATTCGCAATAGGGGTTACCGCAGCCCAGGCAGCGGTGCGCCTGCTCCACGGACTGCTGCGGCTTGAACGGCTCGTAGATTTCCACGAACTCCTTCTTGCGCTGGCGCAGCAGCTTTTTCTTCGGGTCCTTGCGGCCCACTTCGATGAACTGGAAGTCGTTGTTCAGACGTTCAGCCATTTTTCAAAACCTCTTTACCGCAGTTGCCAGCCTCAGGCTGCAAGCTGCAAGACGATCACTTGAGCACGACAGGCCCCGCGTACGGGGCCGTCACTTGCAGCTGTTGTTACTGCGGGTTGGCACGGGTGCTGGACAGCAGTTGCTTCAGGTTGGCTGCCTTCGGCTTGACCAGCCAGAAGCGCCGCACGTAGTCGTCCAGGTTCTCCGAGAGCTCACGCCCCCACTCGCTGCCAGTCTCTTCCACGTACTCGGCAAGGACCCGCGCCAGGTGGCTGCGATAGGCCTCCATCGCTTCACCACTGATACGCTGGATTTCCACCAGCTCATGGTTGAGCTTGTCGACGAAGGTATTGTCCATGTCGAGCACGTAGGCGAAGCCGCCAGTCATGCCAGAACCGAAGTTGTAACCGGTCTTGCCCAGCACGCAGACAAAGCCGCCGGTCATGTATTCACAGCAGTGATCGCCAGTGCCCTCGACAACAGCGTGGGCGCCGGAGTTACGTACAGCGAAGCGCTCGCCAGCAGTACCGGCGGCGAACAGCTTGCCGCCGGTGGCGCCGTACAGGCAGGTGTTGCCGACGATGGCGCTGTGCTGGGTTTCGAACGGGCTGCCGACTGGCGGCACGATGGTGACCTTGCCGCCGGTCATGCCCTTGCCGACGTAGTCGTTGGCATCGCCTTCCAGGTGCAGGTTCAGGCCGCCGGCGTTCCACACGCCGAAGCTCTGGCCCGCAGTGCCCTTGAAGCGGAAGGTGATCGGCGCTGCGGCCATACCCTGGTTGCCATGCAGGCGGGCGATTTCACCCGACACGCGCGCACCGATGGAGCGGTCGCAGTTGCAGATGTCGAGGCTGAACTCGCCACCGGCCTGGTCACGGATGGCCGGCATGGCCATTTCCACCATCTTCTCGGCCAGCTCACCCTGGTCGAACGGCGGGTTCTTGTCGACCTCGCAGAACTGCGGCTTGTCAGCCGGGATATGCGAGCTGCCCAGCAGCGGCGTCAGGTCCAGGTACTGCTGGCGCTCGGTGTCGCCTGGCAGCACGTCGAGCAGGTCGGTACGGCCGATCAGTTCGCCGAGGCTGCGCACGCCCAGCTTGGCCAGCCACTCACGGGTCTCTTCGGCGACGAAGGTGAAGAAGTTGATCACCATGTCGACGGTGCCGATGTAGTGGTCCTTGCGCAGCTTGTCGTTCTGGGTAGCCACGCCGGTGGCGCAGTTGTTCAGGTGGCAGATGCGCAGGTACTTGCAGCCCAGAGCGATCATTGGCGCGGTCCCGAAGCCGAAGCTTTCGGCACCGAGGATAGCCGCCTTGATCACGTCCAGGCCGGTCTTCAGGCCGCCGTCGGTCTGTACCCGCACCTTGCCGCGCAGGTCGTTGCCGCGCAGGGTCTGGTGGGTCTCGGCCAGGCCCAGCTCCCATGGAGCGCCGGCGTACTTGATTGAGGTCAGCGGCGAAGCACCGGTACCACCGTCGTAGCCGGAGATGGTGATCAGGTCGGCATAGGCCTTGGCCACACCGGCGGCGATGGTGCCGACGCCGGCTTCTGCCACCAGCTTGACCGAAACCAGGGCCTGCGGGTTGACCTGCTTGAGGTCGTAGATCAGCTGGGCCAGGTCTTCGATCGAGTAGATGTCGTGGTGCGGAGGAGGCGAGATCAGGGTCACGCCAGGTACTGCGTAACGCAGCTTGGCGATCAGGCCGTTGACCTTGCCGCCTGGCAGCTGGCCGCCTTCACCGGGCTTGGCACCCTGGGCAACCTTGATCTGCAGCACTTCGGCGTTGACCAGGTATTCCGGGGTCACGCCAAAGCGGCCGGTGGCCACCTGCTTGATCTTCGAGCTCTTGATGGTGCCGTAGCGCGACGGGTCTTCACCGCCCTCGCCAGAGTTGGAACGCGCGCCCAGGCGGTTCATCGCCTCGGCCAGCGCTTCGTGAGCCTCCGGCGACAGTGCGCCCAGCGAGATACCGGCGGAGTCGAAGCGCTTGAGGATCGCCTCCAGTGGCTCGATCTGCTCCAGCGCCAGCGGCTGGTCGGCCACTTTCACCTTCAGCAGGTCGCGGATCATCGACACCGGACGCTGGTCCACCAGCGTGGTGTATTCCTTGAACTTGGCGTAGTCGCCCTGTTGCACGGCGGCCTGCAGGGTGTTGACCACATCCGGGTTGTAGGCGTGGTATTCACCACCATGGACGAACTTCAGCAGGCCGCCTTGCTGGATCGGCTTGCGCGCGCTCCAGGCTTCGGCTGCCAGCAGCTTCTGGTCGCTTTCCAGGTCTGCGAAACGCGCACCCTTGATGCGGCTGGAAACGCCCTTGAAGCTCAGGCCCACCACTTCCTCGGCCAGGCCGATGGCTTCGAACAGCTGCGCGCCACGGTACGAGGCGATGGTGGAGATACCCATCTTCGACAGGATCTTCAGCAGGCCCTTGGAGATGCCCTTGCGGTAGTACTTGAAGACTTCGTCCAGGTCGCCCAGCACTTCGCCAGTACGGATCAGGTCAGCCAGCACTTCATAGGCCAGGTACGGGTAAACGGCCGAGGCACCGAAGCCCAGCAGCACGGCGAAGTGGTGCGGGTCGCGGGCGGTGGCGGTTTCCACCAGGATGTTGCTGTCGCAACGCAGGCCCTGTTCGGTCAGGCGGTGGTGCACCGCACCAACGGCCAGCGAGGCGTGCACCGGCAGCTTGCCCGGGGCGATGTAGCGGTCGCTCAGCACCAGCTGGGTCTTGCCAGCGCGCACGGCTTCTTCAGCCTGGTCGGCGATGTTGCGGATGGCCGCTTCCAGGCCGACGCTCTCTTCATAGTTGAGGTCGATCAGCTGGCGGTCGAAGCCTTCGCGCTCCAGGTTCATCAGCGAACGCCACTTGGCGGGCGAGATGACCGGCGAGCTGAGGATTACCCGCGAAGCATGCTCCGGGGATTCCTGGAAGATGTTGCGCTCGGCACCCAGGCAGATTTCCAGGGACATGACGATCGCTTCGCGCAGCGGGTCGATCGGCGGGTTGGTCACTTGGGCGAACTGCTGGCGGAAGAAGTCGTACGGCGAACGCACACGCTGCGACAACACGGCCATCGGCGTGTCGTCACCCATCGAGCCGACCGCTTCCTGGCCCTGCTCGCCGAGCGGGCGCAGTACCTGGTCACGCTCCTCGAAGGTGACCTGGAACATCTTCATGTATTGCTTGAGCTGGTCGGCGTCGTAGCTGGCCACGCCCTGATCGTCGGTCAGCGTCGCCTGGATGCGCGTGGCATGCTGACGCAGCCAGCGCTTGTACGGGTGGCGCGACTTCAGGCGGTTGTCGATGGCGTCGGTGTCGAGGATCTGGCCGGTTTCGGTGTCCACGGCCAGGATCTGGCCCGGGCCGACACGGCCCTTGGCCAATACATCCTCAGGCTGGTAGCCCCATACGCCGATTTCCGAGGCGATGGTGATGTAGCCATTGGTGGTGGTTACCCAGCGCGCCGGGCGCAGGCCGTTACGGTCGAGCAGGCACACTGCATGGCGGCCTTCGGTCATGACGATACCGGCCGGGCCATCCCACGGCTCCATGTGCATGGAGTTGTATTCGTAGAAAGCGCGCAGGTCGGCGTCCATGGTCTCGACGTTCTGCCAGGCTGGCGGTACCAGCATGCGCACGCCACGGAACAGGTCGATACCGCCAGTGACCATCAGCTCCAGCATGTTGTCCATGCTCGAGGAATCGGAACCGACGCGGTTGACCAGCGGGCCGAGCTCTTCGAGGTCGGGGATCAGGTCGTTGGCGAACTTGGTGCGACGGGCCATGGCCCAGTTGCGGTTGCCGGTGATGGTGTTGATCTCGCCGTTGTGGGCGAGGAAGCGAAACGGCTGCGCCAGCGGCCATTTCGGCAGGGTGTTGGTGGAGAAGCGCTGGTGGAACACGCAGATCGCGGTTTGCAGGCGCTCGTCACCCAGGTCCGGGTAGAAGGCCGCGAGATCGCGCGGCATCATCAGGCCTTTGTAGATGATGGTCTTGTGCGAGAAGCTGCAGATGTAGTGGTCGGTGTCGTGGGCGTTGGCCACGGAAGAACGGCGACGAGCACTGAACAGCTTGATGGCGAATTCCTGGTCGCTCAGGCCTTCACCGCCGATGAACACCTGCTCGATCTGTGGCAGGCGCTCGAGCGCCAGGCGGCCGAGCACGCTGGTGTCGATCGGCACCTTGCGCCAGCCGACCAGCTTCAGGCCAGCGGCAAGGATTTCGCGGTCCATGTTGGCGCGAGCGGCTTCGGCTTTGACCGGGTCCTGATTGAAGAACACCATGCCGACGGCGTACTGCCTGGGCAGCTCGACGGCGAAGTGCTCCTGGGCCACGGCACGCAGGAATTGATCGGGCTTCTGCATGAGCAGACCGCAACCGTCACCGGTCTTGCCGTCGGCGTTAATGCCGCCGCGGTGGGTCATGCAGGTCAATGCCTGCATGGCGGTTTGCAGAAGGTGGTGGCTCGGTTCGCCCGTCATATGGGCGATCAGGCCAAAACCACAGTTGTCCTTGAATTCTTCGGGATGGTACAGACCTGTTTTCATAGACACATTCTCACCAGGTTCACCTCTCAACGGAGGTAAATCTCTTTTTTAACAACCACTTACCATCCACGCCGATCAAACGCCAGCTTTTTTGCGGTGGCCATGGAAAACCATTGTTGCACAGCGACAGCGATGCCCACAAATTTTCATGTCTCACCATTGAAAATTTATGTCGCAATTTTGAATGTTTTTGCGCCATGCGCCGTGATAGCGGCTTGGCTCGAGTCTGAAGCGTTTCAGCCATGACTGCAAGTAAGGCTTGTGGCCGGCAGTCTGGGACAGAAAAGCCTGCCGCGTGACAACGCAGCAGGCTAGTCGAAAGTCAGTAATCGCTCAGCAACTGGGCAGCGGGGTGATGCCGCCCGGAAGGTATCAGCGGGCCGAGGCCAGCTCTTGTTGGACGCTGGCGACGGTACGTGGCCAAGGTTTACCAGCCTGGACCTTCGCTGGCAAGTTCTTGATTGCCGCAACCGCTGCGTCGCGGTTGGCGAAGTTGCCGTAAGTGACAACGTACAGCGGCTTGCCCTGCAGGTTTTTCTTGAAGTAGCGATAGTCGCCACCCTGGGCCTTGACGAACGCCTGGGCCGAAGCCTCGGAGCTGGTACCCAGAATTTGCACCACGTAATTGCCCGGTTTCTGACCGGTGTACCAGCCGCTGTTGCCGCTGCCACCGGCTGCCGGCTTCTCGACAGGCTTGGCGGCCGGCTTGGCCACGGCGACTTGAGTCGGTGCTGGCGCAGGCTTGGCAGGCGCGACCGGCTTGGCAGGCTGGGTTGCGACAGGCTTCGCTGCAGGTGCAACCGGCTGCGGTTGCGGCTGTACCGGCTGGGTCGGCGCCGAGGCTACTGGCTGGGCAGGTACCGGTGCCGGGCCTGCCGGCACACCTTGCGGTGGTGCGATGGTGGTCACGGTTGGCGGCGGGTTGCCTGGCTGCAGGGCGGTATCGCCGGCCGGGCTACCCTCTTCACCCTCGCCCATGCCCGCGGCCTGGGCCAGCGGCTCGCGCATCACCGGCTGCGACTGGCCAACCAGCGGCAATGGCATCGGCTGGGAAGAACCCGAGAACTCGATGGCCGGGTTGCCACCATTGGCCTGGCCTTCGCCAAGCGGCAGCTGGGCCTGGGCGGCCGGCGCTTCGGCAGGCGCCTTGTCACCTTTCTTCGGCATCAACACCGCGGCCGCAACGGCGACCACAACCACAGCGGACAGCGCGAGCACATGTTTTTTAGGCATCTTGAACCCCATGGATGGTCGCTTGGCCGTCGAGCGGCTGGCGATCATGGCTTCGATCAAAGTGTCACGGGCGACCTGGTTGATGTTGCCAGGCCAGCCGTCGGAGTTTTCATGGATATCGACGATCTGTTCACGGCTGAACACCTCGATGCCCCGGCCAGCACCTTCCAGGCGCTGCTCCAGGTACTCGCGGGTTTCTTCTTCACTGTAGGGGGCGAGTTCGATGATATGGAAGCGTTCTTCCTCGATATTGATCTCGTCCAGCCCGGCAATCAGCGACGGCTCACCGAACAGGAACACGTGCGGGCGCCCTTCCGGCACACCCGCCGCCAATTCCAGCAACGCTTGGAGTGCCGACTCGTCGAGTTGTTCCGCATCGTCCACCAGCAAATACACTTCCTGGCCAGTCAGTGCCAATTGCACCACCTTGGCCAGGATCGCCTGCATTTCGGCTTCGGCCACATCCAGGTTCTGCGCGACCTGGCCGAGTACGCTGGCGGCATCGCTGGCGCCACGAGCGGAAACCACCACGCTCTGCACTGCCTGCTTGTTGGTACTGGCCACCAGGGCCTGGCGCAGCAGGGTCTTGCCACTGCCCAGCGGGCCGGTGACAACCAGCATCAGCTGGCTGTAGCGCGCCAGGTGGTGCAATTGGCCGAGCACGGGCTTGCGCTGGGCCGGGAAGAACTTGAAGCCGGGCACGCGGGGTGCGAACGGATCGTGGCTCAACTGGTAATGGTCGAGAAAGGCCTCATCGGCATGCAAACTGGTCATTGCGCTGTCACAACCTCAAAGCTGGGCCACGATCGCGCGGTAATCCGCCGACAACGTGGCCTGTAGAATCTCTTTCGGATAGTCGTCGGTCACCACGGCCTCGCCCATCTGGCGCAGCAGCACCAGACGTAGGCGGCCGTCGAGCACCTTCTTGTCGACCGCCATGTGCTCCATGAAATGCGCCGGGGTCATTTCCTGTGGTGGCACCACCGGCAAACCTGCGTCCTGCAACAGGCGGATTCCGCGATCGCGCTCGGCCTGGTCGATCCAGCCAAGGCGCATGGACATCTCCAGGGCCATCACCGTACCCGCCGCCACGGCTTCGCCGTGCAGCCACACGCCGTAACCCATGTGGGTCTCGATGGCATGGCCGAAGGTGTGCCCCAGGTTCAGCGTGGCGCGCACGCCGGATTCGCGCTCGTCAGCCCCGACCACGGCGGCCTTGGCCGCGCAGGAACGGCGAATGGCTTCGGTCAGCGCCGCCGGATCGAGGGCGCGCAGCGCCTGCATATTATCTTCGAGCCAGGTGAGGAACGGCTTGTCGCAGATCAGGCCGTACTTGATCACTTCCGCCAGCCCGGCAGACAGCTCGCGCGCCGGCAGGGTCTGCAGCGTGGTGGTGTCGATCAGCACCGCGTTGGGCTGGTAGAACGCACCGACCATGTTCTTGCCCAGCGGGTGGTTGATGCCAGTCTTGCCACCAACCGAGGAATCGACCTGGGACAACAGCGTGGTCGGCACCTGGATGAAGTCGACGCCGCGCTGGTAGCAGGCGGCGGCGAAGCCGGCCATGTCACCGATCACGCCACCACCCAGGGCAACCACGGTGGTGCGGCGGTCATGCCGTGCAGTCAGCAGGCCATCGAAGATCAGCTGCAGGGTTTCCCAGTTCTTGTGGGCTTCGCCATCGGGCAATACCACCGGCAGCACCGAATAGGCGCCCAGGGTCTTGCTCAGGCGTTCGAGATACAGGGGCGCGACGGTCTCGTTGGAAACGATGGCAACCTGCCGCCCGGCGATGTGCGGCGCCAGCAGTTCAGGCTGGTCCAGCAGGCCTTCGCCAATGTAGATCGGGTAGCTACGCTCGCCCAGGTCGACCTTTAGTGTCTGCATGTATCCCCACAATGTACTTGAGCGCTGCGCTGTTCGGGCGCCCGCGCGGTAACGTTGAACCTAGCCTCGGCGCTGGTGGCCGAGAATAGTCCCGGGCTAACGGGGCGGCAACTGCTGCAAGCGCTCGAGAATATCGATCACCACCATGCGAGGCGGCCGCTCGTCGGTTTCCACCACCAGGTCGGCGATCTCGCGATAGAGCGGGTCGCGGGTTTCCAGCAGGGCGCGCAAGGTCGCCTCGGGATTGGCGGTGCGCAGCAGGGGGCGATTGCGATCACGTGCGGTGCGGCCAACCTGCTGCTCCACCGAAGCATGCAGATAGATCACGCGGCCACCCTGGTGCAGGGCCTGGCGGTTGGCCTCGCGCATTACCGCGCCACCGCCGGTCGCCAGGACCACGCCGTCGAGTGCGCACAGCTCGGCGATCATCGCCTGCTCGCGGTCACGGAAACCCGGCTCGCCTTCCTTGTCGAAAATCCACGGTATGTTGGCGCCGCATCGCAGTTCGATTTCCTTGTCGGAATCCTTGAACAGCAGGCGCAGCTCTTTGGCCAATAGGCGCCCGATGGTGCTTTTACCAGCGCCCATGGGCCCCACAAGTATCAAATTTCGCACAGAATCAACGACTCACAGCAATCGCCTGGTCACTCATGATACGCGGAGTCAGGAAGACCAGCAGCTCGGATTTTTTCTCTTGTAATGCATCGCGTCGAAACAGCCGCCCAACATACGGCAGATCGCCGAAAAATGGCACCTTGTCGACCACATTGTTTTGCGAAGTCGAGTACACGCCACCGATCACGATCGTTTCACCGTCCGTCACGCGAACCTTGGCATTGACCTCGTTCTTGCGGATCGGCGGTACGTTGTTCAAGGCATTGACGTAATCCGGCTCGTCCTTGGTCACCCTGACGGTCATGATCACCTTGTTGTCCGGGGTGATCTGCGGAGTCACCTCCAGCGACAACGAGGCTTCGCGGAACGCTACCGAGGTGGCGCCGCTCTTGCTGGTTTCCTGGTACGGCACCTCGGTACCCTTGAGGATCCTGGCCGTTTCCTTGTCGGCCGTGACCACCTTGGGCTGCGAGATGATTTCCCCGTTGCCGCTCTTTTCCATGGCACTGAGTTCCAGGTCGAGCAACACGTCGCCACGCAACAGGCCCAGGCCAATACTGCCAACCACCCGCTCCACCCCCAGGTCGACGAACAGATCCTTGCCAGGGCGCGGGCTCTCGACATACAGCGGCCCGCCCCAGCGCACCCCCAGGCTTTTCTCGTAATCGACGTTGGCCTCGACGATACGTGCCTCGATCGCCACCTGGCGCACCGGCACATCCAGCTGCGCCACCAATTGCCTCAGCTCGGCGAGGCGGTCGGCCGGCTGGTGCACCACCAGCGTATTGGTGCGTTCATCGACACTCAGGCTGCCCCGACCGGCGAGGTTGCCGTCATCTGCCAGGCTCTCCAGCAGCAATTCCGCCAGCTCGGCAGCCTCGGCGTGATGGATGGGCAACAGTTCCCGGCGCAACGGCTGCAACTGCGCATCCAGCGCCTGGCCCACACGGGCATCGACAGATTGCGCGGCAAACTCGGCCGCAGGCGCCACCAGCAGCACATTGCCCTCCTGTCGCCGGGCCAGGCCCTTGCTGCGCAGTACCAGGTCCAGCGCCTGGTCCCATGGCACATCCTCCAGGCGCAAGGTGACGCTACCCTGCACGGCATCGCTGACGACCAGGTTGACACCGGCGTAGTCAGCCAGCACCTGCAGCACCGAGCGCACTTCAACATCCTGGAAGTTCAGCGACAGTGGTTCACCCTGATAAGGCATCGCCCACGCCAGCGGGACCGGCAGCAGGGCTGCCAGTACCCATTTCATCAATGTTTTCATCGTCGTCCCGGGCCTCCTTGCCCTGGTGCTTTGCGAGCGTGATGAACGCCATGCGTTCATGCCACACGCCCGCCATGAACAGCCGTTCGCGTACTTCGACCTGGGTTCGATCAACCCTCGCCACCACCCCCTGGTCACGCCCGACCCGGTCCCCAGGGCGCACGCGATAGAGCCTGCCGGCCGCCATCAGCAGTGCTTCGTGTTCCGCCCCACGCGACAGGCTGCCTACCATCTCCAGTTGCGCCAGAGGCACGCCGCCCAACCCGCTGCCCGCCAACCGTGTCGCTCCGGGCGCAAACGGGTCGACTTGGGGCGCTGCCGTCACGCCCCTGGCCGGCATTCGCGCAAGCGTCGCAGGTTCAGGCACTGGCGCCAGCGCCTGATAGGCATCAACCCGCAACTGCAGGCGTAGCAGCCCAGGCTTGCCATCGGCCGGAGCCAGCTGCAAGTCACCGCTGCGCAGCACACGCGCCTGGCCCAACCAGTCGCCCAGCCACTGCCGCAGGGCCACGTATCGCCCCACCACTTGTAGTTCCAGCGGTACCTTGCGGAAACCGCCCTGCTGTTCGTCGTCATGTACGTCGAAGCGCTCGATCAGCAAGCCATGAGCATGCCCCGATGCCGCCAGGCGCTCGAGCAGGTCACTCATGCCCTCCCCGGCCGCCAGGTGCCAGTACGCCTCCCGCAAGCGTTGCTCGGCAATGCTCACAGAGGCCTGGATTTGCGCCAGCTCGGCCAGCTGCACCGCGCTGGCTGACTGTTTTTCGTGCAACTCGGCGTAGCGGGCCTCCTCCTGCCTCTGCTGCTGCAACGCTGCAGGCAGACGCATGGCGCAGCCCAGGCCGAACAACGTCAGGGCCAACAGCACTGGCGCCAGCTGCCTGAAGCGTTTGGAGCGCTCGGCCATGGCCAGCCAGCCGAGCACCTGTGCAGCATTCACGACCAGAACGCCGAAACGCGCGCGCCCAGCACGAATTCATCGCCGCCCGGCAGGCCCCTGATGCGCTTGAGCTCCAGGCCGACCAGCGCACTCGAACGGCTCAGGTCACGCATGAACTGCGCGACTACGGCACCGGATGTGGCCAGCCCAGTCATCTGCAGGCTGCCGTCTTCCAGGCTGAGGTCGAGCAGTTGCACCCCCACTGGCAACGCCCGCTCGAGGTCAGCCAACACCCCGGCCAGCACATCCTGGTGGGCACGCAGTCCTTCCAGCGCCGCCGCGCGTGCCAGTAGCGCCTCATGCTGCGCACGCACTTCGGCCAGCGGCTGCAACTGCTCGCCCGCCACCTCCAGGGCAGCCTGGCGCTGGGTATTGGCCAGCGCCTGCTGCTGCCCGCGCTGGCGGGCCAGCTGGTCGACCAACGTCACGCCACACAGGGCCAGCAGCGCACCGGCAACCAGTTGCCTGCGAAAACACCGCAACACGGCCTGGCGTTGCCGTTCGCGCCAGGGCAGAAGGTTCAGCCGCATCATCGACGCAACCCTCCGAGAGCAAGGGCGCATGCCAGGATCATCGCGCCATCGACGGGTTCCAGGCGCGCCACATCGGGCATCAGGCGACACGGCAAGTTCAACCGGGAGCCGAGGCTCTGCATATGGCCCGGTTCGATCGGAGAACGGCTGGCGATCCACAGGCAATCGGGCAAAGGCTCACCGGCGAGCAGGGCCAGCAGGCGCTCCGGCAACTCCCCCGTTATCGTCGACAGCCCCAGGCTCAGCTCACGCCGTTGCTGAGGCCGACTCGACTGCCAGCCATAAAGGGTGCTGCTGTGCGTCTCGATACGCAGCAGCGCCGAGCTCTGATGCCTGCCCCGCGGCAGCATGCGCCCCAAGGCAATGCTGTCGACCTCCACGGCATCCAGTTGCAACCCGGCCTCCTCGACGATGCCTTCAAGTGGCGCCAGTGCACTCTGCCGACACGCCGCCACCATCACTTCGGCGCAGCCCGGCTGAACGCGAGAGCCTCCCAGAACCTGAAAATCCAGGGCCAGGTCTTCCAGTGGGAATGGGAACAGCCGTTCGGCGTCAGCCAGCAGTTGCGCCTCCATTTCTGCCCCGCCCTGTTCCGCCGGCAGGTGGCACAGCTTGCAGATCACCTGGTTGCCCGGCAGTGCCAGCGCGACCCGGCGCTGCCTGAGGCCGCTGCGTCGGTAGGCGCGCTTCAAGGCAGCCGCCACGGCGCCAGGCTCCGCCGCCCAATCACTGCCAGGCGGTGATTCGAACGGCTCTTGTACCGAGGCAAGCACCCGACAGCGCCGGTTACGCCGCTGCAGTTGCACAATCCGAATGGTGTCAGGGGCAATTTCCACCCCCACGAGTGAACCGGCATCCTTGCCGAAGCGTCCTAGCATCGTGGCATCCTTGTTGTCTGTCGCCGCCATCTGTCGCGGCTACCTGCCTCAACCCCGCGTCAACACTAGGCCGCGCCGGCCCATCGAGGCGACGGGCAGCCTGGCCGGTAACCCGGAGAGGCGAAAAAATGCTTATAATGCCCAGCGTTTTTTGGTCCGCCGGACCTGCGTGCAATCCACTCCCAACCTGGACACCGAAAAGCCTTGATACGTCTGCTGAAGTTCTTCTGGTGGTCTTCCGTCGCAGTCATCTGCGCGCTCGTACTCGGTGTGAGCGGTGCGTTTCTGTATCTTAGCCCCAGCCTGCCCTCGGTCGAGTCGCTCAGAAGCATCCAGTTGCAGATCCCCCTCAGGGTGTACAGCAGCGACGGCAAGCTGATTGCCGAGTTCGGCGAAATGCGTCGCTCGCCGATCCGCTTCGCGGAAATTCCCCCACAATTCATCCAGGCGCTTCTGTCGGCCGAGGACGACAATTTCCTCAACCACTATGGTGTCGACCCCAGCAGCCTGATGCGCGCCGCGACCCAGCTGGTGAAAACCGGCCATATCCAGACCGGCGGCAGTACCATCACCATGCAGGTGGCGAAGAACTTCTTCCTCACCAGCGAGCGCAGCTTCTCGCGCAAGACCAACGAGATCCTGCTGGCCCTGCAGATCGAGCGCGAGCTGACCAAGGACGAGATCCTCGAGCTGTACGTGAACAAGATCTACCTGGGCAACCGCGCCTACGGCATCGATGCCGCCGCGCAGGTGTACTACGGCAAGTCGATCCGCGACGTGAGCCTGGCGCAGATGGCGATGATCGCCGGCCTGCCCAAGGCACCCTCGCGCTTCAACCCGCTGGCCAACCCGGTGCGCGCCAAGGAGCGCCGCGACTGGATCCTCGGCCGCATGTACAAGCTGGGCAAGATCGACGAAGCCAGCTACCAGGCAGCCCTGGCCGAGCCGCTCAACGCCAGCTACCACGTGCCCACGCCTGAAGTGAATGCGCCTTACATCGCCGAAATGGCCCGCGCTGAAATGGTCGGCCGCTACGGCAGCGACGCCTATACCGAAGGCTTCCGCGTCACCACTACAGTGCCCAGCGACATGCAGGAAATAGCCAACAAGGCCATCCTCAACGGCCTCTCCGACTACGACGAGCGCCACGGCTACCGCGGCCCCGAAGCACGCTTCCCGGGCCGCACCCAGGCGGCCTGGCTGCAGGAACTGGGCAAGCAGCGCAGCCTTGGCGGCCTGGAGCCGGCCATCGTCACCCAGGTCGAAAAAACCGGCCTCAAGGTGCTGACCCGCAGTGGCCAGGAAGAGCTGGTGGCCTGGGACACCATGAAATGGGCGCGCCCGTTCATCAATAGCAACTCCCAGGGCCGTGCGCCGCAGTCGCCGGCAGACGTGGCCCAGGTCGGCGACCTGGTGCGCCTGCAGCGCCTGGAGGATGGCAAGTTCAAGTTCAGCCAGGTACCTGGCGCGCAGAGTGCGCTGGTCACCCTCGACCCTTACAACGGCGCCATCCGCGCCCTGGTCGGCGGCTTCTCGTTCGAGCAGAGCAACTACAACCGCGCCATGCAGGCCAAGCGTCAGCCGGGCTCGAGCTTCAAACCGTTCATCTACAGCGCCGCCCTGGACAGTGGCTACACCGCATCCAGCCTGGTCAACGACGCACCGATCGTGTTCGTCGACGAGTACCTGGACAAGGTCTGGCGACCGAAGAACGACACCAACACCTTCCTTGGCCCGATCCGCATGCGCGAAGCGCTGTACAAGTCGCGCAACCTGGTGTCGATCCGCCTGCTGCAGGCCATGGGCGTGGACCGCACCATCGACTACATCGCCAAGTTCGGCTTCAACAAGCAGGACCTGCCGCGCAACCTGTCGCTGGCACTGGGCACCGCCACCCTGACCCCGATGGAAATCGCCACAGGCTGGAGTACTTTCGCCAACGGCGGCTACAAGATCACCCCGTACCTGATCGATCGCATCGAAAGCCGCAGCGGCGAGACGCTGTTCATCGCCAACCCGGCCCGGGTACCGCAAGGTGCCGAGGACCAAGCGGGAGTGGCCGCGCCCGAACAGCCGATCAGCACCGCTGCCATGCCGGGCGAGGCACCCGCAGCCTTCAGCCAGGTGGTGCCTGCACCGCAGGCGCCGGCCGTGGCCGAGCAGATCATCGACGGGCGCACCACCTACATCCTCACCAGCATGCTGCAGGACGTGATCAAGCGCGGTACCGGCCGCCGGGCGCTGGCCTTGGGCCGCACCGACCTGGCAGGCAAGACCGGTACCACCAACGAGTCCAAGGACGCCTGGTTCTCCGGCTACAACGCCGACTACGTGACCACCGTGTGGGTCGGTTTCGACCAGCCCGAAACCCTTGGTCGCCGCGAGTACGGCGGCACCGCGGCACTGCCGATCTGGATGAGCTTCATGGGCGCGGCACTCAAGGACAAGCCTGCGCATGCGCCGGCAGAGCCGGAAGGCATCCTCAGCCTGCGCGTCGACCCGGTCAGCGGCCGTGCCGCTTCGCCGAGCACACCGAATGCCTACTTCGAGCTGTTCAAGGCCGAAGACTCGCCGCCGTCGGTGGACGAACTGGGCACTGGCGCAGCACCGGGCAGCCCGTTGCCGGCGGATGAAGCGGCGCCGATGGATCTGTTCTAAAGAACAGCGGCTACGCCATTCGTGTAGGAGCGGCCTTGTGTCGCGAAAGGGCCGCAAAGCGGCCCCAGCAATGTCTGCTTGATGCATGAACTCCGGGGGCGCTTCGCACCCCTTTCGCGACACAAGGCCGCTCCTACAAGGGGACCGCGTCAGCCGGGACACCGGCAAAAAAAAGCCCCGGCTCATACGAGCCGGGGCTTTTTTGTGTCGCCAGGCAGCAATCAGCCGTTGAACACATCATCCACGCTGGTCAGCGGGTAGTGCTTCGGATACGGCAGGGTAGCCACGCCGGATT
>Ga0247820_10000014_pt1 | contig 93585 bp, 92 predicted proteins | sample 13C_Glucose_Day1_2_FD_192480 | JGI IMG/M metagenome (GOLD analysis project Ga0247820, IMG submission 192480) | Soil microbial communities from agricultural site in Penn Yan, New York, United States - 13C_Glucose_Day14 | ecosystem: Environmental > Terrestrial > Soil > Agricultural land | place...
CCGTTCGCGGGGCTGGCGGGGGTCAGTGGCTCCTGCGGGAGTGGTTCTGGGCGCCCTGGCCCGACGCGTCGCCGGCACCCGCGCCGGCCTCCTCACCCGCGCCGGCGTCCTGACCCGCACCGGCCTCCTCGCCGCCCGCCTGGTCGCCGGCACCGGCATCGCCCGCGCCGCCCGCCTGGTCGCCGGCGCCGGCGCCGTCCGCGCCGAGGGTCGCGCCGACCGCTTCCAGGGCCGTGGTGACCGGCTGGAAGAACGTCTCGCCGCCCGAGGTGCAGTCGCCGCTGCCGCCCGAGGTCAGGCCGATGGCGAGGCCGTCCCGGGTGAACATGGAGCCGCCGCTGTCGCCGGGCTCGGCGCAGACGTTCGTCTGGATGAGGCCGGTGACCGTGCCCTCCGGGTAGTTCACCGTGGCGTCCAGGCCGAGCACCTGGCCGTCGGCGAGCCCGGTGGTGCTGCCCATCCGGAACACCTCCTGACCGACGGTCGCCTCCGCGGCCCCGGAGATCGGGAGGGTCTGGTCACCGAGGTTCACCTCACTCGGCGCCTGGGTCGCGGGGTCGTCGTACGTGACGAGCGCGAAGTCGCCCGCGCCGGGGAAGACCGCCTGGTCGACCGTGGCGATCGCCTGCCCGCCCTGCGCGTCGGACCACTGGTCGGCCGCGACACCGCAGTGACCGGCCGTCAGGAACGCCGGGGAGCCGTCGCCCGCGGTGACGTTGAAGCCGAGCGAGCAGCGCGCTCCGCCGGAGAAGATGGCGTCGCCGCCGGACGCGAACGTCCGGAAGGTGCCCGCGGACTTCTTGACGGTCGCCATGCCCGGGCCGAGGCTCCGCACGGTGGACTCCAGCCTGTTCCACCTGTCGCCGGTGACCGTGCTGTCCGCGGTGACGAGGATCCTGTTGGTGCGCGGGTCGACGGCCCACGAGGTGCCCGGGATGGTCGCCTCCGACTTCAGCGTCCGCGCCCCCGCCGCCAGCTCCGTCAGGCTGTTGTCGACCTCGCGGACGGCCGCGCCCGCCTTCTCGGCCTGCACGATCACGTTGTTGTCGTCGCCCGGTACGACGTTGACGACGAGCTGCTTGTTCTCACCGTCGTAGTAGGAGCCGGCGAACGCGTCGCCGAGGAGCCCGGCGAGTCGCGAGGCGAGATCCGAGGCGTCGGCCGCCTTGAGGGTCCTCGGCGCCGCCGCGGCGTCGTCCGGCGCGCCGTCCTGGGAGGCGTTGGCGTTGGGGAGCAGGATCGCGGCGGCGCCGAGCGCCACCACGCCGCCCACCGCTATCGCGGCCTTGCGCTTCGGAATTCGCTTGTGACTCAACCTTCTCGACCTCCTGGGGGTGACCGGAGCCGGGCCGCCGTGCGGCGGCGGTGGGGGGCGCCTGGACGGCTGTTGGTACGCACGTGCCGCGGGGGGCGTTCAATCCCCCGTCACACCTCACCCGGTGCGACCGGACGTGAGCAATCGGTCACGCCCAAAGAGCGGAATGCTGGCTTCAGCGAATCTGCACAGCCCGTGCCCAACCCGGTCACCGCGGCCGGCGTCCGTCCACAAGCCCCGGGGCGGGAGTACGTGTTTGGAACCGGTGTGCCGGATTCCGGCCGGCGGGGCGCAAGTGGTCCGACGAGCCGATGCGGTGGGGCATGTGAAGAAGTCGCCGCCGAGCCGTGCCCGCGTCTGCACGCTTGGACCCCCACGGGTCACAAGTTGCCTGGTGAGACGTTTGATTGATTGGAAGCCCGGACCCGGCGCGTGCTTTGATCCATCGCACCGCAGGGCCGTTCCGGGTTCCCGGCGACGGGTGTTCGGCGCCCGCGGTCGCGGCCTTGTCTGTCCCCAGAGGGGGCCGCTCCCCCTTGTGAGATATCCATACGAAGGGAAGTTCCATCATGAACTCCACCCCCCAGGTTGAGACCGTCGAGATCGCCGACGCCGACCTCGACAACGTCTCCGGCGGCCTGTCCGTGAACGCCGTGAACACCCTCACGGGTGCGGTGGACGGTATCGCCCCGGTCTCCGGCCTGGTCGACACGGTCGTCGGCACCGTCGAGGGCGCCACCGGCCTGAACACCGCGCCGGTCACCAACCTGGTCGCCGGTCTCTGATCGCGCCCCTGTGCCGCTGAGTCCCGGAGCCGCCCCCCGGCTCCGGGACTCAGCGGTGCGTCCACGCCCCCGCATCACGTCCGTCACGTCGCCCGGTTCACGCAGGTGAGGGAAGAGTCGTGCAGTTCCGCCAACAGGCCCTCGCCAAGCTCCAGTCACCGGAGGAGCTCGACCTGCCGGTGCGCTTCGCGCGTCCGCAGGGCTGGCTGGTGCTCTCCGTGACGGTGGTCGCGATGGCGGCCGCCTCGGTATGGGCACTGACCGGCTCGGTGTCCTCCACGGTCGGCGCGCCCGCCGTCCTCACGCACGGGCAGGGCAGTTACGTCCTGCAGAGTCCCGTCGCCGGCCAGGTCACCGCCGTCGTCGCGAAGGAGGGCGAGCGGCTTCCGGCCGGCTCCCCCGTCCTGAAGGTGCGCACCGAGCGGGGAGACACGGTCGTACGCTCCCTCGACGCGGGCCGGATCACCGCGCTCGCCGCCACCGTCGGCCAGATCATCTCCACCGGCGCGGACGTCGCCGCCGTGGAGAAGGTCTCCCGCGAGAAGGCCCCGCTGTACGCGACGGTGTACGTCCCGGCGGGAGACGCCGCCGGCATCCCCGCGCACGCCCCCGTCGACCTGACCGTGCAGTCCGTGCCGAGCCAGGAGTACGGCGTGCTGCGCGGCGAGGTGAAGTCGGTGGACCGCTCGGCGCAGTCGGCCCAGCAGATCGCCGCGTTCCTCGGGGACAGCAGGCTCGCCGAGCAGTTCACCGGGAAGGGCAGGCCGGTGGCGGTCACGGTCGAACTGAAGAAGTCGTCCGGCACCGAGAGCGGATACGCGTGGTCGTCCGCGGACGGCCCGCCGTTCGCACTGACCTCGATGACCCTGGCCACGGGTTCGATCCGGCTGGCCGACCGGCGTCCCGTCGACTGGCTGCTGCCGTGACCACCGCTCAGGAGACCCGCGGCCGGCGCCGTGCCGCCCCGCCCGGGCGCGCCGTTCCCAAGGCCCGCGCGAAGACCGTCCGTACGCCCACCGTGCTCCAGATGGAGGCCGTGGAGTGCGGCGCAGCCTCCCTGGCGATGGTGCTCGGCCACTACGGCCGGCATGTCCCGCTGGAGGAGCTGCGCATCGCCTGCGGCGTCTCGAGGGACGGCTCACGCGCCAGCAACCTGCTGAAGGCGGCCCGGAGTTACGGGCTGACCGCCAAGGGCATGCAGATGGATCTGGCCGCCCTCGCCGAGGTGACGGCGCCGGCCATCCTGTTCTGGGAGTTCAACCACTACGTCGTCTACGACGGCATGGGCCGCCGCTTCGGCCGCCGCGGGGTGTACATCAACGACCCCGGCAAGGGTCGGCGGTTCGTCCCGCTGGAGGAGTTCGACGGCAGCTTCACCGGTGTGGTGCTGGTGATGGAGCCCGGTGAGGACTTCACCCGGGGCGGCCGCAGGCCGGGCGTGCTCGGCGCGATGCCGGCCCGGCTGCGCGGCACGGCGGGCACCATGCCCGCGGTGGTGCTGTCGAGCCTGCTCCTGGTGGCGGTGGGCGCGGCGGTGCCGGGGCTCAGCCGCACCTTCATCGACGAGTTCCTGATCGGCGGCCACACCTCCATGCTGGGGGTGCTGTTCACCTCGATGGGCGCCTGTGTGCTGCTCACCCTGGTGCTGACCTGGCTCCAGCAGGGCAATCTGCTGCGCGGCCGGCTGATCTCCTCCACGCTGTCCAGCGCCCGTTTCCTGCGCCATCTGCTGCGGCTGCCGGTGACGTTCTTCGCCCAGCGCAGCCCGGCCGACCTGGTGCAGCGGCTGCAGTCCAACGACGCGGTGGCCGAGACCCTGGCCCGCGATCTGTCGGCGGCGGGCGTGGACGCGGTGGTGGTCGTGCTGTACGCGGTGCTGCTGTACACGTACGACCCGCAGCTCACCTTCGTGGGCATCGGTGTGGCGCTGCTGAACATCGTGGCGATGCGGATCGTCATCCGGCTGCGCGCGACCCGCACCGCGAAGCTGCGCGCGGACAACGCCCGGCTCACCAACACCGCCTACACCGGACTGCAGTTGATCGAGACGCTGAAGGCGACCGGCGGGGAGGACGGCTACTTCCGCAAGTGGGCGGGGCAGCACGCGACCACGCTGGAGGAGCAGCAGCGACTCGGTGTGCCGAGCGCCTGGCTGGGTGTCGTCGCGCCGACGCTCGCCACCCTCAACAGCGCGCTGATCCTGTGGATCGGCGGCCTGCGGGCGGTCGAGGGGCACATCTCGGTCGGACTGCTGGTCGCCTTCCAGGCGCTGGTCGCCCGCTTCACCGCCCCGCTGACCCGGCTCAACGGCGTCGCGGGCCGGATCCAGGACTTCGCCGCGGACGTGGCACGGCTGAAGGACGTGGAGAACTTCCGGGCCGACCCGCTCTACGGCCGTCCCGGCGGCGTGGAGTCGACGCGCCGGCTGCACGGCCATGTCGAGCTGCAGAACATCGGCTTCGGCTACAGCCCGCTGGACAAGCCGCTGCTGACCGGCTTCGACCTGACGGTGGGCCCCGGACAGCAGGTGGCGCTGGTCGGCGGCTCGGGCAGCGGCAAGTCCACGGTGTCGCGGCTGATCTCGGGCCTGTACGCGCCGTGGGAGGGCGTCATCCGGATCGACGGCCGGCGCATCGAGGACATTCCGCGGGGCGCGCTGGCGGCGTCCGTCTCCTTCGTCGACCAGGAGGTGTTCCTGTTCGAGGGCACCGTCCGGGACAACGTGGCGCTGTGGGACCCCTCGGTCCCGGACGAGGCCGTGGTGGAGGCGCTCAAGGACGCGGCGCTGTACGACGTGATCCTGCGCCGTCCGGGTGGCATCCACAGCCCGGTGGAGCAGGACGGCCGCAACTTCTCCGGCGGCCAGCGCCAGCGTCTGGAGATCGCGCGGGCACTGGTGCGCCGGCCGAGCATCCTGGTGCTGGACGAGGTGACCAGCGCGCTCGACGCGGAGACCGAGCTGCTGGTGATGGACAGCCTGCGCCGGCGCGGGTGCGCCTGTGTGGTGATCGCGCACCGGCTGAGCACGGTGCGCGACAGCGACGAGATCGTCGTCCTGGACCACGGCACGGTCGTGGAGCGCGGGCGGCACGAGGAACTGGTGGCGCGCGGCGGCGCGTACGCGGCGCTGGTCAGGGAGCGATGAGATGACGACCGTGCACGAGGGGCAGGGCGGCGACCTCGTCCTGGGCGCGCTCGGCTCGCTGGGCACGCCCATCGACTGCTCCGGGTTCGGCCGGCTGGACCTGGAGGGGCCGCAGGTGCTGTGGCTGATCGCGTCCGGCGCCGTGGACCTGTTCGCGGTGGACGCCGGGCAGCAGGGGCACTGGCACCATCTGGGCCGGCTGGAGGCCGGCTCGCTGGTGCTGGGCCCGGTGGCCGGTCCGGCGCACACGCTGGTGGCGCGTCCGCTGCGGGACTGCGTGGTGCACCGCATCGGGCTGCGCGAGCTGTACCAGCCGGCGAGCACCCAGACCTGGTCGTACGACGAGTACGGCAACGCGCAGTACGTGCCGCCCACGACGAGCCCGCTGGAGTACGCCCTGGCGCTCGGCGTGGGCCGCGGTCTCGCGGTGCTGTTCCAGGCGCCGATGGCCACGGAGCGGGCCGTCGCGCCCAGCGACGACGACGTGTTCTGGATGCAGGTGCCGCCGGGCAGCGCCCAGTACGGCTCGCTGTACGGCGCGGAGGCGGCGGCCGACCTGCTGATGGATCCGGCGCTGTGGCAGAGCATGGTCGACCAGCAGTACCGGCTGATGACGACGCTGGACCGGTGGATCGAACAGCTGGAGCACACCCACGAGACACGCACCGCGGAGGGCATCGCGGCCGGTGAGGCGGTGCGGGCGCAGGCCGACCGGACGCTGCTCGCCGCCATCGGCAAGCGGTCGGGACAGCGCACCACGGCGGCGGACGCGGACGCCACCTACGCGGCCTGCCGGCTGGTCGCGCGGGCGGCCGGGATCACGCTGGCCGCGCCCGCCCGGTCCGGCACCGGCGGGGACCGCCTCGATCCGGTCGAGCAGATCGCGCTGGCCTCCCGCGTCCGCACCCGCGTGGTACGGCTGGACGGCCGCTGGTGGCGGGACGACGTGGGTCCGCTGGTGGGTCACCGGGCCCTGTCGGGGGCGCCCGTGGCGCTGCTGTGGCGGCGCGGCGGCTATGTGTCGGTGCATCCGGCGACCGGCCGTGAGACACCGGTCGAGAAGGCGAACGCCGGGGAGTTCGAGCCCCGCGCGGTGATGTTCTACCGTCCGCTGCCCGAGCGGCGGCTGGGCCCGCTCGGGCTGATGCGGTTCTGCATGTCGGGGACGCGCGGCGATCTGACCGGTCTGCTGCTGAGCGGTCTGGTGACGGTGGCGATCGGCGCCCTGGTGCCCCTCGCCACCGGAAAGGTGCTCGGCGAGTTCGTGCCGAAGGCGCAGACCGGGCTGATCGTGCAGGTGTGTCTCGCGGTGATCCTGAGCAGCGTGGTGGCCGCCGCCTTCATGCTGCTGCAGAACCTCACCCTGCTGCGTCTGGAGGGCCGGGTGGAGGCCACGCTCCAGCCGGCGGTGTGGGACAGACTGCTGCGGCTGCCGACCAGGTTCTTCACCGAGCGTTCCACGGGCGAGCTGGCCAGTGCGGCCATGGGCATCAGCGCGATCCGCCGCATGCTGGCCGGCGTGGGTCCCACGGTGGCGCAGTCGGTCACCGTGGGCGCGATGAACCTGGGACTGCTGCTGTGGTTCAGCGTGCCGATGGCGCTGGCCGCGGTCGGGATGCTGGTCGTCATCGCGGGGGTGTTCCTGGGGCTCGGACTGTGGCAGGTGCGCTGGCAGCGGCGCCTGGTGGTGCTCACCAACAAGCTGAACAACCAGGCGTTCCAGACGCTGCGCGGGCTGCCGAAGCTGCGGGTGGCGGCGGCGGAGAACTACGCGTACGCCGCGTGGGCGTCGGAGTTCGCCCGCAGCCGTGAGCTCCAGCAGCGGGCCGGCCGGATCAAGAACCTGACGGCGGTGCTGGGGGCGGTCTATCTGCCGCTGTGCACCCTGGCGATGTTCATGCTGCTGGCCGGGCCGGCGCGGGGCTCGATGACGGCGGCGGAGTTCCTCACCTTCAACACGTCGGTGACGATGGTGCTGACCTCCGTCACCCAGCTGACCGGCGCGTTCGTCTCGGGCGTGGCCGCGCTGCCGCTGTTCGAGCAGATCAGGCCGGTGCTGGACGCCACGCCCGAGGTGCGCACGGCGAGCACCCGGCCGGGCCCGCTGACCGGGGCGGTCGAGGCGCGGCGGCTGACCTTCCGCTACTCCGACGACGGCCCGCTGGTCCTGGACGACGTGTCCTTCGAGGCGCGGCCGGGCGAGTTCGTGGCGGTGGTCGGCCCGAGCGGCTGCGGCAAGTCCACGCTGCTGCGGCTGCTCATCGGCTTCGACCGGCCGGTCTCCGGCAGCGTGCTGTACGACGGCCAGGACCTGGCCGCGCTGGACCAGTCGGCCGTGCGCCGCCAGTGCGGTGTGGTGCTCCAGCACGCGCAGCCCTTCACCGGGTCGCTCCTGGACGTCATCTGCGGGAGCGAGCCGTACACGCCGGAGGAGGCGATGGCGGCGGCGGAGATGGCGGGACTGGCCGAGGACATCAGGCGGATGCCGATGGGGCTGCACACCCTGGTGTCCGGCAGCGGCGCGGTCTCCGGAGGGCAGCGGCAGCGGCTGATGATCGCCCAGGCGCTGATCCGGCGGCCGCGGATCCTCTTCTTCGACGAGGCGACCAGCGCCCTGGACAACGAGACGCAGCGCACGGTCATGGAGAGCACCAAGGCCCTGGAGGCGACCCGGATCGTCATCGCGCACCGGTTGTCGACGGTGCTGGACGCGGACCGGGTCGTGGTGATGGAGAGCGGCAAGGTGGTCCAGCAGGGTCCGCCGGCGCAGCTCCTCGCCGACACCGGCGGGCGGCTGCACGAGCTGGTGCGGCGGCAGATGGCGTGAGCGGTCAGGCGTCCGTGCCCGGAACCGGCGCGCCGGAGGGCACACCGGACGCGACGTAGGCCGCGTACAGCTCCCGCCACTGTGCCCGCGCGCCCGGGCGCGGTCCCCCGGACCGCTCGCCGCGCGCCCGGGCGTCCAGCGCGGCGAGGCACACGTCCCAGCCGGCGGCGCTGCGGGCGGCGGTGTCCTCGGCGCCGAGGACGTGGGTGAGGGTGAGGCGGGTGCGCTCGTTCGCCGCTTCCCCGAGGTCGAAGCGGAGTTCGTCGTCGCCCCAGGTGAAGGCGAGACGGCGGGGCGCGTCGAAGGCGAGGACCCGGCCGGTGGAGTCCTCCAGGGCGGGGTCGCCGCTGAAGGCGACGGTGCCGCCGGGGCGCGGGTCGATCTCGGCGCGTGAGGGGAACCAGCCGGCCAGCTCGTCCGGATCGGTGACGAACCGCCATACGCGGTCGGCGGGGTGGTCGTACGCACGGGTGAAGCGGACGGCCGGGCGTCCGTCGTCGAGGGTGAGGAAGGTGCCGGTGGGCTCGGCTGCCATGGGTTCGGTCCTTCCGCGCGGGGCCCGGCGGTTCGTCCGGACGACGGGCAGGAAAATGGTCAACGGATGGTAACCGTCCGGTCACACCTGGGGCATGTCTGCGCCATACCCGGCTGCGTGTCCATTGCCGCGCGCGGTAACGGGGTACCCACGGGCCATGCGAACCAGCGTGATGGATGTCGGATCGAAGACCGTGAGACTCGTGGTGGCGGACACGGAGGGCGGGGCGCCACTGCCGGTGCACACGGCGAAGTGGCCGCTCAGGCTGTCCGAACACGTCACGCCCGGGGGGCCGGTGCCGGAGCGGGCCGTGGACCGTCTGGCGGAGGCGGTCGCCGCGGCGGACCGCACGGCCGCGCGATGGAGCGCCCCCGGCCCGCTGGCGTTCGCCACCGCCGTGGTGCGGAGCGCTCCGAACCGGCAGGAGGTGCTGCGCACGGTCCGGGACCGGACCGGCGTCGACCTGTGCACGCTGCCCGGTGAGGTGGAGGCCGAGCTCACGTTCCTGGGAGCACGGCGCTGGATGGGCTGGCGCTCCGGACCGCTGGCCCTGCTGGACATCGGCGGGGGCTCGCTGGACGTCGCCTTCGGACGCGGGCGGCTGCCCGACTTCGTGGCCTCGCTGCCGCTGGGGGCGGGCCGGCTGACCCACGAGTTCTTCGCGGACGCGGACCCGCCCTCCCCCGAGCAGGTGCGGGCGCTGCGCCGCCGGGTGCGCCACCAGCTGCGGGACGTGGCGGCCCGGATCCGCTGGGAGGGGCCCCGGACGGCGGTCGCCACCTCCCGCACCTTCCAGCAGCTGGGACGGCTGTGCGGGGCCGCGCCGGGACGGCACGGGCCGTTCGTGGAGCGGGTGCTGACCTGCTCCGACCTGCGCGGGGCGATCGACCGGCTGGCCGCCCTGCCCGCGGCCGAACGCGCCCGGCTGCCCGGCATCTCCGCCCCGCGCTCCGCCCAGAGCCTGGCGGGCGCGGTGGTGGGGCACACGGCGATGAAGCTGACCGGTCTGAGATCGGTGACGGTCTGCCCCTGGGCGCTGCGCGAGGGAGTGCTGCTGCGCCACCTCGAGGACGGCCCCTCCTGGTGGGTGGAGATCGCCCGCCTCAGCGAGAAGGAGACGTCCGGCGCGGACCCCGTCCCCCTGCGCGTCGCCACCGCGCGCGGCTGACCGGAGTCACTGCGGCGGCGGGCCGAGCGGCCGGGCCTCCAGGGCCCGGGCCACGCCCAGCAGGTTGGCGGCCATGGCGCGGGCCGTCCTGCGGGACCAGTCGTGGCCGCTGCCGCCCTCGAGGAAGCTGGGTCCGGGGCCGGGACCCTGGTTCCAGTAGGTCCACGCCTGGCCGGGGACGGTGTAGCCGATGTCCTGCAGACCGCCGGTGATCTCGCTGATCACATGGTGCGCGCCGTCCTCGTTGCCGGTGACGACGACGCCGGCGACCCGGTTGTAGGCGGCCGGGACGCCGTCGTCGTCCGTCTCGGACATCATGCCGCTCATCCGCTCCATCACCCGTTTGGCCACCGAGGACGGCTGGCCGAGCCAGGTCGGCGTGGCGATGACGAGGATCTCGGACGCGAGGATCCTCTCGTGCACGCCCGGCCACGCGTCACCGTCGTGCACGGCCTCGCTGACCACCCCCGGAGCGATGTCCAGGTCCACCGCACGGACGACGTCGATCTCCACCCCGTCCTTCTCCAGCTGCCCGGTGACGGCCCGGAACAGCGCCTCCGTGTTCGAGGTCTCCGGTGACTTCTTGAGGGTGCAATTGATCACGAGTGCCTTCATGTCGACACGAAGTACCCCGGTGGCGCCCCGGTGCCACACGGACGTGGGTGTCCGTGGGCCGTCCGGGTGGTACCCGGGGCGCATGACGAACGACCGTGAGGAACCCCTTCTGCCGGCCGCGCGCGGCCCGCTGAGCAGCGCCGTCGTGGACTGTCTGCGGGGCGCGGGCCCGCCGCCTCCGTACGACGGGATCGCCGCGGCCCCCGTCTACGGGGACGACCTCCAGCTCGCCCTGTACCTCTGCTACGAGCTGCACTACCGCGGTTTCGCGGGGGTGCCGGCGGACCTCGAATGGGACCCGGAGCTGCTGCGCGCCCGGGCCGCCCTGGAGCGGCGCTTCCTCACCGCGCTGCGCGCCGACGCCCACCGGCACGACGAGGTCGACGAGGCGTTCGCCGGAATCCTCGTGGAGCCGGTGGACGGCACCGGCGTCAGCCACTTCCTGCGCGACAGCGGCGAGCTGTGGCACGTGCGGGAGTATGCCGCCCAGCGGTCCCTGTACCACCTGAAGGAGGCCGACCCGCACGCATGGGTGCTGCCCCGGCTGTGGGGGCGGGCCAAGGCGGCGATGGCGGCCGTGGAGTTCGACGAGTACGGCGGCGGCCGCGCCGACCGGGTGCACGCCCGGCTGTTCGCGGACCTGATGGCCGACCTGGGCCTGGACACCGCGTACGGCCGCTATCTGGACGCGGCCTGCGCCGAACAGCTGGTGACGGTGAACCTGATGTCGCTCTTCGGACTGCACCGCTCGCTCAGGGGCGCGCTGGTGGGCCATTTCGCGGCGGTCGAGATCACCTCCTCGCCGGGCTCCCGGCGGCTCGCCGAGGCGATGCGCCGGACGGGCGCGGGGCCGGCCGCCGAGCACTTCTACGACGAGCACGTGGAGGCGGACGCGGTGCACGAGCAGGTGGTGCGCCACGAGGTCGTCGCCGGGCTGCTGGAGGCGGAGCCGCACCTCGCGGCGGACGTCGCCTTCGGCGTCGACGCCACCGTGTTCGCCGAGGACCGCCTCGCCGGCCGGCTGCTCGGTGACTGGAGCGCGGGCCGTTCCTCACTGCGTACTCCCCTGTCCCGGGAGTTCACCCATGTCTCCTGACGGTGTGGGTACCCGGCGGTCCGTGAGTCCTATGGCACCCCCGGGCGTGTACGCCCCTCAGGAGGACACCGAGCTGCTGGCCGGTGCCCTGTCCGACGAGCCGGTCCCGCCGGACGCGGCCGTCCTCGACGTGGGAACGGGATCCGGCGCGCTGGCGGTGGCAGCCGCCCGGCGCGGCTGCCGGGTGACCGCGGTCGACGTCTCGTGGCGGGCGGTGGGCACGGCGCGGCTGAACGCGCTGCGGGCCGGCGTCCCGGTGCGGGTGCGGCGCGGCGACCTGTTCGGTCCCGTGCGCGGCGAGTCTTTCGATCTGGTCCTCGCCAATCCCCCGTACGTACCCGCGCCCGGCGGTCCCTCGCTGCCCCGGGGCGCGGCCCGGGCCTGGGACGCGGGCGCCGACGGGCGGCTCGTCCTTGACCGGATCTGCCGGGAGGCGCCGGCGCTGCTGCGGCCCGGGGGCGTACTGCTGCTGGTGCAGTCGGCGCTCAGCGGTCCCGAGCTGACCGTCGGGCATCTGCGCGCCGCCGGGACGAAGGCCGCGGTGATCCGGCGCCGGCACATCTCCTTCGGCCCGGTGCTGCGGGCGAGGGAGCGCTGGCTGCGGGCGCGGGGACTGCTGGCCGCGGCCGACGACAAGGAGGAGCTGGTGGTGATCCGTGCCGAACTCCCCGTCTGACACCCCGCGACGCGTCACCGTGCGGCGCAAGGGCCCGCTGCTGGTGGAGGGACCGGTGGAGGTGGAGCTGGAGGACGGCACGGTCGTCGCCTCCGACCGCTTCCGGGTGGCCCTGTGCACCTGCCGCCGCAGCAAGCGGTATCCGTGGTGCGACACCAGTCACCGCGACCGGGCGTGAGGAGGCTTGTTGCGACGGCCCGCGGGCCGTGCTTGGCTCGCCCGATGAACTTTCTGCTGACGGCGAGCGGCCTGCGCAACGACACCCTGCGGGACGCGCTGCGGGACATGCTGGGCAAGCCGTTCGGATCGGCGAACGTCGTGTACGTTCCCACGGCATCGGTCGCCGAGCCCGGGGACCACGGGTGGTTCGTCGCGAACATGAACCGGGTGCACGGCCTCGGCTGGCGGGAGTTCGACGTCCTGGAGCTCAACGGCCTGCCCCGGCGGATGGTGCTCGACCGGCTGCTGCGCGCCGACGTCATCCATGTCGAGGGCGGCAACCACTACCACCTCGCACGCAGCATCACCGGCAACGGTCTGGCCGACGGCTTCCTGGAGGCGCTGGAGAGCCGGGTCTACGTGGGGGTCAGCGCCGGGTCGATGATCTTCAGCCGTCATCTCACCGGGCACTCCGCCGACGTCATCGGGGACACCGCCGACCTCCACGTGCTCGGCGCGACGACCGTGGAGCCGCCGTTCGGGCTCTTCGACTGGTATCTCAAGCCCCATCTGTACTCGCCGGACTTCCCCGAGCGGGACGACGCCTGGGCCGACCGCATCACCGCGCGGGCCGACTTCCCGGTCTACTTCGTCGACGACGAGACGGCCGTTCGCGTCAGGGACGGCAAGACGGACGTGGTCTCCGAGGGCCGGTGGCGGTTCCATCCGTGACTCCGGGAGTTCCCCGAGGACCCGGAGACCGGCGGGCGGCCCCACTCCGCCCGCCGGTCTCCTTGCGGGGATCGCACGTTCCGCGGGAGGGCCGGCACTCCCCAAATCGAGCCGGCCGCCGCGCGGTCACGGGAAAACGCGCGATCCCGGTCTCAGAACGCGAAGACGCTCGAACCGTGAGCGTTCATCACGCACTCGTTGGAGAAGGTCCGCTCGTAGGAGACGCGCCGTCCCTGCCACACCCCGTCGACGGTGACGAGGACCGGGTCGTACTGCAGGGTGCAGTGGACGCCCTCACTCACCGTCAGGGCGTCGAGGTCGCCGCCGGCGCGGTTCATCTCCGCGCAGGCCGCCCCGGCGGCCGGGTGGGTGCCCGAGGCCCCGGGGGCACAGGTCAGGGTGACCGCGCGTTCCGGTGTGGCGGTCGCCGCGCTGTCGCCGTGGCCCATGGTGAGCACCAGGGCCGAGGGGGCGTAGAGCGCGGACGGGGCGTTCCCCGGAGCTGCCAGCGCGGCCCCGGACAGGGGTGCGCAGACGGCGGCGGCCGTGAGGCCGAGGGTGGTGGCCCAGCGCGCGGTGTTCCGCATTGTGTGCATCCTTCCGCTCGTGTCGACGAGTCGCCGGCCCGTGCTCGGTCGGTGCCGAACCGGCGTGCGGGAGTCTGCCGAGTCCGCGGCGGAACTTCACATCGGACATGCGCGTTTCGGTAACCTTGCGTGTTGAATCAGTGGCGCGAAGTCACGGAACGCAGGACCGCCGCCCTAGTAACCGCACGGACACGGGGAACGCGAAGTGGCCGGATGGCCGGAACGGCGCCGCCCGGCAATCGGCCTGAAACATTCCGGTTCCGCTCTCGGCGGACCGTTCCGCGACGCCTTGTGTTCATTCGGGGGGCGAGTAATCGTTGTTACATGATTACGGCAGAGCAGCGAGAGCAAGTGCGGGGCTGGTTCACCGGCCGGCTCCCCGACGATCTCTTCGAGGAGCTGGCCGAGGTCACGGTCGACCGCGAGGAGATCACGGTCATCGGCCGCATTCCCGGCCCCCGGCCGGTGGCGGACGCCTCACCGGCAGAGCGTGAGGCGGCGGTCGAGGGCCGTGTCCAGGAGTTCCGGGAACGCACCCGGGACGACCGGATCGCGGTCGCCCGGGACGCCGAGCACCGCTTCGGGCGCAAGGTCTCCTGGGGCGTGGAGTGCGACGGCCGCCGCGCCCTGTTCACCCACGTGGCAGCGCCCGTCATGACCCGGCTGCGCCAGCCGGAGCGCCAGGTCCTCGACACCCTCATCGCGGGCGGGGTGGCCCGCAGCCGCAGTGAGGCGCTGGCCTGGTGCGTGCGTCTGGTCCAGCGGCACACCGACGACTGGCTCACCGAGCTGCGCGAGTCGCTGCAACACGTCCAGCGGGTGCGGGCGCAGGGTCCGGACGGCGAACCGCCGGAGGACCCCGCGGCCGCCGAGGGCTGAGCGGCGTCGCGGCCCGCCGGGGCCCCGCGCTGGACGCCGCGCGCGCATACCGGCCAGTATGCGTCGGGACGGCACGGCTCGAGGAGACAGGGCGGGACGCATGGCGAAGCACTGGGCCGATTTCCAGTACGAGATCTACCTGAACGGGATGACGGGCGCCGTGCCCCGGCTGCCGACCGATCTGACCCGGCTGGAGGAGCTGACCGAGCAGCGGCTCGGCCCCGGTCCGGTCGGGTACGTCGCCGGCAGCGCGGGCGACGGCAGCACGGCCCGCGCCAACCGGGCCGCTCTCGACCGCCGCCGGATCGTGCCGCGCATGCTGCGGGACGTGCACGAGCGCGACCTGTCGGTGGAGGTGCTGGGCCGCGCGCTGCCGGCGCCGCTGGCTCTGGCGCCGGTCGGGGTGCTGTCGCTCATGCACCCGGACGCGGAGTCCGCCGCCGCTCGGGCGGCCGCCGCGCAGGGGGTGCCGTTCGTGCTGTCGTCCGCGTCCAGCACGCCGATGGAGCAGGTCGCGGAGGCGATGGGCGAGGCGGAGCGCTGGTTCCAGCTCTACTGGCCGAAGGACGTGGAGGTGGCCCGGAGCTTCCTGGAGCGGGCGAGGGCCGCGGGGTTCACGGCACTCGTCGTCACCCTGGACACTCCCCTGCTGTCCTGGCGCCCCCGCGACCTGGACCAGGCGTACCTGCCCTTCCTGCACGGCGTCGGCACCGCCAACTACTTCTCGGACCCGGCGTTCCGGGCGGGCCTGGCCAAGCCGGTGCACGAGGACCCGAACGCGGCGGTGATGCACTTCGTCGGCATGTTCGCCGATCCCGCCAAGTCCTGGCCGGACCTGGCTTTCCTGCGGGAGAACTGGGACGGGCCGATCGTGCTCAAGGGGGTACTGCACCCCGACGACGCACGGCTCGCCGCCGACGCCGGGATGGACGGGGTGGTGGTCTCCAACCACGGCGGCCGTCAGGTGGCCGGGGCGATCGCGGCGGCGGACGCCCTGCCCGGCGTGGTGGAGGCCGTCGGCGACCGGCTCACCGTGCTGTTCGACAGCGGGGTGCGCACCGGCGACGACGTCTTCAAGGCCCTCGCCCTCGGGGCGCGGGCGGTGCTGCTGGGGCGTCCGTACGTCTACGGGCTCGGCCTCGAGGGGCAGGAGGGCGTGGAACACGTGATCCGCTGTCTGCTCGCCGAACTCGACCTCACCCTGGCCCTGTCGGGGCACGCCACCCCGGCCACGGTCGGCCCGGCCGACCTGACGGAGGCCACGGCCTGACCCGCGCCACCGCACGACGGGGCCGGGGCGGGCGACCGGGAGGCCGCCCGCCCCGGCCGCGCCGTCACGTCACCGGCACGGTCAGCTCCGCGTGCCGGGCGACCGGTGCCTCGCTGCCGCTGATGGACAGGGAGCCCGTCGCCGTCCGTACCGGTTCGGCCGTCCACCGCTGGTTCACGGTCCGGTCGCGCACCTTGACGACGATGTCGGCGTTCGCGTCAGGGGTCGCCGGAGTGAGGGCCAGTTGGACGTCCCAGCGGGGCACCAGCTCGCCCTGCACGGTGAGGTCGTACCGCACGTCGTCGCCCCGCTGGTCGCCGGTGTCGGCGCAGGTTCCGAGGACGACCACACCGGCGTCCTTGTGCGAGTCCAGGCACAGGCCGGGGTCGGCCACGCTGCGCAGCAGTCCGTCGTCCTCGTAGGTCCACTGCTGGGTCCACGCCGAGGAGCACCCCGCCAGGCGGGTCCCCGAGCCGTCCCGGGGCTCGCCCCTGGTGTCGAGGCAGAGGCCGGAGGCGATGTTGCGCAGCCGGGTCCGTCCCGGAGCGGTGGGCAGTCCGGCCGCGCCGGGCGGGGAGGCGGACGGCACGGCCGCGCGGCCGCCCGCCGCGGTGGAGCCCGTCGGGTCGGCCGCACCGCCGTCCGGGGAGGAGGACCCGGCGATGAGCACGCTGACCAGCACCCCCGCCGAGACCGCGCCGATGCCGGTGAGCAGGGTCCTCGTCGAGCGCACCGGATCCGGGAACGCGATCCCCGTCAGGCGTGCGGGAACGGGGATCCGGGAGAGCACGCGGTGCCGCCCGCCGCCGGACTGCCCTCCCCCGCCCCGGCGCCGGCGCCGGGCGGTGCGCCCGGCTCGGGGACCGGCCGTCGCGCGGCCGGGGCGCGAGTCGAGGTAGCGGCGGGCCCCCCAGCCGAGCACGGCCTCGGCGATCAGCGTGCCCAGACCGCCCTCGAAGTGGCTCAGCTGCTCGGCGGCGTTCCGGCAGAAGCGGCACTCCGCCAGGTGCTGCCGGACGTCCGGCAGCAGGGCCCCTCCCCGGCGGATCGGGACGTCGAGGAGACGGTTGTAGAAGCGGCAGTCCTTCGTCGGCGCCAGTTCCTGATGGGCGTGGACACAACCTTGACGGAATTTGTCCCGCGCCTGTTCGAGTGCGCCCGACGCGATGTCGGGGTCCATGCCGAGCAGACCGGCCGGCACGGAAATCGGCTCGGCCTCGACCTCCGCGTGCCAGAGCAAACAGCGCGCGCGTGCGGGCAGCGAGCGGAATGCCCGTTGAGCGAGTGATCGGTTTTCCGGAGTCATGGTGTTCGCCGCGCGCATGCCGCGCCCGCCCGCCGGTTTCTGCAACTCCGGCATAACTCCGGCTATTCGATCGTCCGCGGCCCACTCCCGGACCGTGTCGCGCACGGCCACCAGCAGCAGCGGCCGGAACGCGACGGCGGATTCTCCGACGGCGACCCGGTCCAGTACCCGGTGCAGCGCGGCCGCGGTGACCATGGCGGCGAGCTGGCCCGACGAGGCCAGGCAGACGGCCGCGTAGTCGTGCGCCGACTGCCAGTGCCGCGCCGTCAGCAGCGCGACGGAATGGGCGGCCTCGCCCTCCGGACGGTCCCGCAGCCGGGCGGCGAGGAACTCGTCGGTTTCCCCCGGATCCCCGCCGGGCGGAGGATACGGAGGTCGAGGGGGGTGGGGGGTGTGCACTGAGATGGTTCCTTCCCACAGCGCATGTGACATTCAGGGGTTTCCGACGCCGGAAAGGAAGACCGATTGGTATATACCTCTTTGGCGCCGGCACGCGCGGGGGGTGCGAATTCACCGACGGCGAATCGGACCCGGTTCATCAACTCGCGTGCGACCCCGGCCTTTACCCCCCGCACAAGTGGCTCACTCTCGCACAACCCGCGCTCGGCCAACAAGGCGCGTGAGCGACATCCGCGCGTTGACAGAAAGTCAGAAAGGGAAGGCGCGCCGCGCCCCCTCCTCCCGGCTTTCGGCCAGGGTTTTCACGCCGTTCACATCCGGGGCGGCGCGCCGCGCGCGCTCCCGGCGCGCGCCGGGAGCGCGGTCCACTGGTCACGGCGGCCGCGGACGGTCTCAGATCTGCCAGGAACGCAGCCGGTCCGCCGCGGCGTACACGTCGGCCTCGCCGGAGATCAGTTCGCGCGCCAGGTCGACCAGGGCGCCGTAGGGCGGATCGATGCCGGCCCCGCTGGCGAACATGTAGGCCACGGCGGTGGCGCAGGCGAAGCGGGCGTTGGCCGAGGGCAGCGGCCGGAGCACGGCGAGGGTGTGCAGCAGGGCGGCGGCCCGCCAGGCCGGGTCGGAGTCGACGCCCAGCCGGGGCGGGTCGACGCGATGGCGGGCGACCGCGGCGACCAGGGCGGAGAAGTCGTTGACGGTGGGCTGGTCCCGGAGGACCTCCTCGTGCCGCTGGAGCAGCCAGGGCACGTCGATGTGGAGCACGGGTGCCATCGGTCAGGCGGCCCGCCCCTGGCTGCCGGCGGGCCGTTCGTCGTCCGGGAAGGCGGCGGCGAACTCGTCGGCGTGGGAGGCGAAGAAGCGGCGGAACGCCTCCGCGCCCTCCTGCAGGGCGCGGTGGCGGGCTATGTCGGCCGCGGCCGCCTCGCGCACGAGCGACTTCATGGACGTACCGCGTTCCTTGGCGATCTGCCGCAGGTCCTCGAGTTCGCGGTCGCTGAACTCCACGTTGAGAGCTGGCATGCCCTCACGGTACCGCTCGGGTACTGAATCGTAAATATGCCCAGTTCAGACCGCATATGGAGGGGTACCGTCGGGGCCGGCGGCCGGGTGGCCGGCGGCCCCGCGGTGAGGGCGGTCAGCCCTGATCGGCCACAAAGGAGGCCATGCGGGTCAGGGCGGCGTTCCAGTTGATGGTGTGCTCGTTGGTGGACCAGGACTGGATGTCGTCGATGTAGCAGAACTGCCCGACGCAGCCCTGGAGTTTCGACTGGGCGTAGGGGTCCTGGATGCTGGAGTTGGGTCCGCCGGAGAGCGTCCCGGCCGGCGGATTCGGCAGGTTCGCGTCGAGCTGGCGGGCGTACCAGCGGCTGTGCTGGTTGTGCGCGTTGACCTCGCCGTAGCCGGTGACGTACGAGATGTTCAGGGCGTTGCGGCCCAGGACGTAGTCCATGCTCTGCAGCGCGCCGTCCCGGTACTTGGCGGCGCCGGTGAGGTCGTAGGCGGTGGCGAGGACGACCGCGTTGTTGAGGACCTGGTGGCTCGAGCCCCAGTCGTAGACGTTGCCCGCGGGCGCGTACGGCATGCCGTACGGGTGGGCCTCGAGCGTGGCCAGATAGCGGTCGGCGCCCTCGACCACGGAGCGGCGCACCTTGTCGCCGCCGGGCAGCCGGTTCGGCACGGTCGCGAGGTCGAGCCGGCCGGCCGCGGCGGTACGCGACCAGTCGAAGCCGAGGGGGCCGAAGATGTCGGCGGTGTGCACCGGGGAGTCGCGCAGGTACTCCTCGAACCGCCGCTCGCCGGTGGTGAGGTAGAGCTCGGCGGCCGCCCAGTAGAACTCGTCGGACACGGTGTCGTCGGGGTAGGCGCCGCCGCCGGTCCCGTCGTCCGGGTCGGCGAGCAGGTCCGGGTGGGCGAGGGCCGCCGTCCAGGCCTTGCGCGCGGCCGCCAGCGTCGTGGCCGCGAACTTCTTGTCGTAGGGCCGGTACAGCCGTGCCGCCTGGGCGGCCGTGGCGGCGAGGTTGAGGGTGGCGGCGGTGGTAGGCGGGTGCAGTTCTCGCTTCTGCGGGTCGGCGCCGGGCAGCAGCGGCAGCCCGGTCCACTGCTCGTCGTGGATCTTGTGGTGGGCCGTGCCGGCCAGCGGCTCGCCGTCGGGGACCTGCATCTTCAGCAGGAACTCCAGTTCCCAGCGGGCCTCGTCGAGGATGTCCGGGACCTTGTTGCCGCTCTCGGGGATGTCCAGCGTGCCGTCGCCGAGCCTGCCGGGCTCGCCGGTGCGGGCGTGCCGGGCGCGTTCGTAGGTGCTGAGCACCTCCCAGGTGCTGATGCCGCCGTTGACGACGTACTTGCCGTGGTCGCCGGCGTCGTACCAGCCGCCGGAGACGTCGAGGGTGTAGTCGCACACGCCCGGCTGACAGGGCACCTCGGTGTCGCCCCGGTTGGGCGCCACGCCGATGTGCCCGGCCGCCCGTCCGTAGCCGGGTCGCAGGTCGTCGCGGATCTCCGTGCCGCTGCGCTGGGTGTAGTAGTACTTCGCCGAGTCCAGCCGCAGCCGTTCGTACGCGCTCGCGTCGATGTCGAAGGGCCTGCTGGTCTCGCCGTCCACGGCCAGGGTGTACCCGCTCCCCCGCCCGCGGTGGGCGCCGAAGTCGATGGAGTGGACGTTCTCCCCCGAGGAGCCGTCGACACCGCGCGGCACGGTCCAGCCCCGCCGGACCACACGGCCGGCGTGGTCCTTCAGCTGCCAGGGCAGCCGCTCGGCGGCCTCGGTGACCAGGGTGGCGTTCTTCGGCCCGGAGGGCAGGTAGGCGACCTGGTTGACGCGGACCCGGGGCCCGGTGTCGGGCTCGTACGGCTCGGGGGCGACCCCGCCCAGCAGGGACACGTCGTCCACGCAGAACCGCCAGGGGTCCGCGCTGCCGCCGAGCTGGAGGCCGACCTGGCCCTGCGCGGTGTCGACGGGCGAGGTGAAGGTGTACGTGTAGGTGTCGCCGGAGACGCCGAGCTGGGGCGACACCTCGTAGTAGGTGTCGTAGGGCGCCGTCTGCAGACCGACGATCGCCCGTACGGTGTGGCCCGCGGGTGTGCCGGCCGCGCTGAAGGAGAAGCGGTACGACTCGCCCTTCACCAGGGTGATGTCGTTCTGGCCGACGGCCGCGTCCCACCGGTTCGCGGTGCCGCCGGGGACGTCGGCGCACAGGCGTCCCCCGGACGGGCCCGCGGTGACGTTCGCGGAGGCCCACCAGGACTCGGTGCCGGTGTCGAAGGTGCCGTTGCGGACCTGCTCGGCCGGGTCCGCCCCGGCCGGGGCGGCGGGCAGCGCGGTGAGCGCCGCGGCCAGCAGTCCGGTCAGGGACAGCAGAGCGGTTCTGCGTCTGTTCACGTTGGCTCCTCTGAGGGCGAGGTGCGGGAATTGGGAGCGCTCCCATCTCTGTGCGCCGACCATGGTTGTGGCAGGGGTGACACTCCGTCAACGGGTGCGACGGGAGAGATGACGGCGGCCCAGAGCGGAGGTTCACAGTCCGCGCCGCGCCGGGAGCCACTAGTCTGGGACTCAGGCGATACACCGGATCACGGTGAGTGTGCGCGATGGAGTGGCGACGATGAGGCCGGACGACCCGTTCGACGATGCCGTGACGGCCCGGGCCGTCATCGCCGCCGACGGCACGCTCACGCGGTGGAGCGAGGGCGCGTGCCTGCTGCTGGGATACACGGCCGGCGAGGTCGTGGGTCGCCCGGCCGCCCGTCTGCTGGCCGGGGGCGCGGGCGCGCCGCCGACGGCGGCCGTCCGCTGGAGCGGCACCCTCGCGCTGCGGCACCGCGACGGCGGCACCGTCACGGTGTGGGTGCTCGCCCACCGTCGGCAGCCGGCGGACGGGGGCGCGGGCGACTGGCTCGCCGTCTCCCCGCTGGAGGCCTCCGACCACGAGCTGCCCGAGGACCCCCTGGTCAGGGCGGCCGTGTTCCAGTCCCCGTGCGCCACGATGGTCTTCGACCAGGAGCTGCGGCTGCGCGGGGTCAACGACGCCATGGCCCTCCTCCTCGGCCTGCCCGCCCCGCAGCTGCGGGGGCTCAGGCCCACCGACGTCGGCGGCCGGCCGCAGCACTCCGAACTCGAACGGCAGCTGCGCCACGTGCTGCGCAGCGGACGGCCGCACGACATGCAGACGTACATGAAGGCCACCGGCGAGAGCAGCGCGCACGCCTGGCTGGCCCGCCTGGCCCCGCTCACCGACCGGTCCGGGCGGGTGCGGGGCGTGTGCGTGACGGCCCACGACTTCACCGACCAGTACCGGGCGCGGGAGCGGCTCCAGCTGGTCAACGAGGCCAGCATGCGCATCGGCACCACGCTGGACGTCACCCGGACGGCGCAGGAGCTGGCGGAGGTGTGCGTGCCCGCGCTCGCCGACTTCGTCAGCGTGGACCTGCTGGAGTCCGAGGAGCCGGGAGGCGAGCCCACCGGCCCGCTGGCCGCGCCGGTCTCGCTGCGCCGGGTCGCCCACCGGTCCCTCGTGCCGGGCAGTCCGGAGTCGGCCGTCCGGTCGGGCGAGGTGGTCGTCTACCCGGCCGCCGCGCCCCACGCCGACTCGCTGATCGCGGGCCACAGCATCGTGGCCTCGGTGCCGTCGGGCGATCTCGACCCGTGGCTCGACGCGGACGAGACACGCGCCCGGCAGGTCCGGGAGAGCGGCGTCCACTCCATGCTGTCCGTCCCGCTCCAGGCGCGCGGCACGACCCTCGGCGTCGCCGCGTTCACCCGCTTCAGCCGTCCCGAGGCGTTCACCCACGACGACGTGCTGCTGGCCGAGGAGGTCACGGCGCGCGCCGCCGTCTGCATCGACAACGCCCGCCGCTACTCCCGTGAGCGCGAGACCACCCTGACGCTGCAGCGGAGTCTGCTGCCCCGCACGCTGCCCCGCACGGCCGCGGTGGAGGCCGCCACGCGCTATCTGCCGGCCGCGCGCTCCGGGGTGGGCGGCGACTGGTTCGACGTGATCCCGCTGTCCGGGATGCGGGTGGCGATGGTGGTCGGGGACGTCGTCGGGCACGGCATCCAGGCGTCCGCGACCATGGGGCGGCTGCGCACCGCGGTCCGCACCCTCGCCGACATCGACCTGGCGCCCGAGGAGCTCCTCACCCACCTCGACGACCTGGTGCTGCACCTGTCGCACGAGGCGGGCGGCGACGGCGGTCCCGGCGAGGTCGGCGCGACCTGTCTCTACGCCGTGTACGACCCGGTGTCCCGGCGCTGCACCCTGTCCCGGGCGGGGCATCCCGCACCGGTCCTCATCCCGCCGGGCGGCCCGGCCCGGCACCTCGACCTGCCCTCCGGGCCTCCGCTGGGCGTCGGCGGGCTGCCGTTCGAGTCGGCCGAGCTGGAGCTGCCCGACGACTCGGTGCTGGCGTTCTACACCGACGGGCTGGTCGAGTCCCGCGGCCGGGACACCGAGGCGGGACACGCCCTGCTGCGCGAGGCGCTGTCCAACGCCGCGGGCCCGCTCGACGAGACCTGCGACCGGGTGCTGCACACCGTGCTCTCACCGGGCGGCACGACCGACGACGTGGCCCTGCTGCTGGCCCGTACCCACGGGCTGCCGTCCGCGCAGGTCGCCACCTGGGAGATCCCGGCCGACCCGGCGCTGGTCGCCCCCATCCGCAAGCAGGCCCTCGACCAGCTGGACACCTGGTCGCTGGCCGAGGCGTCGTTCACCGCGGAGCTGGTGGTCAGCGAGCTGGTCACCAACGCCATCCGGTACGGCGCCCCGCCCATCCGGCTGCGGCTGATCCACCACGCCTCGACGCTGATCTGCGAGGTGTCCGACACCAGCCACACCGCCCCGCACCTGCGGCGGGTCAAGACCTGGGACGAGGGCGGCCGGGGCCTGCTGCTGGTCGCCCAGCTCACCCAGCGGTGGGGCAGCAGGCACACCGCCGACGGCAAGACCATCTGGGCGGAACTGGCCCTGGTGGACGAGATGTGACGAAGGGGGAGCCATGCCGAACGGGTCACGCCGCGCGGGTGCGGCGACGGCGGGAGCGGTGGTCCTGCTCGGCGCGCTGGCCGCCTGCGGCGCCGGGGGCACCACCCAGGCACCGCCGTCCCCGGCGTCCGCCCCCGAATCGCGGAGCGCCCCGCCGGGCGACACCACCGCCTCGGCGGGCGACCGTACGCCGACGGCCTCCGGGCGCACGGAGCGCCCGGCGTCGCGGTGCCGCACCTCCGAACTGAGCGCCTCCGTCGGCCGGGTGGACCCGGGCGCGGGACAGCGCAACTTCCCCGTCGTGCTGACCAACGTCTCCTCCCGCGGCTGCACCCTGTACGGCTACCCGGGCGCCGCCTTCGTGGACGCGGCGGGCGAGCAGCTGGGCCGGGACCCGCGGCGCGCCCCCGGCGACCCGGCGACCGTCACCCTGGCGCCCGGCGACAGCGCCTGGGCCGGGCTGCGCTACGCGAGCCCCGGCGTCAGCGGCGCGGACACGGCGGTGCCGGCCGCGCTGCTCGTCACCCCGCCGGACGAACGGGAGCCCCTCAAGGTGCCCTGGAAGGCGGGGGCGGTCCCGGTGTCCGGCAACGCCTCGTCGGTTTTCCTCACCGTCCTGGAGCCGGGCACCGGGCCCTGACCGTGCGTCCCGCGCTCAGTGTCCGGCGACGGGGTGCGGGGTGTACGGCCGCTGGAGCTCCTCGATCTCCTTGTCGCCCAGCCGCAGTTCGACGGCGGCCACCGCGTCCTCGATGTGGGAGGACCTGGCCGCGCCGATGACGGGAGCGGTGACCGTGTCCTGGTGGAGCAGCCAGGCGAGGGCGACCCGGGCGCGGGGCACGCCGCGTCCTTCGGCGACGCGGGTGACCGCCTCGACGACGGCACGGTCGCCCTCCTGGTACAGGGTGCTGCCGAACGCGTCGGTGGCGCTGCGGCCGGTGGCGGCGTCCCAGTCCCGGGTGAGCCGGCCCCGGGCCAGCGGGCTCCAGGGCAGCACGCCCACGCCCTGGTCGGCGCAGAGCGGCAGCATCTCGCGCTCCTCCTCGCGGTAGAGGAGGTTGTAGTGGTTCTGCATGGACACGAACTTGGTCCAGCCGTGCCGTTCCGCCGTGTACTGCGCCTTGGAGAACTGCCAGGCGTACATGGAACTGGCCCCGATGTAGCGCACCTTGCCCGCCTTGACGACGTCGTGCAGCGCCTCCATGGTCTCCTCGACCGGGGTGTGCGGGTCCCAGCGGTGGATCTGGTAGAGGTCGACGTAGTCGGTGCCGAGGCGGGTGAGACTGTGGTCCAGTTCGGTCATGATCGCCTTGCGGGACAGGCCGCCGCCGTTGGGCCCGGGCCGCATCCGGCCGTGCACCTTGGTGGCGAGCACGATGTCGTCCCGGCGGGCGAAGTCGCGCAGCGCCCGGCCGACGATCTCCTCGCTGGTGCCGTCCGAGTAGACGTTCGCGGTGTCGAAGAAGGTGATGCCGGCTTCCAGCGCCTGCCGGATCAGCGGGCGGGACGCCTCCTCGTCGAGGGTCCACTCGTGGTTGCCGCGGTCGGGCACGCCGTAGGTCATGCATCCCAGACAGATCCGCGACACGTCCAGACCCGTCGAACCGAGCTTCACGTACTGCATCGTTGCTGCTCCTGCCTTCGGGATGGGTTGCTGCAAGGGGGAGGGTACGTCCTGGTGCGCACGCGAAGCGCGGGCCGGACCGGCTACAGGAGGTCCAAGGCGCGCTCCCAGCCGAACTCCGGCCGCCCGCCGTCCTCGTCCGCCTCCCCCGCGTAAGGGTCGCCGAAGCGCACGCCCATGCCGCGCAGCCGGGCGAGGCTGTCCCGGTAGGCGGGGTGGGCGGCCAGCGCGTCCGCCACGCACGGCAGGACGGCGACCGGCACGCCGAGCCCGGCGGCCTCGCACAGGGTGCCGAGGGCGAGGGTGTCGGCGATGCCGGCCGCCCACTTGTTGACGGTGTTGAAGGTGGCCGGCGCCACCACCACGGCGTCGGGGGCGGGGAAGGGACGCGGGTCGCCCGGTGCGCGCCAGGCGGACCGGATCGGCCGTCCGGTCTGCGCCTCGACGGCGGCGGGGTCGAAGAAGCCGTTCGTCGCGAGCGGCGTCGCGATGACGCCGACCTCCCAGTTCCGCTCCTGGGCGGCGGTGATCAGCTTGCTGACGTCCCCGGCGACGCCGGCGGCGCACACCACGACGTAGAGGAAGGGCTTGCGGGGTGTCTCGTGCTCGGCCTGTCGGGTCACCCGGAAACCCTAGTCACCCCCCGGCGGGGCCGGTCGCGCGGCCGGTCCGGTGACGGCGGCCCTCCCCGGCGCGGACGAATCCGGCGTGCGGCGGTGTCGTGCGTGTGATCGGGTCGACCGCAGGACGTGACGACGAGGGACGGATGCCATGCCTCTTCAGGGCGAGTACGAACCCAGCCCGACCGAGTGGGTGCGCGAACAGGTGGAGCTGTACGAGAGTTCCGGCGGCACCGAGGGGACGACGCTGCCGGGTACGAGCAGGCCGGTCGTGCTGCTGACCAGCCGGGGCGCGAAGTCCGGCAAGCTGCGCAAGACCCCGGTGATGCGTGTCGAGCACGACGGGCGGTACGCGGTGGTGGCCTCGCTGGGCGGGGCGCCGAAGCACCCGGTCTGGTACCACAACCTCAAGGCGGACCCGCGGGTCGAGCTCCAGGACGGTCCGGGGAAGTGGGACATGACGGCCCGTGAGGTGACGGGCGCGGAGAAGGCCGAGTGGTGGAAGCGCGCCGTGGCGGCCTTTCCGCAGTACGCCGACTACCAGGAGAAGACGGACCGGGAGATCCCGGTCTTCGTGCTGGAGGCGGACGGGCACGGGGCCTGAGCCCGGCGGAACTTTCCGCGTCCCGGTGCGCATGAAGCGCGGGGCACCGGGCACGCGTCGTTCAGGCCCCGCCGCGTTCCCCCGTCGCGGCGGGGCTTTCCCATGCCTCACGCGCCTCCGGGGAGCCCCGTTCGGTGACGTCGAGGAAGATCTGGTCCGCCTCGGGCACCTGACGGGCGATGGACCGCTTGATGCGCACGGCGACCTCCTCCAGACGCTCGCTCTCGATACCGGGCACCAGGTCGACGCGGGCGGCCACGAGCGCGGTGTCCAGGCCCGTCTTCATCGTGAGGAGCGCCTCCACGCTGTCGATCTCGGGCTGCGTCCGGAGCAGCTCCCGGATCCGGTCACTGGCCTCCGGGTCGGCGGCCTCGCCGATCAGCTGGTCGCGGGCCTCCCGGCCGAGCCGGTAGGCGACGTACACCAGCAGCCCGCCGATGGCGAGCGAGGCGGACGCCTCCCACACCACCTGCCCGGTGATCATGTGCAGCGCCATGCCCACGATGGCGAGGGTGACGCCCAGCACCGCGGTGCCGTCCTCGGCGACCACCGTGCGCAGCGCCGGATCGCGCATCTCGCTGAGCCGACCGCCCTGTCGGCGTATTTGGTACAGGGCCCGCAGCAGCGAGCCGCCCTCGGCGAGCAGGGCGACCCCGAGCACGATCAGCCCGGCCACGTAGCCGCTCAGCTTCTCGTCGCCGCCGTTCCTGAGCGCCTCGACTCCCTGGTAGAACGAGAAGCAGCCGCCCATGACGAAGATGCCCACGGCCGCGAGCAGCGACCAGAAGAAGCGCTCCTTGCCGTAGCCGAAGGGGTGGCGCCGGTCGGCCGGGCGACGGCTGCGCCGCAGCGCGGCCAGCAGGAACACCTCGTTCATGCTGTCGGCCACCGAGTGGGCCGCCTCCGACAGCAGCGCGGGGGACGCGGCAAGCAGGCCGCCCACGGCCTTGGCGACCGCGATCACCAGGTTGGCTGCGAGCGCCACCAGCACGGTGACGCGGGTTCTGCGATCCGATCGTGTAGTCACGTCGGCCGATTGCCCCGGTCGGCGCAGGCCACACCGTGCCGTCGGCGGAAAACGGGGAACGCGGTCACAGGGACACACGGAAACGGCGGAAAGGAGACCACCATGGGCGGCCGCGACGACGGGGGCGGCGGCAACAGCGCGTACGGCAGGAAGACGTTCAAGAGGTCGAAGGCCCATTTCGCGGACCGCATCACCGCGGACGGGCGGGACGGCTGGCCGGTGGAGGCCGGGCGCTACCGGCTCGTCGTGAGCCGTGCCTGCCCGTGGGCGAGCCGGGCGCTGGTGTCCCGGCGGCTGCTCGGGCTGGAGGACGCGCTGTCGCTGGCCGTCGCGGATCCCGTCCAGGACGACCGGAGCTGGCGTTTCACCCTGGATCCGGACGGCCGTGACCCGGTCCTCGGCATCCGGTATCTGAGCGAGGCGTACGACCGGCGGGAGAAGGGCTACCCCGGCGGGGTGAGCGTGCCGGCCGTCGTGGACGTGCCCAGCGGGAAGCTGGTCACCAACGACTACCAGCGGATCACCCTGGATCTCGCCACCGAGTGGACGGCACTGCACCGCGAGGGGGCGCCCGACCTGTACCCGGCGGGGCGGCGCGACGAGATCGACGCGGTGATGGACGACGTCTTCCAGGACGTCAACAACGGCGTGTACCGGGCGGGCTTCGCCACCGGCCAGGAGGAGTACGAGACCGCCTGCACGGCGCTGTTCCGCCGGCTGGAGCTGCTGGAGAAGCGGCTGGAACGGCAGCGGTACCTGGTCGGCGACACCCTCACGGAGGCGGACATCCGGCTGTTCACCACGCTGGTGCGGTTCGACGCGGTGTACCACGGCCACTTCAAGTGCAACCGGTGGAAGCTGGCGGAGAGCCGGGTGCTGTGGGCGTACGTCCGCGACCTGTACCAGACGCCCGGCTTCGGCGACACCGTGGACTTCGACCACATCAAGCGGCACTACTACCAGGTGCACACCGGTATCAACCCGTCCGGGATCGTGCCCCTCGGGCCCGACCTGGCCGGCTGGACGACGCCCCATCACCGTGCGGAGCTGGGCGGCCGGCCGTTCGGGGACGGCACCCCTCCGGGCCCGGTGCGGGCCGCGGAGGAGGTCCCGGCGCGGGGCCGCCCCTGACCGTCCGGGCCGCAGGGCCCCCTCACCGACGAGACGAAGCCGACCTAGGAGATCCACATGGCGAAGAAGAGCAAGAAGGCGAAGAAGAAGCTGCCCCTGGCGTACAAGCCCCTCGGCTTCGTGCTGGGCTGGACGAGCGGCACCGTGGCCGGGATGGCCTTCCAGAAGACCTGGAAGGTGATCCGGCACGAGGACGACGCGCCGGACGCGCTGGACCGGGACCGCCGCTGGGCGGAGATCCTGCTGGCTGCGGCGATCCAGGGCGCCATCTTCGCGGTGGTGCGCAGCGCCGTGGACCGGGCCGGGGCCAAGGCCATCGAGCGTTCCACGGGCGTCTGGCCGGTCCCGGACAAGGGCGGGCGCGACTGAGGCACCGCCCGCCGGGGTGACCCGCGCGCCTCCCGGTGCCCCCGCGGGCCGTCGGGAGGCGCGCGGGCTCACCCCTGCTTGGGCGCCGTCGGCGTGCCCCGGCGCACGACGAAGGAGTGGCCCGCCGGGTCGGCGTAGCCGCGCTCCTCGGTGGGTCCCGACGCGTCGCCCGTCTCCATCGGGCGGCCGCCCAGGCTCACGACCAGGCGTTCCACCGCGTCCAGGTCGTCCACCACGAACTCCAGGTGCGCCTGGAGGGAGTTCTCCGGGCGGGGCCAGCTCGGGGCGGTCGCGTTGACGTCGCGGCGCAGCGCCAGGCGGAAGCCGTCGGCGGCCCGGATCTCCACCCGGTTCACATGCGCGCCCACCTCCTCCGCCGCCAGCAGCTCCTTGTAGAACTGGGCGAGTTTCTCGGGTTCGGCACAGTCGAGCACCACAACGCCGGCCGTCACCAGTGACATGTCTCCTCCGCGAGGTCCGCTGCGCGGGGCGTGTCCCGCCCCGTCCTGTAGGTGACACCTATCCCGGCTCACCCGATTCAGTCGGGTGGGGTCGCGGCCAACTCGCCCCCGCCACCGACACGTTCGGAAAAACTCGGTCGCAATTCGAAGACATATGTCAATCGAACATGCTCAAATTCACTCGTCCGAGGGTAACTTGCAGGGCGGGGAGCGGTGTGGGGACCGGTCCCTCCCCCGTTGCACGGAGCAAGCTGGAGGCGATGGCGTCGTGCGGTACGAACCTGCGCCGCTGACCCGGCATCTGCGCGTCCGCCACGACCGGGGACACACGGTGCTGGAGTTCCGCGGCGAGATCGACATCGCGGCGGCCGCGGAGATCGTCCCCCATCTGGACATGGCGACCGCCGAACCGGACGCCCGGGTCGTGATCGACCTGACCCACGTCGAGTTCTTCGACCTCTCCGGGCTGCGCCTGCTGTTCCGGGCCCGGCACCGGATCACCGCGGGATCCGGCCGGCTGCACCTGGTGTGCACCCATCCGCTGACCCTGCGCATGCTGCGGATCACCGGACTGTCCCGGCTGCTGCCCCCGCGGCCGACCCTGGACGCGGCCCTGGAGAAGCCCGGCACCGCCTCCGGCCCGGTCTGACCGGCGGTCCGGCGCCGCCCGTGCGCCCCGCCGCGCTCCCGGTGCGGTCGTCCGTTCCTCAACTTGCCTGTCTGTTCAAGGAACTGAGGGGCATGTGGTGAGGAGGAAGGAGGGCCGTCGCCATGACGACTCCCGTGAAGGAACCGACTCCCGTGCAGCGGCCGGCCGCGCGCGTGCCCGGATGGGTGAAGGCGCTCGGCGCGGTGGTGCTGGTGCTCGTCGTGCTGTTCGCCGGGATCCGGCTGAGCCTGATCCCGGGCCTGAAGGACCTGTTCGGCACGGAGACCCGGGACCGCTCCGGGCCCGCGCTCCTGGAGTCCATCCAGGACATCAGCCGCTACGACGCCGCCTCGGGCAACTTCCAGGTGGTGGTGGACCTGGAGAAGGACGCGAAGTTCCTGCCCGACGCCGTCCGCGGCAGCCGCACGCTGTACGTGGGCGCGGGCACCGTCGACGCCTATGTCGACCTCGGCAGGCTGGACAAGGGCGACGTACGGGTCGACGAGGACCGTACGTCGGCCACGCTGCGGCTGCCCCACGCCCAGCTGGGCACACCGGCGCTGGATCCCGACCGCTCCTACGCCGTCTCCAAGCAGCGGGGTCTGCTGGACCGGCTCGGAGACCTCTTCTCGGACAACCCCAACAGCGAACAGGCCGTGCAGAAACTCGCCGTGAAGCACATCGGCGACGCGGCCGAGGAGAGCGGGCTCACCGCACGGGCCGAGAGCAACACCACGGAGATGCTCGAAGGCCTGCTGCGCTCCCTGGGGTTCGAGAAGGTGCGGGTCGACTACGGCGACTGAGCGCCGATTACGGGGGTAACAGGCGTACCACATAAGGCAGTTGAAGACCTGGAGGATCTCATGGCCCGCGCCGTCCCACGTCCGCGCTCATCGCCGCGACGGCGCTCCGGCCCGTCCGGGTCCCGCACCGGGGAGAGCGGTTCCGCGCGTCCGCTCCCCCTGCTGCCCCGGCTGCTGGCGATGCTGTGCGCCTTCGTCTTCATGGTGGCCTTCGCCGCGGTACTGGCCCGGCTCACCCTGCACCCCTCCCCCGCCTCCGAGGCGCTGATCCACACCAATCTGCGCCCGGGCCGCTCCCTGCAGGCCTACCTGGACCAGCCCGCGCTGCGCGACGCCGTACGCCAGATCGGCGGCAACATCCTGCTCGGCGTGCCCTTCGGCGTGCTCGCGCCGGTGATCGCGCCGCGCACCCGCGGCTTCCTGAAGGTGCTCGTGCTGACGGCGGTCGTGATGCTGCTGGTGGAGTTCGCGCAGGGCGCCCTGGTGACCGGACGCGCCTTCGACATCGACGACGTCATCCTGAACACCTCGGGGGCGCTGATCGGCTACCTGCTCGCGGGACGGCGCCTGAGCCGGGCCGTGCACGCGCGACGCCCGAAGGCCTGACCCCCGCGGACGTCACCCCCTGCGCCGCTCCCTCTGCTCCTCACGGGCACCCGGGGAGCGGCGCGGGGTCCAGGTGAACTTGTCGCCGCCCACCCAGCGGACCACGTCCGGGTCGTCCAGGTCGTGGACCGTGATCCCGAACACCGCGGCGGCGTGCAGCACGTCGGTGACGGTCCGGACCCGGCCGACCACCTCTCCGTCGATCTCCATGATCCGGAACGGCGGTGTCCCGGGCTGCACCCCGAGCACCACGATCCGCGGATGCGACATGTACGGGCTCGCGCTTTCGGTCATGCCTTCGAGGGTAGAGCGCAAACCGCGCGAACGCGGCGTCCGGCACATTCTCCCCCGGGTGCGGACCGGCACCGCGTCCGCCGTGCGGCGGTACGCCCTCTGGGGAACCCTGGAGCGAGGAGGTGGCGATGGATCCCGTCGAGGCGCTGGACCGGATCGCCTTCCTGCTGGAGCGGTCCCTCGCGCCGACCTACCGCGTCCGCGCCTTCCGCACCGCCGCCCGCACGCTGTCGGAGCTGGGCGGGGAGCAGGTGCGCGAGCGGGCGGCGGCCGGGACGCTCGAGACGCTGAAGGGGGTCGGCCCGAAGACCGCTCAGGTGGCGCGGGAGGCGCTGGCCGGGGAGGTGCCCGGCTATCTGCGGAAGCTGGAGGACGAGGCCGGCCGGGAGCCCGCGGACCGGGAGGGGCGACGGCTGCGGGCGCTGCTGCGCGGGGACTGTCATCTGCACTCCGACTGGTCCGACGGCGGCAGCCCGATCGGGGAGATGGGCCGCACCGCCGCGGGGCTCGGGCACGAGTGGGCGGTGCTGACGGACCACTCGCCCCGGCTGACCGTGGCACGGGGGCTGTCGGCCGCCCGGCTGCGCGAGCAGCTGGACGTGGTGGCGGAGCTGAACGAGACCTGGGCGCCGTTCCGGCTGCTGACCGGCATCGAGTGCGACATCCTCGAGGACGGCTCCCTCGACCAGGAACCGGAACTCCTGGAACGGCTGGACGTCGTGGTGGTGTCCGTGCACTCCAAGCTGCGGATGGACGCCCGGTCGATGACCCGCCGCATGGTGGCCGCCGTGCGCGACCCGCGCTCCGACGTCCTCGGGCACTGCACCGGGCGGCTGGTGAGCGGGCGCGGCCGGCCCGAGTCGGAGTTCGACGCCGACGAGGTGTTCGCCGCGTGCGCGGAGAGCGGCACCGCCCTGGAGATCAACAGCCGGCCCGAGCGGCTCGACCCGCCGCGACGGCTGCTGCGGCGCGCGGTGGAGGCGGGTGTGCTGTTCTCCGTCGACACCGACGCGCACGCGCCGGGTCAGCTGGACTGGCAGATCCTCGGGTGCGCCCGCGCCGAGGAGTGCGGGGTCCCGCCGGAGCGGGTGGTCACCACCTGGTCCCTGGACGAGCTGCTGGCCTGGGCCCGGGAGCGGAAGGTGCCGGCCGGAGTGGCGGGCGGCCCCGGTGGTACCCGTACCGCCCCCGAGTGAAGGAGCGCGTATGGAACGGGCGGCCGTGTTCGATGTGGACGGCACGCTGGCGGACACCAACCATCTGCATGTGACGTGCTGGTGGGAGGCCCTGCGGCAGGCGGGCCACCGGGTGTCGATGCACGACGTCCACCGGGCCGTGGGCCTGCCTTCGGCCGACCTGGTCGCCCATCTGCTGGGCGGGGACCGCGACCCGGACCGCGACGCGGAGCTGAGCGCCGCGCACAAGGCGCTGTACGGGCAGTACTTCGACCGGCTCGCCCCGCTGCCGGACGCCGGCCCGCTGCTGAAGCGGCTGCACCGGGACGGCTGGACGGTGGTGCTCGCCACCTCGGCGGGCGGCGCCGAGCTGGGCGCGCTGCGCCGGGCGATCGACGCGGACGAGGCGATCACCGCGACCGCGAGCGCGGACGACGTCGAGCAGGGCAAACCCGCCCCCGAGCCGGTCGAGCACGCCCTGGAGCTGGCCGGGGTGCCGGCCGAGCGCGCCGTGTTCGTCGGCGACACGGTGTGGGACATGCGGGCGGGCAGCAGGGCGGGGGTGCGCTGCGTGGGCGTGCTGTGCGGCGGCATCCCGCGCGCCGACCTGGTCGAGGCCGGCGCGGACGTGGTCTACGACGACCCGTCCCGGCTGCTGGCGTCGCTGTCGGACAGTCCCCTGGCATGAGGTCCGGCATGAGGTCCCGTACGACCGGGACGTTCGCGGGGGCGTGACGCGCGTGGGGCAGGAGATGTGGCGGGGTGATGACGTCGCAGGGCGGGCGGCTCCGACGGCACGGCTGTGGCACGCCGTGCGGTGGGACGTGCGGTCCGTGGGCCGGGCGGCGTGGGCCGCCCTGCGGGGGCCGGGCAGGGAGCGGGACCTGCTGGTCCAGTCGCTGAAGGCCGCCGCCGCGGCGCTGCTGGCCTGGCTGCTGGCGCAGGTCTGGCTCGGCGACCCGATGGCCCTCATGGCGCCCTGGGTGGCGCTGGTCCTGGTGCAGGCCACCGTCTACAGCTCGCTGATGCAGGCGGCGCGGCAGTTCACCGCGATCTGTGTGGGGGCCCTGGTGGCATCGGGGGCGCAGGCGGTCACCGGCGACACCACGGGCGCCCTCGCGCTGTCCGTACCCGTCCTGGTGCTGCTGTCGAACTGGCGGCGCTTCGGCGACCAGGGCATCTACGCCGCCACCACGGCCGTCTTCACGATCGCCACGGGGACGGTGAGCGGGGCCGCCGTCGGGCACCGGCTGGGGCAGGCGGCGCTGGGCGCGGTGGTCGGTGTCGCCGTCAACGCGCTGGTCCTCCCGCCGGTTCACCTGAGGGACGTGCGGGAGAACCTCGCGGCGCTCGCCCGTGAGGCGGGCGAGGTGCTGCACACCGTGGCCGGGGACCTCCGCGAGGGCGAGTGGGACGCCGGGACCGCCTCCGGGTGGCTGGACTCCTCGGCCCGGCTGCAGAGCCGTGTGGAGGCGCTGCGCTCGGCCCGCGGCTGGAGCAGGGAGAGTCTGCGGCTCACCTCGGGCGTGCTGCGCGCCCTGCACCGGGCGCCGACCGAGGCCCTGCCGCCGGAGGAGCAGGACGAGCGGTTCGGACGTGTCACCGGGCACGTCACCTCGCTGACCCGGACGCTCGCGGTGGCCGCCGACGAGGACCGTACGCCCGCGGCGCCGGACGCGGCGATGCTGAGCCGCTACGCGGAGCTTCTCGAGCTGTTCGGCGACGCGTGCCGCGCGGAGGGCGACCGGCTGCTGAACGGGGGCCCCCGCACGGACGTCCTGCGGGACGAGCGGACCGAGGCGGTGCTGCGGGAGCTGCACGGAAAGCTCCAGGAGGGCATGCGGGACGCCGGCCGGGATGCCGCGCACACGGCCGTCCTGGGCACGCTGATCCTGCAGGCCGAGAACCTCTGGGCCGATCTCGACGGGGGTGCGCGGGTCCGGTGACGCACCTCACGCCTCCCGGCGGCGGATCGCGGAACACCCGGAGGCGGTTCCCCGTTGAACCAGCCGTGGGTGCGGACGGGACAGTGTCCCCGGGCCTCATCATCCGCCCACAGGGACGATCGTTCGGCTGAAGCCCTGTGGAGCCTTTCGCCGAGAGGCGACCGCCGTCCGCACCCGCCATCGAGCCGCCCCGGCCGTGATTCCCCCGTCGCGGTCGGGGCTTCCCCTGTGTTCCCCCGGTGTCGCCGCGGCGTGCACGCCGGCGCCCGAGGGGTACTCGGCCGGTTCCGCGGAACAGGCGGCCGAGAGGAGCGGAAGGTGAGCAGCGCAGCGGGCACGAGGGTCGTCGTCACGGGCGCCACCGGCAATGTCGGGACCAGTGTGGTGCGGGTCCTCTCGGAGGAACCGGAGGTCGTCTCCGTACGGGGTCTGGCCCGGCGGGTCCCCGAGTGGTCGCCGCCGAGGACCGAGTGGTCGGCGGTGGACCTGGCCTCGGAGCGGTCCGATCTCGCCGGGGAGTTCGCCGGCGCGGACGCGGTGATCCATCTGGCCTGGGCGTTCCAGCCGACGCACGATCCGGCGACCACCTGGCGCACGAACGTGCTCGGCAGCATGCGGGTGTTCGACGCGGTGGCCGAGGCGGGGGTGCCGGCGCTGGTGCACGCCTCCTCGGTCGGGGCCTATTCGCCGGGCCCGAAGGACCACGCGGTGGACGAGTCGTGGCCGACGCACGGCTGGCCGGACGCCGCGTACTGCCGGGAGAAGGCGTATCTGGAGCGGGCCCTGGACACGTTCGAGCGCGATCACCCGGGGACGCGGGTGGTGCGGATGCGGCCCGCGTTCCTCTTCAAGCGGGAGTCGGCGAGCGAGCAGCGCCGTATCTTCGGCGGCCGGTATCTGCCGGGTCAGCTGGTCCGGCCGGACCTGCTGCCCGTCCTCCCCGACATCCCCGGACTGCGGGTGCAGGCGCTGCACACCGACGACGCGGCCCACGCCTACCGGCTGGCGGTGCTGTCCGCCGGGGCGCGCGGCGCCTTCAATCTCGCCGCGGAGCCGGCGGTCGACGCCGAACTGCTCGGCGGGATGCTCGGCACCCGGCGGATACGGCTGCCGCGCACCGCTGCACGGTCCGCGGTCGCCGCCGCCTGGGGACTGCGTCTGCTGCCCGCCTCGCCACATCTGTTCGACGCCGTGCTGAGGCTGCCGCTGATGGACTGCGCACGCGCGCGCGAGGAACTGGGCTGGCGGCCGGAGTACACGGCCACGGAGGTGCTGGAGGAGTTCCTGCGGGGCATGCGGGAGGGCGCGGGGGAACGGACGGAACCGATGCGGGGCCGCAAAGCCGGCTGAGCGCCGGGTTTCGGCGGCCGCCGCGGAGGTACCCGCGAGGGTCGTACGAACGAAGGGAGAGCGCCGTGACCGACCACCGCCTCGAAGGACCCGGTGAGAACGGCGCCGCCGTGCCCCGTGATCTGCCCGACCAGCAGGCGGGCCCCGGTGAGGACCCGTGGGAGGTCGCGCCGGCCGCCGCGGAGCGCGAGAGCGAGAAGAAGTCCGGCCGGCCGGAGGAGCCGGAGTCCGACGTGCCCGACACGGACGAGGCCGGTACCGGCCGGCAGGGCGCCCCGCACTCGGCGTCGGTCAACCCCGAGCAGCCGGCACCGGACGAGTCCCCCGCGTAGGTCCTGTCCTCGCCGGCCAGGGCCGCGGGTGACGTGGGCACCGGCGTCCGCCCCTGCGGCCGCTCAGCGGCCGGGTCCACGACTGTTCCGGCTCGGCCGGCCGGGCGGGGTCACCGGGGGGTGCGTTCCCGCAGGGCGGTGTGCCAGGCGGGCGGTGGGGACTCCGGTTCCGGGTCGGGTCGCCGGCCGCCGCGGGCGAAGAAGTCGGCGAGCGGCAGGATCGCGGCGCCGACGGTGACCGCGTCCGGGCCCAGGCTGCCCAGTTCGATCGTCACCTTCCCGGCCGGATGGCGCAGCGCGTACGACAGGGCGTGTCTGCGCACCGCGGGCAGGAAACGGGAGCCGAGCTGGAGGCCGGCCCAGCCGCCCATCAGGATGCGCTCCGGCTGGAAGAGGTTGATCAGGTCGGACAGGCCCGCGCCCAGGTATTCGGCGGTCTCCTCCAGCACGGCGAGCGCGACGGGGTCCGGGGCGGCGCCGTCGGCGGGATAGGCGGCGGCGAGCATGGCCGTCAGCGCCGTCTCCTCGTCCGTGCCCCCGGGCACCCGGCCGCCCTCCTCGCGCCACCGGGCGAGCAGCGACTCGGCGCCCGCGTACGCCTCCAGGCAGCCGAGCGCGCCGCAGCGGCAGCGGCGGCCCCTGACCCGGACGGTCAGATGCCCCCATTCGACCGCCCTGCCCTGTTCCACCTCGGGTGTGACCAGGCAGGCGCCGACGCCGGAGCCGAAGAGGACCACGAGGGCGTTGCCGGCGCCGCGGCCCGCCCCGAACCACATCTCGGCCTGGCCGAGGGTCCTGGCGCCGTTGTCGATGAAGCAGGGCACGGAGTCCGGCAGCAGGGACTCGGCGCGCAGCAGGGACTCCAGGGGAACCGCGTCCCAGCCGATGGTCTGGCCGTGCACCACGGCGCCCCGGCCGGGGGTGTGCTCGACGATGCCGGGGACGCCGATGCCGACGCCGAGCAGCCGCTCGGGGGCGAGCCGGGCGGCGCCGAGCACCTCGGCGATCCCGGAGCGGATGTGGTCGACGATGACCTCGACCTCGTAGCGCTGCTGCTCCAGGGGGAGTTCCGCGCGGGCGAGCTCGGTGAGGGTCAGGTCGAACAGTTCGACGCGGACCCGGGTCTCGCCCACGTCGACGCCGATCATGTGGCCGCTGGCCGGTGCCACCCGCAGCAGGGTGCGGGGACGGCCGCCGTCGGAGTCGACGCTGCCGGCCTCCTCCACCAGGCCGTCGGCGACCAGGTCGGCGACGACGTTGCTCACGGATCCGGAGCTCAGCCCGGTCGCCGGGCCGAGTTCGAAGCGGCTGAGCGGGCCGTCGAAGTAGAGCCGCTGCAGGACCGCCGTGCGGTTGGCCCGCCTGAGGTCGCGCACCGTGCGCCCGTTCCGCACCGCCATGTGGCTCCTTCCGAAACCCTGCCCGACCTGCAACATACCGCCGGGAACCGGCCGGGCGCGACTTTCTCCCACCCTTATTTCATGTTGTGAACTAACAGAGTCCGGCGACCTCGTCCAGCGCCGCCTCCAGTTCCGGCGCCACCACGTCCCGGACCCAGCGCCGGTGAGCGGCGCCGGCCGCCCGCGGAACCGTCTCGGTGAGCATGATCAGGTACAGGTAGGCGCGGTAGAGGGCGAGGCGGACGCGGGCCGCCCCGCCGAGGGCGGCCTCGCCCCCGGCCTCCGCGTACCCGGCGAGGAACGCCTCGTCCGTCCTGATGTCGCCGAGCAGGGCTAGCGAGACGAAGTCGGCGAGCGGGTCGCCCCAGAACATCCGCTCCCCGTCGATGAGCCCGCCGATCCGGGCCCGGCCCGCCGCGGAGCGGTCCACCAGGATGTTGCCCGGCCACAGGTCGAAGTGGACGAGCACCGGCACGGTGACCTCGTCGAGCGCCCCGGCGGCGGCGTGCAGCACGGCGGCCGTCTCCTCGACGGGGCGGGGCAGCCGGGCGCCGTAATCCCGGGCGTCGGCCAGCACGGCGCCGGTCATCGCGGTGAAGGCGGTCCGCCAGTCGCTCGCGAGCGGCCCGAGGGCGCCGGACGGGTAGCCGAACCCCGGCCCGGTCACCCGGTGCAGCCGGGCCACCTGACGCCCGAGCTCCTCGCGCAGTTCCGCCCGCTCGCCGTCCGCCGGCGCCGCCTGCGGCCAGGGCAGGCCCGGGGAGGCGGTCAGCAGCAGATACGGGGCGCGGGGGTCGCCGCCGAGGAACACGGCGCGCGGGGCGGGCACCCGGGCCTCGGCCGCACCGGCGCAGAACTCCGCCTCGGCGGCCAGGAGGTTCCGCTCGTACCGCAGGCCGGGGGCGGTGGGCGCGGGCGGGATCTTGAGCACGTACCGGCTGCCGTCGGCGAGGAGGAGTTCCTCTACGGTGTTGTAGGTGCCGCCGGTCAGCGGACGCACGCCGGCGAGCGCGCCGGACGGCAGACCCGCCTCCGCGAGCACCCGGCGGGCCCGCTGCCAGGAATCCACCTTCACGCACACCCCTCCCCCACGGCGACCGGGGTACAGCGTACGGAACGCGTCCTGGCGGGAACCCCGGGGGAAATTCGCTGGCTCCGCCCGGCGCAGGATACCTACCCTGGGCCAGAAACCTAGACCCCCTAGGTTTCGAAACCACGACACAGGAGACAGCCCCGTGAAAGCGCTCACCGAGCACGACATCCGCAGTTCGTTCATCAACTGCTCGAAGGGTGAGGCCAAGCGGCTTGCCGTACCCCGTGACCTGGGCGAACGTCCCTGGAGCGACCTCGACTTCCTGGGCTGGCGCGATCCGGGCGCGCCCGACCGCAGCTATCTCGTCACCGAGCGGGACGACCGGCTCGTCGCGGTGGCCCTGCGCTTCCAGCCCGCTCAGCGCGGTTTCCTCCACCGCAGCATGTGCTCGTTGTGCCTGACGACCCATCCGCGCGGCGGAGTCTCCCTGATGACCGCGCGCAAGGCGGGCCCGGCCGGCCGTGAGGGCAATTCGGTCGGCGCCTACATGTGCACGGACCTCGCCTGTTCCCTCTATCTGCGCGGCCTGAAGGTCCCGGAGAGCGGGTCCCGCTTCGAGGAGAGCCTCACCCTGGAGCAGCAGATCGCCCGCACCAGGGGGAACCTGTTCGGCTTCCTCGACAAGCTGTAGGCCCGCCCGGCTGTTCCGCCGGGGGACTGCCGTCCCTGGTGAACACGTTCGTGGTGTCCGGGGAGGGGGAACCGTCCGAGGATGCAAGCCGTACGTGAGATGACCGCTCCGGCCGTTCGGTACGTCAAGCGGCGCCGGGACCCGGTGACCGTGCAGACGGTGCGATCGGCGTTGGCGGCGACGGTCGCCTACGTCATCGCGGTGCGGCTGAGTCCGGAGGCCGCCCCGCTCACCGCGCCCCTGACCGCGCTGCTCGTCGTCCAGGTCACCCTGTACTCCACGCTCACCACCGGGATCCGCCGGGTGAACTCGGTGGTGACCGGCGTCGTGGTGGCGATCCTGTTCAGTCTCCTGGTCGGTCTGACCTGGTGGAGTCTGGGCCTGCTCATCCTGTCGTCGCTGATCATCGGCCATCTGGTGCGGGTGGACGAGTTCGTCCCCGAGGTGGCGATCAGCGCGATGCTGGTGCTCGGGGTGACCACCCACGGGGACACCGCCTGGGCCCGCATCGTGGAGACGCTGATCGGGGCCGCCGTCGGGATGGCGTTCAACCTGCTGCTGGCCCCGCCGGTGTGGGTGGAGGAGGCCGGCGAGTCGATCGAGGAGCTGGCGCGGCGGGTGCGGCAGCTGATGCTGCGGATCGGGGAGGAGGCCGCGGGCCGCCCTCCGTCGTCCCGCGCGGCGGCCCGGCTGCACGAGGCCCGCCGGCTGGACCACGACATCTCCGAGGTGGACGCGGACCTCCGGCAGGCGGAGGACAGCCTGCGGCTCAACCCGAGGGTGCGTGAGGGCCTGCTGCACCGGATCGTGCTGCGCACCGGCCTGGACACGCTGGAGATCTGCACGGTGGTGCTGCGGGTGCTGGCCCGCACCCTGACCGACCTGGCCAAGGAGCGCGAGCCCGGCCGGCTGTTCGCGCCGGAGACGGGCGCCGCCTTCGAGCAGTTGCTGTCCGAGATCGCCGACGCCGTGGTCAGCTTCGCGGTGCTGGTCACCACGAGCGTGAGCGCGAACGCCGAGTCGGCGGAGGAGCGGCTCGCCTCGGAGCTGCGGCAGGCGGCCGTCACCCGCGACAGGCTGGCCGAGCTGCTCTTCGAGGAGACCCGGCGGGACGCGCGCGAGTGGCAGTTGCTGGGCGCCGTGCTGACCGAGGTCAACCGCATCCTGGACGAGATGGACACCGAGCACCGTACGCGCCGGCTGTTCGAGGAGCTGGACCGGCACTCGCGGGAGCAGCGCGAGCGGCTGCCGCGGCTCACCCGGCTGTGGGAGCGGCTGCGCCGCCTCCGTCGCGGCGCCGGCCGTCGTTCTTCATGATGCGAACGGGCCGGGCGGCGGCCGGGCTTGCGCGCGACGGGTGACGGCCGCCAGGGTGGCGGTGGACCGGGACGGGCGACGACCTGAGGTGCGTGGATGAGCAGGGCCGACTGGAGCAGGCGCCGTTTCGTCGGCGCCGTCACGGGGACGGCCGCCGCGCCGGCGGTCGCGGCGTGCGACGAGGCGCCGCCGGCGGATCCGCCCTCCCCGCCGGCGCCCGATCCGGGGGGTACCGGCGCACGGAGCGGGGGCGGCCGGACCGCCGGTCCGCGTCCGCTTTTCCTGGGCACCTACACCTCGGCCGAAGGCGGCGGCGAGGGCATCGGGCTGGCCGCGTACGACCCGGAGTCGGGGCGGATCACCGGCTCCGGCGCCCTCACCGGTGTGGCGGATCCGTCGTATCTGACGGTGCATCCGGACGGCCGGACGCTGTACGCGGTGAACGAGCGGGACGACGGCGCGGTGACCGCCGTCCGGCTGTCCGACCGGAAGGTGCTGGGCAGCCGGAGCAGCGGCGGCGCGGCTCCCTGCCATCTGTCGGTGCATCCGGACGGCCGGTATCTGCTGAGCGCCAACTACGGCTCCGGGAGCGTCGCGGTGCACCCCATCGACGCCTCGGGGGCGCTCGGGGAGCGCACCGAACTGGTCACGCACTCGGGTCCGCCGCCGGGCCCGGGCCAACGGGGGCCGCACGCCCACCAGTTCCTCACCAGTCCGGACGGGGGCCATGTCCTCGCCGTCGACCTGGGCACGGACACGGTGTACACGTACCGCCTCGACGAGGCGGCCGGCACGCTCACCGAGACGGCGCGGGCGAGCACCCGGCCCGGTGCGGGACCGCGCCATCTCACCTTTCACCCCGGAGGCCGGTACGCCTATCTCGCCAACGAGGTCGACGACACCGTGGCGGTGTGCGCGTACGACCCCGGTTCGGGGCGGCTGCGGATCGGCGCGCCGCAGTCGACGGGCACGGGGGCCGGCACCAGCTACCCGGCGCAGATCCTGGTGACCGGGAACGGGCGGTTCGCGTATCTGGCGAACCGCGGCGACAACAGCCTCACCCGCTACGCCGTCGAGGCGGACGGCGCCCGGCTGCGGCTGCTCGACACCGTGCCGGTGGGCGGTGACTTCCCGCGCCAGATCGCCTTCTCCCCGGACGGCGCGCTGCTGTTCGCGGCCAACCAGAGGTCCGGTGACGTCAGCGTGTTCCACGTCGACGAGGAGAGCGGTGGACTGCGCTCCGCGGGCGAGCCGTTCGGCTCACCGGTCGCCGTCTGCGCGCTGCCGCTGTAGCGGCCTGGGGCAGGAGGCGGCGCTCGCCTGGGCGAGCAGCGCGTGTATCCGCTCGGTGAGCTGGGAGACGTCGTCGGCGGGCGTGTGGAACGGCAGGCGTACGTCGCCGCCGGAGCGGACGCGTTCGATGCGCAGGGTCAGCCCGTGCCGGTCGACGGCGAGCGGCCGGACGCGGACCGCGCCGTGCAGGCTGCCGGGGTCGACCAGGCGGGTCAGCCGTTCGACCGCGTCGGCGTGGCAGTCGGCGAGGTGGGTCAGCAGCCGGGCCTCGGCGGCGGCCAGCGGGTCGGGCGCGGCGGCGGCGAACTCGCCGGCGTCGACGACCAGGGCGCCGGACCGCTGCCGGAGCACCACACGGGTCGGCCGGAAGGCGAGGTGGCCGTCCCGGACGGAGAACCAGCCGGCCAGCCACAGCCGGGCGCGGACCCGGTCGCGCACGGGGACGGGTGCGACGTCGGCGAACTCCAGTACGGCGGACGGCTCGCCGCGGGGCGCGCAGATCGCGGCGGCGAGCAGGACGCTGTCCTCGGGAACCTGCAGCAGCACCCCTCCGTCGTCGGTCACGCCGTGCGCGCCGACGAGCTCCTCCCGGGTGCCCTCCGCGGTCACCGCGCAGGACCAGGCGGCGGCGAGCACCGAGCGGGCCCGCTCCGCCGCGCCGGGCGCGGCCGTCCAGCCGTGCGTGTCGTCAGCCATCCCCGAACCTCCTCTTAGGTAAGCCTTGCCTAACCTATCGGAGAACGGGGAGCGCGCCAACCGGATCGCGCGATCCGCGCGGGCCCGTCAGGGCGTGAGGACGCCCAGCAGGGCGCGGGCGCACAGGTCGCGCACCTGCTCACGGTCCGGGCCGGAACCGCGCAGCCATTCCAGGCAGACGGCGGTGGTGAAGGCCAGCCAGCCGCGCACGGCGAGCCGGGTGTCCGGCCGCACCTCGAGGGCGGGCCCGTATTCGGGGTCCTGGGCGAGCGCCGCAAGGATCTGCCGCTCCTGCGCCGCCAGGGCCCTGCGGTAGACCCGGCGCACGGCCCGGTCCCCCGCCGCGTCCGCGCGGTGGAAGGCGCGGTAGCCGTGCGCATGGGCCTCGACGTACTCCAGGTACGCGTCGAGACCCGCCGTGAGCTGCTCGCGCACCGGGACGCCGGGCACCGCCGCCGTCATCCGCAGCATCCGCTCGCTCTCGCGCTCCACCACCGCCGCGAAGAAGTCCCGCTTGGTCGGGAAGTAGTGGTACAGCAGCCCCCGGGAGACGCCGGCGATCTCGGCGACCTGCTCGATCCACACCTCGTCGTAGGGACTCTCCGAGAACAGCCGCGCGCCGACCGACAGAAGCTGCTCCCGGCGCTCCCCGGTGCTGAGCCTGCGGCGTGTGCGCCCGCCCTGGTTCGCGGCCATGCCCGCACTTTACTTGACGCCGGTTCAGCGACCGGCCCAGACTGAACCACCTTATTGAACTCGCGTACAACACATCGCGCACCACACGCCGCACGCGCGCCGGGTCGAAGGAGATCGCGTCATGGCGGAGACGACGACACGGGCCGGACTGCCGAAGGGGTTCCGCAGCGCGGAACTGGGCTGGCCCGAACTGCACCGCATACCGCGTCCGCCGTACCGCCTGCCGCTGCTCGGCGACGTCCTGGGCGCGAGCCGGAGCGCTCCGGTCCAGGACTCGCTGAAGTACGCCCGCCGGCTGGGGCCGATCTTCCGGCGGAACGCCTTCGGCAAGGAGTTCGTGTTCACCTGGGGCGCCGGGCTGGTGGCCGATCTGGCCGACGAGTCGCGGTTCGCCAAGCACGTCGGGCTGGGCGTCGCCAACCTGCGGCCGGTCGCCGGCGACGGGCTGTTCACGGCCTACAACCACGAGCCCAACTGGCAGTTGGCGCACGATGTGCTGGCTCCCGGGTTCAGCCGTGAGGCCATGGCCGGCTACCACCCGATGATGCTGGCCGTGGCGGAACGGCTGACGGAACACTGGGACCGTGCGGCGGCCGGGGGCAGTGCGGTGGACGTGCCCGGGGACATGACCAAGCTGACGCTGGAGACCATCGCGCGCACCGGGTTCGGGCACGACTTCGGGTCGTTCGAACGGCCCCGTCCGCACCCGTTCGTCACCGCGATGGTCGGTACGCTCACCTACGCGCAGCGCCTGAACAGCGTGCCCGCGCCGCTGACTCCCCTGCTGCTGCGGGGCGCGAGCCGCCGCAACGCGGCCGACATCGCGCACCTCAACCGCATCGTGGACGAGGTGGTGCGGGTGCGGCGGGCCGGCGGCGGCAGCGGGGACGGGGATCTGCTGGACCGGATGCTGGAGACCGCGCACCCGGAGACCGGGGAGCGGCTTTCGTCCGAGAACGTCCGCCGTCAGGTGATCACCTTTCTGGTCGCCGGGCACGAGACCACCTCGGGCGCGCTGTCCTTCGCCCTGCACTACCTGTCCCGGCACCCCGATGTCGCGGCGCGCGCCCGCGCGGAGGTGGACCGGGTCTGGGGCGACGGGGAGGCGCCGGGCTACGAGCAGGTCGCCCGGCTGCGCTACGTCCGCCGGGTGCTGGACGAGTCGCTGCGGCTGTGGCCGACGGCGCCGGCGTTCGCCCGGGAGGCACGGGCGGACACGGTGCTGGGCGGGGAGCATCCGATGCGGCGCGGCGCCTGGACGCTGGTGCTGACGCCGATGCTGCACCGGGACCCCGAGGTGTGGGGCGCGGACGCGGAGCGGTTCGATCCGGACCGGTTCGACGCGCGGGCGGCACGAGGGCGGGCGGCGCACACGTTCAAGCCGTTCGGGACGGGGGCCCGGGCGTGCATCGGGCGGCAGTTCGCCCTGCACGAGGCGACGCTGGTGCTGGGGCTGCTGCTGCGGCGGTACGAGCTGCGGGCCGATCCCGCGTATCGGCTGCGGGTGACCGAGCGGCTCACGCTGATGCCGGAGGGGTTGCGGCTGTGGCCGGAACGCAGGGGTGCGACGACGGGGCCCGCGACGGCCTGAGGCGCGTCGCCGGCCGGGAGCGGGCGCGGGTCAGGGGCCCGGTGGCTCCAGGTGGTCGAGGCGGTCGGGGTCGGCCAGGATGTACACGGCCGTGATGCGGCCGTTCTCGACCGTGAAGGACATGACCGACCGGATCCGGCCGTCCACCACGCTGAGCAGGCCCGCCCCGTCGTTGACCAGGACCATGCGGGCCGCCGCGGTGTACCGGGCGAACATGAGCGCCGACTCCGCCACCGTCCTCGCGCCCCGGAGGATCTTGGAGGCCGTGATGCCCCGGACCAGCGCGCCGGCGTCCGCCCGCAGCACCACGTCCGGGTGCAGGACGGCGACCAGCGCCTCGAAGTCACCGCCGCGCGCGGCGGCCATGAACGCGTCGAGCGCCTCCTTCTGCCGCCCGAGGTCGGGGTCGGACGGGGGGACCGTGTCCCGCACCCGGCGGCGGGCCCGGCTGGCGAGCTGCCGGGTCGCGGCCGCGTTGCGCTCCACGACGGGGGCGATGTCGTCGAACGGCACGGCGAACATGTCGTGCAGGACGAACGCCAGCCGCTCGTCGGGCTCCAGCTTCTCCAGGACCACCAGCATCGCCACGCCCACCGAGTCGGCGCGCAGCGCCTCCTGTTCCGGGTCCGCCTGGGTGGTGAGGGGTCCGATCACCGGGTCCGGGACGAAGGTCTCGTCCATCGGCTGCTCGCGGCGGGTGGTGCGCGCACGCAGCAGGTCCAGGCAGATCCTGCCGGTCACGGTGGTGAGCCAGCCGCCGAGGTTGTCGATCGCGGCGGTGTCCGCGCGGCCCAGGCGCAGCCAGGTCTCCTGGACCGCGTCCTCCGCCTCGGTCAGCGAGCCGAGCATGCGGTAGGCGACCGCCCCCAGGTGGCCGCGGTGCTCCTCGAAGCGCCGCGCCAGCGATTCCTTGTCGTCCCCCACGGAGGTCACCGGGCGAACAGCTCGAAGGCGACCGCGGGGCGGTCGCCGAACCGCTTGCCCGTCTCCTCGGCGAATCCGGTCAGCAGCCCGCGGGCGTACGTCTCCGGGTCCTCGTCGGTCAGCGCCTCGATGTAGGTCCGGTGCGCGAGCAGGGAGGCGACCGCCCGCTCCAGTCCCCCGGCAGCGTCCACGGCGTGGGTGGGGTTGCCGGAACCGGCGACCGCCACCCAGCGGACGCCGTCCCAGGGGGCGAGGCCCCGCTCGGTCAGCTCCGGGAAGATCCAGCGGTTCCCGGCGTCACCGGCCGCGTCCAGCACGGCGCGCCCGACGGCGACGTGGTCCGGGGTGTTCCAGTAGGTGCCGCCCCAGGTGTCCCGGTGGTTCAGGGTGATCACCAGTTCGGGCCGGTGACGGCGGATGGCGGCCGCGATGTCCCGGCGCAGGGCGGGGCCGTACTCGACGACGCCGTCCGCGTGGTCGAGGAAGTCGACCTGGTCCACGCCGACCACTGCCGCGCTCGCCCGCTGCTCCCGCTCCCTGAGCGCGGCGCACTTCGCCGGTTCCAGCGTGTCGATGCCCGCCTCGCCGCGGGTCGCGAGGACGTAGGCGACCTCGCGGCCCGCGTCGGTCCAGGAGGCGATCGCCGCGGCGCAGCCGTACTCGAGGTCGTCCGGGTGGGCGACCACGGCCAGTGCGCGCCGCCAGTCGTCGGGCATCGGCTGGAGTTGACTGGTCGTCGGCTCGGTCATGCCCGCAGACTAACCCGCGGCACCGACAACGCACCGGCCGCTCGCCCGGGCCGGGGTCACACCTCGTCGCGGGCCAGGGCGATCAGCCGGTCCAGTACGCGGGGGCCGCCGGCCCGGACGCCGTCGTGCTCGAACTCGTCGGTGACCCAGGTGCGCAGTCCCCGGATCGCGCGGGCGGTCTCGAGGGAGTGGGCCGTGTGGACGTACATGTCGTCGTGGTAGACGGCCGCGGCGACCGGGACCTCGTTGGCGGCGAGGCGGGCGGGGTCGTACAGCGGGGTCCAGTCGGTGCGGGCGGCGAGCAGTTCGGCGGTCTCGCGCAGCGGGCGCAGCGCGGGGTCGCAGTCGAACATCCAGGGGTGGATGGTCTCGCCGGTGAAGAGGAGCGGCTCGTCGCCGGCGAGCGTCTTGGCCGCGTCGAACCCCGGGAACTCGTTCCGTACGCGTTCGGCGGACCAGGCGGTGGGGCGTGCGTCCTGGCCGTAGATGGCCTCGTGGACCAGCGCGTACAGGGGGTGGCCGGCGAACGACAGCAGGGCCTGCGCCTGTTCCTGGAAGGCGTCGGAGAGGGCGGGGCCGCCGGGGGTGCGGACGAAGGCGTCCTCCAGGAGGTGGTGCAGCCGGTGGCTGCCGTCGCCGCCGCCGAGCATGAGGCCGAGGGACTGGAACGCCTCGACGGTGAAGCGGTAGCCGTTCGGGAGGACGACCTCGTGGGTGAGGAGGTGGTCGGCGATGCGGCGGGCGCGCTCGACGTCCTGCGGGTAGCGGGCGTAGTGCGCGGCGACCTTGCGCGCGACGCGCGGGTAGGCGGCCCGGTAGACGTCGTCGGCGTGGGCGTCGAGGGAGGGCAGGCCGCCGGTGACGAGGGCGGTGTCCAGGCCCTCGGGGGCAGTCGACAGGTAGGCGACGGCGCAGAAGCCGCCGAAGCTCTGGCCGAGCACCGTCCAGGGTGCGCCGCCGGTCACCTGGGGGCGGATGGCCTCGCAGTCCCGGACGATGGAGTCGGCGCGGAAGTGGCTGAGGTAGTCGGCCTGTTCGGCGGGGCCGCCGCGCAGCGGGAGGGTCTGCCGGTTCGCGGGGGTGGAGTGCCCGGTGCCGCGCTGGTCGAGGAGCAGGACGCGGTACTCCTCCAGGGCCCGGCCCAGCCAGGCCTCCTTGCGGATGAAACGGTTCGCCCCGAAGCCCGGCCCGCCCTGGAGGTAGAGCAGCCAGGGCAGGTCCTGGCCGGCCTTGTCACTCGCGACGGCCTCCCGCGCGTACAGGTCGATCGTCTCCCCCGAGGGGGTGTCGTGGTCGAGGGGCACGGTGAACCGGCGGTCGGTGAGGACCACTCCGGGCTGGCGGTAGCTGACGGTCAACGGTGCTCCTGGGACGAACGGATTGTCGGGCCATGACCCAGTTCAGCACATGTGCGTCCGGCCAACGAGCCCGGGATCATGAAATCCTCGCCGGCCCGCGGTCAGCGGGCCGCCAGACTGGAGCGCCGGACCACCAGTTCCGGGCGGAGGACGACGCGGCGGTGCTCGTGCGGCCCGGCGGCGCCCTCGCCCTCGGTCTCCTCCAGCAGCAGCTCCGCCGCCAGGGCGCCCATGGTGACGGCGGGCTGCCGTACGGAGGTGAGCGGCACGGCCGCCGCGGCGGCGAACTCGATGTCGTCGTACCCGACGATCGCGAGGTCGTCGGGGACCCCGACGCCGGCCGCGTACATCGCCTGGAGCACACCGAGGGCCAGCAGGTCGTTGGCGCAGAACACGGCGGTCGGCCGGTCGGACAGGCCGAGGAGGCGGGCGCCGGCGTCGCGTCCGGCGGCGACGTCGAGGCGCTCGGTGGGCAGCTCGCGCAGGCGGTCGGGTCCCAGTCCGGCCTCGGCGAGGGCGTTCAGCGCGCCGGTGCGGCGGTCCCGGACCTGGTTCAGTCCGGGCGGGCCGCTGACGTAGGCGAGGGAGCGGTGACCGGCGTCGACGAGGTGCCGCACGGCCAGCGCGCCGCCCGCCACGTCGTCCACGGAGACCGAGCACTCGGTGGTGCCCTCGGCGACCCGGTCGACCAGCACGAAGGGGATGCCGTGCCGGCGGAACGCCTCGATGTTGCGGCCGGTGGCGTCGGCCGGGGTCAGCAGCACGCCGCGCACCCGCTGCTCGGCGAAGAGGGACAGGTACTCGGCCTCCTCGCCCGGGCTCTGGGCGCTGTTGCAGACCATCACGCCCAGCCCGGCCTGGCGGGCGGCGCGTTCGGCGCCGCGCGCGACGTCGACGAAGAACGGGTTGCCCATGTCGAGGACGAGCAGGCCCATGATGCGGCTGCGGCCGGCGCGGAGCTGACGGGCGGACTCGCTGCGGACGTAACCGAGCCGGTCTATGGCGGACAGCACCCGCGCCCGGGTCTCGGCGGCGACCGTGTCCGGGCGGTTGATGACGTTGGAGACCGTGCCGACGGAGACTCCGGCGACGCGGGCGACGTCCTTGATACCCACCGACTGGGCCATCGGGCAGGGACCTCCAGGGAGACGGGGGGCGGCGCGGCGGGCCATCACACTACCGGCACCGGCCGCCCCGCAGCGGTCACGGTCAGCCGGGCAGCCGGAAGTCGGCGACGTGCAGGGGTGAGGGTGTGGTGCCGAGGAGTGCTCCGGCCAGGAGAGTGCGTCGTCTCATCGCGGGCTCCGTCGTCAGGCGAGATGGAAGACCTCGGTCAGCGGTTTCATCGCCTCGTCCGGCCGGGAGCCGTCGAGGGACTCGAAGAAGGGGGACATCTCCGTCTGCCAGCGGGCGTTGACCTCGGTGGCCTCCATGCCGGCCCTGGCGGCCCCGAAGTCCTCGGTCTCCAGGTAGCCGACGAGCAGGCCGTCGTCGCGCAGGAAGAGGGAGTAGTTGTGCCAGCCGGTGGCCGAGAGCGCCTCGCGCATCTCGGGCCACACGGCGGCGTGGCGTTCGCGGTACTCGGCGATCCGGTCCTGGCGGACCTTGAGCAGGAAACAGACGCGTTGCATGAAGTACCGCTCCTCGCAGGGGGTCGGGGATCAGAAGTCGAACTGGTCGATGTTCCCGGCGTTGAAGACGGTGGGCTTGCCGAGGCTGATCACGCCGTCCTTTCCTATGGTGTACTCGCCCATCGCGCCGGCCTCGAAGGTCTCGCCCTCCTGGCCGGTGATCTGTCCGGAGGCCAGTGCGACGGCGGTGCGGGCGGCGAGTTCGCCGAGCTTGGCGGGGTCCCACAGCTCGAACGCCTCGACGGTGCCGTTCTTGACGTACTTGCGCATGTCGTTGGGGGTGCCGAGGCCGGTCAGCCTGACCTTGCCCTTGTACTTGGAGCCGGACAGGTACTGCGCGGCGGCCTTGATGCCGACGGTGGTCGGGGAGATGATCCCCTTCAGGTTCGGGTGCTCCTGGAGCAGGCCCTGGGTCTGCTGGAAGGACTGCTGGGCGTCGTCGTTGCCGTAGGCGACCTTGACCAGCTTCATGTCCTTGTACTTGGGATCCTTGAGCTCGTCCTTCATGAACTCGATCCAGGTGTTCTGGTTGGTCGCGGTCTGCGCGGCGGACAGGATCGCGATCTCGCCCTTGTAGCCGATCTGTTCGGCGAGCAGCTGCACCTCGGTGCGGCCCAGGTCCTCGGCGGAGGCCTGCGAGATGAAGGCGTTGCGGCAGCCGGGGGTGGTGTCGGAGTCGTAGGTGACGACCTTGATGCCGTTCTTCATGGCCTGCTTGAGCGCGGTGCACAGGGCGCCGGGGTCCTGCGCGGAGACGGCCATGGCGTCGACCTGCTGCTGGGTGAGGGTGTTGACGTAGGAGACCTGGCCGGCGGTGTCGGTGGCGCTGGAGGGGCCGACCTCCTTGTAGGTGGAGCCCAGTTCCTTCACGGCCTTCTCGCCGCCCTTGTCGGCGGTGGTGAAGTAGGGGTTGTTGACCTGCTTGGGCAGGAAGCCGACGGTCAGGCCCTTCTTGGTCTCGGCGTTCGGGTCGGCCTTGCCCGCCGAGGCCGCCGCGCCGCCCTCGTTCTTGACGTCCTCCTTGGTGGTGCCGCCGCAGGCGGTGGCGGCCAGGGCGAGCGAGGTGACGGCGGCGAGCGCCGCGCAGGTACGGCGGACGGTTGCCTTGCGCATGGTGGGTTCCTTAAGGGCGAGGAGGGTTCAGGGAGTCGGGGCGGGCGCCTTGGACGCCGTCGGTGGCTCCACGGCGCGGCGCCGGGCACGGGCGACGGCGAGTTGCCGGGCGACCCGGGGTCCCAGGACGGACAGGACCAGCAGCACGCCGGTGACGACGGTCTGCGACTGCGCGGAGACGTCCTGCAGGCTCATCACGTTCTGCAGCGCGCCGAGCAGGAACACCCCGGCGACCGCGCCGCCGAGCGTCCCCTTGCCGCCGTCGAAGTCGATGCCGCCGAGCAGGACGGCCGCCACGACGGAGAGTTCGAGGCCGGTGGCGTTGTCGTAGCGCGCGCTGGCGTAGTGCAGGGCCCAGAAGACGCCGGTGAGGGAGGCCATCAGGCCGGTCAGGGTGAACAGGACGAGCTTCTGCCGCTTGACGCGGATGCCGGCGAACCGGGCGGCCTCCTCGCTCGCGCCGATCGCGAACAGCGACCGCCCGAACGGGGTGGCGTGCAGGGCGACGACGGCGACGGCGAGCAGCGCCAGGAAGGGCAGGAAGGCGTACGGGACGAACGTGTCGCCGATGCGTCCGGCGGCGAAGTCCAGGTACTGGGCGGGGAAGTCGGTCACCGCGTCGGAGCCGAGCACGATCTGCGCGATGCCCCGGTAGGCGGCCAGCGTGCCGATGGTGACGGCGAGGGACGGCAGTCCGAGGCGGGTCACCAGCAGGCCGTTGACCAGGCCGCAGACGACGCCGATCAGCAGGCAGACCGGGATGATCGTCTCGATGGACATGCCCTGGTTCCACAGGGCGCCCATCACCGCGCCGGACAGTCCCGCGGTGGAGGCGACGGACAGGTCGATCTCGCCGGAGACCACGAGCAGCGTCATGGGCAGGGCGATCAGCGCGATCGGCAGGGTGTTGCCGATGAGGAACGACAGGTTGAGCGCGTTGCCGAAGCCGTCGACGGTGGTGAAGGACAGCAGCAGGACCACGACGAGCAGGGCACCGACCACCGTGTCCCAGCGGACGGCGCGGAGCGCCGGGAATCCGGACTCAGGCATGGCGGGCGTTCCTCTTCTTCAGGGCGGAGGCCACGCGCAGCGCGACGACGCGGTCGACCGCGATGGCGAGGATGAGCAGGATGCCGTTGATGGCGAGCACCCACACGGAGCTGACGCCGAGGGCGGGCAGCACGCTGTTGACGGAGGTCAGCAGCAGCGCGCCGAGAGCCGCCCCGTAGACGCTGCCGGAGCCGCCGGTGAAGACCACGCCACCGACCACGACAGCGCTGACGACGGTGAGTTCGTAGCCGCTGCCGGTGCCGGAGTCGACGTTGCCGAACCGGGCCAGGTACAGGGCGCCGGCGAGCCCGGCGAGGGCTCCGCAGAAGGTGTACGCGGTGAGGATCCGCTTGCGCACGGGGATGCCGGCCAGCCGGGCGGCCTCCGGGTTGGAGCCCAGTGCGTACAGTTCGCGTCCGCTGCCGAAGTGCTTGAGGTAGTACGCCGTCGCCACGAGCACCGCGAGGGCGATGAGCGCCAGGTACGGCACCGCCGAGATCCCCCCGGAGCCGAAGTCGACGAATCCGCCGGGGAGGTCGGCGGCGGTGATCTGGCGGGAGCCGACCCAGATGGAGTCGATGCCGCGGATGATGTACAGCGTGCCGAGGGTGACGACGAGCGCCGGCACCTGGCCGAGGCTGACGAGCAGGCCGTTGAGCAGGCCGAAGCCGGTGCCGAGGAGGACCGCGAGGGCGACGGCGACGACCGGGTTCCCGCCGCCCTGGAGGTGGACGCCCGCGGCGAAGGCGCTGATGCCCAGTGTGGAGCCGACGGACAGGTCGACGTTGCGGGTGATGACCACCAGGGACTGGCCGGTGGCGACCAGGACCAGGATGGTGGCGTTCAGCAGCAGGTCCTTGATGCCCTGTTCGGAAAGGAACTCGCTGTTGCCGGCCTGGGTGACGCCGATCATCACCAGGAAGACCGCCAGGATGGCCAGTTCGCGCATCTTGAAGACGCGGTCGACCAGCCGTGTGGCGCCCGCCTCGGGCACCCCGGCGACGGGGGCTTCTTCGGGAGCGGTGACCGTCATGCGGCGGCCCTCCCCGTGGCTGCGGCCATCACGGTTTCCTCGGTGGCGTCGGTGCGGGGGATCTCGGCGGTGAGCCGGCCCTCGTGCATCACCAGCACGCGGTCGGCCATGCCGAGGATCTCGGGCAGGTCGGAGGAGATCATCAGCACGGCCACGCCGTCGGCGGCCAGCTGGGACAGCAGCCGGTGCACCTCGGCCTTGGTGCCGACGTCGATGCCGCGCGTGGGCTCGTCCACGATCAGCACCTTCGGGCCGGTGGCGAGCCACTTGGCGAGGACGACCTTCTGCTGGTTGCCGCCGGACAGGGTGTTGACCGTGTCGGCGATCCGGGCGTACTTGACCTGCAGCCTGACCGCCCAGTCCAGGGAGCGGCTGCGTTCGGCGCCCCGGTCCATCAGCCCGGCCCGCACGGTCGAACGCAGTCCGGTGAGGCCGATGTTGCGCTCGATGGACATGTCCATCACCAGGCCCTGGGCGCGCCGGTCCTCGGGGACCAGGGCGAGGCCCGCGGCCATGGCGGCGGACGGGGCGCCGTTGGTCAGCCTCCGTCCGTCCACCTCCACCTCCCCGGCGTCCCAGCGGTCGACGCCGAACACCGCGCGGGCCACCTCGGTGCGCCCGGCGCCGACGAGTCCGGCCAGGCCGACGATCTCGCCGCGCCGCACGTCGAAGGAGACGTCGGTGAAGACGCCCTCACGGGTCAGCCGGCGCACGCTCAGGACGGTCTCGCCGGGGCTCACCTCCTGCTTGGGGTAGAGCTCCTCGAGGTCACGGCCGACCATGCGGCGGACCAGATCGTCCTCGGTCATGCCGTCCACCGGCTCGCCGGCGATCCAGGCGCCGTCGCGCAGCGTGGTGACCTTCTGGCAGATCTCGAAGATCTCCTCCAGGCGGTGGGAGATGAACAGCACCGCGGCGCCCTGTTCGCGCAGGGTGCGCACCACGCCGAAGAGACGGGCGACCTCGCTGCCGGTGAGGGCGGCGGTCGGCTCGTCCATGATCAGGACGCGGGCGTCGAACGAGAGCGCCTTGGCGATCTCGACGATCTGCTGGTCGGCGATGGACAGACCGCGGGCCGGGCGGTCCGGGTCGAGTGCGACACCGAGCCGCTTCATCAGTGCCGCGGTCGCGTCGTGCGTCGCCCGGTGGTCGATCCGGCCGAACGCCCGCCGGGGCTGCCGTCCCATGAAGATGTTCTCGGCGATCGACAGGTCGGGGAAGAGCGTGGGCTCCTGGTAGATCACGGCGATGCCGGCGTCGCGGGCGTCGCCGGGTCCGTGGAAGACCACGGGCGTCCCGTCGAGCAGCACCTGGCCGGCGTCCGGCCGGTGCACTCCGGCGAGCGTCTTGATGAGGGTCGACTTGCCGGCTCCGTTCTCCCCGGCGAGGGCGTGCACCTCCCCGGGGAACAGCTCCAGGGAGACGTCCCGCAGGGCGCGGACCGCGCCGAAGGACTTGGAGATGCCCTTCAGCGCGAGGACCGGGGCCGGACCCGTGTCGGACGGGTGGGTCATGAGGGCTCCTCGACGACGCCGGTGGGGCTGCCCTCGCGACGTCGTGAAAGGTTTCAACTGGGTTGCCGGGACGTTAGGCGCGCGACGCATGTCACGTCAATGGGTCCCGGTCGAAAAACTTTCGAGAGCTTCAGGTCTCGCACGGGTGACGGAGAGCAGTCTTCGCCGAAGGGGTTGACACCCCTTCGGGAGCCTCATAGCTTCCCGTTCTGAATCGTTTCACTCAGTGGTCGTTACGACCCGATGTCACAGGAGCCCTGACGTGACCGAGCTCGCCGCGGTGAAAGCCGCTCTCAAGACACAGGCCGTGGAGACGCCGTCCTGGGCGTACGGGAACTCGGGGACCCGGTTCAAGGTGTTCGCACAGCAGGGCGTGCCCCGCACCCCGCAGGAGAAGCTGGACGACGCGGCCAGGGTGCACGAGTTCACGGGTGTCGCGCCGACCGTGGCGCTGCACATCCCGTGGGACAGGGTCGAGGACTACGCGGCGCTGGCCAAGCACGCCGAGGACCGCGGTGTGCGGCTCGGCGCGGTCAACTCCAACACCTTCCAGGACGACGACTACCGGCTCGGCAGCATCTGCCACCCGGACGCGGCGGTGCGCAGGAAGGCCGTGGACCATCTGCTGGAGTGCGTCGACATCATGGACGCGACCGGCTCCAGGGACCTGAAGCTGTGGTTCGCCGACGGCACGAACTACCCGGGACAGGACGACATCCGCTCCCGGCAGGACCGGCTGGCCGAGGGCCTGGCCGAGGTGTACGAGCGGCTCGGCGAGGGGCAGCGGATGCTCCTGGAGTACAAGCTCTTCGAGCCGGCGTTCTACACCACGGACGTGCCGGACTGGGGCACGGCGTACGCGCACTGCCTGAAGCTCGGCGACAAGGCGCAGGTCGTGGTCGACACGGGGCACCATGCGCCGGGCACGAACATCGAGTTCATCGTGGCGACGCTGCTGCGGGAGGGGAAGCTCGGCGGGTTCGACTTCAACTCGCGGTTCTACGCCGACGACGACCTGATGGTGGGTGCCGCCGACCCGTTCCAGCTGTTCCGGATCATGTACGAGGTGGTACGCGGGGGCGGGTTCACCTCCGACGTGGCGTTCATGCTCGACCAGTGCCACAACATCGAGGCGAAGATCCCCGCGATCATCCGTTCCGTCATGAACGTCCAGGAGGCCACGGCCAAGGCGCTGCTCGTCGACCGGGCGGCGCTGGGTGAGGCGCAGGCCTCGGGGGACGTGCTGGGCGCCAACGCGGTGCTGATGGACGCGTACGACACGGACGTGCGGCCGCTGCTTCGTGAGGTGCGGGAGGAGATGGGGCTGGACCCCGAGCCCCTCGCCGCCTACCGGCGGTCCGGGTGGGCCGAGCGGATCGTGGCCGAGCGGGTCGGCGGGGAGCAGGCAGGGTGGGGGGCGTAGGCGCCGGCCGGTTTCCGTCCATCGCGGACCGCGGGCCGTACCTGGCTGGTCGCGCGGTTCCCCGCGCCCCTTTCGGGGCGCTCCACCTCCCCTCGTTCGAGAAGGACTGACAAGTGATGACTGCGCATCCCGAAGCCGCCGCTCTGCTCGCTCGATCGCATCGGCTCGGCGCCGATCCCCGGAACACCAACTACGCGGGCGGCAACACCTCCGCCAAGGGCACCGGAACCGACCCCGTCACCGGTGGTGACGTGGAGCTGATGTGGGTCAAGGGGTCCGGGGGCGACCTCGGGACGCTGACCGGAGCGGGGCTGGCCGTGCTGCGGCTGGACCGGCTTCGGGCGCTCACCGAGGTCTACCCGGGCGTCGAACGCGAGGACGAGATGGTCGCCGCGTTCGACTACTGCCTGCACGGCAAGGGCGGTGCGGCGCCCTCGATCGACACCGCGATGCACGGGCTGGTCGACGCCGCCCACGTGGACCATCTGCACCCCGACTCCGGGATCGCGCTCGCCTGCGCGGCCGACGGGGAGAAGCTGACCGCCGAGTGCTTCGGCGACACCGTGGTGTGGGTGCCGTGGCGGCGGCCCGGCTTCCGGCTCGGGCTGGACATCGCCGCCGTGAAGGAGGCCAATCCGCAGGCCGTCGGGTGTGTGCTCGGCGGGCACGGGATCACCGCGTGGGGTGACACCTCCGAGGAGTGCGAGCGGAACTCGCTGCACATCATCCGCACCGCCGAGACGTTCCTCGCCGAGCGCGGCCGGCCGGAGCCGTTCGGTCCGGTGATCGAGGGGTACGAGGCCCTGCCCGCCGGCGAGCGGCGGGAGCGGGCCGCCGCCCTGGCGCCGTACGTGCGGGCCGTCGCCTCCCAGGACAGGGCGCAGGTCGGGCACTTCGACGACTCCGGCGCCGTACTGGACTTCCTGGCCCGCGCCGAGCACCCGCGGCTGGCCGCGCTGGGCACCTCCTGCCCGGACCACTTCCTGCGCACCAAGGTCCGGCCGCTGGTCCTGGACCTGCCGGCGTCCGCTCCGCTCGACGAGGCGGTGGCGCGGCTGAAGGAACTGCACACGGCCTACCGCGAGGAGTACGCCGCCTACTACGCGCGGCACGCGGACGAGGACTCCCCCGCCATGCGCGGCGCCGACCCGGCGATCGTGCTGGTGCCGGGCGTCGGCATGTTCAGCTTCGGCAAGGACAAGCAGACCGCGCGGGTGGCCGGCGAGTTCTACCTCAACGCGATCAACGTGATGCGCGGGGCCGAGGCGGTGTCCTCGTACGCGCCGATCGAGGAGTCGGAGAAGTTCCGCATCGAGTACTGGGCGCTGGAGGAGGCCAAGCTCCGGCGGATGCCGGAGCCCAAGCCGCTCGCCACGCGCGTGGCCCTGGTCACGGGGGCCGGCAGCGGCATCGGGAAGGCGATCGCCCGGCGGCTGGTGGCGGAGGGCGCGTGCGTCGTCGTCGCCGACCTGAACGGCGAGAACGCCGCGCGGGTCGCCGAGGAACTGGGCGGCTCCGACAAGGCCGTCGCCGTGACCGTGGACGTCACCTCCGAGGAGCAGATCGCCGGCGCCTTCCGGGCCGCCGTGCTCGCCTTCGGCGGTGTCGACCTGGTGGTGAACAACGCCGGCATCTCGATCTCCAAGCCGCTGCTCGAGACGTCCGCGAAGGACTGGGACCTGCAGCACGACATCATGGCCCGCGGTTCCTTCCTCGTGTCGCGCGAGGCGGCCCGGGTGATGACCGCGCAGCAGCTGGGCGGGGACATCGTCTACATCGCGTCGAAGAACGCGGTGTTCGCCGGCCCCAACAACATCGCCTACTCCGCGACCAAGGCGGACCAGGCGCACCAGGTGCGGCTGCTCGCCGCCGAGCTGGGTGAGCACGGCATCCGGGTCAACGGCGTCAACCCGGACGGCGTGGTGCGCGGTTCCGGGATCTTCGCGGGCGGCTGGGGCGCCAGGCGCGCGGCCGTGTACGGGGTGCCGGAGGAGAAGCTGGGCGAGTTCTACGCGCAGCGGACGCTCCTCAAGCGGGAGGTGCTGCCCGAGCACGTGGCGAACGCCGTGTTCGCGCTGACCGGCGGCGATCTCACCCACACCACCGGGCTGCACGTCCCGGTCGACGCCGGCGTCGCCGCCGCGTTCCTGCGATGAGCACCGGCGTGAAGTCGTACGCCGCGGTCGACCTCGGCGCGTCCAGCGGACGCGTCATGGTCGGCCGCGTCGGCCCCGACAGCCTGGACCTGACCGAGGTCCACCGCTTCCCCAACCGGCCGGTGCGGGTGCCCGAGGGGCTGCGCTGGGACGTCCTGGGGCTGTACGCGGGGGTCCTGGACGGGCTGAGGGAGGCGGGCCGGGTCGACTCCGTCGGCATCGACAGCTGGGCCGTGGACTACGGGCTGCTGGACGCGGACGGGGCGCTGCTCGGCAACCCGGTGCACTACCGCGACGGCCGCACCGACGGGGTCGCCGAGAAGGTGTGGGCGGCCGTGCCCGCCGGGGAGCTGTACGCGGCGACCGGTCTGCAGTACGCGCCGTTCAACACCCTGTACCAGCTGACGGCGGCACACGGTTCCGCTCAACTCGGGCAGGCCCGGCGGCTGTTGCTCATCCCGGACCTGCTGTCGTACTGGCTGACCGGTGAGCAGGGCACGGAGCTGACCAACGCCTCGACCACCCAGCTGATCGACCCGCGCACCCGCGACTGGGCGCACGGGGTCGCCGAGCGGCTGGGCATCGACCTCGGGCTCTTCGCGCCGCTGCGCCGGCCCGGCGATCCGGCAGGGGTGCTGCGCCCGGAGGTGCTGGAGGAGACCGGGCTGACCGGGCCGGTCCCGGTGACGGCGGTCGGCTCGCACGACACCGCGTCCGCGGTGGCCGCCGTGCCGGCGGACGGCGAACGGTTCGCGTACATCTGCACCGGCACCTGGTCGCTGGCCGGACTGGAGCTGGACGCGCCGGTGCTGACGGAGGAGAGCCGGGCCGCCAACTTCACCAACGAGCTGGGGCTGGACGGCACGGTCCGCTATCTCCGCAACATCATGGGCCTGTGGCTGCTCCAGGAGTGCGTACGCGCCTGGGGCGAGCCGGACCTTGGCGCGCTGCTCCTCGCGGCGGCCCGGGTTCCGGCGCTGCGGTCGGTGGTGGACGCCGGGGACGCGGCGTTCCTCGCCCCGGGGCGGATGCCCGAGCGGATCGCCGAGGCGTGCCGGGACTCGGGCCAGCCGGTGCCGGACTCCCCCGCCGAGGTCACCCGCTGCATCCTCGACTCGCTCGCCCTGGCGCACCGCAAGGCGGTCGAGGACGCGCAGCGGCTCGCCGGACGGTCCGCCGACGTGGTGCACATCGTGGGCGGCGGCACCCGTAACGCCCTGCTGTGCCAGCTGACCGCCGACGCCTGCGGGCTGCCGGTGGTGTCCGGGCCGACGGAGGCGGCGGCGCTGGGCAACGTGCTGGTGCAGGCCCGCGCCCACGGACTGGCCGGCGACCTCGCCGCGATGCGGCGGCTGCTCACCCGTACGCAGCTGCTGACGCGGTACGAACCGCGCGGCGGCACGCAGCGCTGGCAGGCCGCGCAGGCCCGGCTCGCCCGGGGCTGACGGGAGTCTCCCCCGCGCCCTCGCTCCCGCACTACCCTGCACTGACCCGATGATCGATTGCACGAGGAGCCGCGATGCGTGTCGCCCTGTTCCTGACCTGTGTCAACGACACGCTCTATCCGGACACCGGGCGCGCCGTGGTGAGACTCCTGACCAGACTCGGCGTCGAGGTCGACTTCCCGATGGCGCAGACCTGTTGCGGCCAGGCGCACTACAACACGGGCTACCGTCACGAGACGGAGCCGATGGCCCGGCACTTCGCCGAGGTCTTCCGGGACTACGAGGCGATCGTGACGCCGTCCGGCTCGTGCGGCGCGATGGTGCGGGAGCTGTACCCGCGGATGGGTGAGCGGGCCCGGGCGGAGGGGCGCGGGGACTCCCTCGCGGCGACCCTGGCACCGGTGGTGCCGAAGACCTACGAACTCACCGAGTTCCTGGTGGACGTGCTGGGGGTGACGGACGTCGGGGCCTACTACCCGCACAAGGTGACCTACCACCCGACCTGTCACGGGCTGCGCGGACTGGGCCTGGGTGAGCGGCCGCTGCGGCTGCTGCGGGCGGTGAAGGGCCTGGAGCTGGCCGAGTTGCCGGGCGCGGAGGAGTGCTGCGGCTTCGGCGGCACCTTCGCGCTGAAGAACTCCGACGTCTCGGCGGCGATGGGCGCCGACAAGGTGCGGAGCGCCGAGTCGACGGGCGCCGAGGTGCTGTGCGCGGCGGACAACTCCTGCCTGATGCACATCGGCGGAACGATGACGAGGCTGCGCACCGGGATGCGGCCGGTGCACATCGCGGAGATCCTGGCGAGCACGGAGGAGGAACCGGCCGTATGAGCGGAACATTCGTCGGGATGCCGGCGTTCCCGGAGGCGGCGCGGGACGCCGTACGCGACGGCACCCTGCGCGGCAATCTGCGGCACGCCACGCACACCATCCGGGCCAAGCGCGCCAAGGCCGTGGCGGAACTGCCCGACTGGGCGGAGCTGCGGGAGGCGGGCAAGCGGATCAAGGACCACACCCTCCGCCATCTCGACCGCTATCTCGAGCAGTTGGAGGAGTCGGTGACGGCGGCGGGCGGCACGGTCCACTGGGCGGCCGACGCCGACGAGGCGAACCGGATCGTGACGCGGCTCGTCAGGGAGACCGGCGAGTCGGAGGTCGTCAAGGTCAAGTCGATGGCCACGCAGGAGATCGGGCTCAACGAGGCCCTCGAAGCGGAGGGCATCCGCGCCTACGAGACCGATCTGGCCGAGCTGATCGTGCAGTTGGGCAAGGACCGCCCGTCGCACATCCTGGTGCCGGCGATCCACCGCAACCGCGGGGAGATCCGGGAGATCTTCGCCCGGGAGATGAGCGAGTGGGGCCGTCCGGCGCCCGAAGGGCTGACCGACACCCCCGCCGAACTCGCCGAGGCGGCGCGGCTGCATCTGCGGGAGAAGTTCCTGCGCGCCAAGGTCGGCGTCTCCGGGGCCAACTTCATGGTCGCCGAGACCGGCACCCTGGTGGTGGTGGAGTCCGAGGGCAACGGCCGGATGTGCCTGACCCTGCCGGAGACGCTGATCTCGGTCGTCGGCATCGAGAAGGTCGTGCCCGCCTGGCAGGACCTGGAGGTGTTCCTGCAGACCCTCCCCCGCTCCTCGACCGCCGAGCGGATGAACCCGTACACCAGCATGTGGACCGGCACCACCGACGAGGACGGCCCGCGGACCTTCCACCTGGTGCTGCTGGACAACGGCCGTACCGACACGCTCGCCGACGAGGTGGGCCGGCAGGCCCTGCGCTGCATCCGCTGCTCGGCCTGCCTGAACGTGTGCCCGGTGTACGAGCGGGCCGGCGGACACGCCTACGGCTCGGTCTACCCGGGGCCGATCGGCGCGATCCTCAGCCCGCAACTGCGGGGAACCGGCAGTGAGATCGACGCGTCCCTGCCGTACGCGTCGTCGCTGTGCGGGGCCTGTTACGAGGTGTGTCCGGTCGCCATCGACATCCCCGAGGTGCTGGTGCACCTCAGGGAACGGGTGGTGGAGGGCGGTGAGGTGACGCGGGCCGGCAACAAGGTGGTGCTGCAGCCCGCCAAGGGGCACGCCGCCGAGCGGGCGGCGATGCGCGCCGCGCGCTGGGCGTTCACGCGTCCCGGTGCGCTGCGCACCGGACAGCGCCTCGCCTCGCGCACCCGCAGACTCCATCCGCGCACCCTGCCGGGACCCGGCAGGGCGTGGAGCGGGACCCGGGATCTGCCGGCGGTGCCGGCGGAGCCGTTCCGGGACTGGTGGCAGCGTACGCGGGGCGGGAAGGGAGCGGCCGGATGAGCAGCAGGGAAAGGGTCCTGGGCCGGGTGCGGCGCGCCCTGGCCGGCACACCCGAGGACGACACCCCGTACGAGCGGGCCGTCGCCCGGGACTATCTGCGTGAGCACGGCGGGCGCACGGCCGGGGAGACGGTGGACCTCCTCGCGGAGAACCTGGCCGACTACCGGGCGATCGTGCACCGCACCACCGACGGCGAACTGCCCGCTCTGATCGCGCGGTTGCTCGCCGAGCGGGGCGCCAGGCAGGTGATCGTGCCGCCGGGGCTCCCGCCGGCGTGGATGCCGGCCGACGGTCCCGCCCGGGTGGAGGACCGTGCCGTGAGCACGCCGCGCGAGCTGGACGAGGCCGACAGCGTGGTCACCGGCTGCGCGCTGGCCGTCGCCGAGACGGGCACCCTGGTGCTGGACGGCTCCCCCGACCAGGGCAGGCGCCGCATCACCCTCGTGCCCGATCACCACATCTGTGTGGTGCGGGTGCCGGACCAGGTCGTCTCCTCCGTCCCCCAGGCCCTCGGGCGCCTCGACCCGACGCGCCCGCTCACCTGGATCTCCGGCCCGTCGGCGACCAGCGACATCGAACTCGACCGGGTGGAGGGCGTGCACGGCCCGCGCACCCTGGAGGTCGTGCTGGTCGGACAGCTCCCCTCCTGAGGTGTCCCTAAGTACACCCGGTGATCCGGGTCCTGCACCCCGTGTGGCGCGCCCCCGCGCTCCGTAGCGTTTCCGGCGGGGCACAGGGCGTGCCGGACGGAGGAAATGACGATGTTTCGCAGCGGGGCACGAAGCGGCCGGGACACGGAGCCCGCTCCCGAGGCGCTGCGGCTGGTGAAGGTCACCAAGTCGTACGGCGTCGCGGACAGTTCCGTGACCGCGCTGGACGGGGTGACGCTCGGGCTGGCGCGGGGGACGTTCACCGCGGTGATGGGGCCCTCGGGCTCGGGCAAGTCCACGCTGCTGCAGTGCGCGGCCGGGCTGGACCGTCCGGACAGCGGGATCGTGCGGGTCGACGGGACCGAGCTGACGGGCGGCAGCGAGGCGGAGCTGACGAGGTTCCGGCGCGGGCGGATCGGGTTCGTGTTCCAGCAGTACAACCTCCTGGAGACACTGACCGTCGCGCAGAACACGGTGCTGCCGCTGAAGCTCGCCGGCAGGCGCGTGGACCGGAGGCGGGCCCGGGAGATCCTGGTCTCCGTCGGTCTGGGCGACCGGCTGGGGCATCGGCCCGACCAGCTGTCCGGCGGTCAGCGGCAGCGGGTGGCGATCGCGCGGGCGCTGGTGACCGAACCACGGGTGATCTTCGCCGACGAGCCCACCGGCGCCCTGGACACGCGCAGCGCGCGGGAGGTGCTGGCGCTGCTCCGGCAGGCGGTGCTGGTGCACGGGCGGACCGTGGTGATGGTGACGCACGACCCGATCGCCGCGTCCCACGCCGACAGCGTGCTGTTCCTCGCTGACGGCAGGCTGGCCGGCCGGCTGGACGCGCCGACGGCGGAGGCGGTCGCCGAGCGGCTGGCGCATCTGGGCGACACCGCGACGGCGGGGGTGTGAGCCGTGTTCGCACTGGCCCTGCGGTCGGTCCGGGGGCGGCCCGGACGGTTCCTCGCGACGCTGCTGTCCGCCTTCCTGGGCGCGGCGATCGTCATGACGTTCCAGTCGCTGCACGACACGGCCGGACAGCCGGGCGTGGACCCGGCGAGCTCGGAGATCCTCCGGATCTCGGCCGACGTGGTCGGCGGGTACGGCACCCTGCTGGTGTTCTTCGCCGTCGCCTCGACGCTGACCGTGAACGTGCGGCAGCGGGCGGCCGAGCTGGAGGTGCTGCGCTGCTCGGGCGCGACCCCGGCGCAGCTGAAGCGAATGGTCGTGGGTGAGGCGGTGGTCGTGGCCCTGGCGGGCACGGCACTCGGAGTGCCCGCGGCGATGGCGGGCGGGCGGCTGCTGCTCGACATGTTCCGCGACAGCGGGCAGGTCGCCCGGTCCGTGGACCACTCCTTCGGGATCGTCGCCCTGGTGTCCGGCGTCGGCGTCACGCTGCTCGCGTCGGCGGGCGCGGCGCTCCTCGCGGTGCGCCGGGTGACACGCAAGCGGCAACGGCACGGCAGGGTAAGGGTGTTCCTGGCCTACGGAGCACTGGCGGCCGGGGCGTCGGCGGTGTGCTCCACGTTCGCCCTCTCGGCGACGGACGAGATGCTGATGGTGCCGCCCGTGTACGGGGCGATCCTGCTGTCGGTGGGTCTGGCGCTGGCGGCGCCCCGGCTGCTGAAAGGCGTGCTGGGCCGGTGGGCGCCGCGGGGGGCGAGCGGGTGGCTGGCGGTGCGCAACCTGCGGCAGCGGACCGGGGAGCTCGCCGGGATCCTGACGGCGCTGGTCCTGTTCACGGCGGTGTCCACGGCGACGCTGACCATGCAGGCGGTGGAGAGCGACGCGGTGGCGGCCTCGGGGCTGGTGAAGTCGGCCGACGCCAAGAACCTGGAGACGCTGAACTTCACGGTCGTCGGCATCATCGCGGTGTTCGTGTGCGTGATGCTGGTCAACTCGCTGTACGCGGCGACGACCTACCGCGCCGGGGAGTTCGGCCGGCAGCGCCTCGCCGGGGCGACGCCCGGGCAGGTGCTGGGCATGGTGGGGACCGAGGGACTGGTCGTCACGGTCGTCGGGCTGCTGTTCGGCACGGTGGCGGCGCTGGCCGGGATCGTGCCGTTCGCCGTGGTCCGCGGTGACGTGGTGGTGCCGGAGCAGATGGCCGGTGTGTGGGCCGCGGTCGTGGCGACCGGCGTGGCGGTGACGCTGGGGACGAGTCTGGTCACGGCCCGGCGGGCGCTGCGCACCCCGGCCGTGCGGGCGGTCGCCACCGCCGCGTGACAAGTGCGGTGAGCAAGCGCTTGGATAGGTCCGGGCACCCGCCGGGTGTCCGGGCCCCGTCGTTCCCGCGCACAGCCGGAGGATCCTGGTGTTCACTTCCGTCGACGACGTCTCCACGCGCCTCGCCGAGACCGGCTACCTGGCGTCGCCCGCGGTGGCCACCACCGTCTTCCTCGCCGACCGGCTCGGCAAGCCGCTGCTGGTGGAGGGCCCCGCCGGGGTCGGCAAGACCGAACTCGCCAAGGCCGTAGCCGCGGTCGCCGGCGCCCGGCTGATCCGGCTCCAGTGCTACGAGGGCGTGGACGAGTCGCGGGCGCTGTACGAGTGGAACCACGCCAAGCAGCTGCTGCGGATCAGCGCCGGCAGGGACGAGAGCTGGGACGAGACGCGGACGGACATCTTCGGCGAGGAGTTCCTGCTTCCCCGCCCGCTGCTGACCGCGATCCGCGGCGACGACCCCAAGGTGCTGCTGATCGACGAGACCGACAAGGCGGACGTGGAGGTCGAGGGGCTGCTCCTCGAGGTGCTCGGCGACTTCCAGGTGACCGTTCCGGAGCTGGGCACCGTCACCGCGACCCGCCGCCCCTTCGTGGTCCTCACCTCGAACGCGACCCGGGAGCTGTCCGAGGCGCTGCGCCGCCGCTGTCTGTTCCTGCACATCGGTTTCCCCGACGCGGAGCTGGAGCGGCGGATCGTACGGCTGAGGGTGCCGGGCATCGAGGCGGCGCTGGCCGAGTCCGTCGTCCGGGTGGTGGGGGCGCTGCGCGCGATGGACCTGCGGAAGGTGCCGTCGGTCGCCGAGACCGTCGACTGGGCCCGCACCCTGCTGGCGCTGGGCGCGGGCACTCTGGACGAGACGGTCGTGCGCGACAGCCTGGGCGTGGTCCTCAAGCACCAGGACGACATCCAGAAGGCGGCGGCCAAACTCGACCTGGACGCCCTGTGAACGCCGCCGCCGGCCCGGGGCTCGCGACCCGGCTGACCGGCCTCGTGGACGCGCTCCGCGTCCACGGCCTGCGCGTCGGCACCGGCGAGACGGTGGACGCGGCGCGCGCGGTGGAGGCGCTCGGGCTCGCCGACCGGGAGCTGCTCCGGGAGGGCCTGGCGGCGACCCTGCTGCACGGGACGGCCCAACGTCCCGTGTTCGACGCCGTCTTCGACCTGTACTTCCCTCGCGCGGTCGGCGCGCCGGAGGGCGGACCCGCCGACCGGGACGGTCTGCGCGAGCGGCTGGCGGCCGCGCTCGCCGACAACGACACCGGGCTGATGGGCCGGCTGGCGGTGGAGGCGGTCGACGGCTTCGGCGGGTACGGGAGTTCGCCCGGGTCGGACGGCTGGTCGTCGTACCGAACACTGGACCGGCTGCGTCCGCAGACGCTGCTGGCGCGGGTACGGGACGAGGTGCGCGGGCGGGACGGCGGCGCGGGCTTCGGCGACCGGCTGCTGGAGGACGAGATCCGGCGGCGCATCGAGGAGTTCCGGCGGCTGGTGGCCACCGAGGCGCGGCGCCGGGTGGCGGAACGGCGGGGCCGGGACGAGATCGCCCGGCGCGCGGTGGCCCCGACCGCCGACCGGGTCGACTTCCTGTTCGCCGGGAAGGACCGGCTGGCCGAGCTGCGCCGGACGGTGCGGCCGCTGGCGCGGAAGCTGGCCACCCGGCTCGCCGCCCGCCGCCGCAGGGCCGCGCGCGGCAGTATCGACCTGCGCCGGACGCTGCGCGGTTCGCTGTCCACCGGCGGGGTGCCGATGCGGCCCGTGCTGCGCCGGCGCCGCCCCGCCCGGCCCGAACTGGTGCTGCTGTGCGACGTGTCGGGCTCGGTGTCCGGGTTCTCCGACTTCACGATGCTGCTGGTGCAGGCGCTGCACGACCAGTTCGGCAAGGTGCGGGTGTTCGCCTTCGTCAATCGGGTCGACGAGGTGACCGGGCTGCTCGTGCGCGGCGCCGCCGACCCGGAGGGCCTGGGCGCCCGCATCCGCGAAGGGGCGAGCCTCACCGGCTGGCACGGCAGCAGCGACTACGGCGTGGCCCTGGGCGAGTTCGGCGAGCGGTACGCCGGTGCCGTGGGACCGCGCACGACGGTGTTCGTCCTCGGCGACGCCCGCACCAACATGGCGGACCCGAACCTCGCCGCCGTGCGCGAGCTGGTCCGGCGCGCCCGGCGGGTGCACTGGCTGAACCCGGAGCAGCGCTCCCGCTGGGGCACCGGCGACTCCGCCGCACCCGAGTACGCGCGGCTGGTGGACATGCACGAGTGCCGCAACGTACGGCAGTTGAGCGCGCTGATCGGCGGGCTGCTCCCGGTGTGACGGCGGCCGGGACCGGATCAGCCGTGCCAGACGGCCCGGACCCGGTCGGCGTACGCGGCGGCCTGGCGCCGTCCCGCCCGGGCGGCGCCAGGAACGCGGGAGGGGTCCAGCGGGTTGCGGCCGAACGCGCGGCGGGCCTCCCGGTCGGGAACCAGCACCACGGCGCGGGCCCCGCCCGCCGCCAGTGCGGCACCCTGGGCGACGGCGCCGGGGCTCGCGCCCGGCCCCTTGGGGATCGGGGCGAGGGCGACGACCCTCCGGCAGTCGCTCATCAGGTCGACGTTGGCCGTGGACCGCACCCCGCCGTCCATCCAGCGCCCCTCCCCCACCGTGATCGGCGGGAACAGCGGCGGCAGCGCGCAGGTGGCCGCCATGGCCCGCGGCAGGTCGGCCCCGCTGCCGGCGTCCAAGCCCGTGGTCCGGCCGGTGAGCGCGTCGGTGGCGAAGAACCGCAGCGTCCGCTCCGGCCATGCGGTGACCGGCAGGAGGGGCCGGATGGCGTCGAGCACGTCGGCCTCCGGTACGTCGCGCACCGACAGGGCGAGTCGGCCCAGCCGCTCGACCACCCGGTCCGGGTCCCGCGAGCCGAGCGCGGCCCACAGGTACCTGACCGTCATCCCGAGGGTGAAATCGACCTCCAGCAAGGCCCGTTCGCGGTTGACCTGTGCCTCGTAGAGGTCGGCCGGCGCCGCTCCCGCCGCCAGCTCCAGTGCGAGCAGCGAGCCGGCCGAGGTCCCGGCCAGCACCTCGGCGCCGCCGAGGTCCACGCCGGCCTCGGCCAGCCCCGCCAGCATGCCGGTCTCCCACGCGTAGGCGGTCAGTCCGCCCCCGCCCAGTACCAGCCCCGTTTCGGACACGCCGCCTCCTCCTCCCCAACGGGGACTTGTCCCCGTTTCCTCCGTCCGACGCTAGCATGCAATCGGGGAGTGGTCCCCATTTGATGGGATGACACGTGTACACGCGGTGATCGGCAATCGGCTAACATCCCGCCATGTCCGGCACCGCCACGCAGCACTGAGGGAACCGATGTCCGATCCGCTGTCGCGAGACCCTCTCGCCGCCGTCGCCGCCGCGGGCGAGACCGTCTCCGTTCCCGACAGCCACAAGAGGGTGCTGCTGGAGGAACTCGGGCCGGACGAGGTCGTCCGGGCCGTCTACCACGACGGCTGGAACTGTGCCGTGCTCACCGACAGGGGCCTCGTCCTGCTGGGGGGACAGCTTTCCCCCAGGGCCACCCGTGTGCCACGGCCCCTGCCCCTCCTCCGGCGCGCGTCAGGAGTCCTGGACTCGGTCCGCGTCCTCGTCGACGGCAGGCCGCACAAGCTGTTCGGCTCGAGCATCGACCCGAAGGGCGCGCTCCTGGAGGCGGCGGGCGAACTCCTGCCTCCCGACTCCCCGTTGCGCCCGGGGCGGAGGACGCGGACGGTCACCTGGGTGCGCCGGCATCCGGTGCTGATGACGCTGCTCGTGGCCTCGGTGGTCGTGGGCCGGCTGGTTTCCGGACCGGACTCGGGGTCCGGCACGCAGGAGGCCGTGGCGAAGGACGCCAAGAACCTCGCGGAGACCGTCGTCCCCGACTTCCGGGGATCGGCGCTCACCACCGCCGCCTCGCGGGCCGGCGACGAGGCATGGCTGACGGTGTCGGCGAGGGACGCCTCGTCCGGCCTGCGCCCGGTCACCACCGGCGAGACCGGCTGGCGGGTCTGCTTCCAGACCCCGTCCCGCGGCGAGACGGTCGACCCCTCCGTCAGCACCCTGACGCTGTACGCGGTGCCGGAGCGGGAGGAGTGCCCGGAACGGCTGTACGGTCCCCGGCGGGTCGTGATGCCGGACCTCGTCGGCGAGCGCTTCGACGACGCCTCCCGGACGCTCGACGAACTCGGTCTCGCCCAGGTGTCGCCGTTCCACGCCCACACCGGCAAGCGGCTGGACGAGGCGGAACGCGAGCTGTCCGACTGGCGGGTGTGCCGCCAGGACCCGGAAGCGGACAGCACGGTCACGGTCCTGGAACAGGCCGGTCTCTGGCTGATCGGGTCCGGCGACCCGTGCACCGAGCCCAGCCCGGACCCCGAGCCGGAACCGAAGCCGAAGCCGAAGCCGGATCCGAAGCCCGATCCCAGGCCCTCGTACGGCAGTACTTCGGGGGGCGGTTCCACAGGCGGTTCCACAGGTGGGAGCACCGGCGGGACTTCGTCGAGCGGCGGCTCGTCCGGCGGTTCCGGTTCCGGCGGTTCGACTTCCGGCGGCGGCGGTCAGGCGGGTGTCGGGTTCGGGCAGTTCTGCTCGCCCGTGGGCGCCACCGCGACCACGGCGGACGGCCGTCCCGCCAAGTGCTTCATGGGCAAGGACGGCCGTGCGCGCTGGGGTTACAACTCCGGTTGACCGGCGGCCTGTCGAGCCGGCTGGTCCGCCTTGGCGTACTCCTGGGCCATACCTCCCGCGAAGTCGTACACCACGACCTGGTCGTCACCGACGACCCACGCGTCGTGGCCCGGTGCGCAGACGAAGACGTCACCGGGGCCGACCTCCTGCTCGGCGCCGTCGTCCATGCGGATGCGCATCCGGCCCTGGACGACGTAGCCGTTGTGGTGGATCCGGCAGCTTTCGGTCCCCGCGATGGGACCGACGGACTCGGTCCAGCGCCACCCCGGCTCGAAGGTGGCCACGGCGAAGTCCAGCCCCGACATGTGGACGGCTTCCAGATGCCCCCGGGGGAAGTCGCGCCTCTCGTCCGGCTTGTCCAGCGTCTTGATCTCGAGCATGATCCTGCTCCCTTCCGACCGTCTCCCTGCACGGCCGGGTCCGGTCTCCGTCCGCCTCGACGGCACCGGCGGGGGCCGGGCCCCACCCCTCCATGGTCCGCCTGTCCACTCGGGGGCGCCATTCGGGTGACGGGGCGGTCCTGCCCCCTCAGGCTCCGGATCCGCAGAGCCGGGCGAAGCGCGCGGCGTCGATGTTGCCGCCGGAGAGGATCAGGCCGACCCGGGGCGGGAGCGGGCCCACCCGGCCGGTGAGCAGCGCGGCGAGCGGGGTGGCTCCGCTGGGCTCGAGGACGATCTTCAGCCGCTCGAAGGCGAACCGCATCGCTTCCCTGATCTCGTCGTCGCCGACCAGCACGATCCCGTCCAGGAGCCGCTGGTTGAGGGAGAAGGTCAACTCGCCGGGGATGTGCAGGGCCTGGCCGTCGGCGATGGTGCGCGGGACCGGGATGGCGACGCGCCGGCCCGCCTCCAGTGATCTCCTGGTGTCGTCGCCGGCCTCCGGTTCGACGCCGATCACCCGGGTCCCGGGGTGCAGTGCCTTGACGGCGGTGGCGCTTCCCGCGATCAGCCCCCCGCCGCCGACCGGGGCGAGCAGTACGTCCAGCGCCCCTGTCTCCTCGACGAGTTCGAGGGCCGCCGTGCCCTGTCCGGCGATGACGTGCGGGTGCTCGTAGGGCGGCACGAGGGTCAGCCCGCGCTCGGCCGCGAGGGCCTCGGCCACGGCGACGCGGTCGCCGCCGTAGCGGTCGTACGTGACGATCTCGGCGCCGTATCCCTCGGTGGCCGCCCGCTTGGACGGCGGCGCGTCCTCGGGCATCACGATGACGGCGGTGGCGCCCAGTTCCCGGGCGGCGAGGGCGACGGCCTGGGCGTGGTTGCCGGAGGAGTAGGCGGCGATGCCGCGGGACAGCTGTCCGGGGGTGAGCCGGGAGGCCGCGTTGTAGGCGCCGCGGAACTTGAAGGCGCCGACGCGCTGGAAGTTCTCGCACTTGAGGTGGATCTCGGCGCCGGCCAGCGCGTCCAGGGTGCGGGAGCGCAGGACGGGCGTGCGGTGCGCGACGCCTTCCAGGCGCTCGGCGGCGGCACGCACGTCGTCGAGGGTGACCGGCGGGGTGGTGGTCGTCACGGGGTCCCTCCATCGGGGGTGGGGTCGGCCGTCGTCCTGGCCTGGGAGAGGTAGCTGTAGGCGGAGGCGCGGGAGATGCCGAGCCGGGCGGCGACCTGCTCGATCGCGCGCCGTACGGCGAAGACCCCGCGGGCGTCCAGGTCCCGGAACAGCCGCAGCCGCTCGGCCCGGTCGAGCTGGGCCCAGCCGCGGGGCTGCCGGGCCCGGTGGGCGTCGACGATCGCCTCGACCACGGAGTCGATGTCGTCGCCGAAGGTGGTCGTCGGCGGCTCGGCCGTGCCGCCGGTGAGACCGGCGAGCGCGCCGAGCAGGGTGTGCGCCCGGCCGACGGCGGTGACGTCGACGTTGACGCACAGGGCGCCGAAGACCGCTCCCGTGGAGTCCCGGAGGACCATCGTGGAGGACTTCACGAGGGTGCCGTCCCCGGTCCTGGTGAGGTAGTTGAGCTCGTCGGCGGCCTCGTCGCCGCGGGCCAGCACCCGCATGCCGATCTCGCTCATCGCCCCGCCCACCGTCCGCCCGGTGACGGTGCCGGCCACGGCGACCACCGACTCCTCCGGGCGCCGGTAGTCGTGCAGCACCACCTCGCAGACCGGTCCGAAGGTCGCGGCGATCCCGTCGACGACGGGCGTCAGCGCGGCGAGAATCGCGTCCCGCTCGGCGTCCCGGCCCTGTGCGGCCGTCATGAGCACTCCTCCCGCCCTGTTCATACCTACCTTCTTAGACTACACGTCCAAGCGCTGGATTCTCAGTCCAAGCGCGTACTTCGTACGGCAGTGCCCGTCCCCTCCGCCCCGTCGACGAGCGCGGCGAGGGCCGTACGCGCGCGGGCCACGCGGGAGCGGACGGTGCCGACGGGGCAGTCGCCGAGGGCGGCCGCCTCGGTGTAGGTCAGTCCGAGCAGCTGGGTGAGGACGAACGCCTCGCGCCGTTCGAGCGGCAGCCGGTCCAGCAGGTCGAGCAGCACGATCCCGTCGTCGAATCCGGGCAGCCCGCGCGGCTGCGCCCGCTCGGCGGTCAGCTGCCAGTCGGACACGTCGGCCGTCCGGGGCCGCACCGCCGTGTACCGGTGGCTGTCGGCCACCGCGCGCCGGGCGATGGCCAGCAGCCAGGTCCGGGCCGAGGAACGGCCCTCGAACCGGTGCAGGCTGCCGAGTGCCCGCAGGAAGGTGTCCTGGGCCAGATCGTCCACGGCCTGCGGATCGGCGCACAGATGGGCCACGTAGCGGATGACGTCGCGGTGCAGCGCGCGGACGAAGTGGTCCACGGCGTCCATGTCGCCGCCGCGTGCGGCCAGCGCCCAGGCGGTCGTCGCGTCGTCGGTGGGTCTTCCGGAAGAAGAGGGCAGGGCAGAAGTCATCACCTGATGTCCTTCGCGGGGTTCCGGGAACCGCGGGCGGGCGGGGCCCGGCCGGCGGGGAGACGGCCGCGGGCGGTACGCGGTGCGGGGCGTACCGGCACACGACCGGAGCCCGGGGCGCGCAGGGGCGGCCCGGGTGTCACCGGCTGCCGTCAGACGGCAGCGGCCCCGGCGGGCGGACCGCGTGAGGTGATCGCGTGGACGAGGAGGAGCAGCCGCGGCGCGCGGTCCGCGCGCCGTCGGCGGATCCGCGGGGCGGGACGGCGCGGCGGCCGCGGTGTGCCGAACAGCAGCCGGACCGGGGCGGCCAGCCATCCGCCCACGGCTCGCAGCACCCGGAAGACGGCCCGCTCCCCGTACCCGAGCCACAGACCGCACAGCAGCGCGGCCAGCAGATGGGCGGCGAGCATGCCGGCCGGGGAATGGCCGGCGGAGGGCGCCATGTGCGCCTCCGCGGGCATGCCGGTACCCGGCGGCATCGGCATGGTGTGCGTGCCGTGCGGCATCGGCGCCATGTCCATGGAGTGGGCCCCCGCGGGGCCCGCCAGGGAGAAGGCGGTGTGCAGGACCGTCTGGGCGGCGACGGCGACCGCGGTGACCAGCGGCAGCCCGCGCTCACGTCCGGCGAGTCCCCAGCCCGCGGCTCCGGTCACGGCCCAGCCGGCCATGAGCGTCCGGAGGGGGGCCGGGTGGCCGGACATCGTGACGTGCCCGAGGGCGGCGAGCACGACACAGACAGCCGCGAACACCGCGGCCCGTCCCGTGCGAGCACCCCACCCAGCAGTCATGGCCCCTCATCGTCGCATCCGGGCCCAGCCTGGCACCGGTGGATACGGCATCACCCACACCCGCGACTCATTCCCCGGCGTGTGATCCCGAACACCCCTCCGGACGACCGGAGTCGGGCAGCCGGAAGCGCCCGTCCGGCCGGCCGGAGGGCGGCCCCCGCCCGCCTGTCCCCCGAGCGAGCTACGCGCAAGTGTCCACTGGGAGGTGACGATTCCCGGCCACCCGGTCCGTAGCGTCCGTTGCGGTCCGCGGCACTCGGTCGTGGAGTCGACCGAGGAGTAACCGATGAGAGTGGTCTGGCAGTTGGTCGCCGTCGTGGCGGTCGCCGCCATAGGCGGCCAGAGCGTGTCGGCGGTCCGGGACACCTGGGGGCTCACGCTCGTCCTCGGGGTACTGGTGAGCGTGCTCGCGCTGCTGGTCTACCGGTGGGTGGTGGGGCGGACCGAACACCGGCCGGTCACCGAGCTGGACCCGGACGGTGCCGGGCCGGCGCTCGGCCGGGGGACGCTGATCGGCGTCGTGATGTTCGGGATGGTCATCACCAACCTCGCCACCTCGGGGAACTACGAGGTGCACGGGCTGGGCTCGGTGGGCGGCATGGCCGGGCTGTTCGGTTTCATGGCAGCCGCCGCCGTCACGGAGGAAGTGCTGTACCGCGGCGTCCTGTTCCGGATCGCCGAGGAGTACCTGGGCACGTGGATCGCGCTGGTACTGACCGCGCTGCTGTTCGGCCTGTCGCACCTGCTCAACGCGCACGCCACCCTGTGGGGCGCCGTCGCCATCGCGATCGAGGCCGGCGGGATGCTGGCCGCCGCGTACGCCGCCACCCGCAACCTGTGGGTGCCGATCGGCGTGCACTTCGGCTGGAACTTCGCCGCGGGCGGCATCTTCAGCACCGAGGTCTCGGGCAACGACACCGAGCAGGGACTGCTGGACGCCACGACCTCGGGCAACGAGTGGCTGACCGGAGGCGACTTCGGCCCGGAGGGCAGTGTGTACTCGGTGCTGTTCGGTGCGCTGCTCACGCTCGCGTTCCTGTGGCTGGCGCACCGGCGCGGCCGTCTGGTGCCCCGCCGCCGACGCGCGGACAGGGCCGACGCCACGGCTACACTGCCCCGGTGATCGCTCCTCGCCGGTTCCGGGAACCGTGGCACCGGCTGGACGTCGCCGTCAGGGACCTGGTGCTGGGGGTGTTCGTCTGCGCGGTGTCGCTGCTGCCGGCGTTCCAGAACCGCGGAACCCTTCTCGGCGGCGTGCCGGACCGTCCGTTCGACGCGGCGGCGGTGCTGGCGGTGGCTCTCCAGTCCCTTCCGCTCGCCGCGCGCCGGCGGTGGCCGCTGGTCTGTCTCGCGCTGGTGTCGGCGGGGTTCGCCCTCGACCAGCTGCGCGGCTACCACTCCCCCGCCGGTACCGCGCTGCCCATCGCGCTGCTCAGCGCCGGGGCCCATCTGGACCGGTACCGGCGCGCGACCGCGGCCGCGTGCACCGTGGCGTACGTGGTGCTGACGGTCGCGTTCCACCAGCTCGGTCCGGGTGAGCCGGTGACCGATTTCGTGACCTTCTATCTGGCGGCGGCCCTCGCCTGGGGCATCGGGGCGTGGCTGCGCTCCACCAGGATCGCGGAGGCGGAGCACCGGCACCGCGTCGCCGAGGACTCCCGTGCCGCCGAACGCGCCCGTATCGCCCGCGAGTTGCACGATGTCGTGACCCACCATGTGACGGCGATGGTGGTGCAGGCCGAGGCGGCCCGCTATCTGACCGCCGCGCCCGACCGGCTGGACCAGTCGCTGACGGCCGTCACCGACACCGGCCGCCGGGCCATCACCGACCTGCGCCATCTGCTCGACCTGCTCAACCCCGACCACGGCCCTGGGACCAGGACACCGCCGGTCGGCCGGCTCCTCACGCTGGTGGAGCAGACCCGCCGGGCCGGGCAGCCGGTGGAGTTCACCGAGGAGGGCACTCCGGCGCCGTCGACCGGCAGCGCCGACCTGGTGGCCTACCGGGTCGTGCAGGAAGCGCTGACCAACGCGCTCAAGTACGCCCACGGCGGCGCCACCCGGGTCGAGGTGCGGCACGGCGAGCGGCAGATCACCGTGCTGGTCGGCACCGATGGTTCCGGTACCCCGGTGGCCTCCTCTCCCGGTGGGAGCGGCCGGGGCCTGGCAGGGCTGCGGGAGCGGGTCGGCGTCCTGGGCGGCGACTTCAGCGCGGGTCCGGAACCGGACGGCGGCTTCGTCGTACGGGCCCGCATACCGACGGGGAACACGGCATGACCGCACCGATCCGGGTCCTGGTCTGCGACGACCAGATGCTGGTCCGCACCGGGCTGGTGACCATCATCGGCGCCCAGCCCGACCTGGAGGTGGCCGGCGAGTGCGGCGACGGGCGGACCGCCGTCGACCTCGCCGGCCGGCTCCGCCCCGACGTGGTGGTGATGGACGTGCGGATGCCCGTGCTCGACGGCATCGAGGCCACCCGTCTGCTGGCCGGCGCCGGGGTGCCGCATCCGGTGAAGGTGCTCGTGGTGACCACGTTCAACCTGGACGAGTACGTGTACGAGGCGCTGCGCGCGGGCGCCAGCGGGTTCCTGCTCAAGGACGCGCCGCCGTCCCAGCTGCTGCACGGCATCCGCACCGTGGCCATGGGCGCGGCACTGCTGGACCCGGAGGTGACCCGCCAGTTGGTGGGCCGGTACGCCGCGCGGATCCGTCCCGTCGAGGACGGCGCACCGCGGGAGCTCCCCCTGACCCCGCGCGAGCTGGAGGTCCTCCGCCTCATCGCGGACGGCCTCTCCAACAGCGAGATCGCCGCGGCCCTCCTGATCAGCCAGGAGACGGTGAAGACGTTCGTCTCCCGCATCCTCGCCAAGCTGGGCCTGCGGGACCGCGTCCAGGCGGTGGTCTACGCCTACCGTCGGGGCCTGGCGACCTGACCCGGCGCCCCCGCACCTCACGCGGGTTCCGTGCCCGGAGTCCGTCGCCCGCGAGGGTCCGCGACGGGCGGGAATACGGCACCGTGCGGGTCGGTTGTCGGGCTCGAAGGAGGTCACGGTGGACACCATGTACTACGACCACGGGACGCCGGCCGAGCGGTGGGAGCGGGCCGGGATGTTCTTCGACGCCAAGGACTACGCCGCCGCCGCGCGCGTGCTCGGCGGGCTGGTCGACGAGGCGCCGGAGCAGACCGGGCCCCGGCTGCTGCTGGCCCGCGCCTACTACCACTCCGCGCAACTGCGCCGCGCGGAGGCGGAGTTGAGGGTGATCGTGGAGCGGGACCCGGTGGAGCACTACGCCCGGCTGATGCTCGGGCGCACCCTCCAGCGGCAGGGCCGGGACGACGAGGCCCAGCCGCATCTGCGGATCGCCGCCGCGCTGGACGGGACGTTCGGCGAGGAGTAGGAGCGTGCGGCCGGTGCCCGGTGCCCCTCGGGGGCCGGGCACCGGCGTCGTTTCACGCCGCCGGGCCGCTGCCGTACGTCCGCCGTCCCCGGCGGTGGGCCACCTCCCCGAGCACGATGTCGACGGCGAGGAACGCCGCGAGGGGGATGCCGAGCAGCGGGACGAAGTAGCCCAGCACCGCGATCGCCGCCAGCAGCGGGACGAGCACGTACGGCGGCACCTGCTGCCAGGCCCCGCGGGGGATCGGCCGGCCGAAGGCCGAGCCCCGGCCCCGCTGCCACCACATGCGGTAGCCCCACAGGATCAGCAGGATCAGGGTGGACGCCAGGGCCATCAGGGCGATCTGGTTCACCAGCCCGAACAGGTTGCCGGTGTGCAGGTCGATGCCCCAGCGGGTCAGTTTGGCGAGGACCGGGTAGTCGGCGAACCGCAGGACGTCGGTGACCTCTCCGGAGGCGGGGTCGACGGCGACCGAGTCCTGCTTCTCGGGCCAGCTGCGCTGGATCTGCCGTACCAGGTACGCGGATTCCTCGTCGGCGGGCGGCACGATCTCCACCGGGTCGCCCAGCCCCTCGGCGCGTGCGGCGGCGAGCACCTTGTCCAGGCCGATACCGTGCGCCGCGTCGCCCGCGGTGCCGCCGGCCGTGTCGTGGCCGGAGTGCTCGCCGGCCGCCGCGGCCGACACCGAGGGGGTCTCCTGACCGAGGGAGGCGCGCAGTTCGCCGATGTTCGCTCCGGCGTAGGCGGACCAGGTCAGGCCGGTCGCCGAGAGGAAGATGAACCCCGCCGCGGCCCACGCCCCGACGCCGCCGTGCAGGGCGAGCGTGCGGCGCCGCCCGGTGGTGCCGCGCAGCTTGCGCAGGGCACGGCGCCGGGAGAACCACAGCACCAGTCCGCCGCCCGCGATCACCCACAGCCAGCTGGCCGCGAACTCGCTGTAGAGACGGCCTGGTTCACCGAGGTGCAGATCGCGGTGGAACTTGTCGATCCAGGTGCGCAGGGGCAGCGCGCCCGAGGAGCCGTACTGTTCCAGCTCGCCGCGCACCTCCGCGGTGTAGGGGTCGACGAACACGGCGAGGGTGTGGTCGGGGTCCACCCCCGGTATGCCGGACAGCATCACCCGGGTCGTGGCGTCCTTCCCGGGTGAGGGGCGCACGGCGGAGACCGTGCCCTCGGGGTGGGCCTCGCGGGCGGCGGCGACCTGCTCGGAGACGGGCAGCTTGCGGTCGCCGGCGGGGACGGTCAGCTCATGGTCGTAGACGATCTCCTCGGCCTGGAAGGAGGCGGCGTACAGCAGGCCGGTGAGGGCGGCGACGAGGAGGAACGGCGCCACCAGGACGCCCGCGTAGAAGTGCAGGCGCAGGACGAGGGGGCGCAGACCGGCCCGGACGCCCTTCGCCGGCGCGGGAGCGGGGGGTCGGGGGGCCTCGTCCGTGGTGGGCGAGGGAGCGGTGGTCATCGGTGGGGTTCTCCCGGGAACGTCTCGGCGGGCGTGCTGGTGGTGCAGTAGTCGGGGTGACGGGGCGCCGGGTTCCCGGAAGGGTCGTGTGACCTGCGCCACACATGACGGGCGTGCGATCCTGACGGAATGGGAACTCCGGACGATCGCGCGCCCTTGGCCGAGCGGGTCGAGCAACTGCTCGCCCTGGAGGGGCCGTTGCCCATCGTCGCGGCCGGTGATCCGGTGCTGCGTCACGGCACCGAGCCGTACGACGGGCAGTTGGGGCCCGCGCTGCTGGCCCGGTTCGTGGCGGCGCTGCGGGTCACCATGCACGCGGCGCCGGGTGTCGGGCTGGCCGCGCCGCAGGTCGGGGTCGGGCTGCGGATCGCGGTGATCGAGGATCCGGCGCCGGTCCCTCAGGAGGTGCGCCTCGCCCGGGAGCGGGTGCCGCAGCCGTTCCGGGTCCTGGTCAACCCGGAGTACGAGCCGGTCGGCGCCCGCCGCTCCGGGTTCTTCGAGGGATGCCTGAGCGTGCCGGGGTACCAGGCGGTGGTGGTGCGGCCCGCGGAGGTGCGGCTGACCGGGCAGGACGAGCACGGGCGGGCGCTGGACGAGGTGTTCGGCGGCTGGCCGGCCCGGATCGTGCAGCACGAGACGGACCACCTCGACGGCACGCTCTACCTCGACCGGGCCGAGCCGCGCTCGCTGTCGTCCCACCAGGCGGTGGCGGAGCGCTGGGCGCAGCCGGCACCGGAGCGGGCGGCCCGCGAACTGGGCTTCGACCTGCCGTGACCGCCCCGGCGCGGTGGGGAGCCGCTCAGGCGTCCCGGTAGGCCTCCAGCAGGCGCAGCCACACCTCGCTGATCGTCGGGTACGACGGCACCGCGTGCCACAGGCGTCCGACGGGGACCCGGGCGGCGACGGCCACGGTCGCGGAGTGGATGAGTTCGCCGACGCCGGGACCGACCAGGGTGACGCCGCGCAGGATCTCGTCCTCGAGGTCGACGACCATGCGGGCGCGGCCCTTGTAGCCGTCGGCGTACAGGCCGGCGCCGGCCACCGAGGACAGGTCGACGTCCACGGCGCGGACGCGGTGGCCGGCGCGCTCCGCCTCGGCCAGGGAGAGGCCGACGGAGGCCGCCTCGGGGTCGGTGAAGACGACCTGGGGCACGGCGGCGTGGTCGGCGGTGGCGGCGTGCGCGCCCCACTCCTCCGTGCTCACCGGTTCGCCGGCGGCCCGGGTGACGATGGCGGCGCCCGCGATCCGGGCCTGGTACTTGCCCTGGTGGGTGAGGAGCGCGCGGTGGTTGACGTCGCCGACGCCGTACAGCCAGTCGTGGCCGGTGACCCGGAGGCTGTCGTCCACCGGGAGCCACGAGCCGGGCTCCAGGCCGATCGTCTCCAGGCCGATGTCGTCGGTGCGCGGGGCGCGGCCGGTGGCGAAGAGGATCTCGTCGGCCTCGATCCGGTCACCGCTGTCGGTGACGACGAGGACGGTGCCGTCCTCCCTGGTCACCGATTTCACCGAGGTGCCGGTGCGGAGGTCGGCGCCGGCCTCGGTGAGTGCCTCGGCGACCAGTTCCCCGGCGAACGGCTCCATGCGGTTCAGCAGGCTCTCGCCGCGCACCAGGACGGTGACGTGCGAGCCGAGGGCCTGCCAGGCGCAGGCCATCTCGGTGGCGACCACTCCGCCGCCGACCACGATCAGCCGGCCGGGCACGGCCTGGGCGCTGGTGGCCTCCCGGCTGGTCCAGGGCCTGACCCCGGCGAGTCCGGGCAGGTCGGGAAGCCGGGCGCGGCTGCCGGTGCAGACGGCGACGGCGTGCCGGGCGGTGAGCACCCTGCTCGCGCCGTCGGCGCCGGTGACGGTGACGGTGCGCTCGCCGGTGAGCCGTCCCTGACCGCGGTAGAGGTCGGCCCCGGTCCCCTCGAGCCAGCGGACCTGGCCGTCGTCCTTCCACTCGGAGGTGTAGGAGTTCCGGTGGGCGAGCACCGCGGCGGTGTCCAGGGGCCCCCGCACGGACTGGCTCAGGCCGGGGACGCGGCGGGCGTCGGCCCGGGCGATGACCGGGCGCAGCAGGGCCTTGCTGGGCATGCACGCCCAGTAGGAGCACTCACCGCCGACCAGTTCGCTCTCCACGACGGCGGTGGTGAGCCCGGCGGCGCGGGTGCGGTCGGCGACGTTCTCGCCCACGGGTCCGGCGCCGAGCACCACGACGTCGTAGGCGGTTGATTCCGGTTGCGTCTGTTGCGTTTCCGTCATGGCGTCAGTCTGGTGGGTGGTGTGCGCTGTGGCCACATGGGTAGGGGCGCGGAATACGTGACCGGCCGGCCGTGTTGTGGCGACGGTCCGACCCGACACCAGGAAGAGGGAAGAACGCGATGAGCAGCACCGTGGAGCTCACCAAGGAGAACTTCGACCAGACGGTCACGGACAACGGGTTCGTCCTGATCGACTTCTGGGCGGCCTGGTGCGGTCCGTGCCGTCAGTTCGCGCCCGTGTACGAGAAGGCGGCGGAGGAGAACCCCGACCTGGTCTTCGGCAAGGTGGACACCGAGGCGCAGCCGGAGCTGGCGGCGGCCTTCGGCATCCAGTCGATCCCGACCCTGATGATCGTGCGGGACCAGGTGGCGGTGTTCGCCCAGCCGGGTGCGCTGCCCGAGGCCGCGCTGACGGATGTCATCGGGCAGGCCCGCAAGCTGGACATGGACGAGGTGCGCCAGCAGATCGCCGCCCAGCAGGAGCAGCAGGGCGGGACGACGGAAGCCTCGTAGCAGCAGCTCCGTCCCCGGCCGCGGCGAGGGCAAGAGGGGGTTCCGCTTCCCTGCCGGGTCAGCTGGACTCGCGCCGCACCACCGACGCGCCCAGCGCCTTGTGGGCCTCGGGTGCGGCGGCCGGGTCGCGCACCGCGCGGTCGACCAGTCCGGCCAGCTCCCGGCCGCACGGCAGGTCGAGGTGGACCGTGCTCAGCCGGGGCCGCAGCAGCCGCCCCAGCATCAGGTTGTCGGCGCCGACCACGGCGGCCTCCTCCGGGATGCGGACCCCCTCGTCCTGGAGCGCGCGCATCAGCAGCATCGCGTACTCGTCGTTGTACGTGAACACGGCGTCCAGGCCGAGATCGCGCCAGCGGGCGGCGAGCCGGGCGGCGGCCCCCTCGTCGGCGGCGAGCGGCAGCTCGGTGACGGTGGCGTCCGTGCCCCGCAGGGCGGCCCGCACTCCCGCCAGGCGGGGCGCCGAGAAGGCCTCCAGGCCGGGCTCCCTCGGGACGATCACGCCGATCCGGCGGCGGCCCCGGTCGAAGAGGTGGGCGCCGGCGCTGTGGCCGACGACGTCGTGGTCCATCAGCAGGGCGTGCGCGCCCTCGACGGCCTCGGGCCCGAGGGTGACGACGGCCCGCGCCCCGGCGCGTTTGAGCACGTCGACGCCGCGCGGCCCGAGTCCGGAGCCGGGGACCAGGACCGCCACCGGCCGGAGTTCGGCCCAGGCGCGGGCGGCCTCGTCGTCGTGCACGCCGCTCGTGCCGTACTGCACGACCGTGTAGTCGAGACGGGCGAGCGCTGCCTGTAACTCGTTGATGAACTGGCTGTAGAGCGGTCCCACCGGGAAGGCCGGCGCGGGCATCAGGACGGTACGGCTGTGCCCTGCGCGCAGACTGCGGGCCGCCGCGTGCGGTACGTAGCCGAGTTCTCTGGCGGCGTCGCGGACCCGGCGGCGGGTGGGCTCGCTGATCCGGACGGCGCCGGCGTTGTTCAGGACGTAGGAGACGGTCGCGCGCGAGACGCCGGCCAGGCGGGCCACATCGGCGCTCGTGGGTACGGAGCGCGTCGGTGCGGGGGGCGCGGACGCGGGTGTTTTCGGTATCTGCACCATGACGTACGGCATCCTTGCAGAAGCCGTAACAGGGCGCTCAGCCGGGTGAGTTGAGACCGCCGGCCGAGGGCGCCGGGCAGGTCACCCGGTCGACCAGGTCCGTCCACGCGGACTCCAGCCGCTCCGGCGGCATGCCGCACTGCCGGGTCAGATGGTGGACCAGCGCGGGGTCGAGCACGGCCATCAGCGTGTGGGCGAGGATCTCGCAGTCCGCGTCCGGGACCGCCTCGCGCAGCAGCAGCGTGACGTGATGGCGCAGGACGCGGCGGGACGGGTGGGTGAAGCGCCGGCCGGCCTCCGGTTCGGCCGCGAGCTGCAGTTCCAGCTCGTCGGCGGTCCTGCGGAGCAGCGCGAGGCCGAAGGCCCGCAGCCGGTCGGCCGGGGGCGCGCCAGGACCGAGCGGCGGGGGTCCGCTGAGGAACGCGGCCTGGAACTTCTTCTCGGAGTGGTCGAGGAGGGCGCTGAGCAGGCCGGTCCGGTCGCCGAAACGGCGGAAGACCGTCCCCTTGCCCACGCGGGCCGCGGCCGCCACCTCCTCCATGGTCACGCAGTCGGCCCCGCGCTCGGCCACGAGCTGCGCGGCGGCCTCCAGCAGGCGGGCCCGGTTGCGCGCGGCGTCGGCGCGCAGGCAGGGCTCGTCGACGTCGAAGCCGAGTTGCGGCAACTCACGTGGCTCGGCGGGGTCCTGGGGTGCCGGGGCTGGCGGCGGCGCGGCGGACATGAAGACAGCGTAAAGCATCGGGAAGAAACTGGACCGCGGTCCGGTTAGAGTGCTACAAAGTTAAGCGGACCCCGGTCCGGATTGTTTCGGCAGTGTTTCCCCACCTCTCTGGAGTTTCCTGATGTCTGTTCGCATCCTCGCCCTTGTCGGCAGCCTCCGCGCCGGTTCGCACAACCGCCAGCTCGCGGAGGCCGCGGTCAAGCTCGCGCCCGAGGGCTCGGAGATCGCGCTCTACGAGGGGCTCTCGGAGATCCCCTTCTACAACGAGGACATCGACGTCGAGGGCGGCGTGCCGGCCGCCGCCGCACGGCTGCGCGAGGCCGCGGCGGGCGCCGACGCGCTGCTGCTCTTCACGCCCGAGTACAACGGCACGATGCCTGCCGTCCTGAAGAACGCCATCGACTGGCTGTCCCGCCCCTTCGGCGCGGGCGCCATCGGCGGCAAGCCGGTCGTCGTGATCGGCACCGCCTTCGGCCAGTACGGCGGTGTCTGGGCGCACGACGAGGCCCGCAAGGCCGTGGGCATCGCCGGCGGCAAGGTGATCGAGGACGTCAAGCTGTCCATCCCGGGTTCCGTGACCCGCTTCGCCGAGGTGCACCCCGCGGACGACGACGAGGTCGCCGCGCAGCTGACCGAGGTCCTCACCCGCCTGCGCGGTCACGCCGGCGAGCAGGCTGCCGCCTGACCCACCGGGAAGGCGCCGGGACGCCGTCCCGGCCCACCCTCCGGGGTGCCGTCGGCATCCCACCGGATCCCGGCCCCCGCTCCGGCCCACGGCCCCACGCAGCGAACCCCACTTCGCCGCACGCCACAGGGCCACCGCCCGGAGCACACCCGGCCCGAACACCACCCCCGGACCGCACACACACGGCGGACCCCACTCCGCCGCACCGCTCAGAGCCACCACCCGGAGCACACCCGGCCCGAACACCACCTCCGGGACGCGGACACACGGCGGACCCCATCCGCCGCACCGCTCAGGGCCACCGCCCCGAGCACACCCGCCCGGACACCACCCCCGGGAACGCGGACACGCGGCGGACCCCATCCGCCGCACCGCGCCGTGCAGCGGCCCTGAGCGCGTCGCCCGCCGGGGCGCCAGTCCCGGACCGCGCGCACACGGCGGACCCCACTCCGCCATGCCGCGGCCCGGAGCACGTCGCCCGTGCGGACGACACCCCGGGCCGCGGGTGCACCGAAGGTCATGGAGCCCCGTCGACTCCGTCGGAGAAGGCTCGTGCCGGACCGGCCCGCGCGGCTGTCGCTGCGGGGCCGCGCGGCGAGAGGGGCCGGAGCCATGACGGCTCCGGCCCCTCGGCGTGTTCTCAGGCGGCCGTCGCCGCGCTCCGGGTGTCGTGGTGGATCGGGGTCCCCGAGTCCGTCAGGGGGACGCCCGTGCCGCCCCGGCGGGCCGCGACGATCTCCGCCGCGATGGACAGGGCCGTCTCCTCCGGCGTGCGGGCTCCGAGGTCGAGACCGATCGGGGAGCGGAGGCGGGCCAGCTCCCGCTCCCCCACGCCCGCCTCGCGCAGCCGCCGCTCCCGGTCGCGGTGGGTGCGGCGGGAGCCCATCGCGCCGACGAACGCCACCGGCAGCGCGAGCGCCTCCGTCAGCAGTGGTACGTCGAACTTGGCGTCGTGGGTGAGGACGCACAGCACCGTGCGCGCGTCGGTCTCCGTGCCCCGGAGATAGCGGTGCGGCCAGTCGACGACGATCTCGTCGGCCTCCGGGAAGCGGGCCCGGGTCGCGAACACCGGCCGCGCGTCGCACACCGTGACGTGGTAGCCGAGGAACTTGCCCGTCCGCACCAGCGCCGCCGCGAAGTCGATCGCCCCGAAGACGATCATGCGGGGCGGCGGCACCGACGACTCCACGAGCAGGGTCAGACCGCCGGGGCAGTACGCCCCTCCGCCCGGGCCCGTCCGGGAGGAGTCCGGTCCCGCTCCGTCCGCAGGGACGGCGACCGTGCCGGTGCGCCCGGCCTCCAGCAGGGCCCCGGCCGCTCCCGCCGCCGTCCGGTCCAGCTCCGCCGTCCCGCCGAGGCCACCGTCGTACGACCCGTCCGGGCGTACGAGGAGGGCCTTGCCGAGGAGTTCCGCCGGGCCGTCGACGACCCGGGCGAGCGCCCCCGGCTCGCCCCGCAGGACGGCGGTGAGCGCCGCCCGCAGCACCTCCCGGACCGGGGCCCGGCCGCCGACCGGCGTCACCATGATGTCGATCACCCCGCCGCAGGTCAGGCCGACCGCGAAGGCGTCCTCGTCGCTGTACCCGAAGCGCTCCACACGGGTCTCGCCGTCCTCGAGCGCCCGGGCGCACAGCTCGTACACCGCGCCCTCCACGCACCCGCCCGAGACCGAGCCGATCGCCGTGCCGCCGCTGTCGACGGCGAGGGCGGCGCCGGGGCCGCGCGGCGCGCTGCCGCCCACGGACACCACGGTGGCCACGGCGAACTCCCGGCCCTCGGTCAGCCAGCGGTGCAGCTCGCCCGCGATGTCAAGCACCGGGCCCTCCCGCCCGCAGCACCCGGTCCGGACGGATGGGCAGGTTCCGGTGGCGTACGCCGGTCGCGTGCCAGACGGCGTTGGCGACGGCGGCCGCCGCGCCGACGATGCCGATCTCGCCGATGCCCTTGATGCCGACGGGGTCGTCGGGGTCCGGGTCGTCGACCCAGTCCGCCTCGATCGCCGGCACGTCGGCGTGGGTCGCGACGTGGTAGCCGGCCAGGTCGGCGCCGTAGAGGCCGCCCGAGGCGGGGTCGCGGACCGCCTCCTCGTGCAGGGCCATGGAGATGCCCCAGGCCATGCCGCCGACGAGCTGGCCGCGGGCGGTGAGCGGGTTGACGATGCGGCCCGCGGCGAAGACGCCGAGCATCCGGCGCACCCGCACCTCGCCGGTGGCGACGTCCACGGCCACCTCGGCGAACTGCGCCCCGAACGAGTGCCGTTCCCGCTGCGCGAGGGCGCCGACGGCGGCCGTGGTGTCGGAGCGCACGGTGACGCCCTCCGGGGGCACGGTGCCTCCCGGCACGAGCCGCTCCCGCAGTTCCCCGGCGGCGGCCGTGACCGCCCAGGCCCAGGAACGGGTGCCCATGGAGCCGCCGGCGATCATCGCCGGACCGTAGTCGCTGTCGCCGATCCGCACCCGGACCCGCTCCACCGGCACCCGCAGCGCGTCGGCGGCGACCAGGGTGAGCGCGGTGCGGGCGCCGGTGCCGATGTCGGCCGCCGAGATCCGCACCGTGAAGGTACCGTCCGGCTCCGCCGTCACCGCCGCCGTGGACGGCATGGCGCCCGCGGGGAAGGAGGCCGCCGCCGTGCCGGTGCCGAGCAGCCACCGTCCGTCGCGGCGCACGCCGGGACGCGGGTCCCGGCCGGCCCAGCCGAAGCGGCGGGCGCCCTCCCGGAAGCAGGCGGCGAGGTTGCGCCCGCCGAACGGCAGCCCGGAGACCGGGCCCCGCTCCGGCTCGTTGCGCAGCCGCAGCTCGACCGGGTCGAGGCCGCACTTCTCGGCCAGTTCGTCGAGCGCGGCCTCGATCGCGAACGACCCCGGCGCCTCGCCCGGCGCGCGCATCCACGTCGGGGACGGCACGTCCAGCCGCACGACCCGGTTCTCGGTGCGGTGGGCGTCGGCGTCGTACATGACGCGCGCCACGCCCGCGCTCGGCTCGACGAACTCCCAGACCGTCGACGTCCGGCTGACCGAGCGGTGGTCCAGGGCGCGCAGCCGGCCGCCGTCGTCCGCGCCGAGCCGGACCCGCTGGACGGTGGGGCTGCGGTGACCGGTGAGCGTGAACATCTGACGGCGGGTCAGCACGACCCGCACCGGCCGGCGCAGGGCGGTCGCGGCCATGACCGCGGACACCTGGTGGGCCCGTACGCCCTTGCTGCCGAAGCCGCCGCCGACGTGGTCGGAGCGCACCCGCACCGCGGAGTGGTCCAGGGAGAACATCCGGGCGAGCTCGTCGGCGACCCAGGTGGCGCCCTGGTTGGAGTCGACGACCTCGAGCCTGCCCTCGTCCCACAGGGCGGTCGCCGCGTGCGGCTCCATCATGCCGTGGTGTTCCTCGGGCGTGGTGTACTCCTCGTCCACCACATGGACGGAGCCGGCGAGTCCGGCCTCCAGATCGCCCTTCTCGGTCAGGGCGGGCATGTGGCCGTCCACCGGATACGCGTCCGGACGGGCGCCGGAGAGCGCGGTGTCGTGCGGCTCCGGCTCATAGGTGACGACGAGCGCCTCGGCGGCCTCCCGGGCCTGCTCGGGCGTCTCCGCGACGACCAGCGCGACGGGCCAGCCGGCGTGCGGGACCCGGTCGTTCTGGAAGACCGCGGCCGTCGGGTCCGGCGGTACACCCAGCATGCCGACGTAGTCGGTCTCCAGGCGCGGGGCGTTGCCGTGGTGCAGGACGGTGATCACGCCCGGCATGTCGAGCACGGGCCCGGTCCCGACGGACGCGATCCGGCCGCGGGCGACGGTGGAGAGCACCAGCCAGCCGTGGGCGAGGCCGGCGAAGGGGATCTCGCCGGCGTAGCGGGCGGCGCCGGTGACCTTGTCGCGGCCCTCGACGCGGGTGTGCGCGGTGCCGACGGCGTCCGTCCGCGGCGCGGCGCCGGTCGTGGCGGTGGTCATCGGGCGGCCTCCTCGGCGAGTTCGGAGAGCACGGCCACCACGAGGTTGCGCATGAGTGTCACCTTGTATCCGTTGTCGGGCAGCGGCCTGGCGGCCGCGAGTTCGGCGTCCGCCGCCGCCGCGAAGAACTCCGCGGTGGCAGGTGCTCCGTTGAGCACGGCTTCGGCGGCGCGGGCCCGCCAGGGCCGGGACGCGACCGCCCCGAAGGCGAGCCGGGCCTCGCGCACGACTCCGCCGCCGACGTCGAGCGCGGCGGCGACCGAGCCGATCGCGAAGGCGTACGAGGCGCGTTCGCGGACCTTGCGGTAGCGGGAGCGGGCGGCGACCGGCGCGGGCGGCAGGGTGACGCCGGTGACGAGCGCGCCGGGCGGCAGGGCGGTCTCCCGGTGCGGGGTGTCCCCCACCGGCAGATAGAAGTCGGCCAGCGGCAACTCCCCTTCGCCGTCCGCGGTCCGGTAGGTGACGACGGCGTCGAACGCGGTCAGCGCCACGCCCATGTCGGAGGGGTGCACGGCCACGCAGTGGTCGGAGGCGCCCAGGATGGCGTGGTTGTGGTGCTCGCCCTCGACCGCGGGGCAACCGCTGCCGGGGCGGCGCTTGTTGCAGGGCTTGGTCACGTCGGTGAAGTAGCCGCAGCGGGTGCGCTGGAGCAGGTTCCCGCCGACGGTCGCCATGTTGCGCAGCTGCCCGGAGGCGCCGGCGAGCACGGCCTGGGTGAGGGCGGGGTAGTTCCGGCGGACACCGGGGTGGGCGGCCAGGTCGCTGTTGGTGACGGTGGCTCCGATGCGCAGCCCGCCGTCGCCGGCCGGCTCGATCCGGTCCAGCGGCAGGCCGCGGACGTCGACGAGCCGGGCCGGGCGCTCGACGCCGTTCTTCATCAGGTCGACGAGGTTGGTGCCGCCGCCGAGGTAGCGGGCGTCCGGGTCGTCGCCGAGCAGCGCCACGGCTCCGGACACGTCGTCGGCGCGCCGGTAGTCGAACTCCCTCATGCCGCGGCCTCCTCGGTCCCGGTGCGGTTCTCCGCGGCGGCGCGGGAGACCGCCTCGACGATCTGTACATAGGCGCTGCAGCGGCACAGGTTGCCGCTCATGCGTTCCCTGATCTCCTCCGGGGTCAGGGGCGGCGGTCCCGCTTCGGGGGATACGTCCCCGGTGACGGCGCTGGGCCAGCCCGCCGCGTGCTCCTCGATCACGGCGACGGCCGAACAGATCTGGCCGGGGGTGCAGTAGCCGCACTGGAAGCCGTCCAGGTCGAGGAAGGCCTGCTGCACCGGGTGCAGCCGGTCCCCGTCGGCCAGGCCCTCCACGGTGGTGACCTCCCGCTGGTCCGACGCGACGGCCAGTTGCAGGCAGGAGACGGTGCGGCGGCCGTCGACCAGGACCGTGCAGGCGCCGCACTGTCCGTGGTCGCAGCCCTTCTTGGTGCCGGTCAGGTCGAGGCGCTCGCGCAGGGCGTCGAGCAGGGTGGTGCGGTGGTCGACGGACAGCGTGTGCTTCTCGCCGTTGATGTTCAGGGTGACGGTGCTGGACGTCGAGGGGGCCATGAGCAGCCTTCTTTCAGGGATCTGGAAGGCGGACGAGTCGATGACGTGGGGGCTGTACGGGGCGTGGGGCGTTCGGGAACATGTGCGGGAGCGGGAGGGCAGGGAGACCGGTGGTCCCGGGGCATGCCGCCGGCCGTCCCGCGCCGTTCGTGTCCGCCGATACGATGGATCCGAAGCGGACAGCTGTCCGATACCCCGGAAACGTAGTGGACAGTTGTCCGGTTAACAAGGACGGGTTTCGGCCATGGTCCGGGAGGAGGACGAGTGGGACACCGGAAGGACGCGCCCCCGTGCGCGGAGGCGCCCGGGAGCCCGGCCGCGCCCCGGCGCTCGGACGCGCAGCGCAACCGCGAGCGGATCCTGGAAGTGGCCCTGGCCGAACTGACGCGCTCGGCGGACGCGCCGCTGAGCGTGATCGCCAGGAAGGCGGGCGTCGGGCAGGGCACGTTCTACCGCAACTTCCCCAGCCGTGAGGCGCTCGTCCTGGAGATCTACCGGCACGAGATGCGGCAGGTGGCCGACAGCGCGGCGCAGTTGCTGAGCACCCGGGAGCCCGACTGCGCGCTGCGCGCGTGGATGGACGGGCTCGCCCGGTTCGCCATGGCCAAGGCCGGTCTGGCCGACGCCATCCGGCAGGCCACCAGCGGGCCGGGCAGCCCCGCCAAGCCGGGGCACACCCCGGTGACCGACGCCGCCGAACTCCTGCTGCGCAGCTGCGAGGAGGCCGGGGTCATCCGCCCGGGGGTGACCGCGGACGACCTCGTCCTCGCCATCGGCGGCCTCTGGCAGCTCGACCCCACCGAGGACTGGCAGCCGCGCGCCGGCCGCCTGCTGGACCTGGTCATGGACGGCCTGCGCGCGGGAGCGCCGGGGCGGTAGTCCCGGAGCGCGGACCGTCGGCACCGCCCCGCGGAGGCGTCGTCAGGGCGCCCAAGGCCCGCGCGCTCAGGCGACCGCCGTGCGGGCCAGCTCCCGCAGTTCCCGCAGGGCCTCCGCGACCGCCGGGCGGGTGTGGCCGCCGCCGCGGGTGCAGGTCAGCAGTCTGCGGTGCGGGTCGCCGGTGCAGCGCACCCGGGTGATCGGCAGGTCCGGGGCGAGGCGGGCGAGACGCGGGATCAGGGCGACGCCCATGCCGTGGGCGACGAGGTGCGCGATGACGTTCCAGTCGTGGGCGTGGTGGACGACGTCCGGGGCGAAGCCGGCCGCCCCGCACGCGGCCATCACATGGGGCCGGCAGGGACTCTCCGGCACCGGCGCGATCCACGGCTCGCGCGCCGCCTCGGCGAGGCCGATCCGCTCGCGTCCGGCCAGCGGGTGCGCGGCGGGGACCACCAGGTCGAACGGGTCGTCCAGCAAGGGCTGCTGGTCGAACCGGGTGTCGCCCAGCGGCGGGTTGAGCGGGGTGGACTCGACGACGGCCAGATCGGCGGCCCCCTCGAAGAGCAGGTCGAAGCTCTGCGGCACCACCGCCTCCGTGATCCGCACCGACAGCCGCGGATGCCGCTCCCCCAGCCGGGCCGCCATCGGCGCCAGCAGCACCGAGACGGCCACCGGGAACCCTGTGACACGCAGCACCCCGGCCGGGGCGCCGTGATCGGCGCGCAGGTCCCGTTCCGCCTGGTCCCAGCGCGCCTGGATGGCGTCGGCGTGCGCCAGCAGACTCTCGGCGGCGGGGGTCAGCTTCACTCCGCGCCCCTGCGGTTCCAGCAGGTCGACGTCCAGGTCACGGGCGAGCTGACGGATCTGCTGGGAGGCGGCCGACGGAGTGAAGTGCAGGGCGCGGGCGGCCGCGGTGACCGTGCCGTAGTGGGCGACCGCCCTGAGGACGTGCAGCCGGCGCAGATCAATCATGAAGTCCACGCTTAACGATGGCGTGCACAAAGTCAACCTGGACGTGTAAGGACGGTACGGAGCACCCTTGCCGTGTCGCGACAATCAATGGGCACCCCCACAGCGAAGACACGTACCGAGGATCCAAGGAGTCACCATGACCAGCTCGACCGGCGCCACGGGGACGACCGGTACCTTCTGCCCGTACTGCGGGTGGCCGGACGACGCCGAGCCGTTCCAGGTGGTCTCCCGGCACGGCACCGCGGAGGGCAGCACGGTGTGGACCCGCTGCGGCTGCGGCTCGCTGCAGGTCCGTGCCGTCGACGGGCGCGGCGCCCGCATCGTCTCCCGCAGCCGGCCCGCGGACGTCTGGAGCCGGGCCGCCGGACAGTGAGCCGCCGGGGAGGCCGTTGACAGGGGCCCGCCCCGGCCGTACTAATCGAGGCCGGAGCAGGCAGGAGGCGTCGACGTGCGGAAACTCCCCTTGACCGGGGTCACGGTGGTCAGCGTGGAGCAGGCGGTGGCCGCGCCCTACGCCACCCGGCAGCTGGCCGACCTCGGCGCCCGGGTGATCAAGGTGGAGCGGCCTGGCGAGGGGGACTTCGCCCGCCGCTACGACACCACCGTGCACGGCCACTCCAGCTACTTCGTCTGGATCAACCGCTCCAAGGAGTCCCTCACCCTGGACCTGAAGGACCCGCGCGGCCGCGAGATCCTGCACGGACTGCTCGAGGACGCCGACGTGTTCGTGCAGAACCTGGCTCCGGGCGCGGCCGGCCGGCTCGGTCTGGGCGCCGAGGAACTGACCCGCCGCTACCCGCGGCTGATCCCGTGCACCGTCTCCGGGTACGGCACGGACGGCCCCTGGGCGGACCGCAAGGCGTACGACCTGCTGATGCAGTGCCAGACGGGACTGGTGTCGCTGACCGGGACACCGGAGGGGACGGCCCGCACGGGCATCTCCGTCGCCGACATCGCCGCCGGGATGTACGCCTACAGCGGGGTGCTCACCGCCCTGTACACGCGCGCCACCACGGGCACGGCGCACCCGGTGGAGGTGTCCCTGTTCGAGGCGCTCGCCGAGTGGATGGGCCAGCCCGCGTACTACACCCGCTACGGCGGCGCGCAGCCCCCGCGGCTGGGCACCCAGCACGCCACCATCGCCCCGTACGGCACCTACCGGGCCGCCGACGGACGCGAGGTGCTGTTCTCCGTCCAGAACGAGCGCGAGTGGGCCGCGCTGTGCGAGAAGTTCCTCGGCCGGCCGGAGCTGACCGCCGATCCCCGCTTCGCCACCGGCTCCGACCGCGTGGCCCACCGGGACGAACTGAACACGGTCATCGCCGAGCGCGTCGCCCGCCAGGACGCCGCGAAGCTGCTCGAGGAACTGGAGGCGATCGGCGTCGCCTGCGCCGGGGTCAACGACGTCGCCGCCTTCCTCGACCACCCGGTGCTCGCCGCCCGCGACCGCTGGCGCGAGGTGGCGGTGCCGGGCGCCACCGTGGAGGCGCTGCTGCCGCCCGCCGACCTCGCCGGTCTGCCGGCGCGCATGGACCCGGTGCCGGCCGTCGGCGAGCACACGGAGTCGATCCTGAGGGAACTGGGCCGTTCCGCCGAGGAGATCGAGGCCCTGCGCGCGGCCGGGGTGGTCTGACCCCCGGCTACGCCTGCCGCTGGTGCAGCGCGTCCAGGACGTCCTCGTCCGTCAGCTGGTCGAACTCCTCGTACCACTGGCCCACCGCCATGAACGCGGCCGGCTCGTGCAGACAGAGCACCTCGTCGGCCTCGGAGCGCATCAGCGCGAGGCCCTCCGCGGCGCCGACCGGAACGGCCAGCACGAGACGGCCGGGGTCCCGGGCCCGCAGGGCGCGCAGCGCGGCGCGGGCGGTCGAGCCGGTGGCCAGTCCGTCGTCGACGACGACCACGGTCCTTCCGCGCGTGTCGGGCGGCGGGCGGCCCTGGCGGTAGCGCTCCTCGCGGCGCCGCAGTTCGGCGCGCTCGCGCGCGACGACGGCCGCGAGATCGGACTCGCTCAGGCCCAGCCGGAGCAGGGAGTCCTCGTCGAACACCGGAACCCCGTCGCCGGCCATCGCGCCGACGCCGAACTCCTCGTGGAAGGGCGCGCCGATCTTCCGTACGACAAGGACGTCGAGCGGGGCGTCCAGCGCGCGGGCGACCTCGGCGGCGACGGCGACGCCGCCGCGGGGCAGGGCCAGCACGACCGGGTCGGGCAGGGCCCCCTCGTCCCGCCTCTCCCGCAGCCGCGCGGCCAGTTCACGGCCGGCCTGCCGGCGGTCACGGAACCGCATGACGGATGCACTCCCTCCGCACGAAGACGGCACCTGAGGCACCTTTTCCGCACCCGTGTACCCCTCCCGCCCCCGCGCGAAGCACCTCACGGGGCATGGGCGGGCGCGACTCGGGCAGGCGAGATCCATGGTCGGTGACACGGGTGACTACGCGAACGGGCACCGGGCGGTGTCGCAGGAGGACGAGGTCCGCATCGAGGCCTGGGCGGCGAGCAGGGAGAACTGTCTCGCGGAGGCGGTGGCGGCGATGGTGGAGTGCTTCGCCGACGTCTCCGGGGTGCGGCCGACCGGCGTGGGCCGCGTCCGTCTGGAAGAGGCCAGCGACGACGATCTGCTGGCCTCCCTGCTGGACGAGATCCTGTACCGGCTGGAGGAGCACGGACAGGTGCCGGTCGACGTGGAGGCGGACGCGGCCGAGGGCGGACTGGACGTACGGCTGGCACTGGCCGCCCTCACCGACGTGAGGCTCACCGGCCCCCCGCCCACGGCGGTGGCCTGGGAGGACCTGCGCATCCACCCGGGCCCGTACGGCTGGTCCTGCGCCCTCACGGTAGAAGCCTGACAACCACGAACAGCCCCTCCGGCAAGCTGTCCCGCCGGTCCGGCGTACCGTCCAGCCCCTCCGGCGCGCTGTCCCGCCCGTCCGGCGTCCTGTCCAGCCGCTCCAACTTGCTGTCCCGCCCGTCCGGCGTACCGTCCGCCCCCTCCCGCGTACCGTCCAGCCCCTCCGGCGTTTGAGGAGCGGGGGTCCGGGGGC
>Ga0247820_10000016_pt1 | contig 87084 bp, 72 predicted proteins | sample 13C_Glucose_Day1_2_FD_192480 | JGI IMG/M metagenome (GOLD analysis project Ga0247820, IMG submission 192480) | Soil microbial communities from agricultural site in Penn Yan, New York, United States - 13C_Glucose_Day14 | ecosystem: Environmental > Terrestrial > Soil > Agricultural land | place...
GCAACGAGCCGATCGCGCCCGAGGCGCGTACCGCGCTGGTGATGCCGATCTGCAACGAAGACGTACCGCGGGTGTTCGCCGGCCTGCGCGCAACGTTCGAGTCGGTGGCCGCCAGCGGCAACCTCGACCGTTTCGACTTCTTCGTGCTCAGCGACACCAACGACACCGATATCGCCGTTGCCGAGCAACAGGCCTGGCTGGACGTATGCCGCGAAACCAAAGGCTTCGGCCGTATCTTCTACCGCCGCCGTCGGCGCCGGGTGAAGCGCAAGAGCGGCAACCTCGACGACTTCTGCCGTCGCTGGGGCGGCGAGTACAAGTACATGGTCGTGCTCGACGCCGACAGCGTCATGAGCGGCGAATGCCTGAGCAGCCTGGTGCGCCTGATGGAGGCCAACCCGGACGCCGGCATCATCCAGACCGGGCCGAAAGCCTCGGGCATGGATACCTTGTATGCGCGCATGCAGCAGTTCGCCACCCGCGTGTACGGCCCGCTGTTCACCGCTGGCCTGCACTTCTGGCAGCTGGGCGAGTCGCACTACTGGGGCCACAACGCGATCATCCGCATGAAGCCGTTCATCGAGCACTGCGCCTTGGCGCCGTTGCCGGGCAAGGGCGCGTTCGCCGGTGCCATTCTGTCGCACGACTTCGTCGAAGCTGCACTGATGCGCCGTGCCGGCTGGGGCGTGTGGATCGCCTACGACCTGCCGGGCAGCTATGAAGAACTGCCGCCGAACCTGCTCGACGAGCTCAAGCGCGACCGCCGCTGGTGCCATGGCAACCTGATGAACTTCCGCCTGTTCCTGGTCAAGGGCATGCACCCGGTGCACCGCGCGGTGTTCCTGACCGGGGTGATGTCGTACCTGTCGGCGCCGCTGTGGTTCCTGTTCCTGGTGCTGTCGACCGCGCTGCTGGCGACCAACACGCTGATGGAGCCGCAGTACTTCATCGAGCCGTACCAGCTCTACCCGCTGTGGCCGCAGTGGCACCCGGAGAAGGCCGTGGCGCTGTTCTCCACCACCATCGTGCTGCTGTTCCTGCCCAAGCTGCTCAGCGTCATCCTGATCTGGGCCAAGGGCGCGACCGAGTTTGGCGGGCGTATCAAGGTCACCCTGTCGATGCTGATGGAGATGCTGTTCTCCATGCTGCTGGCACCGGTGCGCATGATCTTCCACACCCGCTTCGTGCTGGCCGCGTTCCTCGGCTGGGCCGCGACCTGGAACTCGCCGCAGCGTGACGACGACTCCACGCCGTGGAGCGAAGCGGTGCGCCGCCACGGCCCGCAGACCCTGCTGGGCATTGCCTGGGCGGCGCTGGTGGCCTGGCTGAACCCGAGCTTCCTGTGGTGGCTGGCGCCAATCGTTGGTTCGCTGGTGCTGTCGATCCCGGTTTCGGTGATCTCCAGCCGTACCCGCCTGGGCCTGGCGGCCAAGGACGAGAAGCTGTTCCTCATCCCCGAGGAATACGCCACTCCGCAGGAGCTGCTGGCCACCGACCAGTACACCCACGAAAACCGCTGGCATGCCCTGCATGACGGCTTCGTGCGGGCTGTGGTCGACCCGCGGCAGAACGCCCTGGCCTGCGCCATGGCCACTGCCCGTCATGGTCAGGCGGCGCCGATCGAGGCACTGCGCGTCGAGCGCGTGGCCAAGGCGATGGAGGTCGGGCCGCAAGGGCTGGACCTCAATACCCGCCTGGCCCTGCTCAGCGACCCGGTGGCGCTGACCCGCCTGCACGAGCAGGTCTGGGCCGAGCACAATGCGGAATGGATCAACGTGTGGCGCGCATCGATCAAGAACGACCCGCATTCGCCGCTGTTGCCGTTGCACCCGGAGAACGAGGCCCAGCCTTCCCTGGTTGGTGCCTGACAGGGCCTATTCGCGGGTAAACCCGCTCCCACAGGGTTATTCACAGTCCCTGTGGGAGCGGGTTCACCCGCGAAGCTTTTAGGGCCTTGCCTAGATTTTGGCCAACAAAGTCCCCCCCGGCTCTAGGTCCCCGGGCCGCCATGCGTTAGCATCCCTCCCCGATATGACGCATCGGCCGCCACGGCCATGCCAACAATAAGATTCGCTACTTTTCTTGCTAGGGGACTTGGTGATGATCAAGAAATACCTTTCGCGACTGCTGGTCGGTGTCACCGCCCTGGTCGCCGTGACGGCGGCCCAGGCGGGCGCGATCGATGACGCGGTCAAGCGCGGCACCCTGCGTGTGGGCATGGACCCGACCTACATGCCGTTCCAGATGACCAACAAGCGTGGCGAGATCATCGGCTTCGAAGTCGATATCCTCAAAGCCATGGCCAAGTCCATGGGCGTCAAGTTCGAGCCGGTATCCACGGCCTATGACGGCATCATCCCGGCCCTGCTGACCGACAAGTTCGACATGATCGGCAGCGGCATGACCCTCACCCAGGAACGCAACCTGCGCCTGAACTTCAGCGAACCCTTCATCGTGGTTGGCCAGACCCTGCTGATCCGCAAGGAACTGGCGGGCGAGATCAAGTCGTACAAGGACCTGAACAACGAGAAGTACCGCATCACCTCCAAGCTCGGCACCACCGGCGAAATGGTTTCCAAGAAGCTGATCGCCAAAGCCAAGTACCACGGCTACGACAACGAGCAGGAAGCGGTGATGGACGTGGTCAACGGCAAGGCTGACGCCTTCGTCTATGACGCACCGTACAACGTGGTGGCAGTGGACAAGGCCGGTGCCGGCAAGCTGTTGTTCCTCGAAGAACCCTTCACCTACGAGCCGCTGGCCTTTGGCCTGAAGAAGGGCGACTACGACAGCATCAACTTCATCAACAACTTCCTGCACCAGATCAAGCATGACGGGACCTACGATCGTATTCACGACAAGTGGTTCAAGAACAAGGACTGGCTGAAGGAAATGGAATAAGGCCCAGGCCACAAGCCCGGCTTTATGACCTCGACGCGCAGGCAAACCCTGCGCGTTCGCATTTACGGAAGTACCCCACGTGATCAAACACAAGAAAGCCCAGTGGCCCTGGCACGGTTTGACTGCCCTGGTCCTGGTGGGCCTGGCATTCAGCCTGTACATGGCCACCTCGATGATTTCCTACGAGTGGCGCTGGAACCGCGTACCGCAGTACTTCGCCTACAAGGCCGAGGAAGCACAACGTGCAGCCGGTTACGGTACCGTGCAGGAGATCGTCATCTCTGGCGACAATGCCCGTGTCACGCTGAAAGATGAAAATGGTGCCGAGCAGGTGCTCGATGTGGCCAAGGACAGCCTGCAGCTGTCCCGTGGCGATGATGTGTCCGAAGGCGACCAGATTGGCGTCACCCGCCACTGGGCGGCTGGCCCGCTGGCCTGGGGCCTGTGGACAACGCTTTGGATTTCCGTGGTATCCGGTGCCCTGGGCCTGTTGATCGGCCTGTTCGCGGGTCTCTGCCGACTGTCCAGCAACCCAACGCTGCATGACCTTTCGACGGTGTATGTCGAACTGGTGCGCGGTACACCGCTGCTGGTGCAGATATTCATCTTCTACTTCTTCATCGGTACCGTGCTCAACCTGTCCCGCGAGTTTGCCGGGGTGGCTGCACTGGCGCTGTTCACCGGTGCCTACGTGGCTGAAATCGTTCGTGCCGGCGTGCAATCCATCGCCAAGGGCCAGAACGAAGCGGCCCGCTCGCTGGGCCTGAACGCTGGCCAGTCTATGCGCCACGTTATCCTTCCGCAGGCCTTCAAGCGTGTGCTGCCGCCTTTGGCCGGCCAGTTCATCAGCCTGGTCAAGGACACCTCGCTGGTCTCGGTGATCGCCATCACCGAACTGACCAAGAGCGGCCGCGAGGCCATTACCACATCGTTCTCGACCTTCGAGATCTGGTTCTGCGTGGCAGGCCTGTACCTGCTGATCAACCTGCCGCTGTCGCACCTGGCCAGCCGGCTCGAGCGGAGGCTTGCGCAAAGTGATTGAAGTCCGTGACCTGCTGAAAGTCTTCGACACCCGTGGCCACGTGGTACGGGCCGTGGATAACGTCACCACCCAGGTCGCCAAGGGCGAGGTGGTGGTGGTGCTCGGCCCGTCGGGCTCGGGCAAGTCGACCTTCCTGCGCTGCCTGAACGGCCTGGAGCATTTCGACGAAGGCCATGTGGCCATCAACGGGTTGCAACTGGCCGACCCGAAGACCGACATCAACGCCTACCGCCGCGAAGTCGGCATGGTGTTCCAGCACTTCAACCTGTTCCCGCACATGACCGTGCTGGAGAACCTGTGCCTGGCGCAGAAGGTGGTGCGCAAGCGTAACAAGGCTGACCGCGAAGCCAAGGCCCGGGCGCTGCTGGAGAAGGTAGGCATTGCGCAGAAGGCCAACGAATACCCATCGCGCCTGTCTGGTGGCCAGCAGCAGCGGGTTGCGATCGCCCGTGCCTTGGCCATGGACCCGAAAGTGATGCTGTTCGACGAACCGACCTCGGCGCTTGACCCGGAAATGGTCGGCGAGGTGCTGGACGTGATGAAGACCCTGGCTCAGGAAGGCATGACCATGGTCTGCGTTACCCACGAAATGGGCTTTGCCCGCGAAGTGGCGGACCGCGTGCTGTTCTTCGACCATGGCAAGTTGCTGGAAGATTCGGCGCCGGCCGCGTTCTTTGCCTCGCCGAAGGACCCGCGCGCGCAGGCATTCCTGCGCCAGGTGCTTTAGCCGCTGGGGGCGCTCTGCGCCCCTTTCGCGACACAAGGCCGCTCCTACAGGGGAATGCAATCTCTTGTAGGAGCGGCCTTGTGTCGCGATGGGCTGCAAAGCAGCCCCAAGAATTTCAGATGTTGAACCGCCCGACCATCCCCCGCAACTGCTGGCCCAGCTGCTCCAGTTCCCCACTCGAAGCCGCCGTCTGCTCACTGGCCGCACTGGTCTGATCCGAAACATCGCGCACATTCAGCACACTGCGGTTGATCTGTTCGGCCACCACGCTCTGTTCTTCGCTGGCGGTCGCAATCTGCTGGTTCATGCCCTGGATGCTCGACACCGTGTCGGTGATCTGGCTCAACGCATGCCCGGCCTTGCGGCTCAGCTCCACGCTCTGCTCGGTCAGGTTCTTGCTGTTGTCCAGCAGGCGGGTCACTTCGTCGGTGCCGTTGTGCAGGCTGTCGATCAGTTGGCCAATTTCCTCGGTGGCCGTCGAGGTGCGCTGGGCCAGACCGCGTACCTCATCGGCCACCACGGCAAAGCCGCGCCCGGCTTCGCCCGCCCGCGCCGCTTCGATCGCCGCGTTCAGCGCCAGCAGGTTGGTCTGCTCGGACACTGACTTGATTACATCGAGGATGCTGCCAATGCGCTGGCTCTCGCCCGCCAGGTGCTGCATGGCGGCCAGACAATGGTCCATCTGCCCGGCAAGCTGTTCGATACGGCCGATAGCTTCGGCCACCACCTGGTCGCCGACCTGTGCCTGCTGGTCGGCGTTGGTCGCTGCCAGCGAGGCCTGTTCAGCGTTCTGCGCCACTTCCTGGACGGTGGCGCTCATCTGGTTCATGGCCGTGGCCACCTGGTCGGTTTCCTCGCGCTGCTGGTTGATGCGCAGCTTGGTGTCTTCGCTGCTGGCCGCCAGTTGCGTGGCGGCCTGTGACAGGCTGCCGACGCCCTGGTCGATGCCACCGATCAGCTCGCGCAGGCTCAAGGTCATTTCGCGCATGCTGGCTTGCAACTGGCCCATCTCGTCGCGGCGTAGCACCGGTTCGACCTGGCTCAGATCGCCCTTGGCAATGCGTGCGGCCACGGCCAGGGTCTGGCGCAAAGGCTGGGTAATCTGCAGGGTGATCAGCCAACCGGCGACGACGCCTACGACCAGCGCCAGCAGGGCTACAGTGGTCAGCACCGAGCGGGCCTCAAGGGCTTCCCTGTCACGCTGCTCGATCTTGCGTTTGCCCAGTTCCAGGCTTACCGCGCGCAGCTCGTTGCCCATGTTCTCCATGTTGTCTTGCAGCTGTTCCACACGCACCGCAGCCCGGCGATAGTCATCCAGGCTGGCGCGGTACTTGGCCAGCTGCTCCCCGGGTTGCTGAGTGAGTGAACGGGGCAAGCCAAGTGGCGCAAGGCCTTTGAGCAGTTGCGCAAGGCTGCTGTCGGCAGCATCCAGGGAGCTGTCGCCGACCTTGGCGAAGCTTTCCACAGGGGAGAAGGTATAGGCCGGAACCAGAATCTGCTGGTTGGCACCGTCGACATGTCGGCTCAGCGTGTCCATCAGCCCCAGCACACCGCCTTGCTGGCTGTCGGCAGGCATCCTCAGCAAGGCCTGGGTCTGGAGATCATCGATCACTTCGCTGAGCTTCTGCTCCTGGGCCTGCATGGCCTGGCGCAGGGCGATACGTTTGGCGACAGTATTCTCCAGCTCGCTGAAGTCGCCGCGCAGGCGCTGCAGCAGCTCCAGCTTTTCAGTCAGCATCTGCCGCGACTCATCCACACTGCTACGTTGTTGCAAGGTGGTCAGCATGCTGTTGAGCTGGTCGAGAATGTTGGCTATCCGCGTTCTGCTGGCGTTGTCGTTGAGGACGCGGTACGTGATGCGCTCTGCGCGCAAGTCCTTGGTCAGGTCGTTGATCAGGCCGATTTCGCTGAGTTGCTGCGAGCGGACAATGGCGTCATCCAGTGCACGCCAGCCACTGACGGTGGTGGCCAGGGTAAGCAGCAGGACCACGGCAAAGCCGAGGGCGAGCTTGGCGCCGACACTGATGTTGCCGAGCTTGCGGTTGAGGTAGCCGAGCATGAGGAATCTCCGTGCGATTGGGGGCTAGGATGCAGGCACATTGCTGGCATCACACCTTTGCCAATCGGCAGCGGAGCTGTAGGACTTGACCTGATAATCAGGTAGGAAATTTCACTTCAATAGGTAGGAATACTCCGCCTGCGTCGGCCTCTTCGCGGGTAAACCCGCTCCCACAGGTACTACACAGACATTGAGAACTGTGCGGTACTTGTGGGAGCGGGTTTGCCCGCGAAGAGGCCAGTACAGGCGACCTACACATCAACCTAGAGCCTGAACCGCCCCACCAACCCTTGCAAATGGGTACCCAACCGCGCCAGCTCCACACTGGAGCTGGCCGTTTCTTCACTGGCCGCCGAGGTCTGGTCAGAAATATCCCGCACGTTCATCACGCTGCGGTTGATCTCTTCAGCTACTGCGGTCTGCTCTTCCGCAGCGGTGGCAATCTGCTGGTTCATGGCCTGGATCGACGACACGGTCCGGGTAATGGTCTCCAGGGAGCTGCCAGCGCGGCGGGTCAGTTCGACGCTGCTATCGGTCAACTGGCGGCTGCTATCCATCACGCTGGCCACGCGCTGGGTGCCGCTCTGCAGGCCGGCAATCAACTCTTCGATCTCTTCGGTCGATTGCTGGGTGCGCTGCGCCAGGCTGCGCACCTCATCAGCCACCACGGCAAAGCCACGCCCGGCCTCGCCGGCACGGGCCGCCTCGATCGCCGCGTTGAGGGCCAACAGGTTGGTTTGCTGGGCCACCGACTTGATCACATCGAGCACGCTGCCGATCTTGTCGCTTTCGGCCTTGAGCTGGTTCATCGCTTCGCTGGAGTTGACTACTTCGCCGGCCAGGCGCTCGATCTGCGCCACCGCCTCGCCGACCACACGATCGCCTTCGCGGGCTTGCTGATCGGCCATCAACGCAGCTTCCGAGGCCTGCTCGGCATTGCGCGCCACCTCATGCACGGTGGCGGTCATCTGGTTCATGGCGGTCGCCACCTGATCAGTCTCGACCTTCTGGTTGTTGACCCCGGCACTGGTCTGCTCGGTCACCGCCGACAGCTCCTCGGCAGCGCTGGCGATCTGCGTGACACCATCACCGATGCCGCTGATCAGTTCGCGCAGGCCCTGAGTCATGCGGTGCATGCTGGCTTGCAACTGGCCCAGTTCGTCGCGGCGTTGTGCCTGCAGATCCAGGGACAGGTCGCCACTGGCCACGCGTTCGGCGGCGCGCAAGGTCTGGCGCAGCGGGATGATGATCTGCCGGGTGATGACCCAGGCCGCCAGCAGGCCGAGGGCCAGGGCCAGCACGGTGGCCACGGCGAGCACGGTCTTGGCCTGGGCCGCACCGGCATCGCGCACGGCGGTTTGCGAGGTGGTCATGGCCTGGCTGGTCTGCAGCAGAACCGTGCCGTGCTCGACCATGCTCTGCAGGGCCTGTTCACTGGCGACCTGTGCACTGCCGTATTGGGTGACCGCGTCGCGGTAGCCCCCCAGGGCGGTGGTGGCATCGTCCAGGCTGGCAGCGTGCTCCGCTGGCACTTTGGCCGGTAGCGCGCGCAGTTCGGCCAAGGCCTGGTCGATGGCCTTGAGGGCCGTTTGCTGGTAGTCGGCGTTGCCGCTGTAGGTGTACCCGCGTACCTGGAAGCGTGCCTGTTGCAACAGGGCGCTGACTTCCACCGCGTGCTGGTATTGGCTGATGTCGCCACCCTGCAGCAGGCCGCGTTGCACCCGGCCAATCAGCTCCGCAGCCTTGTCGGCAGTGTCGCCAAGCACAGCGCGGCTGGCCTCGCGGCGCTGGCCGGCCTGTTTCAGTTCGTTGAATGCCTGCTGGTAGCCACGCACGGCCTCGCGCTGCTGCTCCAGGCGCTGGCGGTCAGCGGGTTGCTCTATCTGCCCGAGCATAAGCTGCACTTGGCTGTCGAGGTTGCCCAGGGCCTTTTCCAGCTCTGCCACCGAAGCATCGTCAGGCTGGCGCTGGTAATGCTGGCGGGCGATGCGCAGTTCCTGGGTGTACTGCTGGATGACAGAGATGTTTCCCAGCTTGTCGCCACGGTCGATGATGCTGTCCATGCCGTGCCAGCCGGCCAGGGTGATGGCCAGGGTCAGCAGCAGCACGAGGCCGAAGCCCAGCCCCAGTTTGCGATTGACGCTCACATTGCCCAATGATTGGGCGAACCATTGATACATGTACGACTCCCCGGCGGCTTGGCAGCACCATTAATTGTTGTGTTGCCAAGACAATCGGCCTGGGGAAGGGAAACTTTATGGGTAAAAGCTGACTTGCGTGTCAGAAAATCCGCGAGAGCAGTGCTGTCACAGCAGTCTCGACCCGCAGGATGCGGTCGCCCAGCTGGACCGGAGCCAGGCCTGCCTTGCCCAGCAGGTCCACCTCGTAGGGGATCCAGCCGCCCTCCGGGCCGATGGCCAGGGTCACGGGCTGCTCCACGGCGCGCGGGCAGGCGGGGTAGGGGCCGGGGTGGCCGACCAGGCCCAGGGTGCCTGCGGCGATGGCCGGCAGGCGGTCTTCGACGAACGGCTTGAAGCGCTTCTCGATGATTACTTCGGGCAGCACGGTGTCGCGCGCTTGTTCCAGGCCAAGGATGAGGTTTTCGCGAATGCTTTCCGGTTGCAGGAAGGGTGTTTGCCAGAAGCTTTTCTCGACCTTGTAGCTGTTCAGCAGGATCAGCCGCGGCACGCCGAGGGTAGCCACGGTCTGGAACAGCCGGCGCAGCATTTTCGGCCGAGGTACGGCGAGCACCAGGGTCAGCGGCAGCTTGGCCGGTGGCTGCTGGTCAAAGACGACTTCCAGTTCGGCTTCGTGCTTTTCCAGGCGCAGCACCGTGGCCTTGCCCATCAGGCCGTTGATACGGCCCACGCGCAAATTGTCGCCCACCGCCACACGGTGGATGTCCTGCATGTGGGTGAAACGCCGGTCTGCGAGAACGACGCGGTTGGCCGAGACGAAGTCGGCCTCTTCAAGGAGCAACAGGTTCACGGTTGGGTCGCTGGTGGCTGGTCGTTATGGTCGTTGGCGGCGCTATCGTCGGCTTCGCTGCGTTTGCGGATCAGGCTGCCGCACAGCACGCCGATCTCGAACAGCAGCCACATGGGTACGGCCAGCAGGGTCTGGGAGAAGATGTCCGGTGGGGTAAGGACCATGCCGACCACGAAGCAGCCGATGATCACGTAGGGGCGAATCTTCTTGAGGTACTTCACATCGACCACGCCGATCCATACCAGCAGCACCACCGCCACCGGTATTTCGAAGGCCACGCCAAAGGCGAAGAACAGCGTCATCACGAAGTCGAGGTAGCTGGCGATGTCGGTCATCATCGACACGCCTTCCGGCGTGGCGCTGGCGAAGAAGCCGAAGATCAGCGGGAACACCAGGAAGTAGGCGAAGGCCATGCCGGCGTAGAACAGGAAGATGCTCGACACCAGTAGCGGAATGGCGATGCGCTTTTCATGACGGTAGAGCCCGGGTGCGATGAAACCCCAGATCTGCTGCAGGATGAACGGGATCGCCAGGAACAGCGAGACGATCATGGTCAGCTTGAAGGGCGTGAGGAACGGTGATGCCACATCGGTGGCGATCATCGTGGCATTGGCCGGCAAGTGCTCGCGTAGCGGTGCGGAGACCAGGGTGTAGATCTGCTGGGCGAAGGAGAACAGCCCGGCAAAGATCAGGAAAATGACGGCAACGCAGCGCAGCAGGCGGGTGCGCAGTTCGGTCAGGTGCGAAACCAGCGGCATAGGCTGGTCATGTTCCGGATTTTCGCTCATGGGGCTCGCGGCGGTTGAGGCGGTTCAGAAGGCGTGGCCGGGGTGGCAGCGGTCTCGACCGGCCTGGCTTCGAGCCCGGCGGGCGGCTGCACGGTGGCGGTGGTGACAGGCGGCTGCGCCGGTGGCGTCATCGGGTTGAGGATGCGCTTGGCTTCCTCTTCCATCTGCAGAATGTGCTCATTGTGCAGCTGGCGGCGGATTTCGTCCGCGCCGATCTCGCGCTCCACTTCCATCTTGATGCTGTTGAAACTGCGCTTGAGCCGGCCGATCCACAGGCCTGCCGTGCGCGCGGCACCGGGCAGGCGCTCGGGGCCGAGCACCAGCAGGGCGACCAGGCCGACGAGCAGCAGCTCGCTGAAACTGATGCCGAACATTAGTCAGTCTTTCCGCTGCGGCTCTTGGACCGACTGGGCCTGGCCTTCGATGGTGTGGCCCTGGTTCTGCTGGGCAGTGTTCTGCACCGGTGGAACGGGCTGGGCAGGCGGCGGAGTCTGCTCGGCCGGCTTGTTCTCTTCGTCGCTCATGGCCTTGCGGAAGCCTTTGATCGACTCGCCCAGGTCGCTGCCGAAGTTCTTCAGCTTCTTGGTGCCGAACACCAGGACCACGACGACCAGCAGGACGATCCAGTGTTTCCAGTCAAAGATACCCATTTCGTACTCCTGAAATTTACAGGTACAGCGAATTTTTTCGGCAGCGCGGCCCCTGTGGGAGCGGGTTTACCCGCGAACACCGGCGAAGCCGGTGCCACCGCGTTGCATTCTTCGCGGGTGAACCCGCTCCCACAGGGGGAAAATACATCAGGCCGACGGTTGGCGTGCGGCCTTCTCATCATGCCCGGACAAACCGAAGCGACGTTCCAGCTCATCGAGCACGGCTTGCGGATGCTGGCCCAGCGCACTGAGCATTACCAGGCTATGAAACCACAGGTCGGCGGTTTCGTAGATGACATCGCTGTAATCCTTGCTGACCGCAGCGTCCTTGGCGGCAATGATCGTCTCGACCGACTCTTCGCCAAGCTTTTCGAGGATCTTGTTCAGGCCCTTGTGGTACAGGCTGGCAACGTAGGAGCTGTCGGGGGCCGCTTGCTTGCGTTCTTCAAGCACTTCGGCCAGGCGGTTGAGGGTGTCGCTCATGTCAGTGTCCTGCGCTGTAGATGGCATCCGGGTCTTTCAGGACCGGGTCGACGGTTTTCCACTGGCCGTCTTCGAAGACGCGGTAGAAGCAGCTTTCACGGCCGGTATGGCAGGCAATATGGCCCAGTTGCTCGACCATCAGGATGATCACATCGGCATCGCAGTCCAGGCGCATTTCATGCAGCTTCTGCACATGCCCGGATTCCTCGCCCTTGCGCCACAGCTTGCCACGCGAACGCGACCAGTAGATGGCGCGTTGCTCGGCGGCGGTCAGGGCCAGCGATTCGCGGTTCATCCAGGCCATCATCAGCACGCGTCCGGTCTTGTGGTCCTGGGCGATAGCCGGTACCAGGCCCTCGCTGTTCCACTTGATCTCGTCCAGCCAGTCTTTCATCGTCGACTCCAAAGCGGGCCCGCTCCTGTGCCGGGCCCTTTGCGCTAGTGTGCCAGCCATGGGCGCGGCTGGCTATTGGCGCACGATCAGGTAAAGGCCGGCGGCCAGCATCAGCCAGGCAGGCCAGGCGGCAGGGGCGGTCAGGCTCGCGGCCTCGGCGGCACCAGCAGCCAGTACCGCACCACCGCCCAGCAGGCCGGCACCCAGCAGGCGCAGCGCCCAGCGGTCGCCCTGGCGACGGCGTTCAGGCAGTTGCGGGTCGTGCAGGTGCGGTTGTGACAGGCGTTCGAGGACGTCGCGGGCCATGTCGGCCAGGTGCGGCAACTGCTCGACCTGGCTGTGGATGTTGCCAAGCACGGCTTTCGGGCTCATGCGGTCACGCATCCAGCGTTCGAGGAACGGTTTGGCGGTGCTCCACAGGTCCAGGTCGGGGTACAACTGACGCCCCAGGCCTTCGATGTTGAGCAGGGTTTTCTGCAGCAGGACCAGCTGTGGCTGGACTTCCATGTTGAAACGCCGTGCCGTCTGGAACAGACGCATCAGCACCTGGCCGAAGGAAATATCTTTTAACGGTTTTTCGAAGATCGGCTCGCAGACGGTACGGATCGCTGCTTCGAATTCATTGACCTTGGTGTGCACCGGTACCCAGCCCGAGTCGATGTGCAGTTGCGCGACGCGGCGATAGTCTCGCTTGAAGAAGGCAATCAGGTTACGCGCCAGGTAATCCTGGTCCTCGTCCGTCAGGCTGCCGACGATGCCGCAGTCGATGGCGATGTACTGCGGGCTCCAGGGGCGTACCGTGCTGACGAAGATGTTGCCGGGGTGCATGTCGGCGTGGAAGAAGCTGTCGCGGAACACCTGGGTGAAGAATACTTCCACGCCGCGTTCGGCCAGCATCTTCATGTCGGTGCGCTGATCGGCGAGCGTGGCCATGTCGGTCACCGGCACACCATAGATGCGTTCCATCACCAGTACTTTCGGCCGGCACCAGTCCCAGTACACCTGTGGCACATACATCAGCTCGGAACCTTCGAAATTGCGCCGTAGCTGGCTGGCGTTCGCCGCTTCGCGCAGCAGGTCGAGTTCGTCGTAGATGGTTTTTTCGTAATCGCCGACGATTTCCACCGGGTGCAGGCGGCGAGCATCGGCAGAGACACGCTCGGCACCTTTGGCGATCAGGAACAGCCAGGCAATATCAGCGGCGATCACCGGCTTGAGGCCTGGCCGGACTACCTTGACCACCACCTCTTCGCCGCTTTTCAGGCGGGCAGCGTGAACCTGAGCCACCGAGGCCGAGGCCAGTGGCTCGACGTCGAAGCGGCTGAACACCTGGCTGACCGGGGCGCCGAGCTGCTCTTCGATCAGCGCCACGGCCTGTTGCGGGTCGAACGGCGGCACGCGGTCCTGCAGCAACATCAGCTCATCGGCGATGTCGGTTGGCAGCAGGTCGCGGCGGGTAGACAGCAGCTGACCGAACTTGATGAAAATCGGCCCAAGGTCCTGCAGCGCCAGGCGCAGGCGCGCGCCACGGCTGAGCTCGGACGGCTTGCGCGGGAGCCAACGCCACGGCATCAGCAGGCGCAGGCTCATCAGCCACCAGGGCAGCGGGTAGTCGAACAGCAGGTCATCCAGCCGGTAACGGATGACTACACGCTGGATGCGAAAAAGACGGCGGACGGCGAGCAGCTTCATGCGTTATCGCTGATATCAAGGGATCGGGAGAGGCGCTTGAGGCGCGCCTCGAGGCGTTCTGTATCGAGCTTCAGGGCATCGAGCTCGCTGAAGGCGGCTTCGGCTTCGCGTTTGCCGACCAGGGTGCGGGATTCTTCGGCCAGGTACTCGGAAAGGTTCTGGCTGAAGCGCGCCAGGCCCTGGCGGGTCCAGCGTGCGCGCAGGCGGATGTGGCCGGCCAGCAGCGCGGTGGCGACCGGGCCGAGCCAGCGTTGCAGCTCGTGCTCCCAGTCCAGCTCCAGGTCCTGCAGCACGCCGAACAGGTCGAGCAGCACGGCACTGTCGCCATGCAGTTCGACTTGCGGGCTGTGCAGCACGGCAGTCTTGTCCCTGGCCACGGCCAGTTGTGCCAGGCTGCCGGCCGGGGCGCGCAGGCTGCAGTCGACCTCGCCTTGCCAGTGGGCGGCGAGCATCAGGCCCTCTTCATCGGGCAGGATGAACACCTGCAGGGCCGGTTGGCGGCAGTCGATCTCGATGACCTTGCCTTCCAGCGCGGCCAGCCGCGGCAGGGCCGTGCTGTCCATGCGCAGCACGCGGTTCAGGCCATGTTCGACGCTGGCGAGCAGCCCGGCCAGCAGCATCAGGGTTTGATTCCCCGGTGCACGGCGACGATGCCGCTGGTCATGTTGTGGTAGGTGACGCGGTCGAAACCGGCCTCGACCATCATGGCCTTCAACGTTTCCTGATCCGGGTGCATGCGGATCGACTCAGCGAGGTAACGGTAGCTCTCCGAGTCGTTGGTGATCAGCTTGCCGGCCAGCGGCATGAAGGCGAACGAGTAGGCGTCGTAGGCCTTGGACATGAGCTTGTTGGTCGGCTTGGAGAACTCCAGCACCAGCAGGCGACCGCCCGGCTTGAGCACGCGCAGCATCGAGCGGATGGCTTCGTCCTTGTGGGTAACGTTGCGCAGGCCGAAGGCAATGGTCACGCAGTCGAAGTGGTTGTCGGGGAATGGCAGCTTTTCGGCGTCGGCCTGGACGAACTCGATGTTGCCGGCCACGCCACGGTCGAGCAGGCGGTCACGGCCGACCTTGAGCATCGACTCGTTGATGTCGGCCAGCACTACCTGGCCGGTAGGGCCGACCAGCCGCGAGAACTTGGCGGCCAGGTCGCCGGTACCGCCGGCGATGTCCAGCACACGGTTGCCGGCGCGTACGCCCGACAACTCGATGGTGAAGCGCTTCCACAGGCGGTGCATGCCGCCGGAAAGCACGTCGTTCATCAGGTCGTACTTGGCCGCTACCGAGTGGAACACCTCGGCGACTTTCTTCGCCTTCTGGCTTTCAGGGACATCCTGGTAACCGAAATGGGTGGTGGGTTCGGCGTGGTCGCCTTTGCGCTGGTCGTTCATATCGCTTCACCGGAAAAAATTACCGCCATTCTAGGGCGAACGGGCGGATTTGTCTTGGCGGGGTGTGCCAGTGGGCAGGGGCGGGCATAATGCCCATTATGTCTTCATCTTCAGGAACACCTGCATGACTCAGATCAGCGTCGAACGCAAACATTCCCTCGGCCGCGATGCCGCCCGTGCCAAGGCCGAAGCGCTGGTCGACAGGCTGACCCGCGAATACGACCTCAAGGCCACCTGGAACGGTGACCGGGTCGACGTGGCGCGCAGCGGCGCCAACGGTAGCGTGCATATCGGTGAGGACAGCATCCGCGTGGAGCTGAAGCTGGGCATGATGCTGTCGATGATGAGCGGTACCATCAAGGGCGAAATCGAGCGCGCACTGGACAAGGCCCTGGCCTGAGGCCCAGCGCGCGCGGCCTGCTATGGTAACGCGGGCGGAAACGGGATGAGATCGGCAATCTGTGCCAGGCGCAGGTCGCCACGGTAAATCGCTATTCGCTCCCGCGGGTTACTGGCCAGCTCCAGTTCGGCGTCCCGGCCGACAGCGCGGGGCTCGCGGAATTTCAGGTGGCCTTTGACGAAATCATGGGGCTGGGCATCCGCAGTACGGTAATGAAAGTGGGCCTCCCACAGTACCGTTTGCGGCGCTTGGACGTCGCTGATCAGGTAGGTGTCGAGGTAGTCATCGGCGTGGCGAAGCGCCTTGCGCACTATGCCTGGCCTGATCGAGACGCGCTGCTGCCCTACCAGGTAGCGCAAGGCGGCGCTGTCTGGGTGGCGGGAGTTCAGGTAGGCATTGGTGAGCAGCAGCTGCTTGCGCTCGCTGACCCTGGCGATCGCCTGGCGCAGCTGATCGACCAGGCTGCCGTCGGTCCGCTCCAGTTGTCGCGCCAGCGCGCTCATGTCATCGATAGGCCAGTCCAGAAAGTCAGCCAGGCTATTGGGCTGGTTTGCGTAGCGGGCTGCGAAGTCGAGTTTTTCGTCAATTCTTGCCAGCAGGTGCCTGGCTTCCGTGCGCAGCTGGGACAGGTCGGGCTCTGCGGCGCGCGGCTGGGCGACTTGCTCATGCCACTCATTGCCGCGTCGCTCGTAGTTGCCAGCGGGTTGCTGATTCAGCGGGTTGCGTTGAACCGCGCGGTCGCCTTGCGCTTCGACCAGCGCCGGGCGCCCGCGTGCGACGCGGATCACCGTGCGCCTGGCCGGCATCGGGTGCTGGATTGTGCGCTGCGGCGGCGTGGCGATGCCTTTGTCGAGGCTGGCCAACGCCGTGGCCAGCTGGGCTTCGGTCGTGTGTACCAGCGCTTGCATTTCCTGGATATATTCATCGAGGATGGCCTCGTCCAGGGCCGGGTCGCTGAGCGACCTCATGTAGTGGGCCTTGTCGAGTATCGCGCGATACCGGCGTAGCACATCCTCCAGCACGTCGGCCTTGTCTTCGGCAGAGCCGTCGGCCGTGGCGAGGCCGTCATGGCTCCAGATCGTACGGCTCAGTTCATTGTTGCTGAGCACCTCCCGTAACGGCAGCAGGTTGTCGGCTGCTTCGGCGGTTAGCTTGGTCTTGTCCAGTGTCAGGTAGGCCAGGTCGCCGATTAATTGCGCGCGCACCACTAGCGTTGAATAGGTGCGCCGTTTGATGGCGTTTTCGATCTTGGTGGCCTTGTCGGCGAAGTCGATTTTGCTGTTTTCCAATGCTTCGGGTATGGCCCGATCCAGGCGTCGGCTGACCACCAGCAGACGGCGGCTGGCCTGCAGCGAGTCGCGAACGCTGTCACGGTAGCTGAGATAGCTCTGAATCTGCTCGTCGGTCTGCGGCAGCCGCACCATGCGCTTGCCCTGCTCCACCAGCAGTTCACGATCGACTTGTTCCAGCAGACGTTGGCATAACAGCATGTCGTTTTCGATGGCCGCCCCGAACCAGTTGCTGAATTTGCGTGCGTTGTTTTCGGTGGTGTCGAGCCTTAGAAAGCGCGGTTCACTCAGCTCCCTGAAGGTGTTGACGTTCGCTTGCAGAATCTCGCCCTGATTCTCCAGGAACAGCGCAGAAGCCTTGAGCTCGGTGGCATGTAGCCGACGCTGGGCCAGCAGCTGTTGTTTTTGCGCCTGCAGTGCTTCTGGTGGATTGGCGCGCTCATGCGCGGGCAACGCTTGCGACGCGCGGCGGTAGGCTGCGGCGAGCTCGTCATGATCGGCAAGGCGCTGGCTGTTGCGTTCCATGAGAGGGCGCAGCTTGTTCAGCGCGTCGCCATTGCGCATTGCCGCATCGTGCAGTTGTGAGTAGCGCTGCTGGTTGTCGGCGTTGATGGACCTGCTGGTCCTGGGCATGCCACCTGCCAATTTAAGGTTGAGCGCCCATTCTCCGTTCCAGCGCGTCAGCCAAGGGCCTCTGCTACGTTCACGGCCTACGATGTGGTAACCGTCGGGTGCGCCCTGCCATCGTGATTGCCATTCACTGCTGCTCGGGTCCGGGCCGACGATCTGTATGCCGCCCCATGTCTCCTGTACTTCGTACGCTACCCCCTGCAGTGCCACATAGTGGCGGTCGGCGATTTTATACAACCCGCGCAGGCGGCCCTCTACCAACGGTGCATGACCCTCCAGCGACAAGGTGGCCCGAAGCTTGACCAGCGCCTGGCGCTCGGGCGGCGTCAGGTTGCCCATGCGTTGGTTGTTGTGCCAGCTGGAGAGCCGCATTGGCACGGCCTTCTGTTCGGTGGTCAGTGTTTCCCAGGTGCGCTCATGCGGTTTGTCTGCGACCGCTGTCATGGCACCGTCCGGCTCGACGGGCTCGGCGAATCGCAACCTCTCAGCCGGCAAGCCGCTGGCGGGGAGGGGCGCATCTCGGTGTGCCAGAAGCATGGCCAGGTTGGTCAGCAGGTCGACTGTCGCCACGATCCGCGCGTCATCGCTACCGTTGGCCAACACCGATATATCATTCCGGGTGGCCGACAGCGCTTGCACCAGCCAGGTCAGGACGGCCAAGGGGCCGCGCCAGAATACGGTCAGGTTGTTGAACAACGACCAGGCCGCTTGTTGCACCAGTTGCCATTTTTCCTGCGCGTTGGACATGCTGCTGGTGGATGCGGCCAGACGCATGGCGCTGATCCTGGCGTCGAACAGGTGCGTGTCCAGATCGGTGAGCCAGGGGCTGAAAACGCAATCGACCGGTTGTCGAAGCAGCTGCACGAGTTCATCCGCCACCAGGCTGTCCCCACCCAGCAAATGTGCCAGTTGCTCCAGCCTGGGATGGAGGTGAGGGCGCGTGAAGCCGTCGTTTGCATATACCGCGCGTACGTCTTCATGCAGCCAGTCGAGGACACTTTGTTGCAATTCACCTTCAGTGCGGATTGCGGCCATCAGCTGATCCAGCTCAGCGAACTCCAGCAGGGCCTGGCTGGCATAGAACGGTCGGTACAGGACCCAGCCGTGCGTGGCGGGTAGCTTGATCAGGAACATGCCGTGGGCGATGTCCGTGGTCGCAGCGCCTGGCGCGCAAAGAAAGGCCAAGGGGGCAATGCGCAGTGGCTGGCCATCGCCGTTACCTTGGCAACAAGCCAGTAGCGCATCGCGCGCGGATTCGCTCAGCTGTTGCTGGATGCTGGCCTGGAGGGTGCTGAACAGCAAGTGGCTACGCCATTCCCGGGCGTATTGCCGGATCCGCTCGGCCCTGCGTGGTTGTTCGGCCACTGTAGTGTCCAGATAGCGAGGGTACTGGCCACCAATATCCACTTCGTGTATCAGCGCGTTGATCTGCTCGATGCTCAGCCAACCGCCGGGCTTGCCGCCAGTGGGCACCGTCACGCCAGTCATTACCTCGCCAGCGCCCAGGCGCAGGCGAGCGATCGCCAGCTCAGTCAAGCTTACCCTGCGCAGGGGCAGCGATTGCCCGCCTTGTATCGTGTTGCCGACGATGCTTTGTGAAACCTCGATCATGACCTCGTCAGGGTCGTGCTGTGCCACCTGCGGGTAGCTGCTTTGCAGTTGTTCGCGCAGGCGGCGTTTGGCGTAGCGCTGAAGGTCGTCGATATCGCTGAGTGAGGTGGAACCTTTGGCCTGCCCTTGCTGAGCCGCCAGGTCGAGCAGCGCCGCATGATAGGCGTAACGGTCGCTGCCCTCGGCGTCGGCCAGCCATGCCGGCAGGCTGACAGCAGGCGAGTCGTGCAGCCGACAGGCCTGGTTCAGAAAGTGCGCACTTGGGTCGGTCAGCCGGTGCAACTGGTTCTGCAGGTCACTCACCGAGGTCAACGAGCCGAGGCGCAAGCGCTCGATGTCTTCAAGCATGGCATTGAGCATTTGCCTGGCCTGAAAGGCGAATGGACTGCCAATCACGGGGGTGTGCGCCCATGACAGTCGCTCGAAGCGATAGCCCCGGGCCAACTCGTCCTGCAGTGCGCTGGCGAAGGCTGCAAGGTCGGTGAACCTGCGCACCCTGCCATCAGGCTTGCAATGCAGAAGCAGGCGCCGCGAGCCGTGCGTCATGCTCAGCAGCAGGCCCGCCAGTGTTACCGGCAGCGTCCCGCCTGCTGTTTTCAGGCTTACGCTCACTGCGCTGATGACCAGGTCTTCATGGGCCTCGGCGAGCAGAGCGTACAGGGCAGCCTTTTCATCGTTGTCCAGGCCCTGATCGTGCATGTTGCTGATCAGCGCGGCCTTGATCGTGTGCTCGAGCCAGCGCATGCGGCAGACCTGGCTGGTTTGGTCGATGCCATTCCAGAAACCGACCTGCGCCTGCTGAAACTTCTCCAGCAGGGCCCCCAGCACGTGGTCCAGGTCCTCGTTGAGCCTGCTCAGGTCCAGGGCAATCGCAGGCTTTTTGCTGCTGCCCGTCCCCTCAACCTGTACCTGAAACGGCTGCGGCGGCGCGATGCTTGGCCGATCGCCAGGGCTCAGCTGCAGATGTTTACCCGTCAGAAAATGCTCAAGCAGTTTATCCAGCAGCGAGCGGTGCGGGTCGGCACCACCTGCAGTGGGCAGGATGACGAATTCATCGAGCGAGGTGAGCTGTGGATGGTTGTTGCGCACCCACGGGTAATGATCAACGAGAACCTGGAACCCTTCATGGGACAGCACCTCACGTACCGTGGGGCGTCCAGCGAAACAGTCTGCGACTTTTTGTTTGAAGGTTTCCCTGGTTGCGTCAGGGGTGTCAGTCATGGCGTCAGCTCCGAACAGGTGAGTGACGTGACGCTAGCGTGGGGTTGCCCTGCACATGCGGTAGATGGTTAAAGCCGGTGGCACCTTAGGGTGAGGATTCTAATTTTCCTGCCTACCGTATGCTCAAGCCCAACCTTCATGGGCGGTTGTTCCCACTCATGAGCATGAGGTACACAGCATGGCCAAAGTGAACGTGAAGAAAAAGGACGACGCCCCGGGCACCCTGGGCGAGGTGCGCGGCTACGCACGCAAGATCTGGCTGGCCGGGATTGGCGCGTACGCACGCGTGGGGCAGGAGGGCTCGGACTACTTCAATGAGCTGGTCAAGGCTGGCGAAGGCGTCGAGAAACGTGGCAAGAAGCGCATCGATCAGGAGCTGGAGGCAGCCAATAACCAGATCGATGAAGCCACCCAGGCTGTCAGCCGTGTGCCAGGCCGGGTAGAAATTCAACTCGACAAGATTGAAAAAGCTTTCGACGCGCGGGTAGGGCGCGCCTTGAATCGCCTCGGCATTCCGTCTAAACATGACGTTGAGGCGTTGTCCATCAAGCTTGAACAGCTGCATGAGCTGCTCGAGCGCGTCGCGCACAAACCATAAGGAGAGCAGGATGGCTGGCAAGAAGAATTCCGAGAAAGAAGGCAGCTCCTGGGTCGGCGGGATCGAGAAGTACTCCCGCAAGATCTGGCTGGCAGGGCTTGGTATCTATTCGAAGATCGACCAGGACGGCCCCAAGCTGTTCGACTCGCTGGTGAAGGATGGCGAGAAGGCCGAGAAGCAGGCGAAGAAGACTGCCGAAGATGTTGCTGAAACTGCCAAGTCGTCGACCACTTCGCGTGTGTCGGGCGTGAAGGACCGTGCACTGGGCAAGTGGAGCGAACTCGAGGAGGCTTTCGACAAGCGCCTGAACAGCGCCATTTCGCGCCTTGGCGTGCCTAGCCGCAATGAGATCAAGGCCCTGCACCAGCAGGTGGACAGCCTGACCAAGCAGATCGAAAAGCTCACCGGCGCTTCGGTTACGCCGATTTCGTCGCGCGCTGCGGCCAAACCGGCTGCGAGCAAGGCGGCCAAGCCACTGGCCAAGACGGCAGCGGCCAAGCCTGCGGCGAAAACCGCGGCAGCCAAGCCCGCAGCCAAGCCAGCAGCAGCCAAGACCGCAGCGGCTAAACCTGCTGCCAAGACTGCGGCGGCCAAACCCGCGGCGAAACCGGCAGCGGCCAAGCCGGCCGTGGCGAAAAAGCCTGCAGTGAAGAAAGCCCCGGCCAAGCCGGCGGCCGCCAAGCCGGCAGCTCCAGCGGCCAGCGCCACTCCGGCCGCTAGCGCAGCTCCGGCACCAACCGCGGCTCCGGCCAGCAACCCGCCTTCGGCACCGACAGGCACCGGCACTCTGATCTGACACCGCGTCGCCTTATTCGCGGGTGAACCCGCTCCCACAGGCACACTACAGACCTTGTGGGAGCGGGTTCACCCGCGAATGCGTCGGTTGCTGCAATACATTCCTGTCAGTCTTACCCCTCCAGATACCGCACCGCCAACTGCTCAGCCGCCCCCCTTGCCTGGGCCTGCAGATGCGGCGCCACCAGCATCATCACCTGGTACACCACTATCCCCACATCCCCCTCGCGCCCCAGTACCCGCTGATAATCCAGCGAGAACATCAGTGTCAAAGTGATCTGCTCCACCAGTTGCCCCAGCGCCTGGGTCTCGCTCTCTATCAGCCCTTGGCCCTTGAGGCTGGCCAGCAACGCCGCCAGCGTGCGCTTGAGCGCGTTGATCAGGCTGCGCATGCCGCGCGCCAGTTTGGGCAGGCGCCCAGTCAGGTTCGACAGGTCCTGGAACAGGAAACGGTACTGCGCCATGCGTTCGACGATCAGGTGCAGGAACAGCCAGTAATCCTCGGCATCCAGGCGTACCTCCAGCGGCGGGTCGAGCAGGGGCATCAGCGCTTCTTCAAAGCGCTCGAACAGCCCCAGCACCAACGGCTCCTTGCCATGGAAGTGGTAGTAGAGGTTGCCGGGGCTGATGCCCAGTTCGTTGGCAATTTCCAGGGTGGACACGTTCGGTTCGCCCTGCTGGTTGAACAGCTGCAGGGCACATTCGAGGATACGATCGCGAGTCTTCATCCAGTCGGCATGCTCATCGGGTCAGCACATAGGTGCCCGGCGCCGGGCCCAGCGGTGGGTAGGTGGCATTACCCAGCTCGTTGCGCGGTGCCTTGAGCGGGCCGGAGCGCGGGGTGATCCACTCCAGCCACAACGGCCACCAGCTGCCTTCGCTGCGCTTGGCATCGTGGAACCAGGCACGCGGGTCGCTGGACAGCTTGGGGTTGGCCAGGTAATAGGCCTTGGGGTTGCCGGGCGGGTTGATGATGCTCTGGATGTGCCCGCTGTTGGCCAGCACGAAGCGCCGGTCGCCACCCAGCAGCAATGTCGAGCGGTACACTGCATCCCACGGGGTGATGTGGTCGTTGCTGCCGGCAACGGTGAAGCTGTCCAGCTCGACCTTCTTCAGGTCGATGGGTGTACCGCATACCTCCAGCCCGGCGGGGTGGGTAAGCGGGTTGAGCTTGAAGAAGTCCAGCAGGTCGCCATGCAGTGCGGCGGGCAGGCGCGTGCTGTCGGCGTTCCAGTACAGGATGTCGAAGGCTGGTGGTGTCTTGCCGAGCAGGTAGTTGTTGACCCAGTAGTTCCATATCAGGTCGTTGGGCCGCATCCAGGCGAAGATCCGCGCCACTTCGGCGCCATCCAGCACCCCGCGCTGGTAGGAGCGACGCTTGGCGGCCTCGATGGTCTGCTCGTCGGCGAACAGGCTTGCGGGGCTTTCGAACTTGCTGTCCAGCAGGCTGACCAGGTAGGTGGCACTGCGTACCCGGCGCAGCTGGTGCTTGGCCTGCAGGTGGCCCTGCAGCGCGGCCATGGTCAGGCCCCCGGCGCAGGCGCCCATCAGGTTGGGGTCGCGGTTGCCGCTGATGCTGCGGCAGGCGTTGAGCGCTTCTTCCAGGGCCTGCACGTAGCTGGACAGGCCCCATTCGCGGTGGCGCGGGTCGGGGTTGCGCCAGCTGACCATGAACACCTGCAGGCCATTCTTGAGCATGTACTGGACGAAGCTGTTGGTCGAGCTCAGGTCGAATATGTAGAACTTGTTGATCTGCGGGGGCACCACCAGCAGCGGCCTGGAGTGTTGCTTTTCGCTCATCGGCTTGTACTGGATCAGCTCCAGCAGTTCGTTGCGAAACACCACGGCACCGGCGGTCGCGGCCAGGTTGCCGCCCACTTCGAAGGCGCGCTCGTCGACCTGGCGTGGCAGGCCGTCGTTGTGGCGCAGGTCATCGAGCAGATGGGCCACGCCGCGTACAAGGCTCAGGCCACCGCTGTTGAACAGTTCCTTGACCGCCAGCGGGTTGAGCAGCGAATTGCTTGGTGCCAGTGCATCGTTGATCAGGTTGAACAGGAAGTGCGCACGGGCCCGGTCATCGTCGTCCAGGTGGCTTTCCTCGATCCACAGGCGGGTCTGCTTCTGCCAGGCCAGGTAGGCCTGCAGGCCGCGCCGGTAGAACGGGTTCTGGCTCCATGTCGGATCGTTGAAGCGCGCATCGCGCGGGTTCGGCTGAAACGGTGTGTCACCCAGCATCACCCGACCCAGCTGGCCACCCAGAGCCAACAGGTGATGCGCGGTATGCAGCGGGTGGCGCAAGCTTTGACGGCTGACATTGCGCAGCGTGGAAATCAGGTCACGGCCACGCAGGCCGAGGATGGCGTTCTGCACGTTCATGCTGGTGGCGGGAAGCGTTGGCGTTCCTTTGGCCGGTTTGTCTTTCATGGCAACACTCCCTCGTCCTGACCTGGTGCTTCATGACTAAACATATTCACTGATTTAGCAGGGGCTCTGTGGGAGCGGGTTCACCCGCGAACACCGGCGAAGCCGGTGCCATGCACCGAGTTGGATTCTTCGCGGGTGAACCCGCTCCCACAGGGCCCCAAATCGCCCTCACACACCCGAAGCCGGGCGGGGATGCATGACAGCGCGCTGACGTTCTTGCTGAAGGAACTTCATGATGATCGGGGCGACGGCCTCGGCCCGGGTGATCAGGAACAGATGACCGTCGTCGATAATGTGTAGCTGGGCATTGGGAATTCGCCAGGCCAGCAGACGCATGTTGATCAATGGGATCAGCGGGTCGTCGTCGCCTGCCAGCACCAGGGTCGGCTGCTGGATCTTGTGCAGCCAGTGGATGCTGGTCCAGCCAAGCCCGGCGAACAGCTGCCAGTAGTAGCCCATCTTGCCGCCGGAGCGCACCTTGGCGGCGTGCTGCATGGCCAGCTCCGGGTCCCGTCGGAAGCCGCCGCCGTAGATCATCGGTGCGATGCGGATGACATGCGACGGCTGTACGTAGCGCCGTGGGCTGGCCATCATCCACAGCACCTTGGGTTTGCCCGGTACCATCACCGCACCGGCGGCAGTGGCGGCCAGCACCAGCTTCTTGCAGCGCTCGGGGTAGTCATGGGCGAACTGCTGGGCCAGGGCGCCGCCCCAGGACACGCCGATGACATTGACCTGGCCGTAATCGAGGTAGTCGAGCATGCGCGCCGTCAGCTTGGCCAAGCCGGGGAAGCGGTACGGGTGGCGCGGCGTGGACGAGCCGCCGACCCCGGGCACATCGAAGGCAATGACTTCCAGGTCCGGGTCCAGTGCTTCGATGAACGGGAACACCAGCTCCAGGTTGGCGCCGATGCCGTTGAAGATCAGCAAGGGCGTCAGGTGCGGTTTGCCCGGGCGGACGGCGGTGCGGATGGACTGGTTGTCCAGCTCGACGGTCCTGAAGATATAGGGTTGCGGCATGCACGTGACTCATGGGGTGAAATGAACACCGTGGCTCCCCGCAGGGGCCACGGCGCTGCAGCTCAACGTTCGTGAACGTAGGTGCCCGGGGCGGCTTCGCCAGCGGCGTAGGCACGGTTGCCCAGGCGGGTCGGCGCCTTCTTCAGCTCGCCGGCACGCTCGGCCAGCCAGCTCTGCCAGTGCAGCCACCAGGAGTCGGCATGCTTGGTGGCGTTTTCCTGCCAGGCCACCGGGTCACCCGGGCGATCTGCACCGGTCATGAAGCGCGCCTTGGGGTTGCCTGGTGGGTTGAGGATGCTCTGGATGTGGCCGCTGTTGGACAACACGAACTCGATCTTGCCGCCGAACAGGTGCGCCGAGCGGTAGCACGACTGCCATGGGGTGATGTGGTCGTTGGTGCCGGCGAGGCTGTAGATATCGCATTTGACCTGTTTCAGGTCGATCGGGGTGCCGCACACTTCCATGGCGTCCGGGCGTGTCAGTGGGTTGCTCTTGAACATCTCGATCAGGTCGCCGTGGAAGGCCGCCGGCAAGCGCGTGGTGTCGTTGTTCCAGAACAGGATGTCGAACACCGGCGGCTCGTTGCCGAGCAGGTAGTTGTTGACCCAGTAGTTCCAGATCAGGTCGTTGGGGCGCATCCAGGCGAACACCTTGGCCATCTCGCTGCCTTCCAGCACGCCAGCCTGGTAGGAATGGCGCTTGGCGGCTTCCAGGGTCTGCTCGTCGACGAACAGCGCGACCTGGTTGTCCAGGGTGGTGTCCAGCACGCTCACCAGCAGGGTCAGGGCATTGACCTTGTTCTCGCCGAGGGCGGCATAGTGGCCGACCAACGCCGTGCAGGTGATGCCGCCGGAGCAGGCACCGAGCATGTTCAGGTCCTTGCTGCCGGTAATCGCCAGCACCGCGTCGACCGCCTCCTTGAGCGCATCGATGTAGGTGGACAGGCCCCATTCGCGCTGGGCTTTGGTCGGGTTGCGCCAGCTGATGATGAAGGTCTGTTGCTGCGAGCGCAGGCAGTAGCGCGCCAGGCTCTTTTCCGGGCTCAGATCGAATACGTAGAACTTGTTGATCTGCGGCGGCACCACCAGCAGTGGGCGGGCATGTACCTGCTCGGTGATGGGACTGTACTGGATCAGCTCGAGCACATCGTTGCGGTATACCACGGCGCCGTCGCTGGTACCCAGGTTCTTGCCCACCTCGAAGGCGTCCATGTTCACCTGGCTGGGCATGCCACCGTTGTTGACCATGTCCTTGGCAAGGTTGGACAGGCCGTCGAGCAGGCTCTTGCCACCGGTTTCGAAGAAGCGTTTGACCGCCGCCGGGTTGGAAAGGGTGTTGGTCGGAGCCATGGCTTCGGTCATCAGGTTGATGACGAACTGGCCGCGGCTGATGTCCTGGGGCGACAGGTCGCTGCTGCCGATCCAGTCCTGCAGCTCCTTGCGCCAGGCCAGGTAGGTTTGCAGGTAGCGGCGGTAGAGTGGGTTGTGGCTCCATGCCGGGTCATTGAAGCGACGGTCGTCGCTTTCCGGGGCAAGGCTGGACTTGCCCAGCAGCACGTTCTTCAGCTCCAGGCCAAAATGGGCCACATGCTTGGCGCTGTGCAGCGGTTGGCGTACGGCCTGGCGCAGCACGGTGCGTGCCGAGCTCAACAGATCCTTGCGCCGGATACCGATGACCGGGTTCAGCCCCAGGGTGTTTTCCGAGGCCTGCCGCTGCAGCTCATCGTTGTTCTTGTTACTCATCTAAGACGCTCCGTTGTCCTGAGACGAGTACCGGTTGCTGTGACAGGTGCACAGTCCTGAGCCCGGTACTGCTACTCGGGTGACCAGTGATAAGGAACAGCGGTGCTGCGAGGGTTCTGTCTACCTGCAAATGGATGCAGGGAGCTTGCCAGCCTCATTGGTTACCCGACTTTCATGTAATGCGCAAGACAGCCCTTCACTGGGCTGTCTGTAGGCCATTCAAACAGATGAATCTAGAAAATGCGCTCTAAACCTTTCAGGCCTTGCGCTAGAGCATGAGTTTGACCACCGACTCGGCGGGGTCGCGGGATTTTCCGGCCTTGTGCAGTTCGTCGAGGTACTCGGCCCACAGCTGTTCCTGGCGCAGGCACAGCTGCTCGAGGTATTCCCAAGTGAACAGGCCGCTGTCATGGCCGTCGTCGAAGGTCAGTTTCAGTGCATATTGGCCGGCAGGTTCCAGGCCGCTGAGGCCGACGTTGATCTTGCCGAACTGCAGGATTGGGTTACCGTGGCCCTGGACCTCGGCGGAGGGGGAATGCACGCGCAGGAACTCGGCGGGCAGGTGGTAGACCTCGCCGGGGGCGTAGGTGAGGCTGAGGGTTTTCGAGGCTTTGTGCAGGTTGATGGCGGTGGGCAGGCGGGCCATGGGCAGAATCTCTCCGGAGCTGATGAAGCAAGCTTCCAGCTTATGGGCGAGGGATTCAAGGGCCCTTTCGCGGGTAAACCCGCTCCCACAGGGTCATCACATTCCTTGGAATTGTGGTGACCCTGTGGGAGCGGGTTTACCCGCGAAGAAGGTGAAACCAGTCTTACAGGATGTAGCGCGACAGGTCTTCGTTCTGCGCCAGCTCACCCAGGTGGCTGTTCACATACGCCGCGTCGATCTGGATCGGCGCTTCGTCATGGGTGCTGGCCAGGTCGCCAGCGCTGAACGACACCTCTTCGAGCAAACGCTCGAGCAGGGTGTGCAGGCGGCGGGCACCGATGTTCTCGGTCTTCTCGTTGACCTGGTAGGCAATCTCGGCCAGGCGCTTGATACCGTCGGCGAGGAACTCGATGTTCAGGCCTTCGGTCTTGAGCAGGGCCTGGTACTGTTCGGTCAACGACGCGTGCGGCTCCTGCAGGATGCGCTCGAAGTCTTCAGGAGTCAGGGCCTTGAGCTCCACGCGGATCGGCAGGCGGCCTTGCAGCTCGGGCACCAGGTCGCTCGGCTTGCTCAGGTGGAACGCACCCGAGGCAATGAACAGGATGTGGTCGGTCTTGACCATGCCCAGCTTGGTGTTGACAGTGCAGCCTTCGATCAGCGGCAGCAGGTCGCGCTGCACGCCTTCACGGGACACATCGGCACCGCCAACATTGCCACGCTTGGCAACCTTGTCGATTTCGTCGATGAACACGATACCGTGCTGCTCGACCGCTTCCAGGGCCTTGGCCTTGAGCTCTTCCTCGTTGACCAGGCGGCTCGCTTCTTCATCACGAACCATCTTGAGGGCTTCTTTAACCTTCAGCTTGCGCGCCTTGCGCTTGCCTTTGCCCATGTTGGCGAACAGGCTCTGCAGCTGGTTGGTCATTTCTTCCATGCCGGGCGGCGCGGCAATTTCGACGCCCACGGCATCGGCCACTTCGATCTCGATTTCCTTGTCGTCCAGCTGGCCTTCGCGCAGGCGCTTGCGGAACAGCTGGCGGGTGTTGGAATCGCTGCTGGTCTGCGCGGCTTCTTCGCTGAAGCTGGTCACGCGTGCCTGTGGCAGCAGGGCATCGAGGATGCGGTCTTCGGCGGCGTCTTCGGCGCGGTGGCGCACGCGGATGATCTCTTGCTCGCGCAGCATTTTCAGCGCGGCATCGGCCAGGTCACGGATGATCGACTCGACGTCGCGGCCCACATAGCCCACTTCGGTGAACTTGGTGGCTTCGACCTTGAGGAACGGCGCATTGGCCAGCTTGGCCAGGCGGCGGGCGATTTCAGTCTTGCCGACGCCGGTGGGGCCGATCATCAGGATGTTTTTCGGGGTTACTTCGGCGCGCAGCTCGGCGGGGAGCTGCATGCGCCGCCAGCGGTTGCGCAGGGCGATGGCCACGGCGCGCTTGGCGTCGTCCTGGCCGATGATGTGGCGGTTGAGTTCGTGGACGATCTCGCGGGGGGTCATGGACATGATCAATTGGGTCCTGGGGCAGATGAGTCAGCGTGGAAAAGCCCCCGCACCGGGCGGGGGCGCCAGAACAGCTGAATCACTCGGCCAGGTCCTGCTCCTCGATGGTCAGGTTGTGGTTGGTGAACACGCAGATGTCGCCGGCGATGTTCAAGGCGGTTTCGGCGATTTCACGGGCCGAGAGGTCGGTCTTGTTCAGCAGGGCGCGGGCTGCGGCCTGGGCGTAGGCGCCACCGGAACCCATGGCGATCAGGCCGTCTTCGGGTTCGACCACGTCGCCGTTGCCGGTGATGATCAGGGAGGCGTCCTTGTTGGCCACGGCCAGCATGGCCTCCAGGCGGCTCAGGGAGCGGTCGGTACGCCATTCCTTGGCCAGCTCGACGGCGGCACGGACCAGGTGGCCCTGATGTTTCTCGAGCTGGCCTTCAAAGCGCTCGAACAGGGTGAACGCATCGGCGGTGGCACCGGCGAAGCCCGCGATGACCTGGCCGTGGTACAGGCGGCGCACTTTCTTGGCGTTGCCTTTCATCACGGTGTTGCCGAGGGATACCTGGCCGTCGCCGCCCATGACGACTTTGCCGTTACGGCGGACAGAAACGATGGTGGTCAAGGGGAGAGTCTCCACGCAGCGGGGCGAAAGTGCCTGATGCAGACTCATATGGGGGTGGGGGAAAGGATTTCAACCGTGGGGGATGAATGGTCGGGCCGGGCAGGTAGATCTGTGTTGGGTCATTCGCGGGTAAACCCGCTCCCACAGGGATCCCGCTGTTTTCAAGGACAGCGCAATACCTGTGGGAGCGGGTTTACCCGCGAATGGCTTTACTCAGGCCTCGTGGCAGATGTGCCCATCGACCAAGGTATAACGCACCGCACCCGGCAGGCAGTGGCCGATGAACGGGCAATTCTCGCCGCGCGAGAACCACTGCTCGCCAGCCACGGTCGAGGCTTGTGGGTCGAACAGCACCAGGTCGGCCGCGCCACCCACTTTCAGCTCGCCGGCCGGCAGGCGCAGGGCCGCCGCCGGGCCGCTGCTCAGGCGGGCCAGCAAGGTTGGCAGGTCGAGCAGGCCGTCCTGCACCAGGGTCATCGCCAGCGGCAGCAGCAGTTCGACGCTGCTGATGCCCGGCTCGGTGGCGCCGAACGGGGCCAGCTTGGCGTCGCGCTCGTGTGGCTGGTGGTGGCTGGAAATCGCCTGGATCACCCCCGACTTCACGGCCTCGCGCAGGCCGTCGCGGTCAGCGGCGGTGCGCAGCGGCGGCTGCACGTGGTACAGGCTGGAGAACTCGCGCAGCGATTCGTCGGTGAGAATCAGCTGGTACAGCGCCACATCGGCGGTTACCGGCAGGCCCAGGGCCTGGGCCTGGGCGATCAGCCGCGCGCCACGGGCGCTGGTGATCTGGGTGAAGTGCGCGCGCACGCCGGTCTGTTCCACCAGCAGCAGGTTGCGCGCCAGGGCCACGGTCTCGGCGGTTTCCGGAATGCCCGGCAGGCCGAGGAAGCTGGCCATGGCACCTTCATGGGCCAGGCCACCTTGGGCCAGGTCGCGGTCCTGGGAGTGGAACACCACGGTCAGGTCGAAGGTGGCGGCGTATTCCAGGGCTCGGGCCAGGGTACGGTTGTTGGGGATTTCCTTCAGGCCATTGCCGAAGGCCACGCAACCGGTGTCGCGCAGGGCCACCAGCTCGGCCAGTTGCTCGCCTTCCAGGCCCTTGGTCAGGGCGCCGATCGGGTAGACCTTGCTGTTGGCAGCCTCGCGGGCGCGGTCGAGGATCAGTTCGGCCACGGCCGAGGTGTCCAGCACCGGCTTGGTCTGCGGCGGGCAGCACAGGCTGGTGACGCCGCCGGCGACGGCGGCGCGGGTTTCGCTGGCGATGTTGCCTTTGCGGCTGTAGCCCGGCTCGCGCAGGGACACGCCGAGGTCTACCAGGCCGGGCGCGGCGACCAGGCCATCAGCCTGGATCGTGCGGCTGGCGCTGAACCCGGCCGGGGCGGCGCCGATGGCGGCGATGCGGCCGCCGTCCAGGTGCAGGTCGGTGACCTGGTCCAGGCCGCTGTTGGGGTCGATGACCCGGGCGCCGAGAATACTGATGGTCACTGGGCGTTCTCCTGGTCGAATTGACGTTGCGCGTTCTGCCCGCTCATGGCCATGGACAGCACGGCCATGCGCACGGCGATGCCGTAGGTGACCTGGTTGAGAATCACCGAGTGCTTGCCGTCGGCCACCGCCGACTCGATTTCCACGCCACGGTTGATCGGGCCCGGGTGCATGACGATGGCGTCGGGCTTGGCACCGGCCAGGCGCGCGGTGGTCAGGCCGAACAGGCGGTAGAACTCGCCTTCGCTGGGCAGCAGGCCACCGGCCATGCGCTCGCGCTGCAGGCGCAGCATGATCACCACGTCGACGTCCTTGAGGCCTTCGGCGAGGTCGGTGTACACCTTCACGCCGTACTGCTCGATTCCGATCGGAATCAGGGTTTTCGGGCCGATCACGCGGATGTCCGGGCAACCCAGCGCTTTGAGCGCCAGCATGTCGGAACGCGCCACGCGCGAGTGCAGGATGTCGCCGACGATGGCCACCGACAGGTTCTCGAAGCTGCCCTTGTGGCGGCGGATGGTGAGCATGTCGAGCATGCCCTGGGTCGGGTGCGCATGGCGGCCGTCACCGCCGTTGATCACGGCGACTTCCGGGCACACGTGCTCGGCGATGAAGTGCGCGGCACCGGAGTCGGAGTGACGTACCACGAACATGTCGGCGGCCATGGCTTCGAGGTTGCGCAGGGTGTCGAACAGGGTTTCGCCCTTGCTGGTCGAAGAGGTCGACACGTTCAGGCTGATCACGTCGGCCGACAGGCGCTGGGCCGCCAGTTCGAAGGTAGTACGGGTGCGGGTGGAATTCTCGAAGAACACGTTGCACACGGTCTTGCCGCGCAGCAACGGGACTTTCTTCACGGCCCGGGCACCGACTTCCAGGAAGGAGTCGGCGGTGTCGAGGATCTCGGTGAGCAGTTCGCGGGGCAAACCGTCGAGCGAGAGGAAGTGGCGCAGCTGGCCCTGATCATTGAGCTGCAGCGGGCGCTTGGCGTCGATTGGCGTCATCGCGGGGGACTCTTAAAGGGCGGAAGCGGAGGCGAGGTCCTGGCGCTCGAGGGCGAGCGGTGCGGGTCCGGTCAATTTTACCCGTTCATGGGCGGCCAGCGACAGGGTGGCGCCGAGTACATTCGGGCGGATTGGCAGTTCGCCGGCATCCAGGTCCAGCAGGCAGACCAGAGTGACGCTGGCCGGGCGGCCATAATCGAACAGTTCGTTGAGCGCGGCGCGCACCGTGCGGCCGCTCATCAGTACGTCATCCACCAGCACCAGGTGCTGGCCTTCGACCTCGAACGGCAGCTCGGACGGGCGCACTTGCGGGTGCAGGCCGTTCTGGCTGAAGTCGTCGCGGTAGAACGAGACGTCCAGGGTGCCCATGGGGCTGGTGTCGCCCATGGCTTCCTGCAGGGCCTGGGCAACCCAGACGCCGCCGGTGCGGATACCGATGTAGCGCGGCTCGGTAATTGCCCGGCGGGCCAGGTGGGCGCGTAGGTCGTCAGCCATCTGCCGGATCAGCTCGGCGGGATTGGGTAGGCTCATTGCGGGCTCCTCGGAAGGGTGCGCCGGGCGCGCCCGGCGGCAAAGATGATCAGGTATTGGCCTCCAGCCATCCTTGCAGCAACAGGGCGGCGGCGATGGCATCGACCGGGTTGTCGCGGTAGCTGCCGCGCTGGCCGCCACGGGCCATGCGCTCACCCTTGGCCTCGAAGGTGGTCAGGCGTTCGTCGTGGGTGTGCACGGGCAGGTTGAAGCGGCCGTTCAGGCGGCGGGCGAACTTTTCCGCGCGGGCGCTCATTTCGCTGGGGGTGCCGTCCATGTTGAGCGGCAGGCCCACGACGATGGCGTCGGGCTTCCATTCGGCAATCAGCTTTTCCACCTGGGCCCAGTCCGGCACGCCGTTCTGGGCCTTCAGCGTGCACAGCTCGCGGGCCTGGCCGGTGACCACCTGGCCGACGGCCACACCAATCTGTTTGCTGCCGTAGTCGAAGCCCAGCAGCAGGCGTAGTTCAGGGTGCAGTTCAGCCATCAGGCGTGGCCCGCCTGGCTGGTCAGCAGGTTCAGGTTGATGCCCAGGCTGGCGGCAGCGGCTTCCAGGCGCAGGTCGCTGGCCTTGCCGAAGATGATTTCCGGGTCGAACGGGCAGTTGAGCCAGGCGTTGTCGGCCAGTTCCTCTTCCAGTTGTCCGGCTTCCCAGCCGGCATAGCCCAGGGTGATCAGGCTCTGTTTCGGGCCGACTCCGGCGGCGATGGCCAATAGAATATCCTGCGACGTGGTCAGCGACAGCCCTTCCAGCGCCACGGTGGCCTGGAAGCTGCACTCGCTGCTGTGCAGCACGAAGCCACGGTCGGTCTGTACCGGGCCACCTTGGTAGATCGGCACCTGCAAGGTGCTGGCCGGAGGCATTTCGTCCGGGCGCAGCTGCTCGAGGATGTCGGCCAGGTTCAGCTCCTGCGGCCGGTTTACCACCAGGCCCATGGCGCCATGGGCGTTGTGCTCGACGATGTACGTGAGGGTCTGGGCGAAGTTCGGATCGGCCATGTGCGGCATGGCGATCAGGAACTGATGCTTGAGGTAGCTCGGCGTGAGGGTTTTCATGGGGGATAGTGTGGCGCCAGGTGGCGAGGCTGACAAGGTGCGTAACGAGGCTTGCGCGTTGCCTGTGGGAGCGGGTTTACCCGCGAATGCGCCAGATCAGGCAGCGATGTCGCTTAGTCGGACGCTTTCGCGGGTAAACCCGCTCCCACAGGGACCGCGTAATACCGCAGGTCAGTTACTGGACAAACGGTCCCCACGGGCAAAGCGCCAGGTGCGGATGATCTCCAGCCGGTCGAACTCGGCCAAATCCCCGGTAAACGGCGCAAACGGCGCCGCCAGCCGAACGATGCGCTGCGCCGCCTGGTCCAGCACCGGCTGCCCGGACGACTCCAGCACCAGTACCTCATACAGCGAACCATCGCGGTTGATCGACACCATCATGCGCAGGTTGCCGTAGATCTGCTGCCGACGCGCTTCGTCGGGGTAGTTCAGGTTGCCCACCCGCTCGACCTTCTTGCGCCACTCTTCCTTGTACCAGGCGCCCTTGTCGCGCATGGTCGAGGCGGCATTGAGCCGGTGGATGCGCGGGCGCTTGGCGTACATCTGCTGCTCGTTGGACAGCTCCGCCTCCAGGCTGGCGATCTGGCTGGACAGTTGCGAGCTGTCGAATTCTGGGGCGGGCGCAGCCGGCTTGGGCTGCGGCTTGCTTTCCTTGGGCTTGGGCTCGACTTTCTGCGGCTTTGGTGCGGTGGTCACTACCGCCGACTTCTGCGGAGTTGGCGGTGGCACCACCTCGGGCCTGGCCGCAGGTGGCGGGGTGATCTTGTTGATCTTGCTGTCCTGGAACGGTGCCAGTTCGGTGGTCTTGGGCACCGCTTTCTTGTCCAGGGTGCCGCTGCCCTGCTGGTTGTCCTGGGCCTGGAAATCGGCCTTCTCCGGCGCTTTCTCGCTCTTGAAGGTGGCCAGGGTGATGTCCATGGTGTGGCGGATTTCGGCAGGCTTGACCACGCTGAAGCCGACACCAAGGATCAGCGCCAGGTGCACCAGGGCAGCCAGGAACAGGGTAAAGCCGAGCCGGTCCACTGGGCGAACACGGGGAGGCAGCAGGTCGGCGGGGATGTCAGCGGGCAGCGTCATCGGGTTTCCAGCAACCGCAGGGCGGGGTAGCAGGCCAGGCTAAAAGGACCCGCATCATACCCCACTCTGGGTTGTAGCCGTGCGTCGGCGGTCAGCGCGCCTTCAGCTGGCGATCAATGGCATCCATCAATTGCCCGCCGATGTCGGTGTTGTAGGCGGCATCGATCTCGCGGATGCAGGTGGGGCTGGTGACGTTGATTTCGGTGAGGTAGTCGCCGATCACATCAAGGCCCACGAACATCAGGCCCTTCTCGCGCAGGGTCGGGCCGACCTGGGCGGCGATCCAGCGGTCGCGGTCGGTCAGCGGGCGTGCCTCGCCACGGCCGCCGGCGGCCAGGTTGCCACGGGTCTCGCCGCTGGCCGGGATACGCGCCAGGCAGTAGTCCACCGGTTCGCCGTCGATCATCAGGATGCGCTTGTCGCCGTCGACGATCTGCGGCAGGTACTCCTGCGCCATGATCTGCTGGTTGCCATGCTGGGTCAGGGTTTCCAGGATCACCGACAGGTTCGGGTCGTTCTTGCGGTGGCGGAACACCGAGGCGCCGCCCATGCCGTCCAGCGGCTTGAGGATTACGTCACCACGGCTGTTGGCGAACTCGCGCAGGATGTCGACACGGCGGCTGACCAGGGTCGGCGCCATGCACTGCGGGAACTGGGTGGCGAACAGCTTTTCGTTGCAGTCGCGCAGGCTCTGCGGGCGGTTGACCACCAGCACGCCTTCGCGTTCGGCCTGCTCCAGCAGGTAGGTGCTGTAGACGAACTCCATGTCGAAGGGCGGGTCCTTGCGCATCAGGACCACATCCAGCTCGGCCAGCGCACTGTCCTGCTCCTCGCCCAGCTCGAACCAGCGGGCCGGGTCGGCGAACACTTTCAGCGGGCGCATCTGTGCACGGGCCTGGCCGGCGCCCAGGTACATATCGCGCTGCTCCATGTAGAACAGGCTCCAGCCGCGTGCCTGGGCGGCCAGCAGCATGGCCAGCGAGCTGTCCTTCTTGTAGGAGATGGACGCGATGGGGTCCATGACAATGCCGAGGCGAACGCTCATGGGGTGGTTCCTCTTGGCGGCAGGTGGCCGCGATGGATCGAAAGAAAAGTGGCTCAGGGTGGCGCCGTGAACGCCGCCGGTCAAGGGGCGCCGCAGATGGAACGGCCACCCGGAGTGTGCTAAAAATGCCAGGCATAGCGCTATACAACAGGCCTTTGGGGCTGCTGCGCAGCCCTATCGCGACGCAAGGCCGCTCCTACAGGAGATCGCGGTCCCTTGTAGGAGCGGCCTTGTGTCGCGATAGGGGCGCGAAGCGGCCCCGGGAATTCGGCATAAGCAGCGATGGTAGCCCAAGAGATGGAACAACCCCTGAAGGTGATGGTGATCGACGATTCGCGCACGATCCGCCGCACCGCGCAGATGTTGCTCGGTGAAGCGGGCTGCGAGGTGATCACCGCCAGCGATGGCTTCGATGCCCTGGCCAAGATCGTCGACCACCAGCCCAGCATCATCTTTGTCGATGTGTTGATGCCGCGCCTGGACGGCTACCAGACCTGCGCGGTGATCAAGCACAACAGTGCCTTCAAGGACACCCCGGTCATTCTGCTGTCGTCCCGTGACGGCCTGTTCGACAAGGCCCGCGGCCGGGTGGTCGGTTCCGACCAGTTCCTGACCAAACCGTTCAGCAAGGAAGAACTGCTCGACGCGATCCGCGCCCACGTGCCCGGTTTTGCCGCAGCCCGACAACACGCACCCTGACCGCGCCCCGCCATGGCACGGTCTTTCTTTCCTGATGGGGAACCAGCATGGCCCGAGTTCTGATTGTCGACGACTCGCCGACAGAGATGTACCGATTGACCGAATGGCTGGAAAAGCACGGCTACCAGGTGCTCAAGGCCAGCAACGGTGCCGATGGCGTGGCCCTGGCCCGGCAGGACAAGCCCGACGCGGTGCTGATGGACATCGTCATGCCCGGCATGAACGGCTTCCAGGCTACCCGCCAGCTCAGCAAGGACCCGGAAACCAGCGCCATCCCGGTGATCGTGGTCACCACCAAGGACCAGGAAACCGACCGTATCTGGGCCAAGCGCCAGGGCGCTCGTGACTTCCTGACCAAACCGGTGGAAGAGGACGCGTTGATCGCCAAGCTCAAAGAGGTGCTTGGGGCTTGACCACCCGCCCGCAGGGCGCGTCGCTGACCGCCTTCGAGTTGTTGCTGGACATCGACCGGCGCTGCCGCCTGCTGGTCGCCGACCAGCCGCCGCAGGATATCCGCCTGCAACAGTGGAGCGGCATCGGCTTTCGCATTGCCGGGCAATGGTTCGTCGCGCCCATGGGCGAGGTGGCCGAGGTGCTGCGCGAACCGCGCAGCAGCCGCGTCCCCGGCGTGCAGCCATGGGTGTGCGGGGTAGCCAACCTGCGCGGCCGGTTGTTGCCGGTGATGGACCTGAGCAGCTTCTTCGGCCTGGGCCACGCCGCCCCTGGCAAGCAGCGGCGGGTGCTGGTGCTGGACCGCGAGGACCTGTTCGTCGGCCTGCTGGTGGACGAGGTGCTGGGCCTGCAGCACTTTGCCCTGGACAGCCTGCAACTGTCGCCACCACAACCCCTGATTCGCGCCGCTGCCCCCTTCGTGCAGGGGCACTTCCCGCGTGAACGCAACTGGGCGATCTTCAGCCCCTTCGCCCTTGCCCAGGCGCCGGGCTTTCTCGATGTGGCGTTATAGGACCTGCGAACGTGAACAAGCCTGCCACCCCCGTCACCAGCGTGACCCCGCGTACCCGCAGCATCGCGCAGATCACCGTGCTGTTCCTGATCCTGATCCTGTCGATCATCCTGCTGTTCGCCAACTTTGCCTACTTGAACACCCAGTCCAACTACGACAAGCAGTACATCGGCCACGCCGGCGAACTGCGGGTGCTGTCGCAGCGCATCGCCAAGAACGCCACCGAAGCCGCCACCGGCAAGGCCCTGGCCTTCAAGCTGCTATCGGACGCGCGCAACGATTTCGAACGGCGCTGGGGCTATTTGCGTGAAGGTGACAAGTCCACCGGCCTGCCACCTGCGCCGCCCACGGTGCGTGACGAGATGGAAGCGGTACGCCGCGACTGGGAAAACCTGCGCAAGAACACCGACACCATCCTGGCCAGCGAGCAGACCGTGCTGTCGCTGCACCAGGTGGCGGCGACCCTGGCCGAGACCGTGCCGCAGTTGCAGGTGGAATACGAGAAAGTGGTCGAGATCCTGCTGCAGAGCGGTGCCCCGGCCAACCAGGTGGCGGTAGCCCAGCGCCAGCTGCTGCTGGCCGAACGCATTCTCGGCTCGGTCAACACAGTGCTGGCCGGTGACGATGCCGCGGCCCAGGCGGCCGACGCCTTTGGCCGCGATGCCGGGCGCTTCGGCCAGGTACTCGAGGGCATGCTCAGTGGCAACGCGGCGATCCAGGTGACCCGCGTAGAGGACGCCGATGCCCGCGCGCGTCTGGCTGAAATTGCCGAGCTGTTCCAGTTCGTTGCAGGCTCGGTGGATGAAATCCTCGAAACATCGCCAGAACTGTTCCGCGTGCGGGAGGCGGCGGGCAACATCTTCAGCCTGTCGCAAACCCTGCTCGACGAGGCCTCGCACCTGGCCAACGGTTTCGAGAACCTGGCCGGCGGGCGCACGCTCGACACCGTCGGCGGTTATGCCCTGGGCCTTCTGGCGCTGGCTTCGATCATCCTCATCGGCCTGGTCATGGTACGCACCACCAACCGCCAGCTGCGCGAGACGGCGGAAAAGAACGAACGCAACCAGCAGGCGATCATGCGCCTGCTCGACGAAATCGAAGAGCTGGCTGACGGCGACCTGACCGTGACCGTATCGGTGACCGAGGACTTCACCGGCGCCATTGCCGATTCGATCAACTATTCCGTGGACCAATTGCGCGACCTGGTCGCCACCATCAACCACAGCGCCGTGCAGGTCGCTGCTGCCGTGCAGGACACACAGAACACCGCACGCCAGCTGGCCAAGGCCTCCGAGCACCAGGCCGAACAGATCAGCGAGGCATCCGAGGCGGTCGGCGACATGGTCGAATCGATCGACCGGGTTTCGGCGCATGCCTACGAGTCGGCCAAGGTGGCCGAGCGCTCCGTGGCAATCGCCAACAAGGGCAACGAGGTGGTGCACAACACCATCAACGGCATGGACAACATTCGCGAACAGATCCAGGACACTGCCAAACGGATCAAGCGCCTCGGTGAGTCTTCCCAGGAAATCGGCGATATCGTCAGCCTGATCGACGACATTGCCGACCAGACCAACATCCTGGCCCTCAACGCGGCGATTCAGGCTTCGCTGGCTGGCGAGGCCGGCCGTGGGTTCGCCGTGGTCGCCGACGAAGTGCAGCGCCTGGCCGAACGTTCGTCGTCGGCCACCCGGCAGATCGAGGCGCTGGTGCGCACCATCCAGGCCGACACCAACGAGGCGGTGATCTCCATGGAGCAGACCACCGCCGAGGTAGTGCGCGGTGCCCGCCTGGCCCAGGATGCCGGGGTGGCGCTGGCCGAGATCGAAGGCGTATCGCAGAACCTCGCCGACCTTATCCACAGCATCTCCGATGCCGCCCAGCTGCAGACTTCGTCTGCCGGGCAGATCTCCCACACCATGGCGGTCATCCAGCAGATTACCGCGCAGACCTCTGCCGGCTCCAGCGCCACTGCCGACAGTATCCGCCACCTGGCGCGCATGGCCAGCGAGATGCGCCGTTCGGTGTCCGGGTTCACCCTGCCGCCACCAGCAGAGCCCAAATGATGAGCTCAACTGATGAGCTCAACTGAAAAGCCGCGCCGAGGAGTGCCCATGGCTGTAGCAGCTGTAAGCCCCGAGCGCCACGACACAGTGGCGCTGGCCTGGACCAAGGCCGCCATCCTCGACTGCCTGGGCCAGGCGCGCCAGGCGCTGGAGCGCTTTGCCGGCGAGCCTGGCGACCTGTCGATGCTGGCATTCGTGGTCGACAATCTGCACCAGGTGCACGGTTGCCTGCGCATGCTCGAACTGCGCGGGGCCACGCGCCTGGCCGAAGAACTGGAGCTGTTCGCCAAGGCCCTGGCCGATGGCCAGGTCAGCCCCCGCGGTGATTGCCTGGGCGCATTGTTCCGTGGCCTGGAGCAACTGCCGTCGTATCTGGAGCGCCTGCGCGGCGCTCGCCACGACCTGCCATTGGTGATGCTGCCGCTGCTCAACCAGCTGCGGGCCTGCCGTGGCGAGGAGCCATTGGCGCAGGCCAGCCTGATCAGCGGCGCCACCCAACGCTTTGCCGGTGCCGACGACCTGGCCAACCTCGACCTGTCGCTGGGCAACTGGCGCGAGCAGCTGCAGGCAGGGCCCGGACGCGATGCCCTGCGCTCGGTGGTAACTGCGCTGTGCGACGACCTGGTGCGCATCAAGGAGCGCCTGGACCAGTTCGTGCGCGGCGACCGCCAGCACAGCGAGCAGCTCGATGCCCTGCTGGCACCCCTGCGCCACGTGGCCGACACCCTGGCAGTGCTGGGCTTCCAGCAGCCACGCCGGGTGATCATCGACCAGGTGCTTGCGCTGCAGGCCCTGGCCCAGGGCGAGCGGGCGGTGGACGACGCGGTGTTGATGGATGTAGCAGGGGCCCTGCTGTATGTGGAGGCCACGCTCAATGGCATGGTTGGCCCGCTGGAGGAAAACGGCCAGGGCGGCCTGCCGGGCTCGGACCTGGCCGAAATCCGCCAACTGGTGTTGAACGAATCGCTGAACGTGCTGCAGCAGGCCAAGGATCTGATCGGCGATTGCCTGGAGTCCGGCTGGCCGCGACAACGCCTGCAACCCTTGCCAGGGCTGTTGCAACAGATTCGCGGTGCGCTGGCGATGTTGATGCTACCGGCGGTGGCCGAGCTGTTTGCCGGTTGCGCCAGCTATGTGCAGCGCTGGCTGCAGCATCTGGATGTAGAACCGCCAGCCGACGAGCTGACGCACCTGGCCGAGGCCCTGAGCGCTGCCGAATGCTACCTGCAATGGCGTGTGGCGGACCCATTGGCGGATGGCCAGCCCTTCATCGACATGGCGCGCGCCAGCCTGGCGACGCTGGGTGTGCACTGCGCGCTGGTCGAGGCCACCGTAGGCCACGATGGCAGCGCTGATGGCATTGATGACGAGCTGCGCGAAGTGTTTCTCGACGAGGCTGGTGAACTGCTGCCGGAAATCGAGCGCCATTGGTTGCGCTGGCGTGCCGACAACCAGCAGCGCGAGGCACTGGCAGAAGTGCGCCGCGCCTTGCATACGCTCAAGGGCAGCGGGCGCATGGTACATGCCGAGGCGGTGGCCGAGCTGGCCTGGGGCGCCGAGCACCTGTTGAACCGGGTACTCGAGGGCCGCAGCGTGCTCAGCCCGGAAGGCGTAGTGGCCCTGCAGCAGGTGTTCGTTCACCTGCCCGACCTGCTGGCCGATTTTGCCGCAGGCCAGTTGCCGCAACTGACGGAAATCGAGCAACTGGCCGGGCACCTGCATGCCCTGGCCGAAAACGATGCCCCGGTGGCGGCCGACATCGACGGCCTCGACCCGCAATTGCTGGATATTTTTCGCAGCGAGGCGCAGGGCCACCTGGCCAGCCTGGATGCTTTTCTGCAGGGCACCGACGGCCACGATACGCAGGTCAGCGATGGCCTGCAGCGCGCCCTTCACACGCTCAAGGGCAGTGCCGCCATGGCCGGGGTGATGCCAGTCGCCGAACTGGCCACCGCCTTCGACCGCCTGGCACGTGAATACAAGGGCCACCAACTGCCCCTGCAAATGGCCGAGATCGAATGGCTGGAAGCTGCGCGCTCGCTGTTCCACCTGGGCCTGGCGCAACTCGACAGCACACCGCTGGCGGCCATCCCCGGTGCCGCAGAGCTGATCGAGCAGGTCGGCCAGGCGGTGGACGGGCACCTGGCCAGCTTGCATGGCGACCCGCAGCATGCGCGGCGTAGCAAGCGCGACCCGCAATTGACTGCCAGTTTCCTGGCCCAGGCCATGGATATCCTGCTGGAAGCCGAGTCGTTGCTGTCACGCTGGCAGGAGCAGCCCGGCCAGCGCGATGCGCTGGAAACCCTGCTCGACGAACTGACATCCCTGGGCCACGCCGCACACCTGGCCGACCTGTGGCAGATGGACGACGTGTGCGAGGCCTTGCTCGACCTGTACGGCGCCGTTGAGGAGGGCAGTCTGCCCGCTGATGCACGGTTCTTCGCCCATGTGCAGCGGGCCCATGAGGCCCTGCTCGACATGCTCGACGAAGTGGCGGCTGGGCAGGACATCCCGCCCAGGGCAGAGCTGGTCGACAGCCTGCGCAACCTGCTGGGCCAGGCCCTGGCACCGGAGGCCACTGGCCTGGTGGGCATCGACACGGTCACGCCGCTGCACCCGGACATGGACCTGGCCGATACCCTTGGCCTGGGGCAGGCGCACAACCCTTTGCTGCCGCCTGTGGCCGAGCCGCTGACCGAAGAGCCGGAAAGCCCTGGCGAAGAGCTGCTGGACGTCTTTCTGGAAGAAAGCTCGGACATCGTCGAGAGTGCCGCCGCAGCCCTGGCGCGCTGGCAGGCCGACCCGCGCAGCAGCGTCGAAGTGGACAACCTGATGCGCGACCTGCACACCCTCAAGGGCGTGGCGCGCATGGTCGAAATCGCACCGATCGGCGACCTGGCCCACGAACTGGAGTTCCTCTACGAGCTGCTGGCCGCTGGCCGTATGCCGCCGAGCGCACCACTGTTCGCCTTGCTGCAGAACTGCCATGACCGCCTGGCGCACATGCTCGATGCTGTGCGTCTGCGGCAACCGCTGCATGCCGCCACCGCGCTGATCGACTACATCCGCAACTTCAGCTTCTCGGCCCTGGCCGACAGCGCCGCCGGCCAGGGGCCGGTCGAGGCCGCGATCAGTGAGGCGCCTGCGGCAGCTCCCGAGCGGGCGCCAGGCGACATGGTCAAGGTCGATGCCGAGTTGCTCGACGACCTGGGCAACCTGGCCGGTGAGCACTCGGTCATCCGTGGGCGCATCGAGCAGCAGGTCAACGATGCGCAGTTCACCCTCAACGAGATGGAAACCACCCTCGAGCGCATGCGCGACCAGTTGCTGCGCCTGGATATCGAGACCCAAGGGCGGATCTCCAGCCGGCAGCAGTTCGAAGGCGATGCCTATGACGACTTCGACCCGCTGGAAATGGACCGCCACTCGCAGCTGCAGCAGCTGTCGCGGGCCCTGTTCGAGTCGGCCTCGGACTTGCTCGACCTCAAGGAAACCCTGGCACAGCGGGCCCAGGAGGCCTACAGCCTGTTGCAGCAGCAGGCGCGGGTGAACAGCCAGTTGCAGGAAGGCCTGACCGCTACCCTGATGGTGCCCTTCGAGCGCCTGGTACCGCGCTTGCAGCGTGTGGTGCGGCAGGTGGCCAGCGAGCTGGGCAAGCAAGTGGAGCTGGTGGTCGGCAATGCCGAGGGCGAACTGGACCGTAGCGTGCTCGAACGTATGGTGGCGCCGCTGGAGCACATGCTGCGCAACGCTGTTGACCATGGCCTGGAAAGCCGCGAAATGCGCCTGGCCGCCGGCAAGCCGGAGCAGGGCACCATCCACCTGAATCTGTTGCACGAAGGCGCCGACATCGTTATCGAAATGACCGACGACGGTGCCGGGGTGCCACTGGAAGCGGTGCGCCGCAAGGCCATCAAGCGCGGCCTGCTGGACCCGCAGGCGCAATTGAGCGATCACGAGATCCTCCAGTTCATCCTGCGCCCGGGCTTTTCCACGGCCGAGAAGATCACCCAGATTTCCGGGCGCGGCCTGGGCATGGATGTGGTGCACGAGGAGGTCAAGCAGCTGGGCGGCTCGATGAGTATCGAATCGGCCCAAGGCAAGGGCGCGCGCTTCCTGATCCGCCTGCCGTTTACCGTGTCGGTCAACCGTGCGCTGATGGTGCACCTGGGCGAAGAGCAGTACGCCATTCCGCTGAACACCATCGAGGGTATCGTCCGCGTGCCGCCGGCCGAACTGGCAGCGTGCTACCAGCTGGACGCCCCACGTTATGTGTACGCCGGCCACGAATACGAGCTGCGCTACTTGGGTGAGCTGCTCCAAGGTATGCCGCGCCCGGCATTGCTCGGGCAGAGCGTTCCGCTGCCGGTGCTGCTGGTGCATTCTCAGGAGCAGTCGTTCGCCATCCAGGCCGACAGCCTGTCGCCCAGCCGCGAGATCGTGGTGAAGAGCCTGGGGCCGCAGTTTGCCGCGGTTGCAGGTTTGTCGGGGGCGACGTTGCTGGGCGATGGCCGGGTGGTGCTGATTCTCGACCTGCTGGGCCAGTTGCGTGGCCAGCAGCGGCGCCTGGCGCGCCTGCCGGGCGGCGACGCGGCCCGGCGCCAGGTGTTCGGCCCGGCGCCACGGCGGGCGTTGCTGGTAATGGTAGTGGATGACTCGGTGACCGTGCGCAAAGTCACCAGCCGCCTGCTGGAACGCCATGGCATGAGCGTGCTGACGGCCAAGGACGGAGTCGATGCCATGGCCCTGCTGGAAGAACATCGCCCCGACGTGTTGCTGCTGGATATCGAGATGCCACGCATGGACGGCTTCGAGGTGGCCACACGCATCCGCCGTGACGAGCGGCTGAAAGACTTGCCGATCATCATGATTACCTCGCGCACCGGGCAGAAGCACCGCGACCGTGCCATGGCCATCGGCGTCAACGAATACTTGGGCAAGCCGTACCAGGAGTCGATCCTGTTGCAGAGCATTGCCCATTGGAGCCAGACCCATGCTTGAATTGATCGCCGGCCAGCGCAGCAGCCTGACCGGGCTTTTGCTGCCGTTGGGCGACCGTACCCTGGTGTTGCCCAACGTGGCGGTGGCTGAACTGAGTGGCCAGCGCAACCTGGTGTGCCAGCGCGGCGAGCCGGCCTGGCATCTGGGCTGGATCGACTGGCGCCAGCAGCGCCTGCCGCTGATCGGCTTCGAAGCCGCATGTGGTGGCGAGACACCCTGCGGCGAGCGGGCTCGCGTGGTGGTGCTCAATGCCCTGGGCGATACCGGCCTGCGCTACCTGGCGTTGTTGCTGCAGGACATACCGCGCTCGTGCAAGCTCGACAGCCAGCTGAACTACGTGGATGTGGCGCTGGGCCGGCTGGAGCTGGCGGCGGTGCAGGTAGGTGAACAGGTGGCACGGGTGCCCGACCTGGTGGGGCTGGAGCGGCTGGTGCGTGACGCGCAATTGCAACCTGAGGTTGGGTAGGATGTAAGCCATAGGGCCTCTTCGCGGGTGAACCCGCTCCCACAGATACGGCACCGTCCTCAGGCTTTTTAGGATCCCTGTGGGAGCGGGTTCACCCGCGAAGAGGCCGGAACAGAAGGACGCAGGAACCCAGCCCACCTCAGGAGGTCTGTGTTTGCATGTACTACGGTGAACGCTTCAATGCCTGGACCCACCTGGTCGGTGCCGTCCTGGCCTGTATCGGTGCCATCTGGCTGATCGTGGCTGCGGGCCTGCAGGGCGACCCGTGGAAGATCGTCAGTTTCTCCATCTACGGCAGCACCTTGCTGTTGCTGTACAGCATTTCTACCCTGTACCACAGCACTCGCGGGCGGGCGAAGGTGATCATGCGCAAGCTCGATCACCTGTCGATATACCTGCTGATTGCTGGCAGCTACACGCCGTTCTGCCTGGTCAGCCTGCGCGGGCCCTGGGGCTGGAGCCTGTTCGGGGTGGTCTGGGGGCTGGCGGTGATCGGCATGCTGCAGGAAATCAAGCCGCGCTCCGAGGCGCGCATCCTGTCGATCATCATCTATGCAGTGATGGGCTGGATCGTGCTGGTGGCGGTCAAGCCATTGCTGCATTCACTCGGCAGCGCCGGCTTTGCCTGGCTGGCTGCCGGCGGGGTGTTCTACACCGTCGGCATCATCTTCTTCGCCTTCGACAGCCGCTTCCGCCACTGGCATGGCATCTGGCACTTGTTCGTGATTGCCGGCAGCCTCATGCACTTCGTGGCGGTGTCGTTGTACGTGCGCTAGTTAAAAGTCGCCCCACAGTTGCTGTGCCACCGACAGTGCCACCACTGGGGCGGTTTCGGTGCGCAGCACGCGTGGGCCCAGGCGTGCTGCGTGAAAACCGGCAGTCTTGGCCTGGTCGACCTCCGCCTCGCTCAGGCCGCCTTCGGGGCCGATCAGGAAGGCCAGGGTGGCAGGCTTGGCATGGCTGGTGAGCGGTTCGGCCACTGGGTGCAGGACCAGTTTCAGGTCGGCCTTGGCGCCGTTCAGCCATTCGGCCAAAGTCACCGGTGGGTGGATGACCGGCAAGGTCGAGCGGCCGCATTGTTCGCAGGCACTGATGGCCACCTGGCGCCAGTGGGCCAGGCGTTTGTCGGCGCGTTCGTCCTTCAGCCGCACTTCGCAGCGTTCGCTGACGATCGGGGTGATTTCGTTGGCGCCCAGCTCGGTGGCTTTCTGGATCGCCCAGTCCATGCGCTCGCCACGGGACAGGCCTTGGCCGAGGTGCACGTGCAGTGGTGAATCGGCCTGGCCGGCGAGGGCCTGGTCGAGGCTGACGCGGACGGTTTTCTTGCCCACTTCGAGCAACTGGCCGCGGTATTCCTGGCCGCTGCCGTCGAACAGCTGCACGGCATCGCCAGGGGCCATGCGCAGTACGCGGCCGATGTAGTGGGCCTGGGCTTCGGGCAGATCGTGCTCGCCAAGGCTCAGGGGGGCGTCGATGAAGAAGCGGGACAGTCTCATGGTTGAGCTCAAGCTAAAGGTAGAAGGTGGTCCCTGTGGGAGCGGGTTCACCCGCGAATGCGGCGGTGACTCCACTATTGCATTCGCGGGTGAACCCGCTCCCACAGAGTACGCGGCGGGCTTTCGGGCTTAGCCCGGGTCACGGAAGTCGGGGTGGAAGTTGGCCGGTACGGCCACGCTGACGCTATCACGGGTGGCAATGTCGATGCCTTCGCTGGCCACTTCTGCCAAAAAGTCGATCTGCTCTGGCGTAATCACATAAGGCGGCAGGAAGTACACCACGCTGCCCAGCGGCCGCAACAGGGCGCCACGAGTCAGGGCATGTTCGAACACTTTCAGGCCACGACGCTCCTGCCATGGGTAGGCGACCTTGCCGGCCTTGTCCTGGACCATCTCGATGGCCAGGGCCATGCCAGTCTGGCGAATCTCGGCCACATGCGCGTGGTCAGCCAGGTGCGCGGTGGCGCTGGCCATGCGTGTGGCCAAGGCCTTGTTGGCCTCGATCACGTTGTCCTGCTCGAAGATGTCCAGGGTCGCCAGCGCCGCGGCGCAGGCCAGCGGGTTGCCGGTGTAGCTGTGCGAGTGGAGGAACGCGCGCAGGGTCGGATAATCGTCGTAGAACGCCTGGTACACCTTGTCGGTGGTCAGGCAGGCGGCCAGCGGCAGGTAACCGCCGGTCAGGGCCTTGGACAGGCACAGGAAGTCGGGGCGGATGCCGGCCTGTTCGCAGGCGAACATGGTGCCGGTGCGGCCGAAGCCCACGGCGATCTCGTCGTGGATCAGGTGCACGTCGTAGCGGTCGCAGGCCTCGCGCAGCAGCTTGAGGTACACCGGATGGTACATGCGCATGCCGCCAGCACCCTGGATCAGCGGCTCGACGATTACCGCACTGATCGAGGCGTGGTGCTCGGCCAGGGTCTGCTCCATGGCCTGGAACATGTTGCGCGAGTGCTCTTCCCAGCTCATGCCTTCGGGCCGCAGGTAGCAGTCGGGGCTGGGCACCTTGAGGGTGTCGAGCAGCAGCGCCTTGTAGGTTTCGGTGAACAGCGGCACATCGCCGACCGACATGGCAGCGATGGTTTCGCCGTGGTAGCTGTTGGTCAGGGTGACGAAGCGCTTCTTGCCCGGCTTGCCGACGTTCTGCCAGTAGTGGAAGCTCATCTTCAGCGCCACTTCGATGCACGACGAACCGTTGTCGGCATAGAACACCCGGTCGAGGCCGGCGGGGGTCATGGCTACAAGACGCTCGGACAGCTCGATCACCGGCTGGTGGCTGAAACCGGCCAGGATCACGTGCTCCAGCTGGTCGACCTGGTCCTTGATGCGCTGGTTGATGCGCGGGTTGGCGTGGCCAAACACGTTGACCCACCAGCTGCTCACCGCATCCAGGTAGCGCTTGCCTTCGAAGTCTTCCAGCCACACGCCTTCGCCGCGCCTGATCGGGATCAGCGGCAGCTGCTCGTGGTCTTTCATCTGGGTGCAGGGGTGCCACAGGACCTTGAGGTCGCGTTGCATCCACTGATCATTGAGGCCCATGGGCACTTCTCCTGGCTTTGCGGCTTGGTTCGACCGCGTAAGCCTAAGCAATGCCGCAGGGCAGGACAACCGCCGCTGTTCATCGGGTTGCCAGCTTCGCTTGCCACCGTTCGAATTCGCCGCAGATAAAAATGTCAGTGGCGAAAAGGACTTGATGTCACTGCGCTGGCAGGGGCGGCGGACCTGACGTATTCTTAACGCATCTCTCCCGGGGCATTCCTGCCTCTCCCCGTTTCTGTAACCCCCTGACTCGGAGTTCGCCGACATGGCTGCTGCTTGGGTGCGCCTGTGCGCGTTGGTATTGATTGGTGTGTCCAGCGGCGCCGCGCTGGCAAAGGACAAGACGCCTTCGGCGATCGTCGTGGGTGGCGGCCTGGCGGGCCTGACGGCCGCCTACGAGCTGCAGAGCAAAGGCTGGCAGGTAACGCTGCTGGAAGCCAAGCCAGGCATGGGCGGGCGCTCGGGCCTGGCCACCAGCGAGTGGATCGGCAACGCGAAGGCGCAGCCGGTGCTCAACCAGTACCTCGACCGTTTCAAACTTGAAACACTGCCGGCACCGGAGTTCGTGCGTACCCCCGGTTACCTGATCGATGGCGAGTATTTCAGTGCCACCGACCTGGCCACCAAGCAGCCGGCCACCGCCGAGGCGCTCAAGCGTTACGAGAAAACCCTCGATGACCTGGCCCGTTCGATCGACGACCCACTGAAACCGCAAGCCAACAGCACGCTGTTTGCCCTTGACCAGATCAACGTCTCCACCTGGCTGGACAAGCTGCAACTGCCGTCCACCGCCCGTCAGCTGGTCAACCAGCAGATCCGTACCCGCTACGATGAGCCATCGCGTCTGTCGCTGTTGTACTTTGCCCAGCAGAACCGCGTGTATCGCGGTGTCAGCGACCGTGACCTGCGTGCCGCGCGCCTGCCCGGCGGCAGCCCGGTACTGGCCCAGGCATTCGTCAAGCAACTGAAGACCATCAAGACCAGTTCGCCGGTGACCTCCATCGTCCAGGACAAGGACGGTGTCACGGTCAAGGTTGGCAGCGTCGGCTACCAGGCGGATTACCTGGTCATGGCCGTCCCTCTGCGTGCCCTGGCCAAGATCCAGATGACCCCGGGCCTGGACAGCCAGCACCTGGCGGCGTTGAAAGGCACCAACTATGGCTGGCGCGACCAGCTGATGCTCAAGTTCAAGAAGCCGGTGTGGGAAAGCCGTGCGCGCATGTCGGGCGAAATCTTCAGTAACGCTGGTTTGGGCATGCTGTGGATCGAACCCGCGCTCAAGGGTGGCGCCAACGTGGTGATCAACCTGTCGGGTGACAACGCCCGCCTGCTGCAGGCATTCGGCGACAAGCAAATGGTCGACCAGGTGCTGATCCGCCTGCATGCGTTTTACCCGCAGGCGCGTGGCTCGTTCACCGGCTACGAGGTCAAGCGCTACAGCACCGACGCCGGCACCGGTGGCGCCTACCTGGCCTATGGCCCGGGCCAGATCAGCAAGTACTGGCGCCTGTGGGAGCGCCCGGTGCAGCGCATCACCTTTGCCGGTGAGCATACCGACGCCCTCTACCCAGGCACCCTGGAAGGCGCCCTTCGCAGCGGCCAGCGCGCGGCCAGCCAGGTACAGGACCTGCTGGCCGGCAAATCGTTCGACCCGGCCAAGGCGGCACCGGTGGCGGCAGCAGCAGCTGCAGGTGCCGTGGCGGCCAAGGAGGGCAAGGGTGGGTTCTTCTCCAATATGTTTGGCGGCTCTGACGACAAGGGCGACAAGGCTGACAAGGCCCCTGCCAAGGCCGAGCCGAAAAAGGATGATGAGGCCAGGCAGGACAAGCCGGGCTTCTTCAAGCGCCTGTTTGGCGGGGCGGACAAGCCTGAGGTGAAGGCCGAGCCGATTGCCAAGGCTGAAGAGGTGGCGCCGGTACCTGCGCCAGCGCCACAAGCCGCCCCGGCCCCGGTTGCACCAGCACCTGTGGCCAAGGAAGCGGTGGCCAAGCCTGCTGCGACCAAGGCTGCATCTGGCAAGCGTGTGCCGACGCACAAGCCGGCCCAAAAGCCTGCCGAGGCCAAGAAGGCAACTGCCAAGTCCGAGCCGGCCAAGAAAGCCGTAGCCAATACCCAAGCCAAGGCCGGTTGATTTATTCACAGTGCCGGCCCTTTCGCGGGTAAACCCGCTCCCACAGGTCCGGCACAGGTAGCAGGAACTGCGCCGACCCTGTGGGAGTGGGTTTACCCGCGAAGGGGCCGGCATTGGCAACCGCGAACGCTCCGTCTATCGTTAATGTTTCCTTAATGGCAAGGTTACAGAATACATATCGGATTTCTCGATAATCCAAAGCAATTTTTTCCGCTTTTCTTCGATACGTTACGCGTTAGTCTGTGCACAGCTTTCACGGGGAAACACGTCAACATGCAACTGCGCAATTCACCTTCTCGCTACGGCGTGGTCAGCATCGTCCTGCACTGGGGCGTGGCTCTGGCAGTGTTCGGCCTGTTCGGCCTGGGCCTGTGGATGGTCGGCCTCGACTACTACAGCCCTTGGCGCAAGGCCGGCCCGGACCTGCACAAGAGCATCGGCCTGGTGCTGCTGGCGGTGATGCTGCTGCGGGTGGTCTGGCGCTTCATCAGCCCGCCGCCACCGGCACCGGCCAACCACGGCGCATTCACCCGACTGGCAGCCAAGTTGGGTCACCTGGCCCTGTACGTTGGGCTGTTCGCGGTAATGATCGCCGGTTACCTGATTTCCACCGCCGACGGTGTCGGCATTCCGGTGTTCGGCCTGTTCGAAGTGCCGGCACTGGTCAGCGACCTGCCCGACCAGGCAGACCTGGCTGGCGTGATTCATCTCTGGCTGGCATGGGGCTTGGTGATTTTTGCCGTGCTGCATGGCCTGGCAGCGCTCAAGCATCATTTCATCGACCGTGACGCGACCCTGACCCGCATGTTGGGCCGCAAAGCTTGACTCTCAACCTCAATTGCATAGGAAGGAAGTAAGGATGTTGAAAAAGACTTTTGCCGCTCTGGCGCTCGGTACCGCTCTGCTCTCCGCTGGCCAGGCCATGGCCGCCGAGTACAAGATCGACAAGGAAGGCCAGCACGCGTTCGTGGACTGGAAGATCAGCCACCTGGGCTACAGCTTCATTCACGGTACCTTCAAGGACTTCGACGGCAACTTCACCTGGGACAGTGCCAAGCCTGAAGCCAGCAAGATCAACGTCGACCTGAAAACCGCCAGCCTGTGGTCGAACCACGCCGAGCGTGACAAGCACATTGCCAGCGCCGACTTCCTTGACGTGAAGAAGTACCCGGAGGCCAAGTTCGTCTCCACCAGCGTCAAGTCGACTGGCGACAAGACCGCTGACGTGACTGGCGACCTGACCATGCACGGTGTGACCAAGCCGGTTACCTTCAAGGCCACCTTCAACGGTGAAGGCAAGGACCCATGGGGCGGTGAGCGCGCTGGTTTCAACGCAACCACCACGCTGAACCTGAACGACTTCGGCATCAAGGGCCCAGGCGCTACTTCGCAGACCCTGGACCTGGATATCAGTGTTGAAGGTGTGAAGCAGAAGTAATTTCTGTTTTGGCAATAGAAAACGCCGCCCATTGGGCGGCGTTTTTGTTTTCCTTTGAGGGCCCTATCGCCGGCAAGCCGGGCTCCCACAGGAATATCACAGGCCCTGAGGGCAATGATTTCCTGTGGGAGCTGGCTTGCCGGCGATAGGGCCGGCAGAGGCTGGGCTTAGCCCTTGCGGGTCAGCAGCGCAGGGCGCTCACCGCGCGGGCGGCTTGGCAGGTCATCCAGCTGCTCGGGCGTCGGGTAACGGTCGAGCTTGGACTCCTTGCGGATGATTACTGGCTGTTTTTCCGGCTGGCGCGGGTTGCGCACGGCCGGCTCTTGCCGGGCAGCATCGTCACGGGCCGGGCGGCCACGGCCGCCACCATCACGGCGGGCACCGCCACCGTTGTTGGCGCGGGGTGGACGTTTCTCGCCGCCACCGCCACCGCTACCGCCGCTGCGCGGCTGGCCGCTATTGCGAGCTTGGCCACCGGCGTTGCTGCGCTGGCCATTACCCTGACCTTGGCCGGCATTGCCACCCGGGCGGCGATTGCGGCCCTGGTTCTTGCCCTGGTACGGGCTGACATAGTCGGCACGGTTGCCGAAGTTGTCGATATCGTCGTCCAGGAATTCTTCCGGATCACGGTCGACAGGCGCTTTCGGCGCGCTGCTGTTGCTGGCCTGCTGTTGCTGCTGGCGCGGCTTCTTGTCACGCGGCTTGCGTTGCTGCTGTTGCTTGTCGCCGCTCTTTTCCTTGTCGGCCGGCTTGTCCGCAGCCTGTTGCTTGGCCTTGCCTTTATCCTTGCCCTTGTCCTTGCGGCCGCCGTTGGCATCTTTGCCGCCTTCGCCGCGGGCCTGCTGGTTACGGCCACCACGGCCGTTGTTCTGCTGGCGTTCGCGCACTTCAGGCTTTTCGGCTTCTACCTGGCTGGCGTCGAAGCCCATCAGGTCGCCGTCCGGGATCTTCTGCCTGGTCACCCGCTCGATGCTCTTGAGCAGTTTCTCTTCATCCGGCGCAACCATGGAAATGGCCTCGCCCGAACGACCGGCACGGCCGGTACGGCCAATGCGGTGGACGTAGTCTTCCTCGACATTCGGCAGCTCGAAGTTGACCACGTGCGGCAATTGGTCGATGTCCAGGCCACGGGCGGCGATGTCGGTGGCGACCAGCACGCGAACGCTATTGGCCTTGAAGTCGGCCAGCGCCTTGGTACGGGCGTTCTGGCTCTTGTTGCCGTGGATTGCGGCGGCGGTCAGGCCGTGCTTTTCCAGGTACTCGGCCAGGCGGTTGGCGCCGTGCTTGGTGCGGGTGAACACCAGCACCTGTTCCCAGGCACCCTGGGTGATCAGGTGCGCCAGCAGTGCGCGCTTGTGGCTGGCCGGCAGGCGGTAGACGCGCTGTTCGATACGCTCGACGGTAGTGTTCGGCGGGGTGACCTCGATACGCTCCGGGTTGTGCAGGAGCTTGTCGGCGAGGTCGGTGATGTCCTTGGAGAAGGTGGCCGAGAACAACAGGTTCTGGCGCTTGGCCGGCAGGCGAGCGAGGACCTTCTTGACGTCATGGATGAAGCCCATGTCGAGCATGCGGTCGGCTTCGTCCAGCACCAGGATTTCCACGTGGGCCAGGTCAACCTTGCCTTGGCCGGCCAGGTCCAGCAGGCGGCCGGGGCAGGCGACCAGCACGTCCACACCCTTGGCAATGGCCTGGATCTGCGGGTTCATGCCGACGCCGCCGAAAATGCAGGCGCTGACCAGTGGAAGGTCACGGGCATAGACCTTGAAGCTGTCATGCACCTGGGCTGCCAGTTCACGGGTCGGGGTCAGGACCAGCACGCGAGGTTGGCGCGGGCCGTGGCGCTGCGACTTGTCGGGGTGGCCGGCCGGGAACAGGCGCTCGAGGATCGGCAGGGCGAAACCGCCGGTTTTACCAGTACCTGTCTGTGCGGCGACCATCAGGTCGCGGCCTTGCAACACGGCGGGAATCGCCCGCTGTTGCACGGGGGTCGGCTGGGTATAGCCCGCAGCCTCGATAGCGCGGACAAGAGCCTCGGAGAGACCGAGGGAAGCAAAGGACATGGGCAATCCTGTTCTCGTGTGGGCTGGGCCCGTTTGGGATGTTCTGCCTGGCGCGACGGGCATCGGTGGGATGCGATCGCGTCCGGTCCAGCTGGGCTTTCACTGCACATCCGGGTAGCGGAGGGTGGACGCGAAGGCGCGTCGATGCCGATCGGGATGCCTGTTGCGAGGCCGAGCGTCCGGGCGTGAGCCGGGCGGGAAGGCCCGAGTATAACAGAGCTATCGCGCTGTGCTGCTTTCCTGCTGCTCAACGGCGTTGAGAATGTTTCCGATGTCGTCTGTGTAGCGGTTGCTTATAGCCGCATAAGCCGGTTCCTGCTTGAAGCGCTGCAGTTCCATGGCGAAGGCCTGGGCCAGTGCCTCCCGCCCCGGCTTGCGCACCAGTCCCAGGTATTGCGGCTGACGGCTGATCACCAGTGGCAGCTCCTCGACCTGCTGTTGCAGGCCCAGATGGCGCAGCAGGTAATGGCCGACCCTGCGGTCGGTGATTGCCAGGTCGATGCGGCCCAGCATCAGCTTGCCGAAATTGGCTTCATGGGTAGGCGCGGCCTCGCGCCTGAAATGTAGGGCCTCGTTGAACGCGGCACCATAAGCGTAGCCGGGCGAGGTGCCGACAGTGAGGCCGGCAAGGTCAGCCAGAGCCTTGACGGCATGGCGACGTGCGCTGGCCTGGAACAGGACGAACTCGACTTCCGACATGGGTTCGGGGGCGTATACCAGATAGGGCCGGCGCGACTCGGTCTGGAAAATGTCCATGATGCCGTCGGCCTGGCCCTGCTCGATCATTGCGAGGCAGCGCTTCCATGGCAGGAACTCCCACTGCACTTCGACGCCAAGGCGTTCGAACACGCGGGTGGTGACTTCGTAGTCGATGCCGCGCGGCTGGCCGTCGTGCTGGTACACATAGGGTGCCCAGTCATCAGTCACCAGGCGCAGCCGCTCGCCCAGGGCCAGCGGGCTCAGGCAGGCGAGAAACAGGATCCAGAACAGACGGGCGACGGGTGGCATGGCCGGAGATTACGCGCTCGGCCATTCCAAGGCCAGCGGGCGTGATGTTCTCCTGTGCCGGCCTCTTCGCGGGTGAACCTGCTCCCACAAGTACAGCGCGAGCCTGCAAGCCAGCAGAGATCCTGTGGGAGCGGGTTCACCCGCGAAGAGGCCGCCACAGTTCAATCAAGTTTGGGAGGACCTCAGCAGATGCGCCTCGATATCCTTGCGCCGTTCGCCCAGTGACAGGCGCATCCCTGGGTGGCGCAGGCACTGGCGCAGTTGCTCGGGCTCCATGTGGCCATGGCGTGCATTGAGGTTTTCCAGGGCCTTGTCCCACCAGGCTGGCGCGCAGGCGCGGTCGAACTCATTGGGATAGGGGTAGCAGCCATACAGCAGCTCGCGGGCGAATTGGCGCTCATGGCTGGGCAGGGTCATGCTCAGCGCCTTGTAACCCAGGCGTTGCAGGGCCGGAGGCCGTGGCAGCTGGTCATTGACCAGGGACACGTCGGCCAGCGCCGCGTGGCTCAGCGGGTCATGGCCATGCTTGCGCAGCCAGGCCTGGATCTTGGCGCGAAACTGCGCCTTGCGGCTCCAGTAGTGATGAATGACATCTGTGCATTCGGCCAGCTCCAGTGTGCGGTAGGCCGCCACCGCCAGGCAGAACTCCTCGAGGGTATAGGCCTCGCGAGCCAGGGGGTGGAATTCGTCCATCATGGCGATGGAGCGGTCCAGGGTACCGGCGTCTTTCGCGCTGAGGCCAATCACCCCGGAGTTGACCAGTGGCATCTGGCAATCGGCCAGGCCCCTGGACTCGAGGATAGCCAGCAGGTTCTTGTACAGCAGGCACTTCTGGTTGCTGCCATAGCGCGCACCGATGGCATTGCACAGCAGGCGGCCTGGGGCTACCCGGGCAAACAGCTCCAGCGGCGACTTGCGGAAGAAGGTGTCGGTGTCGATCAGCACTGCCAGCGGGTATTGCTGCAGCACCTGACGCAACAGCACATGCTTGCTGCGGAAGTGGTAACCGTGAGGGGCGTTCCATGCCTCGCGCGTGGCTTCGTCCAGCAGGTGAACGGTGACCGGCAGGCCGGCATAAGGTTGCGGGTTGTCGGTGTAGACCTGGATGTCCATGGCTTCGCCTGCTGCCGTATCCAGATGGGCGAGGGCGCTGACGATGCTGAAGCAGGCTTCCTGATGGTAGGTTGCCGGGCCAAAAGCCAGGTAGACGAGCTGTGGACGCGATGGCTGGGGGGGCTGCATGGCAGGCAAGACCTGTTTAACTGGAAAATGAATAAGGCTTTAGTCTATGACCAAAGCCTTAATCAAATCTTAAACAGATTTTGCAAAAAATTTCAGCGCGGCAGCTTCAGGTTGTTCCAGATCGCCAGGCTCGGCTCGGCCTGGTTCAAGGTGTAGAAGTGCAGGCCCGGTGCGCCGCCTTGCAGCAGCTGTTCGCACATGCGAGTGATCACTTCTTCGCCGAACGCCTGGATGCTGGCGGTGTCGTCGGCATAGGCTTCCAGCTGCTTGCGGATCCACCGCGGGATCTCGGCGCCACAGGCATCGGAGAAACGCGCCAGCTTGCTGTAGTTGGTGATCGGCATGATGCCAGGCACCACCGGGATGTCCACGCCCAGCTTCTGCGCGCGCTCGACGAAGTAGAAGTAGCTGTCGGCGTTGAAGAAGTACTGGGTAATGGCGCTATCGGCACCGGCTTTGACCTTGTGCACGAAGTTGGCCAGGTCAGCCTCGAAGTTGCGGGCCTGGGGGTGCATTTCCGGGTAGGCGGCCACTTCCAGGTGGAAATGATCGGCGGTTTCCTGGCGGATGAATTCGACCAGGTCGCTGGCGTAGCGCAGTTCGCCACTGGCCATGCCCATGCCTGACGGCAGGTCACCACGCAGGGCAACGATGCGCTTGATACCAGCAGCCTTGTATTCGGCCAGCAGGGCACGCAGTTCGGCCTTGGTGTCGCCAACGCACGACAGGTGCGGCGCGGCAGGCACCTTCACTTCGCTTTCCAGCTGCAGCACGGTGTTCAGCGTGCGGTCGCGGGTCGAACCACCGGCACCGTAGGTGCAGGAGAAGAAGTCCGGGTTGTATGCGGCAAGCTGGCGGGCCACGCCCATCAGCTTTTCGTGACCGGCATCGGTCTTGGTCGGGAAGAACTCGAAACTGTAACGGCGTTCCTGGGACATCAGGCGTTCCTCTAGCAGCAAGCTTCAAGCGGCAGGCTGCAAGTAAAAGCCAGACCGGTCATGGCCGGCCTGGCTTGGGCATCGTTCAAGATCCTTGATGCTTGAGCTGCAAGCGGCAATGGCACGGTCTGCCTTTGCTTGCCGCTTGAGCCGTCAAGCTTGCCGCTTAGTAGCGGTAGGCGTGCGGCTTGAACGGGCCTTCGACGGTCACACCAATGTAGTCGGCCTGCTGCTTGGTCAGCTGGGTGACCACGCCGCCGAAGCCGCGGACCATTTCCAGGGCCACTTCTTCGTCGAGCTTTTTAGGCAGTACTTCAACAGTCAGGCGCTCGGCTTTCTTCTCGGCCGACAGGTCGGCGAACTTCTGCTCGAACAGGAAGATCTGTGCCAGTACCTGGTTGGCGAACGAGCCGTCCATGATGCGGCTTGGGTGGCCAGTGGCGTTACCCAGGTTGACCAGGCGGCCTTCGGCCAGCAGGATCAGGTAGTCGTCGTTCTGCGGGTCGAAGCTGCCAGCGCCGGTGCGGTGGATCTTGTGCACCTGCGGCTTGACCTCTTCCCAGGCCCAGTTCTTGCGCATGAAGGCGGTGTCGATCTCGTTGTCGAAGTGGCCGATGTTGCACACTACGGCACGCTTCTTCAGCGCCTTGAGCATGTTGGCGTCGCAGACGTTGACGTTACCGGTGGTGGTCACGATCAGGTCGATCTTGCCCAGCAGGGCCTTGTCGATGCTGGCTTCGGTGCCGTTGTTGATACCGTCGATGAACGGCGAAACCACTTCGAAACCGTCCATGCAGGCCTGCATGGCGCAGATCGGGTCGACTTCGGTGACCTTGACGATCATGCCTTCCTGACGCAGCGACTGGGCCGAGCCCTTGCCCACGTCACCGTAGCCGATCACCAGGGCCTGCTTGCCCGACAGCAGGTGGTCGGTACCACGCTTGATGGCGTCGTTCAGGCTGTGACGGCAACCGTACTTGTTGTCGTTCTTGCTCTTGGTAACCGAGTCGTTGACGTTGATCGCCGGGACTTTCAGCTCGCCCTTGGCCAGCATGTCCAGCAGGCGGTGCACGCCGGTGGTGGTTTCTTCGGTCACACCGTGCACGCGCTCCAGCACTTGCGGGTATTTCTTGTGCAGCAGCTCGGTCAGGTCGCCACCGTCGTCGAGGACCATGTTGGCGTCCCATGGCTGGCCATCCTTGAGGATGGTCTGCTCCAGGCACCACTCGTACTCCTGCTCGGTTTCACCTTTCCAGGCGAACACCGGGATACCGGCGGCGGCGATGGACGCGGCGGCCTGGTCCTGGGTGGAGAAGATGTTGCAGGACGACCAGCGCACTTCGGCACCCAGGGCGACCAGGGTTTCGATCAGCACGGCGGTCTGGATGGTCATGTGGATGCAGCCCAGAATCTTCGCACCCTTGAGCGGTTGCTCGGCCAGGTACTTGCGACGCAGGCCCATCAGTGCAGGCATTTCCGATTCGGCGATGATGGTTTCGCGACGACCCCAGGCGGCCAGGGAGATGTCGGCGACTTTGTAATCGGTAAAACCAGCAGGCATGTTTGCAGCGCTCATGAGAGCCTCCATTCGTAGTGTGCGAATGGGCGCCGTTGTGCGTTAAGCGCCCGCGAGAGCGAGCAACGCCCCATCCGAGCCTGACAGGCCTAGCCTGCTGCAGCGCCCCTCGGACGGGTGGCGGGCATGGCGCCGCTGTGGGCGGCCATGTGAAGCGGCAAAGATTATAGCCGCGCCCGGCGGCTTGCCCAAGGTTTTCTGTCGATTAATCGCGACGATAGTCGATGTTCAATGGAGCGACAGCGGCCGCTCTGCCATCATTGCTACACGTTAGCCAAGCAGGTCAGGAGTACAGATGAACTTTCATACCCGCAAGTGGGTTAAACCCGAAGACCTCAACCCAAACGGCACTTTGTTCGGTGGCAGCCTGCTGCGCTGGATCGACGAAGAGGCAGCGATCTACGCCATCGTCCAGCTGGGCAACCAGCGCGTGGTGACCAAGTACATATCGGAAATCAACTTCGTCAGTGCCTCGCGCCAAGGCGACATCATCGAGCTGGGTATCACCGCCACCGAGTTTGGCCGCACCTCGATCACCCTCAAGTGCGAAGTGCGCAACAAGATCACCCGCAAGGCCATTCTCACGGTCGACAAGATGGTCTTCGTCAACCTTGGCGAGGATGGGTTGCCGGCGCCGCATGGGCGGACCGAGATCAAGTACATTCAAGACCAGTTCCCGGACAGTGCAGTCGAATAGATTTCGGTTGTCGGTGCTTGCCTCTTCGCGGGTAAACCCGCTCCCACAAGGTTTTAACTGCCCGAAAGGTAGCGGAGATTCTGTGGGAGCGGGTTCACCCGCGAAGAGGCAAGCACTATTGCTCAAGGCTGGTCGCTGACCTTGCGCACCACCCGCCCGATGCTCAACCCCTGCACCAGGATCGACGACAGCACCACGATGTAGGTGATCGACAGCAGCAGGTCACGTTCTGCGCCCAATGGCAGCGACAGCGCCAGGGCCACCGACACTCCACCGCGCAGGCCACCCCAGGTCAGTACACGCACCGTGCCTTTTGGCACCGGGCGCCAGCGTCGCAGCAGCACGATCGCCGGGGCCACCGTCAGCAGCCGCGACAGCAGCACCGCCAGCGCCAGCACGCTGCCGGCCGCCAGGTGCATCCAGTTGAATGGCAGCAGCAACAGTTCCAGGCCGATCAATGCGAACAGCAGGGCGTTGAGCATGTCGTCGATCAGTTCCCAGAAGCCATCCATGTAGCGACGGGTCATGTCGTTCATCGCCAGGTTGCGCCCCAGGTTGCCGATGATCAGCCCGGCCACCACCATGGCGATCGGCGCCGAAACGTGCAGCTCGTAGCACATCGCCGAGCCGCCGATGACCAGCGCCAGGGTCAGCATCACTTCCACCTGGTATTGCTCGACACTCTTGATCATGCGGTAGGTGGCGTAGCCGATCAGCCCGCCGAACACTACACCGCCGATGGCCTCGCGGGCGAAGAGAACGGCCGTATCGGCCATGCTTGGCGTTTCGCCCAGCTGGATAATGCCCAGCAACACGGTGAACACCACCACGGCGGTGCCGTCATTGAACAGCGACTCGCCGACGATGGTGGTTTTCAAGGGTTTGGAGGCATTCGCGGTACGCAGCGCGCCCAGTACGGCAATCGGGTCGGTGGGCGAGATCAGCGCACCGAACAGCAGGCAATAGATCAGCGGTACCTGCCAGCCGAACAGGGCAAACACCCAGTGCGACAGGTAGCCGATGACCACGGTGGCGATCAGCACCCCGACGGTGGCCAGCAGGCCGATCGGCCAGCGGTAGCTGCGCAGGTCGGAGAGGTTGACGTGCAAGGCGCCGGCGAACAGCAGGAATGCCAGCATCCAGTGCATCAGCAAGTCGTTGAAGTCGATCTGGTTCATCAGCCCTTCGACGCGCGCTTCCAGGCCAGGGAAGCCGATCAGGCTCAGGCCCTGCAGCATCAGGGAAAACAGCAGCGCCGTTACCATCACGCCAATGGCGGGGGGCAGGCCGATGAAACGGTAATTTACATAGGTGAGGAGGGTGGTAAGGCAGATAAACGCGGCAACTAGTTCAAGCATCCCGAATCCTGTAACAGTGGCTTCCAAGTCGTAACCCGAATGGCTCGGGCAGTTCTTTGATGACCTGGCGCGGGGTTCGGGACACAAGGTTTGACCGGATTCGTTCCAATCGTTCCCGTTAACAGGCTGAACTGCGTACTCAAGCACGCTCAAAACATAAGGGCTGGTGCGATCTCTGTGGGAGCGGGTTCACCCGCGAACACCGGCAGGGCCGGTGCCATACACCGGGTCGCCTTCTTCGCGGGTGAACCCGCTCCCACAACAGTCCCTGCAAACGCTATATATTCACTGCCGTAAAAAAGCCATAAGGACAACAAGGCGTGTTGGCAACATCCCTGGTGCTGGTCGCTGCCCTGCTGCATGCGACCTGGAATACCCTGATCAAATTCAGCGGCGAACGCTTGCTGGTGATTGCCAGCATGGACACGGTGGCGCTGGCCTTCGCGGTGCTGGCAGTGCCCTTCGTCGAGCTGCCGCCAGCCAACATCTGGCCGTGGTTGCTGGCCTCGGCGCTGGCCGAGCAGCTGTACCGCTTCCTGTTGATCCAGGCCTACCGCGTGGGCGACCTGGGGCTGGTCTATCCTCTGATGCGCGGGCTGTCGCCGCTGGTGGTGCTGGGGCTGACCCTGGCTTTTGCCGGTGAGTCGCTGAGCCAGCAGCAGATCATCGGCATCCTGCTGATCCCCTGTGGCATGGCCTGCCTGCTGTGGCAGGGCGGTGGCGGGGACCGGCTGCCCTGGTCGATGCTGCCGGTTGTTGCCCTGATCGGCCTGTGTATTGGTTGCTACACCTGGTTCGACGGCCAGGCCGTGCGCCTGTGGGGCAAGCCCTGGGATTACCTGGTGTGGCTGACTTTGCTCAGTGCCTGGCCCTTCCCGCTGCTGGCCAGCGTGGCGCGGCGTGCGCCGTTCGTATTGTTCTGGCGCCTGCAGTGGCGCCTGGGGCTGGCAGTGGGGCTGTGTGTATTGCTCAGTTACGCGCTGGTGCTGTGGGCCATGCACCTTGGGTCGGTGGCCGAAGCGGCGGCGTTGCGCGAGTTGAGCGTGATTCTGGTGGTGCTGTTGGGGATGCGCTACCTGAAAGAACCTTTTGGCGGGCCAAGACTCCTAGCTTGCGGGCTGGTATTGGCCGGCATGTTGGTAATGAAGCTTTGACCCGAAGACTGAACAAGGAGTCCTGTCCATGACTGTTGCCCTGTGGTGCATCCTGATCGCGCTGTTCTTGCCCCCACTGTGTGCGTTGATCGCCAAAGTCGGTAGTGGCCGCTTCCGCCTGCGCGACAACCACGACCCGCGCGCCTTCCTGGATACCCTGTCCGGGCTGCCGCGGCGCGCACATGCTGCCCAGCAGAACAGTTTCGAAGCTTTCCCGGCATTTGCCGCGGCGGTGCTGGTGGCGGATATCGTCGGCAATGCCGAGCAGGTGACCCAGGATGTGCTGGGGGTGATGTACATCACCAGCCGGCTGCTCTACATCATCTGTTACCTGGCCGACTGGGCCATGCTGCGATCGCTGGTGTGGTTTGCCGGGATGGCGATTATCGTGGCGTTCTTCGTGGTTTCCATCTGAAAGCTGGTGCGGTTTCTGTGGGAGCGGCTTTAGCCGCGAACACCGGCGAAGCCGGTGCCATATACCGCGTAGTCTTCTTCGCGGGTAAACCCGCTCCCACAGGGGCAGCGTAACGTCAGAGGACTTTCGGCACCTCAGGCAGCGGCTTGCCCTTGGGCCACAGCATCCAGATCTGCCCCTGCTGCTTCATGTTCCCGGCCAGTTCCCCTGCCTCTGGTCCAGTGCCCCAGAACAGGTCCGCCCGCACTTCACCAGTAATTGCACCGCCGGTATCCTGAGCCCCCACCGGGCGTACCACCGGTGTGCCGTCCGGGCGAGTGGTGGACAGCCACAGCAAGCTGCCCAGCGGAATCACCTTGCGGTCGATGGCCACGCTGTAGCCAGCGGTCAGCGGCACGTTCAGCGAACCTCGCGGCCCTTCGTTGCTGTCCGGGCGGGTGCTGAAGAACACGTAGCTGGGGTTGCTGGCGAGCAGTTCCGGTACCCGCTGCGGGTTGGCCTGGGCCCAGGCATGAATGGCACCCATGCTCACTTCTTCCTTCTTCAACTGGCCCTGTTCCACCAGCCAGCGCCCGATCGGCCGGTAGGGGTGGCCGTTCTGGTCGGCGTAACCCAGGCGCAGCTGGCGGCCATCTTCCAGTTGTACCCGGCCGGAGCCCTGGATCTGCAGGAACTGCAGGTCCATCGGGTCGGTCAGCCAGGCCAGCACCGGTGCCTTGACGCCGTCACGGTTGATTACCTCGGCGGTGTCGTAAGGCTTGAGCACCCGGCCATCGAGGCGACCGCGCAGGCGCTTGCCCTTGAGTTCGGGATACACGCTGGCCAGGTCGACCACGATCATGTCGTCGGGGATGCCGTAAACCGCCACATGGTTGGTTGCCGACTGGCTCAGGCTGCCAGGGTAGACCGGTTCGTAGTAACCGGTGATAAGGCCGTTGGCATTGTTTTCGGCCGAACGCAGGCCGTATACCTGCAGGTTCTGTTGCAGGAAGGCGCGCACCTGCAAGGGATTGTCGGGCACGTTGGCGGCTGCTTCGCAGGTGCTGGCCCAGACGGTGTCGCGCTTGAGCTTTTCACAGCCGTTGCGCCAGGCCTGGAAGCCCGCCACCAGGTCGCTGTCGCTGACGGTGGGCAGGTCCTGCCAGGTGGCATTGGCGTAGGTGGCGATGGCATGCGGCTCGGGTTTGGCGCTTTCACCACCATTGCAGCCGGCCAGCAGGGCCAGTACCGGGAGTGTCCAGGCCAGGTGGCGCAGGGCAGATTTCATGAATACATTCCTGTCATGGGTGAATACGGATATTCGCCCCTGTTTTTTATGTGGCTATTGGTCTTTGGCCGTTGGGCAGCGATACTGGCCACCCATTTGCGTAGGCCGAAGTGACCGTGATGTTGAAGCGATTGACCATTGTTCTGCTGGCAGCACTGGCCCTGGGTGGTTGCGACCGGGTTGACCCGAACTCCCCGCTGGGCAAGCGCAAGGTAATCTTCAAGGACATGCTCAAGACCAGCGAAGACCTGGGCGGCATGTTGCGTGGGCGGTTGCCCTTCGACGGGGTGAAGTTTGCCGACGGTGCGCTGAAGCTGGACAACCTTTCGCACCAGCCCTGGCAGCACTTTCCCCAGGCGCGTGATGGCGGCGACAGTAGCGCACGGGCCGAGGTATGGGAACGTCAGGCGCGCTTTCATGACCTGGCCCGGCAGCTGGAAAGCGTCACTGGCGAACTGGTCGATGTCACTCGCGGCCAGCCGCTGGACGCTGCGCAGTTGAAGGCGCCGATGGACAAGGTCGAAGCAGCTTGCAAGGCCTGTCATACCGAATTCCGCAATCATTGATTGCCTGCATTGCTCTGTGTAGGAGCGGCCTTGTGTCGCGATGGGCCGCAAAGCGGCCCCGGCGATTTATGCATCAGCTGAAATCCTGGGGCCGCTGCGCAGCCCTATCGCGACACAAGGCCGCTCCTACAATGATCGCGTTCGCCCGGTCGGAGCTTCAGCGGTCGAGATCCTCTACCGCTTCCTGCAGCTCCTTGCGCGACTCGGCCAGCTTGTCCTTGCGCTTGTTGATCTTCTCCGAATCGCCTTTCTTCTCGGCTTTCTTCAAGTCCCTTTCCCGCTGCGCCACTTCGTGACGGGCGTCGAGCACCTTCTGCTCGCGTTCCTTGCGCAGGCCGGCATCGGTGCAGTTGTCGACCCCTCGCAGCGCCTCTTCGAGCCCTGCGGCCTGGTGGCTGTTGCCTTGATCACGGGCAATCTTCAACTGGTTCTCGATGGCGCTGCGCTTGGCGGCGCAACCGGTCAGGCCGGCATCCGGCTGGGCGGCTTGTGCGGCGCCAGCGGCCAGGCCCAGTGTCGCAAGCAGGAAAAGGGTCGAAATACGTTTCATGAAAAGCCTCCTTGACGGGGCGGGGCAGCAAAAGTTGGGGGAAATCCTGCCTTGGTTTTGCCCATTTAGAAACCCTTGTTGGGCTTTTCCGGCTTAATCTCAGGATTTTCCTACGAGTAAATTGGTAAACAATCATTGCTTGATGCTTTGCCTGTCGGGCCGGAAGCCGTCGATCCCTGCCTTGGCCAGCTGCGTTGCAATGGCTTGCACCTCGGCGGCCGCAAAAAATCCTGCAAGCTGTTGCCCGCGCTTTTCGCCGATACCGGGCATGGCTTGCCATTCAAGGTTGGTGCGGGCAGCAAGCTCCAGCCAGTCGCCTGTCACCTGCATGCCGGTGGGTGTGGGCGCGCCCAGCCCGCGCAGCCATTGGGCAAAGGGCCGTGAGCGGGCTTGGTCGAAAGTGCCGAGCAACTGCGCAGCCGTTGCGTCACTGATACCGGTTACCTGGCCCAAGCGCTCGGCGTCCAGATGCAGCCAGTCGGTCATCGAAGTCACCAGCCCGGCAGCCACCAGCCGGCGCCAGGTGCCAGGGCCGGTGCGCGGCAGGGCCAGCCCCTGCTTGCCGCTGAGCCAGGTGAGGCGGGCAATGAACTGGTCCTCGCAGCCTTCGCTGATCTGCCAGCAACTGTGGGCATGATGTTGGCCGGGCGCTGGTGCGGTCACCGGTTGGCGCTCGGCGGCGCGGTGCACCACTTGCTCCAGGCGTGGGATGGTCAGCCCGGCAAGGCTGACGGCCACCTGGTCACCGGGACGGATGTCGAGCTTGAGCCAACGTGCCAGTGAGCCCAGGCTCACCTGGGTGATTCGCCGGTCATCCAGGGTAACCGGCAGCACCTGCAAGACCGGTGTGACCCTACCGGTGCGGCCGATGCGGAAGCGGACCTCGCGCACTTCGGCCAAGGCCTGTGTGTACGGGTGCTTCCACGCTGCGATCCAATAGGGGGCCTTGGCCTGCCAGCGCTCGGCCGGTGGCCGGCCGCCTTGGCGCAGCACCACGCCATCGGTGGCGAAGGGCAGGGGTGAGCGGTACCAGTACTCACGCCAGTGCGCCGCATCGTCCACTGTTTTTATGGCGACGCTGTAATCCCGGCTGTGCGCAAAGCCCAGTTCCGCCAGCTGCGCGAGGCGTTCGGCCTGCTGCTCGGGGCCGCGCGGCCAGTCCCACACGAACAGGCCAATGCGCTCGCCTTGCTCACGACCCAGCTGCTTGCGAGCCAGCAGCCCGGCTACCGTCCCTCGTGCGTTGGCGCTGCCTGCCTGAGCTTGCACGTGCGCGTCCAGACGCAGGTACAGTTCGCCCTGCAGTTGCAGGTCGATGGCCTGGGGCAACTGCCGATTGATGGCGTGGAGCTGGGGAATGTGGCGGCTCCAGTCGTGCCCCTGCACGCCGTCCCCGCGGCTGATCAACTGCTCCAGCCGGCCCTGTCGGTAAATGAGGGAGACCGCTACGCCATCGACCTTTGGCTGCACCCAGACATCGGTCTTGCCGGCCAGCCAGCGTTCTACAGCCAGGCGGTCGGCCAGCTTGTCGACGCCGGTATGTGGCACCGGATGCGGGATCGGCCCGCCAGCGCTGGCCAGCGGAGACTGGATGGTCGCGATGCCAAAGCATTGCTGCAGGTGCGTCAGGCGTTGGCGGCTCTGGTCGTAGAGTTCATCGGGTACGAGCGCAACGCCCTGGCGGTGGTAGTGGTCGTCCCAGTGGGCGAGCGTGGCACTTAGTCGGCTTACTTCAGCCTCGACTTGTTGCGGGTTCCAGGTAGGGCATGTGGCGGCACGTGCCAGGGGGGAACTCAGTGTCAACAACAGGGTGAACAGCAGTATCAACGGCATGGCCAGCATCCTTGCATGGCGGGTGGGAGCCCTCAGCCTAGGCAGGTTGCGTGCAGGTCGCCATGCGGTGTTTGTCAGCCCATATGTCACAAAAAAGCCCCTGCCGATTGCTCGGCAGGGGCTTTCGACCAGCGCAATGGGAAATTTACAGGCCGGCAGCGTCACGCAGCGACTGGGCGCGGTCGGTGCGCTCCCAGGTGAAGGTGGTGAAGGTGTCGTCGCCGACAGTCTTCTGCTGCGGGGTACGGCCGAAGTGGCCGTAGGCAGCGGTTTCCTGGTACATCGGGTGCAGCAGGTCGAGCATGGTGGTGATGGCGTAAGGACGCAGATCGAAGCACTCGCGCACCAGCTGGATGATCTTGTCGTCGGAGACCTTGCCGGTACCGAAGGTATTGATCGAGATGGAGGTCGGCTGGGCCACGCCAATGGCGTACGACACCTGGATCTCGCAACGCTCGGCCAGGCCTGCGGCGACGATGTTCTTGGCCACGTAGCGGCCGGCGTAGGCGGCCGAACGGTCGACCTTGGACGGGTCCTTGCCGGAGAACGCGCCACCACCGTGGCGGGCCATGCCGCCGTAGGAGTCAACGATGATCTTGCGCCCGGTCAGGCCGCAGTCACCCACCGGGCCGCCGATGATGAAGTTGCCGGTCGGGTTGATGTGGTACTGGGTGCCCTTGTGCAGCAGTTCGGCAGGCAGGGTGTGCTTGACGATCAACTCCATCACGGCTTCCTGCAGGTCTTTCTGCGAAACCTCAGGGTTGTGCTGGGTCGACAGCACCACGGCGTCGATGCCGACCACCTTGCCGTTTTCGTAGCGGCAGGTGACTTGCGACTTGGCGTCCGGGCGCAGCCATGGCAGCAGGCCGGACTTGCGTGCTTCGGCCTGGCGCTCGACCAGGCGGTGCGAGAAGCAGATTGGCGCTGGCATCAGCACTTCGGTTTCGTTGCTGGCATAGCCGAACATCAGGCCCTGGTCACCGGCGCCCTGGTCTTCCGGCTTGGAGCGGTCGACGCCTTGGGCGATGTCCACTGACTGCTTGCCGATGATGTTCATCACGGCGCAGGTGGCGCCGTCGAAGCCGACGTCGGAGCTGTTGTAGCCGATGTCGATGATGACCTTGCGCACCAGGTCTTCCAGGTCGACCCAGGCCGATGTGGTAACTTCGCCGGCGATGATGGCGACACCGGTCTTGACCAGGGTTTCGCAGGCTACGCGGGCGTACTTGTCCTGGGCGATGATGGCATCAAGGACGGCGTCCGAAATCTGGTCGGCGATCTTGTCCGGATGCCCTTCGGACACGGACTCGGAGGTGAAAAGGGAGTATTCGCTCATCTCGAAGGTTCCTGAAATTTACCGATGGTGTATGTCGCCAGCCGTCCGCTGGAAATGGCGGACCTGGATCTGGAAACCGTTACGCAAACCCACGTACAGGCTGTCCCCGGGGGCCAGCCCGGCGGCGTTGGCCCAACGGGCCAGGTCGTCCTGCTCGAAGCCAAGCCACAGGTCGCCGCAGGCTTCGCGCGCCCACCCCTGGTCATGGCTGCACAGTTCGGTTACCAGCAGGCTGCCGCCTGCCTTCACCCTTTTGGCCAGCTGGCGCAGGGCCAGGGCCGGGTCGCTGAAATGGTGCAGCACCATGTTCAGCACAACGCAGTCGGCGGCCACATCCGTTGCACCCAGTGCATCGGCCAACTGCAGGTTCACATTGTCGAGCCCTTCGCGCTGGCACACCTGGCGCGCCAGTTCGAGCATGGTCGGGCTGTTGTCCAGGGCAGTGACCTGGGCGAAGCGCCGGGCCAGGTCGGGCAGGAAGCCACCGTCGCCGGGGCCGACCTCCAGGGCGCTGGCGGCCGGATCGAAATTCAGTTTGTCGAGCAACGCCAGCAGGCTTTCGCGGTACTGCGGCAGGCCGGCGATCAGGTCTTGCTGAGCGCGGAACTTCTCTTCCACGCGCAGGAAGAAGTCCTGGCTGGTGGCTGCGCGGCGCTGCTGTACCTGGGCGATGCGCGCCTGCACGTCAGGCGGCAGGGTCAGGTCATCCACCTCCTCTAGCAACGCCGCATGCAGCCGACCGCCCAGGCGCAGGCTGTCGGGCAGGGCGCGGCGGTAGAAGATGGCATTGCCCTCGCGGCGGGTTGCCACCAGCTCGGCCTGGGCCAGCACTTTCAGGTGGTGGCTCATGCCTGACTGGCCCACGTCGAAGATCTGCGCCAGTTCCAGCACGCCGAACGAGTCGTTGGCCAGGGCGCGCAATACGTTCAGGCGCAACTCGTCACCACTGGCTTTGCACAGGGCTGCCAATGCTTCGCGTTGCTCGGGGATCGATTGCGCACGGAGGTTCATGGTGCGGCAGTCTAGACAGGCATCGTTGCCCTAGCAAGGGCAATATCAAAAAGTTTTGATATTGGATGATGGGCGGAGTGCGGGGTTGCCCTTTCGGGCCTCTTCGCGGGTGAACCCGCTCCCACAGGTTCAGCACTGCCCTCAGGCTTGGTGCGACCCTGTGGGAGCGGGTTCACCCGCGAAGAAGCCGGCATCGATTTCCAGATTTTGCCCCGAAATGAGTGCCAATCAGAGGAAAATCCCCCGACTGCGACCATACGTCATTGCCCCAAGCCCCCCCAGTGGGCGAAAATGGCCGCCTTTTTTCGTGACACCACCTATTCAAGCCCCTCAGGAGATCAGCGATGCCCAGCCGTCGTGAACGTGCCAACGCCATTCGTGCCCTCAGCATGGATGCCGTGCAAAAGGCCAACAGCGGCCACCCAGGTGCCCCCATGGGCATGGCGGATATCGCCGAAGTGCTTTGGCGCGACTATCTGAAGCACAACCCGAGCAACCCGAGTTTCGCCGACCGTGACCGCTTCGTACTGTCCAACGGCCACGGTTCGATGCTGATCTACTCGCTGCTGCACCTGACCGGCTACGACGTCACCATCGATGACATCAAAGGCTTCCGCCAGCTGCACAGCCGCACCCCGGGCCACCCGGAATACGGCTACACCCCAGGCGTCGAGACCACCACCGGCCCGCTCGGCCAGGGTATCGCCAACGCCGTGGGCTTCGCCCTGGCCGAAAAAGTGCTCGCTGCCCAGTTCAACCGTGACGGCCACACCATCGTCGACCACAACACCTACGTGTTCCTCGGCGACGGCTGCATGATGGAAGGTATCTCCCACGAAGTCGCCTCGCTGGCCGGCACCCTGGGCCTGAACAAGCTGATCGCCTTCTATGACGACAACGGCATTTCCATCGACGGCGAAGTGCACGGCTGGTTCACCGACAACACCCCGGCGCGCTTCGAAGCGTACAACTGGCAGGTGATCCGCAACGTCGACGGCCATGACGCCGACGAGATCAAGACCGCCATCGAAACCGCCCGCAAGAGCGATCGCCCGACCCTGATCTGCTGCAAGACCATCATCGGTTTCGGCTCGCCGAACAAGCAGGGCAAGGAAGACTGCCACGGCGCACCGCTGGGCAACGACGAAATCGCCCTGGCCCGCAAGGAATTGAACTGGAACCACGGCCCGTTCGAAATCCCGGCCGAGATCTACGCCGAGTGGGACGCCAAGGCCGCCGGTGCCAAGGCCGAAGCCGACTGGAACCAGCGCTTCGATGCCTACGCCAAGGCCTACCCGGAGCTGGCTGCCGAGTTCAAGCGCCGTGCCAGCGGCGAGCTGCCGGCCGACTTCAGCGAGAAGGCCCAGGCTTACATCAACGAAGTGGCTGCCAAGGGCGAAACCATTGCCAGCCGCAAGGCCAGCCAGAACGCCCTGAATGCCTTCGGCCCGCTGCTGCCAGAGTTCCTCGGCGGTTCGGCCGACCTGGCCGGTTCCAACCTGACCCTGTGGAAGGGCTGCAAGGGTGTCGAAGCCAACGACGCCAGCGGCAACTACGTGTTCTACGGCGTGCGCGAGTTCGGCATGACCGCCATCATGAACGGCGTTGCCCTGCACGGTGGCCTGGTGCCTTACGGCGCGACCTTCCTGATGTTCATGGAATACGCCCGTAACGCCGTGCGCATGTCGGCGCTGATGAAGCAGCGCGTGATCCACGTCTACACCCACGACTCCATCGGCCTGGGCGAAGACGGCCCGACTCACCAGCCGATCGAGCAGCTGACCAGCCTGCGCAGCACGCCGAACCTGGACACCTGGCGCCCAGCCGACGCGGTGGAATCCGCCGTGTCCTGGAAAAACGCCCTGGAGCGCAAGGACGGCCCTTCGGCGCTGATCTTCTCGCGCCAGAACCTGCAGCACCAGGACCGCGATGCCCAGCAGATCGCCGACATCAGCCGCGGCGGCTACGTGCTCAAGGACTGCGCCGGCGAGCCTGAGCTGATCCTGATCGCCACCGGTTCCGAAGTGGGCCTGGCTGTTCAGGCGTACGCCAAGCTGACCGAACAAGGCCGCAAGGTGCGCGTGGTTTCCATGCCGTGCACCAGCGTGTTCGATGCCCAGGACGCTGCCTACAAGCAGTCCGTGCTGCCGCTGGAAGTAGGTGCGCGTATCGCCATCGAAGCCGCGCACGCCGACTTCTGGTACAAGTACGTCGGCCTGGAAGGTCGTGTCATCGGCATGACCACCTACGGTGAGTCGGCGCCGGCTTCGGCACTGTTCGAAGAGTTCGGCTTCACCGTGGAGAACATCCTCGGTACTGCCGAAGAGCTGCTGGAAGACTGATGTATCAGTGGGGGCAATGACGCCCTCCAGGTCGTGCAAAGGGGAGGGCTTCGCCCTCCATCGCGACACAAGGCCGCTCCTACAGGGTACTGCGCATGCAGCTCCTTGTAGGAGCGGCCTTGTGTCGCGATGGGCCGCAACGCGGCCCCAACAGCCATCATGCGTTAGCGAGCCAACGAATGCCCCACCTGCGTCCCTACAAAGTTGCACTCAACGGTTATGGCCGTATCGGCCGCTGTGTCCTGCGCGCGCTGTTCGAGCGGGGGGCAAAGGCCGGTTTCGAGATCGTCGCGCTGAACGACCTGGCCGACCAGGCCAGCCTGGAATACCTGACACGCTTCGACTCCACCCACGGGCGTTTCCCCGGTGAGGTGAAGGTCGATGGCGACTGTCTGCATATCAATGGCGACTGCGTGAAGGTGATGCGCAGTGCCACCCCCGAAGGCATCGACTGGGCAGCCCTGGACATCGACCTGGTGCTGGAATGCTCCGGCGCCTACCACACCCGTGCCGATGGCCAGCGGTTCCTCGACGCCGGGGCGCCGCGGGTGCTGTTCTCGCAGCCGATGGCCAGCGAGGCCGACGTCGATGCCACGGTGGTCTACGGTGTCAATCAGGCTTGCCTGACCGGCAACGAGCGCCTGGTGTCCAACGCATCGTGCACCACCAACTGCGGCGTACCGCTGCTGCGCGTGCTGGACCAGGCATTCGGCATCGAGTATGTGCAGATCACCACCATCCACTCGGCGATGAACGACCAGCCGGTGATAGACGCCTATCACCATGAAGACCTGCGCCGCACGCGTTCGGCCTTCCAGTCGGTGATCCCGGTGTCCACTGGTCTGGCACGTGGTATCGAGCGCCTGCTTCCGGAACTTGCCGGGCGAATCCAGGCCAAAGCGGTACGCGTACCAACCGTCAACGTCTCGTGTCTGGACATCACCCTGCAGACCGCCCGCGATACCAGCGCGGCCGAAGTCAACCGGGTGCTGCGCGAGGCGGCGCTGGAAGGCCCGCTGAAAGGCTTGCTGGCCTACACCGAGTTGCCCCACGCCAGCTGTGATTTCAACCATGACCCGCATTCGGCGATCGTCGATGCCAGCCAGACCCGTGTTTCCGGCCCCCGCCTGGTGAACCTGCTGGCCTGGTTCGACAACGAGTGGGGGTTCGCCAACCGTATGCTCGACGTTGCCGAACACTATCTGCACGTCGTCCACCCAACCCGCAACAAACAGCCCTGAAGGACTGCATTCATGACCGTGTTGAAGATGACCGACCTCGACCTGCAAGGTAAGCGCGTACTGATCCGCGAAGACCTCAACGTGCCTGTGAAGGACGGTGTGGTAGCCAGCGACGCGCGTATCCTGGCAGCGCTGCCGACCATCAAGCTGGCCCTGGAGAAGGGCGCGGCGGTAATGGTCTGCTCGCACCTGGGCCGCCCGACCGAGGGTGAGTTCTCTGCCGAGAACAGCCTCAAGCCGGTCGCAGACTACCTGAGCAAGGCCCTGGGCCGCGACGTGCCGCTGGTTGCCGATTACCTTGGCGGTGTCGAGGTCAAGGCTGGTGACCTGGTGCTGTTCGAGAACGTGCGCTTCAACAAGGGCGAGAAGAAGAACGCCGACGAACTGGCGCAGAAATACGCCGCCCTGTGCGACGTGTTCGTCATGGACGCTTTCGGCACTGCCCACCGTGCCGAAGGTTCTACCCATGGCGTTGCCAAGTTCGCCAAGGTCGCTGCTGCCGGCCCGCTGCTTGCTGCCGAGCTGGATGCCCTGGGCAAGGCCCTGAAGGCCCCCGCCAAGCCGATGGCGGCCATCGTTGCCGGTTCCAAGGTCTCCACCAAGCTGGACGTGCTGAACAGCCTGAGCTCGGTCTGCGACCAGCTGATCGTCGGTGGCGGCATCGCCAACACCTTCCTGGCCGCAGCCGGCCACCCAGTGGGCAAGTCGCTGTACGAGCCTGACCTGGTCGACACCGCCAAGGCCATCGCCGCCAAGGTCAGCGTGCCTCTGCCGGTCGACGTGGTGGTTGCCAAGGAGTTTGCCGAGAGCGCCGAAGCCACCGTCAAGGCCATTGCCGACGTTGCCGCCGACGACATGATCCTGGATATCGGCCCGCAAACCGCAGCCCACTTCGCCGAGCTGCTGAAGTCGTCGAAGACCATCCTGTGGAACGGCCCGGTAGGCGTGTTCGAGTTCGACCAGTTCGGCAACGGCACCAAGGTGTTGGCCAAGGCCATCGCCGACAGCGCCGCGTTCTCCATTGCCGGCGGCGGGGACACCCTGGCAGCCATCGACAAATATGGCGTTGGCGCCGATATCTCCTACATTTCTACCGGTGGTGGCGCCTTCCTCGAGTTCGTCGAGGGCAAGGTCCTGCCGGCCGTGGCGATTCTGGAAGAGCGGGCCAAGGCCTGATGACGTCGGCGCTTGGCAAAGGGAGCGGCCTGATGGTCAAGCAATTGCCTGTGATGATGCTGGCTGGCCTGCTGAGCGCATGCGCCGGCAGCCCGGCCTCGGATGCCGACCCGACGCGGTCGCCCAAGGGCGGTTGCTACCAGTCCGAGTGGCAGGCCGAGACTGTGCCGGTCATCAGCAAGCGCGTGGGCCCGGAAGGCCTGGAAAAGTACGACGAAGACCACCAGCGCAAGGCGCCAGGTTGCCCTTGATCGGGTAACAGGCAACCTGAAGGCTGATTTGTGGTCTTGAGGTAGGGGCCGCTGAGCGGCCCTTCGCGGGCTTGCCCGCTCCCACATGTGCAGCGCTTGACCTGTGGGAGCGGGCAAGCCCGCGAAGGGCTGCACAGCAGCCCCAAATCGAGGAAACTGAATGAAAGCGCTTTTGGCCGTGACGGCTCTGGCGACACTGGCAGGATGCTCGCTACTGAAGCCGGCGCAACCCGCCCCGGCTGACGAATGGACCCGTTGGGTCTGCGACACCCAGGCTGAAGTGCTGTGGCGCTTCGCCGATGCGCAGCGCGACCAGGTCGATGTGCGCCTTGGTGGCGGCGACCAGGTCTACCGGCTCAAGGCCGAGCAGGGTGCCTCGGGTGCGCTGTACAGCGATGGCATGCTGGCCTTCCATACCAAGGGCGAAGAAGGCCTGGTGTACTGGGTGGCAACCAACGATCTGATTGGGCGGGGCTGCAAGGCACCGTGACTGGCCGGGCCGCTAGGGTGGCCCACACTACTTGAACAGCAACCGCCCCTGCGGCAGGCTTGCACGAAACAAACGACGCTTGTCGGGAGAGAGATACACAATGGCACTCATTAGCATGCGCCAGATGCTGGACCACGCCGCCGAGTTCGGTTACGGCGTACCAGCTTTCAACGTCAACAACCTCGAGCAGATGCGCGCCATCATGGAAGCGGCTGACAAGACTGACTCCCCGGTGATCGTCCAGGCTTCGGCCGGTGCTCGCAAGTACGCCGGTGCGCCGTTCCTGCGTCACCTGATCCTGGCGGCCATCGAAGAATTCCCGCATATCCCGGTGTGCATGCACCAGGACCACGGCACCAGCCCCGACGTCTGCCAGCGCTCGATCCAGCTGGGCTTCAGCTCGGTGATGATGGACGGCTCGCTGGGTGAAGACGGCAAGACTCCGACCGACTACGAATACAACGTCCGCGTTACCCAGCAGACCGTTGCCATGGCACACGCCTGCGGCGTTTCGGTAGAAGGCGAGCTGGGCTGCCTGGGTTCGCTGGAAACCGGCATGGCCGGTGAAGAAGACGGTATTGGCGCCGAAGGCGTGCTGGACCACAGCCAGATGCTGACTGACCCGGAAGAGGCCGCCGACTTCGTCAAGAAGACGCAGGTCGACGCCCTGGCGATCGCCATCGGTACCAGCCACGGTGCCTACAAGTTCACCAAGCCACCAACCGGTGACGTGCTGGCCATCGACCGCATCAAGGAAATCCACAAGCGCATCCCCAATACCCACCTGGTGATGCACGGTTCGTCCTCGGTACCGCAAGAGTGGCTGGCGATCATCAACCAGTACGGCGGCGACATCAAGGAAACCTACGGTGTACCGGTCGAGGAAATCGTCGAAGGTATCAAGCACGGCGTGCGCAAGGTCAACATCGACACCGACCTGCGTCTGGCCTCCACCGGTGCCATGCGCCGCCTGATGGCGCAGAACCCGAGCGAGTTCGACCCGCGCAAGTTCTTCGGTGAAACCGTCAAGGCCATGCGTGACGTTTGTATCGCCCGTTACGAAGCCTTCGGCACCGCTGGCAATGCCTCGAAGATCAAGCCGATCTCCCTGGAAGGCATGTTCCAGCGCTACCTGAAAGGTGAGCTGGCCGCCAAGGTCAACTGATCTTCTGGCATTGATGAAAAAGCCCGCAGCGATGCGGGTTTTTTCATTTTTGGGTGTTGGAATCCTACGCCTGTGCTGGCCTCTTCGCGGGTAAACCCGCTCCCACAGGGAGCATTCAAACCCACCAGGCAGCGCAGTACCTGTGGGAGCGGGTTTACCCGCGAAGAGGCCCGGCACATATTCCCGGCAAACTGACCGTTAGTCGGCTACCGTAGAGTTGAGGCACTGATAGCGTTCTGATTGCATTGCGTGTTATCCGCTCAGGTCTAGAGTACTAGTGGATCCAACCGTATATTGAAGTCGGTCACATAACAGAGAAGCAGCATGGATGTCGCTCACCCTCAACCTCAGCCACTGGATGGCAACTCGGTTCTTCTGGTGGTAGACGATTACCCCGAAAACCTCATCAGCATGCGGGCATTGCTGGCCCGTCAGGATTGGCAGGTGTTGACGGCAAACTCCGGGATGGAAGCCTTGAGTGCGTTGCTCGAGCACGATGTCGACCTGGTTCTGCTGGATGTACAGATGCCGGAGATGGACGGCTTCGAAGTCGCCAGGCTGATGCGCGGCAGCCAGCGCACACGGCTGACCCCGATCATTTTCCTCACCGCCAACGAACAGTCCGAAGCGGCCGTGCTCAAGGGTTACGCCAGCGGCGCCGTGGACTACATGTTCAAACCGTTCGACCCGCAAATTCTAAAGCCCAAGGTTCAGGCGCTGCTCGACCAGCAGCGCAACCGGCGCATGCTGCAGCGCCTGACCCGAGAGCTGGAAGCGGCCAGGGCGTTCAACGCGTCGATCCTGGAGAACGCCGCCGAGGGCATTCTGGTGGTTGACGCCCGAGGCATCATCAGTTTCGCCAACCCGGCCATTTCCCGTTTGTTGTCAGCGCCGGTGCAACAGTTGCAGGGCGCCCATCTGCTCGACCTGGTGCAACTGGCCAGTGCCTGCTCGTGGAACGAATCGGACTTCTACCAGGCCTATCTGGGGCGGCGCATCTTCCGCGTGCACGATGCCCAGCTGCGCACCCTTGGCGGCGAGCTGGTGCCGGTGGCGTTGTCGTGTGCGCCACTGCCGGCCGAACAGCAGGGCATGGTGGTCACCGTGCTGGACATGTCAGTGGTACGCAACCTGCACCAGCAGCTGGAGTACCAGGCCGTTACCGACCCGCTTACCGGCCTGCTCAACCGCCGCGGGTTCTACCAGGCCGCCGAAGGTGTGCTGCTGCGCAACGAGCGCTCGGACAAGGCGCAGGCGCTGATGTACATGGACCTGGATGGCTTCAAGCGCATCAACGACTCGCTCGGCCACGACGCGGGCGACCGGGTACTGCACTGGGTGGCCGAACAGCTCAAGGATTGCCTGGGCAGTGAGGCGCTGCTGGCGCGCATGGGCGGGGACGAGTTCACTGCACTGTTCGACAGCCTGCCTTACCCGGAGCAGGCCGGGCGCTATGCCGAGCGGTTGCTGGAACGTATTTCCATCAGCCACCAAGTGGAAGGGCTGGATGTGAGCCTTGGGGTGAGCATCGGCATTGCCACCTATCCGGATTGCGGCGCCAATGTCGAAGGCCTGTTGCGCGCGGCCGATGCGGCGATGTACGCGGCCAAGCAGGCGGGGCGCCAGCAGTATCGCTTCTACGATCAGGAGCTCAATGGCCGGGCGCGTTCGCGGCTGATGCTCGAGGACAGCGTACGCACGGCCGTGGAGCAGCAAGACTTCACGCTGGTTTACCAGCCGCAGGTCGGCTTCCACGATGGCCGCTTGCGTGGCTTCGAGGCCTTGCTGCGCTGGCAGCACCCCAGTGTCGGCGACGTACCGCCGGGGCTGTTCATCCCGTTGCTGGAAGAGGCGCGCTTGATAAACCGCCTGGCCAGCTGGATCTACCGCCAGGGCGCGGCTCAGCGTCAGGCATGGTGCCAGCGTTTCCCGGCGGACCTGGTGCTGGGTATCAGCCTGAGCCGTGCGCAGTTCGTCATGCCAAGCCTGGTCGACGAGCTGCACCGGGTCATCCAGCTTTACCAGCTGGACCCGGCGCAGCTGGAAGTGGAAGTGGCGGAAACCTCGCTGATGTACAACATCGATGCGGCGGTGAAACAGATACACCGCTTGCGCGAGCTGGGTGTACGGGTGGCGCTGGATGATTTTGGTGCCGGCGACTGTTCGTTGCGCATGTTGCGCGACCTGCCGATAGATACACTCAAGCTCGACCGCCATCTGGTGGCGCGCCTGCCTGATTCGGCGGTGGATGCAGCGCTGGTGCGCAGCGTCATCGGCCTGTGCGCCGACTACAGCATCACGGTGATCGCCGAGGGGGTGGAAACCCCGGTCCAGGCTGCCTGGCTCAAGGCCAATGGTTGTGAGTACGTGCAAGGGTTCCTGGTGGCTTACCCGATGACCGCCACCGATGCCAGCAGCTTCCCGGCGATTTTCTCCTGGCCGGGGCCATGATTGGCTAGAATCGGCATTCGATACACCGAATGCAGCACCATGACCGTATTACGATACTTGCAAGCCTACCCCCCGCACCTGCAGCAGCAGGTGCGGCAGATGATCGACAGCGACCGCCTGGGCGAGTACCTGCAGCGCCGCTATCCCGACCGCCATGACGTGCAGAACGACAAGGCGTTGTACGCCTATGCCCAGGATCTGCGCCAGCAATACCTGCGCAGCGCGCCGAACCTGGACAAGGTGCTGTTCGACAATCGTCTCGACCTGACCCATCGGGCCCTGGGCCTGAATACGGCGATATCGAGGGTGCAGGGCGGCAAGCTCAAGGCGAAGAAGGAAATCCGCATCGCCTCGCTGTTCAAGGAGGCTGCGCCGCAATTCTTGCGCATGATCGTGGTACACGAACTGGCGCACCTGCGCGAGCGTGACCACAACAAGGCGTTCTACCAGCTCTGCCAGCATATGGAGCCGGACTACCACCAACTGGAATTCGACCTGCGCGTCTACCTGACCTATCGGGAGCTGCCGGGCAACTGTTAAGGACCACGCAGCATGGAAGTGAGCAAGACCAAGAGCAGCTTCTACCGCCGCCTGTACGTGGCCTGGCTGATCGACAGCCAGACCGCGACCAGCGTGCCGGCCCTGATGGAGGCCACCGGCATGCCCCGGCGCACCGCTCAGGACACCATTGCGGCGCTGGCCGACCTGGATATCGTCTGCGAGTTCGAACAGCAGGAAGGCGCGCGCAACCACGCCGGGCACTACCGCATTCATGACTGGGGAGCGATCGACAAGCAGTGGATCATCCGGCATTTGCGGCAGATTCGCGAAGTGCTGGGCTATCCCTGAATCGAAAAGCTGACGCATTCCCTGTGGGAGCGGGCGTGCCCGCGAACACGGGCGAAGCCCGTGCCATCCACCGCAGTGCCTGATTCGCGGGCAAGCCCGCTCCCACAGGGATAGCGGTTAACTCAGCCTTTGCGCATCCCGATATGCGGAATATCGTCCTCCAGATATTCCTCGCCCACCACCTCGAACCCATGCCGGGCATAGAACCCCTGCAAATGCGCTTGCGCCGACAGGTAAACCGGCACCCCCGGCCAGCAATGCTCTGCTGCTTCCAGCCCCTTGAGCAGCAAGGTATGCCCCAGCTTCAGCTCGCGCGCCGCGGGCGCAGTCACCACCCGCCCGATCACCACATCCCCACCCTGGGATTGCGGGTCGAGCAGGCGCAGGTAGGCCACCAATTTGTCATCCTGCCAGCCCATCAGGTGCAGGGTATCGCCGGTCAGGTCCTGGCCATCGACTTCCTGGTAGGCGCAGCGTTGCTCGACCACGAACACTTCAGTGCGTAATTGCAGAATGGCGTACAGCTGGTCCTTGCTGAGATCGGTGTGGTGCTTGCAGAGCCAGTCGATGGACATTGGCGCGAACTCCTTGAGTGAGCCGTCGATCATCGCATGATGTATGTGTCACGGCCAAAATAGAGGCTAAATGACACTATTGGCCGCTGCCCTCGCCAACGGCTTTGTGTAATCTCGTCGGCAGTGTGTGCCCTCCATTGCGAAAGGACGTGAGCATGCGGCCACTGCTTTGTGTTCTGGGATTGTTGGCAATGATGCTTGCAACGCCCGCCCCGGGTCGTGAGACGCTACGCCTGGTGGCCGACAACTGGCCGCCGTTCACCGATGCCAGCATGCCGGGCGGTGGCCTGGCGACCAGTATCGTCACCGCGGCACTGGCCCGGGCCGGCTACGCCAGTGGGGTAGAAGAGGCGCCGTGGGCGCGGGCCCTGCGGGGGGTGAACGAGGGGCGTTACGACGTGTTGATCAACGCCTGGTACAACGACTCGCGCGCCAGCATCGGGCAGTTTTCCAAAGCCTACCTGGTCAACCGTATTCGCCTGCTGCAGCGCAAGGGCGAGGCGTTTAGCTACAAGCGCCAGTCTGACTTGTACCCCTACAGTATCGCTGTGGTGCGTGATTACGCCTATTCACCCGAGTTCGACCGCGACACCCGCCTGCACAAGGTGGCGGTGCGCAACTTTTCCTCTGCGGTACGCATGCTGGCGGCGGGGCGGGTGGGCCTGGCGGTGGAAGACGAGTACGTGGCCCGTTACAACTTGCAGCGCGAGCTGCCGGAAGTGCGCGATGGGGTGATGCTGGTGGAACCGCCGTTGGCAGAGAACACCCTGCATATCCTGGTCAGCCTGAAGCACCCGGAGCATGCGCGGATCGTCGAGCGGTTCGAACAGGCGATCGCGGCGATGAAGGCGGATGGCAGCTATGCGCGGCTCATGCGTCAGCATGGCTTTTGATCTTGTCGCCTGTTCTGGCCTCTTCGCGGGTGAACCCGCTCCCACAGGTATTACACAGATCTCGAAACTTGTAGGGTTCCTGTGGGAGCGGGTTTACCCGCAAAGAGGCCAGAACAGGTAACAATGCATTCAGGCCGGTGCACCTTCCTTGATCAAATGCGCGGCCAAGGTCCGCAGCGGCCCCAACTGCCGGCAGATCAACGCCAACTGCGTCTGCACCAGCCGCTGATGCTCATCCAGCTCTTCCGGCATCTGCTCCAGGGCATTGGCCAGGGCCTCTTCGGCATCACTGTGAATCGCCACCGGCAGCCGCGCGGCCAGGCCGTTGGCAATCTCGTCCAGGCTGCTGGCCAGGCTTTGCCCGGCACCTTCGATCAACTGCTCCTGCACCTCCGCCGGCAGGGCAGTGTCGCGGTGCGCGCCCAGCCCCGAGAGGTAGCTGAGCAAGGTATGCGACAAAACCAGGAAGCGGAAGCCGACGTCGGCTTCCTTCCGGAAGTGCCCCGGCTCCATCAGCATGTTGGCCAGGGTGGTGGACAGCGCCGCATCGGCGTTGTGGGCGTTGCGTCGGGCCAGGCGGTAGGCCAGGTCGTCGCGCTTGCCGTGGGCATACTGCTGCATGATCTGCCGCAGGTACACGCTGGCGCAGGCCAGGGTATTGGCCAGCGCCTTGTTCAGCCGCCGCCCCTGCCAGTCGGGGAGGAACAGGAACACCGCGAGGATGGCGATCAGGCTACCGACCAGGGTATCGAACAGGCGTGGCAGGAACAGGCCATAACCATCGCCGATCTGGTTGAAGCAGAACAGCACCATCAGGGTGATCGCGGCCGTGGCCAAGGTGTAGCGGGTAGTACGGTTGACGAAGAACACCACCCCGGCGACCACGGCGAACAGCGACTGGATGACCGGATTGGGGAACAGGTCGAACAGTGCCCAGCCCACCGTCAGGCCGACGGCGGTACCGATTATGCGCTGTACCAGCTTGCGCCGGGTTGCACCGTAGTTGGGCTGGCACACGAACAACGTGGTCAGGATTATCCAGTAGCCCTGGGTCGGGTGGATCAGGTGCACCATGCCATAACCGATCGACAACGCCAGCGGCAGGCGCAAGGCATGGCGGAACAGCAGCGAGGTCGGTGTCAGCTGAGTACGCAGACGGCTCCATACATCCTTCAGCGAACGCGGCGAGCGGTCGAGCAGGCTGCTGTCGCTGGCATCGGCCAGGCTGTCCGGGTTGCTGGCAGCGCTGAGCAGGCGGTCCAGCGTCGCCAGGTTGACGGCCAGCGCCCGCAGCGAGCGCAGCAGGCTGCGCCAGGCCGGGTTGTTCTGCATGCGCAGGTGTTCCAGCGAGGCGTTGAGGTCTTCGAGGGCTTCGGGGTAACCGCTGGCCAGCACGAACGGCTGGCGCAGACGGATGGAGCGGGCCAGTTCCTGGCAGGAAGAACCCTGTTTACGCAGCAGGCGCTGGCAGCGGAACATCACGTCGCTGTGGAAAAAAGCCTCGGTCAGCGCGTTGTAGGGATAGTGCGAAGCGCTGACCCGTTCATGGATGTCCTGGGCCAGGAAGTACAGCTTGAGGTAGCGGCTGACCTTGGAGTTCGGCTGGCTGTTGCCCACCCGGTGCAGGATGATTTCCTTGGCCGCGTTGAGCGCCGCCACCACCCTGCCGTTCTGCTGGGCCAGTTCCAGGCGCTGGGCTTCGACGTCAAGGGTGCGGATGGGTTCGAACAGGCTGGCCTTGAGCTTGAGGTAGCTGCCTAGCTCGAAGAACAGCTTGGCCAGGCTCTGCTGCACCGGCTGGTTGGAAAACAGCGCCTGCCACAGCACCGACAGTAGCCCGTACCAGGCTGCACCGGTCACCAGCAGCAGCGGTTCGTGCCAGAAGTCGGTGACCTGGCCGCCGCGCTGGTCCACGCCGATCATGGTGTACACCGCAGTGATCAAGGTCGCTGATGCGATGGCGCCATAACGCTCGCCCAGGGCACCGAGCATGGTCAGGCCGAAGGCCGCCAAGGCCAGGGCAATGACGAATACCCATGGGTAGGGGAACAGCAGTTCGACCGCCAGCGCGGCGATGGCAAAACACACCAGGGTGACGGCCAGGGCGCTGAGGCGGCCCTGCCAGCTGTCATCGGTTTCGGCCAGTGCGCTGGCGATGATGCCGAGAAACAGCGGAATCAGCAGGGCCATTTCGTTCTGGTACCAGCACAGGGCCAGGCTGCCGGTGAGGGCGATGGTGACCCGGATGCTGTAGCTGAACTTGTCTTGACCCCACAGGCGACGCAGTGACTGACGGAACGAGCTCGATGACATGATGGCCTGCTAGGCAGTGATCAGAGGAATATCTTTCGAGGCCGTGCAATTGGGGCCGCTGTCGCGGCCCATCGCCGGCAAGCCAGCTCCCACAGGTACTGCACAAGCCTGAAGGCCTGTGGAGACCCTGTGGGAGCTGGCTTGCCGGCGATGGGCTGCACGGCAGCCCCACTGCTTTACCGGCGCTCAAGCACGGGCCAGCAAGAAGCGTTCCGTGCTGCTGAATGGATTCTACTCTACACGAACTGCGCTGCGGCGTTGGCCGATGCCCAGGCCCACTGGAAATTGAAACCGCCCAGGTGGCCGGTCACATCCAGTACCTCGCCAATGAAATACAACCCGGGGCTCTTCAGCGATTCCATGGTCTTGGACGACACCTCGCGGGTATCCACGCCGCCAAGGGTCACTTCGGCAGTGCGGTAACCCTCGGTGCCGGCCGGTACAACCTGCCAGTTCGACAGTTTCTCGGCGATCTGTGACAGTTCCGCCGGGGTGTACTGCTTCATCGGTCTGGACTCGAACCACTGCTCCGCCAACAGGTTGGCCAGCTTGCGGGTAAACACTTCGCCCAGCACTGTCTTCAGTTCGGCGTTGGCGCGCTCGGCCTGCATCTGTTGCAGCCAGGTCAGCGCATCACGGTCAGGCAACAGATTGATCTCGACGGTGTCACCGGCTTCCCAGAACGAGGAGATCTGCAAAATCGCCGGGCCGCTGAGGCCGCGGTGGGTAAACAGCAGGTTCTCGCGGAAGCTGGTGCCGTTGCAGCTGGCGGTGCAATCCAGCGAGGTGCCCGAAAGCTCGGTGCACAGTGCCTTCAGTTGGGGCTCGGTGATGGTGAACGGCACCAGCCCGGCGCGTGTTGGCAGCAGGGTGTGGCCAAACTGGCGGGCCACCTGGTAGCCGAAGCCGGTGGCACCCAGGGTCGGGATCGACAGGCCGCCGGTGGCGATCACCAGCGATTGGCAGGTGAACTGGCCGCCGCTGGTCTGCAGCAGATAGCCGCCTTCGGTCTTCTCGATCTGCTCGATGCTGGTGTGCATGCGGATCTCCGCGCCGGCCTCATCGCATTCGGCCAGCAGCATGTCGAGTATGTCACTGGCCTTGTTGTCGCAGAACAGCTGGCCGAGCTTCTTCTCGTGGTATGCCACGCCATGCTTGCATACCAACTCGATGAAGTCCCATTGGGTGTAGCGGGCCAGGGCCGACTTGCAGAAGTGTGCGTTCTGCGAGAGGAAGTTGCCCGGCTCGGTATACATGTTGGTGAAGTTGCAGCGGCCGCCGCCGGACATGAGGATCTTCTTGCCCGGTTTGTTGGCGTGGTCGAGCACCAATACCCGGCGGCCACGGCGGGCGCTGAGCTGGGCGCACATCAGGCCGGCGGCGCCGGCGCCGAGGATGATCACGTCGGTGGAGTGCACGGTGTAAACCTTATAAGAAAGAAACACAGAACCCTGTGGGAGCGGGTTCACCTGCGAAGGCGGCAGTGAGCCCACTATCGCATTCGCGGGTAAACCCGCTCCCACAGGGACCTTGCATGGCTTTAGATAATGCGGACTTTCAGGGAGCGGCCCTTGATCTTGCCGCTGTTCAGCCGCTGCATGGCCTGCTTGGCCAGCGCCCGCTCGACGGCCACGAACGCCTGGAAGTCGAAGATCGCAATCTTGCCCACCTGCTTGCCCGGGATCCCGGCATCACCGGTCAGCGCCCCGAGGATGTCGCCCGGGCGCAGCTTGTCCTTGCGCCCGGCAGCGATGCACAGGGTACTCATCACCGGCAGCAGCGGCTCGCCACCTTTGCTCTTCAAGCTGTCCAGCTGGTCCCAGCGCAATGGGCTCTTCTGCAGTTGTTCGATGGCCTGGGCACGGTGGCCTTCGGCTGGCGCCACCAGGCTGACCGCAATGCCTTTCTCCCCGGCACGGCCGGTGCGGCCCACACGGTGCACATGAATTTCCGCATCACGTGCCAGCTCGACGTTGATGACCATGTCCAGGCCATCGATGTCCAGGCCGCGCGCCGCCACGTCGGTGGCTACCAGCACCGAGCTGCTGCGGTTGGCGAACATGGTCAGCACCTGGTCGCGGTCGCGCTGCTCCAGATCGCCGTGCAGGGCCTGGGCAACGATGCCCTTGGCGGTCAGGTGGGCGACCACATCCTCGCACTGCTGCTTGGTGAAGCAGAACGCCACGCAGGACTGCGGGCGGTAGTGGCCGAGCACGCGGGTGACGGCCTCGAGACGCTGTTGCGGGTCGATCTCGATGAAGCGCTGCTCGATCTGGTTGTCGGCATGCAGGCTCTCGACCTTGACCTGTTGCGGGTTGCGCATGAAGTCGGCGGCCAGTTGCTTGATGCCGGCCGGGTAGGTGGCCGAAAACAGCAGGGTCTGGCGGCGCGACGGGGTCTTGCCGATGATGCTGGCGATGGCATCGAAGAAGCCCATGTCGAGCATGCGGTCTGCTTCGTCCAGCACCAGGGTGTTCAGCCCGTCGAGCACCAGGGTGCCCTTGTCCAGGTGCTGCTGGATGCGCCCCGGGGTGCCGACGATGATGTGCGCGCCGTGCTCCAGCGAAGCGATCTGTGGGCCCAGCGAAACGCCGCCGCACAGGGTCAGGATCTTGATGTTGTCCTCGGCGCGGGCCAGGCGGCGCAGCTCCTTGGCCACTTGGTCGGCGAGCTCGCGGGTGGGGCAGAGCACCAGCGCCTGGCAGCCGAAGTAGCGTGGGTTGATCGGGTTGAGCAGGCCGATGCCGAAGGCGGCGGTCTTGCCGCTGCCGGTCTTGGCCTGGGCGATCAGGTCCTGCCCCTTGAGGATGACCGGCAGGCTCTGGGCCTGGATCGGCGTCATCGAGGCATAGCCGAGGGCGTCCAGGTTGGCCAGCATGGCAGTGGACAGCGGCAAGGTGGCAAAGGCGGTGGATTCGGTGGTCACGAGGCGGGCCTGCGGTGCGAAGCGAAAAATGCCGCACAGTCTACCAGCCTCGTGGCCATTCGCCCTACGACTCCATGTGTTGTTCCGGACGACGGGCACGCCTTCCGTCTGTCGGTGACAGCTGCAGGAAGATCGCCGCGGCCAGCATGGCCATCACACCGATGGTGACGAAGGTCAGCTGGAATGCGCCCAAGGTGGTTTCCACGCCGTCGGCGCTGCCGGCTGCGGTAAAGCCGCCGAGCAATGCACCCGCACACGCCACGCCCAGGCTCAGGGCCAGCTGCGCGACCACTGATAGCAGGCTGTTGCCGCTGCTGGCGCTGGCGTCGTCGAGGTCGATCAGGGTCACCGTGTTCATCGCGGTGAACTGCATGGAGTTCACCGCGCCCAGTAGGCCGAGTTGTACCAGCAGCAGCCAATAGGGCGTCTGCTCGTCCACCAGCCCCAGGCTGGCCAGCAGAAGGCCCAGCAGCAGGGTGTTGCCGGTAAGGATGATGCGGTAGCCAAAGCGTTCGATCAGTGGCCGGGCAATGGACTTGGCCAGCATCGCCGCAGCCGCCAGCGGGATCATGCTCATGCCGGCCTGGGCCGGCGAGTAGCCCAGCGCCACTTGCAGCAGCAACGGCACCAGGAACGGCAAGGCGCCGCTACCCAGGCGGGCGAACAGGTTGCCGAGAATACCGATGGCAAAGGTGCGTACGCGGAACAGGCTGGGCGAGAACAGCGGCTCTGGGTCGCGCCCGGCGCGCAGCCAGTAGGCCGCCAGGCAGGCCATGCCGGCGAACAGCAGCAACATCACCCGCAAGTGCGGCAGGTGCAGTTCGCCCAGGCCTTCCATGGCGATGGTGATCAATACCATCGCTGCACCAAACAGCAGGAACCCGGGGCCATCGAACGTGGTGCGCTCGGCACCGCGCAGGTCGGGGATGAACTTCCACACGGCGTAGCAGCCGATCAGGCCGACCGGCAGGTTGAGCAGGAAGATCCAGTGCCAGCTCAGAATCTCCACCAGCCAGCCGCCAACCGTAGGGCCCAGTAGTGGCCCGAGCAGGCCGGGGATGGTGATGAAGCTCATGATGCGCACCAGCTCGGTGCGCGGGTAGGCACGCAGGACCACCAGCCGCCCGACCGGCAGCATCAACGCCCCACCCAGGCCCTGTACGACGCGGGCGAAGATCAGGAAACCGAGGCTGTTGGCGGCGGCGCACAGCAGCGAGCCGAAGCTGAACAGCAGGATGGCGCTGAAGAAGATGCGCTTGGTGCCGAAGCGGTCGGCGATCCAGCCCGAGGCGGGGATCAGCAGGGCCACGGTGAGCATGTAGGCAATGATCACGCCCTGCATGCGCAGCGGGTCTTCGGCCAGCGAGCGGGCCATGGCCGGCAGCGCAGTGTTGAGGATGGTGCCGTCAAGGGACTGCATGAAGAAGGCGATGGCCACCACCCAGGGGATCCAGCGGGCGGTGACGGGGTCCAGCGGGGTGCGTTCGGGCATGACTTCCTCGTTTGTCTGTACCGGCCTCTTCGCGGGTGAACCCGCTCCCACAGGGATGTCACCACATTCAAGGGCAGTGGAGATCCTGTGGGAGCGGCTTTAGCCGCGAAAGGGCCGGCGAGTCCAATCACAATGTCAGGGTCAACCCTTTGACCAGTGCCCCCGGCAAATGACTCGACCCGGTACTGCGCTGTCCATAGGTACTGGTCGACAGAATCATCTCGCGCTCCTGGGTCAGGTCTTCCAGCTGGCTGCCGAGCAAACTGTACAGGCTGTCATCGAAGCGCATGGTGCTCACCGGGCCCTGGATCTG